>ENA-UOWO01000020-UOWO01000020.1-activated-sludge-metagenome-genome-assembly--contig:-NODE-20-length-208839-cov-10.857863_pt1 | contig 208839 bp, 187 predicted proteins | sample MGYA00238148_ERZ761564 | MGnify/ENA primary metagenome ERZ761564 (study PRJEB28885, sample SAMN05720194) | activated sludge metagenome | isolation source: Anaerobic digester | place: USA... | reverse complement strand
TCATTTTCTTATTGTAAATTGAAGCAAAGTTACTAATTTTGCATTCAATTATTTAGATTTTTTTCATTATGTATTACAGCAGACCTTGGACGACTATCTAAGTGATAGACAGTCCCAAATAAATTTCCCATAATCTTTTTGGCAAGACAAACAGTCTATGTTTTAGTGTGTCGTCATTTTTAATGAAGGCATTGCTTTGTCATAGTTGCTCTGTCAGGTAATACTGTCTTTCACATCGCTACGATTTGAATTCAAGTATTCACCTGTAAGAAGTCATAATGAATAAAATGATTATCCGATATATCGCCTAAAATAATTATCTTTGATGTAAATAATCAGAACAGGCATGAATTTATTAAATTTTGTTGCGCAATATCCAGACGAAGCAAGTTGTAGAGTCAAATTCAAAGAGTACCGAGACCAACAAGGCGTTGTTTGTCCACATTGTGGAGGTACAAGTCATTATTGGAAACAAGACAAAGAGAGTTATGAATGCAAAAAATGCGGCAAACGTCAAAGTTTACGTGCTAATACAGTCATGCATGGTTCTCAATTGCCATTTCGTTATTGGTTTATTGCTATTCACTTGTTGACAAGCACAAAGAAAAGCTTTTCAGCGGCTGAACTTCAACGCCAATTAGGTCATAATCGCTATGAACCAATTTGGACTTTACTTCATAAACTTCGTGAGGTTATGGGCAGAAGAGATGAAATGTATTCATTATCAGGTGTTATTGAATTAGATGAAGGATTCTTTTCAACGGAAACTCCTGATGACGAAAAGAAAAAACCATTGAAAAGAGGTCGTGGAAGCCAGAAAAAGAGCAAAGTTCTTGTCATGGCAGAAAGTCAACCTGTTGAAGGACAAACAACCAAAGGTGGTAAACCCAGGCAAGTGGGACATATCAAAATGATTGTTATAAATGACTTGAAATCAGAAACAATCACTTCGCTGGCTGAAAACAATATAACCAAAGAGTCGACCATTGATTCTGACGATTCAACTTCTTACGTCAAATTAAAAGATATTGTCAAAGAGCACCGACCACAAGTAATACCTAAAGATGAACTCGGAAAAGTATTACCTTGGGTTCATATAGCAATCAGTAACGCTAAAAGAATGTTACTGGATATTTATCACGACATTAAACCTGAATATCTTCAAAACTACCTGAATGAATTTTGTTACAAATTCAATAGAAGATACTTTGGAGAAAATTTATTCGACAGACTTATGATAGCCTCGGTTACATATAAAAATCAGTTTAGGTAATACAACGGATAATCATTATGAATAAAAATAAATTGCCTGTAAGATTTACAGGTCAGCACTTTACAATTGACAAAGTGCTAATTGAAGATGCAATAAAACAATCAAGAATTAATCAAAACGATACGGTCTTAGATATTGGTGCAGGAAAAGGATTTCTAACTGTACATCTACTACAAAAGGCAAAATTAGTCATTGCGATTGAGAATGATTTTGAGTTAATAACGCATCTAAAACACAAATTTAAACAAACTCAAAACATTCAAGTTTTTGGATGTGATTTCAGGAATTATAAAATTCCTAATTTTTCGTTTAAGGTTGTTTCTAACATACCATTTGGTATAACATCAGAAATTTTAAAAATATTGATGTTTGAAAATATGGAAAGTTTTCAGGGCGGTTCAATTTTCCTGCAATTAGAACCTGCTAAAAAGTTATTTGCAGACAAAATCTTTAATCCTTACACTATCCTATATCATACATTTTATAGTTTGAAGATAGTTTACGAAATAAATCCTAATAGTTTTATACCTCCTCCAACTGTTAAGTCTGCTTTTCTTAAAATTGAACGAAAACCTTTACATATTGATTTTAATCAGAAAGTCAAATATTTAAATTTTCTATCCTTTCTGTTACAAAAACCTAATTTACCTGTCAGAACGGCTTTAAAATTAATATTCAGAAAAAGTCAGGTTAATGAAATTTCCGAAAAATTTGGAATTAATTTGAACTTAAAAATCGTGAATCTATCTCCAAGTCAATGGAAAGATTGTTTTATTGAAATGCTGAAAGTTGTCCCTGAAAAGTTCCACCCTTCATAATCACTTCTTTTATATTAAGGTGGTATTTCCATTATCGGGGTCTTGTCTTTTAAGCTGACGCACAACGGCTGGGGGTGTGGCCAGTTTGGGTGAGCGGTGCAAGGATTTATCCCACGTTTAAAAGTTCCCTGCGTGCCTACTCGACTCCATAACCCATTCAGCCCAAATTGGTTACACCCCTTGTTAGCGCAAGTTTTTAATTATTGTTTAATATAAAGTTTCTTATTACTTCGTCTAGATTAGAAGGTAAGTCAGCAGATTTAATTGCGAAATTGTTAATGCCCATTTCTTTAAACCATTTAGTCCAATAAGTTTTAATAACATCAAATTCAAACGGATTTGTTTTGTAAGGATTTATCCCCAAAACTAAGACTTCGAGATTTTCCAAGTCATTTCTTTTTGTTATAAAACCAATGTCTTTTTGATTAAAAATACTTTCCCAATTAGAATTGTTAAGATTTAATTGGTTTATTTTTTTTGTTGTAAGATAACTACTTCTATTGGCAACATCTAAAATGTTATCCTTGTGATAAGCGTAACCATCAGTTATAATTACAAGAATATTTCTGTGTTGATTGCTAACGCAATAGTCTTTTACTTTTTCTTTAAAGAACCCCCAAATGTCCGAACCAATATATTTACCATCTTTAATAGCTTGATTATAAAGCTTTGAGGTTAGTTCGTTATATCTAATGGGCAAACTGTCTATCTTTCCCTTTGATATGTTATTTTTATCTAATGTTAATCTTAAGCCATTGATTATATTGTTTATTTCTATGTTTTCTGGCGTTGGGTCAATAAATAATTGGATTCTATCATTGATTAAACGAACTTTCTTCTTCTCTAAATGTTGTTTAAAGCCAACTATAACCGAATTTAAATAACCCAAATCTCTTTTATAAAACTCCATAGTAGGATTTGAGTGTATTGTTGGGCTAATCCTATCTGATAAATCAATGAAGATGCTTAAATTTATATTTGAGTTATAGTTACCTTTAACTTCTGAATGAGAAGTACTTACTTTTTGACTATTCTCATTGTTTGTACAAGCAAAAGTGAATAGAACTAAAATTAGAACGAAATAGAAACGTGTTTTCATAATTAATTCATTTTTTTGTTATAAACAATATTCTCAGAATCATAATTTGAAACTTCGTATTTCAATAAGTGCTCATTAGAAAACTTTTCACACTCATTTATCAAGGAATCTTTTTTCTCGTGAGGTAATGCAATTTCAGCAGAAATTGCCATATACCACCCTTTGACATATTCAGAATGATATAGAAGATACTTTCTATTCGGAAAGATAAAGCCATCAATTCTTGATTGAAGTTCCGATATTTTGCTACTAATAGCGGTAATTTCTTGAATTAATTCGTTTATTACCTTAGTAACCTCAATTTTTCGGTTTTGAAGATTTACTTTCTCATCTTTTAGTTTGTTGATAAAAACTCGAATCTTATCAATGTTATCATGCTCTTTCATGATGAAATCAAAAACTAAACCCCAGATTACATATACAACAAAACCTGCAAATATTATCCCCCAAAATTCAACTTTAGTGAATGCAATTTGAAGGTTAAAGGGCTCCGAAGTAAGAACTCTATCAAAATCATAGATTTTTTTCTCAATTTGATATGCAAGTATTGCATCAAAAATAAATGTAACAGCAAACAAAGCAATTACTTTGATTGTACCCCTTTTCTTTTCTTTTTGGAACATATGGATTAAATAACCTAAACCCATAAATGCAAAAGGTATTGTACAAACAAATACAGCCTCAAGCCAACCGTCGTTTATTGCTTTTGTCAGAGCATTTGCATCAAATATTGCAGCAATAACTTCATTTGAATCAAACAATTTGAAAAAACCAGAATAAGATGCAGAAATATAGAACACTAATAAATAGAGTGTAATCGGAATGAGTATTAACAAACCTATAAAAAATTGCGCTTTTGGTTTCTTTGTAGCATCGATACCATACTTTTCAGGATTATTGCGCACATTAGCAATGTCACTATCTATTTGAATAATAGATTCATTAATATCCTTTAATTCGTCATCTTTTATTGATTTCAGAATCTCTCTCTTCTTTAGTTCAGTTTTCTGCCTTTCTTGTTCGGCAATATAAGGTGCATTTAATCTTTGTTGCTCCTTGTCATCTTCACGGCATCTTTCTTTAAACTTTTCATAAATATCATCTAGACATTTTACGAAAATCAACGGAGAGCCATGTGCTAACTTTGCGGCATTGTAACCACTGTCATAGTATGTTTCTTTTTCCTCGATTCTTGAAACCTCTTGAGCTACTACTGGCTCTTCTTTTACGCTACTTTTTAACGCAATTAGTTTTTTTAGTGCATTCATGGCTAACTATTTAATTGGTTAAGAATTTCATATTTGCTCATTCCTTTTTCAGCACTATCAAGAAGGAATTGCGTTAATTCTTCAATGTTTTCGTCTAAGAACTCAAATTTTCTACAATATTTTTTCAGGGTATTTCTCTCATCTTCATCTATAATTCCATCAGCCCAAACCATCCTAGCAAGGTCATATAAATACTCTATTCTTCTTTCAATTGTATCGGGAATTACAAGTTGATAATTAGCCGTCAGAAGAATTTTGTCTAGTTCTTCCTTTGGAACATCTCTTTCTTCAGCAAACTTATAAAGCATTTTAAGTTCTAATGGGCTGAAATTGTCATCGGTGATAGCCATTTGATAAAGTCTTAGAAAATGGCTTTTTAATTCATTTGAGATTTCGGTCTTCATATCATAGAGTTTTAGTTTTGGGTCATCTTCAAAATTTGCGCTAACGGTCAGTGGTTTGGGCTGCTGGGGAGTTAAACCCCAGCGGCGTCATCCCACGTTAAGAACAAACTAAAATACAAAAAACTTTCGTATCTGCATCATCAGCCCCAGTAGGCAAAACCACTTGTTAGCACACGAAATTTTATAATCTTGTCAAGTTTAATGATGGGCCATAAAGCGAACTGCTTGATTTTAATATAATTTCTTTATCGGTTAACGTTTCTATTGAATAACTTTTTCTGGGATTTTTAAAAGCTCTTTCAGTATCCCAAAAATCAAAGTCGTATAAGTTAACTTCTAAAATGTATGTTTCGTCTATTGAATTATCATATTTCATTCCAAAGAAACTCCCTTTATCTGATTTAAAGTACTGTACTTCTCCGTTTTCTTTGAATTCAACAGTTATTTTATTTCTATTATCTATCCATTTTCCAATTGCAATCTTTGGTACATCATTAGCAAAATCAATCTCTCTTTTTACTTTGCCATTCTCATCGTATAGTATCCATATACCATTCTTTTTGTCATTAGTAAACTGACCTTCTACATCTTTCTTTCCATCAGTTAACCAATACGTTGCTTTTCCTTCACGCAATCCGTTTTTGAAGTTTATTTCACTATATTTTTGACCATCGGGGAAGAATATTTCGTGAAGACCATTTAGTAAACCATTTTCATAGTAACCTGATTCAGCAATTTTTCCATTATCAAACCATTTTTTCAAGTTACCTGAATATTCGTTTTTTATGAAATTAACTTCAACTTTTTTTGTTCCGTTTTCATAATACTCAATAAATTCTCCATTCAGTGAATCGTTTTCAAAGTTATTAATCTTTTTTACTTGTCCGTTTGCGTAGTACGCTGTCCATTTTCCTGTTCTTTTGTTCTTTTTGTATTGTCCAGAAATTTCTATTTGTCCGTTTGTGTGCCAAGTTTTATAAAAACCATCATTTAGGAAACTACCTTCTTTATTTTCTACTACTTCGTATTGTTCCATTAATTGCCCAGTCAACGGATTTTTTGTTTCACGAACTTCTCTTTTTGCGCAAGCAGATATGGTTATCGCCATAATTGCATAATAAATAAATCTTTTCATATTTTTTAGGGTTTTAAGTTAATAGTCATCTTCATTTTGTGTGCTAACGGCCAGCGGTTTAAACTGCTGGGGAGTTAAACACCAGCGGCGTCATCACCCGCTAAACCGAAACTAAAGTACTAAAAAATTTGGAATCTGCATCATCAGCCCGAGTAGTTTGAACCGCTTGTTATGCGCAGTGATTTCTTCTTTCGTCGTCGTTTTTCTTCTCCGTTTTCAATCAAATCGGGGCATATTTTCCCGAGATTTCAATCGTTTCTTTTTTGTTTTCCTTTCTAATCGTGGAAATATTTTCTTTTCAGCTAGTGCGTTGGGTTGCAATAATTTTTTCTTCAATCGTTTCAGCGAGAACGAATGTTTTTAAATCGCTCCCTTAAACCCCTTAAAAACCAAATTTTTATTCATTTCTTCCTTTCGGGTTGGCTACCGTTTTCGCATTGACGTTATCAGACCGAAAAAATTATTGTTAGTCCATGCTTGACCGTCCGCCTGTGAATCAGTCAATCAGTTCGATTTCAGCTTAGTTTTCGCATCGGTTCGTGTAAGTATCGTTTTCGATAGTCTGGGCGGTCAATCGAGGACTTCCTGTCGTTTCGTCGGATTTCGTCATTGCGCATAACGGTCGGTGGTTTGGGCTGCTGGGGAGTTAATGGCCAGCGGCGTCATCCCACGTTAAAAACATACTAAAATTCTAAAAACTTTCGTATCTGCATCATCAGCCCCAGTAGGCTAAACCACCTGTTACCAGCAGTTTTTGATTTAGTCTTCGTCTATTTCTGGTTTTACTTATCTAACCATAATTCGTTTGTGGATTTCTCTCTTTTTTATAGTTTTTCTTCGTTAAATGGTCACAATTTATTTTATGCTTTTTTACCATTCCTATATAAAAAGAATCCTCCAATAATAAGCCCTAACCCTACTAAAATGTATATAATCATTGCTGTATAGAATGCTTTTATACTGTTTTCTTGGCTTTGTAAAAGTTCTTTATTTTTATTTTCGTTCAGAATTGAAATTTCCTCATTTGCATTTATATCTATTAGTTGCTTTGAAGCTTCATAATTAGATATTAAGCCTTTAGTCTTGTTTAATTCAACATCTAAACGCTGCATCTTAAATACATGTTTATTATGTTCTCTTCTGTCTATTTCATCTTCAATAATCTTACCATCAACAGCTTTGTAGATTTCTGTTTTGTCAATAATCTCTAATTTGGAAATAGGTGTGTCGATTATCCTGTAACTGCCTATTAAGAATAATAACCCTCCAATGATTATTAAAAAGATTCCAATAATTTTCTTTATCATAGTCGTTATTTGTTAAATGATTAATTCTGTAATATTCTTTAAATTGCTGGTAACGGCTGGGGGTGTGGCAAGTTTGGGAGTGCGGGGCTGGGATTTATCCCACGTTAAAAAGTTTTCTGCGCGCCGACCCGTTTCCGTAACTCATTCAGCCCAAATTGGCTACACCCCTTGTTAGCCGTTCGCCTATTTTGAAAAGAATTTATTTAACGAATACACACACAGGACACAATGATGGAGGCCCCCATAACATAGCATTTGAGAAATCTTGAATTGCTCCATTTTTCCAAAGTCTAATACCTATACCATCTTCATATCCGACTACATATACATCATTGTTTAATACATAAACAGAATTAGCACTTGCCTCATTAGTTCCATCAGTAAGAATTTGTTCTATTCCATTTTTACATAGTTTAGCAACCCAATTCCCATTTTTAAATCCTGCACCTGCAACATACACATCATTACCTGACACAAAAATTGAACCTCCTGAATTATTGTATAAAACACTACCATTTTTCCAAGTTTTAGAACCAACTACATACACATCGCTATTCGAAACAAAAACGGAATTAGCGCTTGAGTTTGAATTTGATTCAGACGATAAATCAAGATATTGCTCTACTCCGTTTTTCCAAAGTTTGGCATTAAAAAACCCATACTGACCAGTTCTTGCAGAACCAACTACATACACATCGCTATTCGAAACAAAAACGGAATAAGCGCTTGAGTTTGAATTTGATTCAGACGATAAATCAAGATATTGCTCTACTCCGTTTTTCCAAAGTTTGGCAATTGAAACTCCACTACCAAGGTAAGCAAAACCACAGGCATACACATCATTTCCTGATACATAAACTGAATGAACATACTCACTAACAGTTCCATCAGAAAGTTTATAGAGGACATTTCCATTTTTCCATATGGTAGCAATGAATCCGTTATTTTCGTCATATAATACATAGCCTCCTACATATACATCATTTCCTGACACAAAAACTGAACGCGCAAAAGCCCTGCTACTTTCTTCTGAAAGAATTTGTGTTTCTCCATTTTCCCAAAGTTTAGCAACGAGTTTTGCACTGCCTTCTTCAGCTATACCACAACCAGTTATATAAACAACAGGAACTTTGTTTGGCACTGTTTCATCTTTTTTGCAACTTGAAAAAACAGAACCGATTAGGAGGAAGCCAAGCGTTATGAGAATAAAACCTTTCCTGTTCTTTTGACTTTTCTGATACGTAATGGTTTCTACTTTCATTACACATTCTAAATTTCTTTTTGGTATCATTTTTCAATCCCTGATTTGTGTCGGGCGCAACTTTTAATTAAATATTAAAATCTTTTTAAAGTTGCAGTCACTCTTATATTATATGGTATCTGGGTGACGGCTAACGTTTTGCAAATAGACGTAGGCGGGCTTTCGAAGCTTCCTGTGTCTATACCCACAAAAGGTTATTTAAAGATAAATGTTTATTAGCGAGGTGCAAAATAAATACGCGCTTCAGCGCACCTTAATTTAGCACCGAGCGATGACCGAGTCCGCCCGCTTACGTTTATTTGCTGTTACCACTAGTAGCTTTTTTGTTCTTTGTCTTATACTCAAGAATGTCGCCAGGTTGGCATTCGAGAACCTTACAAATGGACTCAAGAGTGTCGAACCGAACGCCTTTAGCTTTACCAGTTTTTAAAATAGATAAGTTTACCGTTGTAAGTCCTACACGTTGTGAGAGTTCATTTAGCGACATTTTTCGTTTCGCCATCATTACGTCCAAATTAATTACTATAGCCATAACTAAATGAATGATTCGTTTTCTTTTTTAATAAATAAAGCTCTTGTCACGAATTGTTTAACAGACCATAAAATAATTGCCAAAAGAAAATACATTGTCTGCGGACTTTCAAAAACAAATAGCTTTGTAAATGACCTAAAAAATAAATTCATTGAGCTTTCTGTAGATGTCCAGTCTGAAATATGAACCTCCGAGAAATTATTGAACAATACTTGTATCGCGCCTAAAGTCGCTAACAAAACACAGGAAAGTATAACGCCATCAAATACTTTTAAACTAGTCTCATCAAAGAACCCAGTCAGCGTATATCTTTTGAAAAGTCGTACCAATAAGAAGCCAACATACAAAAAGATAACATTGCTAACAATTTGTGTAACAAACCAAATTGAAGGTGCTTGATTTGTCGGCACAACATAAGCTGAGTCATTGATTAAAAATGAAATAAACCAACGAGTATGATATATTAACGCTAAAAATGAAAAAGCAATTGTTGTCCACAACACTGCCTTAATTAAATTGAGTTTTGAAAGTTTTGTCCTGTCCATTGTCTTAAAGTTTAAATAATTATTGTACAAACGTAATAATTAATTTAATTAAAACAAATAATATTTATCGTTTTATTTTAAATAATAGTCTTAAAACGATATTTGTCAATTTGAAGTCACGGAAGTAGAAGGCTTAAGTGTGGGTGAAATGTCTAAATATTTGTCCAGCGGAAAATTGTCGACCGATAAAAATATTGTCTTGGAAACGAATGATTGTCCGTCTTTAGCTATTAGTGGTAACGAACAGCGGTATGTTTTTGTTGCCGATTTCGGAGCACGTCACTGTCAAACCACGATGAAGTTTGAAGCGAGCTACAACCGTTGATTTCAGCACTATTTCGGCAATAAAACATACCGCATGTTATGGGCTGGTTTTCCTTCTTTTTCTTGATTATATTTTCAAAAAGTAAGGATATTATAGGAAAGCAGCAGCTCCGCCTAAAATAGCTCCAAACACAGTTAGCAGTAAAATAATTCCTATTAAAGAAATCACTAAACCTGCAATCGCTAATCCTTTTGGTTGTTTAAATACGCCAACAAAGGATAATATCAAACCTAGTAACCAAATTATCCAACCTAAAACTGGAACCCAGCCTAAAAATACCGCTATTAAAGCAAGTACGAAACCAGCAGTTCCAACACCATTTGATTTCTTTTCCGTTTGATTAATAATTACTGTTTGTCCTGCCTGATTTGAGGAGTTTTGATTTTCGTTTGTCATAATAATGAGATTTAAATTTTCCTACTCGTATGGCTTTTCGGTATCGCCCCGTTTTTTTAATGGTAGCTGGTCTCCACTTATTATAATTTGTCGTTTGTTTCTGGAAACTTAATTCTAATTTCAGTTTTCACGAACTGTCAAACATCAATGTTGGCTGTTCTTTTATCTGTGTCATTTCGCTGTATCGTTTCTTAAACTTGCCCATAACGGTTGACGGCTGGGCCCGCTGGGGAGTGAAAAGCCAGCGTCCATGTCCGCCGTAAAAACCACACTAAAGGTAGAAAATGTTTCTTAATCTGCCAAATCCGCCCCAGTGAGCTGAGCCGTGTGTTATGCACCGTAATTTCTTCATTCTACTCGTTCGCTTATTCTCTTCTCGTCTTTATTCTCTTCGTCTTTTTCTTAATTCTCTCTTTCCCATTTGCGTTTTTCACTCAGTTTTCTGCTCTATTCTCGTATTCAATTCTCGGTTTTGTTTTCTAGTCGTTTATCCATTCGTTTTCTACGTGGCGTTTTCTCGTGATTCAATCCGTTTTCTCGCTGCGAAAAATTCTCATTCAGCGCATTTCCTCTAAAAATTTTCCTTAAAGTCATATTTTTTCTTCAGTCGGAGTAGGGTAGAGCCGTTATCGCTATGATGATGTCTGTTCGATAAATTATTGCTTGGCTACGCTTGACCGTCCTCCATAAATTTGGTTTCTCGATTTCGATTTGGTCAATTCGCCGTGTCGGATTCTGTCGTTTCGTTTCAGTTTGTAGGGCGGTCAATCGGAGCCATTCTGTCGTTTCGTGCGGGTGTCATTATGGTGCATAACGGTTGACGGCTGGGCCCGCTGGGGAGTGAAAAGCCAGCGTCCATGTCCGCCGTAAAAACCACACTAAAGGTAGAAAATGTTTCTTAATCTGCCAAATCCGCCCCAGTGAGCTGAGCCGTGTGTTATGCACCGTAATTTCTTCATTCTACTCGTTCGCTTATTCTCTTCTCGTCTTTATTCTCTTCGTCTTTTTCTTAATTCTCTCTTTCCCATTTGCGTTTTTCACTCAGTTTTCTGCTCTATTCTCGTATTCAATTCTCGGTTTTGTTTTCTAGTCGTTTATCCATTCGTTTTCTACGTGGCGTTTTCTCGTGATTCAATCCGTTTTCTCGCTGCGAAAAATTCTCATTCAGCGCATTTCCTCTAAAAATTTTCCTTAAAGTCATATTTTTTCTTCAGTCGGAGTAGGGTAGAGCCGTTATCGCTATGATGATGTCTGTTCGATAAATTATTGCTTGGCTACGCTTGACCGTCCTCCATAAATTTGGTTTCTCGATTTCGATTTGGTCAATTCGCCGTGTCGGATTCTGTCGTTTCGTTTCAGTTTGTAGGGCGGTCAATCGGAGCCATTCTGTCGTTTCGTGCGGGTGTCATTATGGTGCATAACGGCTGGGGGTTGGTAAAGTGCAGGAGATTGAAACGATTTCTTGTCCTACGCTACGAAGGTACGAAAAAGCAAGAAAGTTTCCTAATCCGCTGGTTACCTGCATTTTATTAACCCCTTGTTAGCACCTGGCAGTTAATCATATCGTTACGATGGGATTAACTTTTGCTACATATTCTTGAAGTTCTATTATTACCTGTGCGGGAAGGGCTGGAAGGCTATTTGGCAAAAAAATGCTTGTAGCGTGGATTTGTGCGTTTTGCCAAAGTGCCTGACAGCGGTGGGACGGTGTGAAAAATCATTTATCAAATATTACAATGATTCTTCTACCTTTATTATTTCTTTGTCTGATAAATTATATAGTTTATAAACTAATTGGTCAATTTCATTATCAGAACTTGCTATTTCAATTTTTAAATCATCAGCTTTTTTCTTTTGTTCATTAAAATAATTCATCCATTCAACTTCTTCACTTATACTAAATTCAACTTTTTGCTTTTTAAGTTCTTTCAAAAATTCAATAAATTCAAGTTCGTGCCAATTTTCCAAAGAACTGTTAAGTTTTTGCAATCCAAATTTCATAGAAAAATATTTGCAAAATTGCGTATAGAAATCATCGGCTTTTTTCATACCATTTAGTATATTATCAACTCTTAATATGATTTCTTCTTTATCATTTTCGCTACATTTAATAATTGGCAATTCTTTAAGTAATCGAGAGTTAAAACTTGGATAACTTTTATTACTGCTTTTTGGTGATTGCTCGTTTATATAATAAGTAAGTAGTTTTGAATTCACTAAGCCAAGTAAAAATTTTAATGGATAATTATCATCTTTTTCGATTATAACAGCTGCTATGTTTTTTACAACTGCAGGTTCTTCAATATAAGTGGCAAAGATTCTAGGGTTAATTATTTCTCTAATAATTACTTTTGGATTATCAAAATACATATTCTTTCTTGGCTCTGCCAACCATTCACCATAAGAAATAAACTCATTCTGAGAATAGTAAATGTATCTATTAATACCTTGTGAAATGAAAGGGTAATTGAAAGTTTCGTTTTGTGTTTTCGAAATAAATACATCATTATCAATTTCGTATGAGGTTTGTTTTGGGTTTCCTTTACCTGTTTGGTAGACTTTAACTCCCATTACTTGGTCATAGACTTCAATTAAAGGAACTGTATTTATTGGTTTTATGATGCTTTTAATGACAACGAAAGTTTTTTCAACGTCTGGGTTTTCATTTATAAATTCTAACTTATTTATTAGTGAAACAGGTTTGTCAGTTTTGCTAATATTTGAAAGGTCTTTATAATAAAAATATTTTGCATCTAATCCTTTTTGATGAAGTATTATTATTGAAGTAGGTAAGTTCACATCATCGAATACATCATCACCCAATTTAATGTTAGTTATTCCTTCAAAATTATTTGTTACATAATGTCTTAGGTCTTTAAAGTACTCTTTTTCAAGATAGGAATCAGGCATAATGTAACTTAATGTGCCATTGTTCTTTGTTAGCATTGAACCTAATTGAATAAAGTATTTATAAGAATCAATGTTACCAAAACTAGTTTCTTTAAATTTAATTTTCAGCCAATTTTTACCACTAAGTTCTGCACCATAAGGTGGATTTCCAATTACAACATCAAAACCACCTTTTGCAAATATTTCGGGAAATTCATTTTGCCAATTAAATGCTTTTTCATTTGCAATTTCAGGGTCATCAATTAATGAGTTCCCACATTTAATGTTGTTACTTAGCGTGTTTAGTTTTCTCCCTTTTCTTGCAGTTCTTAACCAAAGAGATAATTTCGCTATTTCAACCGATTCTTCATTTATGTCAACACCATAAATGTTTTTTTCAAGAATGTCAGTTGATATGTCGGAGAAGATAAGCCCACCACCAAATAGTTGGGTTCTTAATTCGTCAATTTTCCTATGTTCTTCAATTAAAAATTCTAAAGCTTGATTTAAAAACGCACCCGAGCCACAAGCTGGGTCAAGAATAGTTAATGAAATCAACCAATCCTGATATTTTTTTAGTTTTTCGTCTAGTTCTTTAATTGTTTCTTTTCTTCTGTTTTTTCTTCCTTTAGCATATTCTTCATCAACAATTCCGAATGAATTGCGTTTTTCTTCGCAAAGTTTACCAATGGAGTTTTCTACAATGTATTTGGTAATGTATTTTGGCGTGTAAAAGATTCCGTCTTTTTTCCGTTTTGTTTTCTGAGAATCAATGTTTTCACCTTTTATTTCAGCCTGTACGTTTTCAATTTCTCCAAGCGAATGCTCAAAAATATGACCAAGTATATTTACGTCAACTTCTGTGTCGAAGTCGTAATTGCTTAATTTTAAAGTATGTTCTTTTAAAACATCATCGTCAATTACTACGTTTTCTAAAATTTCATCAGTTAGAAATAGACCGCCATTGTAAGCAAAAATCTCTTGTCGTTTTTCACTTTTGGGTCTACCAACATTCAGAATGTGGAAATACTTTCTAAAAAGTGAGTAAAGCGATTTTACATCGCCAAAATCCACATCATCCTTCCATTTTTCAATGATTTGTAAAATTGAATTGGCTGGTAGTAACTGCTTATCTTCCGCAAAGAATATGAATAAAAACCTGTCAATTAGTTTTTGAGTTTTCTTGAAAAGTGTGAGTTTGTCAACCTCTGGATTATTCTTAACAAGATTTTGGTAAAGAGCTTCACGAAACTTCGAATAGTCTGAATAGAGCTGTTTTGTGATATTCTCTTCCTTCGCTAAAGAACTTTCCTTGATTTTTAGAGGTAAATCATTGAGTAAATTGTCTTTTGCAAGGCAAAGCCACAGCAATGAAAATTCTTCCTTTGTGAGTTTAAATAAATCAAATTCAAAGTGATTTACAGCGTTTTGAATGTAAAACCGTAACTTTTCAAAGTTAGAAGTGATTACGTAAACGCATTTAGGATGATGATTTTTATACCCAAATGCTTGAGCTTCTACTTTTCCAAGGTCAGTTGTGTCAGTTGATTTTAATTCGATTACTGCAATTGCATTTTCATTTCTTAATATTGCTCCGTCTGCCTTTTTGCTATCGCTAACATTCTTTAATTCTGTTGTTAAATTAAAATTCGGGTGTGGATTCAGTGTGTAGTCAAATATTTTTACAAAAAGTTCTCTCAAAAACCCTTCTTGAAATTGTTCTTCCTTTGAATTCCTTATGTTTTCTTGAATTTCAGCATTGCCAAAATACAATTTAAATTCAGCGAATTTTTTATCAATTAACGCTGAATCAAGTTCGTCTAAGTATTTCTTTTCTACCGATTTTTGAAATAAACTCATAATTCCTTCTTAATCACTTTTTACGTTCAATTTTGATTCACCAAATTACTACTTTTCTTTCATTGTAGAAACATTCGGAATACCGTAAGGGTGCGGTGGGAAAAAAAGCAAGTGTGTGACTGCGAAGGGAAGGTTGCAGGGAAGGGCAGACACAGTATTGCTTTTTTGTGCGTTGGGATTTCTTTTGTCTTTTCTGTCAATATGTAGCAAAATTCCCTTTGTCGAAATTTTTTCTTCTGCTTGGTGCTAACGGTCGGCTGTTGCTTACGCTGGGGAGTTAACCGTCATCGGCGGTATCCGCCGTTAAAAAGTTAGTTAAAGGTAATGAAAATTCTGCATCGGCATCATCAGCCCCAGTGAAAGTAACAGCCTGTTAGCTGCTGTTTTTTATAATTAAAAATCGTCATTAATTAGTATCGATTTCTTTAGTGAGTCAATTAACTGAACAATTGTTGTGTATTCATCTTTATAAAACAAGTTTTCATTTTTTAAATAATTCTCATTTATTGTTATTTTCTCTTGATGTTCAGTTAGTAATTTTTTCTTCATTTTAGTAATATCTACTTTTTGTAACGAGTCCAATTCTTTAGAATATTTCGCCATTAGTTCCAAATGCTCCAACGGGCTAAAGGGTTTAGAGTAAATTGTTGACCCTAGAGCATATATAGATTGTGTTATGAATACATTGTCAACTTTATAGCGATATTTTCCTTCTTTAACTTCAATTGTAAGAGTATAACTAATTTTTTCTTTAGTTTGCATAACTTCTGTGCGCCCTTGACAGTTTACATTGCTATTTCCTTTTATAATTAGTTTTCCATTTTCATTATCTTCAAGTTGAATCACACTTTTATAATCGCCAAATGTTTTTGCAATCCATTCTTGTGCATTTGAATATAGTTTTGCTTTGCTAAGATTGGTCTCAATGACCTCAGTGAATTCAACTTCTCCATTTGCATTTTTCGGAAAATCTTGAGATTTAATGTTTGAGAAACATAGAGAAACTAGTGTAATCAGTAATAATTTTTTCATAATCTTAAAATTTGTTAGTTTAAAATTAATTCAATCTTTTTCGCTAAACAACAGTCGAATTCTAAAATTGCAGCTAACTCACTTATCTGTATACCTAAGGTTTATTAACAACTCAAATTTTTGGATGTATTGTATACCAAAGGTGCACAATATCAAAAGTAGTATTTTATTATAAATCATCAAAGGGCGATTTTATTTTTTGGATGCTTTGGGTGGATACGTGCGTGTATATCTCCGTGGTTTTGGAGTTTTTATGGCCTAGGAGCTCCTGTATATAGCGTAAATCTGTTCCACTCTCCAGCAAATGCGTTGCATAGCTGTGCCTTAGCCAGTGTAACGTTACGGGTTTGCGAACTCCCGCTTTCTGCGTTGCATACTTTAGCACCTTTTGTAGGCTTCCTGCTGTGTACTGCTCTCCGGCTTCCTGACCTTCAAATAGCCACACCTTGGGCTTATACATCTTGTAGTAATCGCGCAGCATCTCAATGGTTTTTGCCGATAACGGTACAACCCGGTCCTTGTTTCCCTTCGATTGTCGCACAATCAGTAGGTTTCGCTTGCTGTCTATGCTGTTGGGTTTCAGCTCAATTAGTTCGCTACGGCGCAAACCACAGGCGTATATTAGGCTTAGCATAGTGCGGTGCTTAATGTTCTGCGGTGCGGTTATTATCCGCTTTATCTCCTCCTTGCTCAGCACGTTGGGGAGTTTGTGCTCCGAGCGTGGTCGGCGGATTTTATCAATATCAATTTTGGATTTACCTACCTCGCTGAAGAATAGCTTTAGCGCGCTAACCGTTTGGTTCTGATGCGCAAAGCTATAACCTCTACCCACAATATGGTTGTAAACATAATTCACCACATCGTCGTTGGTCATCTCGCTTACGGGCTTATTCCCCATGTACCCGAGGAAAGTCTCTACAAGGTTAACGTAAGTTTTAATGGTATTTTCGCTGTATCTGCGATGATGTAGCCAAATTCTAAAAGTTTTTAGGTCGATATTTGGCTCCTCCCCAACAGTCGTCTCCGCAGGTTTTGGCCTCTCCTTAAAGTTGATATGCTTAATAGCCGCGTAGTCCACATAGGCATATAGTTTTAAATGGTTGTAAAACAGGTTGAGGTCAAATTCGTACCGCGATATGTACCAGCACTTCTTGGTTTGGCTCCAGGTGGCTCCGGGAATCTCCCTCAGCCTATCTACTATTTGCTGATTCCACTCACACTTTATTAGTACAACCTCTTGCTCTCGGTGTTCCGATAGCTCAAGGGTGATTAAGGGCTTTGTTATCATACCTTATAATATATAGATATCCTTCACTAATATACAAAAAAACTTAATTGTATACATCTCAGGGTGTTAAGTATTTTGTTGATTTCTTGCAGATTTCGTATATAGTTGAAGAAGGCAGCCCCACCAATTCTCCAATCCTCCATCACTCCATTTTTCCTTAATGCCCTTAATAACTTATTCTCTCAACCGTTCTTTGTCCATCCCCCAATTGTTTTATCTTTGCGTAAATTTTAGTGTAGAATGATAACCATTGAACAGGTTAAAGAGATTGTAAGGCGCAAGGATGAGCTGAGGAGGCATCTTTGACATCGATGCAAAACTAATTCAGCTCGAGGAGGAAGAGCAGCGCACACATGCCCCGAATTTCTGGGATAATCCCGCCGAGGCGGAAAAACAGCTTAAAAAGGTTGCCAGTATCAAGGCTTGGACTGAAGGTTTTAACAAGGGAAATAGGCTGGTTGACGATTTACAGGTGATATTCGATTTTGCCCGCGAGGGTGCTGCTACTTCCGATGAGGTTGATGCCAGCTATGCCGATTGTGTTGCAGTCATTGAGGATTTGGAACTTAAGAATATGCTCCGCAACGAGGAGGATAAGCTGGGTGCCATCCTTAAAATCAACTCTGGCGCTGGTGGAACCGAGAGCATGGACTGGGCTGCTATGCTTATGCGTATGTACATCCGCTATGGCGAGCGCAATGGCTACGAGGTTAAGGTGATTGACATGCAGGATGGCGAGGAGGCCGGTATAAAGTCTTGTACACTTGAGTTTGTGGGCGATATGGCCTACGGATACTTGAAGAGCGAGAATGGCGTTCACCGTTTGGTGCGTATTTCGCCGTTCGATTCCAATGCCCGCCGTCATACATCGTTTGCATCGGTGTTTGTTTCCCCAGCAATTGACGATACCATTGAAATTACTGTTAACCCTGCCGATATCAAGTGGGACACCTACCGCTCATCGGGTGCGGGAGGGCAGAATGTTAATAAGGTTGAGACGGGCGTTCGTCTGTACCACAACCCAACTGGTATTGTAATTGAGAATACCGAGTCGCGCTCGCAGTTTCAGAACCGCGAGAATGCTATGCGATTGCTAAAATCGCACCTGTACGAGCTGGAGCTCCGTAAACGTCAGGAGGTGCAGGCCGAGATTGAGGGTAAGAAGATGAAAATTGAGTGGGGTTCGCAAATCCGTAACTACGTGCTTCACCCATATAAACTGGTAAAGGACTTGCGGAGCAATTACGAGACTTCCGATACAACATCAATCCTCGATGGGGATTTGAACGATTGCATAAAATCGTACTTAATGCAGTTTGGAGCTGAGTAAGAGGTTTTCCTGCCGATAACGCAGAGCACTCCATTACTCTTAGTGTGCTTAATAACCTATTATCTCAATCTCTATCAATCTGTGCAAATTTGCACAATCTGTGTCATCCGTGTTCTATTCTTTTCCGCAGATAACGCAGATAATTGCAGAGTACTCCATGACTCCACCACTCCATGCTGGTCTATTTTCTAATCTAGGTAAGGCATAAAGAACTCTATCTTTCCACACTTGGGGCAATGGTATATTTCGAATGTTTCGCGGTTGGTGAATAGCTCAAATATATCGCCTAGTGCTCCTACTCGGGTTCCCTCATGAAACTTATAAAGCCCGGAGTATTCCATTGGAGTATTACACCTTAAGCAGTTGATGTTTTTTGTGCCCGTGGGTTTTTCCTCGGAGGGAGAGATGAGTTCGCTTAAATCGAAATGACACTCGGGACAATATTTTTTCGATGAGTCAACCTCTGTTCCGCATTTTGGGCAAACGTTCTTAAAATCGTTGCTATCTAAAATTTTTTCATCAGCAAAACAGTACTGGCATTTCCAGCAGATATCGAAATTATCCTCTACTTCGGCGTTACAGTTGGGGCATGTTTTCATCTCAAAATAATTAGTAAGAAAACTAAGTTAATGGATTTTTTATTTTTCCCCGCAGATTCCGCTGATAATCGCAGAGTACTCCATCACTCCATTCCCATAGTGTGCTTAATAACTTATTATCTCAATCTCTAAAAACCTGTGAAAATCCGTTCAATCCGTGTCATTCGTGTTCTATTCTTTCCCGCAGATAACGCAGATAATCGCAGAGTACTCCATCAATCCATCACTCCAGTACTCCAAATCAACTTATTAACTTATTCTCTCATCATCTCAATAATCCAATGCCTAGTTCTTCCTCAGCCTTGCTCTGGTTACAAGTCCAACAGGGACGAAGGCAAATACTTTCTGCATTTTTTCCCGTGGAACTTGCGATAGGAATAACCCCGAAACCACAACAGCTATACCAACCATTTTTATTGGGGTAAGAATTTCATCTCTTAAAAAGTACGCAAAAACTGCTGTAAGCACTGGAATTGCATTAGTAAATGCATTTGCACTTGTTACTCCCAAATGCTTCACCGAGTAAGTGAAAAGTAAGAATGCAATAGTGGAACCAAATACGGCAAGTTCAATTATTGGAATCATCAACTTTAAGTTAACTCCAACGCTCATGAAGTGGTCGAACTCAAAAATCAAAAATAAAGGCAAGAAGTAAAGTGCACCCAGTGTGTTTTGGTAGGTGATAATTGTAAAAACATTGTACTTGCTGGTTAGGGTTCGCAGTGTTAAAGAGTAGCCCAGTGCGGCAATAACGGCTAATAGCATAAGTAGGACCCCGTAAGGGTTAGCATCAACCTTCTCAAATCCTTTGTGGAAAATAACAATTCCCACTCCAACTACCGATACTAGAATTCCCAAGAAATTCATCAGCGTAATTCGCTGTTTGTAAAGGTAGAACTCCCCAAGCGGGCTAAAAAGTGGTATAGTGCAAATAATTACTGCGGCTAATGTGGACGAAACCATTGTCATTCCGTAGGCCTCGCCTACGAAGTAGAGGAATGGTTCAAAGAATGCCAAAAGCAGGAAGTATTTAATATCAGCCTTGTTAACCTTAACCAATTTGCCAATAATTCCCGTAACCACAAAGAGCAATGCACTCGAAATTGCTAAACGGAGTGTAACCAAGGTGAGAGGCTTGTATAAAACATCCTTATACCAAATGAATGTAAGGGACCAAAACATCATGGCCATTACTACCGCTACGTAAATCCAAAATCCTTTTTTCTGCATTGTTTTATTATGTTAAGCCGGTGCAAAAATAATCTTTTATTGGTCAGGTATTAACATAGGCTTTCAGTTTGATTATTAAAATAAAAAAAGACCGAGAACAACTCGGTCTTCCATTGATTTTTGCTTTATGTTACTTTGTAGGAGTTACAATCACTTTATCTATAACATGTACCACTCCATTTGTTCCCTGGACATCGGCTAGTACAACGTTAATATCTCCGTTTATTTTAACACCACTGGAAACATCTATGCTAATACTGTTGTTAAGCGTGTTTACTGTACCGGTGGTTAGGTCTGTTGAGCGTACGTTACCACTTACAACGTGGTCGAGTAGAATTGGTGTTAATGCCTCTTTTGTTAGGTCTGCTATGCCTGTAACATCCAATGCTTCAAACAGTGCGTTAAATGCATCGTTAGTTGGAGCAAATACAGTGAATGGACCATCTCCTTTAAGGGTCTCTACCAGTTCTGCTTTTGCTAAGGCCGAAACAAGAATGCTGAAGTTGTCGTTATCCAACGCTATGTCAACCACAGTTGGAGGTAGTAAAACCTTGTCAACTACATGTATTACACCATTTGTTGCATTGATGTCAGCTGAGGTAATTCCTACACCACCGTTAAGTTCAAGGTTCGTAGCATCAACTTTTAACGATACGTTCTTATTGCCTGTGCCTGTACTTAGTGTTGTTACGTAACCGTTTGTTAAATCTGTGGATTTTACTTTTGCTCCAATAACATGGTAAAGTAGAATTGGAGTTAACTGTTCCTTTGTTAAATCATCAATTCCATCAACTCCTAAATCAGTAAACAGCTGGTTGAATGCTGCATTGGTTGGAGCAAATACTGTGAAGGGACCATCAGCCTGAAGTGCTGTTACTATTTCTGCTTTTTGCAGAGCTGCAACTAGGGTTGAAAAATCTGAATTTGATACCGCAACTTCCACAATATTCTTTGGTTTTTCCATTGCATCATCATCGCTCTCGCATGAGGTTAACGCAAATGTTGATACAATACCTAGTACTGCAATAATCGTAAATAAAGTTTTTCTCGTTTTCATCGTAATTAGGTTTTAAATTATGATGTATAAACAGAGGGTTATAAATAATGTTCAATAAATAAATTAAAATAATATACAAAAAGATAATAATATTTTTAAAAAATCATACAAACTGTTATTTTTCAATATTTTAGTGAATATTTTTTTATTTTTTTATTCAGCCGAATGGGATTAACTGAAGATAACCGCGATATTCATTTGTTATAAGATGTTTCACTTCGTTCAACATGACAAATCCCCTTAAATTATACCATATTCATTCCTTAATCTTCAAATTATCTCATTTTCAAATTGCATAACTTTCTTTGTTTTTTTCTACTTTTACAAAACGCAAATTCTGGAGCAATGGAAGAGTTAATCCGATTAAGGCACGAGTTACACCGCAATCCTGAGTTGTCGGGAGAGGAGCGGGCAACCGCCAAACGCTTACGTTTTTTCCTTAGCCGTTATAGGCCCGATGAGCTATACTCCAATATTGCTGGAGAGGGTATGGCCGCTGTATATAATGGTAAAGAAGATGGTCCAACAGTTCTTTTCCGATGCGATATGGATGCTTTGCCAATTACTGAAACCAACGATGTTAAGTATAAATCGAATGTTCCTGGCGTGTCGCATGTTTGTGGGCATGATGGGCACATGGCAATAGTATCGGGACTTGCGGTAAAATTTAGCGAGAAACCCTTGGCCCGAGGGCGTGCAATTTTACTCTATCAACCTGCTGAGGAGAACGGGCTTGGAGCAAAGAACTCCATTGAGCGACTTAAGGAGTTGGATATGCTTCCAAATTACGCCGTTGCATTGCATAATCTGCCCAAGTATTCAAAAGGGCAGATAATTATGGGTAGATATACATTCTCATCAGCATCAAAAGGTTTAATAATCAACTTAACCGGGCGTAACTCCCATGCAGCATACCCCGAACGGGGATTAAATCCTTCGGTGGCTGTTGCCGAAATTATTCAAATGCTTAACAACCTTAAAGATTCCGTTCCTTTTAAGGATTTTGTGCTTGTTACATTGATTCACGTTAGTGTAGGCGAGGTAGCATTTGGAACATCGGCTGGCTCTGCGGTAATTATGGCTACACTCCGAGCGTTCGATAATAGCGATATGGATTTATTATCCGATAAGGCCGTAAGCCTATCGGCTCAAATTGCCGAGAAGTTTGGGCTGGGTGTATCCGCATCGTTTACCGATGAGTATCCTGCGTCGGTTTGTAATCCGGAATTAACAACCATTGTGGAGGGTATTTGTAAACAACAGAATAAAGATGTTCTGTACTTAGAGCAACCAAACCGTTGGAGCGAGGATTTTGCTCACTTTACCTCCTGTTGCCCTTCAGTTATATATGGCTTAGGCTCTGGTGAAAATCAACCCGATATTCACTCGCCCGATTACGATTTTCCTGATGATATTATAATGGACGGAGTTGAGTTGATGGAAGCAATTGCAAGGGAACTTACAAGCCGAGGTTAGATAAGGGCTGCTTCACGCAGATTATGCAGATAAGTGCAGAGTGCTCCATTACTCCACTGCTCCACCATTCTTATTAATTTATATTCTCATTGTCTAACAATCTGTGCAAATCTGTTCAATCTGTGTCATCAGTGTTCTTATGTTTTCCCGCAGATTACACAGATAAGCGCAGGTGCTCCATTACTCCAGTTCTCCAGTTCTCCATCAATCCAACCATCCAACTAACTACTCCTTGCCCTGCTTACAAGGTAAACCCCTGCAAAAACAAGTAGTGCAGCAATTATCTTTTGAGCATCGAGCATATCCTGTCCGAGTATAGCCGCAACAATAGTGGCAATTACTGGCTGTGAGTATATATAAATGCTTACGGTGGTGGCCTGAACATGGCGCAACCCCCAACTATTTAGTAGGTATGCAAGGAATGTTGGTCCTAGCAGAACAAAAATAATAGCACCATATATAGAAGGTGGAATACTTTCCCACTGAGTGTTGAGCAAATCGGTAAATCCGAAAGGGAGAACGGCAAAGAATCCAACGGTAAACACACCGCGCATTACCGTTATAGGGCTATACTTGCTCATCAGTGGTTTAACTACTACTAGGTAGCCCGCATAGAATAAGGTGTTGAAGAATAGCATAACATTCCCCACAAAGTGTTCCGAGCCAAAACCTATTTCACCTTTGCCAAAAATCAGTAACAGTGCGCCCGATGCTCCCACAACTAAACCAATAATTTTTGTAATGCTTATTCGCTCGCCAATTGCCAGAAAGGCAATAAGCATAACCATCGCAGGGTTTAATGTCGATATAATTGAAGAATCTATAGGCGAACTGAAGTTTAGGCCATATAGGAAAAGCATTTGGTTGAACGAAACACCCATAAGACCAGCCATAATAAAGCGCAAGTAATCCTTTTTATCAATACGCTCGTATTTTCGGCCAATCTGCGAGAATAGGTAAAATAGCGCAGAGGCGGTTATAACCCTGAGCAGGGTAAACCCTCCGGGTTTTAAGTGGTCGGGCATAACCCCTTTGGCAATGGAGTAATTAATGCCAAAAAGTATGTTGGCCGCTATAATAGCCATATGCGCCCTAAGCCTATTCTGTTTTTCCATTCAGTTCAACGTGTTGTAAAATATAAATACCAAGCATCTGACCCAAGTATTAATTAAAAGTTTAGCTTCCGTTTTACGAATTATTAATCCTAATTGTCCCCAATGCAAACCAAATTATTTTAAATTTGTTGACTAGTAACTCAAAAAAAGTAATGCACAAAGTTAAAGCATCTATCCCCGAAAATCCAGCCCGACGAATAAAGTTGAGTTCAGCGCTTATTCCTATTGTAATTGGACTGGGAGTTGTGGCTTATATGCTTTATACAGAGTTTAACCCCGAGGCGTTAAATCTTATTCAATTTACTTGGCGTTCCGTGTTCTGGCTTTTTGTTGCTATTCTTTTTATGGCTGGCCGCGATATAGGTTACATTCTGCGTTTAATTACCCTTACCGATGGTAAGTTTAGGTTTTGGCAGGCTTTTAGGGTAATAATGCTTTGGGAATTTACATCGGCAATTACACCCTCGGCTGTTGGCGGAACAAGTGTGGCTATAGTTTATGTTAATAAGGAGGGGCTTAACTTGGGTCATAGCTCGGCAGTGGTTATGATTACTTCGTTTCTGGACGAACTCTACTTTGTGCTGATGTTTCCTGTAGTTATGCTTATTGTTGGTACCTCGGATTTGTTTGGAATTGCTGCGGCAAATAGTGCAATAATCAGAGAACTGATGATATTTAGCGCTGTTGGCTATGCCATAAAGTTAGTTTGGATAATTTTTCTTAGTTACGGCCTGTTTTTTAATCCTCGTGGATTAAAGTGGTTGATTCTGATGATTTTTAAGTTACCTCTGCTTAGGCGCTGGAAACATGGTGCAAACCGTGCCGGTACCGATATCATAAGTAGTTCAATTGAGTACAGGAAAAAACCATTCTCGTTTTGGGCCAAGGCCTTTGCTAGCACATTCTTATCGTGGACATCGCGTTTTTGGGTTGTAAATGCTATACTATTGGCCTTTTTTGCTGTTGAGGACCACCTGCTTATTTTTGCTCGTCAGTTGGTAATGTGGATAATGATGTTAGTGAGTCCAACGCCTGGCGGTAGTGGTTTTGCCGAGTTTGTTTTTACCCGCTATCTCTCTGAGTTTATCCCTGTTGATGCTGCATCGCTCGGCTCTATTGCTGTGGGAATGGCGCTGCTATGGCGCTTTATAAGTTACTATCCATACCTATTTATTGGAGCAATAATCTTTCCGCGTTGGATTCGTAAAAAGTTTTTGCACGGAGGGAGTTAGGCGATTGGTTCGTAAGAGAATTGGACAATGGGTTAATGAGGATGTTTGCAGTATTGGAGTAATGGAGCGCTTTGCGAGTATTCGCGAAATCCGCGGGAAAAAAAATTAAAAACCCCGCCTTTATAAAGCGAGGTTTTCTATAGTTGTCAAACTGTCTAATTGCCCTATTTTCTATCCATTTTCTTGGATGTACTTTAGCATCGATTCAAATATAAGCCTACCATCGGTATTGCCCAGTTCATCATCGGAGGCTCTTTCGGGGTGAGGCATCATGCCAAACACGTTTTTGCGCTCGTTGCAAATACCTGCAATATTCTCAACTGCTCCGTTGGGGTTGAACGATTCCGATACCATTCCGCTCTCATCACTGTAGCGGAAAAGGATTTGGCCATTTATACGCATCTGCGCAAGGGTTTCTCTGTCAGCAAAGTAACGTCCTTCGCCATGGGCGATTGGTATCTTAAGTGCTTTATCCTTAGGTAGATATTTGGTTAAAGCGGTGGCTTTACTATCGGGGGTAAGAAAAACATTCTTGCAGATAAACTTCTGGTTCATGTTATGTAGTAAGGCTCCGGGTAGTAATCCCGATTCGCAAAGAATCTGGAAGCCGTTACAAATGCCAAAAACATAACCGCCGTTATTGGCAAACTCAATAACCCTATTCATAATTGGAGAGAACTTTGCCAGAGCACCCGAACGCAAGTAATCGCCGTAGGAGAAACCTCCTGGGAGTATAATCACATCGATATTCCCATCAAAATCGGTTTCCTTATGCCAAAGTGTAACCACTTCCTGTTCAAGGATATCTTTTAGTACATACACGGTGTCCCTATCGCAGTTAGACCCCGGAAATATTACAACTCCAAACTTCATAGGATTTTTTTCTTTAACGTTTCAAAGATAGATATTAAAATGATACCCACCAAACTAGCCTTTGCTTTGTGTTCAGTTTTTATTAATTTTACTCACATAAATACTCAATCTGAAATGGTTAGAAAAATATTCCGTTACCTTGTAATTTTGATAGCATTTTTGCTGGTATTGTTTGGCTTGTTTATAGCTTATGCCTCGTTAAACTACTATAATCCAGAGCCAAAGCTTAGCGTTTGGGCGTCAGAGTCACCCGATACTATTTCCGTTGGCGACACCTTAACCGCTTTAACTTGGAATATTGGCTATGCAGGGCTGGGCGATAATATGGACTTTTTCTACGATGAGGGAACAAAAGTTCGCGATACCAAGGAGCGCACACTCCAAAACTTGGACTCAATAACTGCTTTTCTTGACCAGCATAAACAGCGGAATTTCTTTTTTTTGCAGGAGGTTGATTTCGATTCACATAGAACTTATGGGATGAATCAAACCGCTACAATAGTTAAAGCCCTAGACTATCAGAGTTCGGTGGGCTATAACTACAATGCTTTTTTTGTGCCTATTCCACTGTCCAATCCAATGGGAGGGGTGCTTTCCGGGGTTGTAACTTATAGCCAGTCAGTTCCTGAAAAATCATTCCGATACCAGTATCCTGGTCAGTTCTCTTGGCCAGTTAGGTTGTTTAATCTGCGTAGGTGTATGCTGGTAAATCGCTACCCGACCAATAATGGGAAAGAGCTTGTTCTAGTAAACACCCATAACTCCGCTTTCGACGATGGCTCGCTCAAAAAGCAGGAGATGGATTTTTTGAAACAGTTTGTGGTTGGGGAATACGAAAAAGAAAACTACGTTGTGGTTGGGGGCGACTGGAATCAGTCTCCGCCCAGTTTTCCGCTGACCACCTTTGGCGATAATTACGCTGTGCCATTTTTTAAGCTTACCAACATAGGCGAAAGTTTTATGCCTATTGGCTGGACGTGGGCTTACGACTCTACCGAGCCCACTAACCGCTACCTGAACGAGCCTTATACCCCAGGTCGAAATTACACAGGCATACTCGATTTCTTTTTGCTGTCGCCCAATGTACGCATGGTAAATTGTACAGCAGAGAACCTAAACTTTAAGCACTCAGACCATAACCCTGTGCTAATTAGCTTTGAGTTGATTCCAGAGAAAGGACTGTAGTGGAGCAAAAGGTCTAAGTCTTATAGAGTAATCTTAAACTACCGTTAAACGTTTTATTTTGCCTGTTTGGAGTATCGTTTATGTTATTCTACATCTATTTTTTATCCTTTTGTCAAAGAATTTTGTAAGTTTACCGTTGGCGTTTGGTTAGGTCTGCAAAACTGAATATATTTCAGCATTGCTTTTGTCGATTAGCAAACAATTTTTACCTTTAACAATTCAAAATTAAAGTTATCTTTGTTATATTGTATCTTGTTACAGGTAGTATTAGCTAGTATTAAGTAGATGAGTATGCAGGTAACCGACCAGGATTTACAGTATTTTGTTACATCAATAAAAAGTGTTTCTAAGTATGATTTTTCCGAGTACTCGGATAAATCCTTAAAGCGCCGCTTGCAGAAAATATTGGAGGACTACAACCTCGATTTAACCAACCTCATCACCACAATCCGGGTCGACAAAGTTTTTCTGGAGAAAATAGTTAAGGAGATTACGGTTAATACCACCGAACTTTTCCGCGACCCACCTGTATGGCACCTGCTTAGGTCAAGAATTCTTCCGCGCTTCAAGAACAACAAAACAATCAATATCTGGCATGCTGGATGTTCCACTGGTCAGGAGGTTTACTCCATGATGATTTTGCTTAACGAGATGGGAATGCTCGATAAAGCTAAACTTTTTGCAACCGACCTTAACGTGGATGTTCTCGATGCTGCCAAACAGGGGGTTTACAAGTACCGGTTTAACCTAGGATATTTGGATAATTTCGATAAGGTTATAAAGCAAAATCCTTTGAACTTTGAGGAGTACAATGAGGTTCCATACGAAAAGTATTTTGATATTGACAAGGTGAAGGATACCATTACAATGAAGAAGTTCCTTACCGAAAAACCCATTTTCCGTAAGCACGATTTGGTTGTGGATGGAAACATATTCTTTGCAAAATTCGATTTAATTCTGTGCCGCAACGTAATTATTTACTTCAACTATGCGTTACAGAATAAGGTTTTTGAACTTTACCATACCAATTTATACCCCAAGGGTGTTTTGTTGCTTGGCATGCACGAAACCATTCTTGGACCATGGGCAAATAAGTTTGAGCGACTTGGGCAGGCTTATGTAAAAAAATAGTAGCAAACGAATTATCGGATAAATAATGAAGCTTTTAAAAAACATAAAAATTGGTCAGCGGGTACAACTTTTTGTTATTCCCTCAATAGCCATTCTTTTCGTTTTTGCAGGGTTGACCTTAAACTTTATGTCAAAACGTAGAGTTTTTGAGGCAGCAAAACTTCAGGCAAGTGTTTATATCGATAAAACCATTCAGATTATTGATGTTGTTGAAAAGAGAACTGGACGCGGATTTACCACAGACGATAAGGTGGAGCTAAAACCTTACTTCCAGAGTCCCGCATACTACAACTCCGATTTTCCTTGCATAATATCAAGTAATGGTGAGTATTTGGTTCATATACTTCGCGAAGGACAGCGCTTATCACTTTCAGCCATTAACCAGCTTAAAGCAAAGGCCGATAAGCAGGGAAGTTTCTTTTATACCGACTTTACCGACAACTCAACCGAGGAGCGCTTGCTTTGCTTTAAGTACTACGAACCATATAACGCTTATATTGCGGTATCAGTTAGTCCTTCAGAGGTGCTAGCTCCACTCCTCAATAATCGGAGAATCTTGATATTAATCATATTCTTTTCAGCAATTGCCGCGGCTCTTGCGGTACGGGTGATGATTAACCCCATTGTTCGGAATGTAAATTTGGTAAACATAAAGCTTCGTCAACTTTCCAATGGCGATATTCCCAATCATCTCAAAATTGACTCAAACGATGAGATTGGTTCAATGGTTGGCTCCCTAAATAAACTGATTGATGGATTAAAGCAAACAACCGAGTTTGCTCGCGAAATTGGTAAGAATAAACTCGATTTTCAGTATAAACCGCTCAGCAACAAGGATGAGCTGGGTAACGCACTGCTCGACATGCGCAATAACCTTAAGCATGCCAACGACGAGGAGATGCGCCGTAAGCAGGAGGACGATATTCGTAGCTGGTCCAACGCTGGCTTGGCAAAGTTTGGCGATATACTCCGTCAGAACAATAACAACCTTAACATTCTGGCCGATAGTATTATTCAAAATCTAGTAAATTACTTGGATGCGAATCAGGGCGGAATATTTATTTACAACGAGTCTGACTCCGACCGCTATCTAGAGCTTCTCTCTGCATTTGCATACAACCGGAAGAAATTCATCGATAAAGTAATTCAGCTAGGCGAAGGCTTGGTGGGTACCTGTGCTTTAGAGAAGCAAACCGTTCATCTTAAAGAAATTCCAGAGAATTATATAGCCATAACATCTGGTTTAGGAGAAGCAACACCTACTTCATTACTAATTGTACCACTTAAGCTTGAGGACAATATTTTTGGGGTTTTAGAGATTGCTTCGTTCAAGGAGTTTACCCAGCATGAAGTTGAGTTTGTTGAGAAGATAGGCGAGAGCATTGCATCAACCCTATTCTCAGTTAAGAATAGCATTCGCACTAAGATATTGCTGGAGCAATCGCAGCAGCAACGCGAGGAGATGGCCGCTCAGGAGGAGGAAATGCGCCAAAATATGGAGGAGATGCAGGCCACTCAGGAGGAAATGTCGCGTAAGAATGTGGAACTGGAGGTGGTTACCAATGCCATTAACCAAGCCTTACTTGCAATGACACTAAGCGAGGATGGCTATGTTGTGGACTCCAACAATAATTTTCAGGTTCTTGTGGGATTCTCAAAATCCGAATTGGACGGCAAGATGTTCTTTGACCTTATACATTCCGAGCAACGTAAAGATTTTAACTCCGTGTGGGAGCAGGTGCTAATGGGTCAAACCGTAAATGAAACCTTGCATCTTGCTGGCGATAACGGTCTGGACCATTACATTATGGCTTCAATATCTCCAGGAATTGACGATATGGGGATGATTGTTAAGATTTTCCTAATAGGTCAGGATATTACAGAAACCAAGAAACTTGAGCTTATGGCTCAAAAGCAAGCAGAGGAGATTGAGCAAACAATTATTGAGCTGAAAATGGAACAGGATGTCTCGGCTCAACGCGAGAAGGACATGGAAACGCTGCTCAAAGCGCTTGACCAGAATTGCTTAGTTACAGTTTTGGAGCCTGACGGTCTAATCACTTACATCAATAATAAAAATGTTGAAACGCTTGGCGATGCTAAAGAGGATATTGAGGGTAAATATCTGCACGATTTAGATTTTACCGCTAAGAATAAACCTAAAGAGTTTAAAGCATTCTGGGATAGTTTGCATAAGGGAATCAAGCAAACTAGGGTATTCTCCTTAAATGTTGGTGATAAGGAAGTTTGGATACAGGAGAACTACACCCCTGTAATGGATGAGTTTGGGCAATTATATAGAATTATAAATATTGGTTTTGATATTACCGAGAACAAGCAGCGTGAGGTGGAGATGATCAGTCTTATCAACCAGTTAAAGGATTTAAAGGATAAAAAATAGGATGATACGGTACGAAATAGGCATAGTAGATACTCGTAACGTAATCAAAGTCTTACTCGATGATTTTGGGTTCGACTTTAGGGATTACGCGCTAACATCTTTCAAACGCAGACTTGAGCATGTAATTAACAATAACGGTTTGCGCGATGCCGATGGGTTAATTGCGCGCCTTCAAAATAACAAGGACTTTATTGAGCAATTCCTTTTTGAAATTACCCCAGAAACCACTGAAATGTTCCGCGACCCTTCGTTTTGGAGAATGCTTCGCGACGAAATTCTACCCGAGGTAGTTCGCGGATCGGCCAGTAAACCCAGAATTTGGTTGGCTTCGTTCGATTCTGGGGAGGAACTTTATTCGCTTGCAATTATTCTTAAGGAGATGAACTTGCTCGATAGTGTTCAGGTTTACGCAAATGTATTTACTGAGAAGTGTATAAACAGAATTAAGAGCGGTAGGCTCGATCCCAAGGATTTAGAAACTAATGAGGCAAATTATCAACGGCTGAATGGGAAATTCCAGTACTCATCATACTATAAGATGGATGGAAACGCAATTATTTTCGATACAGAACTTGTAAAGAATGTTAACTTCGTAAAGCAAAAAACGAGTATCGAGAACGACCCGGGAGCTGTGAAACTGACTATTTTTCGAAATCAAACCATATACTACAACCAATTATTGCATGAAAAGGTACTGCAGAAGATATTGACAAGTATGGTCGCTGGAGGATTCTTGGCGTTGGGTGTGAAAGAAACTTTGGAAAATACAAATGCATACAATAAATTTACCGTATTTAACGATAACGAAAAGATATATAAGCGTAAAACCACATAGCATTTATGTATAAAGCAGTAATCATTGGCGGATCGGCAGGTAGTTTTCAGGTAATAACCCGAATACTCCATTCCTTATCGCCTAATTTTCCACTTCCCGTGCTTCTTTGCCTACACCGCTTAAAACATGTGCGTAGTGGTTTTGTGGAGGCACTTTCTATTAAATCAGGAATTCCCATTATTGAACCCTTCGATAAGGAGCAAATTAAGCCCGGAAAGGCATACTTGGCTCCGGCCAATTACCACATGTATATTGAACTTGGAAATAAAATTGCCCTTTCCACTGAGGAGCCAGTTAACCATTCGCGACCCAGTATAGACCTCTCTTTTGTTACCGCAGCGCAGGTTTATCGCGAGAAACTTATAGGAATCATACTTTCCGGAGCTAATCGCGATGGTGCTTATGGCCTAAAGAAGATCAAGGATTTGGGCGGGCTAGCAATAGTTCAGGATCCCGAAGAGTGTCAGGTTAAAACAATGACCGAGGCATCGTTAAAAATGACGAAGGTTGACTTTGTGTATAATACAAACGATATTATTAAGTTTTTACAAAATATTAAAAGTTAGCACTATGAAGCTGATCAGCACAAAATCTAAGTTTTTGCCAATAGTAGTTTTGGCGCTGTTACTGATTAGCGTTTTGCTTGCCTTTGGTAAAGCGTACAATACAATTCTGGCATTGGGGCAAACACCATCCCTTTGGTTTGTTTTATTTACACTGCTCCCGGCTGCTTTTGGAGTTATTATTTACTTTTTGTTAGGAAAAACAAAAGGGAAAGTTGGCTATCTCGAAGCGGAGGTTAATTCGCTGAGAACCGCACTCGACAACTCGCTGAGAACCGATGTGAAAGTTCATTCAACAGAGGAAAAAATTGCGAAAATTGATGTGGAGCAGGTAATATCCCAAATAATTCCTGATGCTAGTTTGGACGATATGGAAAAGTTTGGGGAATTGATGCTGAGCCGCATTGCTAAAAAATTTGATATTGTACAGGGTTTGTTTTACCAGAAGAATGTAGGGTCGGGGATTTTCTCCTTCACAGCGGGGTATGCTTTTTTCTCCGAAACCCAGCCAGTATCATACATCGAGGGTGATACGTTGCCCGGACAAGTTGCCAAAAATAAACATTTGCTAAACCTCGATAAGGTTCCCGATGGTTACATTACAGTTCTTTCCGGATTAGGTAAAGGCTCTCCGAGGCACTTACTTATTATCCCTGTAGTTAGTTCAAGTAATGAAACTGTTGGTATTATTGAGTTAGCATCGTTTAAGCCCTTTAATTCACAGCAGGAGGAACTTTTCTCAGCGTTAGGTCGTAAACTGGGAGAGTTATTATCATCCAACAAACCAATTAGCCAGGATTAGTATGACATCTTTTGGGATTTTATCTGCAACTGACAGCAAAAGCGTAATCCGACGCAAGGTTACGATTGCAATTGTAATGGGTTTGCTATTCCCAATAGCCGCTTGGATTATCGATATCTCGCTAAAAGGAATCCCTTTCAACCTGTCAAACCTTATAGATATTCATAAAACTAATGGATTACTCTGGATCGTTGATGTTTTTCCATTGGTAATCATGTATGTTGTTTGGGTTCAGGTTAAAAAGCACTATAGCAAAGTTGCTATTTTAGAAAAGGAATTAAGCCAGCGTGACGAGGACATTAACAAAAACGCACTCTTTGCAAAACGAATTGGCGAGGGCGACTATGTTTCGGCATTTGAGATTGGAGGCGAGGACGATATTCTTGGGAAATCGTTAGTGTTAATGCGCAACAACCTGCTAGCCAACCAGAAAAAAGAAGGGGATCAGAATTGGATTGCGCGTGGGAAAGACGAGATATCATATATTTTAAGGTTACACAATAATATTGAAGAGCTCTCCTATGATGTGCTTGTTAAGCTCATTAAATATATCGATTCCGTTCAGGGAGCATTGTATATATACGAAGAGGAGCGACAGATACTTACTAACTTGGCCACTTACGCGTACAACAGGAAGAAGTACGTACAACAGGAGTTTCGTGTTGGGCAAGGCCTAATAGGCGAATGCGCTTATGAGAAAGACTATATATACCGCACCGAAGTTCCCGATGATTACACCACAATAACCTCCGGCATTTTAGGCGATAAAAAACCCAAGAGTTTGCTCCTAATCCCCCTTACTACCGATGAAAAACTTGAAGGAGTTCTTGAGTTCGCATCCGTTGAGGACGAAATACCTGAATTAACAATTCGCTTCCTGAAAGAAGTCGGAGAAATTATTGCCCGCACCATTTTTAACCTCCGAATAAATCAAAAAACTGAGAAACTGTTGCAAGAGGCTCAGCAAATGACACAGGAACTCCGTGAGAATGAGGAGGAACTCCGTCAAAATGCTGAGGAAATGCGTGCTACTCACGAGGAGTTAGAGAAATCCAATGCTAAGTTGGAGTCTAAGATTAAGGAGGTACAAAATGCTCAAAAACGTCTTCACTCCCTGCTCGAGAATGCATCTGAGATTATTTCGATTTACAGTAGCGAAAAGCAGCTTACCTATATAAGCCCTTCAGTAACCAAAATTCTGGGCTACACACCTAACGAGATGATGGGCGGTAAGGATTTCGACCGCTTAACCCGAAAAGGGGAAAGTGATTTCAACGAGATGTTTGAGCAGTTGTTGGAAAATCCTCGAATTGCAATTACAATTCAGTACACCTTTATGAAGAAGGATGGCGAGAAGATTTTCCTTGAAGTAACCGGTCGAAATTTACTCGATGATTCTGCAATCGGTGGAATTATTATTAACTCCCGCGATATCACTGAGCGAAAAAGGGCAGAGAAAGAGGAGCGCATGAAGAGCAAAATGCAGTCGCTGTCCGAGAACTCCATCGATATTATTATGCGTATCAACACCTCGGGTCAGTTCTTCTATGCAAACCCTATGGTTGAGCAGTATTTGGGTATCGACTATAAGGATCTTATTAATCAAACACTTACAGCTTTAGAGAATAACCCGGAACTCTCCAATTTTATTAAGGATGCCATAAAAAATATTTGCGTTAACAAGGAGAAGGTCGAGGGAGATATTTCCTTTGAGTCTAAAATGGGCAATGTAATTATGCATATCGTGGCTATTCCCGAATTCAACGAAAATGAGCTCGAAACAATCTTATTTGTTGGTCACGATATCACTGAGGCAAAGCGAATAGAAATGGAAATCCAGGATAAGAATAGAAAAATTACTGAGAGTATTAACTATGCCCAGCGTATTCAAACTTCTATTCTTCCCAATAATAGAATTATTCGTCAGTATTTACCAAAATCGTTCATATACTACCATCCTCGCGATGTAGTTAGTGGCGACTTCCCTTGGTTTTTCCTAAAAGATGATTATATTTACATATCGGCAGTTGACTGTACCGGTCACGGTGTGCCAGGTGCTTTGCTTTCGTTCATTGGATATTTTACGCTGAATAATGTGGTTGACCACGATTCGACCTATACTGCAGGGGAGATTTTAGACCGATTACATTACGGGGTTCGCAAAACGTTGAAGCAGGACAGACCCGATGCCGATGCGCGCGATGGCATGGATATTGCATTTTGCAAAATCAACCCTAAAAAGAAGGAGTTGCAATACGCAGGAGCACATAGGCCTCTGTACTTTGTTAGGAATGGTGAACTGGTTGAGTACAAGGGGAATCGAAAAGCTATTGGGGGTATTCCTCACCCAAAGAAAGCCGAGGAAAACTTTGAAAACTATGTAATAGATATACAAACGGGCGATAGAGTGTTTTTCTTTTCCGATGGTATTGTGGATCAAGTTGGGGGAGAAGATAAACGCAAATACAGTCCACAGCGTGTTCGAGAAACTATTTTGAATAACCAGAAACTTTCGATGCCTGAACTATCCGAGGTTTTTTCTAAAGATTTTGAACAGTTCAAGGGTGAATTGAAGCAGGTTGACGATATACTTTTAATTGGAATTGAATTCTAAAATTGCTAATTATTCGTAAATTATATAATTTTACGGGCTATGGATAAGAAAAATGTCAGAGGATTTCTTGAGTTTGTTTACGACTTCTATAAGTCGATGAAGGCTCATGAAATTACCCTTGTTTACGAGGGTGAAATTACCCATCAAATTACCAAGGCGTTCACGTCACTTACTGAGTCGAACATGGCCAAGGAGGAGGAGTCCAACTCGGTTCAGAAAAAAGTGTTCCACGTAATGGTGGAATGCTTGCAGAACATCAGCAAGCATGCCGATAGTTTTGGTTCCGATGATTTTCTTTTTGCAGGTCGTGGTATTTTCATGGTAAGCAAAGGCGATTCAGAGTACCATGTTACCACAGGTAATGTAATTGAGAATGGCAAGATAGAGGAACTGTCAAAAATTCTAGATTACATAAACACCTTGGATAAAGAAGGTCTTAAGCAGCTTTACAAAACACAGATGCGCGAAGGACGATTGTCGGAGAAGGGAGGTGCTGGTTTGGGGTTCATCGACATTGCCCGTAAAACTGGACGCAAGCTGGAGTACCACTTCTTGCCAATCGACGAGGAGTCGCACTTCTTTATCCTAACTTCAACTATTTCCAGAAACGAGTAAAAAATAATAATATATGGAAACCATCAAAATAATGGGGACCGACGACACCCCAACTGTTATCCTGGATGCCGAAAATGAGATTTACGAAATCTCAGGTCGTTCCCTGCCTGAGGATGTTACTGCATTCTACGATCCCATTCTTGGATGGCTCGACGAGTATGCCGCATCGCCTAACAAGAAGACTATCTTTACTTTTAAGTTGGTTTACTTTAACACCGCTAGTTCCAAGTTATTGCTTGATATTCTTATGAAACTCGAGCAAATGCACGAGGCTGGTAATGATGTTTTGGTTCGTTGGTATTATCCTGAGGATGATGAGGATATGCAAGAGGCCGGCGAGGAGTATGCCGATATAGTTGATGTGCCATTTGAACAGGTTGGTTATACATTGAGTTAATTAATCGTTAACTTCCCAAAACGGCTTAAATTATGAGTGAAGAAATTCTCAAGGCGTTAATGCAACTCTTTGCAATTATTGCAAAGCAGGATGAAGGGGTTGAACTCAAGGAACGCGATTATGTGGTTAATTTCCTCACTCAGCAGTTAAACGACGAGGCCGTAAAAGAGTACATCCAACTATTCGATGAGCACGCTGGCCTTCTCGATAAGGACGATAATTCCGATGACGAGGAAAAGGGTAAGCGAAAGTTAACCTCCGTTAAGGATTCGGTTCGTATTTTGGGTATTTGCAAGAAAATCAACAAAACTCTTACCCAGAAACAGAAAATAGTTGTATTAGTTCGTTTATACGAACTAATCAACGCCGACCGTAAGTTTACCGACCAACGTATGGCCATTATTAACACTGTGGCCGAGGTTTTTAAACTTACCAAGGAGGAGATTGCTGATATTGAGAATTTTGTTGTAAAGAATACCCCCGACGAACTCGATTTTTCCAGCATACTATCTATCCACGATAAGCCCGAACGTGGACAGAACTGTAAGCATGTTGCTACCGAGGCGCTTGATGGGTATATCTACATTCTACAAATTAAGAGCGAAGACCTTTACTTTTTACGATATACAGGAAACGAAGATATTTTCCTGAACGGATTACCAATTAGCAACCGTCGTATTTATCTGTTTGCGAGCGGTAGTTCGTTGAAATTACCTAAGGGAAAACCCGTTTACTACACCGATGTTGTTGCTCATTTCTTAGCCGATATTACTGCTGTAAGAATTTCTTATAAGGTGGAGGACCTTGGCTATCAATTCAAAACAGGTGGTATTGGACTACGAAATATCTCTTTCAGCGAAGGTCACGGAAAGTTGGTTGGCATTATGGGTGCCAGCGGTGCTGGTAAAACTACATTGCTAAACGTTTTGGCAGGAATCGAAAAGCCAACTTCGGGAAAAGTTCTTATTAATGGTTACGATTTACATACAGAGAAGGAGAAGCTTGAAGGTGTAATTGGAGTTATTCCTCAGGACGATTTACTTATTGAGGAGTTAACCGTTTTCGAGAACCTTTACTATAACGCTAAACTTTGCTTTAAGGATAAAATCGAGGAGGAGTTGGTTGCAATGGTCGATAAAACTCTGAGCAACCTCGGATTACTTGAGCGTAAAGATTTAAAGGTGGGTTCACCTTTAAATAAAATGATTTCGGGTGGCCAGCGTAAGCGTTTGAACATAGCCCTAGAGTTAATACGTGAGCCTTCCATACTTTTTGTTGACGAGCCTACGTCAGGCCTTTCGTCGCGAGACTCGGAGAACGTAATGGACCTTTTAAGGGAGTTAACCCTTAAGGGTAAGTTGATATTTGTGGTTATTCACCAGCCATCGTCGGATATCTATAAGATGTTCGATAATATGGTAATACTAGATACTGGTGGTTACATGATTTACTATGGCAACCCAGTTGAGGCTGTAATGTACTTCAAACGGATTGACATGCAAATCAACAGCGATGTTGGCGAGTGTCCCGTTTGCGGTAACGTAAATCCAGAGTTAATATTCAATATTATTGAGGCAAGGGTGGTCGACGAGTTTGGACGTTATACACCAACCCGTAAGGTGTCGCCCCATAAATGGGAGGAACATTTTAAGGAGAATATCAAACTCCAATCAATTAATGATGAAACAGCAGAGCCTCCAAGGTCATTGAATATTCCATCAAAAATTAAGCAGTTTTTGATTTATACTAAACGCGATTTCTTGTCGAAAATCAGTAATACACAGTATATAATCCTTAACCTACTGGAAACACCGTTGCTGGCCTTTATCCTTGCTTTCGTTATCCGTTACATTGCCGACCCCAATTCCGATATCTATATATTTAGGGAGAACGAGAATATTCCGATTTACATCTTTATGGCATTAATTGTTGCCCTGTTTATAGGCTTAACGGTAAGTGCCGAGGAAATTTTCCGCGATAGGAAGATTCTTAAGCGTGAAGCTTTTCTTAATTTGAGCCGTTCAAGCTATCTGTTTTCAAAAATTGCGATTCTTTTTATTCTTTCGGCGGTGCAAACCGTAACATTTATTCTTATTGCCAATGGTATTCTGCAAATCCGCGGAATGTATTTTGATTATTGGTTAATACTGTTCTCCACTGCTCTTTTTGCAAATATGCTAGGATTGAATATCTCCGCAACATTTAACTCCGCAGTTACCATATATATTGTTATTCCGTTGTTGATGATTCCTATGATGGTGCTTTCGGGTGCTATGTTCAGCTTCGAAAAGTTGAATAGGGCTGTTGGAAGTATCAATAGGGTTCCTTTGGTTGCCGAGTTTATGGTTACAAAGTGGGGGTACGAGGCTTTGGTGGTGCATCAGTTCAAGGATAACGATTTTCAGAAAGTTTTCTTTGACATTGAGAAAATTCAGCGTAATGCTGATTTTAAAGTTGTGCATTATATTCCTGAGTTAGAAAAGAGGGTTAACTACTGTATTGAGAATCTTGGCGAAAAGAATAACCCCGAAATCAAGAAGAAATTTGATGATGCATTGGCTGTAATAAGGAGGGCTGTTTTAACAGAAACATCTACTTACTCAAAATCAATTCCGTATAATTACATTGACAGATTAACTCCAGAGAAGTTTGACGAAGAAGCCGCATATCCTTTGATTGATTACGTTGATGCATTGAAACGTTTCTATAACGAAATATTCTTGGCTCAAAGTCAAAAACGTGAAAGAATAGTGGAGTATTTGGTGAGCACAAACCCAAAACTTTACGAAGGTAAGCGTAGGGCTTATCACAACGAGAGTATTAGTGATCTTGCGACGAAATTCACCGAGAAAAATAAAATATTGCAGTACAAGGATGAGCTAGTTCAGCAAAACGATCCCGTGTTCCGTGATCCATTACCAAACCACATACTCGACTTCCGCTCGCATTTCCTTGCACCTCGAAAGCACTTTTTGGGAATGTATTTCGATACTTTCTGGTTTAATCTGTCTGCAATTTGGGTAATGACAATATTGCTGTATATAACTCTTTACTATGAGTCGTTGAAAAAACTTATAGAACTATTCTCAAAAATTAAGTTACCTTCGTTATCAAAATAATTTTTTCTTATCTTTACTCACAATAATTATTGAAAATTATATAATCCTAATTTCTGATATGAATAGGAGATTGTTGTATTTGTTACTTATACTTAGTGTATCATTGGCGCTTACATCATGCAAGTCATGTAGTAAGGGTGATGATGTTACAGAAGATTTTAACATTCCAAATGATATTATTGATGCAGAAGTTACTGCACCAGTATTAGGTACCCAAGTAATTGATGAGATGATTCAAAACATAGCATCTCCAGTGGAGACTGCAGCACTCATTAAGGGTTTGAAGATTCCATTTAATAAGGATTTTTTAGTAAACACCAAGGCCTCCGAGAGGTACAATACAAGTTTTGAGAAGGCGTTAGCACTTGGTATATATGGCTGTGATTTGGGTTACCTAAATATGTATGAGAAAACATCATTCGTGGTTGATTACATTTCGGTAATTAAGCGTTTAGCCGATGATATTCAAGTGGGTCAGTTTTTTGATTTTACCACCTTGAAACGTTTAGCTACCAATAATGAGAACTTAGACTCATTGGTTACCATTTCACAACAAAGTTTTAGTAGAATAGATAATTATTTACGAGAAACCAATCGCCCTATGCTTAGTGCAGTTATTGTGGCTGGAGTTTGGGTTGAAGGTGCTTATCTTACTTCGCGAGTTGCTCAAATAAGCGATCATAGTAAAATACGTGAAACCTTGGGCGAGCAAAAAACTATCCTTGTTTTTCTAACCAAGGTGCTTAAAGTTTACGAGAAAGATCCAAATATGGCAAAGTTTTTGTCAGAGATAGATAAGATTAAGTTGTTATTTGATGAGGTGAAAATTACTTATGAGGTTGGTGAGCCAGAAATGGTAGAGGTTAACGGTGAGTTAACATTTACACAAACCGATAAGCAGATAGTTGAAATGAGCGATGAAACTTACAACAAGATTATTGAAAGTATTCAGCAACTCAGAAGCGATCTTACAAAATTTTAGGAAATTATTAGGTTATGAAAAGAATACTCTTTGTGTTTGCAGTTGTTCTTCTGGGTGTAGCGTTTACAAATAGCGCTAAAGCACAGTCTGAAGAAGAGTTGGTTCAAATTTGCGGAATGATTGCAAAGGAGGCGTCATTTTTAAAGGATTTCCGTATTAAACTTGATGCGGGAGACCCTCCCCCAAAACAACGTTTCCCTGTAATTCTTAAGAAAGACGTTAAGTACCGATTCTCAGTATGTAACTCTAAGGACTATGAAGGTAAAGTGATGTTGGAGTTATATGATAATAACCGAATGCTTGCAACAACTTATGTAATTGCATCGGGTAAGGATTACCCCTCTATTGATTGGGTTTGTTCAAAAACCGGGGCTTATCACTTAATATTTACGTTTCGTGATGGAAAAGCTGGACTTGCAGTTGGCTTGCTTTCGATGGTAGAAATGCTTTAAAAAATGAATATCATATTACAAAATCTCTCCGATATGGGGAGATTTTTTTTATGGGATATTTTAAAAATATTATTATCTGTGGGTAAATTTCTTAATTTGATATAGTAAATGTCATATTTTTGAGTTCTTTCGCTTCGCATGACAATAAATCATAAAGGATTACTTAGTTTAAGAGTGTGAGTTAGCAACTCAATTCCGCCAAAATTTCCGTGTCCTGGAATAACCATTTTTGCATCTGGGAACTTATCAATCACCTTTTGTATTGTGATTGGGTAAGCCTTTAAATCGCCATCAACAGCATTCCCTAAATTGGTTGAATTGGTACTTTTTGTCATACAACCTGCAAAAAGAATTTTCTCAGAAGGAATCCACACCACAATGTTATCCATAGAGTGTGCAGCACCCAAATAGTAGCAAAGTATTTCTTTATCGCCTAAAAATAGTTGAAGAGAGTCCTTAAATTCAACTTCAGGGTAAGGTAGCCCTTTTCCTTTTAGAATATCTATGGTTAATTGATTGGCATAGGTTTTAACTCCAATGTTTTTAAGATATTCCAATCCACCAGTACAGTCGTTATGCCAGTGGTTTGGAATGAAACCAATCACGTTTAATTTCAATGAATCCGTTATGAAATCAACCAATTCTTTGGTTTGTGTAATGGCTGTAGGTGTGTCGAACAGAAAAGCCTCTTTACTGCTAATGAATACTACTCCGTTGGATGGAAATCTTCCAAATTTGGGGTCGTTTGTGTAAGATATATGAACAAATGCATTATCCGATATTTTAATAAGGGTTAAATCGTTATTGACTTTAATTTGAGTATAAGTTTGTGCATAATTTGCGGATGTGACAACTAGGCATAGAAGGAAAATAATAGTTCTCATAGTTGGGTTGGTTTAATCATATCACAAAAATATGGATTTCTTTACGATCAACGATCAACCTTTACTCGCTACTACACAAACCTTCTTCTCCTTCTTAACTTCCCCTATTAGGTTAAAATACTCAATGTAGATAATGTAAATACCCACGGGAACCCTTCGGTTACTGAAATTGATTCCATCCCAACGAATTGAACCTTCAGTTCCCAAAAGTAAATTGTTTGCAAGGCGATAAACCTCTACTCCGCTTGATGTGTAAACCCTAATGTTTGCTAAATATCCTGCATCGGGTAGGTTGTAGTTGATAAGTAGGTAGTCGTCACGGCCATCGCCGTCGGGCGAGAATGTTTCGGGTGATAGCGTGAAGTTCGACGATGAGGTTGTAGCATCGGTGTACTGCGAGTTTTTGTAGGTTGGCGTTGCAAACCCAACAACCTGAGATGCCGATTGCCACGTTGAGGCATCATTTGTTGGTAGATTCGGACTAATTCGCTCTAGTGAGACTCCCTTTACATCTCTCAGTAATTGGTTGTGTATTTTCTCCGTATAGTAGAATTCATCTACTACAACCAGTTGTTCGTCGAGCAAAACCACATAGCCCTTATCGTTGTTGAACGAGGCCATTTTAGATGCCCATACTATGGCTTTGGGGTTCTCTGCTGTGTAAAATTGCGTTATGAGAGCAGGATTTGTACATATAACCATATACTCATTTGGAAAGAATAGACGCGCTGTATCCGATGCTGTATAGACTTCATCCAACTCAAGAGTATTCAAATTTCTGTTGCTCAAATAGAGTTTTTTGAGGTCGAAGGTTTTCGTCGAGTTATTGTAAAGTTCCACAAAGTCAGTTCCGCCAGTATAAGGGTTGAAAAGCACCTCGTTTATCACAATTTCGTTGGACAGTGGTGTTTGTGGAAGTGCAAAGTCAATATCAACCTCATCAATTCTATTGCCAGCAAAATCCATAACTTCGTTCGATATTGTCAACGTATACTTTTGAGTTGTTTCAATCGGGTTTGCTAGTGTAATAGTAACCTCGTTGAAAAGATTACCGCTCGAAACGATATTGAGTATTCCCAGAGCGTTTGGTGTTGAGTAGTTATCGCTCAGCGTAAAGCTAAGGCTATCCATTGGTTCGCTATAGCTTATTTTGATAGTTCTGTTATCCAGTACCTCTGTTGCAACAACTCGTGGTTTGGTAATATCAAGATTTTCCCCTGTAACAGAGTTGGGTGCACAGGGCGTTCCTCCTTGTGAGTCTTGACTTGCTCTCCAGTTGTTTGAGCCTTCTGCCAAATTGGTAATATCGACGCATTCCATTGAGTAACCACCGCTGTTTCGGGCTGCATCGTTGTACCAATTCTTGGTGTAGTTTGCAAACGCAATAAGGTTGCTGTTGCTATCGAAAAGCTTTATAAGCATTCCATCGTTCAGTAGGGCTGGGAAGTTGGTTACTCCAATTGCCTGACCGTAAATAGAAAGATATCCCGATGCAGTATTAGTGCAGACAACCGCATAACTTTGCGGGGCGATTTTTGCCGCTGGCAAATTAACAGTGGTAGAGTTGAATTGCATTTTCCATCCAGTTATTGATGCCGAGTCGGAATTTGGATTGTAGAACTCAACGTACTCGTATTCGGGAAGGCCAACGCTTGGTATTGGGTTGGCCATTATTTCGGTGATAACCAATCGACCTAGATTCCCCTCGGTGCCAATTCCAAACGTGGCGCTATCGGGTATGGCGTAGCCATTCTCATCTGAAATATTCGAAATGTTTAACTGTAGGTTACCCAATGGCATCCTCGATGTTGTGAGTAAAACCTCGTTGGGTTTTGCTGCGTTAAATTGTACCGATTGAACGGCTATACTTTCGCCACTCTCTTTCTTAATGGCATAGTTGTCAATGTTCGATGCGCGGGTTGGGTTTATGCTCTTGCTAAACTGCACCTTAACCGATGATAGATTCATCGATTTTACCGATTTAAGTAAAGGAGGATACTCAACCGTGCAAATCTTTAAATTATCAACCCAAAGAAGCCCTGCTCTGGATGCCGTGAATCCAAATTCCAATCCGCCATAGTTAATGGTTAAATCGCCCTTTAAAATGATCTCTCCGCCTAAAATCATACAGCCCGATTGCTTGGGCTGATACCAAAGCGATAGCTTACCCGTTGGCGAAAGGGTGAGTTTTAGCTTAACCTCGTCGTTCTCGTTCCAATCGAATGCTGTAACTATTAGGTTGTTGCGTTTGCTACTCTCGAACGACCATAGCGAGAGCAAATCGTTACCGTTGCTGGGGTTTACTCCAACTGCAATGCCTGTTGCAGTACTTAAATCTTCTGATGTTGATGCTGCCACAAAGTAGAAGTAGTTATCGGACGAGGAGTCCCAGTTGCCATTGCGAAAGGTTACTTCCCACTCAATGGCCTTTCCTCCCGATGAACTTATGCCGATTGGAAATGTAAGTGTGTTTACCTTTCCATCGGGACTGCCAGCGTGGATAAGCGATTGTCCTCCTGCAATTGGTGTAATTGTTGATAGTTTCCAGTTTTGTATGCCATTCCAGACAGGTGTGGTTTCCTCAAAATCTTCATTAATAGGGCAATTCTGGATATAACCCACAAACATCTCGGGCGATATTCCTTGTTTTAAAGTTTCCGATGTTGCCTTAAACTGATATTTCCCAATGCTGTTGAGTTTAACTCCGCTCCAAATTGACATTCCATTGTTTATTGGACTTGCCATCGGCGATGTTTCCATTTGTCCATTTCCAGTTTGTAGCAATAAAGTTGCGTTTCCTGCGAAGTTTGTATCGCTATTTCCCAAACTATCGGTTGACGATGCCTTTATGCTGAATGCCTGATTGGGTAGGCCAATAAATGGTACTTGCGCAAACGTGAGTTTTGTTGCCACAACATCAATTTTGCATGGTTGTCCGTAAATGGTTAGCGGAATTGTTGTGCTGAATGCTGTTCCACTTGTGGCCGATTGCACCTCGTGATTGCTTGTGGGTATGTAGAATCGGAACTTTGTACCATCAACTATGGCATTCTCCCGAAGAAATGCTTTTATGGTAATATCGAGCGAATCGTTATTCGGAATAATAATGCTGTTCTCGGCAATACTTAATACAAATTTCCCGTTACTAACGCTAACACTTGGTGTGATGGTGTCGTTGGAAGTTATTATGGCAAAGCCTTTTATCATTTGTGAAAGTTGAACTGCATTTTCGGGGTCGAAAGTGGCAAGCGTAATGGTGGTTGGAATTAGCGATAAACCATCGGAGGTGCCTTTATCCTTTAGACGAAGCCTTATCACTTCAAAAGAGTTATTTTCGTTACTATTTACTGATGATACGGTGATTGTATCCTCGCTTGTGGTTATTGGAACAGCAATACCATCGTTATCGCCACAGGTAATAAATGCCGATGCAACATCGTCGAGCGTTGCGCTTTGTGCCAGCAACGAGAATTTCTCGGGGATTGAGTAGTTTACACCAGAGTAGGTGACCTCTCCGTTTACAATATTGGCCGTTTCTCCACCAAAAATTGCCAGATTTCCATTGCCCGATGCCAGTTTTAGACTCATTGCTCCGTTAAAATCCTTGTCGATATTTTCGTTTTTATCGGTTGCGGCAACTTTGGCCGTAAAATCCTCTAAAACACCTACTCTAGCAGGAGTTTCCTTGAACGATAGTTTTGTGGCATCAACCTTTATGGTAAAAATATTTGAGGTGATATTTGTTCCAAACTGAGTGGCAAATCCCGAGCCCTGAGTGTAGGTGGTAAAACCGTGTGAGTTTTTATCAACGTAAAGTTGAATTACCTGTCCATCGGTTAAATCCTTACTTTTTAAGTATGCCCAAATGCTTATTTCTGTTGATGTTCCATCGGCAATAATTAGTGATTGTTCACCAAAGAATATATCAATGGCTGCCGTTTTAATTTGTACATCGGCAATGGTAATTAATGCTCCGTTACGTTTAACCAGCACTTCCTCAATAGCCTTGTTTAGTGTAGCAATGTTTGCAACACTTGTTCTGCTTAGTTTGATGCTATTGACAATTGTTGGGGCATTATCGCCGCTGCCAACATCGTTTATTTTAAGGCGCATTATCTCAAAGGCCTTTTCGGGGCTTGTGTTAAGTGATTGAATATTTGTGGTCGTAGGTTGCGATGTTGGCTCGCTGGCTGTTGATGTGGTGTCGTTTATGGTTTGAATTTCGCTGCTGATGGCTTCAACTAGTCCGCTACTCTGGGCCTTTATGCTGAAAGTTCCTGCACTACTATATAAAAGGTCTGTCCAAGGTGCTGTTCCGCTTGCAGCAGTTTTGGTAAGTCCACTTGTCGATGTTAAATTACCATTGCCTTCGTTTAGGCTTAGCGTTACTGGTTGTACAAAATCGGAATCGATGCTTCCAAACTCATCGCAACCGCTAACTGATACGCTGAAGTTTTTATTCAGCCCAACTGCTATTGGTTGTTGTGTAAATTTTAGGTGTGTGGCTTGCACCTGAACTGTAAAATTGTTGGATGTTACTTTTGCAGCAATAGGTTTTACAAAGCCAGAGCCCGATATCCCTCCAACAAACCCATGGTTTAAGTCAATCTCAAAGGTTAGGTTAGTTCCTTCGCTTATTCCATTCTTTAGATATATGCCTAGAGTAAACTCATCCTTTGTACCATCGTTAACAACCATTTGGGTTGAATCAACGTCCAGAATTATGGTTTCGTTGGTTATCTGCGAATTATTTATGTTGATATTGCCAATAGGACCAGTAATTTTTACTCCACCAATTATTGAACTCCAAGGCGATAGAGTAGGCGAGGGGTTGCTGAATGTAACCCGCTTAACACGGGTAGGCAGATTATCGCCACTAGCCATATCCTGAATGGCAAAACGGAATACATCCACGGCATTAAGTGCGTTGTTTGCTAATGATGATATTGTTCCACCTGCAATTTGAGTTGTTGGATTAAGTATGTTAGTAGTATTGTCGTTTTGATTAGCTGCTTGATAATCAATGGAAAAATTATCGGCCCAAAGAAGCATATCCGCTGATGATGTGTAACGGTAAAGTATACCGAAGTTGACAAATGCGGTATGGTTGATATCCACTATACTGCCGTAGTTGACCAAATCGGTAAAAACGCCGTTAACCGATGCTTTAAGCGTAAATGTTCCGTTTGCTAGGCGTTGAACTTCAATTGCGCCTGCCTTTCCTGTGCCAATTTGGGTTTGCCAGTTTAATGTTGATGTAAGAATTATTTGCGGTGTTCCGTTTGTTACTCTCCATATCTTTAGCAGGTCGTCGCTTCCTGTAAGGTTAACGCCTACGGCGTAGCCCGAGCCTGTTCCTGAAGTGGTCATTGTAGTGCCATCACTCATAAGGTAAACCCACCAGCCATTCGATGTAGAAGGGTCGTTGCCATGCCTAATTAGCATGCGCCAGGTTACATCGCCCTTGGTTACATTCCATGTGGGAAGTGGATAGTAAATGGTGTCGGTGGCGCTGGCGGTGTTGTTAAAAGTGTGCTTAAGCGAGCGTGTTTCCGCCAACGGCGATGATGTTGATGCTTGCCATCTGCCAGTGGGTTTTTGAGTCCAGACCGTTAGGTCATCAATCTCAAAATTAAAATTTATCTGCCCTAAAACATTTAACGATAATACTGTTAAAATCAAGGTGAACAATCGTTTCATTTTTTTTAATTACTATTTTTACGAACAATAATTTACAAAAAATCTAAATACAATTACTTAATGTTTAACAATTAACAACTTAAAACAAATGAAAGTAGCATTGGTGGGCGCCACCGGATTAGTAGGTAAAGTAATGCTTCGCGTTCTTGAAGAACGGAATTTTCCTGTAACAGAGTTGATTCCAGCCGCATCGGAAAAGTCGGTTGGTAAAACTATTAAATTTAAGGGGAAGGATGTTGCAATTGTATCGGTTGCCGAGGCAGTCAAACGAAAACCTGCTGTTGCTATTTTCTCTGCTGGTTCATCAGCATCAAAGGAGTGGGCTCCAAAGTTTGCTGAGGTTGGCACAACCGTTGTGGATAACTCATCGTGCTGGAGGATGTACCCTGAGATTCCGCTTGTTGTTCCAGAGGTAAATGCTAATGTTCTTACTCCTAGAAATAAGATTATTGCAAACCCAAACTGTTCAACCATTCAGCTCGTTGTTGCCTTAAACCCACTTCATCTGAAGTATAAAATTAAAAGGATAGTTGTATCCACATACCAATCGGTAACTGGTACTGGCGTTAAGGCCGTAAATCAACTTTATGCCGAAAGGCAAGGCGTGCAGGCCGATATGGCTTATCCACATCCAATCGATTTAAACTGTTTTCCACACGGTGGAACATTCCTTGAGAATGGCTATACCACTGAGGAGCAGAAGTTGGTTGATGAAACTCGAAAAATAATTGGCGACCAGAATATTATGGTTAGTGCAACGGTTGTTCGTATTCCAGTGGTTGGTGGTCACTCAGAGTCAGTAAACGTTGAGTTTGAGAATGAATACGATTTAGCCGAGGCTGTTGAGTTGCTTCGCAACTCTGCTGGAATTACTGTTCAGGATAACCCTGCCGAGAACCATTATCCAATGCCTCGCTATTCAGAGGGTAAGGATGATGTTTTTGTAGGACGTATCCGCAGAGACATTTCACAACCCAAGAGCATCAACTTCTGGGTTGTTTCCGACAATCTGCGAAAAGGAGCAGCCACCAATGCAATTCAAATTGCAGAGTTTTTAAACTCTAAAGGTTGGCTTCAGTAACGTCTGGGTAAAGGAAATTATCGTAGGGGTATCTGCCAACGTGGATATCCCTTACCGTTTTGTAAAGAAGTTCCCTAAACTCTGGAAGGTTTGTTTTCTGCTTTGCCGAAATAAATATTGTGTGAACATCCTTTTTCGCCATCCAGCTATTTTTAAGCTCACTTAGGCTGATGTTTCTATCGGTTCGGGGGGTGTTGTCATCAGCGTCTTTCTCCTCCCATTTGTAGGCGTCAATTTTATTGAAAACTATGATGGTTGGTTTTTCCCCAGTTTTCAGTTCATGAAGGGTTTGATTAACCACGTTGATTTGATCCTCAAAACTGGGGTGCGATATATCAACTACATGTAGTAGTAAGTCGGCTTCACGAACCTCATCGAGGGTTGATTTGAACGATTCCACAAGTTGATGGGGTAGTTTGCGGATAAAACCCACCGTATCGGAGAGCAAGAATGGCAGGTTGCCAATAACCACCTTTCGCACAGTAGTGTCGAGTGTTGCAAAAAGCTTATTCTCGGCAAAAACATCGGACTTACTTATTAAGTTCATCAATGTTGATTTACCCACATTGGTGTAACCAACTAGTGCAACCCTAACCATGCTACCACGATTTTTTCGTTGGGTAAGCATTTGTCGGTCAATCTTGCTTAACTCTTCCTTTAGACGTGATATTTTTTCGCGGATAATACGGCGGTCGGTTTCAATTTCGGTTTCCCCAGGACCTCTAAGCCCAATACCACCTCGCTGACGCTCAAGGTGAGTCCACATTCGGGTTAGTCTTGGTAGCAAGAATTGATATTGCGCGAGTTCTACTTGAGTTTTTGCGTATGCAGTTTTTGCTCGTTGGGCAAAAACATCAAGTATCAGGTTGGTTCTATCTAAAACCTTTCGTTTAAGTTCATGCTCAAGGTTACGGAGTTGGGTGGGGGTGAGTTCATCGTCGAAAATTACCATGTCAATTTCGTTTTCCTCCACGTAGTTGGCAATTTCCATTACTTTTCCTTTTCCAATGAAGGAGCGGGAATTGGGAATATCAATTTTTTGAAGAAACCTTTTAACCGTTGTGGCTCCTGCAGTATCGGCCAAGAACTCGAGTTCGTCGAGGTACTCAGTTACTTCATCCTCCTTTTGTCCAGGCAGTATTACTGCAACCAGAACAGCCTTCTCCTGTTTTTTCTCAGTGCTAATGGGTGTAATCATCTAAATGCTTGGTTAAAAAAAATCATTCAAAGTAAACTAAAAATTTGTTGAAATAAAAAAGCCGAGGGTTACTCGGCTTAATTGATTGAAAACAGAAATTAATTCAAAACAAAGTTTACTGGAAGGACGAACTTAACACGTGCAGGTTTGCCGTTATGTTTGCCAGGAGTCCATTTTGGAGACATCTTAACAACTCTAATTGCTTCGTTAACTAATGATGCATCAACGTTTCTGATGGATTTGAAGCCAGATAAACTACCATCTTTTTCCACAACAAACTCTAGGTATACGCAACCATATACTCCGTTCGCTTGGGCATCTTCAGGATACCTTAATCTCTTCATTACAAATTCCATTCTAAACTCTTCTAGGCCGCCTTTACCAAATTTGGGCATTTCTTCAACTACGTAAACAGGCTCTTCTACTTCAACCTCCTCAGTTCGTGGTATGTAAGTTGGAATTGGCCCATTAGGGTCAATATCCTCAAAGGGATTAACGTCAGTTCTTATATTGACGTTGTTGTCAACAATTTTAATAACATCAGAAAACGGTATTGGTTTTGGCGGTGGAGGTGTTTTAATTTCATCGGGTTTTGATGTGGGCATTTCTTCAATAAGGCCTAATACTATAGGCTCTTTGAAGTCCTTAAGATCAATGTTTCTGGTAGATTTCCATTCAAAGGCCAAAAGAACAAGAAGCATTGCCAATGCTAGCCCAATCTCAAAAAATAAAGATTTTTTGCCCTCAAGGTCTGCTTTTGATGTTTTTTTAGGTACCATAACTGTTTGGTTTAAGTGGTTTCTTAAATAACGTTATGGTTAGCTCGGAAAGTATATATAAACCCTGTTTTTATTGAGTTTTTGAAGTTGTTTGAAATTTTTGAAATAAAAAAACCTCGACCAAGAGTCGAGGTTTTTTTATTATGTTGTAAACTTATTGAAGTACAAAAATGATAGGAATAGTAAACTGAACACGTACTGGCTTACCGCGTTGCATACCTGGTTTCCATTTTGGTGAAGAAGACACAACCCTAACAGCCTCTTTGTCAAGTGCAGGGTCAACTCCTCTTACAACCTTAACGTTAGTTACTCTGCCATCAGGCTCAACAACAAAGTTAATGTAAACACGACCTTGAATACCGTTTTCAGCAGCAACATCAGGATACTTTAAGTTTTTGGCAATGTAGTTGTTGCGGAATTCATCAATACCTCCAGGTCCGAAACTAGGCATTTGCTCTACCACAACGAAAGGAACATACTCTTCAACTTCTTCTTCCTGTTTTTCAGTAAATTCTACAATTTTAACTGCAGCATCTTCCTTGAAATCAGAATCAAAGATGTCAGAGTTATCCTTGATATTGACGTTGTCGTCAACAATTTTGATAACGTCAGTTACCTGAATAACTTTTGGGGGTTCGGGTTGCTTAATTTCATCTTGGCGTGTAATATCTACCATTTCCTCTTCAACTTTAACCTCTTGAGTTTTTAATTCCTCTACATTTACAGTTTCTGAGGAGGTCCATTCAAAGGCCAAAAGAACTAATAGCAATGCAACTGCTAGTCCAATCTCAAAGAAGATAGACTTCTTGTTCTCTAGGTCTGCCTTGGGTGATTTTTTTAGTTCCATAGTGTTATTATGTCTGGTCTAAGTATAACGGTTACTTTTTTGTTTTATTGCATGTAAAAATTTTCAGCGCTACAAAGCAACAAATTTTTTCTCTTTCTTACAATTTTATACGCAAATTTTTAAAACATGTTAAAAAAATAAATCAAATTGACTGAAATTTGTTAAAATAGTATAATTTTGCAAGCGCAAATAAATTTCAAGATGAGGTATAGCTCAGTTGGCTAAAGCGTTCCGATGGATTCGGGAAAGTCAGGGGTTCAACGGGCATGTTAGAAAGTATTGAGGGGGTATAGCTCAGTTGGCTAGAGCGCTTGCATGGCATGCAAGAGGTCAGGGGTTCGACTCCCCTTACCTCCACAAATTAGAGTGAATACAAATGTAAATATCTGAAAGTCGTTTGATTTTCAGATATTTTTATTTTATACACATGCTGTTGAATGCACCTGAATGCAATTTTAATGAGGTAAAATAGGTGGACTTAATGTAGACATTCAAATGTCCACCGAATTGCATGTAATAGCATTGATATGCAGTTCTTTACATCTTAGGAAAGTACGTTAAATCACGAGATTTGTAATTAAAAGATTACTTATGAAACGTACTACATTTACCGTGCTATTCTTTATTAAGAAAGCCAAGTTAGTTAGAACTGGTGAAGCTCCAATCTATTGTAGAATCACAGTTAATGGTATAAGAACAGAGTTCGCTGTGAAGCGCTCCGTGTTACAGGATAATTGGGATTCCAAACGTGGACGGGTAAGGAGTGGCTCTAAGGCTAAGGAAATAAACCACTTTCTTGAACATATCCGTTTCAAACTTTACGAGGGGCAGAAAGTCCTTGAAGATAGCGGAAGAGTTGTAACTGCTCGAAACTTGATGAGTTACTATAATGGGAACTTTGATGAGGAGAAGTGTTTGTTGGAAGTGTATAAGGAGCACAATGAGAATCTTGAAAAACTTATTGGGCGTGGATTCTCTAAGTTGACTCATGTCAGACATCAAACTTCAATGAGTCATCTCAAAGACTTCCTTAGCGTGAAGTATAAAATGAACGATATTCCTTTATGTGAGATTACTCCCAAATTTGTGGCTGATTATGAGGTGTACCTTAGAAGTAACAGAAATTGTGCTAACAATACAACCGTAAAATATCTTAAGAATTTTAAGAAGATTGTAAATCTGGCTTTGGCAAATGGGTGGATAAAGAGTAATCCATTTATAGGTGTAAGGTATAAGTTAGAAGAAACAGGAAAGGTGTTTTTAAGCCCAAAGGAACTTGAGAGCATTGAGAACAAAAATATTGCTATTGATAGAATTAGATATGTAAGGGATGTTTTTCTGTTTTGCTGCTATACAGGTTTGGCGTTTATAGATGTAAAGAATTTATCTCCCAATGATTTAAACATAGGAGTTGATGGAAGGATGTGGATTAAGAAAAGTAGACAGAAAACCAAGCAAATCTTTACATTGCCTTTACTCGATAAGCCTATAAGAATTATTCAAGAGTATAGCGAGAATCCTTATTGCATAAAAAACAATGTACTATTACCTGTGCTTAGCAACCAAAAGATGAACGCTTATCTTAAAGAGGTAGCGGATTTGTGTGGAATAACCAAGAATTTAACAACCCACTGTGCGCGGCATACCTTTGCCACAACAGTAACCTTAGCAAAAGGAGTATCTATGGAGGCTGTATCTAAAATGTTAGGACATTCAAACCTTGATATGACAAGACATTATGCTAAGAGAACAGAGGAGTTGATAGCCTCAGAAATGAAAAAGATTGCAGGTGATTAAAGTTCCCCTTTGCTATCAAGGCTAACTATGCATTGCCATATTTTGATGAATAATTTTGTTGGTTGATAGTAAAGCCCTATGGAATAATACAAGAATTGTTTGAGAAGTTTAATAAAAAAATACTATATTTATAAGCAAACATATTAGAACACACCAATTTGTGTAGAATATGAAAAAAATACTACTAATAGTTGGTATACTACTACTAACAAATGTGCTATTAGCACAAGTCCCTCTTGAAGTAGGGGTAACTAAAACACAGGTATTAAAGAATATTGAGAAAAGGAATAATACCTATGAGCATAAAGAAACTACTAATGGCATTCCAATAATACAGGAAAAGATTTATATTGATGTAATCAATGCTTACTATTTTAGGAACGATACCTGTTATTACCAGAAATCATTTTACCCAATGCACGCACTTAACGATGTGTATAAAAGTATGAGTAACTATGTATATGTTACAGATTCAGTATGGGTAGACTTACCAACAGGTATTTACTTTGAGATGGTAATGTTGGAGGATAAGAATTATTTTAGAATTGATTGTTCAAAGGAGTGATTGAGAGGATTATGGGGGTTGACACTTGAAATCTGGTTGCTTTTATGATTTTATAATCTAATTTACATGGAATAAAAAACACATATATTAACTATAATCAGATTCGCAGTGCTTTAGTATCTGTTTGTTTGTTATAAGTAAAATAACATTAACAAATAGACATTTAGATAGTTATAGTGATGTATTTCTAATTTATCCCGAAGTTTACAGTAGAAACATAATTTTAGAATCACATTAATGTTCTTTTTGGATGGACTGGGTCTATATTCATTAAATTTGGAGTAGAACCAAGAATTATAATTTTTCTAATAAAAATCAAATCTATCCTATCGCCTTGACTTACTGCAAATTCGTAAAAATTTTCATCTGTATACTTAAATACAAAAAAATTCCAATCACCTTGATTTCGATTGAAAAATGGTTCTAATTCTTCAATAATATTTTCGAAAATATCTTTCTTAGTATGAGTAAATGACCCATTATTAATTTCAAGTTTATCAAACCCTTTTGCAATTTCTAAACCAATACCTAAATCCCAAAGATCACTGCCAGTGGAGAAGTAAGGTCTACCATCTGCAAATCCTTTACTCTTAAAATCATATTGTTCCATTTCTGAAGTCCAATTTGATCGTGTCATATTTAACCATTTAATTGCATTGTGGATACATATGCCTGGATACTTCTTGTTGCCAATATTTTGATCATGGCATTGACTTCTCCCTTTGGAAGAGAATAAACAAATTAAAATTGTGATTAATAGGATTTTTTTCATTTTTTTAAGATTAATTTTGCGTACTCTTTTATAAATTTTTCTAGTTTCCCTTATAATGCAAAATATGATTGCATGTATGAAATGTTTATTGTTTAGAAGCGATTTTCTATCTATTTCAATTATTTTAGATACGAACTATATCGCTCGATAATCCAATGACTGCCAAATGTTTTATACATGTTCTTACCGCCAGAATTTATTTGATTTTTCCGCCTTCATACTTTTCTTTTTTTGTAGTCTTTCCTGTCGCAATGTCAATGTAAACTGTTTTTCCGTTTCTTAAACCATCTTTAATTTTCCTTTCTTCTCTTAATCCCTTTTCTGTGTCATTGTATACAAAAGTTCCATTGAATAAATCCGTTGTGTTTAATACAAAATACTTTTCTGTTCCAGGTTCGCCATTTGAATATTCTACTTGTATTTGAACATTTTGTTCAGGGTAGTTAAAATTCCAAACACCGATACGATTTTTCTTTAAAAGATTACCAGACAGTATTTTATTTCCATTATTGTCTAATAGGGTTAATAAACCATCAGGATAACAATCTTCTCCATTTGAAAGTTTCCCTGATTTAATTGCAAAGATTATTTCAAAGAAATTATGATTTAGTTCAGGTTCGTCCTTTTTCATATAATACTCTATTGATATTGTATTTTCTGAATTATATTCAGTTTTTCGAACCTTTAAATATCCGTCTGTTTCTTTAAGAATTTCTAGTTTTCTTATAACCTTTGTGCCTGTGGAATCATAAACGGATAATGTTTTGAATTTATCGTATTCAAAAGTTTTTATCTCTCTTGGTGTTTTGTCTTTGTTATAACTGTAGTATTTGCCATTTAATTTACCTGAAGAATAGTAAAATTCATTCCAAATAAAATCTTTTGTAACATATTCAATCCATTTTCCTTCTCTTAAATCATTTTTGTAGTTCCCCTCTTCATAAACAATATACTTTTCATCATTTTCGCCCTCCCTATAACCTTCCATCCAAACGCCATCTTTTTTACCGTATAAATAGTTTCCTTGAAGTAGAGTATTTCCAGTAGAGTCTTTGAATGTATAAGGGCCATGTAATAAGTCGTTTTTATAAAATGAAGTTTCAAAACATTTGATCCAAACTCTTTTTGTACAAGTATCAAGCGGATTAGCATTTTTGTTTAAAATAGTATCACAGAGAACTTTTTTACTGTCTAGATATGAATACCTTGTTGATTTACCATTAAGTTTACCATTTTCATATGTTTCAGTTAAATAAAGCTGTACACTGTAATTTACAGTGTTACCTTTTTCATCTACATAGTTTCGATAATAGTATTTCCATTCGCCATCCATTAAACCATTCCAATAATGACCTTCTCTAACTTTTTTGCCAAAAGAATAGTATGTCCAGTAGCCTGACTTATTTCCCTGCGAGTATTTTCCTTTTGATTGAAGATCTAATTCTGTGGAATCTGTTCTAATAATGCCACCAAATAATGTACGAACTAAATCAATATAAACAATATAATTTCCATCAAGTTTGTCATTTATGTAACTGCCAAAAATTAGTGAATCCCCTTGTACTTCTTTGAAGTTTCCTTCTTTAATATCATTTTTAAATGTAGTAAACTCGGCTATCTCTTTCTTTCCATCACGATAAAGATATAAATTCCAAACACCATCTTTTAATTCATTTTTAATAAGACCTGAATATTCCAATAATAGTGTATCATTATCACCATATGTGAATTCAGTATATAAACCATCTCTTGCTCCATTTTTATAGTTGATTTTCTTAGCCACTTTCCCCGCCTCGTAGATTGTTAACAATCCATTATATTCATCATTAATTTTAGAATAAGTTACTTCTAAGTTACCATTTTCTGCATATTCTTTAAAGTTACCATTTCTTTTACCATTAAGAAAACTACCTGTTTTCTTTACATGACCATTTTCGTAATAATTTTTGATTGCTCCGTTCATTTCTCCATCCTTCATATTATATTCAATGTTTATTGAACCATCTTCATTATATTCCTTAAACAATCCATTCTCCTTACCATTTATAAAATATCCTGTTTTACGGATATTTCCATTTTGATAATAAGCCTTTATTGCTCCATTTAATTTGCCATTTTTTAAAGTATATTCTGCCTCAATGCTATATCCGTCATCATAATAATCCGTCTTCGCACCATTATCTGGGTCATAAATACCCGCCTTTTTTATAAGTGTAATGCTGTACGCAGTAACACTTCTATTTGTCCACTCATCGTCATCTCTTCTTTGAGTTGAAATCTTTAAAGTGTAATTTTGATTTGAATAGGTTGAAATAACTTCATTGTCTTCAATTTCACTTTTTGAGAGTTTAAACCCATTTGAAGAAAGAGAATTTTGAATTAAAGTATAAGATTCTTTATTGAAAATTGAATATGATATTTTATTAGGAAATCCTTCATAAGTATAAAGATAAAACCAGCCCTGTGCCTTATTGCTATAATAATCTTTATTGTATGACCAAGTAATGGTATTGTACTTTAAAGTATTACCTTTTTCTGAATCATAGTAAGACCAATTTTTAGTTAACAGAATCTGATTAACATCCTCCCAGTTTTTCTTATTGCATAGATTTGTTAAGTCATTTAACGTAAGTCTTTGGGCATGTGAATTAATCGCTAAAAATATTAAGATACTTAATGTAATAAATTGTTTCATTTTATTATGATTTTTGTTGAAAAGTCATTTGTAAAAGTGCTTGAATTATGAATTTCATTAAGGGTTATTATTTACTCTTCCATCAAATACTTAGTGTCGTAGTTCGATTTATTTTTATAGCCAATTGCGCAAATCCAACGGTTTTCATCGAAAATAAAATTCAAGCGGTAAAAATCTTTATCTGCATCATGCTTTGTCTTAAGTTTTTCAAGATTAAGGCTTTTCCCTTTAATATCTTTGAATATAGGGCTTATAACTATACCCTTAAAGCATAGAGAGTCCAAACAAAAAGAATCTTTCTCAAATTTAAGTTCAAAATCGTTACAGTTTATTGGTTTTACTTTAGCAAAAACAATAGTACGACCTTCGTCAGCCACTTCAATTGTAAATAGATTGGTGCTATCTTTTAGATATTGAATTCTCATAATCCATAATGATGAAATGGTTTTTTCATCATACTTTTTTACACCCCCGTTTTGTTTGTCTATCTGAAAAAGTTCAGTAACAATGAAGGAGTCAACTAATTTTTCAGAATTTTGACTTAGACTATACATTGCGGTTAAAAGCGCCATTAGTATTATTGTCAACTGTTTCATGGCAACATCTTGATGTTTAGATAATAGTATTAAAGATACTTATTTATGATTTACAACAAAAATATTTATCAAAAATCCATCCATTCAACTTTTTTAAAGTAATGAACGGATGGATTTCGAACTGTTACTTTTTCAGTGGTTTTTATAGATTATTAGGTTGAGCAAAACCATCTCAAAACAACAGCAAAGAAAATACAGCATAACTCAACATTAACCAATAATTCTAAAGTGTTGTATAAAGTATGCTTTACCGTTAATAATAAAAACATCTTCAAGGGTAAGCGTGACTTTAACTGCATCAACTACAAGTATATCGCCTTGGTTAAATCTGTATACTTGTATCTTAACAGTAACCAGAAATGGGCAGTAGATTCTTTTCAGTTTACCTGAACTACTAATAACTAATATGCTATCGGAATCCACAAGCCTAGATAGTTCTCGTAAGTAATCTTCAGGTTTTTGCATATAAATAAAAAATTAAACCTGCCCTTCCAAGCATCCCTTGGATAGTCCATTCAGTATATACTTATTCTGCTAGGGAAAAATTGTGCAAAGGAAAGGCAGGTTGATAAGGGATTACTGTAGAAACCAGTTGGCTTTACCTGTACTTAAAGAGCCCAGTAGTTCATTAATAAAGGTATGGCTACTAACACCTCTGTCAATAAATGTGTCTATATAGCTACTCTTATTCGCTCCCGTAAAAAGGTTGAAAAGTTTCCATAGATTTACACCTCCTGAATCTTCTCCTGAAAATGATTCGTCTTGATAGTAGGCTTTTGTTACAATCGACACCTGTGTGTCAGATAGAGGCATAATGGATGAGATATTCCTTTTTGCTTTTGGAGGTAAATGTTGATACATTCTTGCTCTGCCAAGCAACTGTGCAAATTGATGTTCGGTCAAGAACTCATTTTGGAATTCCGATATTTGTTTTAAGAATAACGGAGCGTTATAGTTGCTGAATAGTTTAAATGCTACTTCAATAATTTCTGATACAGCTCGAGCTCTAACTTCTTCCATAAATCCATCGGTTGAAACGCAAAGGTTAAGACAAACCTTGTTATTAAAGCCAATGAAAATCTTGAATTTCTCCTCTACCTTTTTGCAGTATAAGTTTTCCAAATTATAAGCACGCACGCCACCAAGGGTAAGATTTAGATTATTTCCACAAATGGTATCGTGGATTGATGGAATTTCAATGAAGAATGCCATCCTTTCATAGTAAAGAGTTTTTTCTTCGTCTGTTAGCACTTTGGCTGGCTTACCCATTGCACTGGGAATTCTGCCTTTAACTGGATGTGATACTCTTATAACTGGCTCCAAAATGGTTTCATACTTAAACCATGATTGCGCTGCTAGATATATGCTTTCAATAAAATGTGTATGAGATATGGTTGATTCATTATCCTTGGCAAAACTTGGTATAATACAGTTATTCTTTAGTTCTTTTGGAGCTATACCTATTGTATTGGCGTGTATGAATTGTTTTTCATCATCTTTAATGGTTTGCACATCCTCTACATGGGTTATTGGCGCAACTAGTTGTATATCCATATTTACTTAATTTGTGTTGAACTTTGTACTGTTAGTGAGTTAGTCATTGCGTTTTTTGCAGCAATGCATAGCGGTTCTATTGTGGTTCGGTATTCTGGGTATCTTTGCAGGATTGCTCTAAGTGTTTCAATGTCTTTGGCAGAGTTAATTTCAGTTTTTATTATCTCTAAACTTTCTACATCGGAAGAGTTTCCTGTATTGCACCACGCCAAGATTCGTTTTCCTGTAGATGTGGTAATAATAAATTCAGGTTTATCCATAAATAATCCTGTTCTATCTTTACTTGCCGAGGCGTTGTGCTTAATATCTAGGTCGAGCATAAGGGTGAACTCATAGTCCATACCTTCGCGGGTTACACCTTTTAGTCCGACCTTTTCTGGCACCATTTTTCCATTCTTTTCCGAAAGCACATAATCCTGTTTACTTCTTACTGTGGCAATTATATGGCAAGGCGATTGTAACATTTTCTGTACAAATGCATTATGTCTTGGAGTTACTTTGTTCCAGTTGGTAAATGAATTGCCTATCATACTACTGTGTATTTCCAAAACGCCGCCAGCACCGTCCCACTCCATTGAGATGCTATCAATTACTATTACTTCGGTATTAGCACTAGATTCACATAATTCAATTGCCTTAATAAAACTCTCAGGACTAAAGGGTTTTTGCAGATTTAACACTCTATATTCTCCAAGGTGTGCATATAAATCAGCGGAGTGGTTTTCGGTGTCAATTACTACAATTTTAGACCAATCGTTACATAGTCCGTATGCTATTAGTAGCGAGGAGTAAGTTTTCCCAGAGCCCGATGGGCCTTGCAGACCAAGCCTAATTTTGGCTTTTCTGCGTTCTGCGGTTCTAATTTCCATTTTAGTTATATATTAATAAAACAAAAAGGAGAGATTAACTCTCTCCCCTAAATAGTTATAATGATTCGATCAGTTCGGGTTTGCCCTGATGAACTATCTCCTCCAAAGAGTTGCCTTCTATACGATACTCCCAGCGGTGCGAAAGCATTACTACCTCGCCTGTTTCCTTAATAGTGTATTCGTATGGCTCTGATTCAATTTTTCTAATAGAGCCTGTCAATTCCTGCCCTATTAGGCTTTTACATTGTTCTTCGCCAAATGTAGTTGTAATGCTTGCAGTTTTTGCAGTTGCATAATAGTTACCCGTTTCTTTGGACTTAACCATTTCCAATCCACCCTGTAGTTTAAGGGTAAAGAACTCTTTCCCCTCGGAATTAGTTCTTTTACTGTAATCAATAATTTTTACCATACTGAATGAAATTTTAGTTAGAAATTACTAATGGGAGGGATATGCCCCCACTAAGGCTTAGAGGGGGTGCTATTTCAGGGTTGGATTGCGTTTTTGATTTAAAAAAAATTATTTTTTGTTAAAGGATGCAATAATTTTGGTTATATCTATTAAATATAGCAGGTTGTGATTTGTTTGTAAAATTCAAAATAATGAAGACTTAGGGTTAAATCAAGCGTGGTGGTTGTGCGTAATTTATTAATCTTAGATAATTCGGATAACTGTATCTATTAGTTTCTCGTCAACGTAGGGTTTGAATGCCTTGTACCAAACGCTGTCGTTGTATGTAATCATATTATAGTCAATCTGGTTTTTGTAGTTATTGATAAAATCAATTGACCAAGGTATTGCTTCGTTACTTATTAATCCTTGGTTAAAGGTGTGATGCTCAATTCTATTCCCTTTTTCATTTATCTCAAACTCAACAGTTATACCTCCCCAAATAAACTTATCTTCAAAATGGTCTATAAACTCTTTACTCCATGGTAGGCCTGTGTTTAAACTTAAGTGTTCCCAATCCCATAGTTCTAGGAATATATTAATGAATTCAATAGACCAAGGTAAAGCCTTATTGTACGAAAATGCAAATAAAGCATGGTTATTGGGATTCAACCATTTATCCAAGTTGTTCTCAAGGAATTCTGGATCGGAAAAAAGTAGTTCATTGCCAGCAATGCCAAACCAACTTATATGATCTTCCCACCTTTTTAGTAGATTCATACTATACCATGGCAAGTTGGAGTTTCTACATATTGAATCCCATTCTAGTAATTCGTGATACTTATCTACTATTTCTACTTTACCTGTTAACCCTTTGTTAGTAATAAACCAGAAACTATCCTTTTCCAATCTTTGGAAATGTTTCTCGATAAATGCATTTGACCAAGGAAGTTTATTGTTGCCAGACATTTTGAACCAATCCCACTCATTTACAAATAGGTCTATAAGATTTTCAGTCCATGGAATGGATTCGTTACTACTCATTTGCTTGTAATCCCATAGCTTCTTGTACTTGTTTATTAATGCCATATTCCAACAAATTCCATCGTTGGAAGCTATTGTGGAGTGTGAGCAGTTATCCGTATTCTCCCATACAATTAATGGCAAAAACTTATCAATCAAAGACAAATCTTTAAAGACAGATGGATTGGTCGATAGGTAGTGCCAATCCAGATTATTCTTAAACTTTTGGAGTATTTCCCCGTTCCAGTTAATGTTTGGATTTTCAGAAATTTTATGCCAATCTAAAAAGTCTCTATACTTACTAAGTTGATGGCTAGTAAAACTATAGTGATTCGAAATAAATGTTTTAAATACATCGGGATGCTTAATAAATAACGAAGTAATATCTTTAGTTATTTGGGACATAGTGCATTACTTCTTGCGGTATTGTATTGTACAAAGTGTTAGTGCCTAAAAAAGTTTCTTTCGTGCTTCTTCTGGAATTGTCATTTCTAGTTCATAGTATCTTTTCCCTCTATCAAGAATTTCGTTAATAACATCAGAATTGCCTAGTTCTGATGATAAGTTAAAAAGTCGACCAACAGTTTGCTGAAATGCAAATGTGATTGTTATCTTACCATTTGAAATGTTTGGTATGTATATAGGCGACATCATATCCCAATTAAATTCATCTAGCCTATCAAGAATTTCATTTCTTGCGATGAACGCAAGAAATGATAAGTCACTTTCTGCATCAGGAGTCTCAATATAAGGATTCTTTATCTTTGTCTCTGTTTCATTAACCATTATATATAAACCACTGAAAGCTTGTGCTAGTTTATGGTATTCTATACCCTTTCTAAAAAAGTTCATAGTTGAAAATATTTAATTGTTTAAAAATGTTGATTTTCTAAATACAAAAATGCCTACTACTATTTGCTGCTTACAAGTGCAACTATTGCCATTGCTATAAAGTGACCAATTTTGCTGCATACACCCCAAGCAATTATAAAGCCAATTGCTCCGAGAAAACTTTCTGGCTCAATCCAATTCCAGGTTATAACACCCGATAAGATCGAGATGGTTATTGTTATAATCCATAAAATAACAATAAAAGTATTGTCTTTATTAGAGTTGCTCATTTGTTTAGTTGTTATTAATAGCCAATTTAGGTTACTTGTTTTCAGACATTATTTGATTAACAATGCTTTCATTAAACTTCATTCTTAATATATCAGGGGCAGATTCAGAACTTTTGTCCAAAAACTTCCAATTTAATCCATTGTCATTAGATATTCCAATGACTTCTCCTCCAGTTTTTACTTCGTCAAATTTTTTCTTTGCTATGAAATATACTACCACTGTATATAACTTATCAGTTTCGAGGTCAATTTTTTTTGTGATTTCACCAACTTCAAACTTTATTGTAAGGTTATTTTTTATAGCACTTCTTTTTATATCTCGGACAGTTTCTCTAAATACATCTTTAACTAGATCCATATTGTAATCGTCTGGCAGGTTCTTTTTCATCCAAATAAACATATCTGGATAGCAATAGCGAATAGCAGTCTCTGGGTCTTCGCCATAAAATGCTGTTAAATATTCTTTCAGCTGTGATTTTAAGTTATTCTCGATAGAGTCGTTGCTTATTTTGGCTATTTGATTCTTCTCATAAGAATGTTTATTGCTTGGTTCGTTATAGCAAGAGTATAAAAGTAATGTTGTTAGGATTGGGTAAATTACCTTTATGATACTCGTTCTTATGTTGAATTTATAAGTTAAGTGTCTTGTTGTCATTGGTAAATTTGTAAGATGTGATTAACTTAAGTGCTTTAACATAATGAAGTTATACAATTATTCATTTCGATTGTTGAAAAAAATAGATTTTTTATTAACAAGGTGATGAATTCCTAAACTCTAATATGGTCTTGTTTGGTTAAATCTAGATTTGACAGGACTATAATGATAGGTAATCTAATAAAATTTATTAGGAGAGATATTTCTCAACTTTATTAAGTCTAGTGTAATAGGAGAAGGGGTGTAATAAGAAAGGCTACTATAAGTAGCCTTTCTTTGTTTTTTTTATTCGTTCGTTTAAACCTCTTGACTATCTGGACAAATGGATTTTAATGTGTTGAGCCATTGATAAGTTTTTGTTCTTCCTATAGGTAATCCCTCAGCTTTCAATAAATCGTAAATTTTTGCTTTGCTAATATTATTTGATAGTAATTCAATCGCTTTGGGTTTGTAAGTTTCTAGTATATCTGTTTTTGTATTGTTAGGCACAAGGTTTTCAAATGGTACTCTTATGCCCGTATTTCTGAAGGTCATATTAGAAAGAAACTCTAACTTGTATGATTCATTTTTGTATGAACTTTCCAGATAATTACCCTTTACAATACAAAGGTGTCTATAGTTATTATCGGAAGGATCTTTTCTGAGTTCCATTACCAACCTCATTTTTGCCTCAAAACCTTGCGATCCTAAAAGATTATCCTTAGAAGGTGCGAGGTTTTGTGTTCGTTTTCCTGTGTGATGCAAGTATAAAACTAGACAGTTAAACTTTTTTGCAATATTAGAGTACTTGTTAATATAGTAACGCACCTTTGTGCTAGAGTTTATTTCTCCATCGTATAGATCAGAGAAAGCATCAATTATAACAATATCAGCAGGTGCAGTATTTAGCTCCTCCTCAATTTTATCTAAAATGTCATCTGTTTCAAATATAAACCTTAAATTTTCATACATCTCATAGTGAGAAGATGAACCTACTTGTTTGTATAGAAGATAACTAATTGCAAATTCATCATCCTCAGTACTAACATAAATTACACTATTGTATGTGGCATTAATTTGCCAGCCTAGAAATTGATCTTTACCTGTAGCAATATCCATTGCTAATGCTCTAAGAAATGAACTTTTACCGCTGTCGGATTCTCCTGCAATGGCGCAAACGCCAACTTTAGGTAATATTGGACTAACTATGGTCGGCATTTCTGTAATGCCTTTCTGAAGCAATGTACTTCCTTTGGTTGAATATGGATATTTTATGTTCATTAAGTTTAAATATTTTTGATTATACATTTTTCAATAACTGTTTGTAAATCTGATTTTTTGAAATATAACTTGCCTCCAAACTTTGAGTAGTTAATCATACCCTTCTCCTTATAGTTCATAATAGTTCTAAGGCTTACTCCCATAAATTTTGCCGCACTTTTAGTGTCTAACCATTCATCATTGTTTTTAGGCATAATATATGCCCTTAACTCTTCAATAATGCCTTGCATTGCTATTAAGATTTTTGTGTTTTCTTCTATTCTATAGTTTATGTCTATATTCATATTTATTTATAATTGAATTAATTACTAGGGTAGAGTTGCTCCCTTTGCATGGTACTCCAGTAATCTCCCTGCTGTAGATACCCTCCAATTTTGTTCTAATGCCTTGCCTAAGTGGCTCACCTTCATTGTCGTAATTGTTTTAAGTTTATTACTATGGTTTCTGTTTTAATATTATAATTTCTCAGAGAAACCTTTTCGTAAGAAATCTTGACAAAGATGATTGGATTTTAATTTAGGGCAAATGAACAGTATTTACAGTGCTTAATTATTTTAAGCATCAGTATTAGCGGGTATATTTAAAATGTGGATTGTTGTATATATCTGTCTGATAGAGTACTGTCAATGTTGTAAATACTTAGAAAAGATTTCTTTCAGTTCCTTCTCCCCTTTGTAATTAGCATATTTGGATTGATCATATGGGCTTCTCAGGTTTGTAAATTCTTTTTGCTTTGAATTTAGAAAAACTGGATTACGCTCAAAGTACCCCCAAGTTTTATTGCCTTTTGGTAATTCGCAGAAGCTTAAAAAACTGTGTATAAAATTAGCAAAGGAGGAACTTTCTTTCATCCAAACAATTGGGTCACTGGGTGGGTAGCCACTAAAGAAGTCAATGAAAGGCTTAATGCTTGTATGATTAATGAATCCTTTTTTATGTAACTCTTCTGCAATAGCTTTTAATGTATTTCCTTCATTCTTAAAAGTTATTATGCTTGGCTTTATTTTTAATTTCCAGTAATAATTCGAAAGCCCATAGTTTAATTTCTTAACAAAATTGTATTCAATCTGACTAATTTTTTTTATTGAATTGAGAGCGCTTTTATATTGAGAGTTTTTAAGTTCATTGAATTGTATCTCTTCATATATAGGCTCTTCATCACAGTACTCGTATTCTGGATTGGTTAATATTAAAACTGAGTAATCATATTCAGGCCTAAGAATGAACTCGCTTTGATATGGAATGTATTTGTTTATAAGTGATTGTGTATCTTCTATAAGACTTGAAATAAGTTGTAGTGAATTTCTTTTCTCATTTAAGGTATACAATTTTAATAGAGACCTAACGTCAGGGTAAATTTGTTTATATAGAATAGACTCAAAACTTAAATCTGTGAAGAATGCATCTTCCGTTTTCTTGCTGAAGCTAAATATTCTATAGTTTATAGTTCTTTTCTCGTAAAAATCATCATCATCTATCACAATAACAAAAGAAAATTTGTTTTGGAGGAAGTCAATGTTTCTATGTATTTTTCTAATTATTTCACTGTCAGATTCCATTGCAATTTAAACAATTTTATTGCTAAATTATTAAATAAAATCTAACTTTACCATAAGTTCTTTCTTAAGATTTTGAATTGTATATAGGTGGTGAATTCGGAGGACTCACAGGTAATTGAATTGTATACACTTATTATTTATGGATATAGTAGGGGTAGTTCGACTCCCCTTACCTCCACAGGAAAGGTTCGATTGTATCGAGCCTTTTTTATTTTAACACTACTTTAGATTTAGCATTCTGCAGTGCTTCATTTGTTGCGTATTTTAGCATGTTGTAGGACCATGTTGCTCCAGATATCACATCAACATCATCAATGTTTTGATGCTTTATAAGTTTTTCAGGATATTTCAGAACACCTTGCCAATCGTCGCGGCACTGTTGCATATATAAATCGTTGCCTATATAATGTTTTTCGTAGTTGTAGTCAAAAACTTCATGGGAGGATGAATCGATAATCTTAAAGTCGACATCAACAATCTTACCGTTTTCAATCTTTATTTGCACCTGTCCCCAGAAGTTTTCATCATTGTATATGGCTTTGGATTTTCCATTGTAAACTCCATCAGTGTACTTTATCGGTTTTTGGCAACTATATAAAATCACAAGCAGAATTATGCTCATTCCGAATACTTTACTTTTCATAAATAGTAGATTTTAAAAAGTTTTTTTGATATTTGATAGTAAGATACACTTAGGTGAAAATACCCTAAGATTTGCCCATAACTTTTTTGTCTTTGATGCTATGCATGCATTACATTAACAAAAAAAGTGTCAATGCAATGCTCCGTTGGCTGAGGAGTTTTGAATCCGATGGGGAAGGAGCCTCTTTCTTTTTTAAAAAAATGGCAGGATTAACCTGCCATCTCTTGAATTATAAAATTTTTACTCCGTAGTGGTCGGGATGTCTGTTCCCTTTTTGGCTCTATTTGCACATCTATCGCAAAGGTCAGTGATGTTTTTTAACTCTCTTGCGTTGGCAACAGTTCCTTCAAATATCTCGTTTGTTCTGTTTGTATTTATGTATGAGCAGTCTTGGTAAAGATGGTAACTCTTACCCGATTTGGTCCAGTAAACATGGTTGTTTCCATTGTTAAGTGATTTAACCTCCTCGGTTTGCTCAGCATACTCTTCCTGTGATGGTGGATTGAAATCGGTTCCAGTTATACCTGCAATTACTAGCGCAACAACAGCAATCGATCCAAGAATTCCTTTTTGTTTCCCGCTCATGTTTTTGTTAGTGAAAATAAGAATCACAAGAGGCAGGAATGCTATAATGGCTATAATTAAGCCAAGTTGATTTTGAACAAAAAACTTGATTTTGTCTTTTTCAGATGCAGGGTCAAGTCTGTTGGATTTTTTCCATAGAATAGAGCCAACTACTGCAAAAATTAAATCAGCAACAATTAGCACAATTAACCATGTCATATTAATAGGCACTTTCCTGAGTAAAAGGATTGCCCCAACTTCAAAACCAATTGCGATAATCCATGATACAATAGCAATTATTCGTAGATTCTTAGCCTTTGCTTTGCTTTCATCTGTAGCAATAAAAGTTTTTGTTGATGTGGTTGAAGAATCTGAATCTTCAATTTTGGTGATTTTAGCCATTTTTATTTCCTCCAATTTTATTGATGAAATTTCGAATTAAATAGATTGTTACAATTATACAAAGAATATTTGATGTTTAGGAATATTCAAATAAAGATTCGATCAATAAGCCAAGAATGATTATTTGGTTATCCCATTATTATCAATTAAATTTTTATCATTTTAAAAGAATTGATAAAGTTTAAGCAATGCAAAAGTAAATATTTGCTAAATATTTTTTTAGAAGTTCGAGTTTTGAAGTTATTAATAAATGCCTTAACTTACGTTTTGAATTGTAACGGTGTTTTATTATGAATTTTAAAAAATAAAACTATGATTGATAGTATATTAAAAGGATTGCAAGACCAGGTTGGGCAAGAAATTTTAGCCAAAACTGATGTGAAATCTTCACAACTAGGTAGTGTTTTTTCTGTAATTGGAGATGCTGCCAAATCTGAAGTTAAGAAATCGATGGTGAGCGATGGTTTAAGTACTGTAATGAATCTGTTCTCCAATAAGCAAAACAGCGCTCAAGCAAATCTTTTACAATCTGGAATTTCAAGTGCGATTATTTCTGGTTTAGTTAGTAAACTTGGGCTATCTCAATCAACATCTAAAATTATTTCCGAAATAGCAGTACCTGCTTTAATGAATTTAATTACTAAAAAGAATAGCGAAACGCCAGATGATGATCCATCGCCTCTTCAAAATATCTTTGGCGATAATAAGGGCATTGGAGATGTCGCTGGGAAACTACTTGGGAATTTGTTTAACCGTAAAAAATAAAAACATGACTAAGATTATTGAAATTGAAGGAATTGGCCCAGTAATGGGTGAGAAATTAGAAAAGGCTGGTATTAAAACAGTTGAGGCTCTTTTGAAAGAATGTGCATCTAAGTCTGGTCGTAAAAAAATTGCTGATGAAACAGGAATTGCCGAGGCAAAAATTCTTGATTTTGTTAATATGGCTGACTTGATGAGGGTTAATGGTGTTGGCGCTGAGTTTGCCGAACTACTGGTTGCTGCAGGGGTTGATACAATTAAGGAATTAAGAACTCGTAAGGCTGAAAACTTGCACGCTAAACTGGAAGAAGTTAATGCTGCCAAGAAACTTACCAGAAGAGTACCATCATTAGATATGGTTTCGGATTTTATTAACAAGGCTAAAGATATTGAGCCAACTGTTACACACTAACAAAAAAAAATTCATTGCAAAAAGGTGGCTTTATCATAAGTAAGCCACCTTTTTTATTGGAAATTGTTTTGTTATGGGTTTTAAATCATTTAAGCTAATATTGGTGAATGTATTTTCCTCAAGGCATTGTGTTGCATTATTTTTCGTGTATTTTTGCGGGCTAATTTTAAACTAAAATAAATGAATAACAAGATTGCAAATCCTGCTGTTGTTGGGTTGGCTGGTTTTGGGCTAACCACGTTACTTTTACAAATTCATAACCTTGGATTAATAGGATTAGGCCCTGTTGTAGCAATGGGTTTTATATTTGGAGGTTTAGCCCAGATGATTGCTGGTTTTAACGAGCAAAAAATGGGTAATAATTTTGGGTACAGCGCTTTTGTTGCTTACGGATCGTTCTGGATTGGATTAGGAATTATTTTTATCCTTAACCATTTTGGCATTTATGCTTCTAATGGTACCGATGTTGGATATTATCTATTAGCTTGGACATTCTACACATTGATTATGTTAATCGCATCGTTGTGGGTACATATGGCAATGTTTGTAACATTTGCTCTTCTTTTTGTAGGTTTTATTTTGCTTGATTTGTCTCATTTTGGTTTCCCACAGTTACAGAAACTTGCAGCGGTTGAGTTGATATTCTGCGCATTGGCTGCATGGTACATGATGGCTGGAATTATTATTAACGATTTAGCAGGAAAAACAATTCTTCCTATGGGTAAGAGGTTAATGGGTAACTAGTTTTCATTACACAATATTAAAAAGGTATGGAGTTCTCCATACCTTTTTACTTTATCTATAGAAGATGATTACTTAGAAATTCCACTTTAATCCTATAGTCGGATTAATCATAAATCCCTCATTCTCACCAAAGTTATTGCTTATTTCAACTTCGCCACCAACTGAGAAATTTTTGGTTGCGTTGAACCAAAGTTGTGGTTCTGAAAGAAATACAAAGGAGGTTTCATTTGTCCCAAAAACATTATCCTCTTTCCAGAAGTCTGCAAAACCGGAGAATGTTAGTTTCCCTTCAAGAAAATGCATATACCAAACACCAGTTATCTGAAAAGTAGCATCATGTTTATCTTTAATGTGTTTGTATAATGCTTGAAGAGTGAACCCGCGAGTAAATGATTCGTTATTCCATGAAAATGCTGGCCCAAATAGGTATGCATTGTTAATTGAGTAGGCCCCATTGTTGTCTGGGTCAATTTTGTATTGTCCAAAGCCACCATCGAACTCTGCATGGATTGATATAGGTGCTTTCCAGAATTTTAAGTCGCGTGATATTTCCATGTATGCCAGTGAAATTCCATCAACATCGGAAGCTTTGGAACCATAGTCAAAATCAACAAAGAAAAAGGTGCTTCCCCAGTTATCAGGTTTGAACATCTCTATTGTAGAGGTTAACATTTGCCTATCTTCTCCAAAATCGTAGTGTAGTTGAACATTTTGTGAGTTTGCCATATACGAGAACATGGCCAGTAAAGAAATTAAAAGAAATTTTCTCATAGTGCTATATGTTTTAGGTTTAACAATTATTCCTGTACTTTAAAGAAGCTGATGGCTTCCTGTAGTTGAACAACTTCATCAACGAATTCTTGTGTTAGAGCGGTAATATTATCTGCTGATCGAGCATTTTCCTGTGAAACCTGATCGAGTTCCATTATGGCCTTGTTTACCTGGCTTGCTCCAATATCCTGTTCGTTCGAAGCTGCTGATATTTCCCGGACAAGCGTAAACGAGTGTTGAATAACAGGAACAAGTTCGGTAAATATTTTTCCGGCACGCTCTGCCACATCGGCACTTGTAGTGGCAAGGGCATTTATTTCTGCTGCGGAAACTCTGCTACGTTCTGCTAGTTTGCGAACTTCGGCGGCAACAACCGCAAAGCCTTTCCCGTGTTCTCCAGCCCTAGCCGCTTCAACGGCAGCATTTAATGCAAGAATGTTGGTTTGCATTGCAATTTCCTCAATAATCTTTACATTCTGGTTGATGTTCTTTATGGCATCAACAGTTTGTGCAACAATTTTGCCTCCTACCTCAGTGTCTGTTGACGCCTTATCCATGATTTCCTCGGTTTGTTTAGCGTTTGACGCATTTTGGCTTATATTAGAGCTCATTTCCTCCATTGAGGCAGAAACTTCTTCTGTTGCGGCTGCTTGTTGTGTTGCCCTGCTCTGTAACTCCTGCGATGATGAAGTTAACACTTGGCTACCGTCAGAAACAATATTGGCCGATTTCTTTACTTGCAGAATGATTCTAGAAATCTGAGTTTTCATCTCCTTGAATGCAGTGGACAGTTTTCCTATTTCATCCTCCCTTGCAATGAGACTTTCGTCAATCTGAGGGATTAGATTTCCTGTTGCAAATTCGTTTGCAGTATTAGTAATTCGCCTTAGAGGATCAACAATACTTTTTGTTAGAAGGTAAATCAGAATTAAGGTGATAATAAAAAATACCACTCCAAAAATTATGGTATTTGTTCTAATTGGGTTAAGTAATTCAATTAGTTCAGACATTGGCGCAGCAACAAGTATTTGAAAATCGGTTGTTCCAATCTTCATTTTTGCAAATTCATATTTCTTTCCCTCCCACGATACGTTTGAGATTACAGCCTTGTCTACGTTGTTTGTTACTTGGTTAACTAAATTGGCAGGGAGTAATGTCGATATATTTTTGTTAATTTCTTCTTTTGTTGCGGAGATTTGAATCGCTCCAGAGTTGTCTATAATCCAAAGCTTACTATTGTCGGTTATCTTTCTTTTGGTGAGTTCTTTTATCAGGTTATCAGGGTTCATACCTACACCAGCAGTTCCCAATGGTTGGCTAGATGAGCCCATTAATGCGTTGAAAAAGAATAGCGTTTGGTTTAGCTCTGAGTTGTAGTCAAAGTTAAGTGCAATCTTTTTTCCATCTTTTATAAATCCAAAGAACCAACTATCATCTTGATCTGATTCGGAAACAACATCAAGGAGTTTCCCGTTTTCTGACCAATAGTTTTTAGTTATATTGTTAACGGCAAAAACCGTAAAGTAACCAGATTTGTTGATGCCTGTTAGCTTATCCTTTGCTAGTTTTCCCAGTTCAGGGTCTTTTTCTCCATCAGCGAACCATTTTACCAAGGTGGGGTCTTCGGCTAGTAAAATTGACGTTTCAACAGCCTTTTCAATAACCATTTGGATATCGCTTTGTGAGGCTTCAACAAACGATAATAGTTGCTCCTCTCTAATATCCTTAATTAGGGCCTTTCGAACAGTGTAAAAGTTTATAATACTTATAGAAAGTATTATAACAATAACAAGAAACTCAACTGATGTAAGAATTCTTGTTTGTAAACTTTTAAATTTTATCATACTGTTAAATTTAGTTTATCTTCATTAATGAATTTAAACGTAAGTTTTATTTGATGGTTGGTTGATATTAATCAACGCAGCGCGGAAGGGGTATGTAAACATTTATTTGACGGACGTTAGAATGCTAAGTTGAGTTAAAATTTTCTTTAAATCAAGAGCCTTTTTTGATGCCGATGATGATATTTATCATCTTTTCCCATTGCTAATAAATTCACCTAAACAATTTGTTTATTCATGATTTACAACATCAGTGGGTTGCGAAAAAAATTGTAGGTTTGCAATCGATTTATCCGAATGCAAAAAACAATAGTATGGCAACAAAACCATCAATTCCTAAAGGAACCCGCGATTTTAGTCCCGAACAAATGGTTCGGCGCAACTATATATTCGACAATATCCGTCAGGTTTTTAACAGATATGGCTATCAGCCAATAGAGACTCCAGCGATGGAAAATCTTAGCACCCTACTCGGAAAGTACGGCGAGGAGGGAGATAAACTTCTTTTTAAGATTCTTAACTCTGGCGACTTTATTGATAAGGTTGACATTAATAAGGTTAAACCGGGCAATTCGAACTCTATTGCGCTTGACATTAGCGAAAAAGGTTTACGTTACGACCTAACTGTTCCCTTTGCCCGTTTTGTGGTACAGTACCAGAACGATATAACTTTTCCATTTAAACGTTACCAAATTCAGCCTGTTTGGCGTGCCGATAGGCCGCAAAAAGGGCGTTACCGCGAATTTTACCAGTGTGATGTTGATGTAGTTGGCTCAAACTCGCTTTTCAACGAGGCTGAACTTGTGCTAATCATTAACGAGGTTTTCGAAAAACTAAAAGTTAGAACCATTCTCAAGCTAAATAACCGTAAGATTTTAAGCGGAATTGCCGAGGTAATAGGCGAATCGCAACGACTAACGGATATTACAGTTGCCATTGATAAAATTGAGAAGATTGGGCTCGATGCAGTAAACGAGGAGCTTCGCTCTAAAGGGGTTTCCGATACTGCAATCGCTAAGCTACAGCCAATTATCACTTTAAGTGGAACTAATACCGAAAAGTTAAATACTTTGAAAGGAGTTCTGGCTTCATCTGAAATTGGTTTAAAGGGAGTTGCTGAGATGGAGGAACTTCTCGGCTATGTTAGTCAGGTTGGGGATTTATCAACTACAATTGAACTCGATTTATCGCTAGCACGCGGATTAAACTACTACACTGGAGCAATCTTTGAGGTTAAGGCTGCCGATGCCGAAATAGGCAGTATTTGTGGCGGAGGTCGTTACGATGACCTAACTGGAATTTTCGGGCTGAAGAATGTTAGCGGAGTTGGCGTTTCGTTTGGTGCCGACCGAATTTACGATGTGATGCTTCAGTTAAATCTGTTCCCCGAGAGTTTGCTTTCATCAACCCAAGTTATGTTTGCTAACTTCAGCAGCAAGGAGGCAGCATACTGCCTTAAAGCAATTCGCGAATTGCGTAATTCTGGTATAAGTGCTGAGCTATACCCCGATTCTGCTAAAATGAAAAAACAGTTCGATTATGCCAACAACCGTAAAATTCAGTTTGTGGTGATTGCTGGCGAGAACGAGGTTCAGAACAACCAACTTTCGGTTAAAAATATGAAAACTGGCGAACAGGTTTCAATTGCATATGCCGAAATATCAAACTACATCAAGAAAAATATCTAAAACAAACATAAACCAATGATAAAAACACACCAAATATCGCCTAAACCATTAACCTGGGAGTTGATGGACGATTTAATCAACTCGCAGTATAAACTAGAACTATCTAAGGAGTCGGTTGAGCTTATCAGCAAGTGCCGCAACTACCTAGATGCCAAAATGGAGAACGAGAGCACTCCTATCTACGGTATTACTACTGGTTTTGGCTCACTTTGCAACCGCACAATTTCGAAGGATGAACTTTCGCAGTTGCAGAACAACCTTGTGATGTCGCATGCATGTAGCACAGGCGATGAGGTTGCGCCCGAAATTGTTAAGTTGATGCTTTTCCTAAAAGCACACGCCCTTTCGTTGGGTCATTCAGGTGTTCAGGTTGATACTGTTCAACGAATAATCGATTTTTACAATAACGATATACTCCCTGTGGTTTACGATCGTGGCTCATTAGGTGCATCGGGCGATTTGGCTCCTCTTTCAAACCTATTTCTGCCATTGATTGGGATGGGTGAGGTTCGCCACAATGGAAAAATTCGCCCAGCAGAGGAAGTTCTGAAAGAGATGAACTGGAAACCCATAGAGCTCCGCTCAAAGGAAGGACTAGCATTGCTGAATGGCACTCAGTTTATGAGTTCACACGGTGTTTATGCCATGGTTAAGGCTTTCAAAATTGCAAAAATATCCGATATTATTGGGGCAATCTCGCTTGAGGCTTTCGATGGAAGAATTGACCCTTTCCATGCAAACATTCAGAATGTACGCCCACATCAAGGACAAATTGAAACTGCACGCAACCTAAGAAAGATACTTGAAGGAAGTGAATTAATTGCTCGTCCTAAAAAGCACGTGCAGGATCCGTACTCATTCCGTTGTATGCCACAGGTACATGGAGCATCAAAAGATGCTATTAACTATGTTGCTGGTGTATTACTAACCGAAATAAACTCCGTTACCGATAACCCAACCATTTGGCCCGATGAGGATTTAATTATCTCTGGAGGTAACTTCCATGGACAACCACTTGCTATAACTTTCGATTTTCTAGCAATTGCCCTTGCTGAGTTGGCAAATATTTCGGAACGACGCACTGCGCAGTTAATTTTAGGATTACGAGGACTTCCTGAATTCTTAGTGGCAAATCCAGGGTTGAATTCAGGTTTTATGATTCCGCAATATGCAGCAGCAGCAATGGTAAGCCAAAATAAGCAACTTTGTACTCCAGCATCGGTTGACTCTATTGTTTCGTCGAATGGACAGGAAGACCATGTAAGTATGGGTGCAAATGCTGCAACAAAACTACTTAGAGTGATAGATAATGTTGAAAGAATATTGGCCATTGAACTTTTTGATGCGGCCCAAGCATTAGAGTTCCGTCGCCCAGCAAAATCATCGCCATACATCGAGGAGTTTGTTGCTGATTACCGTCAAATTGTGCCTTTTGTTAAAATTGACAAGATAATGTACAAGGAGATGGATAAAACCGTTGAGTTTATACGTCAAGGAAAATTTGAGCGATAGTGTAAATGATATCAAAGAAAATCCTCGGTTATGCCGAGGATTTTTTATTTAGTTTATTTCGAGAAGTTCTATTGGTAATTTAATAACTTGCTTCAAGTCTCTACCCCAGTCGCGCATATCCGTATCGTCGGATTCGTAATGGCAAATTATTTCAACGGATAATCCATTGGAGTAAAGTTCTTCCAGACGTTTAAGTAATATTCCTAGGTAGTGCTCCGAGCATCCATTCACAAAAGTTAAGTAAAAATGAACGGTGATTCTTTGTGGATTATACTCAGTTGTATATGCCTTAAACCAACGTTGAATAGGTGCAAAGAAGGATTGAGGGTCGCTGGGTATTAAGTTTCCAATCATTGCTATTTCGCCATTCTCTTTACAGCACTTTACCTCAGGGGTTTCAGTTGTGGCGGGGATATGAAGGTCAATTAACTCAACAAGGTTATCGCTCTGAATCATAATTGCATTTATAAAGTGAAAGCCACAAATGTAAAAAAAAGTTAAAATGGAAAGCGGGTTTGGTAAAAATTTTGACGAGAGGAGTTATTTCTTTTCCTCTTTCCTCGATTCCTTAACCTTTTTAAGAAGATAATCCTTGAAGTCGTAATTGGACTGATAGAGAAGCATTATCTTTTTGGGAGGAAGGATTGTCTTAAGTCTAGTGTTGAACTCTGCAAGAAGTTCAGTTTCCTGTTTGCTCGAGTTTACATACCTATTGGTGTAATTTATTATATCGGCCTCGGATAGTTTATCCACATCCTTGGCAAATTCCTCAACAAATTTTCTGCGTTCGTTTTGAATGGCTATTTTTCGTTCCCAGTATTCATCGTAAATTGGCCAAAAAACCTTAGCCTCATCAGCTGTAAGTTGAAGTTTGTTGGTTAGAAAAGTAACTTTTTCAGCTTTTAGCGCTTTTTCCGGGTCGGTAGTTTGTGCCGATAAGGAAAGGCTAAATGCCAGAGTACAGAATACTAATAAATGTTTAATCGAAATCATGGTTCAATTTCCTTTTTCTCGTCAATAATAGTTATGCAGTTATTGCTTCGAATGTAGTACCTGCGGTACATCTCTTTTGTAACTTCATCTAAACTATCCTGTTGGCGTTGTTTCTCAATTGCGCGGTATAGGTCGATATCCTCAAAATCGGTTATGGAGCGACTCACAATCTCAACATAATCAGTACCAATCCGTGATTTGTGCTTCTGTGTTAATGGACTTGCCATGTAATATCCAAAGTAAGCTAAGACAGCCATAAATGCAAAACCAGCTGCAAACGCCAATTGAGAACGTAACGAAAATAACCAACCTTCCTTTATTGGTAAAAGTTCAAACTCAGGTTTCGAGGGTTGAATTCTATCCTGTATGCGTGAGGCTAAATTATCAAAATAACCCTCCGGAACAGAGAATGGTAAGTCTTTCCCCGCTTTAAAATCGTTAAACTCTATTTTTTCCTTCTCACTCATCTCCAGTATCTTTTCTAAATTTATGATGGTTCAAAACCAGTAAGGTTTAATCTTCCTCTAAAAATTTTTCAATTTTTTTAACCGCATGATGAAACGATGCTTTCAGTGCACCAACCGATGTTCCTAATGCCTCAGACATATCTTCGTACTTCATTTCATCGTAGTACTTCATATTGAATACAACCCTCTGTTTTTCGGGTAATTTAAGAATAGCTTTTTGCAACTTAATTTGCAACTCATTGCCATTAATGTAGGGGTCGGTTTCTAAAGTTCTGCACAATTGTTGTTCCACATCTACCAATGGCAGTAAAAATTTAGTTTTCTTTTTCTTTAAAAACGTTAAAGCCTCGTTGGTGGCAATGCGGTAAAGCCATGTGAAAAGTTGTGAATCTTCGCGGAACGATTCTAAACCACTCCACACTTTTAAAAAGGTATTCTGGACAACATCGTCGGCATCATCGTGGCTAATAACAATTTTACGAATGTGCCAGTACAAACGTTCCTGATATTTACACATCAAAAGATTGAATGCATAGTTCTTTGTATCGCTTTTGCGAAACATCTCCAGCAGTTCCCTGTCGGAATAACTATTCATTCAATCTTCAGTGTTATTTATTTACGTGCAATTGCTCTTAAGGCTGCATCAACAATGTTTGGTGTGTCAAGCCCGTACTTTACCATTAGGTCGTTGGGAGTTCCACTTTCGCCAAAAACATCGTTAACAGCAACCATTTCAAGCGGAGTAGGCATTCTGCGAGCAAGGGTTTGAGCAATGCTATCGCCCAATCCACCATTCATCATATGCTCCTCGGCCGAAACAGCGCAACGAGTTTTGCTAACCGAACGGATAATTGCTTCCTCGTCCAATGGTTTTATGGTGTGAATGTTGATTACCTCTGCAGAGATTCCTTTTTCTGCTAGGATATCGGCAGCTTCAAGTGCTTTCCAGACCAAGTGTCCTGTTGCAAAAATTGATACCTGATTTCCCTCCTGAAGGGTAACGGCTTTACCAATTACAAACTCTTGGTCTGCTGGGGTGAAGTTTGGAACTGCTGGACGACCAAAGCGAAGGTATACAGGGCCAACATGCTTTGCAATGGCTAATGTTGCAGCCTTTGTTTGATTATAGTCGCAAGGGTTGATAACAACCATATTGGGAAGCATTTTCATCAACCCCAAGTCTTCCATCATTTGGTGGGTTGCACCGTCTTCGCCTAGTGTTAAACCTGCATGCGATGCGCAAATTTTAACATTCTTATTGGAGTAAGCTACGCTCTGGCGGATCTGGTCATAAACTCGACCTGTTGCAAAAGCTGCAAAAGTTCCGGCAAACGGAATTTTACCACCGATGGTTAAGCCTGCAGCCATACCTATCATATTTGCCTCAGCAATTCCTGTTTGAACAAAGCGCTCTGGGAATTCCTTCACAAAATCGTCCATTTTAAGCGAACCAATCAAATCGGCACAAAGCGCAACAACGTTTGGGTTTGATTTTCCAAGCTCATACAGACCCGCGCCAAAACCTGAACGAGTATCTTTATTTCCAGTTGAAGTATATTTCATCCGTACAAAAATTTAATATTACTAATTACCAGCAAGTTGCATTCTTGCTTTTAACACTCATTGATATTCGGATGGAACACCCATTTTTTTGTTCATCCGTGTTTGCATAAGCTAACTTACATGGGTGTTTCATCTTTAAACAATTCTTAAACGTTACGTTTCATTCTTTCCATTGCCTCCTTGCGGATTTGTCCAATTATAACCAATTCTGCAGTGGCTTGATTGGTTGCTAGAGGTATATTATTTACATTACAAGCCTCGAGCAAGTGTCGAATATCCTCATGATGAGCTTGAACAACCTTGTGGTCGCGAAGGAAAATCACTATATCTACTTCGCCTTTCTCAATCATACTTGTAATTTCATTGTATCCACCCGACTGACCTGGACTAAGATGCCGGCATTTAATGCCCTGCTCCTCAATAAACTCAGCAGTTCTACCTGTGGCAAGTAAATTAACGCCAGGTAGCCATTCCTCGTGCTCTTTTAGGAACTTAGCAAGTTCCTGTTTTTTAGCATCGTGTGCAATTACGGCAATATTTTTCATCTCTGTGTAATTTCTAAAGATTTATTGGATTAAAAATCGCCAATAGTTTCTGGTAGTTGAGCCATCGCTTTGGCAAATTCCTCATCGCTTGGTGCTTTTCCGTGCCACTTGTGGGTGCCCATCATAAAATCAACGCCCATTCCCATTTCGGTACTCATAAGAATCACAACAGGTTTTCCATTGCCAGTGCGTTTTTTTGCTGTGGCAAAACCAGCAAGTAGTTGCTCCATATCGTTTCCATTGGCTTCCACAACATCCCAGCCAAACGATACCCATTTAGCTTTTAAATCGCCAAGAGAAACAACTGCATCAACTGGGCCATCAATTTGCTTACCGTTATAATCCACAGTGGCAATTAAATTGTCAATCTTCTTGGCTGCTGCAAACATCACAGCCTCCCAGATTTGTCCTTCCTGTAATTCGCCATCGCCATGTAGTGTGTACACAAGGCTTTTATCTCCGTTAAGTTTTTTTGCCATAGCAGCACCGCATGCAGCCGATAGACCTTGGCCTAAAGAGCCAGATGCAATTCTAATTCCTGGAAGATGCTCTGCAGGCGTTGGATGACCTTGCAGTCTGGAATCAATTAAACGGAAGGTTGATAGTTCCTTAACATCGAAATATCCACGGCGCGCTAAAACGCTATACCAAACTGCCGATAAGTGACCGTTGGATAAAAAGAATAAATCCTCGCCAACGCCATCCATGGTGAATTTCTGTGGATTGATGTTAAGCACATCAAAATACAATGCTGTGAAAAAGTCGGCACAACCTAATGACCCTCCTGGGTGTCCACTGGCAGGTTTATGTACCATACGAATTACATCGCGGCGAACCTGTGCCGCAATTTTCTTAAGATTATCAATATCAGTCATCTAGTAATGTATTTCAAAAATTTTCCCAATTTGCAAAGGTAATACTTTTTGTATTGCAAACTGCAAACAACAGTGAAAGTAGCAAGTGGTTTACTACTAATACTTTGTTAAAGAAGGTTATTTTAATTGTGTTGATGTTTGTGAGGCTATAGCCAGGTAATGGTGTATTCGTCGAAAGCATCGCCTTTGGCTTGCTCCTTGGTTAAGTCTACTTTTAAGCCAAAAACTTTCGATTTTCGAACGAGAGCATCAAGCAGCCCTAACTGTATTTGCGTGTTGAATATCTGAGTTTTACGCATGGTTATAGATTTTTCGGTTGAGGCAACTATTTCCCATCCTCGCTTCTTTGGATCCTGAACGCCTTTTTGGGCCGTAAGTATTAACGCTTTCATTATATCAAGAGGGGAACTGTTGTCTGTAATCATTTTTCCTTCCTGCATCACAGCGAAAGTCGACTCTCCAATATTGCGGCCAATTTTTATAAGATTGAATTTGCCTAACTTGTGCTCAATCCAATTGCACATATCAACGTAAACCTGAATTGGAACTTTGTTAGTGGGCTTTGATAAATCTAAATCTTTGGCCATTTCGAACAGTTCCCAGTAATCCTGCTTTTTATCCTGATAAGCCTTAAGAATATCAGTAATAGCCCAGGCATTTAATGTAACATTGTCAATTGAAGTATCCATAGTTTTAGCGTTTAGTTGGTTGTGCATAAATATTCTGACAAATATAATGTTGGATTATTTTTTTATCAGTAAGCAATCGTTTATTTGGTAAATATGACTAATTATAAAGCAATAAATAGCATAAAACAATACTTCGGTAATGAATAAGGTTGAGTTGTTGAAAAACTTCATACCGTTATAAAGTATATTTTGAAGACAAATGACATTTTGCAAAGTCGCTCAAATGGAATAACTTTGCCCGCTCAAAAATATGATATATGGGTTTACAGTGTGGAATTGTTGGTTTGCCGAACGTGGGAAAATCAACCTTATTTAATTGCTTGTCGAATGCTAGAGCTCAATCGGCCAATTTCCCTTTTTGTACAATTGAGCCAAATGTTGGAGTTATAACCGTTCCCGATGAGCGTTTAATTGTCTTAGAACAGTTGGTCAAACCTCAGCGTGTAGTGCCAACCACCGTTGAGATTGTTGATATTGCAGGTTTAGTTAAAGGAGCAAGTAAAGGTGAGGGACTAGGCAATAAGTTTTTGGCCAATATTCGCGAGACAGATGCAATTATTCATGTGTTGCGTTGTTTCGATGATGATAACATTACCCATGTTGACGGTTCTGTTAACCCTGTTAGGGATAAAGAGGTTATTGACATGGAGCTGCAGTTGAAAGATTTAGAGACCGTTGAATCTCGTATTTCAAGAACAGAAAAGATTGCCAAAACAGGTAAAGATGCCGATGCCAAAAAGGCTTATGAACTGTTAGTTAGATATAAAGAGGCTTTGGAGAAGGGTAAGTCGGCTAGAACGGTGGAGTTAACTGAGCCAGAAAAAGATATTGCCAAGGAATTTTTCCTGCTTACAAATAAGCCTGTGCTCTACGTGTGTAATGTTGACGAAGGCTCTGTAGTAAAAGGAAACAAATATGTGGAACAGTTGCATGCTTCCATAGCCGATGAAAATGCAGAGATTCTAGTTATTGCTGCAAAAACGGAGGCCGAGATTGCAGAACTTGAGACTTTTGAGGAGCGTCAGATGTTCCTTGCTGATTTAGGGTTGAAGGAATCAGGCGTAGTTAAGTTAATACGCCATGCATATCATTTGTTGAACCTTGAAACATATTTCACTGCAGGTGTTCAGGAGGTGAGAGCGTGGACATACCATAAAGGAGCATTAGCACCACAGGCTGCTGGTGTAATTCATACCGATTTTGAAAAGGGCTTTATCCGTGCTGAGGTTATTAAATACGATGATTTTGTAAAGTATAAAAGCGAAGCCGCTTGTAAAGAAGCCGGAAAGATGCATGTAGAAGGGAAGGAATATGTAGTTCAGGATGGCGATATAATGCATTTTCGTTTCAACGTGTAATTGAATAAAACTACAAATCAACCCTGCTTAAACGAGCAGGGTTTTTTGTTGTTAAACAAATCGAGTTATTAGGTATTTCGTCGTAAATTTAAAAAAACTAAAAAACTTATAGGGTATTTTAATGTTCGAGTATCATAATTGCAAACAACGGAAAAGACGCTGTTAAAAATTTAAAACATATAATTATGAAAACATTGTTGAACAATCTAAGAAAAAGTCTGAGATATGGAGCAATGGTGATTGCCTTCTTAATTTCAGTTTCGGTTATTGGTCAGGAGATTGACTATTATACCATAAGTGGGGTGCTAAAAGATTCCAAAACGAAGGAACGTATTGTGTTTGGGAATGTCTCTGTACCAGATTCAAACATAGGGACAGTAGCAAATTCCGATGGGGAGTTTACACTTAAAATCCCCAAATCTTTAAATGTAACGGAGTTTGAGGTTTCGCATTTAGGATATCATAATAAACGATTTAGCATTCCAGAGGGTGGAAAAAATGGTAATGTGTTTTTTGTTGACCCGGCTTCTGTAGAGTTAAAAGGCGTTTTTGTTCGACCCGAGGATCCAAGAAAGATTGTGTCTGGCGTAATTGATAAAATTTCAGATAACTACAGCGATGCACCAAATGCCTTAACGGGTTTTTATAGGGAAACCATTAAGCAACGCAGGGAGTACATATCGATTACTGAAGCTTTGACCGAGATTTATAAATCTCCTTATGGATTTACTCTGGAGTCTGACAAAGTGAAAATTTTGAAAGGAAGAAAAGGTAGCAATGTCAGGAAAGCTGATACTCTAATGGTTAAAATGCAAGGTGGTCCACATGTATCGCTTTATCTTGATGTGGCAAAGTACCCTGAATTGTTATTGACCAGAGAGGAAATGGATAATTATGATTATGAGATTGTGGATATGGTTAGTTTTGATAATGAATCCAACTATGTTATTTCATTTAAACCTAGAGTTAAGCTCGATTATCCATTGTACACTGGCAAGATGTACATCTCTGTAGAAACACTTGCCATAACAATGGCAGAGTTCAGTTTGGATATTAGTGATTTGGATAAGGCAACTCAGATTTTTGTAAAAAAGAAACCAGTAGGACTAAGGTTTGAACCTCAAAGCACAAGTTATTTAGTAACCTACAAAAAGCAAGGCGATAAGTATTACTTGAATTACATGAGAAATGAAATAAAGTTTAGAGCCGATTGGCGTAGAAGAATTTTTGAAACTACTTACACTATAATGTCAGAAATGGCAATAACTGAGCGTAATACCGAAAATATTACAAAAATCGCAGCTAAAGAAGCTTTCCGTCCACATGCTATACTTGCTGATAGAGTAAATGAATATTTCGATGAGAATTATTGGGGTGCATACAACACTATTGAGCCAGACGAATCAATTCAATCGGCTATAAATAAATTCAATCGTAGGTTTAAAAAACAATAAGTTGGGTTTGGTTGATTAAAGCGGCAAAGGGTAATTCCCTTTGCCCTTTAGTCTAAACCAAAAATTCATATCTTTGACTGGAAGGAAAAAAGTTTTTTTGATGAGTCTTGTAGATTTAAATAGACAAGGAAAAATAAAGAGAGATGACCTTGGTGAATTTGAGGAACTTTTTAATAGTTACTACGTTCCACTTTGTAATTATGTGTACTCAATCATTAAGGATACAGATCAATCGGAGGAAATTGTTCAAGAGTTCTTTTACACTTACTGGAAAAACCGAAAGGAAATAAGTATTAAGCTATCCTTAAAAGCTTATATGTACAAATCGGTTAGAAATAGTGCTATTAGGTATCTTCAGCATAAGCAAATTGAGGAAAAATATCGAAAACACGCTTTTGCCGAGGAGTATGTTTCATCCTCGAATAGTCTTTTAGAGGATACTGAGTTGATGGGTGTTGTTGAAAACACACTCAACCAACTTCCAGAACGGTGTAGGCAAGTTTTCGAACTGAGTAGATTTAGTGGTTTGAAGTACCATGAAATTGCGGAGATGCTTTCGATTTCGGTTAAAACAGTGGAGGCCGATATGACCAAAGCACTTATGATGTTTAGACAGAATCTTGGTAGATATGGACTAAACACTCATTAAGGCAAGAGTTTTTATATTGAAACAGAGGAATTATGGAAACCAACAGCATACAACCAAATAATTACAGAAGAATAGCTAGGTTCATTTCTGGTGAAATGAATTGGCCTGAAAGGGTATGGTTTAGTTTGTTACTTGCCTGTAATTCCAACATGAAAAGATTATCAGAAGAAATGAAAAACGACTGGAACAAAACGGGGGATTATTTTAATAATATGAATATCAATACAAGTAAGGCTTGGAGCAAACTTTACCAAAGGCTCGAGAACGATAACTTACTTTCTGCCAACGAGGAGTCAACAATAGTTCGATTTAAGCCACAGGTTTATTTGAAATATGCTGCAGTGGTTTTGTTTGCGGTTGTTATTTCGGGAATAGGAGGATACAAGTACTTTAACCCTGAACTTGTAGCTTTGGCAAATAATTCTAATCAAAATACGGTTATCACAACGCTTCCTGATGGAACTACAATATATTTGGCACAAAACTCCACGATTACATATGCAAAACGTTTTGTTGGTAAAAGTAGAAATGTAAAATTAGAAGGTGAGGCTTTTTTTGATGTTGCTAAAGATCCTGAAAAACCATTTGTAATTGAAACTAAAGCTGCTTCGGTAAAAGTTTTGGGAACATCTTTTAACCTGAAGTCTACAAATTCTACAAACTTTGAACTTAGCGTTGTTGAAGGGAAAGTTGGTGTTAATTTAAATTCCAATAAGAACGAGAATGTTGTTGCAATTGCTGGCGACAAAGTTATGACCAAGGATAATAAGTTGATAAGAGAGAGAGTGCTATCCTTCAAAACAACCAAGAGTTCAATGGTTCGTCTTCAGTTTCAGGACGAAAGTTTAAGTAGCATAATAAATGTAATAAATAAAACTTACGGGTCCAGTTTGCAGCTGTCGGGCGAAAGTCTTAAAAACAAAAAGATTTCAGTTACATTTGAGAATGATATCAGTAGTATCGTAAATATACTATCGGTTTCCTTTAACCTTGAGTTGACCCATCAGCTTGATAGCACAATTATCCTTAAGGAGAAATAACTAAGCAGAATGCTTATTGTATGAGAATCTTTTATAATTTTTTTCGATGGATATTCCTATTTGTATTGATGGGAGTATCCATTGAGGTTTTTTCTCAAGATGAAAGCCTTCTAGATAGGAGAGTCTCAATTAATATTAAAAATGTTAGTATTTATGAGGCATTAAATAGAATAGGTGAAATTTCTGGCTGTTACTTTATTTACGACAGTAAAGATGTCAGGAGCGATAAGAAACTAACATCAGTTGAGGCAAGTAATGAGACCCTTGTCAATTTACTTAGAAAAACACTAGTTGACCCTAGCCTTGAATTCAAGGTGATTGAAAAGCATGTGCTTATTTTTAAGCGAAAAATTGAAACTATAGCAATTAATGAAAGCAGTTCCGATTCCTTAAGGTATCTTCTTGTTGGAGGAAAAGTGTTTGATAAGGATACTAAGAATACCATTCCTTTTGCCACAGTTTCAATAGAAAAAATAGGACTTGGAACAATATCCAACTATGATGGGGTATTTAGTTTGAGAATACCTGTTAAATATGTCGGTTCGAATATTGTAGTGTCACACCTAGGATATCAAAGCCTATCAGTTCCCATTGAAATTCTTGAAGGGAATGTTTATAACCTATACATTCAACCCAAGTATATTCCAATTCAAGAAGTATTTATACGAAATATAGATGCTAAAGGAATTGTTAAGGCAGCAATAGAAAAGAAAAATACCAACTATAAGACCTCGGATCTCTTTTTAACAAGTTTTTATCGCGAAGGGGTTAAAAGAAACAATAGATATCTGAGTTATTCCGAAGCAGTTTTCAAAATTTTTAAATCTTCGTACAACAAGGGGGTAGAATATGACCAGGTAAGACTCTTAAAGTCCCGAAAGTTAGAACTATCCGATAGGCGAGACACTTTGATAGTTAAGCTTAAGGCAGGGATAAAGGGAGCGCTAGACCTGGATATCATTAAAAGTATGCCCGATTTTCTGGACCCTGAATACATGGATAGTTACGTTTATACAAAAGCCGATATTGTTGCACTTGGCTCAAATACTGCCTATGCTATTAAGTTTGAACAGAAGTCAAATGTAACCCAACCTTTGTTTACGGGAACTCTTTTTATAGATGTGAAAAATCTTGCATTGATTGGTGCCGAGTTTAGAATAAATCCAAAGTATGTTGAGCATTCAGCAAATATGTTTGTGACTAAGAAAGATAGGAGAATAAATGTTCAGCCAGAAGAAATAAAGTATTCAGTCAATTATATTCAACAGAATGGCAAATACTATATTCATCATGTTAGAGGCGACTTAAGTTTTAGAGTTAGAGAGCGACACCAGTTGTTTTCAAACAATTTTAGTTTATTCCTGGAATTTGTTGGGATGCAAATTGACACGCTGAATGTACAAAGATTTACACGTCGCGATATATTGAAACCTTACATTGTTTTCTCTGAAGGTGATTATACGTATGATTCAGAATTTTGGAAAGAGTTGAATGTTATTTCGCCTGAAGAAGATATAAACAAAGCCATTTCAAAAATTAATCCTAAGATTGAGAGTATTGAGAGTGAATAAGAAAAATAAAGGCCTCGGATTTATTCGAGGCCTTTTGCTTTTTATTAAAAGTAAAAATTCAGTCCTCCACCAATTAGATTGTATGCTGGGTCGGTTAACCCAATTTCGGCCTCAAAAATAAAACTCATATTTTTCTTAAGTCCAACCTCTAGGCCTACTGGTAACCATAGCAAGAATTGAGTGTCGTTATTCTCTGGGAAGTTTACATCAAGGTCTAACCCTGAAAACAGTCGTATCCCGCTTTTGATGGGAATGGTAAAGTTTAAAGTTCCATCAAGTCCGAAAACACCGAAATCGTGAGCCCCTACAGCAAGAGATATTTTTTTTGCAATCGCAAACTCAACATCGGCTCCAAAATAGTTCTCTGGGCCAAGTACTCCTATGTTTAAGCCAAAATCAATACCGCGTTTTAATCCATAACCACCATGGAGAAAAAGCATAAACTCATTGCTTCCGTTAATTAGGACTGCTGGTTCGAATCCAATGCTGAAAGTTTTGGCTTTTAACGTTTGTCCTGTATTAAATACTTGGGCAGATGAAACTCCTACTAACATTAATAATGCTACAATAATAAATGTTTTTTTCATATACTATTTCAATTAAAAATTATTCAAAAGTATAAACTATTTTTATATCAACTATCACAGAATCGATTAATTAGGTGTTTAATAAGCCGTTGCTAAAATTTATAGTTAATTCCAACGTAGAGTTTGGTTAATGATTGCGGTGCTCGTGATAGAATCCATATGGACTCTCCATAAGGCGATGCATTCCAGTGCTTTTTGTTTAAAATATTATCGGCGCTAAAAGAAATTGAAAACTTTTTAAATCTATAGCCTAAACTTCCATAAAGAATAATAGCTCCAGGGATTTTCTTCTCACCTTTATAAAAACTATTACTTGTAGCAGTCCAAACATCACCATAATATCTTGCCGTAATAGTTCCATAAAAAGATTTATAGGAATAAGATATGCTAGTGTTTAGTTTGTGTTGAGACACTTTTGGAATTTTTGATTCTGTCTCTTTGTCAATGCCGTGAGTAAAACTGTATCCTGCTGAAATAATTGCTTTAGCAATTTGGTAATTTATGTCGAGTTCTAAACCTATAATGTTTATATTTCCTAAGTTTGAGTTTATTTCAACAAATCCAGAATTAGGGTCTTGGCCTATTTGTGCTCGCATTGGGTTGAAATAGGGGTAATTCCCCTCTTGTGTTGGCGCCTCAACTGGTCTGATAATATCTTCCATAATATTATTGTAAGCGCTAAATCGCAACAGTAAATTTTTAAAAGGGTAGTAAAATCCGCTAAGTTCAATGGTTTGAACACGTTCAGGTTTTATATTAAGGTTAGGGATATGCATTGCATAAGGGTTTGCCCAATTCTCCCATCGGTAATAGTTTGAAGGGGCAATAAAGGCTGAGCCGTAAAGAGCCTTAAGGGTGGTTTTCTCGTTCATCTGGTAAACAACACCTATGCGAGGGTTTAGTGTTGACTTGTATATTGAGTTAAAATCGAATCGGCTACCCAATGTAACTGATATTTTGTCTTTAATTTTATATTCTGCCTGTATATAGCTGGCAAGATTATAGAAGTTTTGTTCACCAAAAATTGAGTCGGTTAAGCCCAGTAAACCAAAAGTGTATCCTTGTGGGTCAACAAATCCAGAGAGATTATCTCCGTATATTTCATCAAGATGAAAAGGTTCTTCTAAATTTTTAGTTTTTGGAAAAGAAATAACTTTACTCCAGGTTGAGCCCATGTTAATCATCAACTTTTGTGTTATCTCCCATTGTGCATTAATGGCTGTTTCGATGTATCTGGAGTATCCATACTTGTAACCAGCCGAACCTTTATCTAAGAAACCATTACCGTCCGAATCAATGGGAATGAAAAAGTTTGAAATGGGATTAATTGTATAATCGCCTAAGGAAATGTTCGATGTGAGAGTAAACTCTTTTCCATCTAAAATCTTATAGTTAAAGTAAAGATGCCTAACGTCTTGCCCCCAGACATTGTTTTTAACATAGGCATAATTTGTTGGAATAGTGCTGGGCGCATTCGATTCTAACTGATGTTGCCAGTCGAGGCCCAATGTCAATTTTCCATAACGAATTTTGGATAACAGATTCCAGTTCTTAATAGGATAAACTTTTTCCAAACTTCCAAGTTCTCCTTCATAATCATTTACAACTGCATAGTCCAACGAATCGGTATAATGCCTATGGTAAGGGAAGTCATTCCCATAGTAGAGTCTCCCGGAGATAATGACGTCAATGTCGTTATTTATAGATTTTCCAAAAGTTAAGTTTGATACAAGAGCATTTGTGGAAACATATCCGATTGAGCCAGCAACCCCATCTATGTCGGTGCCGTCCTTTGTAATCAGGTTTACTACTCCTGCGTAAGCGTCGGCACCGTAAATTGCCGATGCTGGACCAAATACAATCTCAACTCTTTTATAGATGTGCAACGGGATGTTGTGCCCAAAAATAAATCGCTCGCCAGTAATAGGGTTTTGGCGTTGTCCATCCTGAAGTATGAGTATTTTTTGATTTCCTTCAATCCCTCGAAACGTAACGAGAGTTTTAACCTCGCCCTGAACATCGTATGAAACATCTACGCCCGTGACGTTTCTAAATATGTCTTTCAAGTCACGCCATCCGTAACTTTCAATTTGTTCTGAGGAATAACTAATTACGGTGGCTGGAGCTTCCGATAATTTTTGCGAACGTTGGGTTGCTGTTGTTATTTGAACATTAAGCAGTTCTTCAAGACTTAAAGCAAAAACGTCATTATTTACTTCCTGAGACATGAGTTTTCCTTGGCCTAGAAAGTAAAAAAAGATGAGAAAAACTAAGCACGAACTACTTCTCACTAGTTTGTTAGATTTATCCACAAATTAAAATAGTTATTGCGAAAAAACAAGGGTATTCAATAATAATATTCAACACGATTTTATGAAAATAAACATTGATTATCGTAATAATTTAATTTTTTGCAGCATTTTTGTATTTCATTTCGTCTTTTAAGAAAACCTTGAGATATGAACGTAGAGACAAAAACCACCGCAGGCCAAGCAATGGGCATAATTGGTATAGTTCTGGCAGTTATTTCGCTAATTCTGGCCTTTATTCCTTGTATAGGAGTTGTCGCATTTCTTCCAGGTGCTCTAGCTTTAGTTTTTAGTATTATTTCCATTGTCCAAGCAGCCAATGGTTATGGTTCTAAAAGTTTGGGTATAGGCGCTTTAATTGTTTCGTTAATTTCAATTTTGCTTGCCGCAGTTTGGCTTGCAATATTCAGTGGGACAATGATGATTGCCGATAAAGCCATAAAGAATGCTGATAAAATTGAAATTTTTGGCGAAGAATTTGGCAAGGCTCTGGAAAAAGAGATTGGCGAGAAAGATGTGCATATTGAGATTGTTTCCGATAGCCTTGAAAATGCACTTAGAGATTTAGAAAAAGAACTCGACAGTTTGTCTGGAACAGATGAGGAAAAAGCCCGCCAAGCAGGTCAGGCTGCAGCAAAGGCTTTAAAGAAGTCATCAAAGATTACAATTGACACTGATTCTGTAAAAATTAGAATTGAAGCAAAGCACAATTGATAACACCATTTCAGGATAGTAATAGTAAGGTAAGCAATTCAAGGGTTGCTTACCTTATTCTGAACATCAGCTTTATGGCCATTATAATGGCCATTTTGCTTTATTCTACATTTTATAAGTTCAGCAATCATCACATTCCCGCATTGCTGACTCAAGAAACAGGAATTATTCCACCAAGTAAAGGGTTGTCGGCAAGTTTTGCTGAAATTGTTCGGGGAAATATTTCCACTGCGCTTGAACTAAATCCTCACTCCATAAGGATTTTTAGTTTTTTTGTTATTCAGTTTTTACTTAGAACCAGTGTTCTGTTTGCATTGAAAAAGCGTTGGTTACCAGTAAATAGAATGGTAACCATAGATGTTAGTATATCTGTTATCCTGTTTGTTGTTTGCTTTGCTCCTATGATAGAGTTTACACTCAAACTATTCGCCCAACTCCTGCATTAATTGTTCAAAAGTAAAACCGTCGGTTGCTTTAATCCCTTTTGGGGCTTGGTAAACTCTGCTGCAATCGGCAAAATAATCGTGCTGGTAAACGAAAATATAATCACCTCCAAGAGCTTCCTTGAGGAATGTTTCTTTTTCTTTAAGGGTTTTCAGTGGTTCAAGGTCATAACTCATAATCCAAGGTAAAGGCAAATGTGAGCGGAACGGGAACAAATCGGCAGTAAATACCAGAGTTTTCCCTTTGTACCTGATTAATGGAATAATTTGTCCTGGTGTATGTCCGTGAAACATACGAATATGCATGTTTGGAATTAATTCCGTTTCACCGTCAATCAGGCTAAGAGCTCCTCTATCTCTAATAGGGAGCAGATTCTCTGGCAAATACGTGTCGGCCTCCCTAGAGTTTGGGTTCATGGCATTCTCCCACTGTATTTTCGATATGTGATACTTTGCATTGGGGAATGTTAGTTGAAGTTCGCCATCGCTGTCGCGATAAACTCCGCCGCCGCAGTGGTCGTAATGCAGGTGGGTTAACAAAACGTCGGTAATATCTTCAGGTTTATATCCTCGTGCTGCAATACCCTGCAATAAACCTTCGCCACCAAAGGCGTAAACATGGCTCATAAACTTTTCGTCCTGTTTATCGCCAATTCCAACATCAATAAGAATAACTCTTCCATCGCTTTCAACAATCAAGGATTTTAGAGCCAAAGGAATAAGGTTGTTCTCGTCGGCTGGGTAAACTTTATTCCACATCACTTTAGGAACAACGCCAAACATTGCTCCGCCATCTATCTTAAAGTTTGATATGTTAAAGTGCGATAGTTTCATAGAATAGACATTAGATATTAGACTCAAGACAACAGATTAAAAACTATATATTTATTATGAACAGCAAATTTAGTGGAATGTTTGGACTTTTTTAATGTGAATTGACGTTTGGATAGGTGATAATGCATAATAAAATGGGCAAGCGCATCGTAATATCTAATCAAAAATTATACTTTTGACATTGATTTAACTATTACTCGAAATCATTACTTTAATAGCTATTTATGAGGCAATGTCGTTTAGTTAAGGAGATTCCGCATCAAGTGCGGAATGACAAGGGATGGTTTAAACCAATCAACAGTCATTCCTGCGAAGGCAGGAATCTCAAACTGAATAGCATTAATGCCTTAACTAAACGACATTGATTTATGAGGATTCATTTTATTGCGATAGGTGGGAGTGCAATGCACAACTTGGCCATTGCTCTTAAAAATAAGGGATATCAGATTACTGGTTCCGACGATGAGATATTTGAACCATCGCTAACCCGATTAAAGAATAACGGATTATTGCCTGCATATACTGGCTGGAATGCCGATGTGATTACTCCAGAACTTGATGCGATTGTGCTTGGCATGCATGCTCGTTCCGATAATCCTGAACTTCTGAAAGCAAAAGAACTGGGAATCAAAATATACTCATACCCTGAGTACCTTTACGAGCAAACCAAAGACAAAACAAGGGTAGTTGTAGGTGGAAGTCACGGCAAAACCACCATTACATCAATGATTATGCACGTTTTGAAGCAGTCGGGCATTGGTTTCGACTATATGGTTGGTGCGCAACTAGATGGTTTTGATAATATGGTTGGCTTTAGCCACGAAACAAGGTTTGCAGTTTTTGAGGGCGATGAGTATTTGACCTCACCAATAGACCCTCGTCCAAAGTTCCACGTGTACAAACCCAACATCGCCATTATATCGGGCATTGCTTGGGACCATATTAATGTATTCCCAACCTTTGAGAATTACAAAAACCAATTCTCAATTTTTATCGATTGTATTGAGCCCAAAGGCACCCTAATTTATTGTAACGACGATGCCGAGGTTGTTGATGTGGTAAAATCATCGAAAAGGAAGGACATTAACTATATACCATACTCAACTCAGGAGTATTCTGTGGATAATGCTGGAAACTACTCACTTGTTTCCAACGGAAACACTTTTCCCTTGAAAGTATTTGGTAAACATAATGTGCAGAATATCGGTGCAACCAAGGCTGTATGCAGTTTGCTTGGTGTAACCGATTCGCAATTCTTCAGCGCCATTGGAACTTTTAAAGGAGCGGCAAAGCGCTTACAGTGCCTAGCCGAGAATGATTCAACAAGGGTTTTCTTGGATTTTGCTCACTCCCCATCGAAAGTTGGTGCAACGCTAAAGGCGGTTCGCGAGGCATACCCAAACCGAGAGTTGGTTGCCTGTTTTGAGCTGCACACATTCAGCAGTTTGAATAAAAATTTCCTTTCGCAATACAAGGATACCTTGCTTGGAGCCGATTTCCCGATGGTTTACTTTAATCCACACACCATTGAGCATAAACGACTTCCACAAATCAGCATTGATGAGGTTAAGACTGGGTTTGGTCAGCAAAACCTTCAGGTTTACACCAATTCAGAGGAACTTTTAGCCAAGTTAAATGGCTTTAGCTGGGAGAAAAAGAATCTACTTATAATGACTTCGGGAAATTTTTCGGGAGTGAATTTGCAGGATTTGGCTGAAAAAATCGTAGGGAAGAAGTGATTTTTAAAAAATCATCCAAAAATATTTTTTCATTTTTTTTGAAAAACTTTTGCAGGAAATAAAAATTCATATACCTTTGCACCCGCTTTGATAAGGTAACACCACTTAACAAAGATTTTTAAGGCCCGTTCGTCTAGGGGTTAGGACGTCAGGTTTTCATCCTGGTAACAGGGGTTCGATTCCCCTACGGGCTACTAAATAAGAACAAAATAATAAAGAGATGGCAAATCATAAATCATCGGTAAAGAGAATTAGACAAACAGAGGCACGCAGAATTCATAACAGATATTTTGCTAAAACCACTCGTAATGCTCTAAAGGCCATTAGAACAACTACCGATAAGGCTGTTGCAACTGAAATGTTACCTAAGGTAACTGCTTTGCTTGATAAACTTGCAAAAAAGAGTATCATCCACAAGAACAAAGCTGCTAACCTTAAGAGTTCTATTCAGAAGCACGTTAACGTTCTAGCGTAATTCTCTAATAAGATATTATATGTAAAAAGCCCCATTTTGGGGCTTTTCTTATTTTATTCGGTTAGGTAATTCCAATTCGATTTTAGTAATCCCTTGAGTTTTGAATAGGGAATTTCAATAGTTATATCGCCCTGAGAATAGCTGGCAATCTCATAGGCATTGTAGTGGAGAATAAATGCTTTGCTACCAAATCCATACTCCTGCGGAAGTTCATATTTGTTATTGGCAAACCAAAATGCTCCAGAATCTCTATCGGATTGGTATTTTTCGTTGAAGGCAGTTTCGGCTACTTTGTAAAAATCATCAATATTTTCAAAAATATCTGCCAATTCAAGTTTTTTCGATTTTCGTATGTCAAGGTTTTTGTAGTGGTAGCTTTGCATTCCATGTGCACCACCCATATAATCGGCATAAAAGTACCTGAGGGTAAGTATTTTGCCATCATTTCTCATCACCTCAAAATTTATCTTCACAAACCATTCTATGTTTGATGCGTTGGGGAATGAACTTGAGAAATCCACAAAGGAGCTGTCGTACCTATAGGATATGTCAACCAGTTTATTCTTAAATGCTTCAATATGGTTAACCTCAGAACTATCTTCAATCATCAACAGATAATCAGAATATATACTTTCGGATAATTTACTGGAAATCCTTTCGGGGAATGCTGGGAACGAAAAGTTTAACTTTAAACAAGCAGACTCAGCGTTGTTACAGCCCCTTTTAAAAACTACAGAGTCAGCAATAATAGTTAGGGGAGCGCGCGGGTTGCTGAATTTTGTGCTGTAAATATAGTATGCTCCAACTACAACGAGGAGCAATAGGGGGAATTTCCAGTTAAAGTTCTTAATCATTTTGGACTGTTTGATTTTAGCGAATGTAGCAATTTTTATGTGATAGTGAGGTTTTACGGGTTTTTCTTGTAAAAATCTACGCCAAAGCCTGCCACCAGATGAAATGCAACGTTGAATAAATTGGCGTGTCCATCGTTAATTTTGATGTAGGTGTACGATACCGAGGATTTAGCCTCAAGGTTGAAGTGTACCTTGTTGAAAAGCCTGATAGGTTTTCCAATGCCAATATTCAGGATTGGGCCTGAAATAAAATAGCCCATATCCCAGCTGTCGCTCGAATTTCCAAACTCCTTGTTCCTAATTTTCGACTCAGGGTGAGTTAGTACTACTCCTAGTCCAACCCTGTACCTAAATAGGCGTTCTTGGTAGCAACGATTCAATGTGAGTATGTTGAAACCGTGAGAAATGTTGAATTTCTGCACCTCATCATCGGTGTTGTTTAGATATAGTTTGTGATGTATTGCCTCGAATTCCCATCCACGATTGTTGTTCCAACGGGTAATCCGCCAATCCCAGTAGACTGGAGGCGTGAAGGCTTCGGTTCTAAAACGAGCCATTAGTTTGATGTTTGGATAACCCTGTTGGTGTATTGTGAGTGGCGTTGGAACGTTGTAAGCCCCACCACAGTGAAGTTCGAACGACCATTTTACCTGACCTAGCAGGTTGAGGTGGCTAGAAGTAACTAATAGAACGATAACAATAATTCTTGCCATAGTTTCAATTATTAGTTGCCTGATTGATTGCAATATAAGGTAAATTTTAATAACTTCGGTTAAGATATTATAATTGGCATGGAACAGGAATACAAGCGCCTTACAATTAAGGATTGGGCCGTTGAGGATAGACCCCGCGAAAAAATGCTGCAGAAAGGAATTGGCAGTTTAAGCGATGCTGAACTCATTGCCATACTTTTACGCTCTGGAAATTCTGACGAGACTGCCGTTACGGTAGCACAACGCTTGCTTACTTTGGCTCACAACAATTTGAATGAGTTGGGAAAGTTTACCTTGCATCAAATTACAAAGATTAAAGGGATTGGCGAGGCCAAAGGCATTGCCGTTTTAGCTGCATTGGAGTTGGGTCGGCGAAGGAAAGGCGTTGAGGTACTGAGCCGCGAAAGGATTACTTCGAGCCACGATGTTGTGGAAATTTTCCAGCCAATGCTTGCCGATTTGCCACACGAGGAGTTCTGGGCACTATTGCTTAATAAGGCAAACAAAGTGATTGATAAGGTAAGGGTAAGTCAGGGTGGTGTTGCGGGAACTGTTGTGGATGTTCGAATAATTGTAAAGGCGGCGGTGGAGAAATTGGCATCGTCGATTATTATTGCACACAATCACCCATCCGGTAATCCAAAACCCAGCGATAAAGATCTGAGCATAACCAAAAAGTTGAAGGATGCTGCTAATTTGTTCGATATCGCCTTGCTCGACCATTTAATTATAACTGATAACGAGTGCTACTCGTTTGCCGATAATGGTAATTTGTAGCATATTTACAAAAACTTAAAACCATGAAGTACTTTTTATCAATGTTGATATTTCTATCATCAATAACCTATTCAATTGCGCAGGACTATACAAAACTATACGAGGGAAAAGTGTTTAGCGTTAAGGATGCGGCTTTACCATACAGAATAATGTATCCTAAAAATTTCAATCCGAAACAAAAGTATCCACTAATTATATTGCTGCATGGAGCAGGTGAGCGTGGCTCCGATAATTTAAAGCAGTTAACGCATGGGGCATCAATGTTCGCTAGTGATTCCATTAGGGATAAGTACCCCGCAATTGTAATTTTCCCTCAGTGCGATATAAGTAGTTACTGGGCAAACGTAAAGATTAATCAGGATGATAAGGGGTTTCGTTCCTTTCAGTTTTTTCCGGAAGGGAATCCTACTCCGCCCATGGAGTTGCTTGTGAAGTTTGTTAAGTCGATATCAAAGGAAAAGTATGTGGACAAAAACAGAATCTACGTTGGTGGCCTATCGATGGGAGGTATGGGTACATTCGAGTTGCTATACAGATTGCCAAAGGTTTTTGCGGCAGCATTTCCTATTTGTGGTGGAAGTAGTCCAGATGTGGCAAAGAAATACGCCAAAAAGGTAAAACTTTGGATTTTTCATGGCGAAATGGACGAAGTGGTCTCTGTTGAATATTCCAAGCAAATGCACAAGGCTATTCTCTCAAATGGTGGCGAAGCTAAACTTACACTTTACCCTTTTGTCAACCATAACAGCTGGGAGAATGCTTTTGGTGAGCCAGACCTGATGCCCTGGTTATTCAGCATCAAGAAATAATTAGTGCATTTTTAGTAACGACTCAAGTATTGTTTCCACTCCAGCGATGTTCCGTGGAATACGTTGAAATCGACCTTGCCGTGAACCCCTCGGAGTTTACCTGTGTGTGAGTACTGCCAGAAAACCCAAGGTCTGCCAATATCTGGTTTATGGTCAAAGGAGCAAATCCAAATATCGTTATCGGGAAAATTTTCTTTAATATAATGCTTATAGGTATCCTCGTTGGTGTAAATCAACACTTTTTTCCCTGCTTTTCGCTCAACTATAGTAACGAATTCCTTTAAGTCGGCAACAATCTCTTTTCTTGGTCGACGTATTACATTGCCCCACTCTTCCACGTCGACAACCGGGGGTAAATCGAACTCATTAAGGTTTACTCTTCGGAGGAAATTATCGGCCTGGCGAACGCCGTCGCGGTTAAAGTTAAAGAAGTGGTAGGCACTTACGGGTATTCCTGCTTTTTTAGCCCCTTCAAAGTTCTTTTGGAAGGTTTTGTCAGGTAGCGTTGCTCCCTCGCTTGCCTTAACAAAGGCAAAGGATACATTCTGATTTTTTACTCTTTCCCAATCTATTTTCCCGGTATGGGCCGATACGTCGATACCGCGGATAATATATCTATGGTCGGGTGACGATAAAAACCGAACAAGTAACCAAACACCCAGAGCTGTGAGGAATAGTGTTACAGGGAGTACCCAACTTTTATTATTCTTTTTTTTCGCCATATTCTATTTACAGCCCACAAAATTAATAACCGAGCGCAAACCTAAGCTATAAACAAATGGAAAATTAAAATAACTTATCAACCATATTGTCAAACTGTTTGAAATTTCAAAAAAATCATCACTTTTGTAGTTTAAGGTAGTTTGAGCAAAATATTAATATCAATCCTCCGTGCTATGGCTTATAAAAGCAATCATATCAAAAGAGCGCTATTACTGACGTTGTTGGTTCTCATTATACCTGTTTTCCCGCTAAAAGCTGAAACATACGTTAAGAAGTTAAAGCAAGTTTCCTTGGGAGTTGATTCTGTTGAATTAGTTACTAAAGTTGGAGAGCCCACCAACAAGGAGACTGTAATTCGTTACTACTATGGAAAGAACGAGGCCATAGTGATTGATAGCACCATTAAGGATATCCGCTTGGCGGAATCGCATAAAAAAATAAAAATCCGACTTAAAAGGGAGAAAAGGGTCGAAAAAGAATCCTCGCCTATAGCCATGCTAAGAATTGGTATGCCTGTAAGCGAGGCATTAGAGAGGGCTGGGGCTCCTGATAGTATATTGCAAGGAGAGGATTGGTACTATTCTGATAGGAATAGGGTTGAGTTGGTGCAAGGAAAGGTGCGCCATATAGAAGTTCACTTAAAGTCATCGCTCGAAACGCTTGATTGGGTTTGGCTAAATTTCACAAATGGCGGATTGCTATTTATGAATCTTACTTTGGCTTTTATTATGTTTGGAGTGGCATTGCAAATAAAACTCGAACATTTTAAACTGCTAATAGTAAGTCCAAAGCCAGTTGTTCTAGGATTTGTATCACAATTTATTGCATTGCCTTTTTTTACTTTTATTCTTGTGTTAATTATTAGGCCGACACCCAGCGTGGCTATGGGAATGATACTTGTTGCCGCCTGTCCTGGTGGTAATATATCGAACTTTATTTCGTCGATGGCCAAGGGCAATGTAGCATTATCAGTAACACTAACTGCGATTGCAACTGTTGCTGCTGTTTTTATGACTCCTTTCAACTTTGCGTTTTGGGGAAAGTTATACTCAGAAGCATCCAACTTGGTTATTCCTATTGAGATTGATGCTTGGGAGATGATTAAAACTGTTCTTATTCTGTTGGGAGTTCCAATTGTTTTGGGTATGTTGTTTGCAAAAAAATTCCCTGTTACTACCGAAAAAGTTTTGAAACCCATAAAAGTATTATCGATAGTGTTTTTTATGGGCTTTGTTGTTGCAGCATTTGCTTCAAATTTTCAGTATTTTCTAAAGTACATACATCTTATCGCACTAATTGTTATTGCGCATAATGCTTTAGGTTTAGGAGTTGGCTATTTAATACCAAAGTTGTTCAAGTTGCCCCAAAAGGATAGGCGAACTATAGCCATTGAAACAGGAATTCAGAATTCAGGACTTGGCTTGGTGCTAATTTTCAATCCGAATTTATTCGATGGACTTGGTGGAATGGCATTTATTGCCGCGGCTTGGGGTATTTGGCATATCATATCAGGTTTGTCATTGGCCTATTTTTGGTCGCGCAGACCGCCAGTTGAAGCATAAAATAATTATCAAAATACAATAATACTATATGCCGACAAGCAGAGAGAACATTGAGAAATGGTCGTGGAAGTATTGGTTGTTACGCCATTATCAGGATTTTATTTTCCGTCTTTACTTCAAAACAGAGATTGTAGGGTTAGAAAAACTTCCCCCAAACACCACGTTGATATTTGCCCCCAACCATCAGAATGCACTGATGGATGCATTGGGCATGCTATCGCTTTACCCAAATTGGCAGCCAATATTCCTTGCACGAGCCGATATCTTCAAAAAACCTTTGGTGATAAAAATTCTAACTTTTTTGAAGATAATGCCCGTGTACCGAATCCGTGATGGTTACGAGAACTTATCGCTTAACGATGAGATTTTCCTTAAAACAATGGATGTCCTCAACAATAAGAATGGACTTATTATCTTGCCCGAGGGTAATCATGCAGAGTTTAAACGTTTGCGTCAACTTAAAAAGGGGATTGCCCGTATTGCCTTTCAGGCTGAGGATGCATCAAATGGTACATTAAATATTCATATTGTTCCTGTTGGGTTGGAGTATAGTAACTACGTTCGATTCCATAGCAAATTCCTTATTCGAATTGGTCAGCCTTTCGAGGTGAGCAAGTATTTGGATTTATATCACCAAAATAAGGCGTTGGCCTACAATGCTCTTATTGCGGAGTTGGAACAAGGGATGAAGAAGGAGATGATTCATATTAAGGATGAGGAGCATTATAACGCTTTTATCACCCTGTGCGATTTGTTTACCGAACGATTCATTAAGAATAGGAAGCTTCCTAAAACTCAGAATCAAAAGTTTTTAATTGATAAGGATTTAGTAATTAAACTTGATGATTTAAAGGAAACCAACGCTACTGAATTTATCGATTTAATGGCAAAGGCTAATGAGTACAATGCCTTACTGAACGAAAACCGTATTTGCAAAAAGGCTGCTCCATTGACAAGTAAAAAAGCGTATTCGCTGCCAATTAAAGCCGTTTTATTGCTCGCAACACTTCCTTTGTTTGTATATGGTGCCATCAACAACTTTATTCAAATTTTTACTCCGTATAAGTTGAGTTTGAAATTTCAGGATGTTCAATTTCGTAGTTCTATTAGGCACGCTGTTGGGTTGATATTATTCCCGTTGATGTACATAGTTCAAACCCTAATATTTGCTCTGATAGTAAAGGATGGCTTAATCACTTTGGCTTATTTCGTTTCTTTACCATTAGGCGCATTTGTGGTTTACCATTGGCGTAGGCATTTTATAAAGTTTGGCAGAACAATATCGGTGTTGAGGTTTATTAAAGCTAAGCCCGATAAGACAAAGCGTATAAACGAACTTTTTGCGGAATTATATAGCTCAATGGAAAGTTTAGTATCGTAAACCAAAATAAAAAAGCGACCAGAGGGTCGCTTTTCTTTTATTACTTCTTACCTTTTTTTGCAAGTTTGTGGTCTTTAACAAATTTCTCAAGAACACCCTTAAGGTCAGGTAATCCAATCTCAGCCAAATCGTAGTAAACACGAGTTGTAGGTTTCTTAATCTTGATAATACGGTTAAGGTCAATTGGAGTACCAATAATAACTGTGTCGCACTCAGTTTTATTGATAGTAGCCTCAAGGTCTTTTAGCTGTTGTGTGCCATAACCCATTGCTGGAAGAATACGGCCAATGTTTGGATAAATCTCGAAAGTTTCTTTTAGTTTACCAACTAGGTAAGGACGAACTTCAACTTCCTCAGAAGCACCAAATTTGCGAGCAGCAATAGTACCAGCACCAATCTTCATTTCACCGTGAGTTAAGGTAGGGCCATCCTCAACTATTAAGCAACGTTTTCCGTTGATAAGTTCTGGATTGTCAACTTTAATTGGAGAAGCACCATCAACAACAATAGCTTTTGGATTTGTTTTGCGGATGTTTTCGCGTACAATCTGAATACCTTCTGGAGATGCTGAATCCATTTTGTTAATAACAATAACATCAGCTAAGCGCATATTAACCTCACCAGGATAGTAGCTAACCTCGTTACCTGCACGGTGAGGGTCTGCAACCGTAATTGTTAAATCTGGTTTGAAGAAAGCGAAGTCGTTGTTTCCGCCATCCCAAAGGATAACATCGCAACCATCTGGGTCTTTCTCAGCATCACGAAGGATAGCCTCGTAGTCAACACCAGCGTAAATAACGTTACCACGTACTACGTGTGGTTCGTACTCTTCCATTTCCTCAACGGTACATTTGTGCTTTTTCAAATCTTCAACCTTTGCAAAACGTTGAACTTTTTGAGCAACTAAGTCGCCGTAAGGCATTGGGTGACGAACAGCCACAACCTTTAAGCCAAGACCCATTAGGTACTCAACAACTTTACGTGAAGTTTGAGATTTACCGCAACCTGTACGGGTAGCAACAACTGCAATAACAGGTTTTTTGCTCTTTATCATTGTCTCGTTAGGACCAAGTAGCATAAAGTTAGCGCCAGCAGCGTTAACGATAGAACTTAGGTTCATAACGCGATTGTAAGGAACATCGCTGTAGGAGAAAACGCAATCCTGAACGTTTTTCTCCTTAATAAGTTTTACTAAATCTTCCTCAGCAACAATTGGAATACCCTTTGGGTATAATTTGCCTGCTAGTTCAGCAGGATATTTACGACCGTCGATATCGGGAATTTGAGCAGCGGTGAAAGCTACCACATTGTACTCCTTTTTATCGCGGAAAAAGGTGTTGAAGTTGTGGAAATCGCGTCCAGCAGCTCCGATAATTACTACATTACGTGCACTCATAAAACCTCCTTAAAAAATTAATAGTTAGTATTTAGGTTAAATTTGATTTTTAGCTTTCACAAATTTATGCGTTTAAAAATCAGAGCAAAGTTGATATGGTTTTTTTTGAATTGACCAAAATTCCTATTTACTTTTTTATTGCAATACAATATTGTTAATCAATGTGTTGTGTTGATGTTTGAAAAAATATGTTAAGAAACATGTGGTTGTTGCTAAGGGATTGACTGTGTGCCAAATTCAGTTTTTTCTTTTTATTCTAAACAAATTGCCTTAAATTTACTTTAATGGATGTGGAGTTCGGAAACCACAATAAAAAACGGGGCGATACCGAAAAGCCTTAAGAGTAGGTTAATTCAACACATCATAATGCTATGAAAAAATCAACATTTACAGTTGCTTTGTTGGCCGTGATCTCGATTACCCTGATGAGTTTTACAAAACTTGGTGGTGACGAGAAACAAATAAAACTATCAGATATTAGCGCTTCGCTTAGTGCTTTTCAGGGAGTTGAGGGGCAGGATTTTATTGGCAATTCAATTGCTTACAAAGTTGTTGATAAGGATAAGTACGATAATGTCTTTAAGGAGTCCGCTCTTGTATATGCAACAATAATGCAGGTAAACGGAACCATTGAAGGCATTAACAAGGGAACTATCGCAACCGATAGCGATTTTGCCAAGGCAAATATTGGCTTTGCCACAAAGGATATTCCTGAAATGAAGGCAAGAATAGAAAAGTTGCAGGAACAACTTAAGACTTTAAAGCCAAAGGACGATTTTAAAGGTTTGGAGATGAAAAAAGTGCCAAAAGCTGCCGATGGAATTAACCTTGCACAGAAACAGTTAACCGAATCGTCTAACCTGCTTCCAAAAATTTCGGAGAATCTTGTTGAGGTTGCTAAAAAAGTAATAAAGAAATAGAAATAAAGGAGTACAGAAAAAGGCCGATTTAATCGGCCTTTTTCTGTTTAGTTGCTTTCCAAAAGTTGCAGTATCTCGTCCATTTTTGGTGTCAGAATAATTTCCGTTCTTCTATTTTTTTGTCGTGCCTCAGCAGTTTTTGCCTTATCAACAGGCAGGAACTGGCTACGTCCAGCAGCAGTAATCCTTACAGGGTCAATTTTTGAGCCATTAAGTAGAATACGAACAATTGTTGTGGCGCGTTTTACACTCAAATCCCAGTTGTCGAGCATATCGCCTGTGCCTTTATAGGGAACATCGTCGGTATGGCCCTCAACCATAATGTTGATATCCTTATTTTGTTCGAGTACGGGGACTAGTTGCTTTAGTGCCGCAGCACCCTTGGCGTCAATTTCGTACCTGCCCGATTTGAACATCAATTTCTCCTCCAACGAAACGTAAACCTTGCCGTTCTGCATCGTTACAGTTAAGCCTTTACCTTCGAATCCGAATAGCGCATCGGCTACCTTTTTGCGAAGAGCATTCATTATAGAGTCCTTGCTGCTAAGGATTCTCTCAAGTTCAAGTAATCGGGCGTTTCTTTCCTCTAAATCCTTGCTCATCTTTTCAAGGTCGGCCTGCATTTTATCCAAACCTAGTTTACGCTGGTATAATTTACGCTCTAGTTCTTTTAGCGCATCCTCTTTTTCCTGGAGTTCTTCCTGTGTTTTTTGAATCTGAACTAGCAGTTTGCGGGTTTCATCCTTGCTACCCTGCATAACACCCTCCTGTAGTTGCTGCAAATCGGCATAACGCTCCTTTAGGGTGGCCAGTTCCTCCTTTATTTTGTTGAACTCAACAATGCGGTTTGCGCTATCGGAGACTAATCTTTCGTTGCTTGTTTGCAAAAGCCTCGATTTTGAATCGAGCTCCGCATTTTTAGTGCTCAACGACTCATTTTCAGTAGATAGTTTATCGCGTTCCTCCTCGCACTTTAAGTTTTTATCTTGTAATGCTTGGAATTCTTTTGCGGGAACGCATGCTGTTAAAACTAACAAACCAAAAATTGTAGATTTGATGATATTCAGCTTTATTGACATAGGTAAAGTGTGTGTTTTGAGCAAATATATAAATATTCACATCAGAAAAACTCACAAAAAGCTAATTATAATTAACAAAATCCGAATAGTTATAAATAACCCCTTCAATATTTAGAACGTATAATATCTTTGCACATGTAACATTTTTGTATTTTTATTGTTCTAAATTGAAGTGAAAACTGGAAGTATGAGCGGTAATTACAAACTACTTGATGGTATTAACTCGCCAGAGGACCTAAAGAAGTTGAAACTTGACGACCTTGAATTGCTGAGCACCGAGCTTCGCCAATTCATTATCGACGTTGTTTCAACCAATCCAGGTCATTTTGGTGCCAGCTTGGGTGTTGTTGAGCTTACGGTTGCTCTTCACTATGTTTTCAATACTCCGTATGATAGAATTATTTGGGATGTGGGGCATCAGGCCTATGGCCATAAAATCCTTACAGGACGCAAAGATGTTTTTCATACCAACCGTAAGTATAAAGGAATAAGCGGTTTCCCAAAGCGTGAAGAAAGCCCTTACGATGCATTCGGCGTAGGACACTCATCCACATCAATTTCTGCGGCGCTGGGTATGTCCATTGCCTCAGGAATGAAAATGGAGCCACGACAAGTTGTTGCCGTTATTGGCGATGGTGCTCTCACAGGCGGTATGGCCTTTGAGGGGTTGAACCACGGGGGTAGTATAAAATCGAACCTACTGGTTATCCTAAACGACAACAATATCTCTATAGACCCAAGTGTTGGTGCACTAAAAGAGTACTTGCTCGATATTACCACATCAAAAACATACAACAAGCTTAAAACAGAGGTCTGGGATTTACTTGGCAAAATTGATAAGCTTGCACCCAAAACCCGTTCCGTTATTCAGAAAATGGAAAATGCTGTTAAAGCAGCATTGCTTAAGCAGAGTAACATGTTCGAGTCCATGGGTTTCCGTTACTTTGGCCCCGTTGATGGTCACGATGTGGTTTACCTTGCCAAAGTTCTGGATGATTTAAAGGATATTCCTGGCCCAAAACTTTTACACTGCATTACAGTTAAAGGAAAAGGTTATTCTCCTGCCGAGGAGAACCAAACAATGTTCCATGCTCCTGGACTGTTCAATAAAACAACTGGCGAAAGAATTGTAGTTACAAGCGATAAACCCACACCGCCTAAATACCAGGATGTATTCGGCGAAACATTGGTTGAACTTGCCGAAAAGAACGATAAAATTGTAGGTATTACTCCTGCTATGGCAAGTGGTTGCTCCATGAATATCTTAATGGAGAAGATGCCCAAAAAGGCGTTTGATGTTGGAATTGCTGAGCAGCACGCCGTAACATTCTCGGCCGGATTGGCTGCCGAGGGACTTGTTCCGTTCTGCAATATCTACTCAACCTTTATGCAACGTGCCTACGACCAAGTAATTCACGATGTCGCATTGCAAAACTTACAGGTTGTTTTCTGTCTCGACCGTGGAGGCTTGGTAGGCGACGATGGTGCTACGCACCACGGGGCATTCGACATTGCCTATATGCGTTCCATCCCGAACATTACCGTTACAGCACCAATGAACGAGGAGGAACTGCGCAATATGATGTACACCGCCCAACTCGAAGGTATGGGGCCATTCTCTATTCGCTACCCACGCGGCAATGGGGTTATGGTAGATTGGCGCAAACCATTCAAAAAACTTGAAATTGGCAAAGCCAACGTTTTGCGCAATGGAAATGATATAGCGATTCTGACCATTGGTCATATTGGAAACTTGGCTGCAAAAGCCGCCGATATGCTTGAGGCCGATGGAATAAGCGTTTACCACGCCGATATGCGCTTTGTAAAACCAATCGATACCGATGTGCTAAAATTCGTTGGCGAAAACTTTAAGACCGTAGTAACCGTTGAGGATGGCTGCTTGCCTGGCGGTTTTGGAAGCGCTGCATTGGAATGGCTGAACGATGCAGGCTATGCAATTAGGGTTATTCGCCTTGGAATCCCCGATAGTTTTATTGAGCACGGAACTCAGCAACAACTCTATGCGGATTGCGGCTACGATATTGAGAATATCTACCAAACTGCAAAGATGTACTCTCCAAAGAAAGTCAACATGAGAGTGAGTTAATGGGAGAATAAGTTATTAGAATAATTGGGGGTTTCAATTTTCGCAAATTTGTTGTTGGTTTAAAATAAACTTTATATCTTCGCACCCCGAAAGTTCATTCAAATTTTGCCCGGATGGCGGAATTGGTAGACGCGCTGGTCTCAAACACCAGTGAGCTCACCCTCGTGCCGGTTCGATCCCGGCTCCGGGTACAACGCAAAAGCCCTCGTTACGAGGGCTTTTGTCATTTATAGAGGTTTGTGTATTTAACTGTTTCTTGCTTCAACTCTTAACCATTTATTTCTACCAATGGTTAGTGTTCCAACTAGGAAAACCAAAAGCAGAACAAGCACTGCAATGCCAATGTTTTTAGTTAATGGGCTATTACCTGTGAATATTATAATTCCCACAACTGGAAATAATCCAATAATAAAAGGCATTCGCCTATTTAAAAACTCACTTCCGATTATTGATATTGTGGAGTTTGGCTCAATGTTACTTATGTTGATTTTTGTACTTCCACACCAATGCGTTTTGGCATATAACTGTTCGTTTTCTAACTCTGTGGGTATTTCAATGCTCTTTTCTTCACCGTTTTTTAGATTGGCTATTTTATTCTTTCCAACAAATAACTCGTAAGTACAATGCTTGTTGAAATTTTCGTGGGGACGTTTGATTTTTAATGTTTTCATTATGTAACATTTAAGACAATAAAGAATATTCTTAGTAATTGCTAATACTGGCTAATTCAACTCGAAAGTAATAATAATTTTCTATTTTTCATCGCTCAAGTTCTGCAGAAGACGCAAATAAATAAACTACGTTCGCTTATAAAGCACCTTAGTTGGCTGCACCTACACAAAAACTCTCCAGCGTGGTGTAGCCACCTGAAAACGTTAAATTTTTCTTGTTGTTTTTTTTGACGTTTTCAAGTCCTCCTGTCGACGGACGTTAGAAAGTATTTGCTCCGTTAGCATTCGTCTTATGAAGAGTGCGGTATTATAATATCAAAACAGCATTTAAAAACAAATGAGTTTTACCTATTTTCGACCAACCTTGCGTTTAGCCCTATCGTCCCATTGCCAGTAACAACCACAGCCACTACCGCTCGATATTTTCATCTGTTTTTTGCGCTCGGAGCAACCAAAAAACATATTGAATCCAAACCTAAGGTTTGCATTACGGGCCTTTTCGGGGTAGAATGCAACCATAACGTTATCGGACATCATATAAAACTGAAACTTTTCGGTTCCCCAGCCAAAGCCCAACCCTACATTAAGAAACGAGCCATTCATTATGGAGTAGTTTAGCGCCACTGAGCTACCCTTTTTGCTGTAAGCCATAGCTGTTGCAGTAAAACCAATAATAGGCCTACCAGGATACCACTCGCTACGCACCAAACCTCCTACCTTTACCCTATCGGCAATTGGGTAGGTTCCGCCAAAGTAAACCTTTGGATTAAGAAAAGTTATAAAGCCCTTTTGTTTAGCCTTAAACTGAAGTTGATTCTCGAGCGAATCGGTTAGTTCATTAATGTAATCATCAGGATTGGCAAGGTCAGTGGCATCGGCTCCACTGTATGCGAAACTTCCCTTATTCTCCAACCGTGTGGTTTGCTTATGCCACCATATCAACCCTAAATCCAAAACGCTACCGCTCCAAGTAATATCGTTGCGTTTCCAAATAAATCCCAAATCGGCAGCCAGGCCCTGATTTCCAAAGTTCAGCAAGAAACTCATTGGCGAAAATCCATCGGGTGTAACGCCTGTAACATTACCCTGAGCATCGGTTGAAACGCTAACCGGGTATGCAATATCTATTTTCGGGTTCCATTCGCCGTAAAGGTTATGTGTTAGGGCATCACCCTCAACCTTAATGGGCTTTCGACGTGTAAATACACCACCCAAGCCAAACAGAACCTTAGCGTGTGCTCCAACGGTTAAATCTTGGTCAACCACCCTTGAGTAACCAAACGAGAACTCCCGGTAGTACATAGCATTAACACCAGGGTTACGGGTTTTAAGCCCATCGCCCAAGTACTGGGTGTTGCCATCGATAAACATTGAGAGTAGTTTTTTCGATGCAAAAATCTTTGTTTCAATCCTCTCGGTCCATGCAAAGCTGAAGTACTGTTTGTTGTCGTACATAAATCCAAACGAAACTGGGGTGTAATGAACCTCGCCCGATACAAAATCCCAACTGTGCATTTTGGAAACTAGGGCATTTAAATCCAGATTCGAAGAGCCATTGGCTATTGTACTATACGAGAACGCTGTGGAGTTAAAGTTTAGGTGCAACGACGATAGCAATGGCAACCCCACGTACTGCTGGCAATTTATTTGAACGGCGGGGTTTATGAAATTTGATTGAGGGACGTTGTGCATCAGGAATAAGGTGTGGTCCTGCTGTGCCACCAGCGCATTGTGCGCGATAACCATTATAAAAACTAAAATTGCAACCTTAAGCACCCGCATAAACTATTTACTTGAATAGACAAAATCAACCCTTGCCGCCACTTGAATCTTCAGTCCATAAAGGTTAAAGTAATTTGCATTCTCTGGGGTAATAGCATCCTCGGTAATTTCCAATCCGCTGTAAATAACAACATAGTGGCTGTTAGCCAATAAATCAATCCGCTCCCTAGCAAGGTCAACCCTAAACGACTCGAACCTGTTGGAAACTACACCATCAAAAACTGTAGCGGCAGGGATTTCAGCCCTCGGAATATAAAGCGAATCGATAACAGTATAGCCTCCATCTAAAAAGTAAATTTGGGCAAAGCAGCGCATTGGATAGCTGTTCCACACATTAGTGCGAATCATAAAATACTCTATCATCTCGGCTTTGCTATATATCTCCTGAATATTAAAGGCAACCGTATCGGCATAAAAAGCAAATTCGTACTTTGCCCAATCGGGAACATCCTCGGTTAGGTTGATTGTAGGCAATCCGAGTGTAAAAAAATTGGTTGTGGACTTTACCTCCGTTATCCCAACGGGGAAAGAATACGACGGAGTCACTGTAACCCCATTGGGCATAGGTTCAATATTCCTAGTGCAGTTTACCAGAAAAAATCCTAAAAAGCATAAGAATAACAGCGTATTTCTGTTCCTCAAAATTATCACTCAGATAAAATTATGAAGTAAGTTACAACATAATTAGGACATAACATATCAAGAACTACAAAGAGTGCATTTTATTATACTCACGCTCCAATAGTTCTCGTGTTATTGGTCGGCCATGAGCAGGTAGGAATAGCGTGCAGTTTGTTTTCAGCAACTTGCCCCAACTGTCAATTAGTGTTTTTACATCGTCGGCAAAAGGCGGAAATACTGAGTTGCTGAAGATTCCAAAAAGGGCATCGCCTACAATTACAACTTCATTGTCCACAATAACGCTAATTGAGCCTATAGAATGTCCGGGTGTTGAGATAACCCTAATGTTGGCATCCTCTACATTCAAGACCATTTCGTCGAGTACAAGCAACTCCGGACGAAAGTGCTTGAACTTTAGCTTATACCTAAAGCAATGATTTCCTAAAAAAGAGATAACCCTAGAGAATCGGTTTGTGCCTTTGGGTGCAGGGGAAAAACCACGCAAGGCAAACTCTTCCTCAGCATTTCCAAGAATTATCCTATACCCCTGCTCTTCCGATAATCGCTCGGCATTCTGGCAATGGTCAAAATGGGTATGGGTTAAAATTAGGTATCGGTCGGCTTGCAATGAGTTCGATACTTTTGCAATTCTTCTTAATAGCCTACGATACCCAAGTTTTTTCCCTGTATCAACAAGAATAAGAGTGCTTTTCAATGGAATGAGGTAGCAGTTACACCTACCAAATAATACCCTGTAAATACTGATTCCATTGCTTGTTGACCAGCGTTTCATTGAGTGAAACCTAAAAGTTTGAGTAAATAACGTCTCCTTTATTATTGACAATCAGGTAAACCAGTTTTTCGCTCGATGCACTTTGCCCAATCAGGTTGATTTCGTTGCTCGATATGCTAAAGACTTTAGAGATTGAGTACGAGTTAACTGATTTTACTGGGATTAGTTTCTCAACCCGTCCATCGCTAGAATTTATAACTGCAATTAGATGAGCAAAGACACCTGAGGAGTTTGCTACAACACCCAATTTATCGTCGGTGTACGACTGGTAATTAACAAACGCCAACACTTTACCCTCCGAGTTAACTACATCTACCAAATTACCTGTTGCGGGTATTACTGCCTTCCAAATAGCATTTCCTGCGGAATCGACCTGTGTTAGGCTAATTGAATTGAATATATTATCGGCCCACTCGGTGGGTTCGCCAAATCCCAGAATGGCATTCTGGGTAATCTCATCGAACTGTAAAAAGCAAGGCGACGATGTTTCCTCTATAGTTTTTTTGAAAGTAACGCCACTCTTAGAATCAACCCTTACGTAAGTGTTGATATTACCAGCAGTGGTTTTTGCGTTTACTAAAGCAACACTGCCATTATCAAAGCCATCAACCAACTTGGCGCAATCGCCATTCTCCATATTGGGCAATCCAACCTCGCGAACCCACTCAACAGCTTTACTGGAATCCACCTTGGCCACAAATGCAATTGGCTTTTTTGTGGGTTTATTCAAATAGCCACTCACATACTGCGGATTACCTTTCAGGTACGAAACGTTGTAAACAACAAAAGGCTCATTGGTTTTATCGCCAACAAATGCAAAGTTAGGTTGCAAAGGAACTCTCTGCCTGCCAACAGCATATCCAAAACTAGATTTTTGAAGTTGTTCTTTATTAAGATAACTTTTCAACCTCAAAAAATTATCGCTCATCAATGCTACAACTAAATCATTCTCGGATTTCACAAAACCTTTTAGTCCATCAAAACCATTGTAGTACTTAATAAAGAAATCTTTGTGGTTCAAAACCTTCTCGGAGTCGATATTTGCAACAAGATTGCCCAATGAAGAAACTACATTCTTATGCTCCACGCTTAAGCGATGATAGTACCTCAACTTTCTGTTCATCATAACGGAACTACTATCGGCTGGATTATTTAACGATGATTTGCTGCTTATTAGTAAATCCTGATATGTATTATGATACTCAAAAAGATTTCGCACAATGGAATTGTTATCGTACTTGCCTAAGCGAAACAAGAAAAACTCGTCGAACGATTTGAATCGTTCATTTGGCGAAAGAGTATCAACCAAACCTAACTTCCTACGATTGGACAAAAACAAATCCTGAATGCTTGCTATTTCCTTCCTTAGCGGCACAATATCTTTACCGTATGTATCCTTAAATTTTGCCACCCATTTTCCGTAGTCCCATACAAAAAAGTTATTAACCAAAAAGTCGCTATTCGTGATACCATCTAGTCTAAAAGTCTCTATTGGCTTTACAGCGTACTGTTGCTTATAGTTCCCAACCGGAAATTTTGAAATTAAACTTTGATAAACTTTAAAAGTGTCGATACTATTCGAATATTGAATATTGAGAGAATCGAGCAGTTTTAGAAAATCCGTATCGGCTTTCAACAATGCCTCGTTTAGGTTTCTATAATCAACATTAATATCATTGAAAATTTGAACGCATGTATTGTAGTACCCCTTTGATTTTTCCAATGCACTATAAATAAGCGCCACGGTATCTTTATAACTTTTACAGTAACTCAATCTTTTTTGAAGAAATGCCACAGCATCCTCCTGCTCTATTTTTTTTCCAGACTGAGGGGTTAACAAATTAGCATAGTACTCCCTATTTCTACGAACATCACCATCCTTTAGATAAACTGTAAATAGATTGTAAAACAAAACCGCATTGTTCGACCAATAGTTAGCCTGCTCAAAATCCCGTAAAGGGTCTATTTCCTTCAACTTCTGCTCACAAACATTGCCTAACTGAATGTAAGTATTCGAAAAGAAAGGGTTTTGCTGCTGAAAAGCTAGCAGTTGTGTGTATGCCTGATTCGGATTCAACGTTGATAGCCGTTCATACAAATCGTCATAACGAATCTCCTGCGAAAAAGCCATTTTAGTGGTTCCCCATATAATAGAAAGAATGAGAACTAATATTAATCGGACTCCTTTATTTGACTGATGCATAACTCTCATTTTAAAATTATTTAATGCCACCCTCAATAACCTCAAGAATATTGAACTCAACTCTTCGGTTCATGGCCTTATTCTCATCGGAGGTGTTTGGAACCATTGGTTTAGTTAGGCCGTAACCTTTTGCAACCATCCTATCGGCAGGTACATTGTTGTCGAGTAGATAACTAACCACCGCTTGGGCTCGTTTCTCCGACAACTTAAGGTTATACCCCGCATTGCCAACATTATCGGTATGTGCAGCAATCTCAATTTTGATATTAGGGTTATCCAGAATTAGCGTAACAACCCTGTTTAGTTCGGGGAACGATTCCGACGATAAATCGGCAGAGTTTGAGCCAAAGTTGATGTTGTTTAGCCTAATAGAGGTTTTGGATTTTAGAGCAACCAGTTCTGCCTCAATGGCCTTGGGCTCCTCTTTTGCTAAGTCCACAACCTGATTAAAGAATGAGTACCCTTGTGCACCACGCACTGTAAACTCGTAGGAATCGCCCTCGCGAAGCATTGCGGTTACCTTTCCATTTTTGATATCCTCGGCAGTAAAAGTTATTGTTTCGTCGCGATTCAGATTTGTAATAAGAATTTCGCCTGTTAGGGATTGGTTGCTTTCAGAATCGAAAATCTTAATATCAACTGGCTTCTTTTTGGGCGTTAGAGGGAGTTCCCTCACAAATTTTGAGAAAACAATATCGCCTTCGAGTTTGAAAAGAAAGGTACTATCGTTAAACCACGGTGCATTAGTTTTGATATTATAGTTGCTCCCCAACGGAATTGAAAACCTATACAGCCCAGGCTGAACCATCTGTGCTTTAAACGATTTACCAGGATTATCAATATTTTCGGCAATAACATTAGCCTCAAGAGGTTTAAAGATATCCTTATCGTAAACGGTTAAATCAAGTTGAATTGAGTCGAAAACCTCAATTAGTTCAGGGTTTGATATTTTATTTTCCCCTCTATAGTCTACCATAAAACTGGCAAATGAATAGCCATGCTTTCGAACATCAACTATATAGCTTGCTTTATCAAGCAGATGAAGTCTATACTCGCCAGTATTTTTATCGGAAATAAAATTACCTAATACCTTTAACGTGGTGGGGTCAAAAACTGTAAGAGTTGCCTCTACTGGACTTTTATCCTTTAATGCAACAATTTTCCCAACTGACTCAATGGTTTTAAGTGGCTGAAATGCTTGTGTAAGAGCCATTCTATATATAGTTCCTGTCTGAACATTCTTTTCAGCCCACTGATTCAGAAAGTAAAGTTTACCATTAACAAACCTCGGATTAATATCATTGAACTTTGTCTTGGCATCGACAATAAGCTCGGGTAATTTCCATGAATCACCAAAAATCATTTGAGTACGATAGATATCAAAACCATCCCTATAAGTCTCAGGATTTATTGATGAGAAGTAGAGAGTCTTTCCGTCATTTGAAATGACTGGTCCACACTCACAACCCTTATTAATTGCATCGTGAACGGGCACTGGAGTAATCCATTCCCCTTTAGGGCTTTTTATACTTTGAAATATTTTTTGACAAACCCCAGATTCTTTGGGTTTACGGAACTCTAAGGTTGGCTGCGACACGGAAAAAAACAATGATTCCTCGCCTGGAGTTATGCTGGGGTAGCACTCATTGTCCAAGGTATTTATGGGCTCTCCCATGTTTATAGGCGTACTCCAACCATCAGTAGTTTTTACAGAATAGTAGATATCAAACCCACCCTTGGTGTCGCTAAAATCTGCCTGATAGAACAATCTTTTACCATCGAAACTCAAAAATGGGTTACAAATACTAGCAACGCCACCCTGAAGATATGTGTTAATTGGCTCAATGGATTTAAGTTCCTCCCAAACGCCATTTTTTAAGTAACTCTCATAAAGTTTCTCCTTGCCAATTACCATTATGGATACAACAAGATAGTCCTCTGTATTATTTATTGCAAAGCCAGTAATATTGGCCCAAGAACCTACCTTCTCGGGTATTGGTATTTGAGCATAAGAATAGGACGCGGTACAATAAAACGCCAATAATGTGACAAAAAACACTCTAAATATTTTCAGTATCATCCAAATGAATTTTTAGTTGTTTAAAACCATTTGCTAATCTCAAAATTACAATTTTTACGCTAAAAAAACACTTGATTATCAACACAAAATGTACTCTAGTCAAAATGACAAAACACAATCCCATACTACACATAAATCAAACGGCTGATTATTCGCAAGTTACAGAACACATATTACTCTATGGCAAGGCATTTGTAAGTGATAAGAAAACGAATAAATAGTATGTATTTTTTTTAAATTTGTATAAGCAATATCAGCAAAAGTATTCCCAACATCCCCGAGTATGAAAAAGTTTATTTTACTAGCAATACTTTCTGTTTGCACAACCATTCTGTCCAATGCGCAAACACAAAACTATACAGATAGCCTTCGACGATTAATGACCTTTCAGAAAGTTGAAGCAGCAAAAATGCAGATAAAAATCCAACTAGGCGATTACTTTGAGAAAACAAACGCAGATAGCGCTTTGTACTGGTACAAACAAGCCATCCCGACCAATCTAGGCGACTCCACATCTATTTATAGTTGGGCTGTAAACACAACCGATGCTGAAAAATACTTACTTTCGTTGGCGTTAGCTAAGCACAGCGTTCTTTCGCTGAAAACAACTAGTAATACTAATGCCTTAGAAAATATCGAAATTGCTCGCAATTTAGCAGACCAAATTAACCAACCACCAATCTCAGTTTACTGTACCGATAATTTGGCCCTATACTATGCTAACAACAAAGAGATTGATAAAGCCACAACATACTTCGAAAAATCACTCGAATCGTACAAAAAACTTGGCAATGCAGGAGGAGTAAGCTATTGCTTATCGAACCTTGGCGCGTTAAATGCCCAAGCAGGCAACTTTAGCAAAGCCGCCGAGTACTTTTCAGAACAATTGAACTTCAACAAGCAAAACCAACAACCCTCGGAACTACTCCAGGCTCATATCAACATTGCATCGCTTTACCAGCGGAGTGAAGATTTCGAAAGCGCAAAAAAACATTGGGCCGATGCATTAACACTATCGGAACAACTAAACAAGGAAAAATTCAGCATAGTAATTTCGGGGCTAGGAAATTCAAGTTTTAAATCAGGCGATTTGATGAGGGCTAACGAAGCTTACACAAAACTACTTGAATACTCTACTCAAACAGGCGACGAGAGAAACAAACTAACCGCCCTAAACAACCTTGCTATGCTTTACACAGAGCAAGGCAATTACACAAAGGCACTTGAGTATTGGCAAAATGCATTAACAATTGCCGAGGCAAATTCATTAACTCCAGTTATGCTTGATGCATTGCTAAACCTGAGCAATATCAACCTAAACTTAGGAAATTTCAATGAATCGGCATTGCAGTTCGACAAGTACATATCGGTTATTAAGCAGCAAAGCAATTCTCAGGAACTTGCCGAGGCATACATAAAGAGCGGAATGTTAAATGACAGGTCGTTGCAGTTCGAAAAATCCAAAGGAAATTACCTTGAGGCATTAAAAATCTACGAAAGCATTGCCGACACTGCAGGCGTTGCTACAACCAACATTGCCATTGCAAAATCGTTCACGCTGCAAGGGCAGTACAGTAGAGCAAATGAGTTTGTAAATGCAGTTTTAATTCAAGAAAACAATTTACCACAACCGATAATTGCCACAGCATACCAAGTATTTGCGGAGATATTCAGGCTACAACTCCAATTTGCTGCCGCCACCGAGAACTACCAAAAAGCGCTCAACATATGGCAATCACAAAACAACGATGCCAAGGTTATTGAATGCTTAAATACAATGGGAAGCATATACGAAACAACGGGTAATCTTCCACAATCCATTAAGTTTTATCAGCAGGCGTTAGATATCTCTAGCAAGCAATCGAAAACTGAAGCCTCCGCAGCAATACTAAACAACATCGGCGTTGTTTACAGACTTTTAGGCGATAATGCCAAAGCCAAAGAATCGTACCAAAGCGCATTGGACATCAACCTAAAAAATGGAAACTCCGAAAGAGTTGCCTACGGGTACAACAACTTAGGTATAATACTGGAACAGGAAGGAAAATTTGACGAGGCCATACAGAACTACGAAAAATCCATTGCCATTAAGGCACAAAGCAACGACCAAAAAGGCTTGGCAGCCAGCCTTGTGAATCTTGGCAACGTTTACAAGCGTTTAAAAAGGAATGCTGAAGCCGAGGAAAAGTTCCTAAAATCGCTGGCTATTTCCCAAACAATAAACGACAAGCAAAGCGAAGCATTTGCCTACGGAAATCTTGCCGCCCTTAAACTTGAACTGAACGAACTCAGTGCTTCAATTGAATACTCAAAGAAAAACCTTGAGATTGCAAAATCCATTGACCTTAAACAACCGCTAAAAGAGGCATACAGGCAACTGGCATGGGCTTATGAGTTAACTGCGCAGCTGGACTCGGCAGAGCAGAATTACAAAAAGATAATAGAGATAAATCAGCAGGAAATAAACGCAAACTTCTCGGTACTCTCCGAAAACGAAAAGGAACTATTCTTTAAAACAGTTGCCGACGATTATGACCGTTTTTACGCATTTGCGTATAGCCGTCAAATGTCAAATCCTAAAATCAATATTGAACTTTACAACTCAGTTCTAAGAAATAAAGGATTGCTCCTAAAATCGAGCACGGCAATGCGCAATATAATTCTGGCTAGTAACAATCCCGAAATTATTAGCAAATACGACCAGTGGACATCCCTAAAGCAAGCAATAGCTCAGCAATACGCATTACCAGCAAACAAACGTAGCAGCCAACTCCAAGCAATGGAGGCTAATGCAAACAACCTAGAGCGAGACTTGGTAATGACATCCTCTGAATTTAGTGCATTCCAGAATGCCAGTGCAATAGACTGGACTGAAATTAGAAAAAAACTTGCAGACAAAGAGGCCGCTATTGAATTTGTTCACTTTAAGCGCACCAAGGATAGCACTTACTACGCCGCTCTTGTTATCGACAAAAACTCTGAATATCCTGTTTACCAAGGACTTTTCGAAGAAAAGAAACTAGAAAAACTAATGGGAACTCTTAGTGGGAATAACCTGAAATTTGTTCAAAATGTGTACGGAACTCTTGCTGAGAGTAATACTGAACTATTCAAATTAATTTGGGAACCTCTGGAGTCGTTTATAAAGGGCTACAAAACCGTTTACTACTCGCCTGCTGGACTTCTGCATAAAGTATCTTTTTCGGCAATATCAAAATCAAAAGACCGATTTTTAATAGATGATTACAACTTACAATTGGTAAGTACAACGGCCAATGCTGGCGGCACAAATCAAACTCAACCCATATCGTTCTCGCAAGTAACACTTTTTGGAGGAATAAAGTATAGCATCAACCAAACCGATAGTCCAACATGGAAATATCTGCAGGGAACTTTATCGGAAACCGAAATGATTAGCAATCTATTCCAGCAGAAAAACATCAACGTAACCCGCTTAACCGATACGTTAGCAAGAGAGGAAGATTTCAAAACGCTTGCACCCAAAAGCAGCATACTGCATATTGCCACACACGGATTCTTTTACCCCGACCCCGATAAGCTAAGGGAAATTATGGATGCAGAAAAAGAGGTTGGTAAAATTCAGTTCAGGGGTGGAAATGACACAAGAGGAAACAACGTATTTATACAAAGTAGCAACCCGCTAATGCGCTCAGGTTTGGTATTTGCTCGAGCAAATGATTTCTGGGGAACAAACCAAGAATCAACTGGCGACGACGGTGTGCTCACTGCACTTGAGGTTTTAAACGTTGACTTACGCAATAACCAACTGGTTGTTATGTCGGCTTGCGAAACGGGCTTGGGGGATATTGCTGGAAGCGAGGGTGTTTATGGACTACAAAGAGCATTCCGAATGGCTGGTTCGTCAAAATTAATTATGAGTTTGTGGCAAGTTCCCGATGCGGAAACGGCTGAATTCATGAAACTACTTTACACCAACTTACTTAACACATCAAACCTCAGAGAATCTTTCAACACGGCTCAAAAGCAAATGCGCGAAAAGTACGACCCATATTTTTGGGCTGCGTTTGTACTTTTGGAATAAATAAAACTAGACTTTAACTGAAATAATTAGTATATTTCGAACATAAACAATTAGTTGTAACACAAATACCAAAGGCTATGAAATGTCCATGTATCAACTTACACCACATGTAATGATTAAAATATGGACATTCCATGTGTATTAATGTCAAACCTAAACTCGAAAATTAATTCCATTGATATTTTGAAACTTACTAAATTTTAAACACATGAAAAAGTTTACTGCAATCCTGTTAGGAATAATTGTTGCGCAATTAGTAGCGGCACAAATTCCATATAAAGTTATCACCGTAAACGGTGAAATTATGGCTACAAAAGCTAAGCTTACCCTTCAGAATGGGGTTGAGGTTAAAAGCGACGATAACTTCGATTTTGTTAAACCCAACTCAAGAGCTGCGTTAATTAACTCTGAATACGGACGCGTTGTGCTTACCGAAACCAATGCAGCCCAAGCTTTTGCAAAGGCAGCTTTTGCTCCAGCAATTAGCACAGTTAGCTCCCGCGCTGCAAGCATGACAACATTGGCAGACCTTAAAGGATTTTTTAGTGGCAATATGCTAATAATTGATAAATTGGAACAAAAAGTTGATGTTTCTACTTTCCCAATGAACGAACAACAGCACTTCTTTGTTCGCTACACTTATAATAACGAAACTATCAACAAGAAACTTCTGTTCAATGGCGATAAAGTAATTATAAATCCCGATGAAATTTTTGCAATTGATGGAAAACCTATCTCAAACCCCGAACAGATATCCGAAATTACTTTATTTTACTACAACAACTCAAACAACACACCGGAATCCATATTAATAAACAGTTTCCGCCCAGTATTCGTTAAAACTGCTGACATTAAAGGTGAAGTTAAGACCATCGTGGATGAGTTTAAATCGAAAAACTACGAGACTATTATCTCAGAGGTTTACGATTACCTAAACAATTTCTACGGCTACATGGAGAAGGAAGAAATGGAGAAATGGCTAAGCAATAACTTCGAGTTAAAAAAGTGTAACTAAAACATTTGCCCAGCCTTATTAAATGGCAAAACACCTACTTCTCCTAATTATTGTTGCTTTTAGCCTAAACGCTCAATCGCAACTTAATAACAAACCCGTTACCAACTATACTCCAAGGGAGTATGGGCAGTCATATCCATCGTACACAATGTCCATTACCCAAGACGAAAGGGGTATTATATATGTTGGAACGGCTTATGGTATTTTGCAATTTGATGGGGCTTTATGGCGATTTATTCCAGTTAAGATTGGCTCATTTGTAACTTCGTTAAACTACTTCAATGGTAAAGTTTACGTTGGATGCCAAGGCGATTTTGGTTTTTTAAAGGCTGACCAATATGGGAAATACCAATTTCAATCGTTAAACCATAAAATCCCGAAATACCACACCGACTTTACGACTATTTGGAAAACTCTGGTTTACGACAGCACCGTTGTTTTTCAGTCCGAAGAGGATATTTTTCTTTTCAAGAACGATACCATTGAGTGTATAAGTCCAGAAACATCGTTCCATCTTGCATTTGTATCCAACAACACGCTTTACGTAAGAGAAAGGGAATTTGGGCTAAAATACCTATCGGGACAAGAACTAAAACTGGTTGTGGGTGGCGATGCTTTCAAGCTGTTCGGAGTATTCCAGATTGTTCCGCTTGATAAAAACAAAAACTTAGTCTTAACCCGCGAGGCTGGGCTATGGATTCTTGAAAATAACAGACTTACCAAAGCAAATACCCCAAAAGCAACCGCCGATATTCTATCGAAAGCAGAGGTACAGGATGCCGTCAAAATAAAAAACAATGAAATTGCCATAACCACGCTGAAAGAGGGTGTTGTTGTGATGGATAGCAATTTAAACATTGTAAACCATTATACCCTAAACAGTGGATTAGTTTCATCGGAAACCATTGGGCTAATTGAAGATTTACAGGGCAACATTTGGGTTGCCACAAAAAAAGGGGTTAGCCGAATTCAGCACTCGTTGCCAGTTTCAATTTTCAACCAAACTCATGGTCTATACGGTAAAGTTCAGGCTGTGGCCTATTTTGGAAACACACTTATTGCAGGCACCACCGACGACCTTTTTATTTACAAACCCGATGGCATTAAACACTTTCAAAGCTTAGGCAATATCAGAAGCACCATATGGGAAATTGAGAAAACCCCAAACAAATTATGGATTGCTGCCGATAATGGATTGTGGATATACTCCAATGGAATGATTGAGAAAATATCGACAAACCAAACATCGGCACTTGAGTATATTCCTGAAAAGAATTGGCTAATTGCTTCGGGCAGTAAGGGAACTTATATTTATAGCTCTTCATCTAATTCGATTCTAAAGGCACTCCCAAGCATCAATCCTGATGCATACGGAATATCTAGTTCCAAACTAAAAAATGGCAATTTGGAAGTTTGGATAGGCTCAAAAACCCAGGGTGTTTGGCAATTAATTTTTTCTGAGAACAAGCTGCTTAGCCAAACAAACTATTTTGGGCTTGAAGATGGACTTAACGAAGATTGGGCTTGGCCTTTCAGCCAAAAAGATAAAGTCCAGTTTGGCTCTTCAATCGGAGTGCTAAAGTTCATTAGTGCCCACGAACTCTTCTTGATGCAAGGTAGCAGTGATGTACAGGAAGATAAACTAAGAGGACTATTCGCTCTTAACGAATTTCCAAAAGATAAAACCAACGATGCTATTACAGCCTATGCCAATAATGATTCTTTGGCTTTCATAGGAATGAACTACAGTATTAATTTCGTCCGATTTTCAGATAGCCTGAGTAACGACAAACCCTTAAAATCTATTGAGATGGGAAGACTCAACTCATTTCAAATTGACAAAAACCAACTTATCGTTGCAGCCGATGATGGCTTAGCAATTGTTGACATCGAAAAAACACAAAAAAAGAAAGGGTTTGTGCCGCAAATTGTATTTCGTAGCATTTCAATGGGACAGGATTCAATTATTTGGCATGGTGATTCCATTGATTATCCTAACTTCATAATCCCCTACAACCAAAACTCTGTTGAAATTTGCTTAACCAGCAACTTCATTGAAAACTCAACCAAAGCCAAATTCCTCTGGAAACAAAGCGACACGAATACAGAAACCTTTAAAGAATCTGAAAATGGTGTAATTTCTTTAATAAACTTATGGGAAGGAAACTACACAATTATAGCCTACGCTGAAAACATTCAGGGCAACCAAAGCGAACCAATCTACATTTCGTTTCGTGTCCTCCCTCCATTTTACCGTACAACATGGGCTTATGTACTCTACTTTATCCTTTTGATTTCCGCTATAATAATTCTAATTCGCCTCAATACACAAAGGTTAAGAGCACAAAACAAACGACTCGAAGAGATAGTAGCCGAACGTACCCGAGAAGTTGTGGAACAAAAGGAACAAATTCAAATTCAGAAAGACAAAATTGAAGATATCCTCAACGACATAAGAGCATCCATTAACTATGCACAACGCATACAACAGGCAATGCTTCCTAGCAATAAATTGATAAAACAAATACTACCTGGGCATTTTATTATTTTTTACCCCAGGGATGTTGTTAGTGGTGATTTTTACTGGGCAATGAAAGTTAACGATACCGTGGTTATTACGGTGGCCGATTGTACCGGTCATGGAGTCCCTGGAGCATTTATGAGTATGCTTGGCATATCGCTGCTAAACGAGATTGTGGGGAAACTATCTGTTATCACCCCAAGTTTAATCCTCGACGAACTCCGCCAAGCAATTATTCAAGCCCTAAAACAATCGGCAGACAATAACTCTCAGAAGGACGGAATGGATATGTCACTGGTTTCTATCAACATGAAAACCCTTGAATGCCAATGGGCTGGAGCAAACAATCCTCTTTATATTTTTAGACCCAACACCAATAGTTTACCTTTTGAGATTACTGACGAAAACAAACAAAAGACTCTAGAGCATTCTAACGGTATATTCCTAGAGGCAAAGCAGGACAGAATGCCTGTGGCCATTCACACTTACATAAATCCATTCACCAACCATAAACTACAACTGAACAAAGGCGATAGGCTATATCTTTTCAGCGATGGCATTGTTGACCAGTTTGGCGGCCCTAACCAGCAAAAGTTTATGTCCAAAAACCTCAAAAACCTAATAATGGAAACTGGTAATATCAATATATTTGAGCAAGGCATTCAAATAAGGGAAAAGTTTGAGGAGTGGGTAAACCCAAGTGGCAAAAAGATTGACCAAATTGATGATGTTACTTTTATTGGATTCGAAGTATAATCCTATCAACCTATCACAAATTTCAAGTAAAAAATTCTCGCAAAAAAGGAGTACCTTTGCCGCAATACGAAAAAACTATGGAAACAAAAATTTGCGAAGCAATTAGAGAGCGACTTCTAATAGAGTTTATGTACGACGCACAAATCAGAATTGTTGAGCCTTATATTCTAGGGACGCACAAAGATACAGGCAGTATGGTTTTGCTTGCTTATCAGGTTGGCGGACATATCGAGAATGAAAACGCTCCACTTTGGAAACTCTACAAAGTTGAAAAGATGGGCAAAATGAAATTGCAAGAAGAATCATTTACCACATTGAGAAAAGGATATAAATTCGACGATTCTCGTTTTTCAAAAATACGCTGTCAAGCTGAGTAGTGAGGATTCTGTAAAGGTTGATGCCTGCAATTTGTAAATTTACATCCTGATTAATTTCTTTTTTATGCTTCGTTCAATTCTGATAGTTGGTTTGGGCGGTTTTATTGGCTCTGTGCTGCGGTTTCTTGTTATCCGATGGTTTCAGGTACAAACTGCATCGCAGTTTCCATGGGGGACATTTACTGTAAACATCATCGGAAGCTTTGTAATTGGATTGGTTTTTGGACTTTCGGAGCGGAGCAATATTCTTACATCTGAGTGGCGTTTATTCCTTACCGTTGGATTATGTGGAGGTTTTACAACGTTCTCGTCGCTTAGCAACGATGCGTTTATTTTACTGCAAGGTCGTGAGTTTTTATCAGTATCACTATATATTTCACTTAGTTTCTTTTTAGGATTAGTAGCAGTATTTGTAGGTAGATTTATTACAACCCAAATCTTCTAGCCATGAAAAATAACTCAACAGCACTTAGGTTAAGAATCTATATTAGTTCTACCGATAAAATTGATAATTCACTTCTAAGCGAACAGTTGGTTTATCAAGCTAGAGAATTCGAATTGGCCGGGGCAACGGTTTTTAAAGGGATTATTGGCTATGGAGCCAGCTCTGTAATTCATTCCTATAAGTTTTGGGAAGTATCGGAAAAAGTACCTGTAGTGTTAGAGATTGTTGATGAGGAATCAAAAGTATTATCCTTCTTCGACTCTATCAAGCCAATGCTTGAAACTATGCGATATGGCTGCCTTGTTACTGCCGAAAAAGTTGATGTGCTGTATTACAAATCAGGCGAAAAGAGGTTTCTGTAAGAAGTATTATCAACTTCTTTGCTTTTAACAAGATTTAACCCAGCAACCATCAGTTATCAACCTTTAACTGTCAACTATTTAAACATTCTACTTGTTTGTTAAAGTGCATTTTCCTACATTTGCACCCTCAAAATTTCCACATTGCATTTTGAGCAAAAATCCTAGTATTAAAGCAATTAAATATATCAACAATGAATATAGTAAGAGAGGATATCGATGCACTTAACACCACAGTGCGCGTTAGTATTGAGAAAGCCGATTACGCCGAGAAGGTTAGTAAAGCCCTAAAAGAGCAACGCAAAAAAGCTGTTATCAAAGGATTCCGTCCGGGTATGGCTCCTGAGTCATTAATCCACAAAATGTACTACAAGTATATTTTGGTTGAGGAAGTTTCCAGAATGGCTAGCGATAAACTTTTCGATTTTATTCAGGAGAATAAAATCAGAACACTTGGCGAGCCTCTTCCAAGTGAGAATCAATCGAAAATCAACTGGGATACCGAAGAAAACTTTGAGTTGGCTTGGGATTTAGGTATTGCTCCTGAGTTTGATTTAAAATTCGGCAAAAAGGATAAATTCCCTTACTATACAATCCTTGCAAACGACGAAATCAGAAAGAATTTCACCGATAGTCACCGTAACCGTCACGGCAAATATGAGCCTGTAAAGAAAACCGACGATAAAGGTCTTGTTAAGGCTACCCTTTCTGAACTTAACGAAGATGAGTCTCCACGTGAGAATGGCGTTACCGTTGAGGGTGCTTCTATTTCTGTGGCTTTAGTTGCCGACGAGGCTGAGCGCAAGAAACTTATTGGCGTTAAGGTAGGCGATGTGGTTGTTATTGACACTTTCAAGGCATTTCCAAATCCAGCCGATAGAGCCGCATTACTACACATAAAAAAAGAGGAACTTGATGGCGTTCAACCTCTATTCCAGTTAACCATTACAGAGACAATGGCTTTTGTTGCTGCTGAGTTAAATCAGGAGTTTTTCGATAAGGTTTACGGCGAAGGTGTAGTTGCATCGGAGGAGGAGTTCAACAAGAAAATTGACGAGGAAATTGAGCGCAATCTTAAACTTGAAGGCGATGCTCGTTTTGCTATCGATATCAAGGATAAAATGCTTGATAAACTTAAAATTGAACTTCCAAAAGAATTCCTAATTCGTTGGTTAATTGCAATTAACGAGGGTAAATTTACCCGCGAGCAAATCGAGTCTGAGTTCCCTCTATTTGAGAAAGATTTGCAATGGCAGTTGGTTAGCAACAAGGTTGCCGAGGAGCAAAAATTTGCCGTAACCGAGGAGGAGATGCGCGAGTTTGCAATGGGTTATGCTCGTAGCCAGTTTGCTTCTTATGGAATGACATTCCTACCTGAGGAGTACATTGCTCGCTACGCTAACGATATCCTTAAGAACAGGGAGGAAGTTAAGAAAATTCACGAGCGTTTGCTCGATAAAAAGGTTGTTGATTGGTTCAAGGAGAATGTTACCCTCGATACCAAAGAGGTTACCGTTGACGAATTCAACAAACTTCAGAATTAGTATATAAAGTTGCGACAACGACCTTCCAACGTCCTTAGGACATGGAAGCGTCACAATCAAATATTCGAACCGGCAGAAGAAATTTTGCCGGTTTTTGTTTGCCCTTTCAACTTGTTTAATTGATGCAAATTACATACATTAGATTCTGATTTGACCCAACAATCTGAATATAAAATCTACAAAATCAACAATTACTTGCTATATTGCGTTATCAAAAAACAGAATAAATAATTAAAACATATTGCTATGACAGAATTTGAAAAATACGCCATTAAGCATCGCGGAGTGAGTAGTTTGTCGATGCACCAATTTAAGTCGGTACACAGCAGCTACATTTCACCAACAATTATTGAGGAACGTCAGTTAAACATTGCTACAATGGACGTATTCTCCCGTCTTATGATGGATAGAATAATCTTCCTTGGTGTGCCAATTAACGACGATGTGGCAAACATCATTCAGGCTCAATTGCTTTTCCTTGAATCTACCGACCCATCAAAGGATATTCAAATTTACTTGAACTCTCCTGGGGGTTCAGTTTACGCTGGTTTGGGTATTTACGACACTATGCAGTATATCAGCTCCGATGTCGCAACAATATGCACAGGTATGGCTGCATCAATGGCTGCAGTTCTTTTAACTGCTGGCGAAAAAGGCAAACGTACTGCATTACCTCACTCGCGTGTAATGATTCACCAACCAATGGGTGGAGCTGAGGGACAGGCATCGGATATCGAAATTACAACCCGCGAAATATTAAAGTTACGCGATGAATTGTACGATATTGTAGCTAAACACTCTGGTAATCCTATTGAGCGTATCCGCAAGGATTCTGACCGTGATTACTGGATGACCGCTCAGGAAGCCCTTGAGTACGGTATGATAGATGAGATTTTACAACGTGCAAAAAAAGAGTAAACGATTATCAATAATGATTAAGCGCCTTAGGGCGCTTTTCTTTTAAACAATACTACTACAATGTTGTTTCGTTATTATACCTATTAACGTTGTTGTGTTTTACAGACGACGCCATGACTAATACCTTCCAACGTCCGTAAGACTTGGAAGCGTCAATATTGATTGTATTGAGTTTTCGGATTAATTCTTAAACCCCGATAATTTATATTAACTTTGTAGCGGTATATCAAGTATCTATTAACATGAAAAACACCGATAAATGTTCGTTCTGCGGACGCGATAGGAAAGAGGTTAAACTCCTTATTTCAGGGATGGATGGTTTTATTTGCGATTTATGCGCCGAGCAGGCCAACCTGATTGTTAAGGAAGAACTCAAGAAGAAGGGCGATTTTAAACTGCAGCAGAGCAAACTACTTAAACCTATTGAAATTAAGAAATTTCTCGACCAATACGTGATTGGTCAGGATGAGGCAAAAAAATATCTTTCTGTGGCTGTTTACAACCACTACAAAAGACTTTTACAAACCGATAAAGGCGACGATGTTGAGATTGAAAAATCGAACATCCTTTTGGTTGGTGAAACCGGAACAGGAAAAACCTTATTGGCTCGCACTATTGCACGAATGCTTCACGTTCCATTCACAATTGTAGATGCTACTGTGCTTACCGAGGCTGGTTACGTTGGTGAGGATGTGGAGAGCATTTTAACAAGATTGCTACAGGCGGCTGACTACAATGTTGAAGCGGCCGAAAAAGGAATAGTTTTTATTGATGAGATTGATAAAATTGCTCGCAAAGGCGATAATCCTTCAATTACCCGTGATGTTTCTGGAGAAGGTGTTCAGCAAGCAATGCTCAAACTTCTTGAGGGCTCTGTAGTTAATGTTCCACCTCAAGGCGGACGAAAACATCCTGAGCAAAAAATGATTGCCGTTGATACCAAGAATATCCTTTTTATCTGTGGAGGTGCATTTGAGGGTATTCAGAAGAAAATTGCTCAGCGTTTAAACACTACCATTGTTGGCTACGGTGCAAGCAAAACCCGTGAGGTAATTGATAAAGATAACCTTTTGCAGTACATTTCTCCACAAGATATGCGTGCTTTCGGTTTAATTCCGGAGATTATTGGACGTTTGCCAGTAATCACCTACTTAAATCCTTTGGATAAACATGCTTTGCGCGATATTCTTACTGAGCCAAAGAATGCTATTATCAAACAGTACGTCAAACTGTTCGATTATGATAGTATTCACCTTAAGTTTGAAAATGATGTACTAGACTACATTGTTGATAAGGCTGTGGAATTTAAGTTAGGAGCACGTGGTTTGCGTTCAATTTGCGAAGCAATTATGATTGATGCAATGTTTGAACTTCCAACGGGCGAGCATAAGGAGATGGTGGTAACCTCGGAGTATGCTCACGAGAAGTTGGAAAAATCGAACCTTAAACGATTAAGAGCAGCGTAGGCTACTTACGAACATAATCTAAAAAAGTATAGCCCAACCCATCTGAGGTTGGGTTTCCTTTCTGCTCAAGAACCAGATTCCACTCATTGAAATTGATAGCAGGGAAAGTGGTGTCGCCTTCAAAATTCTTGTGAACTGTTGTAAGGTAAAGCTTATTTGCCAACGGCAAAGCTTGACGGTACAACTCACCCCCTCCAACAACAAAAATCTCGCTTTCATCCTTTGTTATTTCCAGCGCCTCGTTAAGTGAGTTTACAATAACGCAACCTTCAATTTTTAAATCTGGATTATGTGAAATTACAATATTTCGTCTATTTGGAAGCGGCCTGCCAATACTCTCGAAGGTTTTGCGACCCATAATAATGCTATGTCCTGATGTTAGCGCCTTAAAGCGCTTTAAATCTTCTGATATATGCCATAGTAACTGGTTGTTTCCACCAATCACCCAATTCTCAGCCACTGCAACTATAATTGATATCATTTTAAAAATTTCAAGAGTTTAACAAACTACTTTTTTACAATCAATCCATAAATGGTTTTAAATAGAATGGAATAGTTCTTTGCCAAAATAACAATAACTGCAAATGGCAACAACCAAACTATTCGCGCCTGATATCTTTCGTAAGGACAATTTAAACCTGCTGTTATAAATGAATTGACTATAATTGCCATGGCTACAAATAGTATAAACAGTATTGTTTTTGGAGCAATTTTTAAAAATACTGAACTGGCAAAAATCAAAATAAAAAACAACAAACAAGCAATTAAGACTACAAAGTTTATCCGATTTAGAACGTCAAACTTCAACTCAACTCCGTTCCATATATTTTGCTTGCTGTTCAAGTAATTATTCAACTCGGAGTTGAATCGCCAATGAATCTGGCCATAAGGGGCACTGCCCTCGTTGTATGCCGATAAGCCGGAGCCTATATCATTACGTGTTAATTGAATTAACCCATAAGAAGCAGACCTATAAACATTCATAAATAGATATTTAGGCCTAGTTAAGGTTGTGCTAATTATCTTTGAGTACTCCTCTTTGCTTCCTAACCAACCGCCGCAACTGTCTACGATGTGTGAGTTCCAAATAAACGAAGCTGCATCATTGGGAAGAGAATCCTTAAATTGGCATAACTTACAATCCTTGAACTCTGGCGAGTTGCAATTTTCATTCAAAAACTTTTTAAGGATACCTGTGTCGTTCAAGTGCGACATCAAGAATACGTGTGAACCTTTTGAAAGTATAAATTGTCGTTCAATTATGTAGTTAAGTGTTGGCAAGAACAACCAGCCAGACGCTACAATGATTGATACAACAAGGGTTCTCTTTAACCTGAAAATTGAGAATTTATGTCTGAAAATTAATCTACAAAACAAAACCACTCCAACAATTGATGTTCCAATTAATAGATGCGAAAAGTGTGAGATAAGTGAAAATACAAGAATAAAACTTAAGAGAATGAACCCCGGATAATCTCTTTCACTCTTTAGAAGGAGAATAAAAATTACAAGAACAGAAATCGGCACTAAAAAATCGGGCATTAACTGATTTGAATACCACCCTATTCCTGTAAAAAAGACTAAAAAAAGAATTGTCCCCAGAAAGAGTTGAGTTAATCTGGCTTTTTTAAACTCAAAAAGTTTAATGGTTTCATAAATGACAAATGATGTAATTATGTTTTGTATAATAATTACAAACCATGCCGAGTAATTAAAAGAAAAGAATCTTAAGAATAATCCATATGCGATTGGTCTGTCGTAAGGAATAAACTTGTCAAAACCAGAATAGATATATGTTCCTGTATCGGAATAAACCAACGGATAACCATTGTATAGTCCAATTATTGAGAGCAATAATGCTCCAACACCAACAATCAGATAAGGATTGAACTTTTTCATTTTAATAGACTATACTGCAATAGCTCCTTTAATATGAGGATGTGGGTCATATCCCTCCAGTTTAAAATCCTCAAACTTGAAGTCGAATATCGATTTAACATCAGGATTTATAATCATTTTCGGAAGCGACCTAGGCTCTCGGGTCAGTTGGAGTTTAACCTGTTCAATATGGTTTAGATAGATATGCGTATCACCCAAAGTGTGAATAAACTCACCGGGTTTCAGACCGCAAACCTGCGCCATCATCATTGTAAGCATTGCGTACGATGCAATGTTAAATGGAACACCCAAGAATACATCAGCGCTGCGCTGGTAAAGTTGGCACGACAACTTGCCATTGGCAACATAAAACTGGAAAAGTACGTGGCAAGGGGGTAGGGCCATTTTATCGATATCGCCAACGTTCCAGGCGCAAACCAAATGCCTGCGCGAATCGGGCGATTTGGTTAACGAGTTTACAACTTGGGTAATTTGGTCGATATGCCTACCATCGGAAGCAGGCCAAGAGCGCCACTGGTAACCATAAATTGGACCGAGTTCACCATCGGGTTTTGCCCACTCGTCCCATATTGTAACGCCATTGGCGTTAAGCGACTTTACGTTGGTTTCGCCATTCAGAAACCAAAGCAGTTCGTATATGATTGATTTTAGGTGAAGTTTTTTGGTAGTAAGCAACGGAAAGCCTTTTTCAAGGTCAAAACGCATTTGATGCCCAAACACACTGATAGTTCCTGTTCCTGTTCTATCAGTCTTTTCAACTCCATTCTTCAGTATATGGTCTAGCAACTCTAAATATTGAACCATCGCAATAAATTTTTATGCGATAAAGTTACTAATTTGAAAATTTAGTGAAGCAGATTGTTAATATCAATTGATAAATAGTGAGACGCACACTATTCGCGGTTCACAAAGAACCTCCGTCCCCAAACAACCGCAATGGCAATAATTAACCGGGGTATCATCATCCAAAGTATTGATACTCCAATTGCTGCAAAAAGCAGCAAATCCTCAAGGTTCGAATGCGATATTGCAACATGGTAGTTCAGTAAATCGGCATCTTTCTTAGTAATTCTACCCTCTTTCACCTCCTCCATCATAACTGCAGAGCCATAGGCCAAACCTAATGAGTTTGCAACAATCCAAAGAAATGTAGTAGACTCAGGAAGTCCCATAAATTTCAACATTGGACTAAGAGGTTTTGTAAGCAATTCGATAAGTTTAAATTCCTGAAGGATTTTCTGAAGAATCATTAAAAGTGAAACAAGGATGATAATTTTCAATATCAACCTAAACGATGAAAATACCCATCCATAAAGCAATTCAGATATACTTGAGGCAGTATGTGTATTCGATAATAATGATACTTTCTGGCTCATATCGGGCAACAGTAGGTTTAGAATAGCTGCCGCACCAAAAGCCGCGCCTACTCTTAATGCAACCATGTGCCAAGCCTTTGAGCCAGTTTTGCTTTGAATAGTTGTTTCAATAATTAAGTTGTGAGCAATTAAACTCATCACCGCAATGATGGTTATTTCCCTTAAATCGAGGCTCAACTGCGAGAGTACTGCAATTACAGAGTAGATATTAAGTAATATTCCAGTAACAAAGGGCAATGCGGCTTCACCTCTAAGTCCAATAAGGTTGAATGCAGGTGTTAGGTGCTGAGTAACAAGTTGAATCAACCCATAATAGTTCAGAATACTAACAGCCAGAGAAACTGGGAGGGTAATTTTTAAAATCCAAATGGCTGTTTTAATTGCCTTGGGCATTGCATCCTTTACGCACTTGTATAGGCGAGAAAAAAAGAAACTAATATTTGGTTGAATAGCTTTGGCAATAGCAAATATTTTCTTTGTCATTATTTCAGATTCAAGATTTCAGACTCTAGAGAATAGACAGCATGCAAAGGAAGAGGTTTAACCTATAAAAAACAAAAACCCGGTTAAAACCGGGTTTTGTGCGGATGAAGGGACTCGAACCCCCACGTCTCACGACACCAGATCCTAAGTCTGGCGCGGCTACCAATTACGCCACATCCGCAAAATTGAGGTGCAAAGATAAATTGGATTTTTTAAATTTGCAATCTCCTCAACAAAAAAATATCAAATTATTTTCTTAACTCAAAGTTCTGACCCAAGTACAATTTTCGAACCTGCTCGTCATCAGCTAATTCCTGAGCTGTGCCCGATTTAAGAATATCACCATCGTAAAGCAGATATGCTCTATCGGTAATGGTTAATGTTTCGTGTACGTTATGGTCAGTAATGAGAATACCAATATTTCTGTCTTTTAAGTGCGCCACAATGGTTTGTATGTCCTCCACGGCAATAGGGTCAACACCTGCAAAAGGCTCATCTAAAAGAATAAACTTGGGGTCTAATGCTAATGCGCGCGCAATTTCGGTTCTGCGACGCTCTCCTCCAGATAGCTGAATACCTAAACTCTTGCGAATTTTTTGCAAGCCAAACTCATTTAGCAACGATTCAGTCTTCTCTGCCTGATATTCTTTTGAAAATGTTGTCATCTCAAGAACGGCCTTAATGTTGTCTTCCACGCTAAGTTGACGGAAAACAGAAGCTTCTTGAGCTAAATATCCAATGCCGCGTTGAGCGCGACGATAAACAGGCTCGTCGGTAATTTCAATATCATCCAAAAATATTTTACCACCATTCGGTTTAACAAGTCCAACCATCATGTAAAATGTTGTTGTTTTCCCTGCACCATTAGGACCAAGTAAACCAACAATCTCGCCCTGCTTTACCTCAACGCTAGCGCCTTTTACTACCGTACGGGTTTTGTAACGCTTAATCAAACTCTCAGTGTATAACCGCATAGTTTTATATCAATTTATACTTGCAAAAGTACGCAATATTTGTTTAGAATATAATTTGTAAGCCAACCCTTATGCCAAATGTTTCAATATTAGGGTTGTCCAAGTGGGTTGTCCGCCATAAAGCATCAACCCTTATGACCTTGAAAATATTTTCCACACCAGCGCTAAACTCCATATAAGGTTTGGAAACATCGCCTAAGCCTTCAGGAAATTGAAGTATTTGACGGTTCTTGTCGCTTATTGTTCCTATTAAGAACTTTCCAGAAACCACCTCGCGCCACTTTAAACGACGAATAAGCGGAAACCTGTTTAGGAAAAAACCCTGAAAGTGATGCTCGTAGTACAAACTAGCATATTGGTCCGAGGCAAACTCGTAGTAATTCATCATATTGAAGGCATACCTATCAAAAGCATAGGTTTCGTTTCCTTCGTGCAACTGCAAAAGTGGATAAGGAATTTCACCAAACAGTTTACCCGCATCAACAATTAACCTTGCGTAACCAAAAGGATTAATATTGAACTTGTGGTAGTAGTTTAAGTGCAGCTTCCAGTAATCAACATCGCCACCCAAAATACCCTTGAATCCTTTTGTTATATTGAGATTAATTTCGGGCCAATTACTACCTAGACTCACCCTTTCGAACTCCCCAGCAACAAAACCCTCGTTTTTTATCCATCGGGTATTTAATGTTACAGAAGCAGTAGTAATGCTGCTTAACGAGTCGTTATTGCTTACTGCTACAAATGGAATATACTGCGTTGGATAAATAATTTTATGATTTACAGTTAATGTGTTGGATAACCCAGTAAACCACTCCTTCTGATAATACGAAGAAAATTCCCGAACCAAAGTTAACTTGTAGTTTGGGTTTCGTCTCAGGAAGGACGTCATAATATTATCCTCTGTTAGCGCATAGGGACTTTGGCCTAACTGTTCAACATCCTTTTTGTACTCAATATTAATTGCCTCGCGTGGATTTTTATTAAGCATATACAAACTGCCCAAGCCCCATTTGAACCTTTCATCCTTGTCGCCATAGGCTGCAAATGCGGATATCATCCACTTTTTACTAAACTTATTGCTAGTTCGTCCCGACACTCGGAAGCGATTGCCCTCAATCTCGTTAAAGCTGTAGGTTTTGTAGTAAGGTCCAACCTCAATATATCCAATTACATAGTAGTAATTCACAAACATATTGATAATATCGATAAAGGTTTTGTACATAGGCACCTGTTGAACCGAGTCCACCATGGTATATATACCCTGCTCCTTTTCAGTCAATTCGAATGGCCTCGACTGCTCCCAGTATGTGGCCTCTTGATTCAAGGCTCCTTCCTTAACCTGAACATTGATAGGCATTTCAACAACCTCTTTGGGCATTTCTGGATTCAGAACAACGCTGTCGTAGCTGGTTGTTTTGTGTCCAAAAAAACCTGTAGTCCTATCGGTTAGGTTGAAATCCACAAACAGTGACATATTTTTTGGGAACCAAAGTGTGTCGTTTAAAGGCGTAAACTCAGCCGTGGCAACCAAATCGTTCACAAAATTTAGGTTAACCATATCGGATAGCCTAATTTGCGCTTTAACTATGGCCCAAGTAGAATCATTTACCCAAAAATCACCGTTAAATGTTGGTTCCATTTTACGTTTGGGTTTAAATGTTATTTGATAACACCACCTATTTCCCACAAACATACTATCTACCAACATATATCGGTAGTATAGCATTCCTGCATTTGCAATGGGACTTATGAGGCCTTGGTCGAATATGTTGATATAGTTGTCGTAAATATTGATATTTTGGTAAACCTTACCTGTAAATTGGGCAACGCTCTCATTATTCACCCCAGAAATTTTGGTGGCCTTAATAATTTCCTTCTCTAATTTAGGATTTGCCTGATAGTAGTAATCGGAGAGTGATTCTGTAATAAATATCGGCAAGTAAGTTTTGCCTGTTATAGCGTTTGTATCGACATAGTTCCAGATAAACTTGAACTGATTGAATATTTTACGACTCTTTATATCATCATCAATGTTATTTAAATCCACCTGAACCTTATTGTAGTTTTTGCAGTAGTAGTTAAGATTATTAGGATTATTCTTATCCTTGTTTTTAATGATATTTCGAATTATACGGGTCGATTGACTCTCGCCTGGTTTTACAACCACACCTGCTAGCTCTATGGATTCTGGTTCCAACTCAATTTTAACCTCTTGGTAGGCTCCTTTTCTAATCTTTACTTGCTGAGGAGAGTAGCCAACAAACGATACAGTCAAAGAATCCTTTGCGGTTCTGGTTTCTATAAAAAACTCGCCAGCCTCGGATGTTATTGTTCCAACACCAGTTCCTTTGAACGACACATTAACATAGGGCACAGGCATCTTAGTGCTTGCATCAATAACTTTTCCGCGAATTTTTGTGATTTGTCCAACTGCTGATGAAGTACAGATTAGCAGTCCAAAAAACACAATAAATATATGTAATAGTCTTTTTATCAAACCATGAAAATTATACAATACCTTCTCTTAAAATATCGTGAATATGAATAACCCCATCATACTTACCTTTGTTCAAAACAAGTAGTTGAGTTATTTTGTACTGCTCCATTAAATTGAAAGCATGAATGGCAAGTTCGTCTTTCTCTATAGTCTTGGGATTAACCGACATAATATCCTTGGCCGTTATGTTATCGAACGATTGTGTTTTCTGCAACATTCGACGCAAGTCGCCATCGGTTATGATACCCAATACCTTACCTTCGTCATCAACAACCGCAGCAGCACCAAGCCTTTTGGATGATATCTCGAGAATTACAGGACGCAACTCATCGTTGGGTTTAACTTTGGGGATATTATCGGAAGAGTAAATATCGGCCACTCGCATATAGAGTTTCTTTCCCAATGCTCCACCAGGGTGGAAACGGGCAAAGTCCTCGGGTGTAAACCCTCTCAGTTTTAACAAACAAACGGCCAAAGCATCGCCGATTACCAGTTGCGCAGTTGTGCTCGATGTTGGTGCAAGGTTATTTGGGCAAGCCTCCTTATCCACGGTAGCCTTTAGAACATAGTCCGCTTTTTGGGCTAAGTATGAGTTTGTGCTTGATACAATTGCAACAATTTTATTCCCAAGGTTCTTAATTAAGGGAACCAAAACCTTTATTTCAGGTGTGCTGCCACTTTTCGATAGGCAAATAATTACATCATCAGGCTGTATAATTCCTAAATCGCCGTGTATAGCATCGGCAGCATGTAGAAAAATTGCAGGGGTGCCAGTTGAGTTAAAGGTTGCCACTATTTTACTAGCAATAATAGCGCTTTTACCAATCCCCGAAACAATTACCCTCCCTTTTCCGTTATATATAAGCGAAACGGTTTTTTCAAAATCGTCGTCAATAAATCCTGCAAGTTTCTCAATGGCAGCTGCTTCGGTTTTGATTGTTTGAATGGCAATACTTTTAATATCGATGTTCATAAAGACCAATTTTTTATTAACTTTGTTACCCTTTTGTTAAAAGACCTTAAAAATGTATCTTTTACTAAAAATTGGAGTATTTTTATATAGCAAAAGTATCTTTTTTTTTCAACTCTGATTACACAAGGGTATTAACAAAAGCTAAAAAGGTTTTTCCAAAATAAGCGTTTAGTTGAATTTATGATTATTAACACTGCAGAAGTTTCATTAAAAGAGTATTTGTCCAAATACTTTGGCTTTACCACATTTAAGGGTAATCAGGAAGCAATTATCCGGAATGTTTTGGGTGGAAACGACACCTTTGTGCTTATGCCAACTGGTGGTGGAAAGTCGTTATGCTATCAACTTCCCGCCCTAATAATGGAAGGCACTGCAATTGTAATTTCGCCACTTATTGCCCTGATGAAGAATCAGGTTGACTCCATGCGTAGCTTTGTTGTGGAGGACGGTGTTGCCCATTTCCTTAACTCATCGCTTAATAAGGCTCAAATACAGAAGGTAAAACAGGACGTAACAAATGGAGTTACTAAAATGCTTTACGTTGCTCCTGAATCGCTTACAAAGGAAGAAAACATTCAGTTTCTTAAGCAGATAAAAATATCGTTTTACGCCATTGATGAGGCGCACTGTATATCGGAATGGGGACATGATTTCCGCCCTGAGTACCGTCGCATTCGCCCAATTATCAATGAAATTGGGAATGCTCCGCTAATTGCTCTTACGGCAACTGCAACACCCAAAGTACAAAGCGATATTCAGAAAAATCTTGGAATGCAGGATTCCACTGTATTTAAATCATCATTCAACAGGCCAAACCTTTACTACGAGATACGACCAAAGGTAAATGCCGTTAAGGAGATAATTAAGTACATCAAAAATAATACAGGAAAATCGGGCATTATTTACTGCCTTAGTCGTAAGAAGGTTGAGGAAATGGCTGAAATTCTTAAGGTTAATGGCATTAAAGCCCTACCATACCATGCTGGTATGGATGCATCAACCCGTTCCGATAATCAGGATAAGTTCCTTATGGAGGAGGTTGATGTTATTGTTGCAACCATTGCATTTGGTATGGGAATAGACAAGCCCGATGTAAGGTTTGTTATGCACTACGATATACCAAAGAGCCTAGAGGGTTACTATCAAGAAACGGGCCGAGCTGGTCGCGATGGTGGCGAGGGACAGTGCATTACCTACTATAGCTACAAGGATATTCAGAAGTTGGAGAAATTCATGCAGGGTAAGCCTGTATCGGAACAGGAAATTGGAAAGCAGCTGCTGTTGGAAACCGTTTCGTATGCAGAATCATCGATGTGTCGACGCAAATCGCTGCTAAACTACTTTGGCGAGGAGTACACCGAGGAAAACTGCGGAACATGCGACAACTGCTTGCACCCAAAAACCCAATTTGAGGGACAAGAGCAACTGCAAATGGTTCTTGAAACCATTATTGCAATAAACCAAAAGTTTAAGGCCGACCATGTTATTAATATTCTAATGGGGAATGTTACTGCGGCCGTTAAATCATACAAACACAACAAACTCGATACATTTGGAGAAGGAGCCGAGAAGGACCAGCGTTTCTGGAACTCGGTTATTCGTCAGTCATTGGTAATGAAGTTCATCGATAAGGATATTGAGAACTATGGCCTTTTATTTATAACTCCAAAAGGTCAAGAGTTTCTAAAAAAACCTTACGACATAATGTTCTCTCTCGACAACGAGTTTGAAGAAGGCGAGGATGATGAATCCATTGGAATGCCCATGGATAAAGGAGGTGCTGCCGATGATGAGTTGCTGAATATGCTTAAGGATTTAAGGAAAAAGGTTGCCAAAAAGAAAAACCTTCCTCCTTTTGTCATATTCCAAGACCCCTCGTTGGAGGATATGTCGATTCAATACCCTATTACCCTTGAGGAATTGCAGAATATATCGGGTGTTGGAGCTGGTAAGGCTAAACGTTTCGGACAAGAGTTCATCGATTTAATAAAATCGTATGTTGAGGATAAGGACATTATCCGTCCTCAGGATATGGTGGTTAAATCAGTTGCCAACAAATCGCTGCTGAAGGTTTATGTAATACAGAGCATCGACCGTAAAATGGATTTGAATGATATTGCCGAGGCCAAAAACCTAGAGATGAACGAACTCCTTAACGAAATAGAGGCAATTGTAAACTCTGGTACAAAAATTAACCTCGATTACTACATCGATAAGGTTGTGGATGAAGATAAGCAGGATGAGATTTTTGACTATTTCCAAAACGAGGCTGAAAGCGAGAGCATTGAGGATGCTATAAGTGCGCTAGGAGAAGGAGATTACACCGAGGAAGAAATTCGCTTGATGCGTATTAAATTTATGTCGGAAATGGGGAACTAATCTTTAAGTATATCCTATACCGTAATGGCTTCTATACTAAAAGTTGACTCGCTAAGTAAATCCTTTGGCTCAATTAAGGCCTTAGATAAACTGAGTTTGACCATATCGAAAGGTGAAGTGGTTGGAATTCTTGGCCCTAATGGTAGTGGCAAAACAACTTTTCTCTCATTAATTCTAGGCATAAAAACTGTCAACTCGGGTAGCTTTAGTTGGTTTAGCGAACCTCAAGGAAAACTAGTAAACAGTAAATTGGGTTCGTTACTTGAAGTTCCTTACTTCTATCCATATTTATCTATCGAAAAGAACCTAAAAATAACAGCACTCTCCCGCGGTTATGGACTTGAGAGCATTGCTGATGTTTTGCATCAGGTAAATTTATACGAACGACGTAAGGCTCCTTGTTATACCCTATCGTTAGGAATGAAACAAAGGCTTGCGCTAGCGCAAACCCTGCTAGGAAACCCCGAGGTTCTTGTGTTAGATGAGCCCACCAACGGATTAGACCCTGAGGGTATTGCTGATGTTAGGAAACTCATTAAAGACCAATCGTACCTTGGAAAAACAATAATTATTGCTAGCCATAATCTGGACGAGATACAAAAGGTTTGCTCGCATGTTGTAATCCTTAAGAATGGAAAAGATATTGCACATGGCAAGGTTGAGGAACTCCTCAGCATTAATCAGGTGGCGATAGTTGAAACTCAGCAAGTAAACGAGTTGAATGTTTTGCTAAATGAGATTAAAGGCTGTAAAATTCTCGAAAAAAACATTACAGGATTTGTTCTTACGTTCGACAATCAAGTTAACGTGCCAGAATTCAGCGCTTTACTCTCTAATAATGGAATCACCCTTAATAGGTTTGAGGTTAGGCGCCCCACCCTTGAGGAGTTGTTCCTAGGCATTGTTAAGCAAACTAATTCCTAAGTGAAATGAAGAATTTGCTTAAAATAGAACTTATAAAGACGGCCTACTATCCTACCTTTTGGGCAATTCTGCTACTTCATACATTTTTCTTTTTTGCCATAATAGCGTTAGGTGCAAATTTGAATATTAACATTCAAGGAGTTCAGGTTTTCAAGCTTTTTGCTAGCAACTATATTTGGGGAACAACCGCTTGGATAGCCAGCTGGTTTAACTTGCTTCTAGCTATTATGCTCATAGTGCTTGTTGGTAACGAATTGCAATACAACACATTTCGACGTCAGATACTTGACGGGCTAACCCGAAACCACATAATTCTTGGCAAATTAGTTCTGATAGTTAGTTTGTCAGTATATGTAATTTTATTAGTTACCCTAACAGGATTTACTGTTGGTTTAACTTCCGGTGAGCCTTGGGTTAATGGTTATTTTCATGGATTTAGTTATGTACTGGTATTGAGTGTTCAGTCACTTGCGTATATGACGCTTGCAATGCTACTGGTGCTAATCTTCAGAAATATTGCCCTTGCCATTATCACATACTTGCTCTACTTTATAATGATAGAGCCAATTATCAGAATATTTTTCCCCGATAACATTGATGTCTTCTTCCCCGTGAAGTTGATATCCAACCTAACCCCCATGCCCGATTTTATGGGTATGCTTACCGAGGAATTTTCAAACATGCAAGGCGTTGACCCTAATAGCGTTCAGCAGCTACAATCAATTCCCGATGGAATCCCAGTATCGTTATCGGTTCCTGTATGTTTAGTGTACATTGTGGTATTTATTGTTTCATCACGCCTCATCCTCAAGTACAGGGATTTATAAAAGTTTCACGTAAAACTATTCTTTCTAATTTTTCAAAGCCAGAATTGATTTTGTACCGATAGGATTGTATATTTGTTAGTAATCGAATCCTAAAGGTAATGGCTATGAAAAAACTTCTACTACTTGCTTTTGTAGCAATATCTATTTTTGCGCAAGCACAAACCAAACTTACAAACGAAACCCACGGTTTTATCCCCAATGAGCGAAACCCTATGGTGCTTACAAACTACGTTGAGCCAGGAAACTTTGGCAAAAATGTTATTTGGGATTTTGCCAACCTGCAGGTAACCAACACTTTTGAGGGTTTAATCCTGGACACATACCTTTCGAAATGCTGTAATTTATTCTCTAAAGGCAACACTGTGCTTGAGGAATTTGGAAACTTCTTTGTATTCGAAACCTCAGCAAACAGGCTGGAACAGCATGGATTTCTCTCCTCAACAGGAAGTACTAAAATAGTATATACAAAACCTTTTGTTAAAATGCAGTATCCGTTCACGTACGGAAGTTGTTTTGAGGGAAATTTTGAGGCCGACTATATTATAAATGGACAGAAAACAGGAAAACTCATTGGTACATACAAAGTAGAAGGCGATGCAAAAGGAAAACTAAAACTTCCCAATGGCAAAGAACTAAGCAATGTGCTTAGGGTAAAAGAGGTAAAATCGTCGAAACAAATTATTAATGAAACCACCACCAATATTGAAGATATTACCTACCGTTGGTATGTTGAAAACCACAGATTCCCGGTTCTTGTGCTCATAAAAAGCACATACAACTATAACGGAACACCTTCTGTAACTACAAAGGCTGCGTTTAACAGCAATATTATTAGCACAACACCAAATATTGATTTGCAGAAAGACGATTTAAAAATCGACATATACCCGAACCCATACCAAGGCAGAGTTACAATAGCATATAATCTGGAAAATACTGCAAATGTTAACATATCAGTTTTCGATTTGACAGGAAAGTTGGTTAACGTTGTAACCAATGGAACTGAAAGTGTGGGGCAAAAGCAGCATTACTTTTCGGCTGTGGAGTTGGGAATGTCTGCGGGTGCATATATAGTTAAATTACGAATAGATAATAAAGAAATATCGAGGAAAATACTTGAGATAAAGTAAACACATAGTCACTCCTATAAAAAAATCCCGACTGAAAAAATCGGGATTTTTTATCAGTCAGAAACTATTTCCAATCCTTATCAAATGACACATATAATTTAAATGATACCCCGTGGTTAAAAAATGCGTGAACCAAGTCTATTCCTAAATCTTTATCGGTATCGGCAGCGCCTCCAAACGGAATCATTGCTGCACCTTCGAAATCGTAACCTAGAGCAAAAATATAAGCAGCCATTCCTTTTCGGATGTAATACCTAAACCCTACCGATAACGAGTAGTGTACCATAACATTAAACAACTCGTCGGTAACAGCCTTTTTATCAGGGTTGAGCGCTTCGGCCATTCTTATTCCATAGTTCGATAAGCGTCCTGGGCCAAATCCAAGTTTATCTTGGGTTGAGGCAAACATGGCAAAGCGCATAGCCTCGCGTCCTGGAATTATTCCGTAGCGGCCGCCTGTTAGGCATAGATACCTTAACAAATCGAAACCCGCTTGAATATTGTACGATTGAACTTTGTAGAGAGTATCGTAGGCTGGAACTCCAAATTTTTGATTTTCTCTACCTCCTTTAGTAACTAATGTCTTTAACTGAACAGGATAACCCATTGAAGTGTATCCGACACCCCAATAAAACCCCATTTGATTTTCTCCAGGAACAACCACCCATTTCCCATCAACATAGCGCTTCTTATTAAACATTCGAATAATGTCAATGTTGAAGAATTTATTCGAAAAGTTCCGAGATGCGTAAAAGCCTTCAGGTAGCGTACCTGACCATTCAAGATTCCCTGAAATTTTTGATGTTTGTAACCTAAGCATCATATTTTTATAGCCCAAATAACCACCCCATCGATAAATCTTCCCAATAATGTTATTCTCCATTTGAGCAGAAACACCCATCCTAACTCCAATTTTTTGAATGCCAAAATTTCCCTCATAGGAAGTCATACTGGATAAATTGAATTTTAACTTCAGAGGGTTCCCTAGAGTTTTTCCGTCCAAAAAACTAATTTTCCAATTCAAACTAGGAACATACGAGATTCCAACATAGGCGGGTAGTGTGTCCTTTTCAGTGGCAATTGCACTGTTCCATATTGAAACAAAAAATAGGATTACAAATATTCTTCTATGCATACAATTTATTTTTGGTTGGTTAATGTAAATGTATGGCCATTTAGAATTGCAGTCAATAATATCTATTTCGTTTTTTTGGTGTTTTTATGAGTGTTGTTTTCTGTCTGTCAGCAACAGTTATTTTGTTGACGAAAAGTTATTTATGAATGTTTTAATAGTTATCAACAATGCTCGTTTTGAAATTTTGGTTTTGCTACCTTCGCAAGTAATAGTTTAAAAAAAATCAAACTTTTAAATACTTGTAATTCAGCCCTCAGCTATTTTGTTTCAGAAAATCTGATGTCTGATATCTTGAGTTTATACAATGGGAAAATTTGTACATCTACATGTTCACACGCAATACTCCATTCTCGATGGAGCATCGAGCATTAAGGGCTTGATTGATAGAGCTAGAGAGTTGGGCATGCCTGGGGTTGCCGTTACTGACCATGGCAATATGTTTGGCGTAAAGGAGTTTATCAATACTGCCAACAAGATTAATGGTTCGGTTAACGATGAAATTAAAAAGATTAAGTGTGATATAGAGAACCTTTACGCTGAAAAGGAGAAAATTGAGGATTTCGATTCACAGTTAAATATACTAAAATCCAAAATTGCAGAACAGGAGGCAAAACTTTTCAAACCAATTATTGGATGTGAGGTTTATGTTGCTAAGAAGACTAGGTTCGACAGAACCGATAAGGAGGACAGAGGAAATCATCACCTTATACTGCTTGCCAAGAACAAGGAGGGATACCACAACCTTGTTAAGCTTGTAAGTTACGGTTTTACCGAGGGTTTTTACTACAAACCCAGAATTGATAAGGAGTTACTACGCAAACATAGTGCGGGATTAATTGTATCGAGCGCATGCTTGGGTGGTGAAATACCTCAGGCCATTATGAATGGCGATATGGCTGCGGCGGAACAGATTGCCTTGGAGTTCAAGGAAATTTTTGGCGATGATTACTACCTTGAGTTGATGCTCCACAAATCGGGCGATTTTAAGATTGACGAGGATGTCTACGAAAATCAACTAAAGGTAAACAAGGCAATAATTGAGCTATCAAAGAAAACGGGCATCAAGTGCATTGCAACTAACGACGTGCACTTTGTGCTTGCCGAGGATGCTCAGGCTCACGATAGGTTAATCTGCTTAAATACGGGCAAGGATTTAGACGACAAGAACAGAATGCGTTATACTTTTCAGGAGTACCTGAAGAGTGAGGCTGAGATGCTAGCTAACTTTCCGGATTTCCCCGAGGCAATTTACAACACCGAGGAGATTTTCAACAAGGTGGAGTACTACAGTCTAAGCAGTAAGCCTATTATGCCTTACTTCCCTTTGCCCGATGGATTTACCGACGATAACGACTACTTAAGATACTTATCCTACGAAGGTGCAAAGCAACGCTGGGGTGAGGAACTTCCCGATAATGTAAAAGAACGCTTGGATTTCGAACTCGAGGTTGTGGCTAGGATGGGTTATCCTGGCTACTTCCTAATTGTTTGGGACTTTATTCGTGCTGCAAGGGAGATGGGCGTTTCCGTTGGTCCAGGACGTGGTTCTGCAGCAGGCTCAGCAGTTGCATACTCCTTAAGGATTACAGATATCGACCCGGTGAAGTACGACTTGCTGTTTGAGCGTTTCCTGAACCCTGAGCGTGTATCGATGCCCGATATCGATATCGACTTTGATGAAGATGGTCGCGAGGATGTTTTAAAGTACGTCGTGGATAAGTACGGTGCTAAGCGTGTTGCGCATATTGTAACTTTTGGAACTATGGCAGCTCGCTCATCAATTAAGGATGTTGCCCGCGTACAAAAGTTGGAATTATCCACTGCCGATAGGTTAGCAAAACTTGTTCCCGAAAAACCCGGAACAACCCTGAAGGATGCCTTTAAAGAAGTTCCGGAACTTGATAAGGAGCGAAAATCGACAAATGAGTTAGTTCGCTCAACTTTGGAGTATGCCCAAGTACTGGAGGGAACAGTAAGGCAAACAGGAGTTCACGCCTGTGGTATTATTATTGGTCGCGACGATTTGGAGGAGTACGTTCCTTTATCGACAAACAAGGAAACATCGCTATTTGTTACGCAGTACGAAGGTTCTCACGTTGAGGATATTGGATTACTGAAGATGGACTTCCTTGGGTTGAAAACGCTTTCAATTATAAAGGATGCATTGCAGTTGGTTAAAGAATCGACCGGAAAAGACCTTGATATTGATAAAATTCCGCTGAACGACCCCAAAACGTTCGAGTTGTTTTCAAAAGGCGAAACCACCGCAATATTCCAGTTCGAGTCGCCCGGGATGAAAAAGCATATGCGAGCCTTGGAACCCAACCGCTTTGAGGACTTAATCGCCATGAACGCGCTTTACCGTCCGGGTCCTATGGAGTACATTCCAAGTTTCATTAACCGTAAACACGGACGCGAAAAGATTGAGTACGACATTGCCGATATGGAGGAGTACTTGAAGGATACCTATGGTATTACGGTATACCAGGAGCAGGTGATGTTATTATCGCAGAAATTGGCTGGTTTTACCAAAGGACAAGCCGATGCGCTGCGTAAAGCGATGGGTAAGAAACTCCGCAAGGTAATGGACGAACTTAAGGAGAAATTTATTGAGGGCTGTTCAAAGAACGGACACGATAAGGCCAAAGTGGAAAAGGTTTGGACAGACTGGGAGGCCTTTGCGGAATACGCTTTCAACAAATCGCACTCAACTTGCTATGCTTACGTTGCTTATCAAACTGCATATATAAAAGCACACTACCCTAGCCAGTTTATGGCTGCTGTGCTAAGCCGAAACCTATCGGACATAAAGAAAATCACAATCTTTATGGACGAATGCCGTCGCATGGGCATTCAGGTACTAGGCCCCGATGTTAACGAGAGTCATTACAAATTCTCGGTTATGCCCAATGGCGATATCCGCTTTGGATTAGGCGCAATTAAAGGGATGGGCGAGAATGCTGTGGCTAACATCATCGAAACCCGAAAAAATGGCGGTAAATTCAAGGATATCTACGACTTTATGGAGCGCGTAAACCTTCAAACTGTCAATAAGAAAAACTTGGAGGTACTTGTGGTTTCAGGTGCTTTTGAAAACTTGAGTCCAGTTAGCCGGAGCACATATCTTACACCAGACCCTAGAGGTGGTACTTACCTCGAAACCTTGATGCGTTGGGGTGTAAAGGCTCAAACCGAGAAGCAGAGTAGCCAGATGTCGCTTTTTGGAACAAGTGGTGATTTTGAAATGCCAAAACCCGAAATTCCAAAGGTTGAGGAATGGCCAACTATAGAGTTGCTGAACCGCGAGAAGGATGTTATTGGGATTTACCTTTCGGCACATCCGTTGGATGAGTTTAGGTTTGAGATTGAGAACCTGTGCAACGTTACGCTGGCCGACCTTAAAAACATGGAGCAGTACAAGGATCGTGACGTAACTATAGCAGGAATGATTATTGCTGCAAAAATTGACACTACCAAAAACGGAAAACCTTACGGCCGACTTACGCTTGAGGATTACTCCGATACAATGGAGATAATGCTTTTCGGAAAAGATTTTGAAACATTCCGCAACTTTTGCTATACTGGCTATATGGTTATGATTAAAGGAAAAGTTCAGCCCAAAGCATTTAGGCCTGAGGAACTTGAACTCAAAATCAGAACTATTACGATGCTTTACGAGGTTAGGGAGCAGCAAATTAAGGGAATTACAATAACCTTACCGCTAACCGAAGTGAACGATATTCTGATTGATGACTTTATCAAACTATCATCGAAAGACAAAGCCAAAGTTTTGCTAAAATTTAAAATTGTTGACCCAGAGAATAGAGTCTCTGTCGATTTATTCTCTCGCTCTTTTAAAGTAAATATAACAAATGAGTTTGTTAATTTCTTAAAGGATAACGAAATGGATTTTAAATTATCGGCCGATTAAACTTTTGAATTTCTTTTTCGTTTATTTTTGTAATTTTAGAAGTCGAAAATTTTAAAACAACATTAGATATGGCACTACAAGTAACAGATTCAAATTTTGATGAGTTAGTACTAAACTCAGGAAAACCAGCATTGGTTGATTTTTGGGCAGAATGGTGTGGCCCTTGCAGAATGATTGCTCCTTACGTTGAGCAAATTGCCGAGGAATATAAAGACAAAGCTGTTGTGGCAAAGGTTGATGTTGACAGTTGCCCAGGTATTGCTGCACGTTATGGAATCAGGAACATTCCTACAATCCTTTTCTTTAAAGGTGGTGAACAAGTTGACAAACAGGTTGGCGCAGTTCCAAAAAGCAACTTGGTGGCTAAACTAGAGGCGTTACTATAATTTTAAGCAATTATATTTGGGGTCGGGTTTCCCCCGACCTTTTTTATTTTATCTATCTAAAGTTTTTTACTATGAAAGTTTGCGTTTACTGTGCATCGAGCAACAAGGTTGATGAGAAATACTTTAAAGCCACCGAGATTTTGGCCAAAAACTTAGCCAAGAATGGAATTACTTCCGTTTACGGAGGAGGCTCAAATGGATTGATGGGATGTCTTGCCGATACAGCGCTACATGAGGGAGGAAAAGTGATTGGCATTCTTCCTCACTTTATGGACAAGGTGGAGTGGGGTCATAAAAACCTTACAGAGCTTATCCTTGTTAAGGATATGCACGAACGCAAACGCCTTTTAATTGAAGGCGTGGATGCTGTGGTGGCGCTTCCTGGCGGTTGTGGAACCTTGGAGGAATTGATGGAGGTTATCACGCTAAAACGACTTGGCAAATTCACCAAGCCAATAATAATTCTTAATACCGATGGGTTTTACAATCACTTAAAAGCACTTCTGGATAAAATGGTTGAGGAGCGCTTTATGCGTACAGAGCATAACGATATTTGGACTTTTGTAGATAAACCCGAAGATATTATTCCTGCAATACACTCTGCTCCAAAGTGGGATAGCGATGCAATAAACTTTGCTGCAGTATAACAATAAGATAACCCCTACAGGTGCTGAAACTTCTTGTAGGGGTTATTAGACAATAAAGTCAGAATGTTTTAGACTATTCAAATAGTCTTTATTTAAAGTTTAGTAAGCATTTGTTTCATTATGAGTGTCATTTTCTGCTCAGCCATTGCGCCAACCTTTTGCACCTCCTCGTGAGATACTTCTACAATTTTACCCGGAACGCCCAAGTCGGTAATAATTGATATTGCAAACACAGGAATATTCATGTGATGAGCAACAATAACCTCTGGAACGGTTGACATACCAACGGTATCGCCACCAATAATTCTGAAATAAACGTACTCCTTAGGTGTTTCAAATGTTGGACCAGTTGTTCCAACGTAGCAACCCTGCTGTAGTTTAATTCCGTTTGCAGCAGCAACCTCTTTGGCTAAGGCCATTAATGCTGGGTCGTAGGTTTTGTGCATGTCGGGGAAGCGTGGGCCTAACTCGTTGATGTTTGGTCCAATTAGTGGATTTGGCATTAGGTTGATATGGTCGTTTATAAGCATTAAATCGCCAATCTCAAAATCAGGATTTACGCCACCACTTGCGTTTGAAACGAATAACTGTTTAATGCCAAGGAACTTCATTACACGAACAGGGAATGTTACCTGTTTCATATCGTAACCCTCATAAAAATGGAACCGACCCTGCATTGCAACAACCCTTTTGCCGCCAAGTAAGCCAAAAATTAAGCGACCCGAATGGCCTTCAACAGTTGATACTGGGAAATTAGGAATGTCCCTATAGTTAATAATTTCCTGCTTTTCAATTTCTCTAACTAATCCACCAAGTCCTGTACCTAGAATAATTCCAACTTCGGGTGTAATGGTTACCTTTCCTTTGATGTAGGCTACCGTTTGGTTAATTTTGTCCAACATAGTCTATTATTTGTTTATTAAATTTTTCAGCGTTATTGTTCAAAAACTTGATTTTAATTGATAGATAAAACAGCCGTTGTTTAAGGTCTGCGCTTAGGTTTAGGCATCTTATTCTTGCTGCATCCTTTTCGGTTGTTACTACCAAGGTTTCATTTGAACATTTTTCAAAGATAAGTTGAATTTCTTTTTCTGAAAAGTGATGATGGTCAGTGTAGCTTCTTTTGCCCTCAATTTGGAAGTTTTTTACAAGATAGCTGTAAAATGGCTCTGGATTTGCTATTCCTGCAATGGCGAATACTTTTTGGGAGTTGTTCGGCCTAATTTCATTTGATTCATCAGCAAAAATTGGCATAACCTCACCGTACTCGACGGTTGTAAAGTAGGTGTTCTGCTTTGCATTCAATCGCAGTTCGCCACGAATTTTGTCCATTTCTTGATTCGACAGGTTCTCTGGACATTTTGTGACAATTATAATATCGGCTCTACGTTTCTCCGAAATGCTATCGCGCAATCTGCCTGCTGGCAGAAAAAAATCGCGGGTAATTAGGTTGTTGTAATTGGTTAGAAGAAGTGATAGCCCTGGCTTGATATATCGATGTTGAAATGCATCGTCGAGTAGGAGTACATTCATTTCCGGGAAGTTGTAGGCCAACTCATTTGTTCCATTTACTCTATCCTCATCAACTGCCACTGTTGTGTTAGGATATTTAAGTTTTATTTGAAGCGGTTCGTCGCCAACTTCATTGGCTGTTGAGGTTGTTTCAGCCAACTTAAAACCTTTGGTTTTGCGTTTGTAACCACGACTCAGTAGTCCGACTTGATATTTATTTTGAAGCAATTCGATAAGATACTCGGAGTGTGGCGTTTTTCCAGTTCCTCCAACGGTTATATTTCCAACACAAATTGTCGGAATATCGGGGCTATACCCTTTTAGTAGGTTTATGTCGAACAAAAAATTTCTGATTTTTACTGGTATCCAGTAAAGCAGTGCAAATGGTAAAAGTAAGTATCTAAGTGTTTCCATATTGTAAAAAAAATCATCCGAAGGTTTGCTTCGGATGACAAAGTAACAAAAAATACTTTAATTATTTGAGTGACTAGTGATTAATGACACTGTCACCAATCACCCGTCACCTGTCACTAATTAGTATACTTCAACATCGTAAGGAATACGTGCCTGAACACCTTGGTTGTTAAGCATACTCTTAATTCTATTGTAATGCTTGTATGTAACACCAAGTTCATCCTTTAGGAAGAAAGCTTTTGCTTCGCCAGTCATTCCTTTGATTATTTCTTGGAATGGGTCTTTTTGCTCAGGAAGCTCTACCAAACGGTATTTTTCAACCTTTGCTTTTTCAGCAGCAAGTTTAATAGCAGCATTCAAACCTCCGAACTCATCAACAAGTTTGATATCCTTTGCGTTAACACCGCTCCATACTCTACCTTGTCCAATCTCGTCAACTTTCTCAACGGCTAAACTACGACCTTCGGCAACGTGACCGATGAATGTTTGGTAGGTTTCCTCAATGAATTTTTGTCCAACAGCTTTTTCCTCTGCTGTCATTGGGCGGAATTGGCTGAAAAAGTCAGCGTGGTCGTTGGTTTTAACAACATCTACGTTGATACCCAATTTCTTATTCATTACATTTTGTAAGTTGAAGAATAGACCAAATACACCAATTGAACCAGTAATTGTTGTTGGGCTAGCCATAATTGTAGTTGCAGGAGCAGCAATGTAGTAACCACCCGATGCAGCAACATCGCCCATCGATACAATAACAGGTTTTACCTTGTTGGCTAATTCTACCTCGCGCCAAATAACTTCCGATGCTAAAGCGCTACCACCAGGAGAGTTTACGCGGAATACAATAGCTTTAATTGTGCTATCGCGGCGTGCTTTGCGGATTGCGCGCGAAATTCCATCGGAACCAATAGCATCTTCGCTACCTTCGCCCATACCAATTTCACCTTGTGCGTAGATAACAGCAATTTTATCCTTGGAGAATTTTGCCTTTTTAGCAGGAACTTTGAAGTATTGTGCTAATGTAACTGTTTTAAGGTCTTCTTTCTCTGGAGTTTCGGTTAGTCCTTTTAGTTTGTCAATAAGTTGGTCTTTGTAAATTAAACTGTCAACCAATTTATTATCGATGCAAGATTTTCCATTGAAAATCTCCATATCGTTGGCTAAACGGTTCAATTCTTCAACAGAAATGTTACGTGCTTTAGAAATACCATCAACCCAATGGTTCCAGATTGAACCCATGTAAGTTAAAGTTTGCTCACGGTTCTCAGGGCTCATTTTGTCGAGCATAAAAGGTTCAACGGCACTTTTAAATTTACCGTGACGAAGAATTTGAGGTTCAACACCTAATTTTTCTAAAGCACCTTTGAAGAACATAATTTCGGAACGTAATCCCATCCACTCAACCATACCTTCTGGGTTTAAGTAAACTTTGTCTGATACAGTGGCTAGGTAGTATGCTTTTTGGCTGTAAGTATCGCTATAGCTAATAATGAATTTTCCTGAAGTTTTAAAATCGATTAGCGCATCGCGGATTTCCTCCGTGGTTGCAGCGCCTGCTCCAACAGCGTCAATTTCCATGAAAATACCCTTAATATTTGGGTCTTCCTTGGCTTCGGTAATTGCTTTAAGAATTTTATTAAGTCCCATGCTGCTTTGTGGCTGCATCGACATAAAATCGAACCCTTTGAAAGGATTATCGCTTGCACGGTCAACGATTTCTTGGTTAAAATCAACATAAAGTATTGAGTTTTCTTTAACTTCGGTTGCTTTATCTCCAGCCGAAACCATTGCACCAATTACTCCAATCATTACAAAGAACAGAAGAAGCAACGAAATGAATACACCCAATATGGTGATTAATAGATGTTTGAAAAAATTTTTCATATTTTTAGTGGTTTAGTGATAATACTATTTGACATTTTAGCATGTGATTTGTTACATACTAAAATCAAATTTAATCAAAATATAATTGCTATAAGTTGTTGGGAAATAACTTTTTTTAATTCAATACGTATTCATAAAGTTGATAATCTGTTTATTAGTTTGTTTGAAAATATTTTGCGTATTAAGATTATTTATTAAAATTTACAATAAGTTTGCAACGCTTTAAATTGAATGAGATGGCAAAGGTATTTTTCACTATAGGAGGCAATATTGGCGATAGAGTTTTTAATCTTCAGGAAACTTGCAGGTTAATTAATAGCCGTATTGGATGTATTCGTAAACAGTCATCTATTTACGAGTCAGAGCCCTGGGGTTTTAGCAGTGAGTTAAATTTTCTGAATCAGGTTATAGTGGTCGAGACCAACTTAAGCCCTGCTGCAATAATGCTGGAAATATCGTATATAGAATCAAAAATGGGGCGTGTTAGGAATGGTGCGGGTTACGCTTCGCGTACTATGGATATTGATATCCTTTTTTACGACCATCAAATAATGCTTACCCCCGATTTAATTGTACCTCACAAGCAAATGCATAAGCGCCGTTTTGTGCTTGAACCTTTAAATGAGATTGCGCCAGATTTTATTCATCCACTTTTTTCACTTACCTCACACGAATTGCTCGTAACTTGTACCGATGAGTCTAAGGTGTGGAAGTTTGAGCGCGCAGAAGTAGGAAATTAAGAAAGTATTATTTTTTTCGGTCAAAATACTCCCGAACCGTAAGAATAATTGCCAGAATAAGCCCTAACTGGATAGCCGATTGCCAGCCATATGCAACATTTCCGTGTAGGAAGTATGAGTATAACACTTTTACTAAAACACTCACTGCAAATGCAAGGATGAATATCCCTGCAAATACTAAAAAAAGATTCATACGTTTCATAGGCTTCAATATTTAAGAGTTTTTACGTTTTAGATAATGGCTTAACAGGAACAGAATTCCAATTAGAATAAATGGTAGGTTAATGGTTAGCAGTATAGTAGCGGTAATCCACACAGAATGGTTCATCGCATAATTGTGGGTTGCAATAAACGGTGCAAAGGCTAGCCCAATCGCGATAAAAATAATTCCTCCTACTCTTTCCCATTTCCAAGCAATGAGTAAAATATGGTTAATATGTACGATGGAATAAGGTGAACTACAAATGCAGCGAGTTTTTTCCAAAGGGAATGGTTGCCTTCAAATGAGTCCAACGCAAACATACTGATGAATAGTATTGCCAAAATACAGAGAATCCGTGGTGTCCAATGGAAGATTTTGAGAGTTTTGTTCATAGTTATTCAGCAAGTAATTCCAAAGTTACCACTTAATTATACCCGTGTCAATTTTATTTATTGGAATAACAACTTTGGTTAACCATCATCAATTTTTCCACATCAAAACCATTCTCCTTCGCTATATTGACAAGAGTTGTGTAGGTTTGGTTATCTAAAGTGCTGGACTTCGATAGAATCCATAAATATTTGCGAGAAGGGTCGCCAACCAGTGCGTAGTTATAATCTTTATCGAGCGCAATAACCCAATATTTCCCACTGAAGGGCCAGAAGAACCGAACTTTAAGTCGACCCGGATAGTTGTTGTCGGGTACCCAAGCCACCCCTTTTATGCTTTTGGATTTTGATGTATCGGCATTGGTGTAACCTTTGTTTAACACTTCCACTTTGCCGTTGGGAAGTATTGTGTAGGTTGCAGTTACGCACTCCAATCCTTTCTCGAAACTATTGGGTAAACGAGCAATTTCGTACCAAGTTCCTGCATATTTTGTTAAGTCAAGTTCCTTTGCGGTTGGAAGGCCTTTCTGCTCGTTTTTACATGCTGTGAGGCTAAGCATAAGTATTGCTGTTATCAGTAAGTTTTGCATTTCAGTTTTATTTTGAAATTAAATTTACTAAAAAACAACTACAAATCAAGATGGTTTACCATCCGATTCAGAAAAATAGTAGAGCAGAAATTTGATAGAATTACTCCTTTGCGCCGTAAGCTAAATCGCCAGCGTCGCCAATTCCTGGAACAATGTATGATTTAACGGTGAGTTCATCGTCAACAGCGCCAAGCCACAAAGTTGTGTTTTTTGCAGAAAGGTTGCGTTTCATATACTCAACGCCCTCTTTCGATGCAATTACCGATACAATGTGGGTGTGTTTGGGTGTTCCTTTTTCGCAAATTGCTTTGTAGGCAAGTAACATCGATGCGCCTGTTGCAAGCATAGGGTCAATTAGTACCAAAGTTTTCCCCTCAATATTTGGACAAGATATATGCTCGAACTGGATACGGAAAGTGCCATCGTTACTGTACTTTCTATATGCTGATATAAAACCATTTTCGGCTTTGTCGAAATAATTCAGCATTCCTTGATGCAGTGGTAGTCCAGCGCGCAGTATTGTTGCCAAAACAATTGTTTCGTTAGGCAAGTTTATTTCGGCAACTCCTAGCGGAGTTTGTACTTGGTTGCTTTGGAAGTTTAGCTCTTTGCTAAGTTCATAGGCAAAAATCTCCCCACAACGTTCAAGGTTGCGACGGAATCGCATAAAATCGTTCTGAACATTGATATCGCGGAGCTCTGCAATGAATTGATTTAGAATGGAGTTTTGGTTGCCAAGTATTCGTACCATTTGCGTAAGTTTTGTGGAACAAAGTTAAGTAAAATATAGTTTGTTACATTAGGTTTGATGTAAAAGCGTTTTAATATCTTTATAGAATTAATTATTAGGAATGATTCAAGTTAAGGATCACGTAATTGCTGAGTTGCAAAGCAAATTTGTTCTTCCAGAGTTGAACTCGTCCACCGATTTTTACCATGATATGGTAGAGAATATTGTTGGTCAGCAACTATCGGGCAAGGTTGCTCAGGTGATTTTTAATAGGTTTAAAACATTATTTCCTAATAATTACCCAACGCCAGAGTTGGTTCTTTTAACCTCCGATGAATCCTTGCGTAGCATAGGCCTTTCGGGTGCTAAAACCAAGTATGTGAAAGCGCTTGCGGAATTTACTCTGCACCACGATTTATCGCTACAACAGGTAGCACAACTAAGTGACGAGGAACTAATAAAATTATTGACCCAAATTAAAGGAGTGGGGGTGTGGACTGCCCAAATGCTTCTTATTTTTTCACTCAACAGGAAAGATGTTTTTCCGATTGACGATCTGGCCATTCAGCAAGGGATGAGAGAATTATACAATATTAAGGTTAATGGTAAGCAATTCAAGGATAGATTGATAAGAATATCTAATAAATGGAAGCCGTACAGAACGACTGGTTCACGATTGGTTTGGGCGTACGTTAACGATAAAAAGTTGAACGCAACACGTAGATAGTACCTGCAAAATAGGCTATTCCTAAAGTCATAAACAATCTTAAATCCACAATTGAGCCGATGGATTGTTCGGTCAATCAATTAAAATCTCTAATTTTGTAGAATCCAAAAAAGTTGAGTTATGGGAATGTCAATGTTTTCGTTCTTCAAGGCAAAAAAACCTAAAGGGTTTAACTATAAGCCTATGTACTACAGTGAGCAGAAGGAGGAGATGAAGGAGCGCGAGGCGAGAATTAGAAAAGAACTTGGACTTACCGATGCCGATAAGCCCTTTGTGCCCACCATTAAGGGACAGTTCAAAAGCAAAAGGTTAAAAAAATACTCGTACACTAGGCAATCGACAATACGAGCACTTATTATTCTAGTGCTTTTAATCTTAGTTGCTTATTTCCTCTTCTTTAAATAGCAATTCAATGGCCGACATCATTCAGTTACTCCCCGATTCCGTTGCCAATCAAATAGCAGCTGGCGAGGTTGTTCAACGCCCTGCCTCTGCGGTTAAGGAGTTGATGGAGAATTCCATTGATGCTGGCGCCAAGAATATTCAGTTGATTGTTAAGGAGGGTGGCAAGGCATCCATACAGGTGATTGACGATGGTGTTGGTATGTCCGAAACTGATGCACGGCTCTGCTTTGAGCGTCATGCCACATCAAAAATTCGCGAGGCCAACGATTTGTTCGATATCCGAACAATGGGCTTCCGAGGCGAGGCTTTAGCATCAATTGCTGCGGTTGCCGAGGTTGAACTAAAAACCCGCAAAGCCACCGATGAACTTGGAACCCAAATTCAAATAAACGGCTCCGAGCTGGTTGCTCAGCAACCCGTAAACTGTGCTGTAGGCACAAACTTCACAATAAAAAATCTATTCTACAATGTTCCTGCACGTCGTAAATTCCTTAAAGGAACATCCATAGAGCTAAAGCATATAATTTCCGAATTTCAACGGGTTGCGTTGGCATACCCCGAAATAGCGATGAGCCTTACGCATAATGGCGCAGACATTTACAGGCTCAACGCATCTACACTAAAACAACGAATTGTTGGTTTATTTGGGAAGGCAATCAACTCTCAGCTGCTCGATATCACCACCCAAACCACCATCGTAAATATTGATGGTTTTATTGGTAAACCCGAGAGTGCCAAGAAAAGCCCGGGCGAGCAATTCTTCTTTGTGAATGGACGATTTATGAAGAATCCATTTCTAAACCGTGCGGTTATAAACGCCTACAACCGTCTTTTACCCGCCGAAAGCATTCCAACCTACTTTATTTATCTTGATATTGACCCCAAAACCATCGATGTAAATATTCATCCCACCAAAACTGAAATTAAGTTTGAGGATGAACGTATGATTTGGCAAATACTTCACGCAGCTGTTAAGGAAACTCTAGGGAAATTTGCTGTTGTGCCATCTATCGATTTTGATAGCGACCCAGGGTTTAGCATTCCGTTTTTCCCTAAAAACGCACCCGTTACTCCTCCTGAGATAGAGATTAACCATAATTTCAATCCTTTTGAGGATGAAGGCAAGAAATTTTCCGGTGGAAGTTTCTCTGCAAAACCACAAAAGCAGAAAAGCGTTGAGGGATGGGAACAACTTTACGAGGATAAACCCGCCGAAGAGGAGCCAACGCAATTAACGATGCAGACATTCGCATCGAAGGGGTTTGATGATGTGCCAGCAGAAACTTCTACTAAATTTTACCAAGTTAAGGGTAAGTACATTTTAACCACAGTAAAATCGGGGTTAATGGTTATTGACCAGAAACGTGCACACGAACGGATTCTGTTTGAGCAATACTTGGAGAGCCTTACGTCGGAGCATAATATTGCTCAACGCGAGCTTTACCCACAAACCTTGGAGATGAGCGCTCAGGACTTTGCGTTGATTATGGATAATCAGCAACAACTGTCGCAAATGGGGTTGGAGATTAGCAATTTAGGACACAACACAATTGGAATAAATAGCCTTCCGGCTAATCTAAAATCGGCTGATCCGCTAAAGTTGATTGACGATTTGCTGATGGAAATAAAGGAAAACCAGTCGTTACCATTCGACGATGCCAAGCAAAAAATTGCCGCATCGATGGCAAAGGCTGCTGCAATTGGATATAATAGAAATCTTTCTGCATTTGAAATGCAGGAACTGGTTGATAAACTCTTTGCCTGCAACCATCCAAACTTTTCGCCCGATGGCAAAAAGGTGCTTACAATTATTGAGATGGACGAGTTGGATAAAAAGTTGAAGTAAACCTTTTAAACAAAGTATTTGTTTTAATTTGATTAAACTGAAAAAGTGATGAACTATAGCGAAAGAGGTTTTATGAGCAGTATGCCACCTGTCGTAAAAAACCTAATTATCATAAATGTAATTATGCTCCTTATAGCCTGGGTTGCCGAAACAACATTTCAGGTTGATTTAAATAGAATTTTAGGATTGTACTCTCCTAACTCGCCAAGTTTTAGACCATACCAGTTTGTAACGCATATGTTTATGCACGGTGGATTATTCCACCTTTTCTTCAACATGTTTGCGCTTTACATGTTTGGAAGAATACTTGAGCAGGTTTGGGGTGGAAAACGGTTTTTAATTTACTACTTAGCAACAGGATTGGGTGCTGCAGCTATTCATCTTTTGGTAAACTACCTTCATTTACATTCAATTCAGAATGATGCTATCGCGATGCTTAACACTCCATCGCCGCAATCTTTTGCAGCATTTGTAACCAAACATTTTCCTGATTACTACGATCAGGTTTACACAAAATTCTTAGACAATTGGTTTGCATCGCCAACTAATCCTGTTTTTATTGAGCAAGCATCAATATATACTCAACAATTAATACAACTACAAATCGACATCCCAACCGTGGGTGCATCGGGTGCTGTTTATGGTGTACTTCTAGCATTTGGTATGCTTTTCCCAAATACAATCCTTATGCTACTTATCCCTCCAATTCCTATTAAAGCTAAATGGATGGTGATTATTTATGGAGGTTTGGAGTTGTTCCTTGGGTTAACGCAGCCCGGCAGCAATATTGCGCACTTTGCACACTTAGGCGGGATGATTTTTGGATTTATACTGATAAAATACTGGCGTACCCGCAAGGATATGTTCTATTAGAAAAATTTATGCTAAATTTACTATAAACAGGATTTAGTCTATGAGTATTTATAACGAGCTAAAAGATTCGTTCCGTTTTGGCAGTAACCTTACCAAGTTAATCTATATAAACTTGGCGGTGTTCCTTATTTATAATTTAATCCGAGTTTTCTTTTTCGTTGGAGGAACTCCGGTAGGAAGTTCTTACGCCTATTTACTTGCTGTTCCTGCCGACTTTGCAAGTCTGCTAATTCGCCCGTGGACTATTTTAACCTATATGTTTTTCCACGAGGATTTTCTGCATATTCTGTTCAATATCCTTTGGCTTTACTGGTTTGGTCAATTATTCCTGATGTTCCTCTCACAAAGGCAACTTATTGGAGTGTATGTGCTGGGTGGAATTTCGGGTGCAATCCTATTTATTTTGGCCTATAACTTTGTGCCAGTTTTCGCAATGGAAACTGCGGATGCAATTGCTTTGGGGGCATCGGCATCGGTGTTGGCAATTGTTATTGCAGTATCAACACTAAAGCCAAACCACACCATTTATTTGCTATTCCTTGGGCCTGTTAAGTTGAAGTATCTTGCTTTAGTAACAATATTAATTGATATAATTAGCATTCCTGTTTCGAATGCTGGTGGACATATTGCTCACCTTGGCGGTGCACTATTCGGATTTCTTTACATAAAAGCATTGGCAAAGGGTTGGGATTTAACGTATCCTTTTAACTGGTTTGAGGGTTTGGGCAAAATCAGCTTTAAGAAGAAATCTAAACTTAAAGTTGACCACCGTTCAGCAAACCCTGACCACGATTACAACTATCGAAAAGTGCAAAAACATCAAAATATCGATAAAATTCTTGATAAAATCTCGAAATCGGGCTACGACAGTTTAACCAAGGAGGAAAAAGATACGCTTTTCAGAATGAAAAACGATTCAGTGAACTAATGCTACGGAAAATTCTCCATAACCTGCTGTTAATAGGCAATATTATAGTTGCCCTTGGCTTGATATCCTGCTATTTATCTGTTTATATTAGCCCTGCGGATTTTTGGTTTCCAGCAATTATTGGATTACTCTATCCTTTTTTTCTTTTAGCAAATCTTGCCTACCTAATCTACTGGATTTTCCGTTGGCGCTGGCTTTTTGTTATTCCATTGGTGGCTATTGCTATGGGAGCAAATCACCTGAATGCTTTTGTACAACTTCCATTTGGCAAAGGTAAAAACGAGAAAAAGGCCAACCTAAAGGTGATGTCATACAACGTCAATCTTTTTAGGCTCCAATCGTGGTCCAAGACAAAGCCAACACATAACGAGGTTATTAAGTACATCAAGGAGAATAGTCTTGATATAGTTTGCATGCAGGAGTTCTATGTGAGGGAGAATAAATTCACCGAGGAGCAAGCCAAGGAACAACTTGGAATGTATTCGCATATAAACTATATACTTCAGCGAAAACAATCGGGGTACGGAATGGCAATATTCTCCAAATACCCAATAGTTGATTCGGGTGAGATAATTTTTGAGAATTCGTTCAACTCGTGCATTTACGCCGATATCAAGGTGAATAGCGATACAATCCGCGTTTACAACAACCACCTCCAATCGTTACGGTTAAAGGAGCGTAACTTTAACTTTCTGCTAAAGAGTGAGTTTAGGAACGAGAGTAACAAGTACAATGAGCTAAAGGATATTTTATCAAGAGTTCATGACGCTTTTGATAAGCGAGCATTCCAAGTGGACAAGGTGGCCAAACATATGAAGAATTGTAAGTATCCAATTATTCTGTGTGGCGATTTTAACGATTCTCCAATTTCATATACATATAAAACGCTTACACAAAAATTAAACGATTCGTACAAGGAGGCTGGTGTTGGCTTGGTTTATACTTATGCAGGACTTTGGCCGTCTTACAGGATTGATTATATCTTGCATTCGGAGGATTTTGAGGCTGTAAGTTTCTATAGTCCAAGAATCAACTACTCCGACCATTACCCTGTAGTTGCAAAATATTTATTCAAGAAGCGCTAGGCAATACTAATATTTTGAAAATTACCAAGGAAGATTATCCAAATCTACATTTCCGCCCGAAATAATAACACCGACCCTTTTATTCCTAAATGAATCAGGATATGACATTATAGCGGCAATAGGCACTGCCGATGATGGCTCTATTATAATTTTCATACGCTCCCAAACCATACGCATTGCAGCAACTATCGATTCTTCCGTTACGGTAAAAATACCATCGCAATTTTCGGAGATAATTTCATAGGTTAATGGACAAAGCGATGTAAGTAATCCATCGGCGATAGTTTTTGGACTGACGGATGGATAAATTGTTTTGTCGCGAAGCGAACGGTATGCGTCATCGGCACGTTGAGGCTCAGCGCCAAATACTTTAATAGCTGGATTTTTCCCTTTAACGTATGTTGCAGTTCCACTAAGCAATCCACCTCCGCCAACAGGAGCAATAACAATATCAAGGTTAGGAATTTCCTCCAAAAGTTCTAACGAAGCGGTACCTTGTCCGCAAATAACATCAAAGTTGTTGTATGGATGTATAAATGTAGCTCCTGTTTCCTTTTGAATTTGGGCTAATGTTTCTTCACGTGCCTGTTGAGTAGGCATACAAAAAGTAATTATACCGCCATATCCCGCCACGGCTTTTTTCTTGATACTTGGGGCATTATCGGGCATTACAATATATGCAGGGATTCCCCTTTTCTTTGCCGCTAAAGCAAGTGCTGCCGCATGGTTGCCGGAGCTATGTGTTGCAACGCCACGCTTAGCTTCTTCATCGGTTAACCGCAATACAGCATTGGTAGCACCGCGGAATTTGAATGCTCCTACTTTCTGAAAATTTTCACACTTAAGGAATAACTCTGCACCAAGAATTGTATTTACGCTCTCCGATGTTAACACTGGAGTTTTATGAATATATGGCTTAATTAAATGATAGGCTGACTCTATATCAGAAATTTGAGGATGATATTCCATTATTTTTTTGATTTATCGTTTTTCAGTTCCTTTTTTCGTTTAAAATTCTCGAATTCTTTAAGAATCTTTTCGCGAATTTCATAATCGGACGAGTTTAGAATAAAATCATTCTCTGGACTAATTTGTCCCATAAATTCATAAAGTTCATCGCCTTTAAGCCCTGTCAACTTTTGGACTAATCCGGGATTGTATTTTTGGTCAATTATTCGGCGTTCCCTTTCCTTCTCAATTAGTTCGGCCAACTTCTCGTTTTGCCTCGCGTACCAATCTTTTCCAAAAGAAGCCCCTGATGTAACACCTGGCAAATTTTGCAAATCCATACGTCTAATAATTTTCATAAAATAACCCTGAAGCCTCATTAATTGCGCTTCTTCTTTGTTTTTAGGGAGTTTAAGGCTTGCAAATTCTTTTAAAAATTTTTCGTAAGTAGAAAACCGCGATATCTTAACCTCCTTGATTTCGTAAACTTTTGGAACTAAAGCAATGGAATAGAATAAAGTGTCGGACTTGAATTGTCCCCAGCTAAGAACCTCTTTGGAATTGTAGCCTATCGCTGTAATTACAATGCTATCGCCAAATCCAACGGGTAAATTCAAATAGCCGAGTAAATCAGATATTACACCCACATTTCGGGTTAAATTGATTATGTGAGCAAGGCCAACAGGTTCCTGTGTTTGAAAATCGACAATTCTAAAGTTAATATTCAAAGAAGTGTCCTTAAAGGTAAGGATTGTTTGTGCCGATAATTTCCCAGCCAGTAAAATCATCAACACTAAAAGTATTCCTCGGAAAGTTTTCAATGTGTTAGAATTATTTTAAGCCAAAAATAGCAGATGCAATCAATAATCCTACTCAATAATACAAGTTTAACCTATTTTAACCGCAAAGTCAACTAAAAGTGGATTAATCTACCACTTTGATGATGAAAATTTAAAGGGGTAAAATATTGAGTCATCTACGTTGCAATTTACCCTTACATTAAAGTATTCTTCAATCATTTCAACCTTGTTTGGGGCATTATAGAATTTGATTTGTGTTGCAACAGCTAAGCCTTGTATTGCATCGTATTTTGAGAACTCTACTTCCCTAAAGGTTGAATCAGTTACCCTACGCATTTTTAGGAATAAAAGGCTCTTAGCATCCACCCAAAAGCATAGTTTTGTACTATCCCCAACTATCCAAGCAAAATTTCCATTTAAACTTACTTCATTTATGAGGGTTAAGTCATAACCCATTCGTTTTACTTGTTTGATAGTTTTCTCAGGGTCTTGATTATTAATATCCAATCCAAGAATTATCAAATCGTGTAAACGCTCAATCTTCTTTGCTAAAACTCCTTTGTCAAAAACATACAGGGAGTCGTTGCTGAAAATCATACCATTCCCAGAATTCCAATCGGTAAATTTGAGAATTAACCTTCCGGGCGATTTGTATGCCTCGTGCCAAATATCCTCCGAAATCAATGTGTCATTATTATAGTGGAAAACTTTCTGCGAAAAGCATAGAGTCTGGTAGAAATTCTGAGAATGCTTTTGGTGCATCATCTCAATTAGCTCTTTCCCATTTTTTGGCTCTTTGCAGGAATACAGTAATAGGATCGCAAAGCCGAATATCAATAAACATCTCATTTTTATAATTTATTTTAGATAAGTACTAAGCCAATTGTCCATTTCCCAAGTGGTGTGGAGTATAGATTGACGAGCTCTGTAACCGTGACTTTCAAACGGGAGTATTACTAATCGGGCAGTGCCACCATGCCCCTTTATTGCTGCATAAAGTCTTTCGCTTTGCAGAGGGAAGGTTCCGCTATTGTTGTCGTTTTCACCATGAATAAGTAGGAGTGGTTCGTTAATTTTATCGGCGTTCATAAATGGCGACATTGCATTGTAAACATCTGGCGCCTGCCAGTAGGTTCGCTCCTCGTTCTGGAAACCAAACGGAGTCAGAGTTCTGTTGTACGCTCCGCTTCGAGCAATTCCTGCTGCAAACAAATCTGAATGAGCCATTAGGTTTGCAGTCATAAACGCACCATAGGAATGTCCTCCAATGGCAACTCGCTTGGGGTCGGTAATGCCCATCGACACTAAAGTATCAATAGCCGATTTTGCATTATCAATAAGTTGCTCAATAAAAGTATCGTTGGCCTCTTTGCCATCTCTGGCAACAATGGGCATCGAAATATTATCAATGACTGCGTATCCGCGAGCCACCCAGAGCACAGCACCAAGTCGCGATGGACGAATAAATCGGTATGGTGAGCCTTTTATTTGACCTGCATGGCTAGCATTCACAAACTCTTGGGGGTAAGCCCACATCAAAGTTGGTAATGATTTATCTCCTTTTTTGTATCCTACAGGCAAGTATAAAGTTCCTGTTAACTGAACACCATCGGAACGTTTATAGCGAACTATTTCCTTTGTTACATCCTTTAACAATGGGTAAGGATGCTGAAAAAAGGTAAGTTGAGTTGATGTTTTTTTCTTAGGATTTCGAACGAAGTAGTTGGGTTGCTCCGTGGTTGATTCCTTGGAAGTAACGAAGGTTAAGGTTGCTGCATTGATAAAGTCTACAAAATACTCGTATACCGGCGCTTGCGACTGCCATAGGCGAGTTGACTTTCCTTTTCCTAGGTTATACTCGTCAAGGAATGGCCTATCGCCCTCAGGCGATGCCCCTGTTCCTGCAAGGTAGAGTCTTTGGTTTGATTTATCGGTTAACAGCACTCTTCTACCAAAACTATTGGTTGATGATACAAATCGGCCTGGGTCGCTGTAACCATCCTCGTACGACCTATCCCAAAGTATTGTAGGCTTTTCGTTTAGTTGCGATGGATTTATAATTGCACTAACACTCCTTCGGTTGCTCCACCATCTACCATGCACAATGGCAAAATTGTTCCAACCCCAGTCAATACTAGCAAAACGGGTATCTAACTCAACAACTTTCAGAGGTGTTCCTCGGAATGGAGCATCTAAACAAAATAACGCATCTCTAGATTTGCTTTCCTTTTTTGGGTCTCCGTCGTCCTGCGCTTCAACCCAGAATATGGTGGAGGGTTTATCGGCTCGCCAAAAGAAAGAACGTGCACCTTTGCGAACAGCGCTAAACCCTTGGGCAATATCATCGGCCAAAGGTAATTCCGCTAAACGCTTAATGATATTACCATTTGAGTCGAGAATTTGAAAATTAGTAGGAAATAACTCTGCGGGAACCAAGTATGAGAAAGGCCGAACCAACTGCTCAGTCAAAATATAGTTTCCGTCGGGCGATGATTCAAAATCACTGTAAATGGCTCTATTGCCCAACGCTGTGACTTCACCTTGTAAATCAACCACGGCCAATTGAGAAGTACAGTAGTACTCAAACAACATCTCGTCCGATGGTTTTTTAAGCAAGTCCTGATAGGTACGGGCGCTTGTTTTTTTCCCTGATGTTTGCTGTACCGATGGACCCAAAGGAAGTTCGCTTTCAGTTGGCTTTCTTAAACCATCAACAGAGGAAACATACAACAAAGTTTTGCTATCGGGCAACCACTGAAATGCAGGAGATATTAGTGATTCATTCAATTTATCTGCAATTTTATGCACAATACCATCGCCTACGTTAGCTATCCATAGTTCAATAGTGCTTGCAAGGTATATGCTAAAGGCAATATACTCGCCATTTGGCGACCATCGAAAACTTGTAGCAATTCCATTTGCTGGAATTCCTGTAATGGGTGTGGTTTTATTCGTTTTGAAATCTACAATTTCAAACTTAGAATACGTTCTAGGATTGCTTGCTCCGTAATTGCTTGGGTTGATTCGAACACCCGCAATCTTTAATTCGGGCTGGGCTAACTCTGCCAAGTCGGGCATATCAGTAGGATAAGCCAAAAGGTAATAACTTTTATCGGGGCTTACAGAGAATGTTGGCGTTGCAGGTGCATCCAAAAGTTGGAGAAGTTCCTTGGCCGGGGTTTGATATCGTACAAGTTCTTGGGCATTAACTTGATTAATCAAGAATACTACCGATGATAAAAGAATTAGTTTTCTCATTATGGGTGGTTTTGGTTTGCAGTTTAAGTCTAATGCAATTTTGACAATGAAAAGAGACCTAGGTTTACTTAGTATTCACTGGATATTTTTTCAACTCACTGCAATTTAAGCATAATTCAAACTCAAACAAAAACTCAAAATGTGTACATTTGTCCACAAACCAATTAGAGCAATGGAATCTATTCAAAAAATAGTAGAACAGGTGTGGGAGAACCGAGAATTATTGGTTCAACCGGAGATACGAAAAACTATTGAACGCGTTGTAGAACTTCTTGATAGAGGCGAAATAAGGGTTGCCGAACCAACCGAGAACGGATGGATAGTTAACGAGTGGGTTAAAAAGGCTGTTATTATGTACTTTCCCATTAAGGAGATGAAAGTTTTTGAGGCTGGTCCAATGGAGTTTCACGATAAAATTCCTCTAAAATCGAACTACAAGCAACTTGGGATTAGAGTTGTTCCTCATGCAGTTGCGCGTTATGGAAGTTATCTTGCAAAAGGCGTTATAATGATGCCATCCTATGTTAACATTGGCGCTTATGTGGATGAGGGTACTATGGTAGATACCTGGGCCACGGTGGGTTCCTGTGCGCAAATTGGTAGAAACGTTCATTTAAGTGGTGGTGTTGGTATTGGAGGCGTTTTGGAACCCGTGCAGGCTGCTCCTGTAATTGTTGAGGATGGGTGTTTTATTGGTTCCCGTTGTATTGTAGTGGAGGGGGTTCGGGTTTGTAAAGAGGCTGTTTTAGGTGCAAACGTTGTGCTAACTCAGTCTACAAAAATCATTGACGTTTCTGGTTCTGAGCCTATCGAGTATAAGGGCATTGTTCCTGAGCGTTCAGTGGTAATACCGGGTTCCTACACAAAAAAATTCCCTGCAGGGGAATACCAAGTTTCCTGTGCTTTAATTATTGGCAAGCGTAAGGAATCAACCGACAAAAAAACATCTCTTAATGATGCATTGAGGGATTTTGGTGTTAGTGTATAAATAATCTATCGACCATAATTAAGTTAAACCATTCAATGTATGCATAAGATTTCGGCTGTAATTATAACCTTGAATGAAGAAAAGAATATTGAGCGATGCCTACAATCATTGGTTGGTGTTGCGGATGAAATAGTGATTGTTGACTCCTATTCTGTTGATAGGACCAAGGAAATAGCCCAAAATTATGGGGCTAAATTTATACAACATCCATTTGCAGGCTACCGCGATCAAAAAAACTTTGCCGTTCAGCATGCATCTTTCGATTTTGTTCTATCCCTCGACGCAGACGAAGCTTTATCTGTTGACTTGAAAGCGTCAATTTTAAATGCAAAACAGAATTGGATTTATGATGCATACGAGTTCAATAGGCTAAACTACTGCTGCGGAAGTTGGATTAGGCATACGGCATGGTATCCCGATTGTAAGATTCGATTATTCGATAGAAGGAAGGGTGAGTGGAGTGGTGCAAATATCCACGAAACCATTAAGATGGAAAAAAGTGCAACGGTTGGCTTTCTTAAAGGTGATCTATTACATTGGACTTATACATCCTATGAGCAGTTGGTTGAGATGATGAATAAATACAGCACCTTGTCTGCCAAGGAGTACTTTAGGGTTGGTAAGAAGGCCAGTTTTGTAAAACTTGTAATTAGTCCGTTTTGGAGATTTATACATTCATACTTTATAAGGGGAGGTTTTCTCGATGGGTATGCTGGCTTTTTCATTAGTGTATCCATTGCTAAGTTAAACCAGCTGAAATATTTGAAACTGTATCAACTTCATCAGGTTGCCAAATCCAAGGTCAGTCTTCAGAATCCGATGCTGGTAACATCCGGAATTCGTTTAGGTTTTGATGCAAAAAGGGCTTTCTATAATAAAAGCGGCCTAGGCAATTATAGCCGAAACCTAATTGACTCATTGGTGCTGCTTAATAATTCCAATTCAATTATTCTTTTTACACCAAAAACAAAGAAGAGGATTTTTCTTAAATCAAATACAGAGAGCTCAACAAGCATCGTTTCGCCTCAAAGAACTTACCACAGAATACTCCCTTCGCTTTGGCGCAGTAGGCTCATTGTAAGGGATGTCAAAAAGTTGAAGTTGGATATTTACCATGGATTAAGCCACGAATTACCTTTTGGAATCGAAGAATCTGGTGCAAAAACGGTTGTTACAGTTCACGATTTAATATTTCTTCGTTACCCAGAGTTCTATGGTAAAATAAACGTTAGTATTTATAAAAAGAAACTTGTATATGCATGCAAAGTGGCCGATAGGATAGTTGCTATTAGCTCTCAAACCAAGGATGATTTAATCAACTTTTTAAATGTTTCACCATCAAAAATTGATGTTATTTATCAGAGCTGTGATGTGAATTTTCAGAAGAAGTTTTCCGAAGACGAGTTGATTAGTGTTAGGCAGAAGTACGGATTACCCGAAAAGTATTTTTTATATGTGGGCACTGTTGAGGAGCGTAAAAATCTTTTAAACATTGTTAAGGCACTTTGCGAAAAACATATTGAATTACCGCTGGTTGTTATAGGGCGGAAAACAAAATACTTTCATAACGACGTAGTTCCGTACATCGAGCAGAATAATGTAAAGAACATTGTATTTCCAAGTTTCGTCTCGAACGATGATTTGCCAGCAGTTTATCAGGGCGCATTATGCTTTGTTTATCCTTCAATATTTGAAGGGTTTGGAATACCAATTTTAGAAGCACTCACATCAGGAGTTCCTGTTATAACAAGTAAAGGGAGTTGTTTTGAGGAGACAGGAGGAAGCCATTCATTGTATGTAGATCCCAGTAGTCCTGAGCAAATTGGTGATGCTATTATAAGATTAATAGGCGATACAAACTTAAGAGATTTGATGGTGGAGAAAGGCTACGAGCACTCTAAGTTGTTTTCACCAGAACGAATTGCCGAAGAATTTATGAGATTATATCAAGATATTTTATCCAAAAACAATTAACTATGAAGGTTTGTGGGTTTACCATTGTCCGAAATGCTATAAAATATAGCTACCCTGTTATTGAATCAATCAAATCTATTTTACCATTGTGCGATCAAATGGTTGTTGCTGTTGGAAAATCCGATGATGAAACCCTGAACTTGATTAAAAGCATAAATGATGAAAAAATAGTTATTGTTGAGACTGTTTGGGATGATTCTTTGCGAAAAGATGGACTAGTTCTTTCTGTTGAAACTAATAAGGCCTTAGATGCTATTGTTGGCGAATACGATTGGTGTTTTTACATTCAGGCCGATGAGGTGTTACATGAAAAGTATCACCCTGTTATTAAGTCCGAGATGGAGCGTTGGGCTAACGATAAGAATGTAGAAGGGTTACTTTTCAAATATTTACATTTCTGGGGAACATTCGATTATGTTGGTGTAAGCAGGAAGTGGTATAGGAGAGAAATTCGAATTGTACGTCACGATTCCCGTATAAGGTCCTATAAGGATGCTCAAGGCTTTAGAAAGGACGATCGAAAGTTGAATGTGAAGTTGATCGATGCATATATATCACTATGGCTGGGTTAGACCACCCGAAGTAATTATGAATAAAATGCGAAATTTTCACACCTATTATCACACTGGACAAGATTTAGAGGCAGTGGTAAGCAAAGTTGATGATTTTGACTATTCCAGAATTGATGCCGTAAGAAGTTTTGGCGATACCCATCCTAAAGTAATGGAGGAATTGGTTAAGAGTTTGAACTGGCACGTAGAACTTGATGAGAGTAAATTCAAATTTAACCTAAAAGACAGCATTTTGTATTGGTTCGAGAAGAATTTCGGATATAGGCTTTTCGAGTATAAGAACTATAAAATAATATAAAGGATACAATTAGCCATTTAAACTGAACGTAACTATGATAACATGGCACTTAGGAAATAGAGACACATCTGAATCTTTATTTTCTATTATCATACCCACATGGAACAACCTTTCACTGCTAAAACTATGCATTAATAGCATAGAGAAAAACTCTACATTCAAGCATCAAATTGTTATACATGTAAATGAAGGTTCCGATGGCACTTTGGAGTGGGTTCGTGAAATGGGATATGATTATACCCATAGTGAGGAGAATATTGGCATTTGCTGGGCACTAAATGCCTGTAGGGTGTTAGCCAAGACTGACTATTTTTTCTATTTAAATGATGATATGTACTTACTTCCAGAGTGGGACTTACATCTTTGGAAGGAAATTGAAAGTATAAATCATAAATTCTTCTTTTTATCATCAACCATAATAGAGCCAAAGCAATCGGCGCACAGGGAAATACTTTCTCCCTTTAATTATGGTGACTCTGTTGAAAACTTTGATGAGGCAGCCCTATTGCGGGATTATAAAACTATTCAGGGCTACGATTGGTCTGGAGCAACTTGGCCTCCAAATATAGTTCATAGAGATATTTGGGATTTAGTTGGAGGCTACAGCGTTGAGTTTTTCCCAGGCTTATACTCAGACCCTGATTTTTCGATGAAACTATACGAAGCAGGTGTGCGTCTATTTAAAGGGGTTGATGCAAGCAGAGCATATCATTTTGGCTCTAAGTCTACCAAGAGAATTAAGATGAACGATGGCAGCAAGCAATTCCTTAATAAGTGGGGGATTACTTCGTCAGCCTTTACCAAATTCTTTCTTAGAAGGGGTGAGGCCTACAAAAATCATTCAGAAGATTCTTTGGATAAATCTTTCCGCAAAGCATTGTTAAAGGGAAAACTTAAAAGAATTATTTGGCTGATGAAAGGCACTGGAAAGTCTGCCGGAAAATTTTCGTGGAATAGATTACTTAAATAGCATGACAGAACATATTAACGCATCCATAAACGTTCTTAAGTCTGGAGGGATAATTCTTATTCCTTCCGATGTTTGCTGGGAGGTTGCTTGCGATGCAACGAATGCTGAGGCTTTGGAAAAGTTAAACAAACTGATGAATATTGGTTTAGGTTCTGTTACTGTTTTAGTTGATGTTTCAGGAAGGATCCCTTCCTATGTTTCGGATGTTCCAGATATTGCTTGGGATTTAATTGACTTATCGGATACGCCACTTAATCTTATTTTGCCTAATGCAAAGAACTTGGCAAAGAATGCTGTTAAGGATAATGGTAGTGCTGAATACAGAGTGGTTAATGCCGAATTCTGCCAAAGACTTATTAATCGGTTAGGCAAACCTATAGCAGCTATTCCTGCATGCAGAAAGCCTTGTAGCATCGACTCAATTGATAGTAAAATTAAGAGCGGTGTAGATTATATTGTTCCAGAGAATTATTTTACTCCCATTTCAAATAAATTGCCCGGTATCATTGCTATTGGCAAGAATGGAGAAGTAAAAGTTATTCGAGAATAAACGATAAAAGGCGAGAAAAATCTCGCCTTTAGTTTTTCGCATTACTGCGAAATATATAGTTGGATAAAGGTGTTACTTGTTACGCTTTATGCTTCCAGAGCCAACAACTTTAGCATCAATTCTTGGGTCGCCTTTAACCTCAATATCGCCACTTCCAACAACCTTTGCAACAATTTCTTCAGCAGCCCAAACTTTAATATCACCAGAGCCATTTACATGTGCGGTTACGCTTTTGCAGGGCAGTTGGTAAACATCAATATCGCCAGAGCCATTAATGCTGTATTCAGCTTTGTCCATGGTTTTAGTTCCGCCAATGTTAACATCGCCAGAACCATTTGATTTTACTGTTAATGAAGTTGCCTCCAAGGAGCCAATCTTAACATCGCCACTGCCGTTAATTTTAATTACTAAATCCTGAGTGCTTATGGCAGTTTTTGCAAGCATATCGCCAGATCCGTTTAATGAAAGCACATCAAATCTTGGAGCCCACGCGTTCACAATAATTTTATCATCGCTGCTCGACCAATTGAATGTTTTGTCTTTTCTTTTTAATTTGAGCATTCCATCCTCAACAAAAATTTTCAGTTCATCAGCAATGTCCTTTGGGGCAATCAATTCAACCTTGTATTCTGCCGATTGGTAGAAATTCACATTTGCCGAAATGCTGTTTTCAATTCCAGTAAATCCTGTGGCATCGATTTTAGTTGCATTTTGTGCTCTACTTTCAGTGAAAAATACTGCTAATAAAGCAACAAGGATTGTAAGAGATAATTTTTTCATAATGTTTATTTTTAGGTGATAATTTATTCGAATTTTATCTAATGACTGCTTGCATTTGACTTTTGCTGCATTGAAATGTTAATTTGTTTGTCAACCTTGTTTACTAGGTTTGGTTTATTCGTACTTTTGTAGGGTTTAACACCATTAACCATGAAAGAAGGAACGTTCCATCATATTGTACCTATTCAGATTCGGTTTAACGATACCGACCAACTGGAGCATGTAAACAACTCGGTATATCAGCAGTACTATGATTTAGGTCGATTAGATTACTTTGAGGATGTGCTCCATGAGCACATGAACTGGGAAGTTGAAGGGCTAGTAATGGCTAGCATAACTATCGATTTTCTTGTGTCGATAAGACTTTTTGATAAGATAGAGGTTCGGAGCAAGATTTACGAGATTGGTAACAAAAGCATAAAAATGAGGCAGGAGATTTTTAATCATACTACAGGAGTAATTGCTTCAACCAGCAAGTCTGTAATGGTTAACTTCAGCAACTCGGAGAATACTACAAAGCCTGTCCCCAGTAAATGGAGAGATAAAATTATTGCTTTTGAGAAAGATTTGACTTTTTAACTAGAGGTCGAGCAGTCCTTCGGGAATTTCCATCAGAAGAGTCTTGGTATCAACATCAAACTCCACAATTAAATCGTCCGTGGCAGGTATAATAACCTCTTTCCCTTCGGGAGTTTTAATGTAGTATATTGAATTGAGATTAAACTCTTCGTAATTCTCAATTAGTCCTATTGTTTGTCCTGATGTTGATGTAACTGTGTAGCCCACCAAATCCTTCAGCTCTATATCGTCATCCTCGGGAATTAAATCCGAAGGAAGCATCAGTTTATGCCCAACAAGGTCGTCGGCTGATTGAATATCATCAACATCATCAAATTTAACTATAGAACTTTCCTCGGTCTTTTGCCTTAGGGCGTTTATAAAAAAAGGAATCGGTATTCCGTCTATTTCAACGAATACCGATTCAATGTTTTCCTGAGTAAGATTTAAGGTGTCATTCCAAGCAACTTGGAGTTCTCCCTTTATGCCATGAGTCCTTTGAATAAAACCAACTTCAACAAAACTGGCATAACTCATGCAAATGCTATGCTTCAGAGTTTTCAGCTTCGGTTGTATCCTCAGCAGCCTCAGCAGGTGCTGCGGCTTCCTTAGCAGCCATTTCAGCACGTTTCTTAGCTAATTCTTGAGCACGTGCTTCACGTACTTTCGATTCAGCGTCGATACGTTGCTTATTAGCATCGCGTTTTTCTTTTGCCAGAGAGTCAACTTTTGCTTTTACTTTAGCATCTTTCTCTGTCATCCAAGTTTGGAACTTTGCCTCAGCGGTATCCAAGGTGATAGCACCTTTACGAACGCCGTCAAGCAAATGTTTTTTCATTAAAACACCCTTGTACGAAAGGATAGCCCTACAGGTGTCGGTAGGTTGAGCGCCTTTTTGCAGCCAATCTAATGCCCTATCAAAGTTTAATTCAATAGTAGCAGGATTAGTAACGGGATTGTACGAGCCAATCCTTTCAATGAATCTGCCATCTCGTGGCGCCCTGCTATCCGCCACCACGATGTGGTAAAATGGTAGTTTCTTTCTACCATGGCGGCTTAGTCTGATTTTTACAGGCATACTTACGCTTTTTTAGTTAAACCTACATTGTTTTTTTGCCCCGCAAAGGTACACTTTTTTAGTTTATTAACTAACTGAACCAATGTTTTTTTGATTTTATTTATCGATGCAAGCAATAATGCGCTTTGCAATAAAGTTATGTTAGATGTTTGAAGTCTAGGTCAATATAATATCTTTGTAGTTGAAAATATTTTTGAAAATGAGGATAATAGATAGAATTAGTACTGGTATTGAAAGTTTTATTCAATCGCTAATAGAAGGCTGGAATGAGCATAAAGTTGGCATTCTTACCACTATTATCTTCCATTTGTTAATCCTGATTTCATTTGTAGCCCTAAAAATTGAAACCCGAAAAGTACACTATGGCACAACCATAGAAATGGAGTTTGAGCAGGAAGTCGAGGAGAAAGAGGAGATTCAGAAACAGGTTGAGTTACTTCCGCAAGATGCTATTCATCCTGACTTTGAGTCGCAAGCAATTAAAAACTTTGCCGTAGACGCTAGCGATAAAGATTTAAATGCGGGCCTAAGCGATGAGAAAAACACTAACGCTGAAGAACTCTACAACGAAGCCAACAGGCTTAAGGAGCAGATGCAAAACAACAAGCAACTGTACGAGGAAGCGCAGAAAAGTCCAGAGGGAATAATCCCCAATACTCCCGAGAAAAATATCCCTGAACAGAAAAAGAGCCAATATAAAGGACCAACAGTGGCATCTTACTACCTAGAGGGTAGGAAGGCATTACATCTCCCAATACCTTCGTACAAATGCCAGTTGGGTGGGCAAGTGGTTGTTAATATTGTTGTGGCGCCCGACGGTAGGGTTACCGATGCCGATATTGATAGAGTAAACTCCGTTACCGATGAGTGTATAAATGACGCTGCAATTGATGCTGCAAGACGTAGTTTATTCACATCTACTTCTGGTGCTACAAAGCAAAAGGGCAGCATTACTTACCTGTTTGTGCGGCAATAGTCTTAAAATGCAGCCATAAGCAAGTTGATATCGCGCGAGGGCAGGTTGTATAGCCGCCCTAAGTAATCGTTAGTAAGTATTCCGTTGTAAACGTAAACACCGTGCCTTAATCCAGCATCATCCTTAAGTAGTTGTTTTATACCACCTGCATCGCCAATGGTTTCGAACATTGGAGCAAACACATTGCTCATTGCAATTGATGCTGTGCGCGCAACACGCGATGTAATATTAGGAACGCAGTAGTGTATTACGTTATGCTTAACAAACGAAGGGTTGTTGTGATTCCTTAGCTCCGAGGTTTCGAAACAGCCGCCCTTATCGATGCTTAAATCGATAATAACAGAGCCACGCTTCATAAGCATTACCTGGTCTTCAGTAATAATGTAGCGCTGATTGGTTTCTTCGGGCGAGAGCGTGCCAATAACCACATCGGCTGTTTTAAGCACTCTTTCCAGCACCTGTGGGTGAAATATCGATGTATATAACCGTTGACCTAGCAGATTTTGAAGTTCCATTAACCTTTTTATGGAGTTGTCGAGCACCTTAACGGTTGCTCCAAGCCCGAGTGCTGCCCTTGCAGCAAACTCAGCCGCGGTTCCAGCGCCAAGGATAACAACCTCGGTTGGGGTTATACCTGAAATTCCACCTAGCATAACACCCTTACCCTTATTCACATTGCTGAGGTATTCAGCCGCAACTAAAACCGATGTACTCCCTGCGATTGTGCTCATAGTTCTTACTACAGGGTATACTCCATCCGAATCGCGGATGCTTTCAAAGGCTATAGCTGTTACCTTTTTTTGAATTAAGTTACGTAGGTATTCTCCTGTAGTATTATTAAGGTGAAGCGACGAAAGTATAACCTGATTTTCGCGCAAATAATCAAATTCTGTAGGATTTAGATGCGAAACTTTAAGGATAATCTCGCTACGGTAAACTTCCTGAGCAGTGGTAACTATTTGTCCACCTTTTTCACTGTAATCCTTATCGCAGTAATTGGCAGACTTCCCAGCATCTTTCTCAATAATTATCTCATGACCCTGATTAACAAGAATTTCAACAGCCTCGGGAGTTAAGGGTACTCTACTTTCTGTACTATCGGCTTCTTTGGGCATACCAATGGTAAGTTTTTTGTTCTTCTTGCTGTATTCCAAACGTTCCTCCTGAACAAGAATACCCTTGGCGTAAGGAAATTCAGGGATGTGTGATGATGAGCGTCCCATAAAATTTTGATTATAGGTTAAAGGTAATATATTAATACGAATATTGGGCGAATAGGTTTAATTATTGGGCAGAAATTTCCACCGTTCTAGACATATCGAAGTTGACTGTAATCGTTAGTTTTACAACACTTTCGGAGGGTAAAATATCCTCAATTAGTTCTGGCCATTCAACAAGGCAAATTCCTGTGTCGCCATAAAAATACTCCTCGTAACCAAAGTCGTAAACCTCATCAATTTTATTGATTCTGTAAAAATCGAAATGATATATTGGAGCACCATTCTTATCGCTATACTCATTAACCAAAGCGAAAGTAGGGCTGGTTACAGTATCGTTAACTCCCAAATACGCGCAAATAGCCTTTATCAGCGTGGTTTTACCTGAGCCCATTGCACCGTAAAAACAAATAATTCTATTATTGCCTATAGCAGCAACAATCTCCTCGGCTGCCTTGCCTATTCCTGCTAAACTATCAATTATAACACTTTGCATAGCTCTACTACTTAATCGGACTTAGCACAACAAAAGGAATAATCATCTCCTCCATTGAGATTCCACCGTGTTGGAATGTGTTTTTGTAGTAATTTACATAATAGTTGTAATTGTTTGGGTAGGCAATAAAGCTATTGCCATAAGCAAATATGAACGATGAACTAACGTTGGGTTTTGGGAGATGCACTTCCTCTGGTTTCCTAACTTCAAAAACCTCCTTGGGATTGTAGTTTAAACTTTTGCCTAGTTTATACCTTAGGTTTGTAGATGTGGCTTTATCGCCTATCACTTTTATTGGGTTCTGAACACGAATTGTACCATGGTCGGTGGTTATTACAACCTTAACGTTATGTTTGGATGCCTCGGATAGCAGCAATTTTAAATCGGAGTGCTGAAACCACGATTTTGTAAGCGATAGGTATGCAGCCTCGTCGGCTGCAAGTTCCTTCATCATCTCGGAGTCAGTTCTGGAGTGCGACATCATATCCACAAAGTTGAAAACCAACACAGATAAGTCGTTCTTGAGGATTTCTTTAAGGTTCTCTACAATCCTTTGTCCCGATTTTAGAGTGTTACTTTTCTCATAAAAAGTCTTGTAATTTTTGCCAAGTCTCTGTATTTGAGATTTTAACAATTCCTGCTCAAACATATTTTTGCCCTCATCCTCCTCGTCGAATACCCAAAGGTTTGGGTAGTTCTTTTGGATTTCCAAAGGCATTAAACCTGCAAATATAGCATTCCGAGCGTACTGTGTGGCTGTTGGAAGAATGCTGAAGTATGTTTCGTCCGCTTCAATTCGCCATTCTGATGTAATAAACGGCTCTATGGCTTTCCATTGGTCGTACCTCAGGTTGTCAATAAGCACCATAAGGACCGATTGCCCTGAATCGACAATTGGAAAAACTTTATTTCGTAGAAGATTCGATGAGAGTAACGGTTTATCGTCCTGTTTGGGGTTAAACCAATCTACGTAATTATTCTTAACAAACTTAGCGAATTCTGAATTTGCATCGGTAAGCAGCATTTCGAAAATCTGCTTGATACTTGGGTCGTTGGAGTCAATAAGCCGTAACTGCCAACCCACAAGTTTGCGGTATATATCGCTCCAATCTGCTGCAGTGCGAGCCGATGAGATGTTCATACTTACCTTGCTAAACTCCTGCCTAAAATCGGTTACTTGCTTTTCGTTTATCAAATCCTTTGCATGTACATTCTTTTTGATGGTAAGAATTATCTGCATCGGATTTACTGGCTTTATAAGGTAATCGGCAATTTGAGAACCGACTGCCATATCCATAATATTCTCCTCCTCGCTTTTTGTGACCATAACAACAGGCAAGGTAGGCTTAAACTCCTTAATAATTGGGAGCGTATCGAGTCCACTAAGACCAGGCATATTCTCATCGAGAAGAACCAAATCAAACTGGTTGCTACGCACCAATTCAATAGCTTCGTTCCCATTCGATGCTGTTATTACTTTATACCCTTTTTGCTCAAGGAAAATAATATGTGCCCTAAGGAAGTCTATTTCATCATCAACCCAAAGTATGCTTACCTGCATAGAATTCCGATATTAATTATCAATACTATAATTTGAACGGAAAAACCTCAAGTAATCATTAACAGATTTATCGTTAAGGAATGTCCCAAAGTTTTCGATACTGATAACAAAAGTTTGATACTCATCCTTCTTCAGCAAATTGAAAACTGTTTCGTTTTTGATAATTAGGTTATAATATTTTGTGGCTACTTTCTCGTCCTTAAATCCAGTGACGGTTATGATTTCTACAAAATCGTTAAGGGGCTGATTTTTGATTTGAAGGTCGGCCTCAATGAAATAATCAACATTAAAAGAAACCAAGTTGAATTTTTGCTGATTAATATCGGTTCGTTTTGGAACAAGGAGAATAAACAAATGCTCCCCCTCAGGTTTGCCGTACTCCACTTTCGATAAGGTTTGCAAATTATCTCCTTGTATAGAGGTGTCTGCTTTCTCGGTTTGTCCACTTGCCAATTGGAGTTCTCGTTGCTCTAAGTATGCAATCATTCCTTGAGCCAATTGTCCTTCCTCAGTTTTTGGGAAATCCTTGGTTAATTTCTCCAAGGTTGCCTTAAATGCTCTAATGTCCGAAGCCTTGCCGTAGCTAAGTGCCCCCAATAATGTTAGTTTGGGTTCTAGTGCGGTTCCTTTGAACCTAATAACTCCTTCGTTAAAAAGACGGATTGATTCGGAGTAATTGCCCAAATTGTATGAGTTGTATGCTTTTTCGTAAAAAATATCACTTTCACTTTGTTTTTGCTTAAGTTCCTCCACATAGTTTGGATTCGATAGTAGAAGAGCATACGGACTTGTGGCGTAATTATTTAATAAGATGCTCTTATAATTCTGAGCATCGAGGTTGTTGTTCTCGACAATTGAGAGTTTGTAAAGATTATAGTATGCCGATGCAGCATTTGGATTTGTTGGATATTTCTTTGCAAGGTTTAGATAAGCTTGCTTAGCCTCTTTAATATCGTTTAAATCATTCTGATAAACCTCTGCAACCTTAATCATTGCATCCAGTATCTTCTTATTCGATATGGATTTTAATGAGTCGCTTAGAGGTAGGTTGGCCAAATAAAACTCTGGTGATTTATTGGAAAGTTGTTTTTGTGGTGTTTTTGACGTATCCGTGCCCGATGTGCTTGTCGCAAACATATCAACATCAACAATGCTCTTATTCTTTCGCCTCCAGTTATCTTCGAGTTTTCGTTTCCCCCATTTCATTTGGAACTCAGATTGGCCATAGCTAATTGATGCAGGGTTGTAAAAATACCATTTTCCTCCTGCAGGCTCCGCATCAGTTCTATACCTTTGGGTTTGCTGTAAGAGCATCGACCTTTGGCGCTCCTCCTGTTCCAATTCCTTGGCTTTTTGCTCTGCAATTTGTAAATCGGCTATAATCTTGGCAATTAACTCATCTCTTTCTTTTGAAGGCATTCCTGCAATACGCAGTAAGCTGTCCTCGGCACTGATGATATTTAAATTTTCAACAAGTTTGTTTAGATGACGGGTTTTTACTTCAAGCCTGTTATAATCAGGGAAATTTTTGTCGAGAGCATTGTAGGAACTATCGTAGTATGCCTGAGCCTTTGTGTAGTTCGATTTCTCAAAATTGTAATCGGCTAAAACTAAGTACGACATACCTTTTTGGTTGTTGTTATCGGTACTGGATTGTGCTGAGAGGGTGTAGTATTCAATAGCCTTTTCAATATTGCCTTCCTGTTTTTCAATATTCCCAAGAGTATAGTATAGTTGGTCCAGATACTCTTTGTTTTTATCATCCTTGGCTAGTTTGAGTAGTTCTTTTTTTAAACCAGCCCCTTGAGCGTTACCCAATGCTATAAGTTTTATTCGAACACTAAAAGCCATTTCGTAAGGAGGATTCATCTTCAGCACTTTCTTGTAGTTTTCAATCGCTGCAGAGTTGTTGCCAGATTGATACTGAAGCTGAGCAAGGATATAGGTGTACCTTAACCTATCTACTTTTCTGTTGCAACTTTCTATGGATTTCTTAACATAAGGTAAGGCCTCTTGATTGTTACGTTGCTTTAAGTGGTAAAAAGCCCAGGTAGATGAAAGGAGGTGAGCAAACTCTTTGTTTCGAGGTTTTTTTCTATTAGCATCGAGTGATTTTAGCCGGTCCTGTGCATCAATATAATCTCCTGTAATGACGGACAAGCGGGCAAGCCACACCTGAGACTCGAACCATATTGTGGTGTTTGGAAACTGCATAAGAACGTACTCCAGTGTTTGCCTGGCTTTTTCGAAATCGCCTTTCCAAGCCTGAGCTTCACCAGCTAAAAGCCAAGCCTCCCGAGCCCACTTAACAAACTCGGTTTGATTGTAAAATTCTTTTTCTTTCCCTTTAATTAATCCTTTTTTACGTTGAGGCTTAACGGTTATGGAGTGCCTACCTATTAGTGCGGTACACTTCATAATGGTTCTATCCATATCCCCAGAAACAGTTCCAGTAACCTGTTCGTCGCCAACAAGAAGCATTGGCAAAGGAAGTGTGTAGTTGAATTTGTATGATGTCTCGGCTCTTTTTATGCCCGATTTGTAACTGTCGTAAGCGTTATAGTAATAGTTATAGTAAGCCGTTAGGTTATGGTATGCCCTACTTGCCGTTGTGTTCTTTTTTGATGAACATGAGGTAAGCCCCACTAATCCTAAAACTAGGACGATGATGCCTAAATTTCTGTAAGCCAATTTTATGCTGGTTAAAAATTTTATACAAAGTTGCCAATAAAACCTACAATATTAGCAATAATAGTTGAATTGCCCATACCACATTTTAACGGAATAAAAATGCTTGTATTGTTTTAAAATAAAAAAGGATGCCAACAAGGCACCCTTTTCGATTTATCTTTAAAAACAAAACTATTCAACCTCAATAACAAGATATTTGGATGCGGACCAAAATTTTTCGGGATTGGTTATTTCAATCTTCTCCACAGCCCCATTCTGTCCTGTGATTAACTGATACGAATCCGAAGGATGAGTTGTAATTATTTTCGCCTTCTTCACAAACAGGTCTAAAGTTTTAACTTGGCTAATATCAATTTTTTTGAAGTAAGAGTTATCGAAATCGGCTTTCATCTTTGTTGTTTTGCCAATTCCTAAGAACCCTCCAGTTTTATCGATAATTCCATTTTCAAGTAGTTCTTTTTTGCTTCCAAAGGCATACCATGCGGTATTTATAACTTCAGTTTGCGCGGTAACTTTATGGGTTAGCTCAATATTATCTTCGGTTAAGGTATCCACCTTTGCATTTAAAGTTTCTACGGAAAAGTTCAATGCGGTAAGTTTCTCCTTAAGGTCAACAATTTCAGCATCACGATCCTCTATTTGCTGAACTGTTTGTGCAAGCATACGCTCAAACTCAGCAATTTTAAGGTTTGATTCTTTGAGTTTTTTATTCAGATAGGAAATTGTTTTCCTATTCTTATCCATTAACTCGTTAATTGTTTGGATATCTTGGTCAATTTGCTCCCTAACATCATCCTTTAACTCTCCGTTTTGAATGGTGTTCTTTGATATTACCTGTTGCTTTTGCTTAACCTCGGCAAGGTTTTGTTCAATTTCGTTAAGTAATAGAAAGAACTGGTTAATAGTTGAATCTTTTGATAGAGACTCGTGACGAAGCGCTTCGTTTTCTTTGGTTAACAAATCTATCTGTCGCTTTTCCTTTTGGTTGCACGATGTTGCAGTAAATATAACAATTATGCTTGCAATAATTAAATTCAATTTGTACATAACAAAATATTTATGGTTTAATTTCATAATTCAAATAGCATGCAACTAGATTTATAACATTGAAAATCAGATAAAAACATATTGGTTTTGATAGGAATTTTCCACAGGATGAGGAAATATATCACGTTAAATTATTAGTTTATTTATCAGATTAAAAAATTCATCGGGGTCAATAGGCTTGGCTATAATTGCATTACATCCCGCATCAATGCATGATTTCCCTTCATCATGAATTGTATTAGCCGTTTGAGTAATAATTGGTACTGCTTTATTATTTTGACGGATTACTCTGGCTGCCTCTACTCCATTCATAAAGGGAAGTTGGATATCCAGCAGAATTAGGTTTAAATTATTGTTAATGTTACAAACTTCAATGGCATCTTCGGCATTTTTAACATGAATTAAGCGCACATTAGTTCTGCTAAGTAAAGCCTCAATGTATTGATAGCTTATTAAGTCATCTTCAACAATAAGTATAGTTTTGTTCTCCCATGATTGAACTGGTTCTGTATTCGTTGGTAAGTTATTTTGTTCAGGTGATTTTTTTGGAATGTAAAGATAGAATGTTGAGCCATGATTAGGAACTGATTCAACTTCAATTCTCCCGCCCATTGCAAGGGCAAAACCTTTGGCAATAGCAAGTCCAACGCCAGTTCCTTCATAAAGAGTGAATTGGTCTTCGGCAATATGTTTGTAGAATCGTTCAAATACCCTTGTTTGAGCTTTTTTAGGGATGCCTATGCCAGTGTCCTTTACAAAGAACTTTAAAGAGGAGGGAGAGTCAGCATAGTATCCAAATTCAACGCTACCTACATTAGTAAACTTAATGGCATTTTCAATAAGATGAGCCATTATTTTTTTCACCCTATACACGTCTATGCTGAATACTGCTTGCGAATCGGGGAGCGATTTAATAAAGCGAAAATTCAGGTTTTTTGCAAGAAAGTCTTCGTTGTTTGAATAGGATTGATACAGCTCTCCAAGTAACTCATTGATATTAAAGTCGGTGTAGTGTATCTCTAGTTGATTGGTTTCAACTTTCGATAGTTCCAAAATATCCTCAACTATTCTTAAAAGTCTATTCCCTAATTTTTGAACCAATCTTCCATAGTGCTCCTTATCCTCTTCCGAAACCGAGGGAGATAAAAGGTATTGAGTAAAACCAAGTATCCCGTTTAAAGGTGTGCGAATTTCATGGCTAATATTGCTTAGGAATGCGCTTTTGACCTTTTCAAGTTCCTTTACTTTTTCCAATGCCTCGGACAAATCTCTCGTTCTTTCTTTAACTAACAGTTCTAATTCATCATTGAAGTGAAGTAGTTGGTAGTTTATTCGCTTAATTTCCTTATTCTTGTTTCGAAGTTTAAAAATAAACAGAATCGTAAATCCCAATAATATTGTAAGCAGGATTGCCGAAAATGTTAGGATTGTTTTAACCCGATTGCTTTGCCTTGCCTGCAACTGCTGAAGTTCTAGTTTCGCATTTAAGGCCTGATTGTTCTGTTCGTTTTGAGCTGTTTCGAGTTGAACTCTTAATTCAGCTATTCGGGAGGTTGTTTTTTCGTTGAAAGATTTCTCGAGGTATTTAATATACTCCTCAAGAGCTAATTTAGATTTCTCTATATTTCCAGTCTTTTGGTAGTATTCTGAGAGTATTTTGAAACTTTGCATTACCAAATCTGTTTCCTGATTCTGCAATGCAACCCTTTGTCCTTCTGTAACATTCTTGAAAGCCGAAGACAAATCGCCCTTTTGAAGTTTTACTCTTGCAAGAGCAATTGTACTAAGCGCAATACCATGACTACTCTTCAGTTGTCTAAAATATTTGTTGGAGAGTTTGTAGTATTCTTCACTTTTATCAAAGTTACCCAAATTCTCATGGGCATTGCCAATGTTGTCGTAAATTGATGCCAACATCAGAGTATCATTTAACTCAATCCTAATTTTTAAAGATTTATCGAACCATTGGATTGCCTCATCAACGTTGTTTTGTTTTAGGTAACTTAATCCAAGATTCCCCTGTGTTCGGGCAATATGTCGTAAACTTTGAGTGTTTTTGGAGTAATCTAAACTGAGTTTAAAGTACTCTTCCGCTTCACGATATCTTTCCAGATTAAAGTGAATAATTCCTAGGTTGTTGTAGCCGGAGGCTATTCGAATACTATCATTCAGTATTTTGCTAAGTTGAATTGTTTTGTCAATAAACTCTATTGCCGTTTCGTATCGCGATTGCCTAAGATAGCATGCTCCAATAAGGTTGTAAGCAACTGCCTGATTTGCAGTATCGTTTTTTGAAGCAAAAAACTCCAGCGCTTTTTTCCCAATGCTAATACCCTCGATATACTTACCCGTGGAATAGCATGCTTGCCCAAACGATAATTGTGCCTTTGCTATTAATGCTTCATCACCTAAATTTTTAGCAATTCCTAGAGCACTATCGGCATAAGCATATCTAAGTTCCGGGTTTCCTTGGGCATTGTTGGATTGCTCTATGAGGTGATTTACCTTTATTACAATGGAGTCCTTATAAACCACATTCTGCCCAACACACAGCATGGATGCTGAGAGCAATAGTAATGATATGAATAATACAGTATACCTCATATCAATCATTAGTTGTAATCGAACAAATGTAAATTTATTTTGAAGAACACCAAAATTCAATTCAACAATTCAATTATCAAGCAGTTTAATATTTTATGAATAAGTAAAATTTTAATTAAACAATAAATATTGTTAGGTAAATCAAGCCTATGAATTAAATATTATGCTGCAATTCATATATTTGCGTAAATCTTTTTAATATGATAAGTGCATTTAAGGCATACTTTTCTGGCTTGAAATTTAAAGGGAATTTATACACTCTAATAGTTTGGCGCTTTCTGCTCCTAATGTTCATTTTTACACTAACCCGACTATTATTCTATATTTTTAACATAGGTTTTTTTCCTAACACCACTTTGGGAGGGCTTTTGAAAATATTTGGGGGAGGAATAAGGTTTGATATCACTGCAATTCTGTACACAAACTTGCTATACTTTACACTCATGCTTTTACCATTTACTTTCCGATATAATAACCGGTATCAATCTGCACTAAAATATTTATTCATAGTTACAAATAGTATTGCAATTGGCGCTAACTGTGCCGACTTTATTTACTTCCAGTTTACATTGCGCCGAACGACTGCTACGGTGTTTAATGAGTTTAAAAACGAGCAGAATTTGGGTTCTCTTATTCCCGAATTTATTGGTGATTACTGGTATGTATTCATTATTTGGCTTATTTTATCTGCAGCCATAGTTTTACTTTATCGAAAAGTTAATAGGCCAAGTTTTCAAAGAGGATTAAAATATCACTTGGTGTATTTTGTAAATGGTCTTATTATAATGCTTATTTCATTTGTGCTGATTGTTGGTGGTTTGCGAGGTGGTTTTAGGCATAGCACTAGACCTATCACTTTGAGCAATGCTGGGCAGTACATAAAGGAGCCCCTAGAATCGGCTATTGTGCTTAATACTCCCTTTGCAATTTATAGAACAATCCAAAAAAAATCGCTCCAAAAGCTCAATTACTTTAATCAGGAGGAACTTGAAACTATTTACACTCCAGTTCATCGGGAAACTTCTGTTGACTCAATAAAGCGTTCCAATGTGGTTATTTTTATTCTTGAGAGTTTTGGAAGGGAGTACGTGGGACAGTATAACAAGCATTTGTTATCCGAAGGTTACCATGGTTTTACCCCATTTTTAGATTCAGTTATAGACCATAGCTTATACTTTAAGCATTCTTTTGCAAATGGACGAAAATCTATAGACGCAATGCCGTCTATATTTGCAAGTATCCCAATGATGGTTGAACCTTACTTTTTAACCAGTTACTCGGGGAATCGTATTAACAGTATTGCATCATTACTTAGGGCAGAGGGATATCATACGGCTTTTTTTCATGGTGCCCCAAATGGCTCTATGGGATTTCAGGCTTTTGCCAATGTGGCTGGTTTTCAGGAGTACTACGGCATGAGTGAATACCCTAGTTCTGAAGGTTACGATGGGATGTGGGGGATTTGGGACGAGGAGTTTTTTCAGTTCTTTGCTAATAAACTGAATGGATTTAGTCAGCCTTTCTGTGCGGCAATATTTTCAGTATCATCGCATCATCCGTATAAGGTTCCAGAGAGGTATGAGGGTCGATTTCCAAAGGGAATGCTTCCAATTCATCAGTGTATAGCCTATACCGATTTCTCTTTGAAACGTTTTTTCGAGACAGCAGCTAAAATGCCATGGTTCGATAATACCCTTTTTGTCTTTACTGCTGATCATGGAAATCAAATATACTTCCCAGAGTACAAAACAAACGCTGGTGTCTTTGCTGCTCCAATAGTATTCTATAAACCCGATGGAAGTCTAAAGCAGGAGGTGGACGATTTGGCACAGCAAATAGATATAATGCCATCCATCCTAGGTTATCTGAACTACCCAAGGCCTTTCATCGCTTTTGGCCGTAACTTGTTTGATGGTAAACAGCAACCATTTGTAATAAACTATACCGAAGGAACCTATCAATTATTTATGGGCGATTACCTCTACTTGTATAACGGAGTTAATGCTTCGGGTTTGTATGATTTTAAGACAGATAAATTACTTTCCATCAATTTGATTGGTACTATGCCTGAGGTTGAACTAAGTATGGAGAAAAAATTGAAAGCTATAATTCAGCAGTACAACTCCCGGATGATTGAAGATAAATTAACAGTAGCAAGATAGCTAGTTACTAACATTGAAAGCATTGCCACTTGGTGTTACCCTGTACTGTTTCAATTTATAACCATTAGCCGGAAATCCATTGTTAGATAAAAAGTATACGGTGTTGCAGTGGGGGCAAATAGCTTTGTACGATTCACTTTTATCAATATTAACTGATGCGTTAATGTCAATATGCTGAGGGCAGGTGGCGTCAAAAGCCTTGTACTCATCTTGATCGGCTCTAAAAACGATTACGCCATTGTTTTTGTAGCCAACACCAGTTTTCTTTACCGATCCAAAAGTTACGTTGAGGTTTGTAAACTCAGGTTCTTGAAGGCTGAAATAAAAATTAACGTAAACATCAGGAACTATTTCAGGCTCATCTTTACCACAGCCTACTGAAATAATACAAATAACAATTATTTGAAAAAGAAAAGCTATTTTTGCTCTCATTGGAGGTGGTTTAAATTGAATTTTGTGCAAATTTACAAAAAGGTTTTCTTTTTATGTTTAATTTTGGTTGTAACAACCTTAAGTTGCTCCAAGGATTTAGCTCCGCAAACGGTAAAATCCATTCCGGGCAAGTCGGAATGGAAAAGTAACCGTGAGCAACGAAAAAGAGCGCGTCAGGCATTTTGGCATAAACGCCGAAATGCAAGAATTACCAGAAAATCTGATAGAAACTTAAGAAGGCTTAAGAAAAAATCGGAACGAGCAGAGGCTAAACTTCAGAAAAGGCATATTGATAAGCAAACACCTGAAGTTCAAAAGAGAATGAAAGAAACAAGAAAAGAAGCAGATCAAAATAACGGAAAGCGAAGCTTACGTCAACGGCTAAAACGTTGGAAGTATAAAAAGTAAACTCTATGGATGCAGGAGACTATATTTATATAATCATTGCCATTGTTTTGGCTATTGTTAATGCTGTCGCCAACAAAAAAAAGAAGGATGCAGCTAAGAGGAAATCAGCAGAACCGCAACCCGAAGAGGTGCTAAGAGACCCTGCCGATATTCTACAGGAAATCCTTATGGGGAAAGGCCAAGGGCCTAAACCTCAAAAAGAGCAGCCTGAATGGTATACCGAGGAAGATGATTACGAAGAGATTCCATCAAAAAAACAAGAGCCGCAGGAAGAAAAAGCACCTCAGTATTGGAGTTACGAAGTAAAGGAAGAGCCTGTAAAATCAATTGAGTACGAACAGAGGTACGAGAATATAAGCGAAGAAAAACTTTATCCAACATTCGACACGAAGTTTCTGGATACTCCCGAGAACGCCAAATTCTCTACTATTGATAACCCTATAAGCATTGAATCATCAATTGAAGAGTTCGACTACGAGAGCCTTTCTGTAAGGGATGACTCAGAGGAAGAGATGCCCGATATGATTTTTGAGCACGAAAAGGCCATGGAAATGGAGGAATCAGCAGTTACAGTCGCAGATGAGTTTGATGCTAAAAAAGCCATTATTTACTCAGAGATTATGCGTCCAAAATACATATAACAGACTGTTGTCGTGAAAGTTGTTTTTGGTTTGCGGTTACAAGTTTTAACAAAACAATTTTGAATATCAACTAAGCTTTTGTATTAAAAAAACGTTATATTTGCAAAACAAAAGAGTTCCGAGATGTCGGGATTCTTTTTTATTTCATATACAAGGAGGTAAAAATGTCCAAAGTAATTTACTTGACCGAAGAAGGTTTGATGAAACTACGTAACGAGGTTGAGCACCTTAAAAGCGTAGAGCGCCCTGCTATTTCCAGGATGATTGCCGAAGCTAGAGACAAAGGCGATTTATCTGAAAATGCCGAGTATGATGCAGCCAAGGAAGCACAAGGTATGCTGGAACTTCGCATTTCGAAGTTGGAGGACACTATTGCCAACTCCAGGATTATTGATGAATCGAAAATTGATACCGATAAGGTTCAGATATTGAATAAAGTAAAAATCAAGAACCTCAAAACCAATGCAGAGTTGGTTTACATGTTGGTGGCTGAATCGGAGGCAAATCTAAAAGAAGGAAAACTCTCCGTAGCAACCCCAATTGCCAAGGCTTTAATTGGTAAAAAGGTTGGTGACGTGGTTGAGGTTAATGTACCATCGGGTTTGATGAGTTTTAAAATTCTCGACATTTCCCTTTAAAACCAAAAATATATGGCAACAATCTTCTCTCGTATTGTAAAAGGTGAAATCCCCTCGTACAAGGTAGCCGAAGATGAGAGGTTTTATGCTTTTTTGGATATCAACCCATTGGCCGAAGGCCATACGCTTGTTATCCCCAAACAGGAGGTCGATTATTTATTCGACCTCGACCCCGAAACACTTTCGGGATTAACACTATTTGCCCAGCGCGTGGCGAAAGCGGTTGAAAAAGTTGTGCCCTGTAAGCGCATCGGTGTTGCAGTGCTGGGTCTTGAAGTCCCTCACGCCCACATTCATTTGGTTCCACTAAACAGGGAATCGGATATAGATTTTCATAAACCAAAGTTGAAATTAACTCAGGAAAGGCTTGTTGAAATAGCCAGCAATATTGCGAAAGAGTTTAAGTAGATTAATAAGTTTAAAACTGCCTCAAATTTGAGGCAGTTTTAATTTTAAAGCACGCTAATTTTCACATCCTACGAACCTTATTACCTCAAAAAAGTTTCTTAATGCTAGATCAGTCTCCTTTCACCATTCCATTCACCACATCAATTACCAAGCCCATATCAAATCCGTGCGATACTCCAAAGCGGATTAGTTTATTTTTTAAATCGTAAACCGATTTCGATTTGGTTTGCTTGGCTTTTCGTGCAATTAGTTCGAGTAGTTGTGCTTTGTCGGTGCTTGGGTCTATTTGGGTTAGTACTTCATTAATTACATCGGCCGAAATTCCCTTTGCCCGAAGAGCTGTGGCAATCTTAACTCTACCCCATTTACTAATTCTGCTTTTATCGCGGACAAACATTGCGGCGTACCTTGCGTCATCCACAAATTTATCGGAAGTAAGTCGACTTATCACCCAGGAAATATCAGTAGTTTCCATTTTCCACAAAATCATCTTCTGCTTCAAATCCCCAGAACATTTTTCGCTACGGGCGCATAGGTTCTGTAAGCGCGAAAGCGCTTTTTGCCTGTCTACTTGTTTGATGGTTCTCGTATAGTTTTTAGTATTTTGCATTTTATATCTGATATCTCCTGTCTAATGTCTGGCATCTATCTTCTGCCAAAAGCCATTCTGTCCTTTCCGTTGATATCCTTTCTAATTTCCACATCACTATAGCCATTGCTAATAAGCAAATCCTTTATTTCATTCCCAAATGCCTGGTTAATTTCGAAGTAGAGTTGGCCGTTGGGGTTAAGCCAATTTCTCGATTTTTGGGCAATTGTTCTATAGAATAATAAAGGGTCGTTATCGCTGACAAAAAGGGCTAGGTGAGGTTCAAAATCGGTTACGTTTCGGTTCATCAGTTGCTTCTCCTGCTCCCTGACATAGGGAGGATTGCTAACTATAATATCGTAATGAGCGCCATCAATCTCCGATAATTCAAGAATATTGCCATTTATAAAATCAACATTAACGCTGTTCTTTATCGCATTAAGTTTTGCCACTTTAAGCGCATTTTCTGAAACATCAAGCGCTGTTACTTGTGCATCGGAAAGATATTTAGCCAACGAGACGGCAATACAACCCGAGCCTGTTCCTACATCTAGTATTTTAGGTGAATTATTCTTGTTATTGCTGATTATCCAGTGAACCAACTCCTCGGTTTCTGGCCGGGGGATTAATACCTCGGCGTTAACCTCAAAAACCATATCCATAAAATCCGCTTCGCCTATAACATGCTGAACTGGATTTCCTTTTTTGAGTTCATCCAAAACCTCAAGAATTCTGCTGGTTATATCACCACTTAGTATGTCGTTTGGGTTTAAATGCACTCTGTACTCAGGCATTTTAACTATCTTCTCAAAAAGCAATTTTCTGATGGCCTGTACCTCGGTTGCGGGGTACAATCCCGATAAACTTGTGCCAATTATATCAAACAGCTGCCTTAAAGTATAACTGTTCATTAAAAAGTGTATTTTTGTATAGGATACAAATTTACTGAATATTATGGATAACTCTGAGCTTCACAGGATGTATATGTCGCGTTGCCTAGAGCTTGCGCTTAACGGAAACGGCAATGTTGCCCCAAACCCAATGGTTGGTGCTGTTATTGTGCATAACAATAAAATTATTGGCGAAGGATTTCACGCACATTACGGCGAAGCTCATGCCGAGATAAATGCCATTAACTCTGTAAAAGATAAATCGCTATTAAAGGATTCCACTATCTATATATCGCTTGAGCCCTGCTCGCATTATGGAAAAACTCCACCTTGCACCGATAGGCTAGTTGAGTTGGGAATTCCCAATGTGGTTATTGCTACAGTGGACCCAAATCCAAAGGTTAGCGGACGCGGTATTGAAATACTTCGCCAGCAGGGATGCAATGTTACTGTTGGTGTGCTGGAGGAAGAAGCAAAGTTTCTGAACCGAAGGTTTATTACATATCACACAAAAAAACGTCCATATGTAATTCTAAAGTGGGCTCAAACAATAGATGGATTCATAGATGCAGTCCGCAAACCTACCGACCCCATCGCTCCAATATGGATTACCAACGAGCATGCCCGCTCCTTGGTTCATAGGTGGCGAAGTGAGGAACAAGCCGTACTTGTAGGAACCAATACTGTTGAAAAGGATAATCCACACCTAAACGTTCGCAGTTGGAGTGGAAAAGTTCCTTTTAGAGTTGTAGTTGACAGAAAATTACGTTTACCAAAGGAATCGCACGTTTTTGACGGTTCACAACCCACATTGATATTTCTTGGGAATAACAGCAGTTCTCTTGCCCGCAAACCAGAATTTGGCGGTATCCCAAATCTTGAAATGATTACCATTGATTTTGTAAAAGGAGTAGAGGGGCAAATTCTAAAGGAACTTGGCGATAGAGATATTATTTCAGTGATTATTGAGGGTGGTGCAATGCTGTTGAATAGTTTTATTCAGAAAGGTCTTTGGGATGAAGCTCGAGTTTTTGTAGGTAACAAATTCTTTGGCGATGGTGTTAAAGCTCCGCTTTTCAAAGGAACTTACTCCACATTCGATGATATTGGCGATAGCAAACTGTTTGTTTACAGAAACGAAGAGGGATTGTAGTTTTTATCATTGGTTTAGATTTAGAGGGAAACAGCCAAGTTCGGATGAATTGGACGCCAGTTGAGCAGTTTTTTTATATACCTCCTTGAATTATCTCCTTAATTGTTTTTGATAAATCCTGTGGATTTAAATGGTCGGCATCAACAACAATCTGAGCCTTTTCGTAGAACTTTTTGCGCTCGTCGAGAACTCTAATGATATAATCGTTTAGTTCCTCCTTGGTCTTCCCCCAAAGTAATGGTCTGTTAATTTTAGCATGAATTAGGCGCGAAACAAGAGAGGAAACCTCCATTCGAAGATAAACAGTCATTCCAGTTCTATTCATAAAATCGATGCTATTGTAAAAGCACGATGTACCTCCACCGGACGATATAACAAAATCGCCATCGAACGATGCAACCTCTTTTAGCGCTTCCTGCTCTATTATACGGAAGTAGTTCTCGCCATTAATCTCGAAAATCTGTTTTATGGTTTTGCGGTGCTTGGTCTCAATGTACTCATCCAAATCGATAAATCTATACCCAAGAGCCGAGGATAACTCCTTCCCAACCGTGGTTTTACCACTGGCCATAAAACCTATTAGGTAAACTTTCATTATAAAGCTACTAGATTTTTAAAATTCTACGCTAAATTAATTATTTTTTCAGGTTTTATAACTTAACTCCAGTATATTCAAGTTACGGGAAATGGTAATTAACCACAAAGGCGCACAAAGATAGACACGAAGGCACTCATATGAAAGATAAAAAACCTTTTTACTTCATATTTCAATGTCGTTTAGTTGAATATTATTTAAATTTGCAGAAAAGACAATCTATGAATATTCAGGCAGAAAAACTGGAACTCGTAAGAATGATTCTGGATACTGATAATCCGAGGATACTTTCTTTAGTTCGACGAATATTTACTAGTGCTAAAAGTGTCGACTTTTGGGATTCATTATCTCAATTGGAAAAGGAAGAGATATTTAAAGGGATTGATGAAATTGAGAATGGTGAAACTGTAAACTACGAAGATTTCATTAAAAAACATCGTTAATGAAACGCGAAGTTAGGCTCGCAAAGAGAGCCATGAAAAAACTCGACAATCTTTTGGTTTATCTCGAAAAAGAATGGTCAATAAAAGTTAAAAATGATTTCATCGTTAAACTTGATAAATCATTAAAGCAAATACAAAAATTACCCGATAGTTTCCCTGAATCAGAAAAAGTAAAAGGTCTTAGAAAATGTGTTGTAACTAAGCAGACCACAATTTTTTATAAATATACTGAGACATCGATTGATATTGTGGCAATTTTCGATAATCGACAGAGTCCAAAATCACTGGAAAACGAAATAAAGTAACCACTCGCTCGCATAGTAAACAAAAAACGACCCTTTCGGGTCGTTTAGTTTTTACATCTCCAAACTCATCTGCTCGGCGGCAGAATCATCAACAGGAGTGGTTTCATCGGAAGGAATTTCAGTTACCTCTTCTTCCTGAAAAGCGGATGCTTCCTTTTCCAAAGGTTCTACAAACTCCACTTTTTTGATATCGTATGTAGATAGTCGTTTACCTTTCGCTTTGTGGCCTTTTACTGCAATAAATGCATCCACATCCAAAGTTTCCTTATCGCGACTAGAGTGCTTGCCACCAAATTTAATTTCAAGGCAAGGATATAAATCGCTATTTAAGCTAACTAGGTAAGATTTATCATCCTCTGGGATGAATATTTGTGTTTTCTCGGAGTAGTCGAAACGGAAACGCTTTAGGTAAAACATTTTCTGCTCACCGTCGAAATAAACCGCTGAGAATATCTTGTCGGCATCGTACTTCTCAACAACTAAAGGTTGAGTATCGAAACGAAGCGAATACTCTGTTCCTGCAAGGAAGTATGTACCATCGTTATTTACAATCAGTATTTTCTCACCAGGAGCAAACTCTCCCAGCAAAATTCCTTTGCATTCGTGGTTTAGCCTTAACACCTCATCGTCGAACCAAACTTTTACTCCTTCAACTGCGCCAGCCATTTTCTCCTTCATCTGAAGTTTATGGATTGCGTAGCGAGTAAAGATATTCCCTTGCGAGCTGCGTCCCTTAACCGCAATTTGACTGAAATCTAGTTCAAGTATCAAGTTGCGTAAGCGAGGACGTGGTTTTAGGAATACCTTCAAAATCTCGGTTTCGCCATTTGGATTTGCGCTGAAGTAAAGTATCTGCGAACCGGGCGTTCCTTTGGTTATGTCGTACTCCTTGTCGCGGGTTGTTCCAGTAACGGCGCAGCGTTTCATCATAATATCGCCGTTAAGCCCATCGCGGTATAGCACGTTGTAAATTGTTCGTGTATCGTTCTTTTTATAAACCGCCACATGCTGTATATCCTTACCTACAAAGGCTTTTTCCTGTACCTTTTGAATAAAGTATTTTCCATTCTTAAGGAAAACAATTATATCGTCGATATCGGAGCAATCCGACACAAACTGGTCCTTTTTAAGTCCGTACCCAACAAAACCTTCGGCATAGTTCACGTAAAGTTTCTCGTTGGCAACCACAACTTTTGTGGCAACAATACTATCGAAACTGCGAAGCTCGGTTTTGCGCTCGCGTCCCTTGCCGTACTTTTTCTTTATCTGCTGATAATAGTTAATGGTATAGGTTACAATATTTGCCAGATGATTTTTAACCTCCTCCATCTCGTTCTCAATGGCCAGAATATGCTCATCGGCTTTCTTGATATCGAATTTTGAGATTTTACGAACTGGCTTCTCAGTCAACTTCAACAAATCCTCGCGGGTGATTTCCCTGCGTAACAATTTTCTGAAAGGATTAAAACCTTTATCAATAGCATCGATAACCATTTCCCAGGTTTCAGTATCCTTTTCGAGTTCACGGTAGATGCGTTGTTCGAAGAATATTTTTTCGAGCGATGAGTAGTGCCAATCATCCTCCAACTCCTTCATTCTAATCCTCAACTCCCAGGTTAACAACTCCTTGGTTCTGTCGACAGAGGCTCTTAGAATCTCCTTAACACCCATAAACCTTGGCTTATCCTGATATATTATGCAGGAGTTGGTTGATATGGACATCTCGCAATCGGTAAACGCGTAAAGCGCATCGATAGTCATATCGGGATTAGCATCGGGGAAGAGGTGAATTAAAATCTCAACGTTAGCCGCAGTGTTATCGTCAATCTTTTTAACCTTGATTTTTCCCTTATCGCTAGCTTTTACAATAGATTCAATTAACGAGGATGTGGTTTTACCAAACGGAAGTTCAGTAATTGCCAGTGTTTTGCGGTCTACCTTTTGAATACGAGCACGCATTTTAACGGTTCCACCCCTTATCCCGTCGTTGTAGCGGCTACAATCGGCCAATCCTCCTGTTGGGAAATCGGGGTAAAGCTCAAAGTCTTTGCCTTTCAAATAATCGATAGAGGCATCTATCAACTCATTAAAGTTGTGTGGAAGAATTTTTGAGGCCAAACCAACCGCAATACCCTCTACGCCTTGTGCAAGCAACAAAGGGAATTTCATAGGAAGCGTTACTGGCTCCTGATTCCTACCATCGTAACTGAGCATCCACTCTGTGGTTTTTGGGTTGAAAACCACATCGAGCGCAAATTTCGACAAACGCGCCTCAATGTAACGTGGTGCAGCAGCACCATCGCCTGTAAGCGTGTTTCCCCAGTTACCCTGAGTATCAATAAGCAAGTTTTTCTGACCCAGCTGAACCAGCGCATCGCCAATAGATGCATCGCCATGTGGGTGAAACTGCATTGTGAAACCAATTACGTTGGCAACTTTATTGTAGCGGCCATCGTCTAAACGTTTCATCGAATGCAGAATGCGGCGCTGAACGGGTTTCAATCCATCGTCCAAATGCGGAACGGCACGTTCCAGAATTACGTACGATGCATAATCCAAAAACCAATCCTTGTACATACCAGTTAGATGAGCCTTTTTGGCAACATCGCCAGTAAGTTTCTCAATTTTGGCGTGTAACTCGGGGGAATTATCTTCGTTTTCTCCTTCGGTTAATAACTCGTCAGCATCAAAATCGTCCAATTGCATTGCTTTTCCTCTATTTCAACAAATTCAAAATACTTTTTGGTTATGCAACCAAATTATCCTCTAACGCATTCACATCCTCGGCCTCAGAACTCACAACAACCTTATCCTCCTCAATAATATCCTCTTCAATTCTTAGGTTGTTGATGATAAATCCTTGACGGTCGGGTGTGTTTTTACCCATATAGAATTCCAACAAATCAAATATCTGGTCATCCTTAGTTAGGCGAACTGGGTCCAAACGCATGTCCTCGCCAATGAAGTTTTTGAACTCATCGGGCGAAATTTCGCCAAGACCTTTAAATCGGGTAATTTCAGGGTTTGGACCTAGTTCCTTTATTGCCTTCTCCTTCTCCTCAGGCGAGTAGCAGTAAGTTGTTTTCTTCTTATTACGAACCCTGAATAGCGGAGTTTGAAGGATAAAAAGGTGCTCCTGACGGATTAACTCAGGGAAGAACTGTAAGAAGAACGATATAAGCAAAAGGCGAATATGCATTCCGTCCACATCGGCATCGGTGGCAACCACAATCTTGTTGTAGCGTAGGTTGTCCATATCGTCCTCGATGTTCAGCGCGGCCTGTAGCAGGTTGAACTCCTCGTTCTCGTAAACAATTTTCTTGGTTAATCCATAGGTGTTCAAAGGCTTACCACGAAGCGAGAATACCGCTTGGGTATTCACATCGCGCGATTTGGTGATTGAACCACTAGCAGAGTCACCCTCTGTAATGAATAGGGTTGATTCATCGGCACGTTTTTCGTTTGTGTTGTAATGAACACGGCAATCGCGCAGCTTCTTATTGTGAAGACTAGCCTTTTTAGCACGCTCGCGAGCTAATTTCTTAATGCCCGAAATGGCCTTTCGCTCCTTTTCTGATTCTAGAATTTTTTGAAGAAGGGTTTGGGCGGTCTCGGAGTTTTTATGCAGATAATTGTCCAGCGAATTCTTAACGAAATCGCCAATAAACTTACTAACCGATGGCCCATTTGGCCCCATATCCTTGCTACCAAGTTTGGTTTTGGTCTGCGACTCAAACACCGGGTCCTCAACCCTAACGCTAATAGCGCAGATAATGGAGGTGCGAATATCGGAAGGGTCGAAATCCTTGCGGTAAAACTCGCGAATGGTTTTCACGTAAGCCTCGCGGAATGCCGAAAGGTGTGTTCCGCCTTGTGTTGTATGCTGTCCGTTAACGAATGTGTAATAATCCTCGCCATACCCGTTTCCGTGGGTAATGGCCACCTCAATATCTTCTCCCTTTAAATGGATTATTTGATACAATGGCTCTCCGGAAAGGTTCTCGTTCAACAAATCGAGCAAACCGTTCTTCGAAACAAAATCCTTACCGTTGAAGTTGATAATTAGGTTTGTGTTTAGGTAGCTGTAATTGCGCAGCATTGTCTCAATGTACTCCTCATGATACTTGAAGTTCCCAAAAACAGTATCATCGGGAGTAAACTCTACAATTGTTCCGTTAGCATCGCCATTGGATGAGAATTCAAGTTCATTCACCAACTGTCCAGCAGAAAACTCAACCTGCTTTGCAACGCCGTCCCTAATACTTTTGATAATGAAACGATTCGACAAAGCATTTACAGCCTTAATACCAACTCCATTCAAACCCACCGATTTTTTAAAAACCTTTGAGTCGTACTTGGCGCCAGTATTCATTTTGGAAGCAACATCCTTAAGTTTTCCTTGCGGAATGCCTCTCCCATAGTCGCGAACAGTAACTGTGGATTCTGTTAGGGTAATATCAACACGTTTCCCAAAACCCATCATATACTCATCGATGGAGTTGTCAAGAACCTCTTTTAGCAGAATATAAACCCCGTCGTCGGGTTGAGAGCCATCGCCCAACTTTCCAATGTACATACCCGGACGCCTACGGATATGCTCCTGCCACTCCAGCGTTTTAATGCTCTCCTCTGAATAACCTGTAGTCATAATTACCTCGATTCTAAATACCAGAAATAAAATATCAAACTAACAATCAATATCTTAAACCCACCACTAACACTTACAAAAGACACTTTAGATTTTACGATTGCAAAAATAAGGATTAAAAAATGCCACGGACGTTTAGTGCTGAATTAAATATCAACAAGTGGATAAGTTTTATGAACCAATTGACAATGCGATAATTAGTCAATTGGACAATTTGAGAATGAGTCAATTTTAAAACTCAGATTGACAAGTAAGCCATTGAGCTAGAAGGTGTTAATCCTTTTCTTTCAGGAAACTCTTTAATTTAAACAACATTCAAAGAACAACAAAACATATTATCATTTTAAAAATTTTCTTAATTTTATTTTACTAAACGAAAAACTAAAAACTTATGCAAGAAACCATTATTGGTGGGTTAATTGGCTTGACATCAGCATTGATTGTTGGAACACTAATCCCTACAATTAACAACTATCTAAACAACAAGAAAACGAAATATCAATTAATTATTAAGTTAACATCTATTTTGTACTTACTAAAAAACAACGTAAAAAGTTACTTACATCAAGAAATGTATAAAAAAATAGTTAGTTTCACTGACGATGAAGATGAAAACAGATTATCGAATTTGAGAGAACAAGTAAGTTCAAACATTTATGAAATATACTCACTACAATTAGAAATAGTAAAATATTTAAAAAAAAGACCACTCTATAGCGTTGAAGATATTTTTGAAAACATTGATGACCTTGAGCGCTTTGTTTGGCATACGATAATCAACTACAACAATGACAAAGAGGAATTTGCATTAGAATCTGAAAAAAAATACAGCAATGAATTAAGCGTAATGCTAGAGTCAGAAATGACCACCAGAATAAAGAGACAAATTTATATTAATAAAATATCAACAAATTGTAAGTTTTAAAAACTAAAAACAACTATAATTAACTAACGTAAACAATAGAGATAATGAAAAAATATAAAACAACAATTCTGATTGTCCTCGTTTCATTAATAAACAGTTCGTGTGCAACTATATTTTATGGAGAATCTGACAAAATGAGATTTGAGTCTAATCCCCAGGGTGCAGATGTTTACATAAATGGTATACATACGAATAAAAAAACACCTTGCGAAATTAATGTTGTAAAGGAAAAATATCAAACAAAGTTTATAAACAACCAACTAACTTATGAACTTATAAAGAGTGGTTATGCACCATCACGTAATTTTATTTTAGCAAAAACCCATCCCCTCGTTTGGCTTGATTTCGTTGCACTTGTACCAGGTTATGTAGATATATTTGCTCGTCGTGCTTATAAATACAATACTACAATTAAAGAAAACTTAGTATTATATCCAACTGAAACCAAATACGTATTCGTTGACTCAAAAAACATAAACTACACTTTTGAAAAAAAGACTGATGTAGACAACTTTATTCCTATCGCAGATAAAATTGAAGAGCAAAGATTTGCTTTAATCATAGGAAATGAAGACTATTCATCTTATCAACGAAGTTTATCTTCGGAACAAAATGTAGATTTTGCAAGAAATGACGCAAGCGCTTTTCATGAGTATGCAAATAAAACTTTAGGAATACCTGAGTCAAATATAATTTTTTTGTTAGATGCTACTACGAGTCAAATAAACCAAAGTCTAAATAAGTTAAACCTAATCATTAAAACTACAAAAGGCAATTCCGAAATTTTCTTCTACTATGCAGGCCATGGTTTACCAGACGAACAAACAAAAGATGCATATATAATTCCAGTTGATGTTAACGGCTCTAATCCTAACGAAGGAGTTAAACTAAATGATATTTATAAAAAACTAACAGAATACCCCTCAAAAAGAATAACCGTTTTTCTAGACGCCTGTTTTTCTGGTGGAGCAAGAAATCAAAACTTAAACCTAACGAGAGGGGTTAAAATTAAACCTAAAGAGGCACTACTAAATGGCAATATTATAATTTTCTCATCCAGCACAGGTGAGCAATCCTCAAATTCTTACAATGAAAAAAATCATGGCCTGTTCACATATTTTCTTTTAAAAAAGATAAAAGAATCAAAGGGCAATATAAATTACAATGATTTATTTGAATATTTATCTGAAAAAGTTCCGCTACAATCAATACTCGTAAACAACAAAGAACAAAACCCTCAAATAAGTTTTAGTAAAGACTTAAATGAATCATGGGGTAAAACCAAGTTGAAATAAATGTTGAATTACAAAACTTTAATCGTATGTCAAATGCTCTAAACGAAATTACTTCATGAAACTCCACTCCATTGTTCTTTTTGTAAAGGACATTGAAAAGTCGAAAGAATTTTACACCAAGATACTCAACCATAGTATTGTACACGATTTTGGAAACAATGTTATTCTTTCAGGAGGAATTTCCATTTGGCAAATTCAGCAATCGCATATAATCAGTCAAAAACTCGAAACTGCATCAAATTCAAACAGGTTTGAGCTGTACTTTGAAGCAGAAAATCTTGATGAAATAAATATCAAGTTGGAACAAAACAGTGTTAAGTTTCTACATCCTATCCACACAGAGCCTTGGGGGCAAAGAACATTGCGTTTTTTTGACCCCGATAACCATTTAATTGAGATTGGTGAACCGCTGGAGGTTTTTGTAATGAATATGCACAAGCATGGTTTGAGTCCAGAACAGATATCGAATAAGAGTGGTATTCCAATTGAAACTGTTAAAAATTTACTAAGCATTTGAGCAATGGAACTAGACGTACTTCAAAATAGAGATTTCAGTTCGGAGTTTACCTTTGGCACATCGCGGAGCGGTGGCCCTGGAGGACAAAACGTGAACAAGGTGAGCACGAAGGTTGAACTTAGGTTCAACGTTGTTGAGTCCGTTTTGCTCTGGGCCGATGAGAAAGAAATTATCCTAAAGAAACTTGAGAATAAAATAAACAAGGATGGCGAGTTAATTCTGGTTTCACAGTCGGAACGCTCACAGCTGGCCAACAAGGAAAAAGTGGTAGAGAAATTTTATGCATTGCTCCGGAAAACACTCACACCACAAAAGAAACGCAAGCCCACTAAGCAAACCAAAGCGTCGAAGGAGAAACGATTACAAAGCAAGAAACTGAATTCAGAGAAGAAAAGTTTACGAAAATCAATAAATACAGATGCTAGACACTAGACATCAGACAAGAGATATTGTTAACCTATAAATCAAACACTATGTACCTAGTCCTTGTAACCTATATCAAACCAATTGAGGATGTTGACGCACACCTCGCTAACCACCGAGCATATCTCGACAAATTCTACTCAACAGGAAACCTGATTTGCTCAGGTCCACAGAATCCTAGAACAGGAGGTTTGCTTCTTGCAAACTTTGCGAACACCAATGAGGTCTGGAACTTTATCCATAACGACCCATACTTCCTCAACCAAATTGCCGATTATAAAATTGTGGAGTTTAACCCTGTGAAGTACGCTAAAGGATTTGAGCAGTTTGTAAAGTAATAAACAAAAAAGGCCACCCTGAATGGATGACCTTTTGGAGCGGAAAACGGGATTCGAACCCGCGACCCTCAGCTTGGGAAGCTGTTTCAGATAATCTTCACTGTGCAGACCTTCATAGCCTTGAAGAGATTATAGGGAATGTTCCTTTAGATAGATTTCATTATCATTGACAGCCTAATAAACCTAGGAATTGTTGCAATTGGAGTTAAACAATTAAGGGATAACTTCAAAGGGGTTGCCATTATCGCTATCACACAATCAACAGAAGATGATAAAATGCGAGGATCAAATAAGATTGTGCATGATAGTGATATTGGTGTGTATACAATGGCATAGCAACAACCTTCAAGAATAGATTTTACAGGATTGGTATGGATTTGCCAATATTTGAAGAATTGGAAAGGATGCCTAAAAGGTCAAATGGGTTGAAATCGCCAAGAAATATACTATGGATAAACTTTTTGAAAATTATTACAATTATTACCCCTTAAAAAAGATTAAAATTTTTTTATTGAATAATTAAATCTAATTTTAAGTAAAAAATAAAAAAGGTATCATGAATAAATTTTCCATTCTTTCACTAATCTTTTTATTTGTTTTAATCTCTTGTGAAAAAAATGAACAGTCGCAATCAACAAAAGATGTTGTGATTGCAAAAGACGTAGAAGTAATTAACAATCAAACATGGAATGATAATTTCATTTCAATTGATTCAACTAATTACACCTTAACCTTCTCTCCCGAAATTTCTTTATCTCAATCAATTAAACCTGGGAATATAATAATATCAACCATTGGAGAAGGTTTGCTACGGAAAGTTAAAACCATAAATAATGTAAACAATCAAATTCAAATTCAGACAGACCCTATCTTCCTTACTGAAGTAATCCAACAAGGTTTGATAGAATTTAATCAGGAACTGACAACCTCTATGGTTAAAACTATAGATTATCACTATTCAGGTGTATACTTAAAGGCTAATAAATCAAAAGGTCTAAGTCAATCACCTCTTGAATGGGAAATAAACACTGTTTTGTATGATGCAGATAACAATCCATCTACAACAATTGATCAAATAAAAGTATTAGGTAGTTTTAGTTGTGATTGGAAAATTAACGCCAAAATTGATGTAGGGATAACTCAAGGTCTTAAGGAAGCTAAATTCGGATTCGAATCTTCTGAAAACCTTAACTTAAAATTAGTTGCAGGACTTCAATACAACTTTGAAAAAAAGTTCACTATAGCCACAATCAAATTTTCCCCAATTATTATCAATGTTGGAGCTGTTCCAGTAGTGTTTACTCCTCAATTTAATATAGTTATAGGCGTTAATGGCTATGCAAATGCATCATTATCATCTGAAATCGGACAGAGTTTATCATATAATGCAGGGATGCAATATTTGAATACTACAGGTTGGTCTCCTTTTCAATCCTTTACCAAAGATTTTACATTCCAGCCTCCCTCATTAGATATGAATGCTGGTGCTGAAGTTTTCTTAAAACCTGAATTAGTAATTAAATTGTACTCAATTGCAGGTCCTTATGTAAACACTAAAATTTATGGCAAACTTGATGCTAACATTCTACAAACACCATGGTGGAAACTTTATGGTGGAGTTAACATGGACGCTGGAATAAAAGCAAATATTCTAGACAAGTTTTTGTTGGATTATAATATTAGCGATTTAATTAAATACGAGCAGTTATTGGCTCAAGCGAGTACTCCCTTGGCAAAACTACCAACAGTAAATACCAGTGCCGTAACAGATGTAACATCCATTTCTGCCAACTGTGGAGGCAATATTACGAACGATGGTGGAGCAACAATAACAGTCCGAGGTGTATGCTGGGGCCTTTTCGAAAATCCAATAATCGAAGAACTTAAAACCGTTGATGGTTCTGGCGCTGGTCAATTCTCTAGCAATATTTCAAGTTTAATTATGGGAACAACCTATCATGTTAGAGCTTATGCAACAAACTCTGCAGGTACGGCTTATGGCGAGGATGTTTCATTCAAGACTTTAGGGTTACCATCGATTATTACTTCTGGGATTACGTCTATTACATCTTCTTCTGCTATATCCGGAGGAAATATAACATCGAATGGAGGATTACCAATTCTAGAGAGCGGAGTATGTTGGAGTACATCTGAAAACCCAACCATTCTAAATTATAAAACAACTGATGGTACAGGAAGTGGTTTGTTTGTCAGCAATTTGACGAATTTATCGGCAAATACAACCTATTATGTTCGCGCTTATGCTACTAATAACCTTGGCACTTCCTATGGTGATCAAGGAATCCTTACAACTACTCCATTAACAACTGTAATTCCAACTGTTATTACTTCAAATGCGATTAACATTACAAATTCTTCTGCAACTATTGGGGGCAATATTACTTCTGATGGAGGGTCAACAATCTTAGAAAGAGGCGTTTACTGGGGTACTGTTCCCAATCCTGTAATTAATGGTTCTAAACTAGTGATTGAAAATAGCAATGCATCATACTCATTAACCATCAACTCATTAAGTGAGTCTACGAAATATTACATAATTGCTTATGCTATTAATAATATTGGAGAAGCACAAGGTGACGAAATTAGTTTTACTACCAATTCAGAGGTGGGAGGAAATACCGTTACTGATATAGATGGTAATATTTATAATACAATTACAATTGGTAATCAAGTTTGGTTGAAAGAGAATTTGAAAACAACAAAGTTTCAAGATGGGACTGATATTGCAAATATTACAGATGGTACAGAATGGGCCAACATGACAACACCTGCTTTTTCTTGGTATAATAACGATATAAGTTATAAAAACCCCTACGGCGCTTTGTATAATTGGTATGCATTATCAAACAACAAAGGGGTGTGTCCGACAGGTTGGCGTGCTCCGTCGGATGAAGACTGGGACATACTTGCTAGTTTTCTTGGAGGATCAAGCATTGCAGGGTCAAAACTAAAAGAAGCAGGCACCTTACACTGGAATAGTCCAAATTTATACAGCAATAATGAAAGTGGATTTACAGCCATCCCGACGGGTTATCGAGACGGGTTTTCTGGAATCTTCAACTCCTTTGGAGAAGAGGCACTATTATGGTCAACAAGTCAACCATTTGATCTTTGGAAATCTATGGTTTATTTGACTAATGGAAATGAAGAACTCCTAAAAACGACCTATCTGAAGCCATATGGATTATCTATCCGTTGCATAAAATCTAATACTAAATAAATGCAATGAAAAAATTTCAAATTTAAAAAAAGATGATTTTTATTAAAATATTTAAGTCTTTGAAATGATAATTGAGTTAATGAACAAAATCATTTGAATAAAAACATAATCTTAATACCTCAATTCTAACTTTTAAATTATCTTTTCACAAATATTTTCTCCCTCCTCCAAACAATTAAATTAATGCAATGTAATTTATGGAAAAAGAATCCTCTTTGTATCTATTAATTAAAGAATAGATAAAAGCAACGAGGGTTCTTTGAAATGCTAATTTAATTCACCTGATTAATGACACACTTCGTTTTAGTAATGTTTTAGTAACCCTAAAAACAAAAAGCCTCACATCTCTGTAAGGCTTTCATTTTCAGTGAGCGGGAAACGGGACTCGAACCCGCGACCCTCAGCTTGGGAAGCTGATGCTCTACCAACTGAGCTACTTCCGCAAATTCTTTGGTAAAAGTAAGAATTTTACCAATTGTTGGTTGTGTTTGCTACGAAAAAATGCCGATAGGGTCTATAATGCTAGTTATAATACCTCTATTGGCCTTGCTTGATGATGCATTATTCAGAGTAATAACAGGAATTGGCGACTCGTTGATGATATGATGAGCAAATGCGCCAAGGTAGTTGTCGATACCACTTTCACGGTGAGTCATCACAATAATCGAATCGCAATTAATCTCTTTGGAATAATCAAGAATTGCTCTGTAAGCAAAATCTTCTTCCTTGCGAATAATGTTTACAGTGTACTCTATATGGTTTTCCTCGTACAATTTCGCGTATTTATTTACCTTGTCCTGCATACGGGTGAACTCCTTCTCCATATCGCCAAATATTACAGATACAATATGTAGCTTAGCTTTATGCTGTAGAGCAAGTGAAATAGAGTTGAAAAGTTTTAATCGACAGTTATTTGCTAAGTCGAGAGGAACAAGAATATTCTTGAACTTTTCCTCAGTAACACTCTTAACTGTAATTACTGGCTGCTTTGCCATAATAATTACGTTGGAAAGTGTTGAGCCAAGTCTTATTTCGCCTGGATTCCCAGGGATATTATCTGTCATTAGTATGTAGCGCACCTTATTTTCGTCGGCATACTCCACTATTTTTTGGTGACGTTTCCCTTGCAGAACCTTATAAACTGTGCTCTGGTCGAGCTGAAACTTCCGCGATACCTCAATTAATCTGTTGAAAGAATCGTTCACCAATTTCTCAGGCTTGATATCCTCAAGCCACCAATCCCGAAGGTCCAATACGTGTAAAAGGTGAATTTCAGCATTAAGAACTGGCACTAACTGTTTAGCATAGGTTAATGCTAGGTGATATTGGTCTCCAAAATCGACGGGTACTAAAAGTATTGTTCTCTTGTTTGGCATTTTATTAATCAATTTATTCCTTCAAAGTTAACATTGATGCTTCAAAAAAGTTCCACAGGAACTGTTAATCGACATTAAAACTAATGTTTAATCCTTAATTTTTGCCGATATAAATTCCCTGTTCAGTTTTGCAATTGTGCTTATAGATATTCCTTTTGGACACTCGGCTTCGCAAGCGCGAGTGTTGGTGCAACTTCCAAAACCAAGTTCATCCATTTTGGCCACCATACTCTTTACCCTATCAACGGCCTCAATTCGCCCCTGAGGGAACTGTGCAAGGTGTGTAACCTTGGCGGCCACAAACAGCATTGCCGATGCATTCTTACAAGCGGCCACGCACGCTCCGCATCCAACACACGATGCAGTATCGAAAGCAACGTCGGCGTTGTGCTTGGGAACAGGAATTGTGTTAGCATCCTGTGCTGCACCAGCGTTTACACTGATGTATCCTCCTGCATTGGTAATTTTATCGAACGCAGAGCGGTCAACCACCAAATCCTTAACAACTGGGAACGATGCAGAACGCCAAGGTTCAAGCGTAACGGTATCGCCATCCTTAAAAAGTCGCATTCGGAGTTCGCAGGTGGTGGTGCGGTGGTCGTTTCCGTGGGGGCGACCATTGATGTATATTCCGCAGGAACCGCAAATACCCTCGCGGCAATCGTGGTCGAATGCCACTGGCTCTTTGCCATCCTTAATAAGTGTTCCGTTAAGGTAGTCGAGCATTTCGAGGAATGACATATCCTCGGCAACATCGTTAAGTTGGTATGTTTCGAAGCGACCTTTGCTCTTAGCATTTTTTTGTCGCCATATTTTGAGTTTAATGTTCATTGCAATGTGGATTTATCGTTGATAAACCGATTATTTATAGCTACGTTCCTGAAGTTTCACAAACTCGAACTTAAGTTCTTCCTTGTGAAGTTGAGGTTCATTACCATCGCCGTTGAATTCCCAAGCCGCAACATAAGAGTACTGCTCATCGTTTCGCTTAGCCTCTCCGGTGTCGGTCTGGCTCTCCTCGCGGAAGTGCGCTCCGCAGCTCTCCTTCCGATTCAGGGCGTCGTAAACCAACAGTTTGCCTAACTCCATAAAATCGGCAACACGGCCTGCTTTCTCCAGTTCTTGGTTCAGTTCCTCGCCAGTTCCGGGAACTTTAAGGTTTTTCCAGAATTCAGCCTGAAGTTCATCTATCAACGTTAAGGCTTTTTTCAAACCCTCCTCGTTGCGAACCATACCGCAGTAATCCCACATAATTTTACCCAAACGCTTATGGAACGATGTGGCCGTTTCGGTTCCATTTATGGATAAGAACTTGTTGATACGCTCGCGGGCATTTTTCTCTGCCTCATCGAACTGAGGAAGATTTGTGGCGATTTTTGGCGTTTTAATTTCGTCGGCCAAGTAATCGGCAATGGTGTATGGTAGTATAAAGTAGCCATCGCCCGATGTTTGCATAAGCGAACTAGCCCCCAGACGGTTTGCACCGTGGTCGGAGAAGTTAGCCTCGCCAATGGCGAACAGACCGGGAACGGTTGTCATCAAATTATAGTCGACCCAAAGACCACCCATGGTGTAGTGACCCGCAGGGTAAATTCGCATTGGAGTTTCGTAAGGCGATTCACCGGTAATTTTATGGTACATATCGAACAGGTTGCCGTAGCTATCCTCAATAACATGACGACCCTTTTTGTTGATAGCATCCTTGAAATCCAGATAAACCGATAATCCTGTAGGACCTACGCCATAGCCAGCATCGCAACGCTCCTTTGCTGCACGCGATGCAACATCGCGGGGAACAAGGTTTCCGAACGCAGGGTAACGACGCTCCAAGTAGTAATCCCTTTCATCCTCAGGAATATCGTTGGGTTTACGTGTATCGCCTTTTTGCTTTGGAACCCAAACTCTACCATCGTTACGGAGCGATTCCGACATCAACGTTAACTTACACTGATGGTCGTTTAGCACCGGAATACTGGTTGGGTGAATTTGGACAAAACTTGGGTTTGCAAAGTATGCACCCTTCTTGAACGCTTTCCAAGCGGCAGAGCCGTTTGAGTTCAGCGCCAATGTGGATAGATAGTAGATTGTACCGTATCCACCAGTAGCCAAAACTACAGCGTGCGCAGAGTGACGCTCAATTTCGCCTGTAATTAAGTTCCTAACAACAATGCCTCGGGCTTTGCCATCAATAACAACTAAATCCATCATCTCGCGGCGAGGGTACATTGTAACTGTTCCCTTGCTAATTTGACGCGATAGCGCAGAGTATGCACCAATTTGACACTGCTGGCCAGTTTGCCCTTTGGCGTAGAAGGTTCTCGAAACCTGAACACCTCCGAAGGAGCGATTATCGATATATCCACCGTAATCCCTAGCAAACGGAACGCCAAGCGCTGTGTAGTGGTCAATTACCAAATTACTAACCTCGGCGGCACGGTAAACATTGGCCTCGCGGGCACGGTAATCGCCTCCCTTAATCATATCGTAGAAAAGACGATAAACGCTATCGTTATCGTTCTTGTAATTTTTTGCAGCGTTTATACCACCCTGAGCAGCCACAGAGTGTGCTCTGCGTGGGCTATCCTGATAGCAGAAAACTTTAACGTTGTAGCCCAACTCGCCCAGAGTTGATGCTGCCGACGAGCCAGCCAAACCAGTTCCAACAACAATAATATCAATCTTTTTACGGTTTGCGGGGTTCACAAGGCGCAACTTTGCCTTATGGTTTGTCCATTTATCGGCCAATGGACCTTCGGGGATTTTTGCATCGAGCTTAGTCATATATTGTATATGTTAGCTGTGATTACTTGAAAATTAAGAAGTAGAGAGGAATTACGCTAAAACCTACAGCAATTAAAATAGCGTAGATATAGGCAACAACCTCTAAGCGCTTAAGCCATTTTGTGCCATTCCAGCCAATGGTTTGGAACGCTGCCCAAAAACCGTGACTTAGGTGTAGCCCAAGGAATATAGCTCCAACAACGTAAAGCAAATCGTACCACCAGTACTGTATAAAAAGACCTGCCACAAGTGAATAGGCATCGTCCATTACTACGCCATCGTAAGTAATTGTTGGCATTTCGCCAAAGCGCATCTTCCAGAAAAAGTTGGCAAGGTGAATTGCTAGGAATATCGATATCATTCCACCCAGAATGTACATATTCTTCGACGACCAGGTAGAAACTCCATTCCCTGATGTCTGTGAGTACCCAATTGGACGGGTTCTCCTGTTTTTTAGGGTGATGTAAGTGGCGTAGAAGATGTGAAAGAGAAACCCTGCAGCCAGAATTGGTTCCATAATTTTAATGGCAGGATTGGTAGCCATAAAGTGGGCGGCGTGGTTAAAAGTTTCTCCATCGCCAACAAGTAGCATCAAGTTTACGGTAAGGTGAACAAGCAGGAATACCATCAGGAATAGCCCTGTGATACTCATTATCAACTTTTTCCCAATGGACGAATTGAATATTTCAATCATAGCATTAGCGTTTAATTTGGCAAAACAAGTTAGGAAAAGTTTTTAAAAATTTGACAATGTGATAATGAGAGAATTTGAAAATTCGATAATTTGAAAATTTGAGGATTTGATAATGAGACAATTTAATTGTTTTTGGGATTAGGCATATAAATGACAAATCCAAATATTTATAAACCCTCAGGGTTTGAATGTTCTTTTCTCTCAGCATATTAGAGAATTAAGTTCTGGCTGGAATCATTCAGTTAATAAATGCAAAAAGCCCGACAATTTGAACTGCACCCCAAAAGTTAGACATAACATTTGGGGTGTTTTTTATGAAA
>ENA-UOWO01000015-UOWO01000015.1-activated-sludge-metagenome-genome-assembly--contig:-NODE-15-length-245622-cov-55.914044_pt1 | contig 245622 bp, 215 predicted proteins | sample MGYA00238148_ERZ761564 | MGnify/ENA primary metagenome ERZ761564 (study PRJEB28885, sample SAMN05720194) | activated sludge metagenome | isolation source: Anaerobic digester | place: USA... | reverse complement strand
CTACGAATCGAAGAAGCAAAAGGTTTATACGGAAGGTTCTTTTTCGATTTTTGGGAGGGTTTTCACACTAACCGGGAAGCGGGAGTATCGGCTGCCGGTTTTAAAAAATGGATAAATCGAAGGTTTTTTTTACGGGGTCTGCTTTGAAGAGCTTTTCCGGGAAGGATTTGATGCGGAAGGTCGTTGCAAAACTTGATAGCTTTAATTTTGACTCGAGATAATCGAATTCGATTTTTGTCTCGTTTTCCCAGCAATGGAGGTCCTTTTTAAGCGTGAGGTTCATACTGCGAAAGGCGAAGGTCTTGATGTCATAGCTTGTGTCGAAGGCAAAAGAGAATCCAGGGAAAGTACCGCCCAATTCGAGCGACATCGATTTGCTTGGCTTAACCTTCAAAGCCATCGAAGCGGAGAATAGGTCAAATTCCATAGAAAGCGAATCATTGATGTAGGACCAACGGTCTTTGGCTGACTTTTGGGGGTAGTATTCGAAGTCAAAGGTGTTTTGAAGAGATTTAAGAGTCCCAAACCCTTTCAACTTAAAGGTGTTCTTTTGCTTCAACCGGGAAAGCTCGAATCTCCCGGTATCTGTTGCCGACCAGGTAAAATCGAAATTTTCCGTGAAAGCATTCACAAGGCCGAGGTTGCTGAATTTGAGCGCGTTCGCATTCGTGATCGTTTCAATCGCTTTATCCGCTTCGTAAGCGTAGGTGAAGTTGACGCTGGAGCTGCCGTAGGGATGATAGAGGTTGAAGGAAAACTGAGTGTTGACAAATCGCTCCAGATCCAAACTGTACGGGCTTACAGTACTCATATTAAAAGAGAGTTGCCAGATTTTGATCGTTGTGTTGGATTTTAATGTCGGGTCGCCCATGCGATCACTACTTTTTAAAAAATCGAAGCTGTTCAACAAGATGAACTCCGAAAAAAGAAACGGGACCTTCAAAGTGGTCGTCATGTTGAGGGTATTTTTTTCGGAAGCGACGCCCAACTCGGAGTAGTTTTCTCCCTGGGCAATTAGGAAAACATAGTCGTGCGTCATCTGATGGTTGAGCCACCATAGGTTCACCGAAGCTTTGGAAAGTATATTTTCCGAATACCGCCAAGCGGTTTCGTTGTTTTTCCTGCGGATATATCCTAAACGCACCGTATAAGCGCTGTCAAAGGTTAGAAAAGCTTTTTCTTTTTGCCCGAATTGAAAAGTAATATTTTGAAATGGAACCGTATTATCGATTTTGAAGTAGTTCGTAAAGTCTTTTTTATTGAAATCCATGTTGAGGACCATGTCGGTCTGCATGGGTTTAACAAGCTTGACGTCGTTGATCGCGACCGCGCCATACCCGATTCTTACATTTTGAAGAGTCGTATAGTCCAGCAAATCCAGCGCTTCGACGACTGGAGTCGCGCCGGGGGTTTCCGCTTTTCCGGTTAGGGAAAAGCCCGATAAAGTGATCGTGACGGGGTAAATCTCCTTGAATAACACGTGAGCGTAATTGCCGAGCGAAAATGAGGGTAAAAGATAGGTGTTTTTTGAAGCGGTTAAGGAACGGTTTTCCGTTTTATTCGCCTTCAATGAGAAGTTGATCCCTTTCAAAAAAAAAGGGCCGGAAAATTCCAGCCCGTAACTCCCGTTACGGCTGTAAGATGCTTCATCCTTCAAAACGCGAGTAGAATTGTAGAAGGCTTTCAAGATGAGACTATTTGCGAAAGTTTTGCTGATATTGAAGTCGATGCTTCTTTCCTGGTCTTTGAATTCGTTTGCGGATTTTTGGCTCATTTTCAAGTACCCGGCGGTGTCAAAGGGAAGTTTGAACTGGTTCTCTGTCGTAATTGTCGCGCCTTTTTTCGGCCCTTTTTCAACCGTATCGAAACCGATCATGCCTTTTTCGTTTGTCCGATCGAGATAGGTGTATTTCATATGCGTTTGGACTCCTCCTTCTCCGCTTAAAGAGAAGGAGATCTCGACCGGTTGCGTCTCTTTTGTCAGGTCGGCAAAGTACACCGGATAAGGCAAGATCGGAATATTGAGGATATAGAGCAACAGATCGTAAGCGATGATCTCTTTCGATTCTTTGACCACGATGTACCCGGCTTCGAACCGGTAATGGGGTTTCTCCAGGTCACAGGTGGTCAAATATCCGGTATGGATTTCAGTTATGTTTTTGTTGACGAAAGTTTTACTTCGACTTTTTTCTGAAACAAGGATCAAGGGCTTTTCTTGCCCTTGTTTGTTTTTTTGCTTGAAAGTACCCCGCAGGTGATACATGAAAAAAGCGTTTCGTTTCACATAGGCTTTGACCCGCCGGGCCTGATAAACCTCTTTCTCCTGTTTGAGAGTGACCATCGTCGCCCCTTCGGATTCCGCCAGAAAATAGTCCACCCATTCTTCGTTTTCGAGATAGGCGATCACTTTTGGCGCCTGAAGGGTCATTTGATCGTATTCGATGATGACATTCCCGGTGAGCGTGATCGTCTTCTCCTTGCCGTTGTAGTCCATGTCGTCAGCGCTGATTTTGATCAGGAGCTCATCAGAGGAAGGTATCAGCGGGTTTGTCGTGGGTAAGGAAGGCATATTTTCGGATCGCGCTGTATCTGTTGCAGACGCGTTCAAAGTCCGGGCTGTTTCCGTCGCCAGTAGCGTCTGATCGTTAGAAAAGGACGATACCGGCCATAAAAAAAGCGGGAGGAGGATCAATAGCATCTTCGAGGCGGCCGAAAGCGTGAACAATCGGCTGATCATCTCTTTAAAGCGGTACATCAATTTCGTGTCAAGGAGAATGAATAAAATCAGACCAATGACCGAGAATCCGATATCCGGCAACCAAGAGGCCAGAAAGGGGGTCAGCGTTTCTCCGTCTTTTCCCAAAGCGGACATCCAGGCTCCGCTGCCCTGGTACAGCACAATCAGCAGGAAGGTGAAGATGACGCTCCAGGATTTGCTTTTAATATTGAAGGTAAGCGACAAAGGGACACCTAAAAAAGCGACAATGATCGGCCCCAAGGCGTTCGCAAATCGCGTATGGAACTCCACCTCCAAAGAATTCGTCCGTATTCCCATTTTTTTGTAGGCGTCGATTTTAATCCACAATTCTTTGGAAGTGAGATCTTGCGCGCGTTTGGAGGTGTCTCGGATAAATTCGTCGAGGTCTTTTGTCAAATCGATCTCCGTTTCTTGAAAGACCGTATCCAGCTTCATCAAACCCTGGCGATCCATCGTGAATACACGGCCTTCAACCAACTTCCATCGGCCGGTATCCTCAGATTTCTTCGCTTCGCGCGCGTAGTAGATTCGCATATCCGACTGGGACAAATCATACAGGAGAACATCCTCGAAGGTTCCCTTTTCCGTGTCGAATCGCTTGACGTAGAAATAACGGTTATCTCCCACGTCCAGGAACTGATTGGCTTTGATCGTGCTCTCCGGCTGTTTGTAGACGTACCGGGTCAACGTTTCGGAAGCGCGGTGATTGAAATCCGGGACCACGAAATCGCTGAGCAGATAAGAAAAGGCACTGAAAAAAGCTCCTAATATCAAGAACGGGATGACGATCTTTTTAAAAGAGATGCCATGCACCTGCAAGGCCATCAATTCAGAGTTCGACCCCATTTGGGAAAGGATCCAGAAGATCGCAAGCAAAACGCCCACGGGAATGCCCATGACGGTAAACATCGGAATATTGTAGTACAGGAGCTCGAACAATCGCCAAATCGGCACTTTATAGCTGACAATTACTTCTGAAAGCTGGTACAGCAACTCGATACTGACGAAAAGGATGAATCCCCCCAAACCCAAGATGAAAGGAAACATCGCGCTTTTCATAACATATCTGTTGAGGGTTTTCAAACAGGTCAAGCCCCCCGTATCTCTGATTTGGATAAGGAACTTTCGGATCGGTTGAAAACTTGGCGAATCTGATCAACCGATCCGAAAGAATACGTTACTTATTCGCTTCCTCTAATTCTTTTTTACGCTCTGCGATGATCTTTTCTTGAATGTTCCCCGGCACTTCGGAGTATTCTGAAAACTTCATTGTGAAATATCCTTTTCCACTGGTAATCGATCCGAGTTTATTCGAAAAGTCAAGCATTTCAGCAAAAGGCACTTTGGCTTTCACAACCTGGAACCCTTTGGACCCGGATTCCATTCCCAAAGGTCTTCCTCTGCGGGAAGTGATTTCGCCCATCGCATCTCCGGCGTTTTCGTCCGGCACGCTGACTTCTACTTCCATAATCGGCTCCAATAACGTCGGTTTGGCGATGTCCATCGCTTTTTTAAAGGCCTGAACCGCCGCAATCTGGAAAGCCATATCCGATGAGTCCACTTCGTGATAAGATCCGTCGTAGAGATCAACCTTCACGTCTACGACCGGGTATCCCGCCAGAACGCCTTTTTTGAGACCGGAACGAACGCCTTTCTCTACGGACGGGATATAGTTATATGGGACGGAACCGCCGAATATGGTTTGTGCGAACTCGAATCCGGTTCCGCGAGGCAAAGGCGACATCTTGATCTTGACATGCCCGTATTGCCCGTGGCCCCCGGTTTGTTTTTTATGCTTGTATTCCGCATCCGCTAACTCTTTGACCGTCTCGCGATACGCGATCTTCGGTTTTCCGACTTCGACCTCTACCTTGAAAAGCCGTTTTAAACGTTCGATCATAACATCCAGATGGACCGAGCCGATCCCTGAGATAACCGTTTCTCCGGTTTCTGTATCGTGCTCCCAAACAAAGGTAGGATCCGATTCTGAAAGCCTGGCCAAACCGTTGGATATTTTATCGATATCTTGCTTCGAAACGGGTTTAACGGACTTGGAGAGCATTGGCTCGGGGAAGGTCAACGCGGGGATCAGCAGTTTTCTCGCCGTATGCGATAAAGAGTCGCCGACGGAGCTTTCTTTCAGTTTCGGGACGCTGATGATATCTCCCGCGACAGCTTCCGCGATTTCTTTTTGTTCTTTCCCGACGACGGCATAGATATGCGCGGCTTTCTCTGAAGAACCTTTCGTGGAATTGACGAAGCTGTCTCCGGTCGCGATTTTCCCGGAGTAAAGCTTAATGAAGGATTGTTTACCAATGAACGGGTCCACGGCCGCTTTGAAGATGAAACCGACGAAGGGTTCATTTTCGTTAGGTACGATCTCGACTTCCGATCCGCCTTCAACCATGGTGGTTTTGATCGGGCGTCCTTCGTTTGCGCTCGCGCACAACCGAACGAACCAATCCAGAAGGATGCCTGTACCGGCGTTTTTCAAGGCACTGCCTACGAAGACAGGTACAACTTGCCCGGAAAGGTAGGCTTTTTTCAATGCGGCGCCGAGTAGATCCAATCCAAGCTCTTCTCCGCCCAAATAGCGATCCATAAGGTTTTCATCGGTTTCGACGATGTCTTCGATGGTTTTCTCAAATAGCTCTTTAACGCGGTCTTTCATCGAATCGGGAATCGCCATTTCCGTCGTCTTTCCGGAACCATCTGCCGGGAATTGATAGGCTTTTTGGCTTAAAACGTCGACGACGCCTGTAAAACTCTCCCCGGATCCGATCGGCAGCGCTAAAGGCAACATCTTTATGTCGAAAGTTTTTTTCAGTTCATCGAGCGTTTGATCGAAATCGGCTCTTTCCTTATCCATCTGATTAATGAAGACCATAACGGGCTTCATTTGCTCTTGGGCAATCCGCCAGGTTCTTTCGGTCTGAACCTCTACTCCTGCGCTTGCGTTGACGACCGATAAGATGTTTTCGCCCACAAAAACGCCCAGGATAACCTCGCTGATGAAGTCCCCGAACCCCGGGGTATCGATAACGGTCAGCTGGGTATCGCCGTATTCAAAGGTTGCGACGGCATTAGAAAGACTGGTGCTCTTCTCTACTTCGAGTGGGTCGTAGTTCATAATCCCACCTATTTTTTCCGCCTTTCCCGTTCTCACTAAAAATGCTTCCGCTAATACACTCTTGCCACTTCCGTTGTGGCCGATAAAAGTGACGGTTTTCCGTTTTTCCAATGGCAAACTCAACTTTAGCACCTCCGTTTTTGCGCTAATTCTATGATAGTGTCTTTACCTTTGTTCATTTCGGTATAACCAGCAACCCGACAGGGATTTCGGGCTCTCCTCCCGGCGGGTTGTTCACCACTCGCGATTTGATCACCATCGTCGAAGAGGAACCGCCGTCAAGGCACATCGCGTCCGTAAACCCTTTGCTGATAAGAAAATCGGCCAGTTCTTCGATGGTTAGCCCCGCGCTGGAAGACTGATATCCGTCGATGACAATAAAGAATAGCTTATTCGGCGCGAGCGCTACGACAGTTCGCGGTGTCCGTGTCGTTAACAACCGCTCTCCGTACCTTACTTTTTCCGTCTCAACGCTTGCGATCAGCTTGCCACCTTCCAAGATTTGCGGCCCGCCTTCTATCGCGAATCGGATCTCGTATGGGTATCCCGAAACGATTGTCCGTATCTCGGTCGAATCCCCTATTTTAACATATTTCGAAACCCCGATCGGCGAGAGCATGACGACATATCCGTTTTTCGGTGCCCGAACTGCGTATTCTTTCGAAATAACCCGGTTGTTCTCCACGACGACGTATTCTCGGTCTCCTTGTCGAGGGATCTGTTGGCTGAACTCCTCGGTGTAGATGATAACGTCTCCGTTTTTGCTGAACTTGTTGACCCCTTTCACTAAAAATAGAGAAGCCCCCAGACTCAGTTGTATTTCCTGGTCCAAATTAAGTATGGCGTATTTCCCATCGCTCGTTTGTACAAAATAGGGTCTGGGATAGTAATAAGGCTCGCTTAACAGTTTGCCGTCTTTGATAAGAATGCCGATCGGAAAATTTGTGACGGTATCGAAGTAACATCCGTTGATAGCTGCGTAAGCCGTATTTCTTTTCGCCATCGCGCTGACCTTTTCTTTATAACCGATGCCGCCTAAAGCGATTTCCGGGGAGATTTCCATATCGGCGTTCTTCAAATCGATCTCCAAATAGGAAACTCGAAGCGTGTAACCCGCCATCGTCTCCTTCTTCCGGTACCACTGTATGCCTTTCGCCACTGTTTCTATCTCTTCCAGATACGGGTCGACGTGAGAAAAATATACGGCCACACTGGAACCTGCGCGATCGATTCGATACTCTACCGGAACGTTGAACTCGACTTGGAAGATAGAAAAAAACGAATCGCTCTCTTTCAGAGTCAAACCCTGTATTATCCCTTGCGTAACGTCTACCGGGAAAACCGTGATTTCGGCGATGTTTCCCTTGGTTTGGACCTTGATCACATCCTGTTCGTTGAAAAACGAGTCTGCGAACTCGAACTTAACGGTTCTGCCGTCGATTCTCGCCTCTCGGAGCGTTAACCGATGGTGGGGTTTATAAACATAGTATCGTTCGTCGTGTTCAAATTCAAACCCTAAAAAACTGAACGCGAGGTCGGCATTGATGTAGGTCATTTTGTTGATGACGATAACAAACCCGTCTACTTTTTCTGAAAAATCCAGGGTGATCCCTTTCAACGGGTCTGCAATCAAAGTTTTTTGCTCGATCGGGTCGACGATATAGTACTTGGTGGATTCTCCGAAATTGGTGACACCGGCCCCGAACATACGCAGGGCGGTCACGCTGATCAGCAGCTTGCCGCTCATTTCGATAACATCCGGCTCTCTGATCCGCAAATAATCACCGTTTTGCTTCACAAAAAATAGCTCTTGGGAGAACGCCTGGCAGATGCCTCCCGCGATGACCAGCAAGAAAACGAATAGGTATTTCATAAACAACCCCCCACACAAAAAAAGAATGAACGCGCGTTGCTCCTTTAAACGGTTACGCGACAACGTCCAAGATCAATTTCGGCGCTTCCGCCGGTTCCGTATCGAATTTGATCGCGCGGGTTAAAATCCCGAGCGCTTCTTCCATTCGTTTTTCTTCCCGATAGTACAAGCTGCCTAAAACTTCATTCGCTTTGACCGCGTCTCCGGTTTTTTTCTCCAAAACCAAACCGACTGCGGGATCGATTCTGCTTTCTTTCGTCTCCCGACCGGCGCCCAAAATCATAGCGGCCTTTCCGATCTCTTCCGTCTCCATTCGCTTGATCCATCCGTCTTTTAAGGCGTAAAAAGGCCGAACGTTGACCGTTCCGATCAACTTCAACGGGTCATCGATAAAGGCGGTATCTCCGCCTTGAGCTTGAACGAATTCTTTGAATTTTTTCAAGGCGTCCCCATTGCGGAAGCGTTCCATCACTCTGTTTTTCGCTTCCCGCTCAGAGATATCCGCCCCATATTCTACCATTTTTGTCGCCAGCGAAAGACAGATATCTGTTAAGTCCCGAGGACCTTGACCTCTTAAAGTCTCGACGCATTCGATGATCTCTAAGGCGTTGCCGACACTTTTCCCCAGCGGCAGATCCATATTCGTCAGGAACGCGCACGCCTTTTTCCCCGAAAGGGTCGCGATTTTCACCATCAACGCCGCCAAAGCTTGGGCGTCCGTCAACGTTTTCATGAAAGCTCCGGATCCCACTTTGACATCAAGGACGAAGGCATCGGCTCCGGAAGCCAGTTTTTTGCTCATAATGCTGGACGCGATCAGTGAGATTTCTTCCACAGTCGCGGTGACATCCCGGAGCGCGTAGATCTTTTTATCCGCTGGTACCAACTGTTCGTTGCCTCCGGCTACCGCGAGACCGATCTCGTTGACCTGCCTCACCCATTCTTCAAAGGCAAGCGAGGTTCGGAAACCCGGAATCGCCTCTAACTTATCTATGGTTCCTCCGGTATGGCCCAGCCCCCGCCCGGAAAGCTTAGCGACTTTTACGCCGCAAGCGGCGACCATGGGTGCCAGAATAATTGTCGTTTTATCACCGACTCCACCCGTGGAGTGTTTATCCACTTTTATCCCTTCGATGGCCGAAAGATCCATCACCTGACCGGAATGCTCCATCGCTCGAGTCAGGTAGAACGTTTCTTTTTCGGTCATATGCCGAAAGAATACCGCCATTAAAAACGCGGACATCTGGTAGTCTGGTATCTTTCCGTGAACGAACTCACTGATGAGGAATTCGATCTCTTCTTGAGAAAGCGCGCCGCCTTCACGTTTTTTTTGGATCAGGTCGACCATTCTCATCGCCAGTCAACTCCTTTTTCTCAAAATGCTCTCATATCTTTGAGATGAAATCTCTCCGTTGCTCAACCATTCGGAAAGAGTTGCAAAATCCGTTTCCTTATAGATAGGGGCGAAGGTCAATCGATGAAACGGAGTCGCTCCGTATTCACCAATCGCTTTTCGATGTTTGGCCGTTCCGTATCCTTTGTGTTGGGCAAAGCCATATCGGGGATCTTCCTTATCGTAGCTTTCCATCAGCCCGTCTCGATAGTATTTGGCGAGATTCGAAGCCAACGCGATGCGCATAGAGGTGGCGTCTCCCTTCGGAATTAAGAGATGAGGAAAGCTCAAACGCAGATGATTGCCGTCCACCAGCGCTAACGAAAACGTCAGCCCAAGATTCTCTACGGCTCGTTCCATCGATTTTTCGGTCGCGCGAAGGATGTTTTCACAATCGATCTCTTCGACCGAAGCGGTGCCTATCGCGAAGGGGATGTTGCGGGCAAGAACCCACTTGACGATCTGCTTTCGCTTTTCCGGAGAGGTTTTTTTGGAATCGTCCACGAAGGGGATATCTGAGAGGAGGCGTTCTTCCTCCTCCTTTCTCAGGAAAACGCAGCAAGAATAGACAGGCCCCGCCAAGGGTCCTCTTCCTGCCTCGTCCATTGCGATGATCGTTTGTGTTTCAGATAAAAATCGTCGGTCAAAAGAAATATCCATTGGCCCTTAGCCCCTCGAAATAAATCATCATCGCTGAAAAACAACCGATAACGGCCAAAAAACACCAGTCTCTCAACCGGGGCTGCTGCCGACGAAACTTTGTCCGTTTCTCCCCGGCGGCGTATCCTCTCACTTCCAGCGCGATGGAAAGATCATCCGCTCGTTTGATCGTGTTGAAGAGCAGAGGAATAATGACTCTTTGCACCGCTTTCAAACGTGATATCAGTCCGCCATAGTCAAGAGGAGCCCCTTTGCTTTTCTGGGCTTTCATCAAATGGTCCGCTTCATCGAAAAGAATCGGAAAAAACTTCAACGCGATATTGAAGACCATCGAAAAATCTTGAGCCGTTTCCGGCCTCACTCTCCAAAGACGTAAAAAAGACTCGATTGAATCTGAAAGCTGCATGGGGGATACCGTCGCCGAGAACAAGACCGACAACAAGAACCCGTTCAAAATTTTCATACACAATACGATCGACCGGGTCAGCGACAGGTCCGTCAACCGTAAGGCTCCTATCTTCAACAAAACCCGCCCTTCGGCCTGGAAGAGCTGCAGGACCCAAATAAGCGCGAAAAAAAACCAAAGAAAGCGAAACGTACGAAAAAAATAGATCGGGGAAATTCTGCTTAATCCGATCCCAAACAAGATAAAACAAAATAGCGCAATTTGCAACCAGAAGGAACCTACCCAGAAAACGATCGGAACGAACACCAACAGCCCGGCCAACTTTATGGCGGGATGCGTCGTATGTATGATCGAAGCGCCCGGGATATACCGTCCCACCGTTATTCGCGCCATCGTCTATTAATCCTTTAACGGCTTTTGGGGCTGGCAACGGCGCTTTCCAAAAGAACGGCCGCGCGCGCGCTAATACCCTGGCCCAATCCTTCGGGTCCCAATCCTTCGTTAGTCGTCGCCTTCACCATTATCGACGAACAAGGGATTTTCAACACATCGGAGATATTCTTCCTCATTTGATCGACGTAGGGACTTAACCGCGGATTCTCCGCCACAATGACGCTATCGATGTTCGCTATTCGAAAGAACCGATCACCGCAAACCATCCCTTTGACTTTTTCCAGTAAAATCAAGGAAGAAATATTAGCCCAACGGGAATCAGACGGAGAAAAGTAATGTCCGATGTCGAAAAGGCCGGCCGCGCCGAGAAGCGCATCCATGATCGCGTGAATCAAGACATCCGCGTCCGAATGGCCAATCAACCCTTTCCCATAAGGTATATCCACACCCCCTAAAACCAGTTTTCTTCCCTCGACCAACCGGTGGATATCGTACCCGATACCAACCCTCGTCACTTTTAGGACATCCTGATCGGCATGATGATGTTAATCGTCCGAGGCATATCCGTTTCGTTCATCTGCATCGGGTTGGCTTCATCGTGGAAGTTCAGCTCCAATTTCGGTTGCTTTGCGTGCTGAACCGATTCGATCACGAACTTTGGATTGAAGGCGATTTGAATGTCGTTCCCCTCTTTATGGATAGCCATATCCACATTCGCTTCTCCGCGGTCGGCTGCCCGAGCCAGCATCTGCAGCTGATTATCCTTGAATATAAACCGAACGCTTTCTCCGCTCGTGCGGGTGATGACGTGAACGAACCGCAACTGCTTCAAAAATTCTTCCCGGTCCAGGACGACCTTCGTTTTAAAGGTTTTCGGAATCACGCGACGATAATCGGGATAGTCGTAGTCCATCAATCTCACCAAAAGCCGGTGCGAATCATTGCCCAAACAAACGCGCTTGCCGTCGTAAACGAGCGTCGCCACGTCGTCTTTCATCTCTTTCAAGTAGTTTAACAGCTCTTTCATTCCCTTCAAGGAGACCAAAAAACGGAGATCCTGAGATTCAGAAAGCGCTTCGGTATCGAAAATGTCTTGCTCGCACAGAGACAGGCGGAAACCGTCCGCTCCGACCAGACGAAGCAGTTTTCCTTCAAATTCCCACAAGATGCAGTTTAAGCTTTTCATGAGTTCGTCCGTAGAGCACGTATAGACAACATCCTCGATCATCTCGATCAGAATCGCTCTTGGGAAGGATAGGCTTTGTCCATTCTCGATGAAGTAGATAGCGGGGAAATCATCCGGTTCCATGAACGGGAGATCATAGTTGGAGTTTTGGGTGCGAAAAGCCAGGCGATTTTCCTCGAAGATGAAATGCACCTGATCCGAGAGCATATTTCTCGCAACCTCCTCCAGCAGTTTCGCGTCGACGACAAAGGCTCCTTCCCCTTCTAAAAAGCTTTCTCCAAGGTTCATCCTCACGGCTGCCTCCATGTCGGTGGCACTCACCCGCACGTGTCCGTCTTTCGCCTCGATCAACGCGCCCGACAAAATCGGTTTGATCCCTTTGGCGGGAACGATCGAAGACATCTTTGAAGCAACGTATTCGAAGTTTTGTTTTGATACGGAAAACCTCATAATAACCTCCTCATTTTATACTTCATCCCATCCCTCCGGTTTTCGAAATCCCGCCCTTCTTAATAATCGGCCAAATCCTTTATGGGTACTTCGTTTTCGGAGATATAGCGATAGATCCGCTCGAAATCGTCTCCGAAGAAACGGTCGCCTTGGTATGGCGAGAGCAGTCCGTATAGTGGCTCAAGCGTCTTAATCAACGCAGAACCGGATTGTAACGGCGCTAAGAATTCTAAGGCGCGTAAAGCGACCATGAGTTCGATTGCGACGATCTTGGTATCGTTTTCGATGATGGATAACAGTTTTCGTGCGGCGATGGGCCCCATCGAAACATGGTCTTCCTGATAGGCCGAGGTGGGTATCGAATCAACTGAAGCCGGAAAACTCAAAGTTTTATTCTCTGAAGCCAATGCCGCCGCCGTGTACTGCCAAAGCATATACCCGGAATTCAAACCGCTTTCTCCCCTGGCCAAAAAGGCCGGAAGGGCGGAGACAAGCGGATTAACCATTCGGTCGATGCGTCGTTCGGAAATGCCCCCTAACTCGCTCATAGCGATCGCGCAAAAGTCCCCAATAAAAGCGACAGGTTCCCCGTGAAAGTTGCCTCCCGAAAGAACCTCCTCTCCAAAAACGAGGGGATTGTCGGTGACCGAATTGATCTCTCTTTCCAGAACGCTCTTCGCATAAAGGAGCGTATCATAAACCGCCCCTAAAACTTGAGGGATTGCCCGTAAGCTATACGCATCCTGGACTTTACTACAATGTTCGTGGGATTTTCTAATCTCGCTATCTTTCAAGTAACCTCGGATCTTCTTCGCGACGATTCCTTGGCCGGGATGGTTCCGAACTTCGTGGATGCGCGGATCAAAGGGATCGGTTGACCCTTTGAGACTGTCCACGCTGGCGCTTGCGGCCACCAGCGACCAATCGAAGAGACGAAAAGCTTTGTATAACCCATAGCTGAGGAGAGAGGCGATATACTGGGTTCCATTCAGTAGCGCCAATCCCTCTTTTTGTATCGGTTCTAGAGGCGCGATACCGGTTTCTTTTAACGCAAACAGCGCTGGGACACGCTCCCCACGGTACCAAACCTCCCCTTCACCAAGCATCGCCATCGCGACGTGAGCCAGAGGCGCAAGATCCCCGCTTGCCCCCACGGACCCCTGTTGGGGGACGACGGGCGTGATTTGCGCGTTCAACAAATCGATAAGCTGTTGTACGGTCTGTAAACGGATACCGGAAAATCCTTTCGATAGCGAGTTGGCCCGGAACAGCATTAACCCTCTGACGACTTCTTTCGGCGCGGGCTCCCCGACGCCTGCAGCGTGACTTAATATGATGTTTTTCTGTAATTCTTTCGTTTTTTCTGGAGATATTTTTACTGTTGCGAGAGCGCCAAATCCTGTGTTGATACCATATACGGTATCCTCGCTTTGAACGATGCTTTCGACCGCCCGCGCGCTTTTGTTGATAAGTGCAAAACAAGAAGGGCTAATCTCTACGGTTTCTCCCGCAATGGCCACTTGGACATAGTCGTTTAGAGTAAGCTCAGAACCGCGGATCGTTATCACGATATTTCCTCCATTTCGGTCAATGTTTTTTGGTGTTCCGATTCCAGTTCATCGAGTTTGAGAATCAGGATTTCCATCTCGCCGGCAATCCGTTTTTCCTTTTGTATTAACGCTTCGAGTTTTTGGTATTCGTGAGCGTACAGGCTCATATCCCTTCGTACCGCATGATCTTCGGATTCCAGGGCTTGATAATCCCGCTCTATTTTTTCCAATTGGGACTCGATGCTCCGTAAACGATTTTTCAAGGTTTTTTGCATTTGATACTCGTCGATTTTCGTTTTTTCTAAATCCTTTTTTTTTCGAAAAGCGGCCGGTTTTTCTCTTACCGATTCGAAGTAGTCCTCTACCGATCGGGGGTATGTGATTCCGCTTCCCGTCAGCAGCCATACAGTCTCGAAGGTGTTCTGAATCAACCACTGATCGTGCGTGACGATAAGCATCGATCCTTGATACTCAGACAGGATGCTTTGGAGTTTACCGATCGAATCGATATCCAAATGGTTGGTTGGTTCGTCAAGGATGATAAAGTTTGGTTTCTCCAGAATGATCTTCGCTAAAGAGAGCTTTAATTTCTCTCCGCCGCTTAGATTGCCTATTGCTTTGAAAACGTCCTCTCCGGTAAACCCGAATCGGCCGGCGTACTTCCGGATCTCGAAGTCTTTCCATTCCGGTACGATTTCGTACAACTCTGTGAAGACATCTCGGGACTCATCCTTGAAGTCCAACGTTTGCGAAAGGTAACCGATCCGCGTTTTCGACCCTTTTTCGATGGTGCCTTCGTAGTGAGGGTCTTCGCCGGTGAGTATCTTTAACAGCGTGGTTTTCCCGATGCCGTTCTTTCCCACGAGAACGATCTTCTGACCCCGATTGATTGTGAAATCGATATGGCGCAATACCGATTTGTTTTCAAATGATTTTCCAATGGCTTTTCCCTGGATCACGATCCATTCAGTTCGATCCGGCACCGGTAATTTTCCGATTTCGGCGGTCGTCTCCTCCATGCCTTCGTACTCCCCCAACTGGTTTTTTAACCGATCGACCACTTTTTCGCGGGCGTGCATCAGCTTAAAGGCTTTTTCCCTGTTCCAACGTCGGAACTGTTCGATCAACGCTTCTTGCCGCTCTATCTCTTTTACCAGGTTGTCTTTACGCTTTTGGAGGGTGTCGTTCATACGATCTCGCTGAAGAAGGTAGTCATCGTACGCGGTGTTGAAAACCCAGATTTTGCGGGCGTTAATCTCGAAAATTCGGTTAGAGACCGCTTCCACGATCGCTCGATCGTGGCTGACCATCAATAAGGTTCCCTGGTATGACTTGAGGAAGTTTTGAAGCCAAATAACGGAAGCCAAATCCAGATGATTGGTCGGTTCGTCCAATACGAGGAGATCGTAGTCCCGAAGGAACAGTTTGCATAAAGAAATGCGGGTTTGCTCGCCGCCGCTGAAGGTGGACACTTCTCTATCCCAGTCCGGTTCTTCAAATCCGAGTCCTTTGAGGACAGAGCGGATCCGTTTCTCGAAAGAGAGCATGTCGTGGGTGATCTCAGTGGATTCACGTATCGCTTCCTTTACATTCGAGAAAACGATCTCGCATTCTTTCCATAACGTCCGTACGGGATCGGTGATCCGGAACTGTGTTTGGTATCCAATCGACAACCCGTTTCGCAAAACGATGCGCCCTTCGACGGGAGTATACTCCCCAACGATCAGCTTGATCAGAGAAGTTTTGCCGGAGCCGTTCGCCCCCAAGAGGGCGATATGGTCCCCTTCCTCAATCTGAATAGAGACGTTCTCCAACAAACGCCCATCTCCGAATCCGAAAGTTAACGCTTCCGTTTTCAAAATCATACGCTTTTACCTGCTATTATTATATTTTTCCGTTTCGCCGAAAAAGATTCTTCTTCAAAAGATTCTTCTTCAAAAGATTCTTCTTCAAGTACGGACGACCGATAAGGCCGGCTATATTATAACAAAAGAAAGCGCAAGGATGACTCCAAGGAAGTTCAAAGCCCAAAACCGTAACACGATCGTGCTCTCTTTCCAACCGAGCAGTTCGAAGTGATGGTGTATCGGGCTCATCCGGAATATTTTGCGATGGAATAGTTTGAAAGAACCGACCTGAAGAACCACACTTAGAAGTTCGATCCAATAGATCAGACACAAAAATACAAAGAACAGGCTGTATCCGGTCAGCAGTGGAATGATTCCCAGCAGAGCGCCGATAGAGAGAGAGCCGGCGTCCCCCATAAATATCGAGGCGGGTTTGACATTGAACCATAAGAATCCGATCAAAGCGCCTGCTAAAAATATCATCGAATAGTCTTTGACTCCGACGAGAAAGAGAAAAATTTGCGCCCCCAACGCTGAAATCAGGGCATTTCCGCCGGAAAGGCCATCCAGTCCATCCGTCAGGTTTGCGGAATTTGAGAACGCGGTCAGATAGATGACGAAGAACACGGGATAAAACCATCCGAGATCGATTGTTCGGCTGATCGGGACGAGGGAGACGGTCGTCGATCGGATGGCGTAACGGGATAAAAAATAGATGATCAGCGAGAAAGCCAATTGAAGCAATAGTTTCGCCCTGGCGGAAAGGCCTTTGGCGTTCTTCCTTTTAACACACAGGTAATCGTCCAAGAAACCGATCAGTCCGAACAGAATCGCGGTAAGAAGGACAGGTAAGTAAAAAGGGCTGGCTCCGAAGAATTGGGACAAACTGTAAAAACCGATGAAAACAAGGAGAAAGACAACACCTCCGGCTGTAGGCGTCCCTTGTTTATAGTTGTGCAATCGTGGACCTTCTTCTCGAACATACTGAACGATGCCCCAGCGTTTAAAAAGAGGTATGCTGTATTTGTAGATCAGAATCGTGACAATTCCCTCGATCAAGAAGATCCAGGACACTCTCTACCACTTCCTCCATTCTCACCATGCGTGAAGCTTTAAAGTAGAAGACGTGATTGTTGCTGGTCGACACATCACGGGCGATCTTAATTGCGATTTCCTCCGGATTCGAAGATTCAAAGAAGAGGATACGGTCTTGAGTCGAATCTGGTCGATCATCGGGGTCTTTCTGCAGCACACTTTTTGTTTTTAGTATCGACGGTTCTCGGCTGAATAGATAAACGGAAAGCGGGCCACTCTCCAAGATCTTTTCCCCTATTCGGGCGTGGATTTCATCCGTGTACCCTCCGGTTTCCAGGACGGATCCCAGCACGAGACGGAAGTGAGGAATAAAACCGATCCGCTTCATCTCGACCAGTAGATCCAGAGCCGCGTTCAGCGACTCGTAAGAAGCATTGTAATGGTCGATGATCATCCAATTCCCTTGCAACGGTTGAATTTCGAAACGGTCTTTTGGCAGCGTTAACAAATCCGGCGTGAAATCGATCAACCGTTCGGTCTCAATGATCGTTGAGCATGCGGCAAGAGCCGCGCACAGGTCTAATACGAACCCGCGATGCAAAAAGAGCGGAAAGGAGAGCATGATCAGATGGTTCCTGATTTTCAGCGTAATCTCGGTGACCGGTCTTTCACGGTGCAGATTGATACGGTAAGCCACCAGATTGACTGAATGATCGGCCTTCGTATCCGGAAGGTTTTCTCCGAAGTAGGTGACTTTTCGGCCGGGGTATTCGCTTTCCAAAGCGCACATACGCGGGTCGTTCGCGTACAAAACGACGTCTGTCCCCGGCATCGACGCTTGAATGATCTCCGATTTCGCGCGGAAAAGCCCTTCGTAACCTTCAAAATTCCCGATATGGGCGCTTCCAACATTCAGCAAAACGCTGCACGACAAAGGAAACAAAGCCGTTAGCGTGGACAGGTCGCCGGGTTGAGAAAGCCCCATCTCGAGAACGGCCCACCGATGTTGCTTTGTCAAACCGTTCAAAATGCAAAGCGGTAACCCAATTTCGGTGTTCTGGTTGCCGGGGTTGCAAAATACTGCCTCGGAAGGGAAAAACTGGCATAGGATGTCTTTCGCCCACTCTTTCGTGGTCGTTTTGCCGTTGGACCCGGTGACCCCGATGCCTTTGGGAGAGAGCGCTTTCCACCATCGCCCGGCGAGTTCTTGTACGAACCGTCGCGTGTCGTCCACGTACAAGCAATGGCCGTTATATGGGCGAATTTCGCTGACAATGGCTAAAGAAGCGCCTGCCCGGAAAGCGTCGTCGACGTAGTCGTGCCCGTTCACACGTTCTCCCGGGAAGGCGATATAGATGTCCGCTTTCTGCACTTCGCGCGAATCGTGACAGAAACGCATTTCGGTTTTGTTCGAGGAATCTTCTAAAGGTTTCAGAAGCAGTTCTATAATATTCGTGTTCCAAAGACCGCACGCTTTCAACAAATCGATCCATTCCCGAAAAATCATAACCGGTTGATTCCTTAGTAAAAGCTAAGAAGCGCTTTTTTTCAAGGTTCGGATCATTTGAAAAGCGATCTCGCGATCGCTGAACGGCAGATAGGCGTGATCGAATATTTGATAGTGCTCATGGCCTTTCCCCGCTAAAATGATCATATCTCCTTTACTGGCGATGTTGATGGCTGTTTCTATCGCCATTTTCCGGTCTTCGACCAGAAGATAGGGGACATCGGTACGGATTCCCGACTCGATTTGCCGGATAATATCGAAAGCCTTTTCCGATTTGGGATTATCCGTGGTGATAATGAGCACGTCCCCGCGTTCGGCAACAACTTGTCCCATAATCGGCCTCTTAGACTGATCGGCATCGCCTCCCGCTCCGAAAACGACGATGAGACGGTTTCTCGTCAAAATGCGCGCGGTACCGAGCGTTTTTTCGAGGGCATCCGGCGTGTGCGCGAAATCGATCACGAGATCGATATCGTTCCCGATGTGAGGATACAGTTCAAAGCGCCCTTCAACGCCCCTGAATTCCGAGACGTACACGAGAATCTCTTCCAAAGACAACCCTTCCCGGTGAAGCAGGGCAATCACCGATAACAAGTTATGAACGTTGTATTCGGCAATCAACTGACTCCGAACCTCTCCCGATTTTATCCCTTTCACCCAAAGCTCAAAAGAAAGCCCTTCTATGGAGACTTTTGGGTTTCGCGCCGCGTAATCCGGCATCTTATCTTCATTGTAGAGCCCGTATGTGAGGATTTTTTTGTCCAGCGGCAACCGGGAAGCGATTTTCGTCGCCCATTCATCGTCAAGATTGAGAAGGGCTTTTCCATCGGCTTTAAGCAGTTCGAACAGATGGTATTTCGCGTTGGCATAGTCTCCCATGGTTTTGTGGAAGTCCAAATGGTCCTGCGTGATGTTGGTGAGAATGGCATAATCGAAGCGGATCGATTCAACTCTTTTCATAGAGAGCGCATGGGAAGACACTTCCATACTCATGAACTCTCCCCCTTTGGAAATCGTTTCACGGGCGTCTTTCAACACTTCCAAGGCTCCGGGTGTCGTATGCTCGGAGTCGTAGTAACGGTCAACAATGATATTTTTGACAGTGCCTAATAAGGAACCTTTCTTTCCCTTTCGGGTTAAGACATAATGGATAAGCGTGGAAATTGTCGTTTTTCCATTTGTGCCCGTGATGCCATATACTTTCAGTCTTTCGTGCGGGAAGCCGTAAAAAGCTGAAGAAACGACTGCCTCTGCATACCGGCTATCGGATACCAACAACATCGGGATCTGGTCGACGTCCACCGGTTTTTCCACGATGAGCGCTTTTGTTCCCAGTTGTATGGCCTCCGTAACTAAGGCGTGCGAATCGAATTTAACGCCTTTTCGACAGATAAACAGCGTTCCCGGAAGGATATTCCGGGTGTCGATACTGACGAAATCCAGTTCAAGATCCTCGTTTCCTTGATAATTCGCAATACTGAGTATCAGCCCGTTTTTTTCCAAAACGGCCTTCACTTCAGCAAGTTTCACTATGAACCCCCCTTTCGTTGACCCCTTCACATAAAAAATCCATCATAAAAAATGCCATCTTGGCAACCTGAAAGTTTTCTTTCACATCGTGCACACGGAAGATATTGACGGATCGAGCGATACCGGAAGTTGTTGTTGCAAGCGTTCCGGGTAGCCTTTCAGAAGGCTCTGCGGTCTCGGTAATCGCGCCGATGACCGATTTCCGAGAAGTCCCGACAAGAATGGGTAATCGAAAACGCTTGAAAACAGATAGTTGGGACCACAAATAGAGATTGTCCGGAAGAGATTTCCCGAACCCAAAACCAGGATCGAGGATGACCTGATGAAGTGGATAGTCTTTCTCCCTCAACGCGCAAAGGACGGATTCGAATCTCTCTGCAACTTCGCGTACAACGTGTTGGTAAGTCGGGCGCGCCTGCATGGTCTTTGGGGTCCCTTGTATGTGCATTAATACAACCGGAACACCCTGATTCGCAACGTAATCGAAAAGTTCTGAATCCGGCGAAAGCCCCGAGATATCGTTGACGATGTCGGCTCCGGCATCGACGGCTTTTCTCGCGATTCCGGCCTTGGTCGTATCAACGGAAACAGGTATTTTTAGATGTTTTGCGAGTAAGCGGATCGTTGGAATCACGCGTTCTTCTTCCTCCGCTTCGGGTATCCCGTGAGAACCCGGACGGGAGGATTCGCCTCCGACGTCGATGATTTGCGCTCCGTGTTGCTCCATCTCTAAGGCTTTGTCCAAGGCTTTTTGATCGCTTTCGATCCGGCTTTTCGAATAAAAACTATCGGCCGTTCGATTGATCACTCCCATCATCATCGGCCTTTCGAAAGAAAGCTGCTTGCCGGAAGGAAGGCGTATCGGTTTTAGATTGCGATTGTAAATCAACTCGAGTATCTGGCTTAATAAGGGGACCGTATTTTCGACCCTGGATCTTAACAGCTTTCGTATCGCTTGCTCCCATTGGGGCCGGTTTCCCAACAACAAAAAGCCCTCAACGGGCATACCCTCTATGGGAATCCGGGTGGCGCTTAAATCAAGAGTCGTTATGTAAGGGTGACTGATATCAAGAAGGAAACGGCGCTCTTGAGCCGACAGCTGATAACAGGTTAGCGCAAAGGTATCTTCGGCAACAAAAAACCGTTCCGCGATTTCTTCAAAATCGGAACATAAAAAACGCTTAAAAAGCATTCTTTAAACCCCCCACATTGAAACGGACAACTCACAAACCATCAAATAAGATAAAGATAAAATGAAAAAAAGCAAATAGAAAACAATATCCCGTTCTGTAGTATACACCATTCGTCCATCTATTTCAAGTTAACCGGCGTTTTGAGCTTCCCTTTATCCAAAGAAGGATTCGGTGGTTTTGCCTGAAACCGTTACATTCACGCCAGAATCAGATTAACGATTTTGTCTTGCAAGTAGATGACCTTTTTCAGTTCTTTCCCCTGAAAATACGTCGCCAGTTTTTCATCCGCGCGAACCAATTCCATTACCTGCTCTTGCGTGGCGTTTTGAGCGATCGTGATCTTTCCCCTCAATTTACCATTAAATTGAACCGGGATTTCAACAAGAGCTTGTTCGAGGTAAATGTCATACCCGGAAGGAAAGCCGGTATTGAGAATCGTTCCTTTTCCCCCGTACACCGCGTGAATCTCCTCGCTGATAAAAGGCGCGTAAGGGGCTAATAAGCGGGCAATATCCACGATAAAGCCCGATTCGATCTCTTTCTCGTCCTGCAAACTGTTCACGAGCTCCATCAACGCGGCGACCCCGGTATTGTACTTAATGTTTTCGAAAGCGAACTGAACGCGCTTGATCGTTTCCGCCATCTTGATTTTCGCTTTCAAAGAGCTTGAACCGGCCGGTAGAGTTGTTAAGTCCCACACACGGCTGAGAAAGCGTTTTACCGCGTCCAAACCGCTTTCGCGGAAATCGCCGCCTTCCAGGAAGTTGCCCATAAACATCAGATAGGTCCGAAGGGTGTCGACCCCGTGGGTCTCAAAGTAGTCGTTGGGATTCACGATGTTTCCCTTTGACTTGCTCATCTTTTGACCGTCCTTAATAATCATACCGTGCCCGCGGAACCTCGTGAACGGTTCTTCAAATGGAAGCAGCCCAATATCGTGCAAAGCCATCGTGATAAAGCGCGCGTACATCAGATGGAGGTTCGCGTGTTCGTTCCCGCCGACATACATGTTCACCGGCAGCCATTTCCGTACGCGGTCAGGACTAAAAGCCTCTTCCGGGTTATTTGGCGAGATATATCGCAAAAAATACCAGGCGGAATCGAAAAAATTGTCGCTGACGTCGGTTTCCCTTCTGGCTTTCCCGCCGCAAACAGGGCAGGTCGTCCACAAGAATCCTTCGTTTCGGGCCAAAGGAGAAAGGCCGCTGCCGTCAGGGATATAGTCGTCCGTAACGGGTAGCAAGACGGGAAGATCCTTATCCGGCACCGGAACCGTTCCGCAACGTTCGCAGTAAAGGATCGGGATCGGAGGCCCCCAATACCGCTGGCGCGACAGGCACCAATCATGCAGATGATAATGCACTTTGCTTTTTAGGAACGGGGCGAGTGATTCCGCTTCGGCGATGAACCGCTCGCTTTCCCAGCCCGAGTATTCACCGCTATCCACCATCTTCCCTTTTTCGGTGTAGGGCAGCTGATCATCTGAACAACCGATTACTTTTCTTATCGGCAGAGCGTATTTTTTCGCGAAGACGTAGTCCCGTTCATCGTGGGCGGGCACGCCCATAACCGCGCCGGTACCGTAGGAGTACAGCACATAATCTCCAACCCAGATCGGGATTCTTTCACCGGTGAAGGGATGACAGGCGTAAGACCCTGTGAAAATTCCGGTTTTTGGCCGGCTGATCGAGGTGCGGGTGGCATCGTCCATTTTGCTGACGCGCGATAAAAAATCCCGGTATACGTCGGTTTGTTCTTCCGTTACGAGTCTTTCGACGAGCGGGTGTTCGGGCGCCAAGGTGATAAAAGTAACTCCGAAGACAGTATCGGCACGCGTCGTAAAGACTTCGACGCTTTCCTCGGATGCTTCGAGTCGAAAGTGAACCGTCGTTCCTTTGGAACGGCCGATCCAGCTCTTCTGGATATTCTTTGTGATATCTGTCCAATCGAGTTTTTCCAAGTTTTCCAGCAAACGGTCGGCATATCTTGTGATTTTAAAAAACCATTGACTCATCGTTTTCTTCTCGATGGCCGCGTTGCACCGCTCGCAAAGGCCTTCGATGACTTGCTCGTCCGCCAAAACGGTTTTGCAGGAAGGGCACCAGTTGACTTCGCTTTCGCGTTTTTCCGCTAATCCGGCTTTGAAAAGCTGCAGGAAAACCCATTGCGTCCACCGATAATACTCTGGAGAAGAGGTGTTGACCTCGCTTCGCCAGTCGTAGATCGCCCCTATTTTCTTCAACTGTTCTTCGCGGAAGAATCGAATGCTTTGTGGCGTCAACTCCGCCGGATGTTTCCCGGTTTTCAGCGCGTAATTCTCACTATGGATTCCGAAAGCGTCGAAGCCGATCGGTTCGTAGACATCATATCCCAGCAGCTTCATATATCGGCCGTAAACGTCCGAACCGATGAATGAGAACATATTGCCGATATGTAAACCCGAGGCGCTTGGGTAAGGAAACATCATAAGATTGTAAAACGGCTTTTTCGCCTGTTCTAAATCTATCCGAAACGGTTCCTCCGAGGCATAGACCCTTTGCCATTTCTTTTCGACCGCTTGAAAATCGTACATCCCGCTCAGACCTCCCGGAAGTCCATCCCCCGCACTAAAGAGGGTTTTGGGCTTCTAAAAACTTAAGGCTTATTATACCATAATGCCCACACGGACGATAGACCCGGAAAACAATCACCTTCGCGTCTTTTTAAATCGGAAGAAATAGTACGGTTAACTAACGGTTATCGAGGTATGACGTCGTTTAGAAGAATAGAATACGAATAATATACGGCTCCGTGAAGGTTATGACTTTCGTCACTGTTGCCGACCTACCGGAATCTGGTAGAATTCTGGTGTGCAATCGACACTCCTTAGGGAGCGCGCACCGTCAAATCGATCCGCGTCTTCCTATCGTGGCGTATGTGGATCTGAATGGAAGAATCATAATTCTTTTGAGGATTCGAGATTTATCAATATGATATTTCATTCGGTTAACGAACTGGTGTGCGTGATCGTAAAAACCGTGCTATAATTGCCCGACTCTATGTTTCCTTAACAAGTACCAATAAAACCGACCTTTTCTTGATGAGGTGTCCGATTTGAACGAACCGATTTTAAAAGTTGAGGAGCTCAGAACGTATTTCGACCTTGCTGAGGGCACGGTGAAGGGAGTGGATGACGTTTCTTTCTCGCTGTCTGAGAACGAAGTCATCGGGATCGTCGGTGAAACCGGTTCCGGAAAGAGTGTCACCGCGAAATCCCTCGTAGGTTTGATCGACAAGCCGGGACGATTGGCCGGAGGAAGGGTCTTCTTTAAGACCCCTGAGTTCCCGGAACGTCAAAAAGGCGGGTATTTGGATTTGGCGCAGCTTCAAGGGGACGAATACACGAAGATTCGCGGAAAGCATATCAGCATCATCTTTCAAGACCCGATGACCTCGCTCGACCCTCTCTACACGGTAGCGGACCAGATGACCGAAACGATTATGTTTCACCAAAAAGTGGATGAGAAGGAAGCGCTGGATATTGCCGTCAAGATGCTGGACAAAGTTGGCTTTTCAAATCCCCGGGAACGCGTTCACCAATACCCCTTCGAGCTTTCGGGCGGGCAACGCCAGCGCGTGGTTATCGCGATCGCCATTTCCTGCAATCCTGAAATATTGATCGCGGACGAGCCGACCACCGCTCTCGACGTCACCGTTCAGGCACAGATCCTGGAATTGATGAAAGACCTTCAAGCCGAATTCAAGAGCGGGTTAATCTTTATCACCCACGATTTGGCCGTAATCGCGGAGATGTCGGACCGTGTCATGGTCATGTATGGCGGAAAAACGATGGAGTATACGGACGTCTTCACGATCTTCGAAAAACCGATGCACCCCTATACCCATGCTTTGCTTAGTTGCATTCCCAGGATGGACCAAAAAGACCAGGTTCTTGAGCCGATCCCGGGTCAACCCCCGATGATGTTGAACGCGCCCGATCTTTGTCCTTTTCTGCCGCGCTGCCCGAGAAAGCTCGAGCGTTGTTTAAAAGAGCTGCCATCTTTGATACACGCAGACGGTCATTACATCCGTTGTTTCAACCCGATTACAAACGGCGTATCCCATGGGTGAGGAGAAGGACATGAATGATTCCGGTTCAAAAGTCTTGCTGGAAGTAAGAGATCTTCAGAAATATTTCCCAATCAAATCGGGGTTTCTCATTCAAAAAACTGTCGCGCAGCTGAAAGCGGTCGACGGTGTTAGTTTTACCATCGACAAAGGCCATACCTTCGGTATCGTCGGAGAATCCGGTTGCGGTAAGACCACCATCGGGCGGACGATTATCCGTCTGTTGAATCCGACCGGAGGCAACATATTTTTGGAGGGGGAAGACATCGCCATTCTCAAAGAGCGATCCTTGAAACAGTATCGTCAGAAGATGCAAATCGTTTTTCAAGATCCCACCTCTTCTCTCAATCCGCGGATGACAGTTGGACAAACCCTTTCCGAGCCTCTTCTCTTCCACGGGATGGTACGCTCGAAGAAGGAAGTCGAAGAGCGGATGAGCCAACTCTTGTCTTCGGTTGGATTAAAACCCTACCATGTGGATCGGTATCCCCACCAGTTTTCTGGGGGCCAACGGCAACGTATCGCCATCGCGCGGGCGATATGCGTTGATCCGTCTCTGATCGTATTGGACGAACCGACCTCCGCGTTGGACGTTTCGGTTCAAGCTCAGATTATCAAACTGTTAAAAGAGCTACAGGGAAAATTAAACGCGGGGTATATCTTTATCAGCCACAACTTGTCTGTTGTACGGTATATCAGCGACCGTGTCGGCATCATGTACCTCGGGAAAATGGTAGAAAAAGGGGATACCAACGAGATCTTCGAAAATCCGATGCACCCCTATTCGAAAGCGTTGCTGGCGGCGACGCCGATTCCTGACCCTAAGACGCGGCGGAAGCGGAAAGAGCTGCTCTCCGGACAAGTCCCCAGCCCGATCAACCGGCCAACTGGCTGTTTCTTCCGAACACGTTGCAAGTACGCGATGCCGGCTTGCGAAAAAGAATACCCGCAGATGGTGCGGATCGCCCAAAACCATTCGGTTTCCTGTCATCTCTACTCGCTGGGTGAGCCGGAAAAAATCGTAGAAAAATAGAAAATGCGCATCAGCGCTATACTCCCAAAATTCGAAGGAGGGAAAACATGAAAAAAGCGTTAAGTGTGTTGTTCGTACTGAGTTTACTGCTCGGCACCGTATTTGCGGGTATTGTTCCATCAGATAACCTGCAGTACATCGTTGAACCAGTCAAAGGAAAAACCGGAGGCACGCTCTATTTCTACGCCGTCTCGGACCCCAAAACCTTTAACCCGGCGTTTGCCCAGGAAACAAGCTCGACCGACATCACCGGTATCATGTGGGATAGTCTGGTCGATTTCGGTAAGAACGTCGAAATCAGAGGCGGAAACTTGGCTACCGGGTGGGAAGTCACTCCGGAAGGCAACGGATGGATTTTCACCATTAGAAAAGGGCTTCAATGGTCCGACGGAAAACCGTTAACGACGGAAGACGTTTATTGGACGTTCAAGAACATATGGTTTGTACCGGAAAACTGTCTGAGCACCTACGACGTTATAACGGACGCGCAAGGGAGAGCCCCTCAGATCGAAATGCTCGACGAAAATCGCATTAAGATCTGGTACAAAGAACCCTACGCCGTGGGATTACGACAGATCGGTGGCGTTCAAATTTTCCCCAAACACATCGTCGAACCCGTTTTAGCGGCCGGGAAATGGCAAGAGTTCTGGACGTTGGCGGATGTCAATAAACTAGTCGGTTCCGGCGCCATGATCGTTACCGAGTATCTACCCGATCAAAGAGTGGTATTATCGAGAAATCCGTATTATTTCCGAGTCGATTTGGATGGCAATCGGTTACCTTATTTCGACAGCATGGTTTTCGTTTCCGTTCCGAACTTGAACACCGCCCAATTGAAATTTGAAGCGGGGGAATTGGATTATTTGGCTCCGCAAGCCGCGCAATACCCGAACATTAAAGCGCAAGCCGAAGAAAAGGGATGGGACGTCGGTGTTGTCGGACCGACCTATTCCACGTTGTTCCTCGCTTTCAACCAACATTCTCCGACGGCGGATCAGCAGTACTGGTTCAGAAACAAGAAATTCAGAAACGCTTTATCCTACGCGATCGACCGCGATTCCATGATCGAAGTCATCTATAACGGTTTAGCGCAACCCCAATGGGGTCCCGTTTCTCCGGCGTCTCCGTTCTATGATCCGGCGATCGAGGATTTAGCGACGCCTTACGATCTCGAAAAAGCCAAAGAGATGCTGAAGGCGGCCGGCTTCACGTGGAATGCAGAAGGGAAACTCGTTGATGATCGCGGTATCCAGGTCAAATTCCTTTTAACGACGAATGCGGGTAACAACCAACGTGAAACGGCGTGTAACCTCATCGTCGATACCTTCGGGCAAATCGGGATCGACGTCACCTTCAATCCGATCGATTTCAATACGCTGGTCGGCGCGCTGACGGCTACCGGAAATTGGGAAACGATGGTCATGGGTTTAACCGGCGGGCCGGATCCTCATTCCGGATCCAATGTCAACCGAATCGACGGGGATCTCCATTTCTGGAATATTCACCCCGACACCGGTTCCTGGGCTGATCCAGACAACTATTGGATCTCCAACGAAGAGTGGAAGATCGACCGCATTTTCCGAGATCAAGTCAGGGAAATGAATGAAGAAACACGCTGGCAAATGTTCGCCGATTTCCAAAGACTTTACGTGGAAGAAGCTCCGCTTCTGTACACGGTTCAAGGTCTTCGTCTGTACGCGAAAAAAGCAGAACTGAAAGGCACCGATCTGGGCAGCAGCTCGACGCCCCCGATCTTATGGAATCTTTGGGCTCTTTATAGAGATTAACGAACCCGTTTAGGGGGATTCTTAAGAATCCCCCATTTCTCTTTCGGAGGTTGAATCGACGTGTTGAAATTCATCTTAAGACGGCTCATCCTGTCCATTCCCGTTCTACTGGGAGTCTCTATCCTTTCGTTTCTCATCATTTCGGCAGCCCCGGGAAACTTTCTCGATGTCTTCCGGTTAGATCCTTCGATCAGCCGGGAAACGGTCCAACGGTTGGAAAGAGAATTCGGGTTTGACAAAGACCCGTTTACACAATACTTCACCTGGTTGTTCCAAGTGACTAAAGGGAATTGGGGGTACTCTTTCCAGTTCAAACAACCCGTATTCAACCTGATTTGGCAACGTTTGGGTGCCACGTTGTTGTTGAGTCTTACAACGCTCGCGTTGTCTTGGGCGATCGGAATCCCCTTGGGAATCTATGCCGCCCTTAAGCAATACAGCTTTAAAGATCAACTTTCTTCGGTGATCGCTTTTTTGGGATTATCGATTCCGAACTTCTTTTTCGGTTTACTCTTTTTATATTTCGCCTCCCGTACGCGCCTTTTTCCCATCGGGGGGATGTTATCGGTTAACAGCTCTCAGATGAATACCTGGCAGTTGATCGGGGATTACTTTTGGCACGTGATCGGTCCGGCGATAACCTTGGGCTTTTCGGGTTTGGCCGGTATCATGCGCCAGATGAGAGGTCAGTTTTTAGATCAGCTTCATATGGATTACGTGGAGTTTTCGAAAGCAAAAGGTATGCCGCGAAAAATCGTTTTTTACAAACATGCCTTGCGAAATGCGATCAACCCTCTCGTAACAATATTCGGATATTCCTTGTCCGGTCTATTGGGAGGAGCCGTGTTGACGGAAACCGTTTTTGGATGGCCGGGAATGGGTCGTTTGGTCATTCAAGCGCTTACGGCCCAGGATCTTTATCTTGTTATGGCTTCTTTGATGGTTAGCTCATTGATGCTTATTATCGGGAACTTAGCCGCGGATATCCTGTTAGCTGTTGTGGACCCCAGAATCCGATACCGTTTCCACTAAAGGTGAGACTATGGCGAAAAACGTAGAAAATGTGAAAAAAAACGTTACAGCAGAAAATTTGGGTGAATCCTTCGAAGTGGAGTTTTTACCCCGCCGTGCTCTTCTATGGCGCTCTTTCCGTAAACATAAACTGGGTATCCTTTCGATGTGGATCCTCGCGTTCTTTTACGTCATCGTAATCTTTGCCGATTTTTTATCCCCCACGAGCCCTTTTAAACAAAACGCGAGTATCGGATTCGCCGCTCCTTCGAAAATCTACTGGAAACACAAAGGAGAATGGATTGGTCCGCATATCTATCCGCTCGAGACGGCGAGAGATCCCATCACCTATCAACGATCTTTTTACGAAACTTCGGAGTTATATACGGTAAAAGGCTCCAAGAGCGATGGATCATCCTTTGTTTACACAATAGGCGAAAACAATGTCACTGCGCTCGTCGCGCAAGTCAAAATAGATGAAATCGGTGTGGGAGAAACGGGAGAAACGCTCTTCAAGACAACCAACAAAGATTGGAATATGGTGCGAATCGAAAAAGAAGGCATTTTCAAAGAACCGATTATTAGCTTATCTGTCGAAAAAGACACGCTGGATCTGTATCGAAGCAATCCCCGGTATGCAAGAACGCTCCAACAGATCGGGGTCTTGCAACAGATAAAAACCGTTGAAACCTTGCAGAAAATAACGGTTAAGTACAATGACGGCAAATCGGAATCCGTCCCTGTCAGCGTTCTTGAAGACTACGACTTTAAAGTATACCCGATCAAATGGTTCGTTCAATCTTGGGAATATAAACTGCTGGGTTTTATTCCCGCGAATCTTCACCTTTTCGGAGTCGATTCTCCTGCCGTACTTTACCTGTTTGGCGGAGACAACTACGGGAGGGACGTCTATACGCGGATCCTATTCGGGGGGCGCACTTCTCTCTCAGTCGGATTAATCGGTATCCTGATCACCTTCACGATCGGCCTTTTCTTAGGAGGGGTTTCCGGATACTACGGGGGTTGGGCGGATGAAGTTTTAATGAGGCTCACTGAAATCCTTATATCGATCCCGACGCTCTATTTGTTGATTTCTTTACGCGCGATTTTGCCTCCCGATTTGCCCTCGACCACCACCTACTTAATGGTGGTCGTCATCCTTTCTTTCATCGGTTGGCCCGGAATGTCCCGAGTTATCCGCGGGATGGTGTTGTCCTTGAAACAAAAGGAGTTCGTCGAGGCGGCCAAAGCGATGGGATATCCTTCTCTGCGTATCATCTGGAAACATATCATCCCCAACACCGCCACTTATATTATCGTCGCCGCCTCTTTGAGTATACCTGGTTACATTCTCGGAGAAGCGGGGCTATCCTTCTTAGGTTTTGGCATTCGAGAGCCCCAATCTTCATGGGGACTGATGTTGTCCCAGGCGCAAGACCTCGTGGCGCTCCGTAATTACCCATGGTTGTTGCTTCCGGGTTTGTTCCTTTTTATCGCGATATTAGCCTTCAACCTCTTTGGAGACGCGTTGAGAGACGCCTTTGATCCGAGGTCCTTGGGACATTAGCATTCATCGATGCCTTTGAAAAAATCACAAAGAAATCCAACGCCCGACACCGCCCGTTCAGATGTACAACGCGATGACTATTCGGGCGTTGATATTCTACGTCTTTCCAAACGGAATTGGCTCTTTGTCATTTTCGTTTTGTGCATCTTGGTGGGTATCGTCGCGTATTTTACGCTGCGAACCCGAATCCCGTACTCCGATTATCGATTCATGGTTCAAGGCCGTGAAATACGCTTGGTTATCGGAAGCGCTCGTGATCACGAAAAGCTCTTTCAAACCGCCTCTAATGAATTGGAACGGATATTTGCCCGTTTCTCGTTTTTTTCTCCGGATAGCGAAACCACCCGTTTGAACAAAATCCCGGAAATTTACCGAAAAACAGATACGGAAACCTTCGCGTTCCTTGTGAACCTGCGGGATCTATCCGAAAAAACCCTATGGCACTATGACTTTACGATCGGAACGCACTACCGTCCATATGCCGTTTTCGAACTTCCGTTTCCAGAAAGCTACCGATACCCGGTGACCTTCTCACTGGAAGCGGAAGCCATCCAGTCCGATCAGGCGTTCCTGTTCTATTTCGGAAAAGCGGTCAAAGGTTATGCCTTGGATCGGGTTTTTGAAGTGCTTCAACTTACCGATCCGAAAGTCACCGGGTATTGCGAGATGGACGGGGATATTCGTTTTTTTGGACCTAAAGCGGGAGGCGCCGATTGGATGGCAGGCGGGTGGAATGGCCAAGAGCTTTACCTTTCGTCGGGCGCATTGTTTCAACATCCGCTGAAGGTGTCGCCACAGGGGACGGCCGTATACGAAGACCACCTGATTTTATCTCCCGAAAAAGGCGATCCGATCAATCGGTACTTGTATTCTGCGGTGATCGCGCCGACCGCCTTGGAAGCGGCATGTATTTTAGTGGCCGCGCAAACGCTCGATCCGCGATGGTTAATAGAAAACCTAACTCGTTGGGAGTGCGCCGGGTGCCTTATCGGGGAAGGAGAAACCTTTTGCAGCCCGTTGTGGGACCGGTATACTTATAATCATTAGATCATAATGACGGGCGGTCATTAAAATTTTACCAAACGGTCAAAAATACCGTCTTGACAAAAATTGACTAAGTGGTAAAATTGGGTGAAAAATAAAATGGGATAGTCTTATAGAATCAAGGAGGGTAATAATGAGTTTCGGAAAGTCCGTAAAAGATAAGGCTTCGTCGCTTGCGATCGGCACGATCATTGACCAAGCCGTAAAGTATATCCAGAAAGATCCGCAAAACAACTTCGAAAAGTTAACTCACAATCTTGGGAAATTGGAAGGCATTTTTTCTTCTTCAGATGGAAAGTTCTCGAAATTCTTAGGTTGGGCTAACGCGAACCCAGGAAGCAAACAATGGTTTATCGAATTGCTCTCTCGCGACGAGAACCAAATCCGCGCGTTTATGAAGACCATGTTCGTGAATATCAGTCTGGGTTGGATGGACAACAACGAAGAGCTGATGGAAAAGCATGGGATTACCGCGCCTTATACGATCCTCATCAGTCCGACGATGCGCTGCAATTTGCGATGCCAAGGGTGTTATGCCGGTGAATATGCCCAGCAGGGGGAACTCTCGACGGACGAATTAAGGAGGATTATCAAGGAAGCGAAGGAACTCGGGACCTTTTTCTTCACCATCTTGGGTGGCGAACCCTTCGTCCGGTTCTGGGAACTTGCCGATATCTTTGAAGAAAACAACGATTGTTTGTTCCAGGTGTTCACGAACGGAACCCTGATCACAGATGAAGTAGCCGATCGTTTGAAAGAACTCAAGAATGTTGTCGTCGCTTTTAGTGTGAACGGCGATGCCAAGGAAACAGAGTTCATGCGCGGACCAGGCGTCTACGAAAAAGTGCTCGCTTCCATGACAAAGATGAAAGAACGGAATCTGCTCTTCGGGATGTCTCTCGTGTTAACCAAACATAATTTTGAGATTATGACCAATCCGAAGTTTTATATGGAATGGCGGGAACGTGGCGTGATTTACGCATGGAACTTCTTGTTCATGCCGGTGGGAAAAGACGCTTCGACCGCTTTGATGCCGACGCCGGAACAACGTTACAAATACGGCGAGTTCATCCAAAAGTTCCGTTCCGAACAACCGTTCTATATCATGGACTTCTGGGCGGACGCCCCGTTTGTTCATGGGTGTATCGCGGGTGGCAGACGCTATTTGCACATCAACCATAAAGGAGACGTGGAGCCTTGCATTTTCGCGCATTTCGCTACGGACAACATCCGTGACAAATCTCTTGTGAAATGCTTGCAATCTCCCTTCTTTGCCGATATCCGGATGCACCAACCCCATACCGACAATTTGCTTCGGCCTTGCATGATCATCGACAATCCGGAGGTGCTTCGCGGCGCCGTTAAGAGAAATAACGCACAGCCGACCCACGAAGGAGCGGACGTTATTTTTACACGGTTGGCGAAGGATCTGGACGACTATTCTGCCGGCGCGGCCGAATACCTCGATCCGATTTGGGAAGAAGACTGGCAAAAGGCGATTAAAGATATGGAGAAGCGTTCCGCTTCTTATGGAGAGGGTTTTGACCGATTGCAGTATCGTTTGAACCCCGAACAATTCAAAGAGCGCATCGAAAATCTCAAGAAAAACGATCCGGAGTTTGCGCAACTCTTAGCGGATATGGCCGAAAGCGTTTCGGAGGAATACGGAAAAGATGCGATTCGGCAACGAAAGATGGTCGGCGAGATCGAAGTGAAATAAATAAAAGCGGGGCGACTCGCTTTTTTAAAAGAACGACCCACGAGCAAGGAACGCGGGTCGTTTTCTTTTTTTACGGAGAATGGAATCGGTTATCCGTAGCTTTCTTCGAGGATTTCTAATATTTCTTCCGGATCCAACGGTACCGGGTTGTTTTTGTTCGGTCGCTGTTGAGCTATCCAGGAAAACTGATCTTTCGCGACGTTCAACTGCCGTAGCGTCTTGATCGGAAAAGCACGTTGCCATGTCCCGAGCGTTGCGCATAAATCGGAGGGACGGAAAAACGCCCCTACCTGTTCGTACTTCCGCAATGTGTCCCGATCACCGGATTTTTCAAGCTTACGGATATTCTTACGAACGGCGGGTGCCAACAAAGCGGCGCACAAGGCTCCGTGCGGTGCGTCGTACATTCCTCCCAAAATACCTGCCAATCCGTGAACGATCCCGAGTCCCGCGTTGGTTAACGTGATCCCTGAAAGATAAGCCGCGTAGGCCATCTGTATCTTGAGATCCAAATCTTCAAGGTGGTTGACCGCGTCCACTAAAATGGAACAATGTCGCAGTCCCTCCAACGCGAGAAGGTCTGTCAGGGTAGAGGCGTTGGAAGAGGTATATGACTCCAGCAACTGGGTAAAGGCGTCTAATCCCGTCGCAATCAAAACGTCTTTAGGGCAGGACAGTGATAACTCCGGATCGACAATGGCCAGATCGGGAACGAGCCGGTCGTGTCGGAGCGAACGTTTATATCGGGCGGGGTGCGTTGTACGGATTACGGCGTTTTTTGTGGCTTCGCTTCCTGTACCGGTAGTAGTTGGGCAAGCGACATAGAAGACCTTCGACCCGTCGTGCGGTTGACTGTCTGGAAACCCTTCGAGATAGGTATGAACCGATTCCAATTTATACAACATGGCCGAGACAGCCTTTCCGGTATCTAAAACGCTACCGCTTCCGATTCCGATCACGGCGTCCCATTGTTTGGAAGCGCATTCGGCGACGATTTTATCGATGAGTTCGGAGGTCGGTTCCCCGGAAACGCGATAAGTGCTAAGGTTTAAGCCTCTTCGCCCGGTTTCTTCCTTGAACCATTGCCATTGACGCGAAAGCAGAACGGAGGATTTTCCGGTTAAAACTAAAACCGCCCGGTTTTTTAACGGTAGGGCTTCGAATATTCGAAAAAAAGAGCCTTTGCCAAAGAATGTTCTCGGCGGGAGTAACGCCTGGAAGGCTTTCATTTCCACAAACTGGGATCTTCAGGGGCGATGACGGTGTGCGGCACTCCTTCTCGTGGTTTTTCCATCCACTCCTCGACCGTCGTTTTCCATCGGCGATAATGCTCCGTGTTTTTATGGTCTAGAACGTCTTGTTCGGTTCGGTACGCTTCATATAGCGTGAATCGATTCGGTTCTTTTTGATGCCGTAAAACGTCGAAACGAAGATTGCCGGGTTCGGAAACCGAATGCCGATGGTTGTCCTTGGTTGCTTCTATGAACCGCTCGATGAACGGTTCCTTCACCCAAATCGAAACGATTGTGACGATCATCGGAGTCCCTCCCTTAAAAAAAAGACCCGTACGGGCCTTCTATGGTGGGTGTGACAGGGTTCGAACCTACGACCTCTTCCGTGTGAAGGAAGCGCTCTCCCGCTGAGCTACACACCCGCGCATTCAGGCAAATTTTAACACATAGGGAAGGAAAAGTCAAGTAAAAAGCGGGTTTCCCCGCTTTTTACTTGACGCGTAATTTCAGATCTTTCCCGGCGGAAAATTTCGGTACTTTTCGCGCGGGGATTTTTATCGGTTTTTTGGTTCTGGGATCGACGCCATTACGTTCGACTGTGTTCTTGACCATAAAGGTGCCAAAACCGACAAGCCTAACGTTTCCGCCGTTCGCTAATTCACCGGAAATGACATCCACAAAAGCGTCGACGAACTGAGCCGCTTCTTTCTTCGTTACCCCCGTCTCCATCGCGAGCTTGTCTACCATCTCTTTCTTATTCATCTGCCGTACCCCCTTTGAAACATCGAAATGTGCGTTTTTTACTCTCAGAAGGAAATATATCATAAAAGGCGGACGTAAAACAAAAAAGCACGCGATTCCGTTCTTCTCAAAAGGACTTCTATGGGGCAACAGGTAAAATCGCCGCTGCTTTCGCCAATAAAAAAGGAGGAAAAACACTTCAAAGCATATCTAAAAGAGCGATACAGCCGATAAAACCGTGAAAAGGCCACCGTTACGGAAGCGCAGGTGAAAGATGCCGAAATACAGAATCCGCAATCTTTTTTCGTTTAAGGATGATTGCTTAGCCATACAGGGAAAATAAGAGATTCGCGAACCGTAAGTGATTATTCTTAAAACCGTGGGCCCGATTCGTTTGACTAGCCATAACAAGCTTTTTTAAAGAGCTTCTTGTGACGTCGCGTGAGCGGAGGTTTCACGTGGTCAGTCCGGTAAGCGGAACGGGATTCGAACGAAAAACGTCGTACCTTTGCCGATCTGGCTCCTGACCCAAACGCTCCCATTCATCAGATCCACCAATTGTTTAACAATCGAGAGGCCGAGACCCGTTCCGGAATACTTACGATGATTCGAACCGTCGATTTGATAGAACCGCTCGAATATTTTATCGAGTTCGGATTCCGCGATACCGATACCGGTATCCTGAATCTCAAAAGAGAGAACGGCATGGTCTTCTTCCGTTGAAATCGCGCAGAAGAGAGTAATGCCTCCTCTGGAAGTGAATTTTATCGCGTTCGCGACTAAGTTCGTTAGGATTTGCTTGAGCCGTACGTGATCGCCGACTAAACCGATCGATGGGGCGGCGATTTTGAGATACAACCCTTTTCTTTCCGTTTCCAACGCAAAACTCTGACGGATAAAGTCCATCGTTTCCGTGAGTTGAAACGGCTTCTTCACTAAGGCAAACTTACCGGATTCGATCTTCGAAAGGTCGATAATGTCGTTGATCAAGTTTAATAAATGCTTAGCGTTTTTGAGAATACGGATCGGAAACTCTTTTTTCTCGATTGGTATTTCCATTAAAATCGTTTCCGCTATTCCCATAATCACCGTCAGCGGGGTTCTCAGCTCATGGTTGACGTTTGCAATGAACTCCGATTTGCTGCGACTGGCGTTTTCGGCGATTTCTTTCGCCCGCCTCAACTCTTCTTCAAAGGCGCGTCTTTCAGTGATATCAGAATGGATCCCTACCATTCTTAAGGGTATGAGGTCTTCGCCGTAGCTGACGATTCGCCCTTTGTCAAGAATCCATAAGTATTCGCCATTCTTCTTCTTCATCCGGTATTCGACTTCATAATAGGGTTTCAATCCTGAATAATGATCTTCCAAAGCTTTTAAAGCGCGGTCGAGATCCTCCGGATGGATCAGTTGCCTCCATACTTTGTTGGGATCGGTGAAATCGCGTTTGCTATACCCGAGAAGCGTGTAGTAGTTTTCATTATGGTAAATCGTGTCCGACTGAAGATCCCAATCCCAAATCCCTTGGTTGGCCGCCCAAAGCACCATCTCCAAACGCATTTGAACGGTTTTGTATCGCTCTATCATCCGTTGAAAGGCTTGTGTGCGTTCAGCGACCCGGCGTTCCAGATCCTGGTTTACGCTCGGATACGGGACCTTTTCGGAAGGATCCGGATAGATCTGATCGATGCCTCGGTACCCGCGCCATTCGCCCGAATCGTCGTAGAAAGGCATCAAGCTGGTGAATACTTGTTGCCACACACCTTCTTTTCCTTTCACTCGGATCACGTGGGACCGCGTTTCTTTGGATATGGGAGCGATAGATGGATTCCGATCAACCGCCGATACGCTTTGGAATTGATCGATAAATTCGTCGCGAGGTTTCCCGATCATCTCTTCGGGCCGATAGCCGTACCATTCGTAGACTTTCGGATCGACGTAACGGTAACAGCCATCCGTTCCGGTTTCCCAGGGTATTCCAGGGAACGCGCTCCGAGAAGGATCAAGAGGGTCGGGATTGTTTTCGCCTAATAGAGGGAGAATCCCACCAAAAAGCGGGGCCAGTTCTTGGTAGAACGCCCGCAAATGGCTTTCTTCTACCACATTCGTCTCGTCGATGAGAATCTCTAAAAGCCCATATCCTCCACGCCGGTTTTTTAGAGGGATCAAAACACGGATTTGATTTTCTCCTTCGAAAAGGATGCGAAGTTCCGAAGGGTCTGTTTCACTTTCCTTACCTTTCTCTTCTTGCGAAAAGAGAGCACAAAGCGTGCCGAATCCTCGGGACGGGCCGGCTTCGTTTCGGGGGTAACGCCAATAACAAGTCGCGCCTTTTTGTTCTTTTTCCGCTTTCCATAACCATAAAGCGCAGATTGGACAAAAAGAAGCGATTAAGGGTGCGCTTTCGTCTAACGTTGTTAGAATATCTTCCGGTTCTGATTCCAAAAAGCTCTTCGCTAGTTGGTAGAGTATTTCTATCTGTTCGCGTTCCATCTATCCCCCAAGAATGACAGTTGTAGATTATAACGTATTTCTGGACAATCCGATAAGTTTACGTAAAATTTACAGCCTTTTCGCCTCGAACCGTTTCTTATATGAGTGATCGCCACGATAGATGCTCTCAGTTTTGCCGTTTTCATAGCATATTAGAACCCCGGAAGGCGAAATTGTGGCGGTTACGCATGTGCTAACTCTTGGCGAAAGCTTCATATTTGCTAAAAATGAGTGTATAATTAATAGGACGTGAAGATACCGAACGCTTTTTAACGGAATAAACCGCCATCAAGAACAAGAGGTCGCCTATGCTTCAATGGAAACGGACAACCGAAATCATCGCTGGGGATATCATTGCGGAAAAGCTGACGCAATACGAAACCGGGGACACAATCGTTTACTTCGGTGAAGTGGTCTCTCCTTCTTTGAAAGAGAAGCTCGTCCACCACGGAGTGGAATGGATTTTAGTCGAATCGAAGGACTCTCAAGAATCGCTTGTTAAACCGATTTTGAGCAAAGAAGTGCTGGAGGAGATGGAAAAGGGCGTTAAAAAAGTATTTGACGCCGTCCAGAAAGAAAAGAAGATTCCCGTCGATGAGGTTTCCACTCTTTCAAGACAAGTGGTAAGAAGCATGCTGTCGAATTTTGGCGACGTTGTCGTCCCATTCTTTTCTCAAATGCGCTCGTTCGATGAGTATACGTTCTGTCATCAAGTCAACGTTTCGATCATCGCGGGCTTGATCGCGATCGAAGTCTATCCCGACGAACGGGAAAAAGCGGAAGCTATCGTAGCGGGCGCTTTGATCCACGATATCGGGAAACTCATCGTCCCGAAGGAGATATTGAACAAGCGGACAAGGTTAACCGGCGAAGAATTCGAGTTGATGAAAAAGCACGTTGAATATGGGTATCAAATGGCTTTAGATTCGGGGATAGAAAACCGGATTATCCTGGATGAGATCCTCTTCCACCATGAACGCTTCGATGGATCCGGTTATATTAGGGGGCTTAAAGGGAACGAAATCCCGAGCAGCGCCCGTATTAACGTGATCGCCGATGTCTTCGACGCGCTGACGAGCGATCGTGTGTACAAGATGCGGTGGTCTCCTTATCAAGCGATCGGGTATATCATCCAACAAGCCGGAAAAGCCTTTGATCCCTATATTGTTTCGTGCTTTCTGAGGCTTTTTGGGATTTATCCGGTCGGTACCCGGCTGTTATTGTCCAATGGCCGGGAAGTCGTCGTGAAAGGGAATCGCAAGAATGCGCTAACTACTCCGATCGTCGCTTACATAGAGCAGGAAGAAGAACTCATTTACTTGGACCGGCAAAAAGATATCCGTATCGACCGGGTCTTGTACGAGCATCAGGAAGATTAAACACCGTCATTAACCCAAAACACCTTAAACGCGCTTCCGACCATCCACGTAGAATCCAATTCGATGCGATAGCGGCAAAGTTCGCAGAGATACTTGACAATCGCCAAACCTAATCCCGCTCCTTTTGCGTACTTTCCCGCGTCGACCCCCCGATAGAATCTTTCGAAGACCCGCGATTTTTCCTGTTCTCGAATACCGATACCGTGATCGGTTACCGTCAACTTTTCTTTGTCCAGGGTCACCGTAACCTCCGAATGTTCGTAGGAGTATTTGATCGCGTTGGACAAAAGATTCCGAACAATCGTGTAGAGGACGAAACGATCGGATTGTAGCGTGTCTACCGAACACTCTGTATGGATCGTGATATCTTTCTTTTTACTCTTTTCTTCCAGATCCGCGACCACTTCCTTCACGACCGAGAGGGGATCGATGACGTCGAAGTGAAGGGAATAGTTGCCCAGTTCGGCTTGAGCCAGTAAAGTCAACTGATTGATGATCTTCTGTATTTTGTATAACGATTTTTGGGATTTCGTGATCATTCGCTGATTGTCAGGGGTGGAAGAGAAGTCTTTCAGCATCTGAATGTTTCCGATCGCGATCGAGAGCGGGGTTGTCAGTTCATGGGAGATCGATGTGACCAACTCTATCTTCACTTTTTTGACCCATTCGATCTCCGATAGATCGATAATGAAGAGCAAAGCGTCTGCTGGGTCATAGATCACTCGGCAATAGCGGGTTCCCCCTGCGAAAAAGAATAATGTCGCTTCCTCTTTGAACAGTTTCTCTTCCAGGATGCACTCGGTCAATCTGTCTATCCTGTCGAAAGTAAAAACCGACAACCAATCCTGATCGGTTTTGAATCCGTATTCTGCCGCTTTTCTATTCAGGTCGGTCACCAATTGGTTTTCTATACGCAGTACCGCTTCGCGAATCGGATCTAAAGCGCTTAATCGCATGCGATCGCCTACTTTTCGGTTTTCAAGAGGTGAGCGTCTTTGCTAAACTTATACCCGACGTTCCGTACCGTCTTGATCCGATTCTTACCGATTTTGTTCCGAATGGCGCTGATATGGACACCCACCACGCGGTCGGTGATCGTATCGTCATCATACCAAATCTGGGAGATAATCTCATCGCGTGAGAAGATCTTCTTCGGTTGTTTGGCCAATAACAGTAAAATTTCGAATTCTCGACCGGTTAATTCCGTGTTTTGTCCGTTTATATGCGCGGCGTAATTGTTCGGATAGAGGGAAAGGTCTCCGAAAACCAAAACCTCTTCTTCTTTGCGGATTCTTTTCATGAGGGCGCGCACGCGGGCAACAACCTCTCTCGGATTGAAAGGTTTGGAGATGTAGTCATCCGCGCCCGATTCGATGCCGAAAATGCGATCTCTATCCATTTTTCTGGCAGAGACGATGATGATGCCGATCTCTTTATTCCTTGAACGTATCTCTGGAAGCTCATCAAAAGCTTCTCCATCCGGCAGCATCACGTCAAGCAGCATGACGTCCACCGCTTTTGAGGAGAGCGCCCTTCGCATTTCTTCCAATGATCCGGCTTCCAAAACTTCGAACCGCTCGACCTGCAGGTAGGTTCTCAATATCTCGCGGAGATCCTTTTCATCCTCGACGATTAGAATTGTTCCCATCGATTCTCCTTACTCCTTTGGCACGATCTGATTCATAGAACGCCCGGTTTCGATGTAAAGAAGTTCCTCGCACAGGTTCGTTGCGTGGTCCGCGATCCGTTCGATATCTCTGGCCAGAAGAAGATAGATCGGTACCAGATGGCGGTCAAAGTCCTTCTTCTTCATCATTTCCATCACAAAATGGTCGATATCTCGTTCTAGTTGATCCACGACATCGTCTTTTTGCCAAACGGATAGCGCTTTCTTCTCGTCCTTTTCTATAAAGGCGGTAAAAGCGTCTTTGATCATTTGAATCGATAATCCGATCATTTGTTTCAATTCTTTCGGAGGTTTATAGCTGATATGCTTTTTTTGAAGCAGCAACTCTTTTTCAGCGATATTGACCGAGAGGTCGCCGATTCTTTCAAGGTTATTCGAAAACTTGATCATCGTGATGACGTAGCGTAATTCCTTTCCCATGGGATGATAACGCGCGACGATTTGGTAAACTGAATCCTCGACTTTTCGATTGATATCGTCGATCTGATCGTCCAGGGCTATCACCGCTTTCGCTAATTTCTCATTGGCGTCCTCGCAGGAGCGAACTGACATCTCGAAAGATTCGAGAACTAAGGACAACAATCTGGAGATGTCCGAACGCAGCAATAGCAGTTCTTTTTCAAAGTGGATACCTTCCATTTTTCCTCCTGCGTCAGCTAATTTTTCCGCTTAAGTATTCTTCTGTAAGCGGATTTTTCGGTTGCTTCACGATCTCTGACGTCTCTCCATATTCTACCAGTTCGCCGCGATACATGAACGCCATATAGTCTGAAATGCGAATCGCTTGCGATAAATTGTGGGTGACGATGACGATCGTATAGCTTTCTTCGAGCGCCTCCAACAAAATCTCGATATTCTTCGTCGCGATGGGGTCCAGCGCTGAAGTCGGCTCATCAAGCAAGATCACTTCGGGTTCGACTGCCAAAGCCCGCGCGATGCACATCCGCTGTTGCTGACCACCTGAGAAGGATTCTGCGGGTTTGTGAAGCTCATCCTTCACTTCGCTCCACAAAGAGGCTTTTTTTAGAGACTCTTCCACGATTCCGGAGAGGGTTTCCTTAGAATGGCGATGATGCAGCCGTACACCAAAGGCCACATTGTCGAAAACGGACATGGGAAACGGGGTAGGCCTTTGAAAAACCATTCCGATTTTTTTGCGTAGCAGCATCAGATCGGTATCCCGGTTAAAGATATTTTTCTCTTCAAAATAGATGTCGCCTGAAGTTTTATAATTGAGAATGTTGTCGTTCATGCGGTTCATGTTCCGTAAAAGAGTGGACTTTCCGCACCCGGAAGGTCCGATGATAGCGGTTATCTTGTGTTTATATATCGGAAAGGTGACGGAATGGACCCCTACTTTTTTTCCGTAAAAGGCCGAAAATGAATCCACACGGATAACCGGTTTCAACGGGTTATTTGACGCAACGTTTTCCATCAGGTTTTTTCCTCCCTAATCTGAAAGCGATGGAATAGATAAACAAAACAAGAATTAATAAAAAAGCCGAACTGCCCTTGGCCATCCACTGGACGTTTTCGCCGTACGCGGCGGTTAAGTAATAGATATGGGTGGGCAATGTCATGACCGGATCCAGAACCGATTGCGGTAAATTAGTGGCGAAGAAGACGGCGCCTGTCAGCAGAATCGGAGCGGTCTCTCCGATAATTCTGCCGCATCCCAGTAGGGTCGCTGTGATAATACGCGTTCGCGCGTAAGGGAGGAGAACCCGAAAGATCACTTCCGTCTTGCGGGCTCCCAACGCGAAGGCGGATTCGCGAATATCGTCGGGGACAGCGATTAATGCTTCTTTCACTGTGCAGGCGATTACGGGAAGCGCCATCAAGGAGAGCGTGAGACTTCCCGCAAGCAGCGATGTGCGGAACCCAAGGAAAATACAGAATAAAGAGAATCCGAACAACCCGTAAACGACAGAAGGAATGCCCGATAGCGCTGTAATAGCCAGTCCGATAAGGCGGATCACCCTACCCCGGTTTCCGTATTCGGCGAGATAGATACCGGTCAACAAACCCAGCGGAAAAGCGATCAAAAGACTTAAGCCCAGCACCTCTAAACTGCCCAATATCGCGGGTAAAATCCCCCCGGCGGTCATACCGGATCGCGGAGATTGCGTGAAAAAGGAAACGGAGAATGACTTCACTCCTTCGAAGATAATCAAGACGAAAATCGATAATATCACCGTAAACACGCCGTAGGAAAGCATCCGTAAAACTGTTTGGATCATCCGGTCTTTTCTCATGCGCCCGATCTCGCCAGCAGTTTCCGCGTTTTTGGCGCGATCATTTTTTGTGAAAGGACTGTAAGGAAAAAAGAGAGAACGAATAATACCAATCCTGCGAAAAAGAGAGAGGAATAATGGATCGAACCAACTTCCACCTCGCCCATCTCGCTGGCGATGACGGCGGTCAAAGGCCTCAACGGGTCGAACAAGCTTTGAGGAATGATCGCGGCTCCTCCCGAGACCATCAAGACAACCATCGTTTCGCCAATGACCCGATTGACTGTCAGGATGAGGGCGTTAACGAGACCGGACTTCGCCGCTCGCGATACTACCTTGAGAACGGCCGTCGAGCGAGTTGCGCCCAACGCCAAAGCCCCTTCTCGCAAACACGATCGAACGCCGGATAAAGCCTCGTATATTAAGGAGGCCGTAAACGGTAACGACAGAAGCGTCAATCCGATCATCGTCAAGAGCAGGTTTTCGGTAGAATAGATGCCGACCTTCAGAAACTGCGGTGAGATCATGACTAATAGAAAAGACCCGATGATAACGGACGGGACTCCCGAAAGCAAATCGATCGCAGACTTGATAAAGGTTTTTTCGAGGGGGCGCGCAAATTCATATAGGAAAAAAGCCAGTCCATATCCGAGTGGCAAGACGATAAGCGAAGTCCCCAGCGTCACGATGAGCGAATTGATGAGCATCACAAGCAAACCATACTCCGGCTCGCTATAGGTAGGATACCAGTTGGGAGAGGAGAGCATTTCCCACCCAGCCGTTTTGATCGCAGGCGCCGATTCTTTGAGGATAAAAAAGAAGAGTAGGGTTAGGACGAATATACCGGTAAAAGCGGCCATTTGGATGCAAAACGTCCGAAATTGATCGCTAAAGATTCTAAAACGCATGGATTCACCTCGATTCGGCATAATTATAGAACCTAACCATCTACCGGATGTATAGGATTATTAAGAAGTGTAAAGGGCGATCGGGAACTCGAACCCTCGCTTCGGTTAATTTTTTGATAACGATATTTGTTTTATCCTAAGAAAGGCTATAATAGTGAAAATAAAATTGCTTCACCGTAGGGGGTAAAGGATGTTTCCATTCGACGTTACCCAAAACCGGCAACCTAAAACCCAATATCCGATCTTCGCTTCAAACGGGATCGTAGCGACTTCCCAGTATTTAGCCGCGCAAGCGGGTCTAAGTATGCTCGAACGCGGAGGGAATGCGATCGACGCCGCGGTGGCGACGGCCATCGCGCTGACAGTGGTCGAACCCACATCGAATGGGATTGGCGGGGATGCCTTCGCGATCGTTTTGTTTGATGGCCAGTTATACGGATTGAACAGCAGCGGATATGCGCCAGAAAACCTATCCGCGGAGGTATTGAAACGGGATGGGCTGAAAGAAATCCCGCGATACGGACCGATACCGGTAACGGTCCCCGGCGCTCCTTTCGCATGGAAAGCGCTCCATCGACGATTCGGGCGTTTGCCTTTCGAAACGCTGTTCCAACCTGCCGTCGATTATGCTCAAAACGGATACCCCGTCTCCGTTTTGACCGGGAAGGGATGGGAAAAAGCTTGTCAAACCTATCGCCGGCAATCTGATTCGTCTCTCTTCAAAGAATGGTTTCGAATCTTCGCCCCGTCGGGGCGCGCACCCCATCCAGGCGAACGGTGGGGTTCCGGCGATCATGCCGAAACTTTGAAGGAGTTGGCCCAGACCGGAACAGAATCGTTCTATTCGGGTCGGCTTTCTCACGAGATCGTCCGGTGCGTTCGGGCTTTCGGCGGATATTTAGAGGCGTCTGATTTGGCGAACTTCCGGCCCGAATGGGTGGAACCGTTGCGCGTCGATTTTCGCGGGTATACCGTTTGGGAGCTGCCTCCCAACGGACAGGGGATCGTGGCGCTAATCGCTTTGGGGTTGCTTGAGCGCTTGCCTCTCGAATCCTTTTCGGTAGCACAACGAACGCACTTTTCGATAGAAGCCGTTAAGCACGCCTTTCAAATCGCATTAGAGAAGATTGGAGAACCGCGATCTATGCCGGATGATCCGCGCTTCTATTTGGATAAAGGCTCTCTGGATGAGGGATCGAAACACTTATCTTTAGGATCGGTATCTGACCCTGCCGACGCGAGCCAACCGGGGGGGACGGTCTATCTTTGCACGGCGGACCGCTCCGGGAATATGGTTTCGTACATACAAAGCAACTATATGGGTTTTGGTAGCGGTTTAGTGGTCCCGGGTACCGGTATAGCCTTACACAATCGAGGGTGCAACTTTTCGCTTCAGAGCGGTCACCCAAACTGTTTGAGGGGGAAGCACCGCCCCTATCACACGATCATCCCCGGATTCCTTAGCCGGGGAAACGAGTGGGTGGGACCTTTTGGCGTGATGGGAGGGTTTATGCAGCCCCAGGGGCACACGCAGCTTCTCCTAAAACTTCTGCTGGAGAAGGAACAACCGATGGATGCTCTAAACGCGCCCCGGTGGCAATGGATGAAAGGCCGTTCGGTCACATTCGAAGAGCCATGCGATGCGGGAGTGCTCAAAGAGTTGACGGGTATGGGGCATCAAATCGAGACGGTTCCGTCTTCGGCGTTATTCGGAAGGGGGCAAGTGATCTGGCGAACGGCATATGCTGATGGCGCGCCTCCGGTTTACTGCGGGGGAACCGACGGGCGGTCCGATGGTTGCGTCGCCGCTTATTGATCGGTATCGTCGCATCGCGTTTATTCTTAAGGATCGTGGGATGATGGTCAGAAAGAGAGGGACGTTTATATGATTGCGAAGAGCGAAAAAAAAGTTGAGAAAGAAGTATCGAGAATGAAAAGAGTCCGATCCGCGTTTGATCTGGTCCACCCGCGGATGGGAAAGGTATTTTTTCCGTGGTTGCTTCAACATCCAAAGTATTTGCGGCATGCCTTTACAATGCTTAAGGCCTTTGAAAAAGCTGAAGAGAAGAGGGACCAACAGTTATCCCGAGGGCTGTTGATCCCTCCCGTCGTGATTCTCAGTATCACCTCGCGCTGTAATCTTTTTTGCAAAGGGTGCTTTGCATCAGCTACGGGAACGGTCTCTCACGGCCAGATGGATACAAAGGGAGCGCAACCGGCGCCTTCACTCGATTACGTCCAGTGGAAACGCATCATCACGGAAGCGGCGGAGGCGGGCGTATTCTGCTTTTTAGTCGCGGGGGGCGAACCATTCTTATTCCCCGAGATGTTACGGCTGGTACGTGATTTTCCTCAATTGCTTTTTGTGGTTTTTACTAACGGAACGGTGATGAGTGATGCCATCCTTCACGATCTGAAAAGCGCGAGCAACCTGCTGGTAGCCGTGAGTCTTGAAGGCGACGAAACGTTAACCGACCTTCGGCGCGGAAAAGGAACCTACTTCAAAGCGATGGAAACCCTCCGGATTCTCGAAAAAAACGGAGTTTTGAACGGGATCTCCGTAACGATCGATCGACTGAACTATCGTTTTTGGGAGAAGGAAGAGCATATCGACCACTTTATCGAGAACGGAGTCCGTATCGCTTTCCTGACGGAGATGATTCCGGTGGATGGCGGGGAAGATTGCCCGAATGCGTCTTACGGTTTGGCTCAAGCAACGATGCTGACAGACGAAGAGCGGGCAGCCTTCCGTCAGCGCGTGTTGTACTACCGCGAACACAAGCGTCTATTTATCATTCACTCCCCGGGTGACGAAGAAAAATTCGGCGGGTGCGTATCCGCTGGTAAAGGATTTATTCATATCACGCCTTACGGGGATGTTACCCCGTGTCCGGTCTCGAATATCGCCACGCACAATCTAAAATCATGCTCCTTCGAAAGTGCGATGGGCAGCGAGCTGTTCAAGCGCATTCGCGAAGAGGAAACCCTTCTGGAAACCGGGAATGGCCCATGCGCCTTGTTTTCTCATCAAAAAGAGGTGGAGTCCCTTCGAAAAGAGGTGGGCGCCTATCGAACGGGAGGATAGCCTGCGGGCCAATGACGTCTATTTCGGGGGTTCCTTCAATCCCATTCATAACGGCCACATTCTGTTGGTTCAGCACTTGCTTGAGTATGGATGGGTTCGCCGGTGTTTGATCGTTCCGACCGGCGCTTCTCCATTCAAAGAAGGCCAGAAGGAATATCAGTCTTTTAATCGGCGGCTCAGTTGGGTTGAGAAGGCCTTCGAAGACATGGAGCGTGTGAGTATTCTAAGGCTGGAAGCGCCTTATCGCGATGAAGATGGTCGCGTGCGCTCTGTATTTTATACGAACGAAACGTTGGAGCGCTTTTATCGGTCGAACGGCTATTACCCGTATCTGGGGATCGGGTCGGATGCGCTCGGATCTTTCAACCGCTGGAAGGATTGGCAAGCGTTGTTAAAAAAAACTAAGATCGTTGTTTTTGGCCGGAAAACCGAATTCCCACCGTCGGGGAATGAGGCATGGCTGGCGGCTTACCGCCATCGTATCTACCGTTTGGATACTCCGGTGTTCGAAATCTCCTCAACCTGCATTCGCGAGCGCGCTTTTGCCGGCAAGAGCCTGCGCGGGTTCGTGCCTTACTCGATTGAAAAAGAGATCGGAGAATCGTATCGCGAGCGCGCGCTCCACGATCCGGATTCTTCGACCCCTTCTTAAGGCTAAACCTTAGACCTCAGGCTTCAGTTGGTTTTACGGACGGTTTTCAAAGCGTCGACATAGACCGGGTAGATGACCCAACCGGAAACTTTCGAAGAGAGGATCACGATCTCTTCCGGTTCCATCACCCAGAAGGCGACCGCGTTTTCGACGAGTTCTTCCAGAATGTTGTGAATGAAGGGCAATCTCTTTTCAGGATCTGAGACGGCGAGCGAGGCATCCAACAGACGGTCGATTTCGGGAATAAAGACGTTCATATAGTTCCGATTCGAATTTTGGTAGAAACGATCCAACAGCAGATATGGATCCGCTTCCCCAACGTGTCCGATCACGGTAGCCTCATACTCGCGCGCGCCGTAAACGTCGGAAAGCCATTTGCTCCATTCAACAATCTGCAAATCTGCCTTGAAACCGGCTTCGTTTAGCATTTGTATGATCACTTCTCCCGTACGGATATGGAACGGATAGAGTTGGGCGATCTGGATAGTAAATGGACATCCATTTGGATACCCTGCCTTCTTCAGCAATTCTTTCGCTGTGTTAGGATCATAAGGATACCTTTTTGAAAAATCCCGGTAGAAATAGTCTTCCGGGGGAAGATGGGTGTAGAGGGGTTTGGCAAACCCTTCGGCGACCAAATCAATGCACAGATCCCGATCGATGGCGTATTGGAGGGCTTGCCGAACCTCCAGCCGATCGAAGGGAGGTTTTTGATTGTTCAAAGCCAGTACTTGCACCAAATTCATCGGCGCTTTTAAAATCACGTAATCGGGGTTTCGCTCAAATTCATAGAGGCTGGAAGCGTCCGCTTTTGGGATAACGTCGATTATTCCAGATTGAATCGCGATCAATCGCGAGTTCTCGTCAGGAATGATCCGAAAAAAAGCTTCATCGAGATAGGGCAGCCCCTCCTGATGATATCTGTCGTTCTTGATGAGATGGAGATACTGGTCTCTCAGCCATTCTTTGAGCATGAAAGGTCCGGTACCGATCGCGGAGGAATCCAGCTGCTCTTTCGTGGCGCCTTCCGGGACGATGTATATTTTCGATACGAGAGCCAAAAACGGGGCGTAGGTTTGCTTTAAGCGAAAAACAACCGTTGCGTCGTCTTCTGATGAAACCGATTCAACAACCCGATAATTCGATGCTTTGGGATATCCGGTCTCCGGATTCAAAATCCGTTGAAAAGAATAAACCACATCGGATGCTGAAAAGGCTTTCCCGTTGTGGAAGACGACATTATCTTTAAGAAAGAAACGGTACTCTCTCCCATCTTCCGACACGGTGTAAGACCGGGCGAGAACGGGAACCAGCTCTCCGGCAGGGTTAACTTCCAATAGGGCTTCATACAGGTTGTATAAGATCTCGAAAGTAAGGGCGCCCGTCGCGCGATGCGGGTCGATCGTCTCGGCAGGATCCGAAGGAATGGCTATTTGAACGCGATGGCTCTGTGGCAGGGCGAACCCGGATATCACGAACAACAGAGATAAAAGGATCGCCATAATCCGATAACGGGATTTAAGAAACATGGTGCGTAACACCTCCCTATTCCTGTGCGTTATTTTTCGCAAAGAATGATGACCCACTATACGATCGAAATATCAATCGAAGATAGAGATAGATGAACTTTTATGAACCGCCCGCTCTTGCAGACGAACACGCTGCAACAACTGCTTTTGTATCGCATCTCCGGATTCTCCCGAGACCAAATCGGCGGATAACGCGCGGTCCCCATTAGCTAAAAGGTATTGAAGCTGACTGTTGCGGATACTTTCGAAATGCAACTGGCACATTCCTCGCAAAGCGTTTTCAAGAAACTTTTTTTTTCGTCTCAAAGTCTCTTCACGTTCGATGCTTCGGCCCGCAAAAGGTGTATTCGGTTTGGGGATGAGGGGGTTGAAGCTCATATGAATCTTGTAAAACCCGAGCTTTCGCCATTCCTCTACCAAACGGGCGAACTCGAACAAATCCGTCTCAGTCTCTTCTTCGACACCGAAAAGACAATAACATTTCACTTCGCGAAAACCTGCGCGGGCGATGCGCTCCAGCGCGTCGGCGAGTTGGGTGTCCGTGATCCCTTTGTTCAGAACGCGACGCATCCGCTCTGTCGCCGCTTCGGGCGCAATGGTGATTGATTGCTGCTCTCCTTGTCGCAATCCAGAGAGAAGAGCGTCCGAAATCGATTCCAAACGGATCGAGGAGAAACTGAAAGACAGGGAAGATTGGTCTAAAAACTCCAGCAGTTGAGAAAGGTGCGGATAGTCGGTGGGGGTCGCGGAAATAAACCCGAATCCCGGCGTTTTTCCGGTGATCGCCTGTTCTCGCTCTATCAGTCCCCCGATTTCTCTTTTTAAGTCTTCAAAAGGAAGGAAGCGCGCCGGAGAACGCGTGAAACCGGTGACGCAAAAAAAGCAACGCCGTAGACACCCTCGCCCGATCTCGATAAGCGCTTTGTGTCCGAACGGTCCTCTCGGGTGAATGAAGCTGGAACGGCTTGGATAGTGGTTGAGCGAGGAGAAAGAGGCGATAACCCGATGCGATTTCTCGAGTGGCGGCAGGGCGATCGGAGCCATATCCGATACCGCTTCCAGCAGTCCCCGCCTGTTTTTTCCTTTCGCCATGGCGGTAACGATCTTTTGAACCAGCTCTGGAAGGGATTCCTCCGCATCGCCGTAAAGAATGATATCGGATAGATCCCATAAAGGGAGTGCATTGAAATAGGTGAGCGATCCGCCGATGAGTATGAGCGGATGACCCTCTTTTCTTTCGGCGCTTTTAAGCGGCACCCCTTTTTTTCTAAGCATCTCTAAAATGTGAAAGATGTCCAGTTCGAAATGGACGGAGAAAGCCCAGATCTTAAACTCGTCGATAGGGCGAAAAGAATCGAGAGAATAGTACTTCGTGAAAGACGGATCATAAAAAAACCGCTCGCAATTGACCCCTTCGACGCTATTGAAGATCTGAAACGCTTTATGGTATCCTAAATTGCCGACCGTATGGTCGTAACCGGAGGGGAAGACAAGGGCCACATCAACGTCCCCGTAACCCTTATGCCGGTCGTATCGGGTTTCTTCATCGGAAAACGCCTTGACGGTTGAAAACTCCGTAAAGTCAGCGCTGTTCCGTGGTTTTCTCATAACATCTTTTTTTGAATGTTTCTACCAATAAGGTCTTTTGACAGAACGACCCGGCTTATGCGGCCGTTTGCTATCTCTTCGTGCTCATCGTATGCAACGAACAGAAAGTTGATGTGATTCCGTAGGGTATTCTCCACGGATAAGCGAACCGTTATTGAAGAACCTAACGGTGTCGGCGCGAGATGCCGATAATCGAGATCGGTGACCGCGAAGGCCAATTCGCCTCCGAAGACGTTTTCAACCAAAAATTGATGGCTGAACTCGAATAATCGATGGATGAGCGCTCTGGAGGACAATACTTTCAAGTCAAGTATCCAAGGGTCTTCCTGCCAGAGGTCGCTCTCTTTTACTCTGAATTGATAGTTCTGAGATTGTCCGACGAGGTTGCTTAAGGTTTGTTCGATACCCATCATTGTCAATCACCTGACCTTCTTGAAATCATTAGCATTCGAACGAGATTGAGCACGGCCATTAATGTGGAAGCCACATAGGTCATCGCCGCGGCGTTCAGTACTTTTTTCACCATCGACAGTTCATCTTGGGACATCAACACGCGCGTTTGCAGAAGGTTCAAAGCGCGCCGACTCGCATTGAATTCAACCGGAAGCGTCACCAGCGAAAAAGCGACCACCGCAAGAAACAACCCGATACCCACTTGGATGAGCAGCGGTATCGATAGGAACAGACCTCCGAAAAAAATCAGCCAAGAAAAAGAAGAACCGAATTGCGCCACCGGAACGACCGCATTCCGAAGGAGCATCGGCGCGTATTTTTCCTGCATCTGCATCACATGACCGACTTCGTGGGCGACGACGCCCAACGAAGCCACTGAACTGTTTTGAAAGGTAGACTCCGATAAGCGGACCACCCGCTGTTTTGGATCGAAATGATCAGACAATACTCCCTGGACCGGTTCGATCGTTATGGCTGACAAGCCATGAGAGTCCAGCAACATACGAGCGAGTTGCTTTCCGGTATAACCCGTTCCAGAGCGGACCTGAGAGTATTTTGAAAAGGTTGCGCTCACAGCCGATTGAGCCAGAGTGGCAAAGATGATCGCCGGAATCACGATCAGCATCGAGGAATAATAGTCCACGCTCTTTGACACCTCCTGTGTTCTAACTTCATTCTCTCCTATAAATGACGAATCGAGTGAAGAATTATTTGTTCAAGTAGTTCATCAATGTTTTCAAATGTTTGCTGCGCGTCGGATGGCGCAATTTCCGAAGCGCTTTGACCTCTATTTGCCGGACGCGCTCCCGCGTGACGTTCAAGTATTTCCCAACTTCTTCGAGAGTTTTCTGACGCCCGTCAATCAACCCGTAACGCATCTTCAACACAGTAGCCTCTCGGGGACCCAATGTGTTCAGCACTTCGTTGATCTCATCGCGGAGAAGCATCAGCATCGCCGACTCCTCGGGGTTGATCATCTCGTTGTCGGGCACGAAATCCCCGACGGAGGAGTCTTCGTCTCCGCCGACAGGAGATTCCAGGGAAACCGTTTCTTTATCGGCCTGCAGGATCTCCTCTATCTTCTCTTTACTCCTGCCTGTCAGCGACGCTAACTCGTTCGTCGTCGGGTAGTTCCCGTATTCTTGGAGGTACTCCCTACGGATCTTGTTGATCTTATTGATCGTTTCCACCATATGAACTGGAACGCGAATCGTCCGCGCCTGGTCGGCTATTGCGCGCGTGATGGCCTGTCGGATCCACCAGGTGGCGTAGGTGCTGAATTTATAGCCCTTTTTCCAATCGAATTTTTCGACCGCTTTAAGCAAACCGATGTTTCCTTCCTGGATAAGATCCAAAAAAGAAAGGCCTCTTCCGATATAGCGTTTGGCGATGCTAACAACGAGGCGCAGATTTGCGACGACCAATTTTTGCTTCGCCCGCTCATCTCCAATCTGAGCCTTTCTGGCGAAGGTTCTTTCCTGAGTGGGCGTCAGGAGGGGGATGCGGCCGATCTCTTTGAGATACATCTTAACCCCGTCTTTGTTAAAACTGTTGTTATCGAAGATAGCCGGTCCGTCTTCGCTGATCATGCGCTCTACCAGTTCATCCTCGACAGGTTCCTCGGATTCGGATTCGTCTACTTCGGGCTCTTTTTCGATAATTTTTATCTTGTTTTTCTCCAGCGTTTCGTAAACCATCTCGAGAAAATTGCTGTCGAATCCTTCCATTTCGGCGGGTAAAAACGCGTCGATGTCCTCATAGGTGATGTACCCTTTCTTAGAGCCGATCGCGACCAATTCGGTCATGCTCTTCTTTATGTCCACCGCTTCTCCGCGCAAGTTGGCTTCGTTTAAGCTTTCGGGTAGCTTTATCGATTGAAGATCCAGCTCGACGCCCTTTTTCTTTTTCGCGGAAGCGATCCCCGCTTTCGATTTCTTAGGACTGCTAGATTTGGGTTCACTCGGTTTTTTTGCGATCTTTTTAGGCGCTGGCGTTTCTTCTTTCCGAAGGTGCTTACCTTCCTCGATTTCTTCCTCCATCGGAAAAGCCTCCCTTCAAATCTGTTCCTTTTTTTTTCTTTGAGGCGCCGATCAATTCAACGCTTTGTTTCATTAAACGATTTTTTTCTTCTGGATCAGTAGTGTCTTGGATCCGCCGTTCCAGAGTTTTCATTTGGGAGACCTTCTGCCGGGATTGAATAATGCCGAAACAATCTCCGAGTGCTTTTGATATCCTCTCCGGTTCGTCCTTGATGAAGAACGGCCGATTCATAAAACGGAAAACGCGGTGCAAAAATTCCTTCGAAAAAAACTCGTTGAGGTGGTTGGTGGCATCGTCCGGTTCGAATTCTTTCCGTGTTTTGTCAAAAAACGAGCGGAAGTTTTCGTCGAGGTAAGCGGTGTGTTCCAGGACAAAGGCTTCGATCTCTTTCCGAAAAGAGGATCGTTCAAGATAAATCGCCAAAATTTGTTCTTCGGCCGGGTTTTCTTCCCTAGTCTGCTTGGGTTTGACGTTTACGGAAGAGGAATCCCGCCCTTCGCCTACCTCTTTAACCGTTTTCGGAAGGTCTAATCCCCTCGTTTCCACATTTACAGCGGTTTTTTTCGCTAAATGCTGTTCGTACCAAGACGCCACCTTCTGCCGTTCTATCCCAAGCGTCCCGGCGACGAGCCCGACGATCTTTTCATAGGAAGGAAGATTGCCGATCTCCTTAACTTTTCCCAGGATCGGCAAAGAGGCTCTGAGATATTCGTCTTGCCCAGCTACCCGGGTTATCTCGTATCGATTCTTCAGGAGATCTATTAAATATTCTTCTAACGGTTTGGCCGAGGCCATCTCCCGGATAAAGTGGTCTTTCCCGATACGCAGGAGATATTCGTCGGGATCTTTGGCCCCGCTTAGAAAACACCCCATGGCTCTAATTTCCGCAGGTAAAGAGAAAAACGCCCGTTCCGCCGCTTTTTTTCCGGCCTCATCGTTGTCGAAAATAAACAAAAACTGCTTCGTCAGCTTTTCCAACGCGCGGAAATGCTCTGAGCTGAAAGCGGTTCCCATTGCGGCGACGGTGTTGCTGATACCGCTGGCATGCAAACGTATCGCGTCGAAGAACCCTTCGACGACGATGGCGAATCCAAAGTCTTGGATGGGCTTTCTCGCCAGGTGTTCTAAATAGAGAATTCTGCTTTTATTGAAAAACGGCGTTTGAGGAGAGTTGATATACTTCGGCGCTTCAAAAGAACTTTCTTTTTTATCCGCGGCTGCCGAGGTGTTTTCAACAAGTTCGAGAAGCCTTCCGGAAAAACCGATACATGCGCCGTAACGATCACGGATCGGAAACATGATCCGTCGATAAAAACGACTCGACCCGTCTTGATTGAGAAGTCCCCATTCTTTCCAGTGTTGCTCGTTCTCCGTTTCGCCGCCGATGCCTTTCGTCCATAGATGAAAGGTTTTTATCGGGAATCGGAGATCGCAGTAACCGATCTGGAACTGTTGGGCTTCGGCGATCCCGTATCCCCTTTCCTCCAGGTATTTCATAGCAGTCGGATGATCAAGCAAGGCGCGATGGTAGTGCTTGGCTACCGCTTCGAAAGTTTCCGTATAGATCTGTTTCAAAGGATTGGTTCGATCGGATAGCGACGGAATGGCAACCGAATATCGCCCGGCCAGCTCCTTCAATGCTTCTATGAAGGTGATCTTCTCATATTCCTGAACGAACTTGATCGCGTCGCCCGTTGCCCCGCAGCCGAAACAATGGTAATGTTTCTTCTCGGGGTAAATGTAAAAGGAAGGTGTTTTTTCTCCGTGAAAAGGGCAGAGCGCTTTGTAATACTTCCCTGACTGTTGAACCTGAATATGATAAGAAGAGATGAGGTCGACAATATTGATCGCGTCTTTGACTTCTCGCACAATCTCTTTAAACTCCAAATCGCAATCTCCTCATCGGGCAGGGGGCATCCCGTTCTTTTCCACACAAAAGAAGGGAAGAATACTCTTCCCTCTTATATTGAGTGTTGACAAAACCGTTCGGTTATTACTAAGACGCGCCCAAGCACGAGTTTGTTTTATCGTTTGGAGAATTGCGGCGCTCTTCTCGCTTTTTTTAACCCGTATTTCTTCCGTTCGACCATTCGGGGATCTCGGCGTAACAGCGTCGCCGCTTTCAGAGTCGGTCTCAAGTCGATGTTATATTCGAGGAGAGCCCTGGCGATTCCCATCTTAAGCGCCCCGGCCTGACCGGAAAGCCCGCCGCCAGACAGCTTGAGCACGAGATCGAAACGATCTGCTAATCCCGTCAGCGTAAGGGGTTTCATTGCTTCAATCACGAGTGAGTCTCTCAGCAGATAGTCTTTTAAGCCGGTTAACGGTTTTCCGTTAATCTTGATTTTGCCAGTTCCGGGCCGCAAGTGGACTCTCGCGACGGAGGTCTTTCTTCTACCGGTGCCGTAGTAATCTGGATTTTCCATCATTCGAATCTTCAACCCTCCTTAAAGCTTTATCTCGACAGGTTTTTGAGCGGGATGCGGGTGTTCCGTCCCAGCGTAAACCTTGAGCCGCTTGATTAACTTTAAACCCATCCGATTTTTCGGTAACATCCGCTTCACAGCTTTTTCGATGATAAAGCCGGGTTTTTTCTTCAGCGCATCTTTTGCCACTAACTCTTTGGCGTTTCCAGGATGTTTGGTATGCCGGACGTATATCTTCTGATCCCATTTCTGACCGGTCATTTGTATCTTTTCTGCGTTCACGATGACGACGAAAGCTCCCGAATCGACTCCGGGGGTGTATCGCGGGTCATTCTTGCCGGTAAGTAAGATGGCGACGCGCGTCGCTAACCTACCCAGGATTTGATTATCCGCATCGATAACGTACCACGGATGGGTAATCTCTTCCTGCTTTAAACGAAAACTTTTTTGATCGTAAATCATCTTTCCTCCTCTTGCCAAATTCGCGTGACCGCCTGATCCGCGAAATAATTCTACTTTCGGTTTACGATTCCGATACAGTCGTTTCTGTCTTCTCTACAATGACATTAACGTATTTGCGGTTATGTCTGTCTTTGAACTGAACGGTTCCTTCGCTGAGGGCAAAAAGCGTGAAATCTCTTCCGATTCCGACATTTAATCCCGGGAATATCTTGGTGCCGCGCTGTCTCAGGATGATGTTGCCGGGGATGACCTTGGATCCGTCTCCTTTTTTCACGCCGAGATACTTCGGATTGCTGTCTCTCCCGTTCTTGCCGCCACCGCTCTTTCTATGTCCGAACAACTGTATATCCAGATGCAATTTCATGTTTTCACCTCGACCATGATTTTCTGCGGGTATTTTTCCGATAAACCGATCATCCGCTTTAAAAACGCTCTGAAAAGCATATCCGTCGTCTCGTCTCTGTCCATGATCTCAAATCTGAAATACCCCGCCTCTTCTTTACCAGTTCCTACCTTTCCCAACTCTTCCTGTATCGTCATTGCCGTGTGTATCGACAAGATACTGACGGCCGCGCACAATACATCTTTCCCTTTCCGCTCTATTCCTGCGTGTCCGGTTATTTCAAATCCCCGATAACCCTCTTTGCATCGAAAAACCGTGCAACGAATCAAAGCCCGTTTCTCGCGATCAGGCTTTTTCGATCTTATCGATGAGAATGGCCGTCTTCCATTGCTTGTGTCCGCGAGTGCGTCTATACTGTTTGCGGCCTTTAAAGCGAATAATGAGCACTTTCGGTTCGCGTACGTGCTCCTGTACGATACCGATTACTTTCGCGCCTTCAATAAAAGGTTTTCCTATCGTGACGCCTTCGTCTTTCACCATTAAAACTTGGTCGAATACGATACGATCATCCTTTTCCAAAGGCTGTTTTTCCGTGTATAAAACCTGTCCCTCTTCTACACGGTACTGCTTTCCGCTCGCATGAATAATGGCATACATCGTCTTCCCTCCTTTTTATCAGTCGCTGGGAAGGTACCGTTTTTCGGCTTTAAAACCTTCTTCAAGCTTAATCGGGGTATTATATCACAACCGCTTTTGCGAATCGAATTCTTCTGTCAAGTAACAATATGGAACGTAAATAATTAAATAAACATTACATCTTCTGCAGAAACCCTTTATTTCTCCAATAAGGTAAATCACCGATCCTTGGAGGTGTTTTTCCGCAAGTTGCTCTCTGCTCCGACGAAGAGAATAAGCCCGATACATTAACCGCAGCGCCTTTTTGGCAAACTCTTGCGTCTCTTCGAACACGTTATTCCGTGAATAAGGAATCCAGGATTATCTCTTGGTTTTCGGTAGGGATCCAATAGCGAACCGAGGGGGTGACGGTTCCGGAAAGGGGTGTGTCTTGTGGTGAGAGCGCGATATATTCGATATAGGAAAACCCGTTTTGTTCGGTGAGGCGTTTCCCAACATTCCCTTTGGCGACGGTTCCGATGGCAGGGTAGCTGAAAGCCGGCCCTGCATATGCGATGCTGTCGTATTGGACCACGGTCTGCCGCTCGAACGCGTTTTCCCGTATGAGGTCCGCTAAATATAGAGTTAAGCAAATGATGCCGGTCAGCGAGAGCAAAACAAGGATCATACGCCCGCGTTTTTTCATCGGTTCTTGTTTCGCGCTTCGTCTGAAAACAGACCACCGTAAGCTGCGTACGGCCATCACGAAGAGGAAAGGGGCCAAAAAGGCAATACCCCCGACACCGAGCCATCGATGGGTTTGCCTGTCTATTCGATAGACTTTTGCGAGTGGCCGTCCACTTAGGCTTTTCGCCGTTTCGATAAAACGGATGTTGTATTGCGTGTCTTCGGATTCTTTTATGGCTACAGCGCGATAAAAACACAATTGTGAAAGCCCTACCTGGTCGTGATAGAAAGCGACCCACCCCAGATTGTACCAAATATCATCTGATAATGGTTCTTCTTCAGCAAGGCGCGTAAAGACGCGACGCGATTCCTCCCATTTCTTTTCAAAGGCCAAAAGGAGCCCTTTTTCGAATTGTTGTTTGTTCTTCACGCGTGTCGGATCTTCCCGTAACGGTTTCAACGGGTTGATAATGCCCGTGAAAACCGGTTCGTTTTGCCTCTCCTTTACCACGATCGTTAACGGGTTAGTCTGAAATACCAGATTTTCTCCCGTTCTCGTTACCGTATAGGAGAACGGCTCGAGTGTAAGCGTGTAGGTTGCAGGGGATGACGGGAGAAAGTCGTATTCGTAATGATAGGTCCGATCGATTTTTCTGATACCTTGCGATTCGGTAATCTGCGAACGGCGTAACGTGATCGAGGTCGCGGTGCTGGGTGCCGAAATCATCTTAAAAAACGAGCCAAGAAAAAGGCTTCGGCTTTCTATTGATAACCGGACAGTGCCGATTTCCCCCATTTCCAGCGCGGGAGATCCTTCCCACGTTTTTAACAGGATCGGTTCCATCGGATTAAAAGACACATCGGACGGTTTTTGATAGAGAACCGTTTCGTATTCATCTTCGTAAGAAAGGTCTTCGATGTCATTTCCCGAAGCGTCTTTCCATTGCAGATACGGATGATAGATTTTTACCTTCGTTTGCTCTTCCAATAACGGGTTTGGGTTTACGACGATATCGGCCATCTTGATAACATAAGTCTCTTGATCCAGCTTTTCGGAAAGGAACACCTCGTACCACAACGCTTTAGCCTGTGAAAAAGAAGGGGTGTAATAATAGAAACCGGAAAGGTCTAGTTTTTCATTCGGGTTTACTTTTTTAGCCGCAATAATCGTAAAGGCGTATTGGTCATTATAGAAAATCGCATCCTCCAGCAGGAGCGTTAAACCGAAATGATCTGTCTTGGACTTTTTATCCCAGCGTTGGTACAAAGCCCGGCTCAGACGATCGTTCTCGGTAATTTCAATCTCCAGAGATTCGGAGCCGATCATCTTGTCCAATTCGAAGGCGAGAACTCCCAGCGAGTGGGTTCCAGTGACAGCGCCGGAGCATACGATGCCTCCGGAGATGACCCCGTCTTCCACTCTCCGATCGATTTCCCCTAATTCTTGAAAGGGTTTGACCGTTTGATTCAGGATAGCGGTTTCGTATTCTTCGAAGCTTCCCGAGAAGGCAACGTTCGCATCCAGAGAGAGTGTGAGTTTTTTTTCGTCCCCGACGTAGTCAAAAACCCGATAACGGACCAGAAAAGGGGTTCCTCTTTCGATTGGCCGAATCGGGGCATCGACCGAGAGCTCCAATTGCAGCGCAAATCCGAACACAGCGAAGAACGCAAGCGCCCCGACGAAAAGGATGAACCGTTTGGGATCAGGGTAAATGCGGTTGTTCTCCATAGTCGCCTTCTTCAGGAAAATAGAGTTTGTTGATGTTTTGCGTATCATCCGGGTTTATTTTCCGATAATAGTCTTCTAAATTGGTAAAACCAACGGAATGCTCACTCTGATCACCTTCGGGATTGGTTGATCCCTCTCCGGACTGTTTTTCCCCGGAAACGGTCTCGTCCTCGGAATTCGCCTGCTCGTCCTCTTCTTTGCCTCTGGCTTCTTTTTGTTCTGGATTTTCCTCGGGATTGTCCGAGCTCGAACGGCCCGTTTCTTCTTGGGGTTCTCCGCCTTTTTCACTATCCTCTTTGTTTTGATCGCTCTCTTGATCCTTCTTTCCTTCGGCATCGCCGCTTTCTTCGCCTTCCCTTTCCTCCTGTTTTTCAGACTCGGTCTCGCTCCTTTCGGAAGGCTCGCTCTCCAAGTGCCGTAGATAGCGATTGTAAGCGATTTCATAGTGGTTAAAGGCGCGTTCGTTGATCGGGTTGAGGGAGAGCGCGGTTTGGTAGGCTTCTAAACACGCTTCCAGATGTCCCAGCTGATACAAGATATCTCCGTAGTTGGTCAATAACTCGTCGCGATGGCCATCTTCAGGATGTCCTTCTTCAAGGGCTCGCTCAATGTAGACAACGGCAAGGTGGTGATCGCCTAAAATGTAGTAGTCGGCGGCGGCTTCGTTGTTGCTGACGATGTCGCGAGGGTTTTCCGAGGCTTTTAACACGCTTCTTGGAAGGGTGGGATCTAACGGGAGAAGGCGCGATGATAGGAGAAAGACGACAGATAACAAGCCGATCAGAGATAAGACGGGTCTTTTCAATGTTCGTTTCACCATCCTCATAGGATCACTCCCATCAATAGAGAGAGAATCGCCAGCAGAAGAAAAACGGGGAATATAGAATTTTTAATCGCCAGGTAGTCCTGAAAAACCGCGTCGGCTCCCACATTATCCTGGATTTGGAAGACTTTCTCGGAAAGCCTTTCCGTTGCTGAATAGGACACATAGTAACCTCGCGTTGATTCCACCCAGTCTTTCAGAAAGGCATCCTGATTCTTCGAATAATAACGTTGGCCGTTCATCTCCAAATAATCCGTGAACTCCCCGTTCTCATCGTAGAGAGGGATACTGGCCCCCTCTACTGAGCCGAAGGCTTCCACCCAAAGCACGATATCGCGTTTGCGCATCTCGTAAAACAAAGATTCCTCTGGCCATTCGATACCGTCTCCATCCGTTAAGACGATCACGTGCATCGGGACTCTCGAAGCGGCCCAACCCAGTTCTTTCGACAAGGATTGGGTATGATCGTATTCCTGCAGGATTTTTTCGAACAGCTCCCGATAATTGGTGCCTTCCGAACGGATATAACCTGGTTCCAGTTCTTGAACGAATAAAGACAAGGCTTGCCTGTCTTGAGTCAATGGCAGGGTTAACAACGTTTTTCCGGAGAATAGCAACAAACTCGCCCGAAGATTCGGGATCTTCAAAATCTGTATCAATTCCCGCCGAGCCGCTTCAAACCGGGAGGGATACACATCACGGGCGTTCATCGAGAGGCTGACATCCAAAGCGACCACCACATCTTTAACGGGGCGGGGCACGGAGACCAGTGACTCTCTCGTGTAGGGATTGGTGAGAGCGATAACGGCGAAGATCAATGAGAACAACAAGAGAAGGCTTCGGACGAAAAACCTTTTGATCGAATGGGAAGGATAAAACTCTTTGATCGCTTCTACACTGAAGTCCAATTTCCTTCGTCTCTCCGATTTGAGATACCTCAAGAATAAAAACGCCCCGTACGGGATAAGCCCGATCAGGAACAAAAAATAAGCGGGTTGGGCAAACTTCATAAAAGATACCCCTTCCGGTAAATCCAGTCAATATTCAGAGAAACCGAAAGACACAGCAGCGCGGGGATGAGCAGGTAAAGATAGTAGTCCTGATGAAAACGAACCCGCTCCTGTTTCCCTTCTATCGTCCGTTCCAACGATTCGATCTGTTTGGCGATTTTTTGTATATTTTTTTCTTCGGAAAAGGTAAAAAACACTCCCGAAGAATGTTCGGAAATCTTACGGATCTTGTCGATTTCCTCTCTTGTCGTGAAAGTAAAGGAAAAGTAGTTTCCTATATGAACGACATACAGCCGAATATTGTCGCGTAAAAGCCGTTCCAGCACCTGATCATCCGTGAAAAACCCGCAATTGTTGGCGCCATCGGTGATGAGAATGATGACTTTAGCGGGAGAATCCACATTCCCGAGCCGTTCCGCCGAGACCATCAGCGAGTCCCAAACGGCCGTTCCGTCTTCGATGGTACCTGGATAGTCCTGCAAATGAGAGGCGTAGTACCGTAAGGGCGTGTGATCAAAACTGAGAGGCAAAATAGTATACGGATTTTGGGAAAAGACGACCAACCCCGCCCTTTCCCGCTCGGTGATGTCTAACAAGGCATATAAAGCTTGTTTAGCGTACTCTATCCGAGGCAGGTCGGATTGATCGCCAGAGTCAGCAGCCACGGTTTCGTTCATCGATGAGGAGATATCGATTGTGAACAAGAGATCCAAAGAGGATTTTTGGGCGAAGAGCGAAACATCCCGTGTTTGGACGGGACGGGCGCAGGCGATGACGAAAAGGATCAAAGCGACGATTTTCAGAAACCATGAGAACTTCTCGAGGCTGGCCTTCGGTTTTTTGAGAGAAAAGAGCATCTCCGCATTGGAGAATGCGAATACTTTCCGCTTACTCCGCGCATAAGCGGCCCACAGTGCAATTGGAATGATTAAAAAGAACAAAAACGCGGTTGGTATCAAGAATTGAAACATCTTCCACCGGCTACCCGATCTTCCGTTTGGATACGGAAGCGGTTATTTTTTTCAAAGATTTGATGTCGGAATCGATCGTTTCTGTTGGGTGAAGGATCGGCCTGTACTTGACCGCATCGCATCGGATTAAAAAGCGTACGATCTCTTCTTCCATTTTTGTTTCTATCTCTTTGGAACCCGAGAACTCAGACCGGATCTCTTCCGGCGTCTTCATCAGCAATTGCGTCCGATAGGCCGCATCGATGTAAGACCGTACGAAACGCGAGAGGCGATAGTAGAATTCTTTCGCTTGTTCGGGTGTATCGATCGTTTTGTAGTCTTTGAGCAATAGAGAATACTCTTTTTTTAGCTCCTCCAACAACTCGAGGTTATCCACGCTTGCCGGTTTCTGTATCATTCCTTTAACCGGTTTGGGGCGGATAAATGCCTTCCGGATAATCAGAATGCAAGGAATGAGAAGACCGAAGGCGATTACCCAAGCAATCCATCGAACCCAAGGCGGGATAGGCATCACCGCCGTCAACCCTGGTTCGGCGAACCCGAATCGGTCCGTGACGGCGTAGACGTCCAAGTAGAAAGGAACGCTTGAAAGCACCATCGCGAGATCCGTAACCGTTCCGGGCTCGGATAGGGTGGCGGTGAGCGGGGGAAAATGGAAGGCCCCCGTCTGAGACGGAACGAGGGTGTAGATCCATCTATCTTCCACGAAGTTTGCGGTCAACCATTGCGTCGTTGTAGAGATTCCCGTTATGGCCAGCGATTCATGAAGACTTTCCAATCCTTGGAACCCGACGCGCTCGCTCGGATTGTGCCGCACCTTGACTATGACCGTAAAAACGCCGCCTAACGGGATTTCCGTTTGGTTGCAATGGACAGCGATCGCGCAAACGCCTATCCCTCCCGAAGGATTGGAAACGAGACTGCCGGCAGAAGTTACCGCGCTCAGATTCCCTCCAATGCAGAGAAAGACGGCGATCAACGCTGCGGTTAAAGGCCAGCGTCGAAAGGACCTTTTATTGAGATGGCTTTTTTTTAAAAAATTCGAAAAGGCGTTTCCCATAGTCCTCTCCTTCCAGTATAGGAAGGTACGGAATTCCTGCTTTTTCGAAAGAATTTTGCAGGTAAGAGCGTTTATTTTCCATCTGACGGTGATATTCTCCGTTCAAAGGTTCGCTCATCTTGACCCATTCCGCCCGATGGGTTTCCATGTCTCTTATCCGGGTATAACCGAGCTCGGGAAGAAAGAATTCGTTTCGATCCCAAAAGCTGAACGGATACACGCGATGCCGAACACGGAGTATTTGCAGCTTCTTGATCATATTGTCGATCTCGGGTTCCGAAAGGAAAAAGTCCGAGATCAGAAAAATCGCCGAAGGGTCTTTTAAGATCGATAAAAGGAAAGCGTGCAAAACAGAAAAATCGGCGACTCCGGAAGGATTCGCGCGGAGAACGGCATCGATGATCGCAATCCCGTTTTTCATTATGCTCTTCGCCGGTTGGTAATTGACGATTCGATTTGAAAAGAGAACTAAACCGGCTTTATCTCCCGCTTTCAAAGCCGAGAACGCCAAGCAGGCGGCGATGAAGGCCATATTCTCCTGACGCCGCGTTTTACTCCAAAACCCCATCGATCGGGAACAGTCGACTGCGATCAGAACATTGAGAGACCGATCTTCTTTAAAAGATTTGACGAAGAGTTTCCGATTTTTGGCTGTGGTAGGCCAAGATATGTTCCGAATGTCATCTCCGAAATAGTACCCTCGAATCTCGGAGAAATCCATACCGGTACCGGGGAAAAAAGAGCGATAGATACCCAAGGTTTGAGAACTGATCGATCTTTCGGCGAATAAGCGCAAAACACGGATCCTTTTCAGTATCTCCTTCCGCTTCTCTAACAGCTCCGAAGAAGAATCGGCTTCGGACGTTTTCATGGGACGGGGAGCCCTTGGAGGACCCGGTTGATGATTTCTTCAGTTTGTAGCCCGTCCGCTTCCGCCTCAAAAGTCAACAGGATGCGATGACGGAGGACGGGATAAGCGATTTTTTTGATATCGTCCGCGTTGACATAAGACCGCCCTTGAATAACGGCGTAGGCTTTGCATGCCTTAAGCAGGCTTAAACTCCCTCTCGGGGAAGCCCCGTAACGAATAAACGGAACGAGCGCGTCTAACTTATATCGCGCTGGATCGCGGGTCGCATAGACGATCTTGGCAATATAGTTGATGAGTTTCTCGTCGACGTAAACTTCATCGGTCACCCTTTGCAATCTGTCTATCAAAGGGAGGGACAAGCAGGGGTTTAGAGGAATTTCCTTGTCGACCGCCTTCTGATCGAGGATCACTTTTTCTTCATTGAAAGTGGGATATTTGATCTCGAGTTTCAAGAGAAACCGGTCCATCTGCGCTTCCGGCAACGGATAGGTCCCTTCTTGCTCGATCGGGTTTTGCGTTGCCATAACGAGAAAAGGTTTGGGTAACGGGTAGGTCGTTTTACCGATCGACACCTGTTTTTCTTGCATCGCTTCCAATAAAGCCGATTGAACCTTGGCGGGAGCCCGGTTGATTTCGTCCGCTAGGATAAAGTTCGCGAAGATCGGTCCCTTCTCCACCACAAAACTTTCATTTCTCATATTGAAGATGAGGGTCCCGGTGATGTCTCCGGGCAAAAGGTCCGGTGTGAATTGTATGCGGTGAAAGGAAAGCTCCGATATCTTCGCGTAGGTGCTGACCGCCAACGATTTCGCCAAACCGGGCAACCCTTCGATGAGCAGGTTGCCTTTCGTCATCAGCGCGATCAAAATCCCTTCCAACATCTCTTCCTGGCCTACAATTACCCGATGCAACTCTGAAAAAACAGACTGAATCGATGATTGAAGCGAAGCAATCTCCAATTCGAGGGCATTGTTTTCCACGATATCGTCTCCAAAAATAGAGTTTCTAACAAGAGAAAACCTGACGGAATGACCGTTATTTTCTGTCAGCGCACGCGAGGCTCAGGAAATTCTTTTCGATGTACGAAGCCAAGAATTGGGCGGAAGAGGCGGCATAATGTCTGCGTCGGTTCTCGTACGCTTCTCGTGAGGGGTAATCGCCCTGATCCAAAAGCGTTTTAACCGCTAAAAAACCGATCCCATTCATCTTACAGACGATCGCAGCGGCGGCGCTGTCCAAGTCGGCGGCTAAGGCGCGATGGGTAAGGTATAACGTCTGGCGTTTCTGAGCGTCCATCGGGATTTCGTCTCCGCTAATGATCACGCCCGATTTTAGATGGGGATACTCATTACGCAAACGGTAAGCAAACTCAATATTTCCTGTTATGAGCGGAAGTGGAGCATCGTCTGCGGATAGCCGGTCGTATTCCCGATAAGCCTCTCCCAAAACGATATCTCCCGGTTTGAGGTCCGGGGAAAGGGGAAGGGCGTATGAAGCGAAAAAGATATTCACCGGGTGGAAGAGTTCGATCATTTTTTGGGTCAGGAAGCTCGTTTCCACTTTTCCTGTTATCCCCGAAAAGGCGACGATCTCGTTTCGCCCGATGACCCCGCGCGCATACTCTCTTTCAAAGACTTTCCCGTGCTCAAATGTGACGAGTTGCTCAAAAATCGGTTCCAGTTCATCCTTAAAAGCGCTTTCTATTAGGATCATACTGTCACCTCCACAATAAATGGCGTGCCCGGTGGGATTTGAACCCACAACCTTTAGATCCGGAGTCTAATACTCTATCCAATTGAGCTACGGGCACCTACTGTCCATAATGAAAGGAATAAGCGACGATCGCATCCGGTTTTTCGACCGTCCGATACCTGGAATAAAACCAAGGATTCAACTCTTTCAGAGCCCATTGTCGACGCGTACCCGAAAAAAGCCGGAATCCGTTGAGCCCTTTTACGCGCGCTTCTAAGGCAGTCATTTGTTCGACGTTTTCCGCTATCTTTTCTTCGATCATCCTTAACACGGCTTCTTCCGGCATTGTTTTTCGAGAAAACGGCAACGCGGTTTTTGGGTTCTTTAGATAGGTGTCCAAAAGGCACACAGCGCTTCCGGCATCCACGCTCCGCCGGGTTTCGAGGACGCTTTTCCCCAACAGCCTTCCGGTCGTATACACGGAAACGGTGGTGAACCGTTCGTCGATAAAATACACCGCCCGGCATACGCGATCGTACAATACCGCCGCGAAAGCTACCGCGGCGTCTGTAGATTCCGTAAAGGAGCATTTTAGGTTCAAAGGCAACCCGACGATAATTTTTTGAGCGCCGCTATCCCGAACGATTCCCCTAATGGACGCGATCGCGCTTTTTGTTTGATCAACCGCGCTCGTCCGTAGAATGACGCCGGACTCTTCATCGACTAAAGCCACACCGATTCGTTTCTTGCCAAAATCGCAGGCAAGGATCATCTCATACGGCGCTGCCGTAGGTGTAAGAAAACACGCATTTTTCCAAAGACACGGTTTTTATGGGCTTAATCTTCAGTTCTTGGAGCTTATCGCTTAGAATCCCGATATCTTCCTTTTTCACCGCGATACTTAAGGATTCTGCCGGGAATACGTCTTTTGGGGTCGGAATGATTTTGGCAAAAAACTGCATTTTTTTGATGGCTTCAAAGGCCTCTGTCATATCGCGGATATCGCAAAACACGAATAACGCGTTCAGTTCACTATCTGTATTACATTGTGTGTACACTCGAAAGAAGGCACCTCCGCGTTATACCAATGGTAAATAGGGCAGATCGAACAGCTCGATGATTTTCCTCGCTTCATAGCTATAAAAGGCTCTTTCATAGATATCGGTCATAACCCATTCCCACTTGAATTCCTCAAAGTCCGGCAGCGACTGTAACGCTTTAAAAAGGTGTTTTTCACGCTCATCGAGGTTTTCATCCATTCCGGCTGGCGCGATACCCTCCACGAAAGCCCGTAAACCGAACGACTCGAAACGCGTTGTTTCACCTTTAACAAAGAAACGGTCCCGTATATTTTCCCAAGAGCTGATTTTTTCCGAACTGGCTAATTTTATCACAGAAAGCATCATTTTTTCCAAACCGCTTTTTCGATCAGCCGGATACCCCTTCGCCGACTTTGGATCATAGAGCAGGTGTAGGATCGCGTTTGATTTTTGCGCTCCCATGGCGTTTGACATCGTGAGCACTTCCAACGGGTTTTTTAAGGGTTCCAGGATACAAAGGTTAGCGTTCACGGGGAATTTGAGATGGCTGCTGAAATCGGGTGTGGTGATCAGCAGACGCACTTTGTTCTCTAATACGAGGTCCTCTATCTTTGTTTTTTGGAAGGGTTTTAACTGTTGATTATAGAAAACGACTTCTCCGTTGTGAAAATGTTCCGATAGCATCTTTCCGAACTCTTTCGTCAATCCGACCGTTCGGTCTGGTTTTTGAACGGAAACGCAAACGAACTCGCCGTTTTTGACAAGCTGTTGGATATATCCTAACGGATCTTCGATGCCCCGGCGATCGACAAGACGAATTTTCGCGCTTTTCATCGGTTCCGTCAAGAGTCCATTCAACGGAAAAACGGATTTGAGCGCCTCTTTTTTTTCGGGTAGAAGAAAGGATCCCACCAAGGTAAACGAAGGCGTATCCGTTCTCAAAAGGTTTGCTAATTGGTTCAGAAAGGCACCGGCTTCCATTTTTTCGTGGAAAAGGTATTCGATGTCCAAAAAGACGAGCTCCTGGAAGTCCTTCTTCAAGGCCTCAAAGTTTGCAATTAGGTAAGGAATCGTCACGATGGCGCAGACACTTTTGGGGGACGAAATGTCCAAAACGGTGTTCGACAGGGTGGGAAGGATATCAAACCGCTTGAAAACTTGGGATCGAAAGGTGGAAAAAGAGGCGCTGGGGGTTATCAACAGTAACCTTTGCCCCTTTGAGGCAGCGTTTAAGCATTTGAGCGCCAGGACCGAATCTTGCATCTTTGAACTGGCGAAGAGGGCATAACGATTCTGATCGGAAAAGGCTTTTTGCAGCGCCGGATACTTGGAGAACAGCCGCTGCTGCATATCATTGCGAAGGGCTTCCAGGTTTCCGTTACCGGCCTCCGCGGGCGCCGATTCGGGTGTTTTAGAGAGACCCGGATTTATTCTACTCGCTCGTTCCTCTTCTTTGAGCGCGGGATCGATATAGAAATGGATGTCTTTTAAGGAGAATTGTATCTGTTTCGATCCGAAATGCCAGAATGCCTTCAAATTGCCGACACAATCCGCTTTTAGAAGATTCGGGCGTATGTATCTGAATTCTTCCAGCCGCTCTGACAAATTGAAACCGATACAATCCAGAAAATGATTTCCCTGCTTCAGGATCAACCGGATATGTTGTGAATGATTTCCCAAGATCTTCATCCGATCAACGCTGGCGTTTCTGATCAAAAACGCCGGTTCGTGATTGCATTGGCCGAAAGGTTTCAAGATCTCGAGGGAGTTGAGAAGGGATTCGTTGATCTCTTCGATCGGAAGTTCGGCATCCAGATAGATCTTGGAAGTAAAAACCTCTTCTCCGTACAGCGCGCGGTAGGCTTCGAAGATATGCTCGCGGAAAACCGGCAATTCTGGCGCGGGGAGGGTGAATCCTGCTGCCATCGGGTGCCCGCCGTATTCTAAGTCTTTTACGTTGGCGCGGGCGAGCAAATCCATAATGTTAACCTGTTCGATACTCCTTCCGGATCCTCTGGCGACGCCATCCTTATAGTCCAATGACATCAACAGCGTCGGTTTGTAAAATTTTGCTGAGAGACGGGAAGAAACAATTCCGATCACACCGGGATGCCAGTCTTCTTTCCACAAGACAATCACCGGCGCCTCCTGAAGATTCCGATCGTTTTTGAGCATGGTTTCCGCATCTTGATAGATCTGGTTTTCGATGAATTGCCTCTTTTCATTTTGCGAGGAGAGATACCGGGCGATCTCCATTCCTTCGGCCTCATCATCCGACAATAGCAGCTTCAACGCGGCATAGGCGCTTTCCAAACGCCCGACGGCATTCAATCGGGGGGCTATTTTAAACCCGATATCCTGTGTCATAATTTGTTCGACGTTGATTCCCGAGATTTCCATCAGTTTTTTAAGACCGATGCGCTTTGTATCCGCAATGTTCCGCATTCCTTTTCTGACGATCACGCGGTTTTCTCCTTTTAGCGGTACAATATCCGCGACGGTTCCCAGCGTCACTAAATCCAGGTATTCCATGATGTCGACCGGATTGCCCAATCGGCGCAAAAGAGCGTCCATTACCTTGAAAGCCACGCCGACGCCTGCCAATCCTTTATCGGGATAACAATCGTCCTGACGTTTAGGATTCACGACGGCTAACGCATTCGGCAGTTTCTCCTGGACTTCGTGATGATCGGTTATGATGACCTTGAAATTGAGAAAGTTTGCGTAATCAACCTCTTTAAAAGAAGAAATCCCGCAGTCGACGGTGATGATGTTGCGGACTTTTTTATTGAACAAATCGATGATGGCCGTTTGACTTAAGCCATACCCTTCCTCCAGGCGCGAAGGGATATAATAGCTGACCTTCCATCCCAGTTGGTGGAGAATCGAATAGACCATAGCGGTCGAAGTAACGCCGTCTACGTCATAGTCTCCGTAAATCACGATCGATTCTTTCTTGTCTCGAATCTTGATAAGGTAGTCGACCACCTTATCTACATCCTGCAACAGAAACGGATCGTAAAACTCAGTTCGGTCAGGATACAGGTATTCTTCGATCTCGTCTCCTTCGACGATGCCATTATTGACCAATACCCTGGCTAATATGCTTGTTATCCCGTGTCGGCGGGAAATCTGGTCGATGAGAGCCTGATCAGGACATAATTTTACCCATTCGCATTTCATCACTCCTTACTCCCTCTCATTTATTTTATACGATTATACCATAGCGGATACCGAATGAATTGACGCTTCTTGTTAAAACCCCTTGCCTATTCATGTTATAATCTCGCGATACATGATCGAAAATGGGGGCGAAAGATGAAAACGGTCATTCGGCTGGTTCTGATGATTGCGGTGTGCTTATTGCTCGCGCAATGCACCACGGATCTTCTTCTTTGGGAAAATGCGATTGAAGCCGGGAAAGCCTTTCTGAATACGGGCGATTTTTCCCGGGCGGCGGAGTATTTTCAGATCGCTTTCTCAAAAAGCGGGGACGAGTACGAGAAATCTCTTTCCAAAGCCTATGAAGCTTGGGCCAAGATCGGCATGGGAGACCTTCAGGCCGCCCAGTCCCTGCTGAATGAATCGATGGGGTACGCGACAAACGGGGTGAGCAACGCGGGACGTCTATACGCCTTATATTTTCAGGGAGACTATGCGGGCCTTTCTCAACGCTCTGCGGATATATACGCGATACCCTCGGATTTCTCGTTAAACCTAAGCGGCGATACGCTCACCAAAACTGAAATCGCGAATTTCCTGATGTTGGGATTAGCCGCTCATAACTCGAAAAACACGTTTATCAATTTCAAGTGGACTTTGGACGGTATCTATTCCGATCCGTTAATCGACGAAATGGAGGCGTTTTTCTTTTGAGAAGGCTATGCGTGCTTTGGTTATTGCTTTTTCCGGCTATCTTCCTCGCCATTATGCCCCCTCGGACACCTGCGGAAGAAAAGATCGCCCGCGGGGACCTGTCGATTCCGATCCTGACCGCGGAAGAACGCGGAAACGCCCAACACTCTCCCAAAGCCGCGGGTTCTTTCAAAGCCGTCGTGCTTTTGGTTGACTTTTCGGATCAGCCCGCGCGTGTTGATACAGCTTTTTTTCACGATCTTTTTCTTGGGCAAGGGATCGATTATCAGGTCAAATACCCGATTTCAACCAACACAAAAAGCGTCAAGGAGTATTATGAGTTTGTATCCGATGGGCAGTATGACATCTCTTTTGATATCTACGGGTGGTTCCGCCTTCCTCAAGCCTACGCCTATTACATCGGGGATAATACGGGACTCGGGTCTTACCCCACGAACGCGCAACGTATGACGGAAGATGCGGTTAACATCGCGGATGCGTTAGTCGATTTTTCCAAGTATGACAATGACGATGACGGAAAGGTCGATTTTTTACTGATCGTGCACGCCGGAAGCGGGGCAGAGTTCGAAGGAGACGAAAACCAGATCTGGAGCCATCAATGGACGTTGCGGAGCGCGATGAACAAGGATGGAAAAGTCCTTAGTCGGTATTGCACTCAACCCGAATACTGGCTTCAGAAGGACGATATGACCATCGGGGTTTATGTTCACGAACTGGGGCATCTGCTCTTCAATCTACCGGATCTGTATGATATCTACGGCTCTTCCAAAGGGATCGGATATTGGGGACTGATGGGTTCCGGCAGTTGGAACGATAGCGAATCAATCTTCGACAGTCGCGAGGTTAGCGGTTTTGGAGGCGCTCCGGCCGAATTGACCGCTTGGAGCAAGTATACGATTGGATGGCTGACACCGACGGAAATTGTGGCCAATGAGGGCGAATACACCTTGTCGCGTGGAACGGTCCTGAAGTATACCCATCCGAGCGATCCCGACGAATACTTCTTTATCGAATACAAAGAGGATAACCCGTTTAATCGGTACATGCCTTCCTATGGGGGATTGATGATCTACCATATCGACGAAGGTTACTGGAACAACGTTTTTCCGTGGGTTCCGGGAAACGACCCCGCGCTCCACTACCACGTTGCGATCGAGCAGAAAGACGGGCTTTGGGAATTGGAAAAAAACTTGAATAGAGGAACTGCAGACGACTTGTTTTTCGAAGGGGATGCCTTTACCAGCATCACCCTCCCGACCAGCCACTTTTATGACGGCAGGAAAGGGCTATCGCTCAGCCAAATCACGATCGAACCGGGTCAAGCGGCTGTCTCGCTCAACGAGGGTTCTTTTGTCTATTTCATGATGTCGATCTCCGGAACAGAATACTATGACGTTTTCGTCAAAAAAGACCGGGATACGCTGCCGGCTGTTGTCGTCTCCAGTACAGGGGAAAGGCCCACAGTTACGAGGGTTCGAGAGTCTTTTTTCCGTTTCCGTATTTTTCAGGAAGAGTTCGATTTTACGCGGGTAGACGGGATCCAACTCAAAAAAGCGCCGCGTTCGAGGGTGATGCCTTAACGTCAGAAGTGCTTTAAGGAAAAACGGAGGGCCGATTTTCTTCACCCGGCGCTTACCCTCCGGAAGAAAGCAGGTATCGAGCTAATCCATAGAGAAAAAAACCGGACGATTGTCCGGTTTTTTTAGTGGTCTCCGTGGTGGTGTTGACAGGCCTCGTCTTTGGATAGTTCGGTCAACCGGTTCTGCTTTATCGCTTCGATCACTTCTTCCACAGTCGTTGCCGTACGGTTTACGAATACTTTCATACCCATCCCGTTGAGTTTGTCGATCGCTCGGGAGCCCATCCCTTGGCATACCACTGCGTCGATATGAAATTCCGCCAGTTTTCCAGCCGGGCGGCAATTACCGTGACCGTGTTCGGCTTCTTCGTTTTCGAACCATTCGATCTCTCCGCTGTCCGTCTCGACGATCGCGTACAGCGGCGCGCTGCCAAAGTGCTCATGCGTCTTGGATTTGCTACCGTTTTTTTCTGAAACCGGAATTGCTACTTTCATCTTCTTCCTCCTTATGGATCGGCCCGCCCTCTATCCGGATCGCTTTCCGGTTGATCAGAGCGTCCGCTATCTTAGTTCTTGCTGACCCGATTATGTTTCCGAAGGTTTGCCGCGAAACGCCCATCGATCTCGCCCCTTCTTCTTGAGAAGCCTTGAGATAGTCCGCCCATCGAACCGCTTCCAATTCGTCCAAAGTGAGGGAAACTTCTTCCCTTTTGCACCGCCGGATACCACTTGGCTCAAATATTCTAACATCGGTAGAAAGGCGTATCGTTCGGCAAATCTTTGGCCTGCCGCATCTTCCGTGATTATTTATTGGCATATGCCAATTATAATACAAAGGGAAACCCGTGTCAAGCCTTTGTTTACAGAGTCGGCATGTTGCTGATTCCTAAACGGAACATCCGCCAAGGTAACGTCCTTCTATTTGGGGTTGAAGTATGTTATAATCCTGCAATCTAAAAGTTCGCGCCCATAAGCGTCTGTAGAAGTCCTCTTCTAAGGACTCTTACGATAGGATTCAACACTACTTGGGGGTGGAACATGAAAAAAGTATCTCTGTTATTAATGCTCACAGTAATGCTCCTCACGTTGTCTTTCGGTCAAGCCGCTCTTGAAGAAGCCGGACCGGCCATTTTAAAAGCTGGTATCCTCAAAATCGTCGATGAATCAGTCCTAACCGCTAACGAATTTAAAGAAGCGGTACAAAAAGCATTTCCGGGAAAAGAAGGTTATGTGACGGCGGGAGTAGCGACGGTATCCCGAACGGAGTTCATCACGACGATGATTAAAATTCTTGGTTTGTCAGAAGAGGCTTCGCAGTATGCGGAAGTCGTTACCATGGCCAACGATGAAGATCAAGTGGCATCTTTCGCCGCCGGCGCTTTTACGGTAGCTTTCAGAAGCAACCGCCAACTGCTGAACTATCGGTACGGGCACCTTTTGGATCCATGGTCCGCCATCACCAAAGAGGAAGCGGCTTTATCCTTCTATATGGCCCTCAATCCGCCAAAAGTCGGTGGCACCTTGACGACGGCTGTCGGAGCGGATGCTCCCGGGTTCAATACGCTTTTCACCTCTTCCGGGTTGACCTGGACCGTTTGCAACATCATCGCCGACGGCTACATCGGCTCCAACCAGGACGGGTTCTATACGCCGCGTATGATCAAAAGAATCCCCACCTTGGACAATGGATTGCTGGTCGTACACGACGATGACTCGATGTCGATCACCTATGAGTTGAGAAAAGGGATGAAATGGCATGACGGCGCTCCCGTCACCGCCCGCGATGCAAAGTTTCAATGGGAAGTTATGACTTCCGGCGCTCCGGTGACCTCCAACTCGTTCGAAACGTCGGTAGACGCCGTTGACATTATAGACGACCACACCTTCACGATTCACTTGAAAGAAAAGTCCGGAAGCGGTTATTTCGGCTCTTCCGTTTACGCTTATTATTTCGGTTGGTTCCAGATTCCTGAGCACCTTTTCCGAAAAGATTTCGAAGAAGCCAAAAAGAATGATCGCTGGGAAGAATTCGTGCAAAAAGTAACCCGGACTCCTGTCATGACCGGCCCTTACAAGTTCAAAGAGTACAAAGAAGGACAATACATCGTTTTGGAAGCCTTCGACGAGTATTTTATGGGTCGCCCGAACATCGATACCCTCGTAATGAAAATCATCCCCGACGCGGATGTCACGTACGCGGCAGTCAAGAATGGAGAATTGGACTTTGGCCGGTATACGCTTTCGATGAAACAGTCCCTCCAATTGGAAAAGGAACACGGCGATCTCTTCTCCGTCTACTACGTGAAAAACGTAGCGCCGGATCTCATCTTCCTGAACTTCCGAGACCCCGACGATCTGTCTAAACCAAACTTCTTCTTCGGAGACGTGCGTGTCCGGCAAGCCCTGATGCATGCGATCAACCGGGATGCAATCAACAATTTGATCTATAGCGGAAAAGGCGAAATCTGCCATACTTGGTTAACACCGCTTCATATCATGAGAGAGGCGCTCGATGACCCGAGCGTTAAAAAATACGCCTATGATGTTAAGAAGGCGAAGGACTTATTGGCCGAAGCCGGTTGGAAAGCGGGTAGAGGCGGAATACTGGAAAAAGATGGGAAAGCCTTTAAATTCCCCTTATTACTGGGCGCGGGCAGCAGCGACTACTTGACCATGGCTCAGATGATACAAGGAATGCTCAAACAAGTGGGTATCGAGATGGAAATCGATACCAAACCGGGTTTGACGATCTGGGAACTGCAACCTCAGGGCAAGTACCATGCCAATCTATCCGGTTGGGGTTATGGCATCTCCGATGAAGCTGTGTACTACTGGACGGAAGATATGATTCCTTCGGAAGCGAATGGATTTGGAGGCACCAACTACATCGGCTGGGTTAACGAAGAAAGCGACGCGTATGCGTACAAAGCGTTTGCCGAGCTTGACCAAACCAAAAAAGTAGAATACTATGCGAAACATCTGGCCCTCTGGGCAAATGATCTGCCTTACCTCCCCTTAGTGGCGGCGCCGACTCCGATATTCGCGAAAAAGTACGTTAAAGCGTTTGATGCCGGCTACGATAACGGGCTGGGTTGGATTATTCAGAACTGGTATATCGATCGATAACCGCAGGCGCTTAACGGTTTTTTAACTCATGCCAAAAAGAGCGCGGAACTTCGGTTCAGCGCTCTTTATTTCAATCGAAGAGGATCTCGAAAAGGAGAGTATGCCGATGTTGTTCAAAGAATTAATCCAAGATGTTCCGGAATATAAACGGTTTTTTACAGTCTCTGAAATGGATGAGCGTTCCAAAGCGCTTGCGGAAAAGTATCCCGATCGTGTGAAAATTCATTGCGCCGGGTATTCCAGAAAAGGGGAACCGATATACGTCCTCCAAATCGGAAAAGGAAAGCACAACGCCCTTCTTTTTGGTTGTCCGCATCCGAACGAACCGATCGGGGCGATGATGTTGGACGCCTTAAGCGAGCTATTGGCGAAAGATGATCCGCGGTTGAGAGATCTGGACTATACCTGGTACCTCATCAAAGTGATCGATATTGACGGAACGAAACTCAACGAGAAGTGGTTCGCCGACAGTTCGTCTATTCGCAAATACGCTGAAAACTTTTACCGTCCGGCCGGATACCAGCAAGTAGAATGGACTTTCCCGATCGAATACAAAACGTTAAAGTTCGAGAAACCCCTTCCGGAAACACAGGTGTTGATGGATCTCATCCGGGAGAAGAAACCGATTTTTATGTACTCTCTGCATAATTCCGGATTCGGAGGCGTTTATTATTATGTTTCCAAAGATTTAGGCCAAGGGCTTTTCAAGGACTTTCAAGAATTGCCCGGTTTGTTCAAGCTTCCGCTCAACTTGGGGGAACCCGAAGCGCCCTTCTTGAAGAAGCTGGAGCCCGCGATCTTCCAGCTGTTCGGGATGAAAGAAGAGTACGACTATATGGAAAAACACCTGCCGGAAGGCGTCGACCCGGCAACCATCATTCGGGCGGGTACGAGTTCGGATGATTACGCGAGTTCGGTAGCCGATACCTTTTCGCTGGTTTGCGAGATGCCTTACTACTACGACGCGCGTGTGGATGACCAGACGCTTCTTCCGGAGACCCGCCAGCATTACTTGAAAGAATCGCTGAGCCATTCCAAGAGCCGGTACGAAGCGATGAAACAAATCTATGACTTGGTCGCGGGCGAAATCAAAGACAAAGATTCCGGTTTTTACCATGCGATCGCGAACTATCTCGAAACGATGCCCGGAAGCCTTCAGGCAACAGAAAACTGGATCGAAACCGATGAAACCCTCAAAAAACCAGCGTCTGTTGCCGAAATGTTTGACAACACTTACGCGACCCGTTTCTACGAATCTCTTAGTTTAGGCATCCTACGCCGGTTTATCGATGAGAACATCGGTTTGGGCGGCAACAAAGACATTCTCGAAAAAGCAAAGAAGAAAGCCGACGAACTGTTTGAAGCGACGATCGAATTCCTCGAAAAAAACTTGCGGTATCACGCGATTCCGATAAAAGATTTGGTATGCGTCCAAATGCTCGCCGGGTTGAATACGATGGCGGTCTTACAGCAAAAGGAGTAATAGTTTGAAGGTTTATTTCTTAAAACGCGTTTTAGAGTTGATACCAGTCTTTTTCGCGATCTCTTTCATTATTTTTATGCTGATCAACCTCATGCCTGGGGATCCTCTGATCCAGATGCGGATGGAGAACCCCCGGTCTTTTATGAACGATCCCGAACGGTTGCAAGCCTTACGCGATTACTACCATCTGGATGATCCGCTGATCGTCCGCTATTTGACGTGGTTGAAAAGTATGCTGACCGGCGATTTCGGATATTCGAGCATGTATAAACTGCCGGTTAAAGACCTCATTTTCTCTCGGTTACCGAATACGCTCTATTTGACAGTCGTCTCCTGGCTGCTCGGGTTGATCGTTGCCCTGCCGATCGGTATTTTTTCGGCTTTGAAGAAGTATTCGCTTTTCGACTACTCCGCGACGGTTGCCGCCTTCATCGGGATATCGCTTCCCAGTTTTTGGTTCGCTCTGATGGCGATCATCGTTTTTAGCGTTCATCTCAAATGGCTGCCCGTGTCGGGGATGAGCACCTACGGTTTAACCGGTGAATGGCGCGTCTTCTGGGATGGCGTTCGTCACTTGATTTTACCTGCGTGTGTCTTGGGTTTCGTACAGGTCGCTTCGTGGGTGCGGTATATCCGTACGGCCATGCTGGAAGTACTGGACCAGGACTACGTTCGGACAGCCTATGCCAAAGGGGCGCCCGAACGCAAGGTCATCATGCGCCACGCCTTGAAAAACGCGATGATTCCCATCGTTACGATCATCGCGCTGGACATTCCCTACTTTTTCGGCGGCGCTTTGATCATCGAGACGATCTTTTCCTGGCCGGGGATGGGCCGGCTGATGTATCAGGCGGTCATCGGGAGCGACTACAATTTGGCGATCAGCTGCCTTATGTTTTTGACGGTCATCACACTGATTTCAAACCTTGTCGCCGATTTACTCTATGTGTTGATCGATCCGAGAATTCGTATTACGAGAAAGGCTTGAGGTGTGTTATGCGTAAGTCATTCCTATGGTATCGGAAAAAATTGGAAAAGATCGAGGAAGCCGCCTCGCCGTTAAATGTCGTGACCTATCGAAAACTTGTCTGGATGAAGTTTAAAAAGCATCGCCTGGCGTTAATGGGCGCGATTATCTTAATTTTTTTGGTTCTATTTTCGTTCGTAGGCCCTTTGTTTACCGCCGTGAGTTACGAAGATATGGACTTTGGATCCATCTTCGTTCCGCCTTTCTCCAGCGGGCATTTTTTAGGGACGGACGAATTGGGACACGACGTTTTAATCCGGTTGATGTATGGCGGACGCGTCTCTCTTTTCGTCGGTTTCGCTTCCGCGTTGCTGACCACACTCATCGGGACCGCTGTCGGCATGTTTTCAGGGTACTACGGCGGCTTTCTGGATCGTTTACTGATGCGTTTTGTGGATATCATGCTATCGATTCCGACGTTGCCGATCCTCTTGACCCTAACCTTGGTGTTCGGTTCGGGCATTTCCGGCATCATTCTCGTGTTGACTGTTTTTGGATGGATGGGGATTGCTCGACTTGTGAGAGGGTTGACGCTAACGATTCGGGAATCGGAATACGTTGTCTCTGCGAAAGCCGTCGGTGTGCGAAACTGGTCCGTCCTGTTCAAACATGTGCTGCCAAACGTTCTTCCGGTCATCATCGTATCGGCGACCCTCAATGTTTCTTATGCGATCCTGACCGAATCCTCTCTCAGCTATCTGGGTTTGGGGATACAACCGCCTATGCCCTCCTGGGGCAATATGCTCCAAAAATCGATGAATTATATTCTGGGAACGGCTTCAGGAGTGACCCCGTGGTGGTTGACATTCTTCCCCGGACTGATGATCTTCTTGGCCGTGTTGAACGTCAACTTTTTGGGAGACGGACTGCGGGATGCTTTGGATCCGAAATTTACCAGCCATACGTGAAAAGGATAGAATGTGATGGATGAAAAGATACTGAGAGTAGAAAATCTCGAAATATCCTTTAAAACGCAATTCGGTCGCGTCAAACCGGTGGACGAAGTGGATTTCCATCTTACCCGGGGCGAGACTCTGGGGATTGTCGGCGAATCGGGATGCGGAAAGACCGTGACTGCTTTTTCGATTATCAGGCTCCTACCGAAAAACGCTATCCTTGGAGACCGATCACGCATATTTTTCGAAAATAAAAACCTTGCGGACTGTACCAAAGAAGAGTTGCAAAAAATCCGCGGGAAAAAGATCTCCATGATTTTTCAGGAACCGATGACCTCTCTTAACCCGCTCTTCACGATCGGCCAGCAACTGGCCGAAGTCTATCGCCTACACGAAGGCCTTTCGGAAAAGGAAGCGAAACAAAAGAGCATCGGCCTCTTGGAGATGGTGCGCATTCCGGAACCCCGAAAACGGATCGATGACTATCCCCACCTGCTTTCTGGCGGGATGCGTCAACGCGTGATGATCGCGATGGCGCTGGCTTGTAAACCCTCTCTTCTCATCGCGGATGAACCCACGACCGCTTTGGACGTGACGATACAAGCGCAGATTCTTGAACTCATCCACGAACTGAAGACCGGGCAAAATACCTCGACGATTGTGATTACGCACGATCTTGGCGTGATAGCCGAAATGTGCAGCCGCGTCATCGTGATGTATGCGGGCCAGATCGTGGAAACGGGCGGGATATTCCAAATCTTCGATCGCCCTTCGCATCCTTATACCCGCGGGTTGATCCATTCGATTCCAAAAATAGGGATCGACAAGAAAGCCCAAGGGAAACTGCACGTGATTGACGGATACGTGCCTCATCCCTCTTCCTTCCCAAAAGGATGCCGATTCAATCCACGGTGTAAAAAAGCGTTTTCGAAGTGTGTCGAAGAAGCGCCCCCATTATTCGAAATCGAACCGGGACATACGGCAAAATGCTGGTTGTACGCAGAAGGCGGGGAGGTGTCGGATGACCGCGCAGACGATACTCAGAGTTGAGAGCTTAAAAAAGTATTTCCCGGTAAAATCGCTCCCGTTTTCTCGAAAAAAATCTTTTCTCAAAGCCGTAGACGACGTTTCCTTCAGCGTAACCGCCGGAGAGACATTGGGCATCGTTGGAGAATCCGGATGCGGGAAAACAACGGTAGGGCGGACCTTAATGCGCATTTACGAACCTACTTCGGGTAGGTGTTGGTGCCGTCTCGACGGTAACGAAGAAAAGATGGATAACATCTTCGGTTATGGGAACGCGCAAATGCGTAAGATACGTCATCAAATCCAAATGATCTTCCAGGATCCTTACGCTTCACTCAATCCTCGGATGACAATACAGGACATCATCTCGGAAGGCCTGAAGGCGAACAAGCTCGTCCACGACGGGCAAGAGATGATACAAACGGTCGCCGATATTATGGAAAAGGTCGGGTTGCGTCCCGAGTATATGAAGCGTTACCCTCATGAGTTCTCGGGAGGTCAAAGGCAGAGAATCGGCATCGCCCGCGTGATTGTGATGAGACCGAAAATCGTTATCTGCGACGAGCCTGTTTCCGCGTTGGACGTTTCCGTACAAGCCCAAATTATCAATCTCTTGGAGGACCTGCGCGCGGAGTTCGGACTGACCTACCTCTTTATCGCCCACGACCTTTCGGTTGTCAAACACATCTCCGACCGCATCGCCGTGATGTATTTGGGGAAGATTGTCGAAAAAACTGATACGGATCGGCTCTTTAAAAGCCCAATGCATCCCTATACACAAGGATTGCTACAGGCGATTCCTGTTCCGGACCCTCATCAACGGAGGTCGGGCCGGCGCTTGTTGATTGCGGGAGACATCCCATCACCGATCGATCCGCCGGAAGGATGCCGTTTTGTTAAGCGGTGCTCAAAAGCGATGGATCGGTGTCATAAAGAAACTCCAGAGCTCCTGGAAGTCCAACCCGGCCACGAAGTTGCGTGTTTTTTGTATTCCACCTAAAAAAGTCCGGAAATGCAATAGAACCCTCGCGGGGTACAACAAAACGGCCCCGCGGGTTTTACGCCTGAAAATTAGCGGGGTTTCCTCCCTGGATATTTGTTCGAAACGCTTCGGTTTATAGGAGTTTTCCCAATTGTTCGTAATCGTATCTCTTCACGAGAAACAGCAACCCTTGCGCGATACGCGGATCCGACTCTTTAATCCGATCAATCAAACCTTTCAGCTTTAACATTTCCCCCTCTTCCAAAGCTTTACGCATTTCGAGACGGACGGAATCAGGAATCGATGCTAAATCTTCTTGTTGGATTAGGGGCACACGTTCCGAATCGGAAGGAGCGGTTTCGGGGTCTCTGTATAAAAATCGGGCCTTGAGCAGTTTTTCGATGAGTTCGAACAGATCATCGGGACAGACGGGTTTTCGAAGGTATCCGTCGACGCCTGTCGCTAACACGCTTTTTTCTTCATCTTCGAAAGCGCTGGCGGTAACTGCGATCACCGGCGTTTTACGGCCCCTTTCTGTCGCTTTGATTTTTCGGGTCGCCTCATACCCATCGAGGATAGGCATTCGCATGTCCATCAGTATCAGATTTGGAAACCACCGTTCAAACAAGTAAAGCCCCTCCTGCCCGTTTTGCGCGGTTCGCACACGAAAACCGATGGGTTCTAGGAGATCGCGCAGGAGTTCTCGGTTGTCTTTTTGATCATCGACGATCAATATCCGATATGGACCGCTTCTCGGTTCGAGTCCCACGATTGTCCGTTTGGTACGGTTTCCCTCAACTTCCAAGTTTTCCAAACGAACAATCGGCAATTCGAAACGGAAAATGCTTCCGCGACTCACCTGGCTGTTGACGGAAATACCTCCGCCCATCAGTTCTAACAGGCTTTTGGTAATGGCTAATCCCAAACCGGTTCCGCCTGCCGCGCGCCCCGCGGAGGAGACACGGAAGGAATCGAATATCTGCGGTATCTCGTCTTCCGGAATGCCCGGACCAGTATCTTCCACTTCGATAAATAGGCGAAGCTCTTTTTGAAGCGTTCCTTCTTTTCCTGGCGATCCGGCTTTAAGGCGGAGAACGAGACCGCCGAATTTGGTGAATTTCACCGAATTACCGAGGAGATTGATCAGGATCTGACGGAGTTTGCCTTCGTCTGAACGGACGTACTGAGGAACAGATTCTTTAAGTTCAACGATGAATTGCAGCCCTTTCTCTTCTGCCCGAAACCGGAACATGTTTTCGATATCGGCGATTAGTTTATACAAATCGAAGGGAGAAGGATGGATTTGCAATTTGCCCGCTTCTATCTTCGACAGGTCCAATATATCATTGATCAGCTTTAGGAGATGCTCCCCGCTTCGCGCGATCGTTTGGAGTTGTTCAACTTGTTTAGGGGAGAGAGAGGAGTCTCTCTTGAGGATTTGGGCGAACCCGATAATCGCATTCAATGGCGTCCGTATCTCGTGGCTCATATTCGAAAGAAAGACACTTTTTGCGCGATTCGCCTCTTCGGCCACTTTTCGGGCAATTCGATCTTCTTCGGCTTCCCGCCGCTCCGTAATGTCCCGCGCGATGACTTGAACGGCCAAAGCGCCGTCGTAGTGCAAGGAAGAAAACGTCAGTTCAGTAAATCGCTGGGTCCCGTCAAATCGAAGAATGCGCGCCTCGATCGCCGGAATTGAGGCAACGCCCGACAGGATGTCGCGAATGGTGTTTAAGTATGAATCCGCATCGTCGGGATGAATGATCGATCGAACATTTTTATCTAAAACCGTTTCAACGCGTTCAGCGCCGAGCAAAGCCAGACCGGATGGATTGATATACCGGACCTTTTCGTTCTGATAAACCATAATCCCAACCGGAGCCACTTCGAGAATGTCATGATACCGCTTCTGGCTTTCCTGCAAGGCTTTTTCCGCCAGGATCTGCTCCGTGATGTTTTTGCTGAATACGGAAATGCCTTTGACCTCATTCTCAGACAAGACCGGGTTCATCGCCACATCAATGTAAATACTTTCCTGGCCGATCGCGACGGTGTCGAAAAACTGGACCGACCGACGGTTCAGCACGGCATCGAAATTTTCTTTCCACAACGCGCGCTTCACGGGCGGCAATGCTTCCAAATACGGAACGCCTTTGTTCAACCGTACCCCATAGGCATCGAAAAATCCTTGATAAAAGACGGGATTGGTATAGATCACCCGGTATTCTTTGTCTAGAGCCCAGATGCTGACCGCATCGTTTTCGAGGATGGCGGTGAGGTTTGCCTCATTTTGTCGAAGCACCTCGGCGACTCTTCTTCGTTCAGCATTTTCGAATAACTGGGCAACGATTGCGGCGATCGTTGTCGCAAAGGCTTCTTCTCCGGTGTGCCACTTTCTGGGCGTCTCGGTGTGACCCAGACAGAAAACGCCAACCAGCCGACCTTCCTGAATGATTACCGCATCCAACATAGCGGTAACCCGAGAAGGCGCCAGCCGGCTTTCCACAATCTTTGCAAGTCGGGGATCATTCATGACGTCTTCGGCGGCGATTGTTCGATCGCTCAATAGTGTTTCAAAGTATTCGGGGTATTCCCAGCGATGAATGATATCTCCACTGGTATGGCAGCCGGTTTTAGCATCGTAAGCGGAAAAGCATCGAAGCGCTTCATTCCCTTCCGAAAAGACCCACACACCTACTTTTTCCACGTCGAAGGCCTTTGAGGCTTCAAAGTTTATCTTTTCAAGCGCTTCCGTCAGACTCCCTTGAAAAATGGACTCTTTGCGAAAAATATAGGATACCGCCGCTCGCTGCCTCTGCGCGCGTTTTTCTCTTTCTCGCCGCGCCTCTTCCGCTTCCATTTGCCAGGTGAAATCTGTTACGATGCCCAAGGAGCGGACGGGTTTTCCTTCTTCATCGTAGTCGGTTCGGCAGCGTTCATGGACATATTTTGTTTGGTGGTCCGCTGTGATAATGCGAAAGATGGTATCGTAATCCTTTCGGGTTTGAAGATGGAGCGTGTAAGCCTGACCGACCCGATCGCGATCTTCAGGATGAACCAAAGCCAAAAAACCTTCGTGGTCCAACTGGAAGGATTGAGGTTCAAAACCGAAGAGGGTGAAGACTTCATCAGACCAATGAACCCGGTTTTCGGTGATGTCCAATTCCCAATAACCCATTCGCGCGATCTTTTGCGCTTCACGGAGGAGCGCTTCTTCTCTCCGGGTTTCGAACGTTTCCCCTTCCCGTAGTTTTCCGTTTCCTCCGTACAGATCCCGAGAGTAGGGCATTGATTCATTCATCCTCTGAGGAAAGTTTTTTTTCTTTTGTTAACATGATAGCTTCAAGGTACCCTTTCGTTCCTTCTTGCTTAACGAGGTTGAGTCCTCCGCCAAAAGCGGATAGGATCTTGTGCGCGACGACAGGGGCGAGTCCCAAAGACTCGGCCTGGGAAGCCGCCCTGAAGGTGGATTCTATATTGAAAAAAGCTTCCGCTTGCTCTTGGGATAAATATAAAGCGTCCAAAGCGATTCGGACGCTGAAATGATGCTCATCCGCAATACCCTGCAAATAGACGGGATTTTTGTTGGATAGGAAGTAAGTGGCCAATAAGATCGTGGTTTCAAGCGCTTTTTTCAATAGGATCGGATCGGCTCTAAAAAAAACAGTTCCGGGATCCACTTGCGTTTCGATCGCAATCCTGGCTTCGGGAAAGGATTCCTTGATCTCTTCCAGGAGTGTATTGAAAGAGATGTCCATATCTGAATTTTCGATGATGCTCTCGATGTCTCCAATCAGAGCGGAATCATCGATCAGTTTGCGCAATCTCCGGCTGCTTTCACGGAACATTTCTTCGTAGATGCGCGCATTTTCAGATGGAGGGCATAGTTCAATCAACAACTCTCCGACCCCAAGCAACCCGTTAGCGGGAGTACGGATTTCGTGAGAGATCATCAGAAGGAAGTCGTCCTTCAGCATATCCAATTCCTTTAAACGCTCGTGTGCGCGTATTAATTGCCGAGTTCTTTTTGCCACCAGCTCTTCCAGGTTTTCATTTTGAGACTTCAATTGGCGCTGCAAGAACACGATCTTCAGATGAGTCCGAACCCGCGCCAACACCTCTTCTTCGTTAAACGGTTTCGTGATGTAATCGACGCCTCCTTGTGAAAGGGCTTGCACGATATTAGTGGTATCGTCTAAGGCACTGATGAAGATTACGGGGATATCACGAAGCTTCTCGTCCACCTTCAACCGGCGATTGACTTCGAAACCGTCCATCTCCGGCATCATAATATCGAGGAGGATCAGATCTGGTTTTACTCTCACGGAGGCATGGAGAGCCGTCATACCATTTGGAAACTGTAACACTCGGTATCCTTGAGCATGCAGCATTTCGGCGAGAAGCTCAAGATTTGCCGGCGTATCGTCTACGATCATAACGGATGCCTTTTCTGTATCCTGGTTCATTGGATCGACCTCCCTATCGTTCTAAAACACGGTTTAAGTTTTCGTAATCGTATTGTTTTACAAGGGTTAACAACTTTTCTGCGACAATCGGATTCTTCTCGCCGACTTGATCGATCAAAGCTCTTAACTCTAACATCTCACCGTTTGCCACCGCTTTTCGCATCTCGCCAACCGCCTCGTCGGACAAGAAACCGATGTCCTCTTTCGAGAGTGTTTTTGTTTGAACAGGGTGATCGGGCGCATCGACGCCTTCCGCCGCGCTGGAGTAGAGATAGCGAACCTTCAACCGCTCCCCCAGGAGCGACAATAGGTCTTCCGGCCGCAAGGGTTTTCGCAAATAGCCATCCACACCCGTTTCCATGACCTTTTTTTCTTCGTCTTCGAAAGCGCTGGCGGTGACCGCGATCACCGGAACGGCTCTTCCTTTCTCCGTACTTTTAAGCAATCTGGTCGCTTCGTAACCGTCCATTACCGGCATCAGCATATCCATCAGAACAATATCCGGAGACCAGCGCGCAAAGATTTCTATCGCGACTTGCCCATTTTCGGCGGCTCGCGTTTGAAAACCGACCGGTTCGAGGATTTCGCGCAGCAGCCCTCGGTTTTCCGCTTGGTCGTCGACGATCAAAACCCGCGGAGGTACTGTGCCCGGTTCGAATCCTACGATAATGCGGTCTTGACAGTTCGGGGAAGGATTAACCATGTTCACTTTGATGAGCGGAACACGCAAGCGGAAGATGCTCCCACCCCGCGACCGATTTTCAAATGTAATCGAACCGTCCATCAATTCTATGATTTTTTTACTGATCGATAACCCCAACCCCGTTCCGCCGTACGTCCTTCCCGCTTTTGAGGATTGGAAAGATTCGAACAAGTTTGGAACATCTTCTTCAGGTATTCCCGGACCGGTATCCTCCACTTCGGCCGTGAAGTCCGCGACGGCCGAACTGTCTGAAAAAGAATCCTGTCTAAGGATGATCCGCGCCCGAAGCGCGATTCCGCCAGTTTGCGTGAACTTTTCGGCATTCCCTAGCAGGTTGGTTAAGACTTGCCGCAATTTTCCTTCATCGCCTTTGACGTAACACGGAGCGGGCAATTGCCGTTCGACTAAAAACCGTAACCCCTTTTCTTCCGCGCGGAAACGGAAGATTTTTTCCAACGTATCCATCATCGTGTTGAGATCGAAATCGGATAGGTCCAAACCCAGTTTCCCCGCTTCTATCTTTGAGAGGTCCAGGATGTTGTTGATTAGCTTCAAAAGATGCTCGCCGCTCTGAGATATTGTCTGCAGCTGTTCATGCTGCTTGTGGGTCAGGGTGGCGTCCCGTTTCAAAATCTGCGCGAAACCGATGATCGCATTCAACGGCGTCCGTATCTCATGGCTCATACTGGAAAGAAAGACGCTTTTTGCTTTATTCGCGGCTTCCGCGCGTTTTAGAGCCAGATTCAGGTGCTCGGTCCGATCCGAAACGCGCTGTTCCAACTCCCGATTGTGGGTTTTCGTGCGTCGATAGTCTCGAATGAAAACAACCGCCAGCAGAAACAGAAGAAGAAATAGGATAGAAAACAAAAGCCATTTCATCCAAAGGGGTAAAGTCGTTTCGATCGTCAAATTGAACCATTGATTCAAAGCTTGGTAATAGCTTGAATGGTAGTCATTCTTCATAGAGAACAACGCGGTATCGAAAATGCCGATGATATCCGGGTCATATCCTTTGCGAAAAGCGAAATAAACCCCGTTTGGTTGCAAGATGACGGGTTTTGGAATCACGTTGTCAGGACGGTCTTTTGAGAAGTAAAAAAAACGATCCGCGAGAAAAAGGTCTATCTGTTTTTCAACCAAAGCTTCAACCTGTTCGGCGTAACTAAGGAACGATTCGATCTGGTAATCAACTGAAAAATCTTGCCTCAGTTTGTCGGTTAAGTAGCGGTATTGAGTGGAATCGGCAAGAGCGCCGATTCTCTTTCCGCCCAAATCCTGAGCCCGAAAGATGGTGGTTTCCGGGAGCGAGTACACTTGGATCCACGATTCGATGATCGGTATGCTGTTCAGCGAAAAACGCGCCGCGCGCTCGTCGGTGTAAGAGACGTCTACGAGCATGTCGATCTCTCCGCGTTCAAGCTTCTCGATGTTCTCCGACCAGGTGTCGAAAACGTAAGTAATCGTCACCCCTTGGCTTTTTGCGATCGCGTTCACGATATCCACAAAAAAGCCGGCCGGTCTCCTCTGCTCGTCTAAAAAAACCTTTGGACTGTTTTGGTAGATACCGGTTTTAATCTCCGTAGCAGCAAAGAGTGAAGCGCAGATAAACCAGAGGACCACGAGAAAGAGACATCCGGTTTTTCGATCGGTTTTAAGATCGATCATCTCATTACCCCCCGCTTTTCTCTTCCAAGCTTTTATATTCGTCGTTCTATCAGAGGCAGCCCTCTCCGTTCTTCGTTAAAAACCCTTTCGTCTTGTTAAGTATACCACGGATTCGAGGAGATTGCGAAAGGTGTTCTAAGAATGATTCGTCCTATTGCTAACCGCTCTTGACAAGGAGTCTACCGCCGTGATAAAATTCATAATCATCGATCGTGAGGAGGAAGAACCGTGACGAAGTGTTCACCCGTTTTCAATCATGTCCAATCCGGCGGCGCCGTAGGCCGTTCGTGGGTGAACCCTACCTCGTCGAAGGCGGTTGGTCTTTTCCTTTCCTGACCAATGAAAAATCAAACGGCACCGCGGCGAGAGCCGCGTTTTTTTTTTGTAAAGGAGAGCACATGCAAGGAATTTTTGCTCGATACCACGCGAATGTTTGGAAGAACTACATCTACACCATTTTTTTCAATCTGCGCTTTACGAACGGTATTTGGATGCTTTATCTGGCGTCGCGGGGAATGTCTCTCACGCAACTGGGCTTGCTGGAAGGCATCTTTCACGTAACATCCTTAGTGATGGAGATCCCCACGGGCGCGATCGCCGATTTATACGGTAGAAAAAACAGTCGTCTGTTGGGACGGCTCTGTTCGATTATCTCGACACTAATCTTCCTCTCTTCGGGATCCTTTTGGCTTTTCGCGATCGCTTTCTTTTTCTCGGCCCTGTCCTATAATCTCGAATCCGGGGCAGGGGAGGCACTGGTATACGATTCTATGAAAGCTTGCGGGAAAGAGAAAGATTTTCTGAAAGTAACCGGTATCCAGGAAGCGCTTTTCCAATACAGCGGTATGCTTTGCTTGATCATTGGAGGCCGTATCGGTGAACACAGTTACCTGGGCGCTTATTGGGTGACGCTTATCTTTACGATTCTTTCGTTCTTTACCATTTTCAGCTTTGTCGAACCCCCACGCGGTGTTGAAAAGCTTGCCCGTCTACCGGTCTCTTCGATTCTCAACCAAACCTTGGATAGTGTGCGAACGGTCGTCAAGAAAAAATCAGTGGCTTTTATCCTCGTATTCACCCAGTCCATATTGGCTTGCTCGACGCTGCTATTTTTTTATCTGCAAAACTATTGGAAAAGCATCGGTATCGGAGAAGCGAAGATCGGTATGTATTTGGCTTCCGGTTGCCTGTCCGGAGCGATCATCGCCAACCTCGTGAATCGGATTAACCGGAGAATGGGAAATCGCCGTTTCTTTTTGTCGATCTCTTGGTTGAGCGTCGTCTGTTTGTTTGGCATGGCCCTGTCACCACAGAAACTACCGTTCTTTGTACTGCTCTCTATGGCTGATTCGGCTCTATTTGTCGCTTCCAGCAACTTTGTAAACCAAATCATCCCTTCACGCCAGCGGGCGACGATACTGTCTATCGGGAGTATGTTGTTCAGTCTCGCGATGATCATTATCTTTCCCGTTTTCGGAGGCATCGCTGATTTATACGGATTCACGGTCGCTTTTTGGGTATTGGCGATAGGAGGAATCCTTCTGGTTCTTCTGATGTCGATTCCGCTCCTTCGAACAGGAAGCTTGTCAGAAACCGAACAGGAATAAATCCCAGAGATAGGGGTGATGTATGGGTATCGCAAAGGGATAGATAGAAAAACGGGGAAAAAAGGAGTAAAAAAGAATGGCCCCCGAAGGGGCGAGCCTAACAACCGAAATAATCGTACCCCAATGAGTAAATCGGTTTCTTTCCTAAATAATCGAAATTCATACCCTATCCCTATCCGGGAGTTCCTTTCATCTTTATGGCATTAATATTTAAGTATAAATACAAATAATATTTTAATTATAGTTGCTTTATTGCCCATAAATTGTTATACATAGTACAGAAATGTATTATTTCAGTGCTATAATCTTTAGGAAAATGGAAGGGGTGACCTAACCCGGAGAAAACCAGAAAAGAGATGCGTTTTTCACTATTTTCGATAAGCAAGACCGTATGGGAGGGATTTCGTATGACTAAAGCACTATTAGTAAAAATCAAGGAACTGGAACAGAGAGCTGGCCAAAATTGGTTGCAGATCATAGAGGGAGTCGCTTCGGAAGAAGCATTGATGCGCGTAACCAACGAACACGGAGTCGCGCTGACACCAGAACAAGCGGCCGAAGGGTTTCGGCTTTTAAAAACCGAAGCGGAGACGCTAACTGAGGAAGAATTAGAAGGTGTTACGGGCGGAACAAAAATGATTATTTACTGAACGGCTTAACATCCGAACCTCAAAACCCGATCTTGTGCGATAGAAAATTGAGCGAATTGATTAATGAAGGTGCTGGGAGATATAATAGCCGAAAAGGAAGCCACGTTGGCGGGAGGAAAAAATGACGAAAGACCTGTTAACCAAGATCCAAGAGATTGAAGAGAAAGCAGGTAAGAATTGGCTGCAAATCATCCGAAATGTCGTTTCGAAAGAGGATTTGGTTAAAACGGCAACGAAATGGGGCATCGAACTCACGAGAGAACAAGCTGAAGAAGGGTACATGTTGCTCCAGTCTGAAGCGAAAGCGCTTTCCGAAAGTGAACTCTCCGAAGTTTCCGGCGGGATCCTTTATAAATAGATAGCGGGCTTCGATGAGCGGGTCATCGGCAAGAACTAATGCCCACAGCCCATATGCCCGAAATCAATGAATCTGAATAGCTGAGGAGGCTGCGGGTTGTTCAAAGCTGTAACAGTGATGTCGTCCGAGCAAGAATGGTTAAAAATACGGGTCGCTCTATGGGAGCAATAATCGGGTTATCGGGCTTTTAGCAAGCCGGGAACCGCTGTGGCCGCTATTCGCTTATGGATGTATCGTTGGGCCCTTATTCCGTTTGAATGCGCCAAACGTGTATGAGTGTCCTTTCCCCTTCGCCTCGACCGCCCTCGAAAAGGTAAAGCAACCGGTTTTTGTTATCGTAGCAGCAAGCGCCCGCGTGTTGTTTCTCCTGGGCGGAGGAGACATAATAGAGGTATTCGTCGATATTGAGATGCGCATAAGGTTGCGGTTCCCAAGGTTGGAGAACGCCCTCGGCTACTTTTGCCAGATCGTTCGGGTCATAGAAAAGGAACCAGCCTTCGAAGGTATCGCTCCACCACCCGCGGTTTTCGCAATCCAAACACGGACCCTCGGGGTTTCCGTACCAGGTGTTCCCGATACCTTTGGTACCTACAAAGATCACCGCCTCTTTTAATCCGGCTCTTACCCAAACTCCCCCGGACCATTCATCCGAATGGGCGTATCCGTTCATCTCATGCCAAGGATCCGGTTCTCCGTTATAATAATCCGAGTATTTCAGCAATATCACCGAAGGGAGCGTCGTGCCTGCGGGGGGGGAATTACCTTCATGCCAGGGGTCAACGGCGGCGAGAGTCGGCCCGAATCCGGACCATCCTCCGTCCCGGTATCGTCCGGTCGCTAGGGCAAACCCCTGCGTATACGCTTTAGCCCAATCTTCCGGAATCGTAAAGAGATAATCGTTCCCGTTGTACGGATTCAATCCTGTGACAAGCCAAGGGCCTTGCGGATCGGGAGAGTCCAGATCAAGTTCGCAAGACATATGTGTGGCGTGTTCATCTTGCAAATGCGCGCCCCAGCAGGCGATCAATTTGCCCGTCTCCTGCTCGTTCGGCGGTGGAATAAGTTCGATGCCGACCCGTGGCATCTCTTCAATCCAAGGAAACAAATCACCTTTTATATCCGCAAAAGACTGAAGGACGCGCGCGGTCGGCAAGTCCGCCAGAACTTTTCCTTCCGACCGAACCGGGGCGGGGATGCCAATCTCGGAGATAAGGTTCCACACGTCGTGACCGGCGCCGAATAAAGACCCTGGAAAGCCATCGGACCTTGACCCCGGGTCTCCGTCTGGGTTAAATGCCATGGCCATTCCGCCCCATTCCCAACTTTGCGCGTCAGGGTTGCCGGGAACCCATTCCGGAGTTAAAAAGGCGCCCAGATACACCAAATCCTCCGGCTCAACCCGCTGCGCGGACGACGCGATGGTCGTGAAGCGGTAAGTCTCCGAACGGCTTTGCTGCCCGTCGCTTTGCAAAGCGGCCACCTGCCACTGGTAACTTTGAGAAAGGCTTAACCCGGTCAGGCGCGCGGAGGTCTCCGAAATATAGGACGGAGATCCAAACGTTTCCCCGATACGGGCGAAATATAGCTCGAATCCTGTTATTGAGATGGCTCCCTTAGCGGATTGCGTGAGTAAGGTTCCGGGTGTCGCATTCCATGACAACGTGATTTCAGTCGGAAGATTAACCGATTCGTTTTCTGGAGAACATAAAGCGATGTTAGGAGCGGAAAAAGCAAGGGGGGGATTGATGATTTGGCTACGGCAAGAGGCGAAGACAACGTATGATATCGCAAATAAGCATAAGATGCCAACTCTTCGAAAGCCCATAAAAGCCTCCTTCACTTCGCGTGCTTTCGGCCTTAAAGCGACAGGAATGAGGGCGCGTGAGATATGATCTTTACGTCTCTTCTTCCCACCGGGTACAGGCGTAAGCAAGGTTCGCGCCGTCTTCATTCTGGAAAAGATGCTTCGTGCGCACCTGCGTATCGCGGTTGATTTGTGACAGTAGCGAAATTTTCTCTTTCAACGCCGCCTCTTTTTTATAATGGATGCGGAATTCTTTGAGTATTCGGCCTTCTGTTAAAAGAGGGCCGATCGCGTCGCAAATCCAACGCGCGTACACGACATTGTTCACGTGATTGTATATATCGATGTCCGAAGGGACGACCGTATATGTCGTTCGATACCCTTCGGTGCTCATACGTACGGGCATATCGATGGAAAATGGGGACGTTTCAGGCCTCACCCCATATAGGTCCCACATAAATTCCCTCGCTTCTGTCGCTTTTTTTGCGGCAAAATCCATCAATATCCAACGAGATTTCCCTTCAGCGATGATCATTCCGGATGCGTCTTGGATATAAAAATTGCGGTACGCATAGAACCGGTCGATCGCATGGGCGATCGTGGATACGAGCAAGCGTTCTTTATAAATAGGGAAACGCAAGATCTTCACTTGCCAGTTCACCAGAATCCATGCGATTTGGTCGAGCTTGAAAATATCGTGTTTTTGGGCGTAATAGTCCCCCGCCACCTGCGCGATCTCATTAAAATACCCCAATAAGGTGATCAGGTTCGTTTTCATCGAAAAAGCAGTATCCATATAGCGGACATCGATTTCTTTCGCGATTCTACTCTCCATGAAGGCCACTCCGTCGTCTCGGCAATGTCAGGATCATTTCCGTGTTCGCAAGCTTGCAGCTTGGTAAAACGCATTATAGCATAATCCTGCGCGACTTTTCCCCAATCGCGCATTGGGAGGTAATAAAAACGGCCGAATTTACCCTCTGAATGCTCAAGGTGGGCTGGTTGAAAGCAAGAACGGGGAAAAATAGTGTATAATAGTCCGAAATCAAATCGGTTTAACCATTCCTCTTTAGGAGGTGTTCGTGTGAGTTCTTCTCCAGAAACGCTCGCCCAATCTTCTGTTGCCAAAGAAGCGCCGGGTAAAAGCGAGCAACATAGTTTAAGAGTGGAAATCGAAAAAATGGACACGCTCATGAACTTAATGGCTGAGCTGGTCATCTCACGCAGCCAGATCAACGGCGTTCTTAAAAAGTTCTCGATTAAAGAAGTGGACGAAAGCCTGTCTCAGTTGAGCCGAATTACCCTGGATCTACAAAATATCGTTATGAAAATCCGGATGGTGCCCATTGAGACGGTATCTCAAAAGTTTCCACGTTTAATTCGCGATTTCGGAAGGCAGAACGACAAAGAGATCAAATTCGCTATGAAGGGGCAAGATACCGAACTGGATCGGACGGTCATCGATCAGATCGGTGTACCTTTGACCGAGCTTTTGAAACTCTGCGCCACATTCGATATCGAATCGAAATCGGAACGAATGAAAATCGGAAAACCGACTGTCGCCAGCCTTTTCTTTAACGCCTACCACGAAGGAAACCATGTCAAACTGGAAATCATTTCCGACGGGTACGGAAAACCTGAAGAGCTCTTTCCATACGAAGAGACTGAAAAGATGCAGAAAACGATAGAAAATTTAAACGGCAAGTTTATCCTCTCCGGCGAAGAGGGCAGGATGACGAAGATCACAATTTTACTGCCCCTCACCCTGGCGATTATGCAATCCTTGTTGGTCAAGGTCCTCAACAATATCTACGCGATTCCGATCGCTTCTATCGATAGCACTTTGAGTCTCCCAAGGACGGAAATCCAAAATATCCAGTCCCGGGATGTTATTGTGATTAGAGGGGACATCATACCGATCATTTGGTTGAGCGATGTCTTCGGTTTCTACTCCGATACCCAGAAAGAAAACATCCAAGTGGTCATTGTTATCGAAGGCAATAAAAAATACGGGTTCGTCGTGGACAGTCTGTTGGGACAAGAAGACGTGGTGATTAAATCGCTTGGAAAGCTCTTTTATGACGTCCGAGAGTTCTCCGGCGGCGCGATTTTAGGAGACGGCAGCATCGCGATGATCCTTGAAATCAGCGCTATCGTCAAGAATCTGTAAATAAGGGCATTATAAAGGGTATAAGGAGGAAGACCATGGCTGAAAAAAACGAGCAAGCAGTCGCCAAAAAAGAAAAGATAGAAGAAATCCTTAGTTTTTTAATCGGCAAACAGGAGTTTGCTTTTGACGTCGATTCGGTCGAACTGGTTATCGAACGCGCCGAGATCACTCCCGTTCCAAAGAGTCGAAGCTATTTAGAAGGGGTTATGAACCTTCGCGGGAGAATCGTGCCGGTCGTGGACTTAACGAAATTGATTAACATAGAAACGGAGTTGGACCAGCATTTTGAGAACGTTCTAATCGTGAAGCATGAAGGATCTGAAGTCGGGTTTTTCGTGAACGAAGTGCGGGAAGTGATCAACGTAAAGGAAAGTGAGATCGATACCGGCGCGCGCACTGACCAATTCGACCAAAAGGTACGTGGCGTTGTCAAACGGGGAAAACGGTTGATTTTGTTTATGGATATTGACCAAATTATGAAAGCCTGTGAAGGGGAATAACACTCTTTCTTTACTTGATGATGAGGAGGCAGGTATGGCGGAGATAAAAGTGGTCGGGTTCCAAATCGGTGATGAAGAGTACGCCATCGATATCATGAAAATCGATAGCGTGACAGAGATGCTAAAGATTATGAAACTACCCGGATTGCCTGTTTTTATTAAAGGCGTCGCCAATTTGAGAGGCGAAGTGATTCCGATACTCAATACACGTTCCAAATTTGGATTGAGTCCTAAGCCGGACGATTCCAAAGACAGGATTGTCATTATCCTCGTTGGTGCCAAGAAAGTTGGGATGATCGTCGACGAAGTGAAGGAAGTGTTGACGCTCCAAGAGGAACAGCTGGAAGAAACCCCGACGACTGCCGGTACATCCACAGCGCGGTTTATCAGCGCCATCGCAAAGCTCGACAAACGGATGTTGATTATATTGGATATCGATAAGATTCTCAGTGAAGAAGAGATCGTACGGATGGACAAAGCGCTCGAAAAAATATAGACGCGGTGCTTCTCATCCTTGAATAAAGAGCACTGTGACCCGAGTGCTCTTTTTTAATCGGCCCCAAAGCGGCGGTGCCATTACGATATCGGGTCGCTTTAAACACGTTTTTCTAGACGCAAAGATTAGAATTGCCTACGAATCCAAGAGAATTCTAAAAACTGAACAGGGGGTTACTATGGAATATCGTCTATTCGGTAAAACCGGGGTTAGCGTTTCCGTTTTGGGGTTTGGAATGATGCGTTTGCCGATTCTTAATAACGACTCGGGACAAATAAACAAAGCGGAAGCGACACGAATGGTTCGGTCGGCTATCGACCAAGGCGTCAACTATATTGATACGGCATACGGCTACCATAAAGGGCAAAGCGAAATCTTCACACGGGAGGTCTTGGGCGATGGCTATCGAGAAAAGGTTTTTTTGGCAACGAAAATGCCGACCTACCTGGTGAAAGAAGAGACCGACTTCGAAAGGTTTTTCCAGGAACAAAAAGAAAAACTCGGTGCCGATCGAATCGATATGTACCTGCTTCATACGTTGAATCAAGAACGGTGGGATTTGATCAACGACCTCAAGGTGATCGATTTTTTGGAGAAAAAAAGAAAAGCGGGAGAAATTCGATTTTTCGGGTTTTCTTTCCACGATGACTATCCCGCTTTCGAAACGATCGTGAACGCTTACGATTGGGATTTTTGCCAAATTCAATACAACTATATGGACACGCAGGTACAAGCGGGACTTCGCGGCCTGCAGCTCGCTCACGACAAAGGGATGGCGGTGATCGTGATGGAACCGATCAAAGGGGGAAAACTTGCGAACCCCTCGCCCAAAATACGAAGCCTTCTATCTGAGGCACAACCGGACTGGTCGCCTGCCGAATGGGCGTTGCGATGGGTAGCGGACTTTCCGGAAGTGTCTTTAATCTTAAGCGGCATGAGTACAATGGCTCAGGCGGAAGAGAATGTAAAAATCGCCAAACAGATGAAGGCGAACGCCTTCACGGAAAAAGAAAGAGCTGCCATCGAGAAGACAGTAGCACTATTCCGAAGTTATCGCCAGATCCCTTGTACGGAATGCGGGTATTGCCAGCCTTGTCCGGAAGGGGTTCGGATCCCCGATATCTTCGCGTTGTACAACGAAGGCATGATGTACGATGCGATGGCGAGCGCCATCGCCGAATACCGCATGTTTTTTTCTCCCGACAGCAAGGCCGATCGTTGTGTCGCCTGCGGGAAATGCGAATCCTTATGCCCGCAAAAACTGCCGATCATCGAATTGCTGAAACAATGCGAAGAATCGTTGAACCCGTAAACGAAATACGTCCGAAGGGAGAGCCCTTTCATTGATTATCGGTAGAGCCGTTACGAAAAAGTTTGGAAACCTTACAGCGGTGGATCGTCTGGATCTTCACGTCCGGAGCGGAGAGATCTATTCCTTCTTAGGGCCTAACGGGGCTGGAAAAACCACGACCATCCGGATGCTGACCGGTTCGTTGCCGCCGACCTCCGGGGAGATCGAGATCGATCGAAAACAGTACGATCGAGACGAAATCGAGATAAAACGCGAGATTGGGGTTGTTCCGGATGAGCCACGCCTATACGAAAACTTGAAAGGAATCGAGTTTATCGAGTTTATCAAAGGTATCTACCAGCTAGACCCGATACGGACAGACAAACGTTTCTACGAACTGTGCGCCGCCTTCGATATCGATTTTTTGCAAACCTATATCGGCGACTATTCACACGGAATGAAGCAAAAGTTAATGGTCATTTCCGTTTTAATGAGAGAACCGAAGGTCATTTTTCTAGACGAACCGACGGTCGGGTTGGATGCCCGTTCCGCGAAAACGTTGAAAACGTTACTGGATAAGTTTCGAAATCAGGGGAGCGCGATATTCTTAACCACGCATATTCTGGAAATAGCGGAAAAGATGAGTGATCGGATTGGCATCATTCGAAAAGGGAGAATGGTTGCCGAAGGGTCGATGGAGGAACTCAGAAAAATCGGAAACAATCAAGCCCACTCTTTAGAAGATATCTTCCTGGACTTAACGGGCGGAAACACCGCTCCAGATACGCTTTGAAAACGGTGAAGACGCTTTTTACACAAGACTTTCGTCTTTTGCTTCGATATGCGTTAAAAAACAAAAAGCGGCGAAACCCGACGAAGACACGATCGGGGCGCTTATCTTCGGCCTTTTCTTCTTGGCTCGGTTACCTGTTGGCTCCGATGATATTCCTCGCCTTCCTCACTCCCGTCTATTATGATCTCTTTTCGAACCTGGCTGTTCCTCTGGCCAAGTTCGGCTGGAACTCGTCGTTTCTTGTCTCGGACGTCTTGATGGCCCCGATATTTATGGTGACCGGACTTCTCTTTGCTTTCCAGTTCGCGCCTCTTTTAGTGGTCGAATTGTTCGAAAATGATATGACTCCCTTACTGTTGACCATGCCGATTCGACGTTCTTCCATCTTCTTCGTGTCCTCTTTGAATACATTGTTAATGACAAGCTTTGGTATCGCGATGACCTTGTCGATCTCTTTAGCCTATCTCCTGCTCAATCGGGATCAACTATTATGGGGCGCGCTCGGAATCTGTCTTTGGATCTTCTTCCTGATTGCTTTGGGATTTTTGTTCGGATTTCTTCTCGCCAGACTGATCGGCAAGACCGCGGCGAAAAGGACCTCGCAGTTGATCTCTTTTTTAGTTCTGATTTTAGTGGTGATGAGCCCTTCGGTCGTGGCGCCCATCAGCGGGACCAATCCGGAAACTGTCTTGCGGTCCTTGCAAAACAGTGCCGGTTTTTTCCTCTCGCCAGGATGGCCCCACTATTGGTTTATGTCCGCCGCGAAAGGACAACCGGTGTTTTTATTCCCTTTATTGGGGATCACAACGGGCTTGTTCGGCTTTGTTTTGGTCTATGCGAATACGCTGAATTTTTCCCCCGTTCGAAAGAATCGTGAAAGAAGGAAGGCTGTCGATGGCTCCGAAAGAACGAATCGCTTAAAAGGAGGGGCCTTCCCCGTTCTAAAAAAAGAACTCAGGCTGATGTTTCGGGAGAGCGGGATCATTTGGTACTTAATCTACCCGTTAGCCTTTCCGATCTTTTTGGTTTTTGGTAGATACCATCAGATGCCTTTTGTTTCTTTGCTGTTTATGATCGTCGCGACGATGTACTCCGGAATGGTGTCGGTGATGATGATGATTTCGGAGAAAAAAATATGGCCGATTCCCACACTCTTTCCGGTCTCCTTTCTGTCTTTAGTCAAACTCAAGGTTCTAATACCCGTCGCTCTCTTCACGCTGGAGTACTTGATTCTCCTCGGCCTGTTCATCGCCCTTTCTCCCTCCGCGATCTACGATGTATTCATGATCGCCCCCATCGCATTGATCCTTTATTATTGCAGTCTCTTGGGCATGCGCCTTTTTTTGCAGGATCCGAATCGCGATATTTCCCAACGCAATCGTTTGTTAAAGGGATCGGAAGTGCTGAAGTTGGAAGGGTTATCGATGGCCTTTTCTTTCGGATTTTACGGTGTATTCTTTTTTCTGAAAACCTTTCTGATCGACGGCCCTTTCTGGATTTTTGCCAGTATCCCTTCCTGGAGCGCGATCCTCATCTTCGCCGGAATCATCCTGACCCTATTCATTCTCCTTTTTGGGTCGATAGGGCGGGAACGCCGGATGATCCACTGTTTGATGACCGAATAGGCCATCTCGAAACGAAACCGCCCGTTACAAGCAGATTTTTTCGCGTATTTTTGTCCTAGAGGCTGTTCCACTGTTTACCTGCATAGGGAGGAAATCCATGGATAGAAAAAACCGGCTCCAAGAGGACGCTCTGGAAATCATCCGCTACGCGATTCAGGAGAATCTTCCGGATCGCGCCTTAAGAAAAGCGTTATCTGAAAAACCGCTTCCGGGACCATTAACATTGATCGCGATCGGAAAAGCCGCTTGGCGGATGGCGAAAACGGGGGTTGATTGCCTCGGTTCGAAGATAACTGACGGTATCGTTTTAACCAAATACGGGTATTCCGAAGGACCCCTTCCAAGAATCGAAATCTTCGAGGCAGGTCACCCGCTTACCGACGAAAACTCTATCTTTGCGACTCAAACGATTTTGGATAGAGTTCGAACTTCCCCCGAATCCCAACGGATCCTTTTTCTCTTGTCCGGGGGCGGATCTTCTCTCTTCGAACTTCCTGTCAGCGGTCTCGGTTTAAATGATTTAAAAGAGGTAAACGACCATTTGCTGAAAAGCGGGGCTTCTATCCATGAGATCAATGCCGTTAGGAAGCGACTTTCGGAAGTGAAGGGAGGCCGATTCGCCCGCCTCGCTTATCCACGTCCCATCTCGGCTTTCATTCTTTCCGACACGCTGGGAGACCGAATCGACAATGTGGCTTCGGGACCTGTTTCCGTTGACCAAACAACCTCCAAAGAGGCCTTCGCTGTTTTAAGGAAGTATTCTTTAAACCTGCCTCAGCACATCTTGTATGCGATGGAGCGCGGATCCCCAGAGGCGTTGCCGGGCGTGGAGGCTGCGATCATTGGAAATGTCCGATACCTGTGCCGGGCCGCTGGCAAAAAAGCGCAGCAGCTCGGTTATTCCGCGCTTTCGCTCACCACGCAGTTCGATGGAACGGCTGCCGAATGCGCGAAGATCCTGACTCTGGTTGGCAAAGAGATCGCAAGTTCGGAATTACCTGTTTCTTCTCCAGCCGCCGTCTTTATCGGAGGGGAAGCGGTGGTTCACGTACGTGGGAAGGGCAAGGGTGGCCGTTGTCAAGAGATGGCCTTGTTGGCGTCGAAAGAGATCGTACGCTGGGATCGTCTCTGTTTCTTCGCCTGTGGATCCGATGGGACCGACGGTCCGACGGATGCCGCGGGCGGAATGGCGACCGGTGATACGATCACTCGACTCGAAGAAAAGGGATTGAATTTGGAAAGCTTTTTGCAGAACAATAACTCACACGAAGCGCTGAAAGCGGTAGACGGGTTAATCGTAACCGGCCCGACAGGGACTAACGTCAATGACTTGTACGGTGTCTTAGTCGGAAAGTAAACGAAACATCTGGCAGTTTGTTATTCTCAACGATTAAGGTATAATAAATCGTACGTGTTTTCGGAACCACTTTTATCCCGTGTCTTTGTCAGATTTAGGTTGATAAGGATGAGGGGTTCGCGAGAGCGCCGGTTTCCACCTAAAATCATAGACTGGTTTTAAACAGCTTCAAACGAAGAAAAAGGAGTTGAAAATGGATCTCTCTCAGGTCAAACTCATCATTTTCGATGTGGGTGGCGTCGTGTACGATCAAACGAGCGTCGGAAGGCGCGTTGCCCGGGAACTTGGGCTTTCGTATCGCAAGTTTATGGAATACGCGGCCTTAAGCGGTATTCAAGGTCTTCAGCTCGGTCTGATCAGCCAAGAATACTTTATGAAAGCTTTCCAACACTTGTACCATCACCGTTCCCCAGAAGACCTTTGGACCCGATTCTTTCATCCCGTTCCGATTCCGGAAACGATAGACGCCATCGAACGATTAAAGAAGAAGTTTCGCGTTGTCGCCGGTACGAATACCATTCTCCCTCACTATGAAGTTCATATGCAAAGAGGCGATTATGGTATCTTCCCGAAAGTATACGCCTCGAATATCCTCCATCTGGCAAAACCGGATCCGCGTTTTTACAGTCACATCATACAGGCGGAAGCTGTTTCGGCTGCCGAATCCCTGTTTATAGACGACTCGATCCAGAACGTCGAAACGGCCGTTAAGTTAGGGATACACGCGATTCTATTCACCGGTGGTAAAGCTCTGCAGGAGGCGTTATCTTCCTTATTGGCCGTTTCGTTCGCCCCTTAGCCGATCCGGTTGTTTTCCTCTACGATACGGTGCGCATTCGAAGAATAGTACGGATCACTATCAAACAGAAAGGAGTGAATTGCATGGAAAAACGAAAGATTCTGCTCGTCGTTCTGCTATTGACCTTACTAAGTCTGTCGGCGTTTTCGGCAAAGATGACCATCACTTGGTGGATCAATCCCTGGAGGATCGCCCCCCCTGGGTTCCCGTCCGACAAAGCGCCCTCAAGCGAAGATTATCCGAAATGGGCCTCTGAGGAGTTTATGAGGCTGCATCCGGAAGTCGAAGTAAAATATGTTGTCGTTGGCAATCAGGAATATTCGCAAAAGATGGCCGCCGCCATCGCTACGAGAACGCAGCCTGATTTCTTCAAAGGTCCCGTTTGGGATAGCCGGTGGGCCCAAAACGGATTGCTGGAACCGATCGATTCCTATTTGTCGGAAGAAGATTGGAAGGACTTCTACCAAGTTGTACTCGATGAAGGTTTGATCGATGGGAAACGCTATATTTGGCCCTGGAATTTCGGGACGAATGGCATGGGAACCTCAATGCTCCTCTATACCCCGGATTTCGACAAAGCGGAGATCGATTGGAGAAAGATCGTTCAGGAAGGTTGGACGATGGAAGAGTTCGTCGAGATTTGTAAAAAGCTTACCTGGGATACCGATGGCAATGGGGAGATCGATCATTACGCGATTAGTTTCGGCGCGAAAGACCTTCATAATATCATCAACTTCCTGTACGCGTTTGGCGGCCGTTTGAGCGACGAGGGAGAAACGACTGTCACGCTGAACACTCCTGAAGCCGCCGCCGGCCTCCAGTTTGTTCTGGACTTGGTGAACAAACATAAAGTCGCGCCAAAAGGGGTGGAAGCCCTCGGTGTTTACGATGTCATCGGAAACTTCCACTCTCATCGAACGAGCATCGGTTTTGGCGGACCTTACGAGATCGGGCGGATCACACGGTACATCCTGGCCGGGACGCTTAAAGAAATGTTTTACCCCGTCCTCGCGCCTTTCCCCCACGCGGAAGGAAAAGACCCTGTCGCTCATACCAGCGGAAGCGGGTTCATCATCTTCAAACAGAATGATCAAGCGAAACGCGAAATGGTATTCGAATTCGTGAAATTCTTGACGAATCAGCAGAACCTTGCCCTGCTGGAGACGCTGCAATACCTCACCGCTCGCGAATCCGTCAATCAAAAACTATATGTCAATGACCCCTACATGAACAAGCAAGTGAAGACATACGGGGCTATCATGGACAAATACGGGATGTCATTCTTCGGTTCTCAAGAATTCCCCTGGTCTCAGATGGAAAAATTCATCATCAGCGCCTTTGAAGCGACTTTTGCGGGATCTAAAACGCCTCAGAAAGCGTTAGATGAATTTGTTACGGAAGCCGACAAGATACTGAAGAAAGCAAAATAATCGCGTAAGATCTTTCCTTGGGGCGCATCGCCACGCGCCCTTACTTTTTATGATCAGGTTGGTGAACGAATGACTGTATGGAAACGTGTCTGGAAAGGACGGGCCGGCTATTTTTTCGTTCTTCCCCATTTCGGTCTGTATACGATGTTTTTCCTTATTCCGGTTGGGTGGGGGGTGTACCTGAGCCTCTTCGACTATAACGTTTTCTCCCAAGAGTTTATCGGGTTCGGCAATTTCGCAACCCTTTTCTCAGATTGGCTCTTTTTGAAAGCGTTAGGAAATACGTTTTTATACACCTTCGGGGTTGTTCCGCTTTGGTTGGGGAAAGCACTCATCGTCACCGTTTTGCTTCATCCCTTTCGGAATTCTATCAAAACCTTTTATAAGGCTCTTTTTTACCTACCCCACGTCACTTCTTCGGTAATCGTTTCGATGATCTGGTTATGGGTTTTTAATCCGACCTACGGGTTACTCAACTATTTCGTTAAATCCGTAGGGCTCACCCCCGCAATTTGGCTAGGAAACAAATTTTTGGCGATGCCTTCCCTAATTTTCATGCAGTTCATCATGGGTGGAGGATCCACGATCGTCCTCCTATCGGCGGCGATGGCTTCGATTCCTGACTACTATTTTGAAGCCGCCAAACTCGAAGGCGCCTCCTCCTGGAAGGTCTTCACCAAGATTACGATACCGCTTCTCAAGCCGACGATCTTGTACGCGCTGATCATGGGTACGATCGCGAATTTCCAAACCTTCTCGAACATCTATATTATGACCCAAGGAGGACCGGAGTTCTCCACGATTAGCATCGGATATTTAGTTTATACCACTGCGTTTCGGGACTACAACCTTGGATTGGCTTCAGCGATGTCGATGGTGATGTTCGGAATACTGGCCGTCTTAGGTTTCTTGCAGTTCAAATGGCTTGGCTCCAACGTCGAATATTAGGGGGAATGGCATGACAATTTGGAGAGTAAAACAAAAATCGAAATTGGCGCTTTCTTTGGTTATCTTAACGGTATTCGGTTTGTTGGCCTTCATCCCGTTGTATTGGATGGTCATCACCGCGATCAAACCGGCTTCGTTGACCATGCAGTTTCCCCCCGAACTGTTTCCGAAGAACCCCACGTTATCGAACTTCAAAGAACTATTTCAAAGGCCTTTGATTTTTAGATGGACCTTGAACAGCGTGATTGTGGCGTTCAGCGTTACTTTTCTCCAGCTGTTGCTTTGTACCATGGCCGGTTACTCTTTGGCGAAAAAACGGTTCCCGTTAAGCCATGTGATTTTTTCTATCTACATCGCGTCGATGATGATTCCGAAACAGGTTACCCTCGTCCCGCTCTATATCCTGGTCGCGAAGTTTGCGATGATCGACACCTATTGGGGCTTGATCCTGCCAGGTGTCGCCGCGCCTTTTGGGGTTTTTCTGATGCGGCAGTTCATGGTGTCGATTCCGACGGAGATCATCGAAGCCGCAAAGATAGACGGCGCAAGCGAATGGCGAACTTTCTACAGGATCATCATCCCGATCTCTCTCCCGGCGATGGCCGTACTCGGGATCTTTACGTTCGTCGCGGAGTGGAATGACTTTTTATGGCCCTTAATCGTCACGAACACGCAACAGATGAAGACGCTACAGGCCGGTTTGGCTCTGCTGCAGGAAGAAGTGCCCATGCAGTACGCGTTCCTGATGTCCGGAGCGACTTATGCGGCTCTTCCTATGATTCTCATATTCTTCGCCTTCTCCAAATACTTCCTGAAAGGGGTCACGGTCGGAGCGATCAAATAAACTCCCACAGAAGTCCGACGGTTTCTGCCGGCGGTCTTTCCACGCTCGGGCTTAGGGCGCTGCAAAGAGAAAAACGTCCTGGCCTGTGGTATAATTTAGCGGAAAATGAAGGATTTCCGATTTTTTTGTTGCTAAGACGGAGGAATCAGGATGGAAAAGAAAACTTTTTACGTAACGACGCCCATCTATTACGTGAATTCAGAACCGCATATCGGCTCCGCTTACACGACCATCGTCGCGGATATGATTACGCGGTATAAACGTTTAAGCGGATACGACGTCTTCTTCTTAACCGGTACCGACGAGCACGGGCAAAAAATACTGGAGACCTCTCAAAAAGCGGGAGTTGACGTTCAGGTTTTCTGTAATAAATTGGCCGGCAAATTTCAGGAGCTTTGGAAAGACTTGGATATTTCGAATAACGATTTTATCAGGACGACGGAACCTCGGCATGCCTATGTCGTTCAAGCCTTCGTTAAGAGGTTATTCGACCGTGGATACGTATACAAAGGCATGTACGAAGGATGGTACTGCGTTCATGAAGAAGCCTTCTGGACCGAAGAAGACCTCATCAGAGAAAACGGACGCCGGATATGCCCAACCTGCAGGCGGGAGGTGCGCTGGGTTGCGGAAGAAAACTACTTTTTCCGCCTATCCGCCTTTCAAGAACCCCTCAGAGAGCTTTATGAAAAGAATCCTTCCTTCGTTGAACCCGACTTCCGACGGAATGAGATGTTGAACATCATCAAAAGTGGCCTCAAAGACCTCAGTATTTCGCGAACCTCGTTTTCCTGGGGTGTACCGATGCCGGATGACCCGAAACACGTGATTTACGTCTGGGTTGACGCCCTAATCAACTACATCAGCGCGCTCGGCTACGGCACTGACGATCCGGGATTGTATCAAAAATACTGGCCCGCAGATCTACACCTAATAGCAAAAGAGATCAACCGATTTCACTCGATCATTTGGCCCGCGATGCTGATGGCGGCGGATTTGCCCTTACCACGGAAGGTTTTCGCCCACGGTTGGTTAACCGTGAACGGGGAAAAGATCAGCAAATCAGCCGGTAATGCCATTGACCCTCGGCTCTTGATGGAAGCCTACGGGAAAGACGCCGTCAAATACTATCTGTTGCGAGATATCAATTTCGGAAAAGACGGCGATTTTTCGGAAGATCACCTTATCCAACGCATCAATGCGGATCTGGCAAACGATCTGGGCAATCTATTGCATCGGACGATCGCAATGAGCCATCAAAATTTCTATGGAACGTTGAAGCGAGAAGCCGTTTCGACGAGGGAAACCGAAGACGGCGATCTTGTCGCGGCTTTTGAAACCATGAAAGCGACGTACTTCGACAAAATGGATAAATACCAGTTCACACAAGCCTTAGACGCGCTTTGGACCTTTATCGGATTTGCGAACAAGTATATCGATATGACGGAACCTTGGAAATTGGCTAAAGACGAGCAGAAAAAAGGACGTCTGAATGTGGTACTTTGGAATTTGGCCGAAGCGTTAAGAAACATCGCCCTCGCGATTAAACCGATTATGTTCGGCACCTCGCAAATCATCTACGACCGTTTGGGACTTGGAGATGAGCGCTGGAAAAAAGCTACTTTCGAGCATTTTTCGTGGGATAACGCCGATGACTTCCAGATGGTGGAAGGCGCCCCCTTATTTCCCAGAATAGACATCAAAGAGTTTAAAAAAGTGATTCAGATGACGAACAGAGAAACGAAACCCGAGGCGGAGAAAGCGCCACCGGAAAAACCGGCACCCGCGGTAATTGAGGAAAAACCGGAAAATGTGCTTATCATCAATTACGATCAGTTCAAAATGGTCCAGATGAAAGTAGGGCTGGTGTTGGAAGCCCGAAAGATAGAGAAATCCAGAAAATTGATGCGCTTATCGGTCGATTTGGGAGAACCTCAACCGCGACAGATCATCGCCGGTATCGCCCAATTTTACGAGGCTGAAGCGCTCGTTGGAAAGCGGATTGTTGTCATCGCTAACCTTGAACCGGCGAAACTCATGGGTATGGAATCGTTTGGTATGCTTCTTGCGGCAAAAGATGGGGTGAATCTACGGTTGCTGACGGTTGACGGCGAAATCCAACCCGGCGCGGCCATATCATGAAAAAAGAAAACGATAAAAATACCGCGGAATTAGACCGCAGCATTATTATAGAAAGACCTTTTGAAGAAGAACTCAGCGAAGCCTACATCAATTATTCGATGTCGGTCATCATTGGAAGAGCCATTCCGGATGTCCGAGACGGTCTAAAACCCGTTCAAAGAAAAATCCTGTATGGGATGCTGGAGCTTAATCTTGCTCATAATCAGGCTTACAAAAAAAGCGCCCGTATCGTCGGGGAAGTTATGGGGAAGTACCATCCTCACGGAGACGCTTCCATCTATGACGCGCTCGTCCGCATGGCCCAGGACTTTAATATGCGCCATCCGTTGGTGGAAGGGCAGGGGAACTTCGGGTCCGTGGACCGAGATCCCGCGGCGGCGATGCGTTATACCGAAGCGCGGTTGGCAAAAATTGCCGAAGAGATGTTAGCGGATCTGGAAAAGGATACCGTTCCGTTTGTCGCCAATTTCGACGAATCGTTAAAAGAACCGACTGTGTTACCTTCGGGTGTCCCGAATCTGCTTATGAACGGTGCTTCCGGGATAGCGGTCGGAATGGCGACGAACATCCCTCCGCATAATCTCGGGGAACTCGTGGACGCGATGGCTTTCCTAATCGATCAGCCGGAGGCAACGATTCCCGAACTGCTTCAGTTCGTTAAAGGACCCGATTTCCCAACCGGAGGCAGGATTCTGGGAGGAGAAAACCTTCGTTCGATTTACGAAACCGGAACAGGCTCCTTTACCGTTGAAGGGATTTATACACTCGAAGAAGACCAGATCATCGTGAACGAAATTCCTTATGGCGTCAATAAAGCCGGCCTGATCGAGCAGATTGCCGAATACTTCAAGAAACAGGAAAAGCGGATGATCCGGGATATTCGAGACGAATCGGACCGTAACGGGATGCGCATCGTTATCGAAGTAGCGAAAAGCGTCAGCCCGCAAGTCGTTCTCAACCACGTTCTGAAACACTCTTCGATTCGCACCAGTTTTCCCGTAAAACTGCTTGTGATCGACGCGAAGATGAAACCACGCGTGATGAACCTGAAAGAACTTTCCGAAGCCTATCTGAACCACCGGTATTCCGTTATTGCCCGGAAAGCCGAGAACGAGTTGTCCGTGGCCAGTAAACGGGCCCATATCATAGAAGGGTTGATCAAAGCCGTGAGGGTTATCGACACCACGATCGATATCATCCGGCACTCTCCCGACATTCCTCAGGCGACGAAAAACTTGATGGAGACCCTGGAGATCACAGAAGAACAAGCGAAAGCGATACTGGATCTCCGGTTTTCGCGACTAACGTCCATTGAGACGAATAATCTCAGGGACGAGTTGAAAAACCTGAATGAAACGATCGGCCGTTTAAAGGTCTTGCTGTCGGATCCGCAAAACATAAGAAATGAAGTTAAAAAGCTTTTATTGGAAGCGAAAAACAAATATGGCACCCCCCGCTTGACCAAGATCGGCGGAGAGAAACCAAGCGAAGTGGATATCGAAGATTTGGTCGTTGATCGTTCCATCGTGATCACCGTAACAAAAAGAGGGTATATCCTGGTTTCGGAGTTGCAGAACTACCGGACACAGGCCAGAGGCGGCCGTGGTGCCAAAGGCATCAAAACCAGAGAAGAAGACTTCGCCAGACACATCATGGTGACAACCAAACTGGCAAACACGTTGTTTGTTTCTTCGATGGGGAAGGTGTATTCGTTAAAGAACTATGAGATCGAAGATGCCACCAAAGGCACCCGCGGAAAACATCTCATGTCGTATCTACGCCTGGTTGAAGGTGAAGCGATTCGTACGGTACTGAAGATGGGAACCGAGTTTACTGAAGACTCCGACTTGTTGTTTATTTCGGCGAAAGGAAAAGTTAAACGGACGTCTTTAAGCGATTTCTCGAGGGCAGGGACTTCGGGAGTCATCGGATTGAAGCTCGAAGAAGGGGACAAAGTCGTGGACGCTTTGCTGGTTCCCGCGGAAGATGCGCAGTGGAATGTGTTCATCGGCACCGCCAAAGGGATGGCCATTCGGTTTCCGCTTGCGAATATTCGTAGAATGGGCCGGGCCGCGATCGGGCTGAAAGGCATCTCTTTAAAACCAGACGACCTCGTGGTATCGATGACGCTTATCCACGAACAAGCCAAGGACGAACCGGTTTTGACCGTTACGACTCGCGGATTCGGGAAACGCACACCGATCGCCAGTTATCGGATCCAATCCCGGGGAGGAATCGGGTTGAAGAATCTTGCCTGGATCCCCGAATTGGGCGATGTGCTGACCGTTCAGGTGATCAACGATGCCGACGAGGTCATTATCGTCACGAAAATGGGGTATACGATCCGCTTTTCCGCATCGGATATTCGCACAATGGGGCGGGTAACCCGAGGGGTTAAAGTCGTTGATCTGGGGTTGGAGGACGAGGTCGCTTCGGTAGAAAGAATTGAAACGGACGAAGAACCTGACACCGGGCAAAAAGAGGCCGAAAAAGAAACGCAAAACGGAGAAAAGGAACCGGTTGGCGTTTTGGAAGAGACGGGGGAAGAAGCAGAAACAGATATCGAGTCAGAAAACCAGGATGACGAAGATTGAGTATGTACGTAGGAGGGAAAGAAAATGCTAAAAGTTACCGAAGAGAATGGTTGGGCGATCATTCATTTGCAGGGCGAATTGGATATGTCCAATTCGAATACATTTAAAGAAGAAGTGGTCGGAACAATGATAGAGAAAGGGAAAAACCATATTGCTTTGAACTTCTCGGGTTTGGAGTATATCGACAGCTCCGGGCTCGGTACCGTCGTCAGCCTGCATAAACGATGCAAGATGAATGGAGGTAAGTTGGCTGTTTACGATATCGGCGAAACCCTCTTGCGGCTTTTCAAACTGACCTCTTTAGATAAGGCCTTGAACTTATATGAGGATAAAGAATCAATTTTTGGACGCGGAGAAAAATGAATCTAGCGATCGGATCCGATCATGCCGGATTCAATCTAAAAGAAGCGATCCGGCTCTATTTCGAGAGAAGGGAGCATTATTTCGTCGATTGCGGCACCTTTGACCCCTTCGAGCGTGTCGATTATCCCGATTACGCGAAGAAAGTCTGCGAAACCGTGTTATCGGGAGAGGCTTCTTTCGGGATCCTAGTCTGCGGGACTGGCATCGGCATGAGCATTGCCGCGAATAAATTCGCGGGCATCCGCGCAGCTTTGGCGTACTTTCCGGATATGGCGAAGTTAGCGCGCGCTCATAACAACGCGAACATCATTGCTCTTGGCGGCCGGGTGATGGGGGAAGAGTTGGCAATCTGGTGCGTCGAATCTTTCATCAATACCGACTTTGACGGGGGACGCCATCAGCTCAGAGTTGAGAAGCTCGATCGTCTCGCAAAATAAACGACCCGGAGCGAAAAACGTGGTGAAAAAACGAAGTATTTCCATATTGTACGGTATATTAATCGTGCTTCTCCCCGTGTTCTTAACGGGTTGTTTTGTTTTGGACATCTTTTTTCCGCTCCCAGGAAAGGCGAAGCGTAATTTATCCGTGTTTATTCACTATAAGAACCTCTCTCTCGAGAACCACGAGATGGTTTCCGTGGAGTTGTACTTCACCAAGGTCCAGTTTGGGGGCGTCGAGGCGGAGGTCAACAAAACATTTACCCTAGCCTTGTCCCCAACCCGACAAACGCAAAACTTAACGGATTTTTTCAGCAATGAGGATATCATTTTGCAACAGTACACTTATTCGGAAAGCCAAGCCGATATCGCGAACCCTTCATTATCCTTTTCGTTAGGACCGGTCGCGACGGTTACCTATATGGACTACGTGGAAAGCGAAATGGGTGGAGAGGGGACAGCCGAAGCGACGACCGTTTCTTTCAATCTAACGGCGACTAATTTGACGGCCCCTGTGAAAAGACTGACAAGCGCTGTCTTCGGAGACTATCCGAGCTTGACCTTGCCGAGTGGGCAAAGCCGACTGCTCCTCTTGTTGAACTTAAAAGCGATTCCGACGCTGCAAGCCCTCAAAATCGGAAACGAACGATCCTTTAGTCTGGCCGGTTCCATATCAATGGTCTCGAGAGACCTCTGTTTTATCAGCGGCACGGTTTCAGACAATTCTTCGGATGAAACGTTAGTCGAAGGCCAGTACTGGACAGTCGATTTCGATCAGACTTCGGGTCTCTCTTTCGAAGATTATTATTGGGGTTTCGGTACCTACCCGATCGAAGGGTCTCTAAAAAACCATCGGTATTTTTTCTTCGCTCCGCAAATCACAAACCAGTCTTATGCCGCCTTCTTCGATCTTTATCTTCCCGGACAAACGAGCAGCGTTGGACGCAAGGAATTTGAGGTGCAGGATATTGACGAATATCGCTTGGATATGACGATTCAACAGGGCAATTAAAATGCTTTATCCAAAACCGTCTTCCGGAAATGATCTTGGTAATCTAACCGCTAAGAAAAGCGCTCCTCAAAAACGGAAGAAAAAGAAAATCTCGTTCATTTATTGGTTGACCGTTTTAGCTTTAAGCAGTTGGATGATCTATTTGAACGTCCATGTTGTTTTCGAATATCAGGGGGCCAGCGCAAAATATGAAGCCGTCCTGCAGGAGTACGAAACGAAAAAGAAAGAGCTAGAGGAAAAGATGCAGGAATATTTGCGACTTCGGTCCAGAATGGAAGAGCATGGTTTGCAATAATTCTTTAACGGCCGGCATTTTTTCGGATTCGCGAAATTTTTACGTTACGACGTCGGATAAACCAAACCGGTACCAGTTAGAAAAAGCCCGACGATTGGCCGAAGAGCTATCGGCTCCTTACCTCGACAAAAGACGCTCGATTCTAGCAAATCGGGAAGGCGGATTTGATTTTTTCTACGTGGTGGAAAAAAACCGGGTGCTCATACGGAACCAATCCGACATTTTCTTCTTCCATCCCTCCAGCGCAAAGATGCGCTTACGGAATTTGGGCCATGGGCAAAACGAATACTTGTTAGACGCTTTTCAACTGTCCGGACAGGAGCGGGTCTTGGACTTAACACTCGGCTTAGGCTCCGATGCGATTTTAATGGGAGCTTTCCTGCCGGAAGGTAAGGTCGTCGGTTTGGAATCCTCATTGCATATTTATACGATCGTTCGGTACGGTTTACAAGACTATATCGACCCGTCCCCTAGGATCAACGAAAGCATGAAACGAATCACCCCGATCCACGCCGATTACAAAACATATCTCAGGAATTTGCCGGATGCGTCTTTCGATCTCATTTACTGCGATCCGATGTTTGACCACCCCGTGATGCGTTCCTCCGGGTTGAATCCGATCCGTCCTTTCGCAAACCACGAAGGTGTGTCAGCGGAGGATATCTCGGAGATGAGAAGAGTGACACGCGGTCGGATTGTATTTAAAACCCTCATACAAGATCGATTGCTCGGGCAGGTACCGGTGAATAAGATATACGGAAGTAAGAGCAGCGGCATCCTTTACGGGGTCATTCTATGAAAATTCCGATTCTTTTTGGTCCCACGGCCGTCGGAAAAACGGAGTTGATCCTGTCCCTTTGCCGTGACTATCCCATAGAAGTCATCTCTATGGATTCGATGCAAATCTACCGTCAGATGTATATCGGGACGGCAAAACCCTCGAAAGAAGAGTTATCGGCAGCGAAGCATTGGATGATAGACATTTTGGATCCTCAAGAAGAATACAACGCCTATCGGTATCGCTCGGATGCGTTACGGGTCATCGATGACATCCTCTCTCGGAAAAAAATCCCGATCGTGGTCGGCGGAACCGGTCTATACTTGGACGCGCTGATTCACGGAATCTTCGAGGGCGTCCCCAAAAACGAACGGGTGCGGCGGGAATTAAGAAAGGCGGAAGAAAACAGCCCCGGGTATTTGCGCGCTTTTCTTAGGGAAGCGGACCCGGATAGCTTTCAAAAGATACACCCAAACGATATCAAAAGAACGATTCGCGCCCTTGAAGTCTACTTGTTAAAAGGAAAGCCCATCTCATCCACTCAAAAAGAGCGGGTCGGAGACGGACGGTTTCTGATCGTTGAATGCGTCCGCAACCGCGAAGAACTCTACGCCCGTATCGATGCGAGAGTCGAGAGAATGGTCCGCGACGGATTATTGGAGGAGACGCAGGCTTTGTTAGAGCAGGGTTGCACCGAGGAAACGCAGTCGATGAAGGCGATCGGATACAGGGAATCTATACAATTTCTAAAAGGCATCATCCCGACCAAAGAACAGTATAGACATCTATTGAAAGTCAATACCCACCATTATGCGCGACGCCAGATCATCTGGGGAAGAAAGTACACCCAAAAAATCCTATGCGACCTATCCACAGACCATTTGGTAGACGGAGAACAAAAAGGCCTTCTCGTTGTTGAAACACTTTTAAAAATGTTATAATCCTACCGTACCGAAGGTGTCAAGCATTTTAGGAACAAGCGATTATCCTTTTATTGAGGGGAGTTTTCCTCATTCCAATGGCAGGGTAGGGGTGAATATGGCGGAAAAATTCAATCTACAGGATCGGTTTTTAAACCATTTACGGCTGCATAAAGTTGAAGCGAAGGTATTCTTGGTCAACGGGTTTCAAATTAGAGGGGAAATTCGATCATTCGATAGCTTTACGATTCTATTGGAAGATGGAAAAACCCAGAGTTTGATCTATAAACACGCGATCAGCACGATTACCCCCTCGTCCTACGTAAAATTGGCGAAACCCCAAGAAGATGACGCTTCTTCCGATGAAGAATCCAATAAAACGGTGAACGTTTCGAAGTAACCGAATCGAAGCGCGCGGCCAAGGTAGAAGTACGCTACCGAACGGCTGCTTTGCGATCCGTTTTTATGAGAAAAGCGCGCCAATTCAGGTTGGCGCGCTTCTTTTCATTTTCTTTTAAAAAACAACGCGGTCGGTTTTACCGCCTTAGTCTTTCATAAAACCGATCCCCCGGCGCTGTTATATTTTAGAGGTTCAACACTTTCTCGATCGCTTGAAGAACCCGTTCTTTTTGGAAGGGTTTGATAATGTAATCGTCTGCTCCGGAAGTAATCGCTTCCTTGACTTTTGAGTTTTGACCTAAAGATGTGCACATAATCACGCGCGCTTGCCGATCGTAGGATTTTATTTTCCGAAGGGCTTCGATCCCATTGATACCTGGCATCGTGATATCCATAATCACGATGTCGGGATTCAAATCCTTATACTTTTTCTCCGCCTGTTTCCCGTCAGATGCTTCTCCCGCAATCAAATATCCGGCGCCGGACAAAATGTTGCGTATTTGTGTTCGCATAAATAAAGAATCATCTACGATCAGGACACGCGCAGCCATTTTCACCTCCGCTTCCAACGGAATATGATTATACCACTCCTTAAGCCCATTTACGGGTCATAAATAGGAAGCTTTTGTGATACAATACGCCGACTTTCAACAAACTTCGGAGGTGGTAGAACGTGCAGCTCTTTCTTCTGGGTCTTCAACATCTATTCACGATGTTTGGCGCAACGGTCGTCGTTCCCCTTTTAACGGGTATCCCCGTCAGCGTGGCTTTATTCACATCCGGCGTCGGAACCCTTTTCTTTCATCTGTTGACGAAAGGAAAAGTGCCAGTCTATTTGGGTTCTTCGTTCGCGTTTATTTCCCCCATCATCGCCGTTACTTCTTACTATGCCGGTCAGGAAGACGCGCTCGCTTATGCCTTGGGCGGCATCGTGGTCGCCGGGATCGTTTACGTACTCTTCAGCGCCCTCATACGGTACTTGGGGCCTGACAGAATCTCTAAGATCTTCCCGCCTATCGTCACCGGAACAATTATCGCTTTGATCGGACTGATACTTGCGCCCGTTGCCGTGAATTGGGCATCCCAGAATTGGCTGTTGGCGATTATCGTTATCGCGACGATCATCATCGTAAAACTCTACACCCGAGGGTTTGTATCGATGCTGCCGATCCTCATCGGTATCGCGGTCGGCTACATTGTATCCCTTTTCTTCGGTGTTCCCGAATACCATTTTGATCAATGGTTCAGCATCCCCCAATTCGCACTGCCTAAGTTCTCCCTTTATGCGTTGGGCATCGTGGTCCCGGCGGCCATCGCTCCGGCTCTGGAGCACATCGGCGATATCTATGCGGTGTCCATGGTCACAAAAAAACCGTTCATCAAAGACCCAGGTCTTCATCGGACTATCCTCGCCGATGGATTGGCCACTTCCTTGGCCGCGTTCTTAGGAGGTCCCGCGAATACCACTTACTCTGAAAATACGGGTGTTTTAGCGCTGACGCAGCAGTTTAATCCTTGGATTATGAGAATCGCGGCCGTTTTTGCGATTATCTTGTCTTTCTTCGACCCCCTGACCAAATTTATCCAAACCGCTATCCCGGAGCCGGTTATGGGTGGCGCTTGCATTATCTTGTTCGGAATGATCGCCACAACAGGGTTACGTGTCCTGGTTGAAAACAAAGTGCAGTTCTCTTCGAAGAATATGATGATTATCTCGATCATGCTCATCTGCGGAATCGGAGGCGCCAACCTGTCGCTCGGATCCTTCACCCTGCAGGGGCTCGGGTTGGCAGGCGTTATTGGGATTCTCCTCAACGCGGTTCTGAAAGAAACCGAATTACCCAAACAGTAAAAAGCGGCCTCTTTTGGTTTATAATAAGAAAGATAACGGGTATCTACCGACATTCTTGACTGATCCTTAAAAAGGATCGGAAGAAGAAATTTCAAGGTATTCCGTACCCGAAAGAAGGAGGGAAACATGAAACGTATTGTCGGCATTTTTTTCATCGTCTCCATTCTAAGCCTTTCAGTTTTCGGACAAATGGTTACAGGACAGACGGCAACGGCCTTGAACGGCATGGTGGCGTCCGCAAGCCCGTATGCCGCGGAGGTTGGCGCGCGCGTTTTAGAGATGGGCGGTAACGCGGTCGACGCAGCAGTTGCAATGGGGTTCGCCTTGGGCGTCGTAGAACCGTATGCCAGTGGGCCCGGAGGGGAAGGGTTTTTAGTTGTGCGTTTGGCGGACGGTACGACCAAGACCATCGATTTCAAATCCACAGCGCCTGCTGATCTTTCTCTGTACACGAAATCGCCGAGCAATTACTCCACGGGCCTTCTGTCCGTTTGTGTGCCGGGCGTCGTGGACGGATTGTTAACTGCCCTTGAGGAATGGGGCACGATGTCTCGAGAAGAGATCATCTCTCCGGCCGTCAAATTGGCCGAAGAGGGATTCATTTTATCCGCCGATTTTGCGGGTACCTTATCCGATACCTACGAAAAAATACTAAACGCGTCGGGCGACATTGCGAACGTCTACCTCAATGAGATGATGCTGTACAGCGCGGGCGATATCTTTAAAAATCCCGATCAAGCCGTTATCCTTCGAGAGATCATCGAAGGCGGAAGCGAAGCCTTTTATTCAGGGACGTTCGCGGACAAGCTGGACGCCTTTTTCCGTGAAAACGGAGGCGCGATTCGAAAAGCCGACTTGGAGAACTATAACGCGGAGATCAAAGACGCTGTTACCGGCACCTATCGCGGCTACGGCATCTATTCGGTGCCTCCGAGCGTGGCCGGCGCGCAACTGATTGAAGGGCTTAACATTCTTGAGTACTTCAATTTATCGGCATTTGAGTATGATGATCCCATGGTCGTCTCCTTAATCGCCGACGCGTTGTATTTGGCTTCGATCGACCGCCGCAACTATATCGAAGATAGCGATTCGGTTCCGGTGAAAGGGTTAACATCCAAGGAGTTCGCCAAATCGAGATTGCCATTATTGACTCTTGGAGAAGGGTTGAAACGCATTACCAACACGGCCGAAAGAAACAAAACCTACGCGGGAAATCCTTTACCTTACGAACTGGGCGAGTCCTACGTGGATGTCGAATTGGTCGGCAGCGCCGCGTCTTTGGCCGAACCGGCCTATGAGTCTCCTTCCACGACCCATTACAGCGTGGTGGACAGATGGGGGAACGCGGTCAGCGTCACCCAGACTTTGAGCTCCTTCTTCGGGTCCTGCGTTGTCGTGCCGGAAACCGGCATCCTGTTGAACAACGAATGGGCGAACTTTTCCGCCAGCGGCATCAACAAATTCGAACCCGGGAAAAATCCAAGAACGATTATCTGTCCGACGATCATCACCGATCCTGACGGAGAATTGTTTATGGTAGTGGGTAGCCCCGGATCTTCCAGAATCCTCTCGATGATCACGCAAATTATCGTGAATGTCATCGATTTTGACATGCCGGTGACGGCCGCTTTAAAAGCGCCAAAAACCGCGACTTACGATACGGCGGGAGACCTTTACATCGAAGGGGGATATCCGGAAAAAACGCTGAAAGCGTTGGAAGGCCAATACGGGTACAAGTTGGTTCAGTATCCTGGTATCGACCTTTTCTTCGGCGGCGCGAATATCGTTTACCGGTATCCCGACGGTTTATTATTGGGCATCGGGTCTTACAGACGATCCGGAGGCGCGGCCGGGATCGACTAAAACCAATTTCGAATCGTAAGTGTTATACTTGAAGGGCAGGCGGAAACATCTCTTGCGTTTCCGCTTCCCTTTTATCAGTTCGTCTTGAATAAAATCTTTAAATATCACAGACAAGGAGGTAACATTTATGAAGAAAGGCTTATTCCTACTGGCGATCGTGATTCTTTTGTCCGTCGCCGCGTTTGCAAACGAGGTTATCGTTCCGACGCTTTCTCAGCCGGTTATGATCACAACGGCAGGCCAAAGCGCTGGCGCCGCGATGATGAAAGTGTTGTTCACGAAATCGCAAATAAAAGAGTTCGTTTTTGAAAAATTGGTGACATCCGAACAGATTGAAGGCTATAAAACACTGGTCATTGTCGCCGGCGCGAGCTCCAAAGGATTAGGCGCAGCCGGAATCGATCTCGACGGCGAGATAGAAAGAGTGACCACTCTGATCGAAGCGGCGAAAGAAAAAGGGATGAAGGTCGTTGTCGCTCAAATAGAGGGCACCGCAAGGCGGGGTGCCAGCAGCGATCAACTCTTTTCTCTGTTCATTCCTTATTCCGATTGGGTGATCATCGTCCGAGAAGCGGACACCGACGGGTTCTTTACCTCTCTTTGCGAAGAGAACGGCATTCCCTTAACCATCGTCGAAAAGTCGATCGAAGTCTCCGCACAACTGAATCTTGTGTTTGAATAAGGTAAGGTCTAAGGGATGAAGAAATTTTCCGCTTTTTGTTTATGCGTGTTAATTGCTTTCACGGCCTTTTCTTCGGTTTATTTGCCCTTCACCTACGATATTCGTCCGGGAGAAGGGGTCACCGAACAACGACGGTTAAGCGACTATCTGGATACGTTGAAGTATACTCCCGGAGATACGCCGGTTTTTGTTTTGGATAGCGGGAAAGAAGGAGCCAATGTCCTTGTTCTCGGTGGTACGCATGCCAATGAGATCTCCGGAATCATGGCCGCGATTTTATTCATCGAACGGGCGTCGATTGAGGAGGGGAGACTGTTTGTGATTCCTTTTACCAATGGCAGCGCGAGCACGTGGCGTGATGATAAGAACGCGGTTATTCCCCCCTGGTTCGAGTTCACGACTCCTTCCGGCTTGCGACGGCTGCCTTACGGTTCTCGGATGACCAATCCGGAGCACGAAATCGAACCCGATCCGGAACAATTCTTTCTCGCGAACGGGATCGCGCTCGACGGTTCCGAAGCGAGGAATTTGAACCGCGCGCACCCGGGCGATCCCCACGGGACCCTCACTCAGAGAATCAGCGCCGCGATCGTTTCGCTCATTTTTGAAGAAGAGATCGATATGGTCCACGACTTTCACGAATCCGGGACGAAATCGCGGCTGGCGTACATGATCGTTTGCAATCCGAAGAATTTGGATATGGGCGCTTTCGCCATCATCGATCTGCAAATGCAGGGAATCGATTTGAAACTCGAAGAGTCCAGCGAAGAATTCTTAGGATTGAGCCACAAAGAGTTTGGGGACAAAACGCCCGCGTTGGCCTTTCTATCGGAAACGCCCAATCCCGGGCAAGACAGCGATCTCACGAAAACGCCCGATGTCGTCAATGATCCGGTTTATCCCCTATACCATCGGGTTTCTTTGCAGGTGGCGATTTTGCGAACCCTTTGCCAATATCTGCCTGACTTTACGGGAAAAACGCTTGAAATCACCAATATCCCTCCTTTTGAGGTATTGCATTCAGAGCAGTTGTACCAATACTATCGATAAGGGGCGTCGCCTTCGCAGATAAAATTCTTAATTCTACCGGTGATGCTTGGTTTTTTCTTTTTTTCGCGGTTATGCGTTTTCCGATCTCTATCCCTCTCATCATCGCAACCATTCTATGCGCGCTATCCTATCTTTGAGGTGTTGTACTCGGAGCAACGATACCAATTTTATCGATAAGAGGTGTTGCCTTTGCAGACAGAATTCTTAATATTACTGGTGATGCTCGGCTCATTCATTTTTTTCGCGGTTATGCGTTTTCCGATCTCTATCTCTCTCATCATCGCGGCCATTCTTGGCGCGTTAAGCGCCGGGTTTGGATTTCCTTTGGCAAAGTTGATAGAAGGGTCTTTCGGCTATCTGGACGCGATTATGATTATCGCTTCGGCGATGATCTTCATGCGAAGCATCGAAAAATCCGGACTGTTGAAAACACTCGCGAATGCGATCGCTCGAATTTTCCACAGCAAGCCTTACCTCCTGCTGGCTTTTATGACCCTTTTTATCATGTTCGCGGGTATGATCACGGGGTCCTCCACTGCCGCGGTTTTAACGACGGGAGCCATCGCCTTTCCTGTTCTGACTCAGCTCGGGCTAGATAAAAAGAGAGCGGGGGCCATCATTGCGATGTCCGCCATTTTCGGGATGATCGCCCCGCCGGTGAATATTCCCGTAATGATCATCGGTCAGGGCGTCGATATGCCCTATATGGGGTTTACCTATCCGTTACTGTGGTTGACGATTCCTTTGGCTTTTTTGTCGAGCTTTATCTTTGCCGGAAAACAAATCCACCGAATCCGAAAAGAGTCGATCGAGAAAGGCGCCGGCGGCCTTCTTATCTTTTCTCCTTTTATCCTTCTGGTTATCCTGATGTTACTGGAAGAGTTACGGGTGCTTGATCTGGGAATGCCGTTGATCTTCCTGCTCTGCGCGCTTTGCGCGACGATCACTGGTAAGCGGTTCAATTTTTTCAAATCTTCTGTCGATGCGATGGGAGATTCCTTAGGCATCCTGTCGATTCTGGTCGGCGTGGGGATGTTTATCCAAGTGATGACAATGACAGGAGTGAGAGGTTTTGTGGTTGGCAGTTTCGTGAGCATCCCGCAGTCGGTTCTATTTATTACGATGGCGATCGGTATCCCGTTATTCGGGGCCGTCTCTTCCTTCGGGTCCGCTTCTGTCCTCGGCGTGCCTTTTCTTCTCTCTTTCCTCAGCGGGGACGTGATCGTCGTCACCGCCGCGCTCTCCATGCTGGCGGGGTTAGGGGATATGGTGCCGCCGACGGCTCTTGCCGGTATCTTCGCTGCTCAGGTGGTAGGTGAGAAGAACTACTTCAAGATATTTGCGCGTTCTTTGATCTCAGTCGTCATAACGATCATCGTGTGTGTCTTTGTGGTTCTCTACTCTAAAAATGTTGCTTCATTACCTCCGTGGCTTTTCTGGGTTTTATCCGCCGGGTTTTTATTGATTCTTTCACTTTTGAAAGGGAAGGAGGCACCGAAGACCGCATGATGATGAAATTCGTTTATTTAGGAATCCTTTGTTTTCTCATTATCCTTTTGATTCGTTATATCTTTACTTCGAAAAAGAAGTGGGAGTGGTTGATGGCCGCTTTCGTTTTAGCCCCGTGGATTCTACGCCTATTACAGTTAAAGTAGAGAGGTGAATGAGATGAAAAAGACTTGCCCTAACTTACCGTTCATGGGGTTTATTATCGTAACGCTGATCTTGGTTGTCATCCCCGCTTTGACTTATGTCAAGCAGAAAGCGCTCGATACGGTCATTCCGGGACCTGGAGTCACCCGGACGGGCTCTTTGAGCGACTATCTTCCGGCATTAAAAGGGTCCTCCGCTGACACACCAGTCTACTATCTGGAGGGAAAAGAAAGCGGCGGAACCGTTTTACTGGTCGGCGGAGCGCATCCGAACGAACCCGCGGGTTTCATTGCGCCTTTGCTCGTCGTCGAAAGAGGGACGGTGCAAAAGGGGAGAGTAATCGTGATCCCTTATTCCAACGGGAGCGCGATCAGCCACACGGAACCTTTAGAAGGGTCGCCTGCTTCGTTTTCTTTGAAAAATAAATCCGGAGAAACCCGTACGTTTCGTGTTGGATCGCGATTATCCAACCCTCTCGACCAGTGGCCCGATCCTAAATTGTTTGTCAATGAAAAGGGGCAAGTGTTAAGCGGGTCAGAGATGAGAAACCTCAATCGCGCTTTCCCGGGAAAAGAAAACGGGTCGATCACCGAACAGATAGCCTATGCGATTATGGAGATCATTCGAAAGGAAAAAGCGGATATATCGATTGATTTCCACGAAGCTTCTCCGGAATATACGACTGTCAACGCGATCGTCGCCCATGAGAAAAGTATCGAATTGGCGGCGGAAGTTGTGATGTATATGGAATTTGAGAATATTCCGATCACGTTGGAGCAGTCTCCAAAAAACCTGAACGGATTAAGCCATCGTGAGTGGGGAGATTACTCTGATACCCTCCCCTTCTTGTTCGAAGCCGCTAACCCCTTTATGGGACGGTTACGCGGAAGAACTGATGAAAATTTGATTTTAGAAGGTAAAGATCCCTATTATCTGGCAGCCGCGAAAGCGAAAAGACTAAATGTCCCTTACGATGAAAAAGGGTTACCGCTTTCTTATCGCGTGGCCAGACATGTCACCGCTTTCCGTTACGTTCTGGATACGTACAACTCCTATCACGAAGACAACGCGATCATCGTGACAGGGTTGCCTGATTTTAACGAATTAGCCTATCAGAACGTCGGAGATTTTTTAAACTAGACCGGAAAAACGGTTATTATCGGAGAAGAGCATGCCCATCGGAAAGATCGACCCATTTGTCTTCAAGTTGATCGAAGTTTTAGCCGATCCTTACGCCATCTTTGGGGCGGATGGAAAGATCATCAGGCAAAATGACGCCTTTAGCCGATGGGTTTGGCCTTTGCGGGCGCAACCGGAGTCGAATGGTTCGTTCTACGATTTGTTTTCGCCGAGTAAGAAGAACACTTTAGAAGCGGCGATCGGAACGATCATTCGATTCGGGAGCCCGATCGTTTTTCGAACCTCCGAGATCGAACCGACGTTAAAACAATTTCGAGCAGTTTTCATCCCGTACGCTGAGGAGTCCCCATCTGAACCTTTAATCCTCGCGGTTTTCCGTTTTGACGAAAACTTTCCTTCTCCCTGTCTCACAGAGCTTGTTATCGCCAGACATAAAGCGGAGAGCGCTGAACAAGCCAAGAGTAGGTTCCTCGCGAACATGAGCCACGAAATCCATACCCCTCTCAACGGCATACTGGGAACGCTTCAAATCATCGAAGAGACTCCCTTGAGCCCTACCCAATTCGAGTACGTAAGAGATATGAAACGGTCGGCCGAATACTTGCTCGATATGCTTGACAGAGTCTTGGCGTTATCAAAACTTGAACGCGGTGAGGGTGTCCTGCAAGAAGTGGACTTCTCGTTGTCCGATTTATGTCAGGAAATTGCTGAAACCTATCGGGCGCGTATCAACAAAAAAAACCTTGGGTGGTCAACAGAATTTGATGAAGCTTTACGCCCCCGTTTGCGCGCAGATGCGACGGCGCTCAAAAGGATCATGGGATATCTTTTAGACAACGCGATCAAGTATACGAACGCCGGTTCCATTCAAGTATCTTGCCGTCTGCTGTTCAATAATCCCGAGATCGGGGAACAAATCGTTTTATTCACGATCACCGATACGGGTGTCGGTATCCCGGAAGAAGCGTTAAACGAGGTATTTACGAGTTTTTCTCGAGGAGACAACGTCTCCGGTAAAGAAAACGGCGGCATTGGGTTGGGATTGACTATCTCGAAATATCTCATCGAGAAGTTAAAGGGAAAGATATGGCTGCTCAGCGATGAAGAGATGGGCACTTCCGTTTCGTTTGCCTTGCCTTTACGATATGCGGTTTCTGATGACATCCTTTCGAGGGACGAGAAAGGCGGCGGGGACTATTCTAACCGGTCCGACGGTGAGAAAACCCTTCTGATCGCAGAAGATGAGCCGATCAACCGAAAACTGCTGCAACTGATACTAATGCAAAAAAATTATACTGTCTTCTCGGCCGCAAACGGGATCGAAGCGCTTGCTGTTTGGGAAACCAATCCCGTCGACTGTATTTTGATGGATCTACAAATGCCCGATATGGATGGATTGGAGGCGACATGTCGGATTCGCGAAAAAGAAAAAAACCTGACTCGCCGAACGCTTATCATCGGTTTAACAGGTTACGGAAAGAAAGAGGATGTGGATCGCTGTTACGCCGCCGGAATGGATGCCTACCTGCAAAAACCGATTGATAGAGAAGTCCTATTGAATCTAATTACCGGAAAAAACAACGAGGTACGCGAAGTGGTCCCTTAATATAGAAACAACCAATAGACGAAAAGTTGAACCGCGGTTAACGGGATCCCGACCTTCGAAAAATCCCAGAATGTGATGATCTCCCCTTTTTTCTCCGCGTTTTGAAGTATGATAATATTGCTTGCCGCCCCTAAAATCATCAAATTGCCCGCGATCGTGCTTCCTGCGGCCAAGGCCGTCAAAGCTTTCGCTTCTGCGTTGATATGAAGCAGGAGCGGTAAATACAAAGAAACGAATGGGACATTGGAGATAAACTGGCTAGTTCCGGTGCTGAGGAACAGAATCGTCGGGATCGACCCGACGTTAAAATGCCGAACCATCTCCTGAAAAACGCCCGTATTCCATACGCTTTGCATCAGAATAAAAAGGGAAGGGAAAAAGACGAGCGTACGCCAATCGATATGACGCAGGACCTGCCAGCGCTTTGGGCTGAAGATAATGATTGGCAAACAGGCCAGAAGCGCGATATAGGTCAATCGAAACTGGTCGCCGAATCCTAAGATGACCGTAAAAACCTTAAAGATGATCAAAATGAAGGTGAGATAAAAAGATATCGCGGACAGTTTCGCCAGAGGCTTGTCCTTGATCTCTTCTGAAACGCTTTCCATCTGTAACTGCTGCAGGCTCTTGCGATAATACAACTTGACGAACACGAAAACGGCGAAGAGGTTGAGCAAAGTCGGAATCGTCAGATAACGAAAGAATGTCACGAAGGGATTCTGAATTCCGCCATTCAAAGCGACTAAAAGATTTTGCGGGTTTCCAATCGGGCTGAATACGCTGCCGGTGGTAACCGCAAAGGCCATAGCGAGTAAAAGAGGTTTTGGCGAGAAGCCCAGTTTTCTACCCAGGATAATGAGCATCGGGGTCGCGACGATGACCATAGTATCGTTAATAAAAAAAGGGGAGAGCAAACCGGTAGAGAAAATAATATAAAACAAAAGTTGATCGAAGTTTTTTGCCCTCCGGAAGAACCTGAAGGAAAAATGATTCATGAAACCGCTGGCTCCAAAGGCCTCGCCGACGATAAACATACCAAAAAGGAAAAGGATTACGTCAAAATTGACCGCCCTAACGGCTTCCGCGGGTGTAATTTGGCCCGTTAGCAAAACCGTCACCGCGCCGATAAACATCACTTTCCAAGGTTTAACGCGTACCCGTCCGATACGTCGTACGGCTATGAGAATGTAGACAAAAAGCAATACGAAAAGCGGAAAGTAAATCTTCGAAAAAAACAAGAAAACCATCTCTGACACCCTCTTCTAGGATATGCCGGCAATACAGCGCCTATTCTATCACAAACAGGCGAGGTAATAGGGAAACGGACGATACTTCTTTCACCTGTTGAATATGTTATAATCTGTGCGGAACCTCGCGACGGTACAAGGGGTAGGAGATGAGAATCGGCTATATCGGCTCTTTGAAAACGAAATTCGTGAAAGAAGGGATCGAACAGTATCGAAAATGGTTGACCCCTTACGGCAAGTATGAGCTGATCGGTCTTCCGTCCGGTGGCGACCGTAATCGATTGCCGAAGAAAACGATACTGGAAAACGAGGCAAGATCTGTTTCGCGGTTTGTCCGGGACGAAGAGACGCTGATCTTGTTGCGTCCTGACGGCCTCCAGATGAATACGGAGCAATTCGCGGACTTTGTGGATCGACGGATACTTGAACCCAAACCCATCGTTTTTCTGGTAGGCGGGTATATGGGCTTCGGGGAAGCGGTTTTAGGGCGCGAAGATTTTTCCGTCTCTTTTTCCTTATTAACCTTTACGCACGAAATCGCCTTATTGTTGTTGTTTGAGCAATTGTATCGCATCGCGCGCATTCTTCGAGGGGAAAAGTATCACTACTAATGAATAAGGCAGGTGTTTTTTTTCGTGGAACCGGAACCTCTGAGTTATAGCTCTATGATTTTAGAAATTGCATTTTTGTTCGTTTTGCTTGGGTTTTCCGCCTTCTTTTCGGGTTCAGAAACCGCATTAACTTCGATGAGCAAACTAAAGCTCAAGAGTATGTTAGACCAAACCGACAGTCAAGAGAAGAAAAAAGTGATCCATACCGCTCTTCACAAGCCGAATCAATTGCTTACGACCATTCTGATCCTCAACAATTTCGTCAACATTCTCGCTTCGTCGCTTTCAACGTTAATTGTCCTTCGCTGGCTACCGCAAGGGAATGCGGGTACGGCAGCCGCGATTTCGACGGGCGTGATGACATTTTTCATCTTAATCTTCGGGGAAATCACACCGAAGATCTATTCGACACAGCAAGCAGAAAAAATCTTTCACCGAAGCGTTTCGATCATTTCTTTCGCCAGTTACCTGCTATCGCCGCTTATTTTTCTGTTAGTCTCGATCAGCAATTTTTTCATACGTATCCTTGGCGGTAAGAAAGTACAAGAACCCCCGTTCATTACGGAAGACGACATTCTCTCGGTCATGAGTGTCGGCGAGGAAGAAGGGGCCATTGAGCCGGAAGAAAGAAAAATGTTAACCGGCGCGCTCGAAATGAAAGAAACGACTGTCAGAGAGATCATGGTACCTCGCGTTGATATGGTTGTTCTTGAAGAGAACAAATCCCTCCAAGAAGCGATAAAAACGGTTCAGGAAGAAGGGTTCTCGCGTTTTCCCGTATTCCGTGACAACGTGGACAATATCGTGGGGGTCATCTACGCGAAAGATATTCTCAAAACCCTTCATGAAAGGGGTCAAGAGATCTTGTCGAAGATGAAGGTCAAAGAGATTATGCACCCGCCGTTTTTCATTCCGGAAACGAAAAAAATCAACGCTTTACTCCAGGATTTCAAACTGAATTTGGTTCACTTGGCCGTGATCGTTGATGAATACGGAGGAACCGAAGGCCTGGTTACGATAGAGGATATTATCGAACAGGTCATGGGTGAGATCATGGATGAATTTGACGAGGGAGAGAATACGGGAGTTAAAAGAATATCTGATTTTGAGTATATTATCGACTCGAAGGTGCCGATCAACGACATCGAAAGAGAACTGGACATAGACTTTCCCGACACAGAATTCGAAACGCTGGGAGGATATCTCCTGGAGAGATTTGAAAGAGTGCCGAAGGTCGGAGAAGAAATGCAGGTAAATGGTTTCCATTTCAAAATTTTGGCAGCGAGCAGAAGCAAAATCGAAAAGGTAAGGTTTACGATAATTAAAAAAGAGCTCCCTTCCCGTCCGGAAGAGTACTTTCGAAAGGGGTAAAGAGGATCGTCTATGGAAAAACGGATCGTTACTGACGAAATGCTTATCAAGAAAGCCATTCAAGCCATGAAAAGGAGCTATTCGCCCTACTCGCAATTTGCTGTAGGCGCCGCTTTGCTGTCCAAATCCGGAAAGATTTATACAGGCACCAACGTCGAGAATTCTTCCTTTGGCCTCACGATTTGCGCCGAACGATCCGCTATTGTCAGTGCAGTAAGCGGAGGAGACAGAACCTTTGATTGCTTGGTCGTGGCGACCAACACCGAGACGCCTTCTTCTCCATGTGGCGCTTGCCGACAAGTTTTGGTCGAGTTCGGAGATTTTCGGGTCATTTTGGTAAACCCGCGGGGAGCGCGCGTGGACACGAGTGTTAGCGAATTACTACCCTATTCCTTTTTGTTGAATCAGTCGAAATGAAGGGCTAGTCCGCCTCGGCCGCTTGTTTTGAGAGTCCCGCAAGAATCGATTCCAAACGCGCCTGATCCGCTTCGCCAAAGACATAGATCGTGAATCGACCGATCTCTTTCCGTGCGATTTCGTAATCGGAAGGAATCGTGTTCAGAAGGGTTTCGGGTATTCTCGGAGGATTGCGATCGTCTTTGGACCGGAATAACAACACAGCGACCTGAGAAGCCTCGTCTTCCAGTTCTATATTGACCATGAGAACAGAGTACTCCGGGTATTCTTGCGCTTCCATTTTTCCGAGGGAGTAGTACCGGACAAGGTGCGTGATGAACCGTTCAAAATCGTAGTAAAGAATACTTTGGGTAGAAAGATCGCTTGATCTATCTTCTTTTGTGTCCCCTTCGTCCGACTCGCTCCCGTAGTTGTTGCCTTCAGCGTTTTCTTGCCGATAAGGCAGGCTTCGGTAGAAGTCCATTTCCTCCGAAAATAATCCTTGTTCGTAAGGGAAGAGGTGCTCATAGAGCATGATCGAAAGAGAATCCGCTTTTTCGTATTCGATTTTGATGAATTGGTAACTTTCTCGTAGCAGGATCACACGGTATTGGCTCCCGTCCGGTAAGTTTATCAGGACAAAAGAAGCCGGCAAACCCGTGTAAAGCACTTCTGAAACGCTGAATGTGATCGGGCTGCCTTTTAGCCGATCGACGAGAAGGTCTTCGAGGTCTTTCAAAGGGACATCCACTTTTATCTTCGTCCCGTTTTGAACGATGTACCCTTCTTTTTCGAAACGAAACCATGTCACTTCGAAGGGCATTTTCAACGTCACGATCTTCTGATCGGCGCAACGCAAGACGTACTCATACCGAAACCTGCTTTTAGAGCCGCTTTCCATAAAAATTCGCGTGCCTTGTACACTTTGGGACTCGTAAGCTTTTAAAAGACCCGCTATGTACTCATGGGTTATCCCCGAAGCGTCGGGAGAGATCGCCCCGGAGATCTGCAACCCCAAAAGGGAACCGGATATCGCCAGAAGACTAAAAAAAACGATAAAAAAAAGGAAAGGTTTACCCTTTCCTTCGCGGTATACCTGAGGGTGTATGCTCTTTTGAGGATTAGTCTCCATCATTTACGATATATAAAATTCTTTCAGGATCGACGTAATCTTGGGGAGTCGTGTGCGTCCTGTCTTTTCGTGGGGTTCCAGAAATCGTCATCGAAGCGTCGGAAGTGGGAGAGATCGAGTGGATCGAAGTACTCAAGATTTTTTCGAATCGTTGGTTGATGATCCGGGATTCGATAAAGGCGGTCATTCCGAAAAAACACAAGAATGCTACGGCGACGGATCCAACCAGTTGGTAGGGGAGCAACTTTTTTTGCCGTATTTTTTTAACCAGCTTCTGCTTGCCGTGAACGCTTGGTGCGAAAGAAATCCGCGCTTTCTGCATTTGAATGAAGGTTTTGTAGGTTGAAAACGCCTTCTGACACTGCGGACAACCTTCTAAATGCGCTTTGAGCTCCTTTATCTCTTCGAAGGTCAACTCCTTATCAAGATACCGATCCATATATTCTTCCCGAATGATCTTACAATTCATTCTTCCCCTCCCTGATTCTCTTCTTCCTGCAATCCGTAGTAGGTCGTCAATAACTTTTTTAACCGTTTACGAGCGTAATGTATCCTGCTTTTTACGGTGCCGAGAGGTTTTCCAACGATATGCGCGATCTCTTCGTACTCCAAATCCTGCACATCTCGTAAACGGATCAACTCTTGGTCTTCCACCGATAACCGATTGAGGATGGATTCCATATCTTCCGAATCGAATTGCTTCTCCACGCTAATCTCCACGTTATGATCCGCTACCGGCTCCAAAGCACCGGATTCTTCGGACTCGAAATCGGTCATCGTCTCAGAACGTTTCGAATACCTTTTCAATTGATCCTTGCAAACGTTTACCGCTATCCGGTAGAGCCACGTGGAAAAGGAGGAATCTCCTTTGAACTGTTTGATGCTTTTATAGACCCTCAAGAACACTTCTTGAATTACATCATCAACGTCGTCCACATTCAAATAGGACTTCGCAATGGAGCCTATCAAACCGGCGTACTCATCGTAAAGCTTTTCATAAGCCCACGTTTTTTTCTCTCTTAGAGCGGAAACCAAAACAGCATCGCCGCTTCTTTCTGTTTCCGGCGGTTCTTTACCCCGTTTTTTTCGGGAAAGCAACCTTGAACCCCCTCGTAAATAAGACTGAAAAATATAGAAAAAGTTCAAAAAAAGATGATTAAATAGACCCTTATAACCCCTCGCATGGAGTATAGCATATTTTGAAAGATTCACGCAACAGAAATAAAAAAAAATACCCGACTTAGTCGGGTATTTGGTGCCGAGAGAGGGACTCGAACCCTCATGAGGGATCAACCTCGCCGGTTTTTGAGACCGGTGCGTCTGCCGGTTCCGCCATCTCGGCGTCGTGGTGGAGCCGATGGGATTCGAACCCACGGCCTCTACCTTGCGAAGGTAGCGCTCTCCCAATTGAGCTACGGCCCCGACGAACGAAAAAAGCGATCGTATTATAGCACACTAAAGGGGGCAGGTCAACCGTCATTGAAGAACACCCTCGCTTTCTATTTCAGCGAAAAAATGGTATAATTTTGTGAAGTGCCGTAAAACGTGGTAATAGACTGCTACCGACGCAAAGAGGGAAAAATTGGATCAGCAGAATCGAAAGCTAAAGATCATTCATACCCTACTTAATTTAGACATCGTCCATTCCGACGAAGGCGTTAATCTGTTGGCCGAAGAAATCGGGGCTTTGCTGGATGTTCAGGAATGTTCTATCTTCGTATACGAAAAAGAAAAGTTAGCCTTCCGGTTGATCGGCACTTCGATCCTGGATCGACGCTTTGTGAAGCAATTCAAGATCAAAGAATTTCAGATTCCTTCTGTCCAGGATCTAAAACGCGGGTCTTCCGTCTTCTTGGAAAAAAAAGCGCTCGAAGACGAGAATCGCAAATTTGAGTCTGAAAACCTACTGATTTGTCCGATCTTGGATGACGGTCTATTGGACAGCCTGATCTTTTTAGGCGACGATTCTCCGGAAAAACTCCAGGCGATGGATACGAAGCATTTCGATTTTTTTCGCATCCTGGGGAAGATCATTCGTTTATCCATCGAAAACCGTTTGCTCTACGAAAACGTTGGAAAATTGCTTGGTTTAACGCGATTAAGCGATGTCGTGACCCGCACCGACGTCATTTCCGACCTTTATGAGCGGTCGCTCAAGATGACCTGTGACATATTAAGCGTAGAAAACGGCTCTATCTGGTTGTCCAATGCCGAAGGAGACCTCGAGGTCGGGTATTGGTATGGATTGAGCGAGAATCAATTGTTGAAGCGGACGATTTCAGTCGGCCACGGTATGGTGGGATGGTGTTATGAGCATAAGAAACCGATGCTTTCCATCTCTGTGAAGAAAGACCCCCGCGCCGCGCTTGATATGCTGGACGTTAATATAAAATCCTCAATCGCGGTACCTTTGTTCCATGAGGACGAGATTTTTGGCGTCATCATTCTGATTAACCGGAAAGATCAAGAACTCTATCGGCCTTATAAGCACTTCGACGAATTTGACCTGGCCTTGCTAGAGGATTTTGCCGCCCGTATTTCGTTGATCGTTTCGAAGATGACCTATTATGACCAGTTGTCCCGAGACTACAAAGAGCTTCGCGAGTTGAGCGCCTCAAACGAAAGCTTGCTTGAGACGCAAAAGGAACAGGTGAACCTCCTAAAAAACATTACTTTCATCAATCGGGCGATGCGCGAAAGCTATGATATACAAAACATCTTCACGATCCTTCTGTTAGGCGCGACCGAAAATGCGGGTCTGGGCTTTGACCGCGCGATGCTTCTGGCAAAGGATATCAAGAGCCAAACGCTGATCCCGCGGTATTGGATGAACCGCCGTGAACCGGAGGGATCACTTTCGGGCGGTTCGCCCACGATGAAGTATGGCAATCTGTCTCAGTATTTAAGAGAAAAAGCCATTATGACCGATTTGAAGGAATACGAGTCCGACAAGCTTCGGAATCGCGCCTTTCCCTATAAAAGCCATGCGATTTTCGAGAAGGTGGTTTTGCGGAAAAAAATCGTTCAGGTTACGCCGGAGATGATTCGAGAGTGGGGAAACGAATATCGGGAGTTGAAAAACCTCTTAGAGACGGACCAGTTTATCGTCGTTCCGCTCATCGGAAGGTTGGAAACTGTCGCGGTTCTGATCGTTGATCATTTTGCTACCCAGCGCGCCGTAAAACCGCATCTCATAGAGAGCTTGAAAATATTCGCGGACAACGCGGGTTTAGCCCTCGAAAACGTGCTCAATTACGACGAATTGCGAGCGAAAACGTTAACGCTAGAGCGTCAAACTTCGCTGCTCAACTACCATCGCGAATTCTCTCAAAGTATTTTAGAAAGCTTGGATGTCGCCATCGTCGTGTTAGATCGGGAAAACAAGATCCGTGAATGGAACCGTCGGGCCGAGACGCTTTTCCAAAGATCGAAAGAACAAGTCCTCGGAATGGGTTTCGATATGCTGGGTCCTGCCGTTTTCGACTTGTTGAACGTTGCCGACCGGGTTTATGAGGTAAAAAACACGATTCTACTGACGAAGTACGAGTATTCTGGGAAAGAGAGCAAACAATATCTAGACATAAAGTTCACCCCTTTGCGATCTCTAGAGATGGCCAGGATAGAAGGCATCATCATTATGTTCGATGACGTGACGCAAAAAAAGCTTCTGGAAGACGAGATTCGCCGTCAAGAAAAATTGGCTTCGTTGGGAGAGATGTCCGCTCGCGTCGCCCACGAGATACGAAACCCCTTATCCGTCATCGGCGGGTTTGCGAATCGTTTGAGCAGTTCTATCGAAACCGAAGAGAAGGACAAATCGATGCGGTATATCGGCATTCTCAATACAGAAGTCGAACGGCTCGAAGGGATCGTCGAAGAGATACTGGAATTCAGTCGGCCGAGGCAACGTCTGGAGTTCGAGGAATTCAACGTCATCGATGTGGTTGAAGACCTGCGAATCCTCTATCAGGATAAAATAGAGGAGAAGCATATGCTTTTAGAAGTGGATATCGGTGATGAAACGCTCTTTGGCGACAAACGTCGAATTAAACAGGCCTTGATCAACTTGCTACAAAACGCGATAGAGGCTGGAGAAACTTACGTCGGCGTAAACGGTTATCGTCAGGACAACTATTATTTTTGTGAAATAAAAAACGATGGGGAGAAGATTACGGAAGCGGTTGCCAAGAATCTTTTCTCTCCTTTTTTTACGACAAAGGTTACGGGAACCGGATTAGGATTGCCGATCACGAAGAAGATCATCGAGGAAGAGCATGGCGGGAAAATATACGTCCGGGGTGTAGGCGATCCGAAGGTGAAAGAAACGGTATTCGTCGTTCAACTGCCGATTGAGAATCGTCCAGAGGGGTAGCGCAGTCTATAGGCCTTTGTAACCTATTAGGATAGGAGGAACGAAATGGAAAAACCAAAGATTTTGGTCGTCGAAGACGAAGACAATATGCGATTTTTAATCTCTGAGGAGTTAAGCGATGAGGGGTACCTTGTCGACACGGCCGCCAACGGATCGGAGTGCCTTCAGAAATTCGAGGAAAACCCTTATGATCTGGTGACCATTGATATAGAGATGCCCGATATGTCCGGTTTGGAACTGGCGGGCGCCTTGCGCGAACGAAAGGTTCCCGTGCGCATCATCTTGCTCACCGCTTACAGCCATTACAAATCCGATCTTTCATCCTGGGCGGCCGACGCTTACATCGTTAAGAGCTCTAATTTTCTTGAGTTAAAGAGCACCATCAAAGAACTGCTGAACGCGACGAACCACTAACCGGTTCGTGAAGTCACGCGTTTTGTCATACGACGGGAGGAAGAGAATGGAATACAAAGATACGCTACAGTTACCGAAAACGAATTTTCCGATGCGCGCCAATCTGCCGCAAAAAGAACCCGAAATCCTTCGTTATTGGGAAGAGATCGGTTTGGAGGCCTATATTACCGAAGAACGGCAAAACAGTCCGAGAAAGGTTTTGCATGACGGCCCTCCTTACGCGAACGGGAATATCCACGTCGGAACCGCGCTTAATAAAATCCTTAAAGATTTCATCGTCAAGTATTGGACGATGAAAGGACATCGATCCCCTTACAAACCCGGGTGGGATACGCATGGACTACCCATCGAGCATCGTGTTACCGCAGAGCTTGGCGATAGAAAAAAAACCATGGACAAGATGCAGATCCGGAAAGCCTGTAAAGAGTACGCTCAAAAGTATGTCGATATCCAAAGAGAGGAGTTCAAACGGCTGGGCGTTCGCGGAAGATGGTCCGAACCTTACCTCACCTTCCTGCCCGCTTACGAAGCCCGCGTATACGAAACTTTTCGAGAATTGGTGAAGAACGGAAACGTCTACCGTAGCAAAAAAGTCGTGCATTGGTGCCACAGTTGCGAGACGGCGCTTGCCGAAGCCGAAATAGAATACGCGGAAGACATATCCGATTCCGTTTACGTGAAATTTCCGTTGGAGGGCGCGGACAACACCTATATCATCATCTGGACGACGACACCCTGGACCTTGCCGGCGAATCTGGCGATCGCCGTTCATCCAGATTTTGACTACGCTTACGTGGATATCGAAGGAGAAACGTGGGTATTAGCCGAAAAACTTGTCGACCCTTTAATGAAGAAGATAAAAATGTCTCACTATCGCGTCCTTCGGACAGTAAAAGGCGCGCAATTGGAAAAGAATCGCGCCCGCCACCCTTTCATTGATCGTTCTTCTCTGATCGTTCTCGCCGATTACGTTGATCTCGAAACGGGTTCGGGATGCGTTCACACAGCGCCAGGGCACGGGGAAGACGACTATCTAACCGGTTTGAAATATGGGCTCGAGATCTATTCTCCGGTCAACGGAGAGGGAAAGTTCACAAAAGAAGTAAAAGAGTATGAAGGCCAATTTATCTTTTCGACCAATGCAGCCATAATCCAGCGTATGAAGGAATCCGGCCATCTCATATGGGCGGAAAAATACAAACATCCTTACCCGCATTGCTGGCGCTGCAAGAAACCGGTTCTGTTCCGCGCGACGGAGCAGTGGTTTATCCGCGTGGACGGCAACAATCTGAGGGAGAAGGCACTGGATCAAATCGAACGGGTTCATTGGGTTCCCGATTGGGGTAAGAACCGGATTCAAGCGATGGTTAAGGATCGGCCGGATTGGTGCATCTCTCGGCAGCGCGTTTGGGGAATCCCGATTCCGGCATTTTTCTGTCAATCCTGCGGAAATACCGTGATGACGGAAGAGACCCTCTCTCACTTGATTCCGTTGGTTGAACGCGAAGGAACGGATATCTGGTTCGAACAACCGCCCGAAAAGCTTCTCCCTGCAGGGTTTCGCTGCCCACATTGCGGTGGTAAGGATCTGAAAAAAGAAGAGGACATCATGGATGTGTGGATAGACTCCGGTTCTTCTTTCGAGTCGGTCATGGCTTCGGATCCCGAGTTGGGATTCCCGGCCGATCTCTATCTGGAAGGAAGCGACCAACACCGAGGCTGGTTCCAGTCTTCCTTGTTCCTATCCGTAGCGAAAAGAGGGATAGCGCCGTTTAAAGAAGTGATAACGCATGGTTTCATTCGGGACGGCAAAGGGATCAAGATGAGCAAATCGATCGGGAATGTGATCCTTCCCCAGGAGATATATGCCAAGTACGGCGCTGAGATACTCAGGCTCTGGGTCGCAACGGCCGATTACCGGAACGATATCAACCTGTCGATGGACATCGTTCTGCAACAGGTCGACGTGTATAAAAAAATCCGAAACACGATCCGTTTCCTTCTTGGTAACCTATCGGATTTCAATCCCGAAACAGACGCCGTCCCCTATTCTCAACTGAGCTCTTTCGATCGTTGGGCCCTTTCTCGATTGAGCGGCCTCAACGAAGCGGTAACGGAGTCTTATAACGCTTTCGAGTTTTATAAAGGGATACAAACCATCAACAAGTTCGTGATTACAGATCTGAGCTCGGTTTATTTGGATATTTTGAAAGACCGCCTTTATGTAGAGGGCAAGGAATCCCATTCGAGGAAAAGCAGCCAAACTGTGCTGATGGAGATTTTGAAAACGCTCACTCTGCTTTTGGCGCCGATTCTGACTTTTACGAGCGAAGAGGTCTATCAATTTTTCCCCGTTTCCGCGAGACAGAAAAAAACGATCCAGGCGGAACCTTGGCCGATCCTCCACCCCGAATGGAAAGGGAATCAAATCGTTTCCTCCGGCTTCACGCTCGATCAAAAATGGATAAAATTGCTTGAAATAAGAGAAAAAGCGAATATCTCATTAGAAGCCGTGCGCGCCGCGGGTACGATCGGGCATTCTTTGGACGCTTCCTTGACCATTACGGTGAAAGAAACCGCTCTTTATAAGCTGCTTCAAGAGGAAAGCACTTTCTTGAGCGATTTTTTCATCGTCTCCGAATGTGAGACCATACTGGATGAAAACGCGAATTCCCCCGTCGATATCTCCGTCCGGCCAGCAGATGGAGAGAAATGTCAGCGGTGCTGGAAATACGACCGGAAGGTTGGAGAAGACCCGGCTCATCCCGATATTTGCCCTCGATGCGCAGAAATCGTTAAACAACGCGGATAACCCACCCTGATCAATAAGGAGATAAAGGATGACACCAGCGATAGAACCGACACAAGAGAGTGTATTCACAATTCGAGAAATCGCACCCAAAATCTTTGATATGACGATCGTTTCTTCAACTGAAGAGGGGTCTGCGGCTTTGATTTCCAAACACGCGAAAGCCGGTCAATTTGTTATGATAAGAGGCGGCGAAGAGGCTGAGCGCATCCCTTTAACGATCGCCCAAACGGAACCGGAAAAAAGAGCCGTCCGCCTGATCTTCCAGGTGGCCGGGACGTCGACTCATAAGCTAAGTCTTTTGAAACCGGGAGATCCGGTTTTGAATCTCGCCGGACCTCTTGGAAAACCTTCTGAGATCGTCGAAGGAAAGAAGGTTTTAGTGATTGGTGGCGGTGTCGGTATCGCCGCAATCTTACCGATCGCCCGCGAATTGTATCATGCTGGTAACGAAGTGACTGTCGTGTTAGGCGCCCGCACTACCGCCTTGCTTATTTTGAAAGACGAGTTCGCACAGATTTCCCATCACCTGACCCTTTGTACCGACGACGGGTCCGAAGGGCGCAAGGGATTTGTAACGGATGCGATAAAAGACCTCGTCGCGTATCGCGGCGTCTATGATGTCGGCTGGGCGGTTGGACCGACGATTATGATGAAGATGTGCTCTGAGATCGCCAAGCAGCTGGATTTTCCGTTATGGACTTCTTTGAATCCGATCATGGTAGATGGAACAGGTATGTGTGGCGGATGTCGCGTCTTGGTCGGGGATGAAGTGTTTTTCGCTTGCGTCGATGGCCCTGAATTCGATGGCAGGTTGGTGGACTGGGATAATCTCATGCTCCGGCAGAAACAGTTTAAAAACGAAGAAGCGGATTCCTACCACCATTGTCGGTTGGAAGACCAGTTAAATTCGCGATAAGAAGGAGAGTCTGTTTATGCTGAACCGTTCCAAACAAAAAACGAAATTGACCGAACGCTCACCGGAAGACAGACGGAAGGATTTTCTGGAGGTAAACGACGGTTACACTTTTACGGAAGCCGTCTCGGAAGCGGACCGGTGTCTGCAATGTCGTAACGCCCCGTGTATCCAGGGTTGTCCGGTTGCCATCGATATTCCCGGTTTTATCAAAGCGATACAGGAAAAAGATCTGGAGCGGTCTTGGGAAATTTTGTACACGACCAATCAGCTCCCTGCCATTTGCGGGCGCGTGTGCCCGCAAGAGAAACAATGCGAAGAACGCTGTACCGTCGGAAAGATAAAAGATTCTGAACCGGTTGCCATAGGCAGATTGGAACGCTTCACGGCTGATTGGAAGAGAAAAGCCGGTTTCACTCCCGTGACGATCGAAGTGACGAAACCAGAAAAGATTGCGGTTGTCGGATCCGGACCCGCGGGTTTGACAGTTGCCTCAGAATTGGCAAAAAACGGTTACGCGGTTGACCTATTCGAGGCGTTGCATGCGCCTGGTGGCGTCTTAACCTACGGTATCCCGGAATTTCGATTGCCGAAAGAGATCGTTCGGGCCGAAATCGAAGGGATCCGGCAGTTGGGCGTTTCTCTCCGCACCGACTTGATCGTCGGCAAAACGATCTACTTCGATGAAATACGGCAAAAGTATCGGGCGGTCTTCTTGGGGATCGGTGCGGGCGCGCCCAAGTTCATGGGTGTTTCTGGGACCAACCTCAACGGTATCTTTTCCGCCAGCGAGTTCTTGACTCGGGTTAATCTGATGAAGGCTTTTCGCTTTCCCTACGCGGACACGCCGATCACGATCGGAAAGCACGTGATCGTCGTCGGCGGCGGGAATGTCGCTATGGATGCTGCGAGAAGCGCGATGAGGCTGGGCGCACAGACCGTAACGATCGTCTACCGTAGAACCGAAACGGAATTACCAGCGAGATGGGAGGAATACCATCACGCGATAGAAGAAGGGATTCGATTTAGGTGGTTGTCGAATCCGATCGCATACCTTCCGGGACCTGACTTTCGCGTAACAGGAGCGCGAATACAAAAAATGGGCTTGGGGGATCCGGATGCCTCGGGACGGCGAAAACCCGTTCCACTCCCCGGCGTAGAAGAAACCCTCGATTGCGACTGTGTGATAGAAGCGATCGGCCAATCTGCCCATCGCATCCTTTCCGAAGGATTCAAAGAGGTTCGGCTGAATCGGTACGGATACATAGAAGTAGATCCCGAAACGCTGATGACCTCTGTCCCGGGAGTTTTCGCCGGCGGGGATATTGTCACCGGCGCCGCGACGGTCATCGAGGCGATGGGCGCGGGGAAAACGGCAGCAAAAGGAATCATGAGGTATCTGACGGCAATCGCTTGAGGAAAATCGCCTCACGTACCTAGCACGTGCCTAACGGGTGCCTGACCGGTACCGACGGGTACGAAACAATCTCTATCTGACGGGGGTGTTCGGTGTGTTCGTTAGAGAATGGTACAACCGTGAAAAGCCAAGATTAATCGGAGATATGCACCCAAAAGACGTCAAAAAGTTCTTCCTGAACGAAGATGTCAACTCTCTTCCGGTTGTCGATGAGCGCGGTTTCTATCTCGGGATCCTTCACTACGAAGATTTCAAAGATGCTGAAAAAACTGAAAAAGCGATCGATTACAGCAGCAATCCCGAATTTTTCGTAGAAGAAGACGATACGCTAGAAGACGTTGCGTTGCTTTTAATGGAAAACCACGAGATGGTCGTCCCCGTTTTAGATGACCATCGACGGTTGATGGGGTGTATTACGATCTTCGAAATCTTAGAGGCCTTCACCCAGATCGCCGCCTTCGACGAAGGGGGGATGTCGCTATCGTTATTATTGGAAGATACGCCGGGAAAGCTGAAAACGCTGGTCGATCTCCTCGCGTTTTATAATATCAACATTCTCTCGATTTTGACTTACAAAAAAGAAAACCCGACGACCGGCGGTAAAGCCTTTCGAGAGGTGTATTTGAGAATAGACTCGAAGAACGTATCCGAAGTGAAAGAGATTTTGGAAAAAATTCGGGTGCCGATCAATTATCTAAAGAAACGAGAAGCCTATTAAAGGGGTGAGCGCCATGAGAGTAGCGATGATGTCCTATGAAGTCTTTCCGTTCGTAAAAGTTGGCGGTCTGGCCGATGTTTTGGGATCCCTTCCGAAGTATTTGGAGCGTCAGGGTTCTCTTTCCGGTTCGCAACCGATGGACATAGATATTTTTATGCCATACCACAAACTGGTCCAAAAAAACGCGAAAACTTACGGCTATACCGTCGAAAAAATCGGTAACTCATTTCCCGTACCGTTTATGCAAACGATCCAGGAAGTCCAGCTATACCGTTCACGACTGCCGGATTCAAACGTTAACGTGTATTTTATCGGCAACGACCACTTCTTCTCATGCGATCAAGTCTATGGATATGAAGACCAAGGGGAACAGGCTATCTTTTTTAACGTCGGGGCTCTGGAAGCAGTTCGGGTTTTGGGGAAACCCTACGATATCATCCACGCGCACGATTGGCAATCGGGACTCATCCCCGTATACCTCAAGACTCTTCTACGAGAAGAGCCGATCTTTCAAAATGCGCTGACCGTTTACACTATCCACAATCTCGGTTATCAAGGCAAATTTGCCAGTATGTACCTCAACGTGGCCGGATTGCCGCATTATCTATTTAATGTCGATGCGTTGGAGTTTTATGGCGAAATCAATTTTATGAAAGGCGGTATACTGTTTTCCGATATCGTCACCACTGTCAGCCCCCGGTATGCTCAAGAGATACAAACGAAAGCCTACGGAGAAAAACTTGAAGGGGTTTTAAATATTCGAAGCGACGCTTTGTACGGGATCTTGAACGGCATTGACTACGACACCTTCAATCCCGCAAAAACGAATCTCGTTCCCTACTCCTTCAACCCCCTTGACTTATCGGGAAAAGCTCAGAACAAACGGTTGCTTCAAGAACGATTGGGGTTGGACATTAACCCCGATATCCCTGTTTTCGGTTTAATCTCAAGATTGGTCGCCCAAAAAGGCCTGGATATTCTATCGAAAATCACGCCTTTTTTCCTGATGCAAGACGTTCAGTTGGTCGTCCTTGGCACCGGAGACTCAGAGTATGAGGAACTCATACAAGAGATGGCCGCCGAAAACCCCAAAAAAGTCTCGGCGAACTTAAAATTCGATATTGATTTAGCCAATCTCATCTACGCCGGAGCGGATATTTTCTTGATGCCTTCCCGTTATGAACCTTGCGGCTTGGGTCAGATGTTCAGTCTGCGTTTCGGAACGATACCGGTCGTCCACTACGTGGGCGGGTTGGCGGATTCGATCTCTGAGTTCGACGAAAAAGAGAAAACCGGAAACGGATTCGGATTCAGCGAGTACCGTGAAAGTGAACTTCTCCTCAGCATCTTTCGCGCTCTATACTTCTTCCGCCGAAAAGAAGACTGGGGAACACTCGTCAAAAACGCCATGACCGACGATTTTTCTTGGGAACGGTCGGCGAAAGAATATATCTATATTTACACGGAAGGGCTCAATAACAAGCGTTCTTTGTAAAAAGGGGGCAAATCCCATGCCAGAATTAAGAAAAGATCCGATCACGAACCGATGGGTCATTATCGCCACAGAAAGAGCGAAAAGGCCGATGGACTTCGGAAAAGTGCCTGAAGAGTCGAAAGGCGCCTTCTGCCCTTTCGATTACGGGAACGAGTACACGACCCCGCCGGAAATCCTCGCTTTCAGGCCTAAAGAATCCCAGCCCAACCTCCCCGGTTGGTGGATTCGGGTCGTGCCGAACAAGTTTCCCGCCTTAGAGCCAGGCCTAAAGATGGAACGGTATGGACACGGGATGTATGACGCCATGACCGGATTCGGTTACCACGAGATCGTGATAGAAACACCGGATCATAACGCCACCATCGCCACCTGCGAGGAAAAACAGATCGAAGAAATGATATGGGCTTACAAAGCGAGATATAAAGCGTTAGCGAAAGACCCGGGAATTAAGTACATCTTGATCTTTAAGAACCATAAGAGGGACGCGGGCGCTTCGCTCGCTCACTCCCATTCACAGATCATCGCCACCCCTATCGTACCAAAACGGGTACAAGAGGAGTTGTCCGGCGCACAAACCTATTTTCAGTACAAAGAACGTTGCGTGTTTTGCGACATCATTTATCAAGAACGGATGGAAAGCGTGCGAATCGTAGAGGAAACGGATCTGTTTATTTCGATTAACCCCTATGCTTCCCGATTTCCTTTTGAGACGTGGATTTTGCCGAAGCAACACACCCATGATTTCGGGGAAATTGGAGAAGTGCAAGTGCAGGAGTTCGCGACAGTTTTGAAAAAATCGCTTTTAAGGATCTACAAATCTCTGGATAATCCCCCCTATAATTTTCTCCTGCACACGGCCCCGACGACAGGGGAGGGAAAGCAATCCTTTCACTGGCACTTGGAGATCGTGCCACGTTTGACGAAGGTGGCCGGATTCGAATGGGGTTCCGGGTTTTATATCAATCCGACTCCCCCCGAAGACGCGGCGAAATATCTTAAAGGAGTCGAGATTTGAGCAACGAGACCGATCTTCTCATTTCCCTCGGCCCTGATACCTATGTAACGAAAGATCGCATCCAGGCGGTTTTTTCACCTGAGAATGCCGCAATGAAAAAGATGAAGACGGTCGCCGACCAGGAGCGAAAGGTCGTCAATTTGACTTACGGAAACGAAACGAAGTCGATTTTGCTGATGGACAGCGGCCACGTATTGTTGACGATGATTGAGGTGGAACAATTATTAAAGGAATACGAGAAGGGGAAGACTGTTTGAAAACTTTCCTAGTCTATCTTTCTTTGAAACCGGAAATAGCGAAACCGATGAACTTACCTCTTCGTTTGCCTTTGCTGGTAGAAGATTTCGTAGAGCTGAAAGAGTCTTCCAAAATTCCTCCCGATGCGATTTTAAGAGGTTTGCGCGCTCAGATCAAGGTTTCCTCTGCAAAAGAGGGGACCTCGGAAGAGGCGTCCTTCGATTATTATGCCTCTTATTTTCTCTTCTATCTCTATGAAAACCTGAAAGCGGCGTTGAACAGTAAAAACTTCGGCGAGGCGCGGCTTCTTCTGGATGAAGCCGAATCCTTCATCTCCCGTTTTCCTCGATTGGTCAACAAAACAGATGCGCGGTATGGCTTCTATCACTCTTTATACACCTATCATACCGGCTTTCCCGGGCAGGCGGAGACGACACTGCGGAAGATCGTTTCTGAAAACCCGAAAAACCCGTATTACGCGATGGAATTGGGCCGTTTGTTGGAAGAGCAAGATGATGTCGATAACGCGATAGAAATCTATACGAAAATTTTAGAAGAAGCCCCCGGCTTTTTGCCCGCCTTGTTCTCTATCGGTGAAATCTATCTAAAAACTGCCGATTACGATCGTGCGGAGGAGCAGTATTGGGCGTGCATCCGCGCTGGAGCAGACTTCGTTCCGCCTTACGCGCGCTTAGGTGTCATCTATAACGACAGACAGCAGTACGGTCAAGCCGCGAATATCCTCGCGCAAGGTGTTTCTCGCGCGCCGGACGATGTGCAAATGCATTACAACCTATCCTATGCTTTGCAGCGATTGTCGAAACCGTTCGACGCGTTGAGCCATCTCAAAATAGCTCAGGCTCAAAACCCTGAATCGATCCTTGTCCTTAACGAATTGGGGGTTTTATATCGAAAGCTCGGCTTCTTCGCAGAATCCCTTACCGTTCTTAAGAAAGCCCGCTCAGAAGAAGAAGAGAACCCCGGAATCCTATGGAATCTCTTGTGGACGACGATGCTCGTTTCTGCTGAAGACTTCCGGGAACGGTTAAGCCTTTCCAAGCCGGTATTGCTCAGAAATTCCTTAGATATTGACCGTTTCTCCCCTTTTCTACGGAGCTCGGTTTCACATCATTTTGATCTTTCAGGCTTTTTGTTAGGCATTTCTGATGCTTATGAAGAAATTCCGGACTACCTCCAGGAAAGAATACAAGACATTCTTGCCAATCGAATGCGAACGGTCGATATGGATTCGAACGAAGATGCCATCTTCCTGGACTGGATCGTTGATCTTTTCGAAAACTTCGATGCTGATCCGATAGAGCTCTATCGCGGAATCGTGCTCGTGAATGTTGCTCTCACCCGGTCCACACGATGGATGGCTTTCTGTTTTTCTCTATTTGAGCTCGTCGAGTATCGGGCCGCCCTCCCTTTCGATTTGGACAAAACAGTAGAAGCGGTGGTATTAACCGCTCAGGAATATGATTGGGACTTTGCGAGCCGCATTTCCAACATTGATCAAGATTGTGTCACGGATTGGTCCGCCTTGAGTGACAACCCGTCGCCCCTGTCGAACCTTTACGAAATCTTCCGATGGGTGCTTAATATCTTGTGGATCGATCCGACGACGGAAGAACTGGATTCGTTGCCTCTCGAGGAAGCCTGTAAGCGCTTGATCGGCTATATTACACGCAAGATGCAATCACCGCTTAACGAAATATAAATTACTGCTTTTGCAGGAAAACCTTATGATAGAGGAGCTGGGTTATGGAAAAGTTCACGTTCTCCTACCGCAAAACGTTTTGGTTAGGTTTCGGTTTTTTTTCTATCTCTCTGTTATGGTCGATTTATAATTCCTATATTCCCATCTTTCTAAAGGAGTTCAGCCTGAGTTCCTTTTTGGTCGGATTCATTATGACCTTCGACAATATACTGGCGATCGTCCTGCAACCTTATATCGGGTTTCTCAGCGATCAAACGCGAACAAAAATCGGGAGACGGATGCCCTTTATTATGGTGGGGGCACCCATTGCCGCCGTTTTCTTCCTGCTGATTCCCTTCGCGAAATCGCTCAACATCGGATGGATGATCACCACGATTCTGGTCATGAATCTCGCGATGGCGATCTTCCGCGCGCCCGTGATCGCGTTAATGCCGGATACAGTCCCCTCCAAGTCCCGCAGTAAAGCGAACGGGGTTGTGAACTTTATGGGCGGTTTAGGTTCTTTATTGGCTTTCTTGGTTGGATCCAAGATTTACGATATCGACAAGAGGTTGCCCTTTATCGCCGGCGGAGTCATTCTCGTCGTAAGCTGTCTGCTCGTTTTCCTCTTCGTAAAAGAGCCGCCCGCCGAAGTGGACCATTCCCTTGATAAAAAGGCCAAGAAAGGGTTAAGGATCGGGTTTTCGGATGCCTTTAAAGAACTCGGGGTTGCCTTAAAAGAGTTGTTCTTTTCTAAGGAAAAGAGCGAACTTTGGCTTTTAATCGCCATTTTTTTGTGGTTTTGCGGATTCAATGCAATCGAAACCTTCTTCACCAGCTATGGTAAATTCCACCTCGGAATCGAAGAGAGCCGAGCTTCCTTCGCATTAGGTTTGTTTTCCTTAACTTTTATGATTTTTTCCATACCAGCCGGATTCATCGGCACGAAATTCGGTAGAAAAAAAACAATTTTAGCGGGAATTGTCATTCTTTTGATCATGAATGGTATCATTAGCGTGCTAACCGATTTCACGCTGATTCAAGCTACGTTGATTTTCGGCGGCTTCGGTTGGGCGTGCATCAATATCAATTCATTGCCAATGGTCGTCGACATGGTCGATCAAGGAAAAGTCGGCGGCAGAACGGGTTTATACTACTTTTTCTCGATGCTGGCAGCCGTTTCCGCGCCGCCTATCGTGGGTTTGCTGATTGACTTTTTCGGTTATCAATCGATGATAATTTTCTCTATGGGCGGGTTTGTCTTAGCATTTGCCGCCATGCTTTTTGTTAAGAAAGGAGAGGCAAAAGAAGCCACGTAGAAAAATGGTTCGGATACGTTCATTAAACGTCAAACGGGAGGATCGCGCTATGCGGAAAGCGGAGAAGGCAAAAGAGTATCTTTTTCCAATCATTTTGTTTTCGGTCTGCGTTGCTTTATTCCTCTTTTTGCGCGTGGGGAACGCCATCGTCCAAGAGATCGTTGCCTCGAAGATCTCTTTATGGTGGATGATGGTTCTGCTATTCTTCTCCTTTTTCGCGGACAATCTGAGGATTTGGTATAAAGGAATGTCGATCCTTTCCATTTCTCTTCCCTTGCTGACGTTGATGTTGTGGACAGGCCCTTACACAGCTTGTTTCTTTACCGCCTTCATCTCTCTGTTCCGGCTAAATGTACCGAAACTTCCGCTTTTTAAAGGGGTTTACCGGTACCTATTCCGTTTTTCGGTTTTATTCCTTATGTTTTTCATACCGATCGGGATCTTCCAATACCCGATCCCGTTTTTCTTCCAGTTGATCCTGTTTATCGTTATCTCGGAAGTTGTCAATATCTTTTTAATCAATATCGTCACGCCGCTCGTCGAACCGGGTAAGAAAACGATCTCTTGGGAAGTCCTTTCGGCCATACTGTTAGAGATCGCCCTTCCCGTATTGATCATCCCCTACCTGAGTTTGCTGGCAGATCTAATCGCCTACGAATTTACTTATGCCAAGTTGTTCTTTTATATTATCCCGGTGATGCAGTTGCTTTATTACGGTTTGGCGAAATTTTTCGCCGGATACACGGCCGGCTTGGAGGAACATCGAAAGCTGGATCGTTTGCGTATCGGCCTGGAAAACATGCTGGGTATCGTCCGAAAGATACGGACAACCGAAGATCGCGCATCGATCCTAAAGAAAGCTCTAACTCTCTTTGCCCAAACGATGGGGTATGAAAAAGCGATCATTTCTCTGGTGGATTTCAACGAGTCGTATATTAACCGTATCGCAGCGTATGGCATAGAGGAAGCCGCTTTTGAGAAGATAAGCCGAATGAATGCGTTGTACCCTTTTTACGAAATTGCTTTCCAGGATCGGTTTTTATTTGGCGAAACCTACTTCATTCCGGAGGAAGCCGAAGCGTTTTCTTCCGCTGAATCGCCGATATTTGTTTTCCCGGAACAAAAAACTTGGATCAAGAAAAAAAACCTATTGTTATGGAAACCCAAAGACCTCTTTATTATCCCATTCTTTAACGAAAAGCAAGAGCTAATCGGGTACGTTTCGTTGGATTGCCCCAGTAGTGGAGAAAGGCCTAAGATTGAAGACGCGCAGTTGGCGAAAATCTTCAGCGATCAGATCAGCCGTATCGTTGAAGCGTCTAACGAATACCAGATCGTTCTTGAGAAATCGAAAAGAGACTTAATGACGGGATTATACAACCACTCCCACTTTTTCGAGATATTGCAGGAAAAAATACGGGAATCGGACTTTAAACACCCCTTGTCTCTGATCATGTTCGATATCGACGATTTCAAAAAGTATAACGATACGTATGGTCATCAGGCTGGGGATAAAGTGATCGTTCGCGTAGCCGAGATCCTGAAGCAATCCGTTCCCTATTCCGCCTATGTTGCCCGTTACGGAGGCGAAGAATTCGCAATCTTACTCCCCGAGACCGGCAAAATAGCGGCCATCCGACAAGGGGACTTGATTCTGTCGAAAGTCAGTTCGGAAGTGATCATTGAAAAATCGATCACGCTAAGTGCGGGAGTGGCGACCGCGCCCGAAGACGGATTCCATCCTTCAACCATTGTATCGGCCGCTGACAATTCTTTGTATACGGCTAAAAGAACGGGAAAAAACCGTATCATCGCTTCTTAAAAGCGCTCAGGGTTGTGGTATAATCTTGCGATTACGCCGATAAGGAGGAATAACGATGGACCTATACCGTTTAATCAGGGATATACCCGACTTTCCGCAAAAAGGTGTTATTTTTAAGGATATCACCCCGTTGCTCAAAGACGCGGAGGCTTTTCGCGAGACCATCGACCGTTTAATTGAACGTCTGCAAGCAGTCGATTTCGATTATATCGTCGTCCCCGAAGCAAGAGGATTCATCTTCGGGTCCGCAATCGCTTATGAAATGCGAAAAGGGTTCATACCGGTCAGAAAACCCGGGAAACTTCCCTATCAGACACGTAAAGTCGAATTCACGCTGGAATATGGCAAAGCCGGTCTCGAAATCCATGAAGACGCCCTTCTTCCCGGCGCGAAGGTCGTTTTATTGGATGATGTTCTGGCCACTGGCGGGACGATCAAAGCGATCGCCGGTTTGATTGAAGGGATGGGCGGAACCGTCGCCAAGATGCTCTTTCTCATCGAATTAACCTTCTTAGAAGCGCGCAAGGTACTTGAAACCTATTCAATCGACGCTTTGATGAGCTATTAGGGACGAAAGCTCCATTTAAAAGCTCCATTCGGATCCCGCTCGGTACGTGAGGCGGTTTTCCTCAGGAGGTTCTTATGCTGAAATACGATTTTACCAATTGTTTTAACGAGCGCCATCCAGTTTTCAATACGTCTGCGCAACTGTCAAATCGATACGCTGCGATGGAAGAAGCGCTCAAAAAGGTGAAAAGCGCGGAACCTGGCTTTTTAAAGATTTTGGATCGCCCGGAAACGCTCTCTGAACTTCTCGATTTCAAACCGAACCTCTCCGCTTATGATAACTTCGTCGTATTGGGTATAGGCGGCTCTGCGTTGGGGAATACGGCTCTGCACCGCTCTCTGAAACCGTTTCATTGGGAGTTTTTGTCTCGGGAAGAGCGAAAGGGGCAATGTCGGGTCTTTGTTTGGGATAATGTGGACCCCGATTTTCTTCAAGACCAGATGTCGTTAGTCGGACTCAATCAACCCGGCGTTGATGCTTCAAAGACCCTTTTCAACGTGATCTCGAAGTCCGGAAACACCGCCGAATCGATGGCCATGTACCTGTATGTCCGTAACGCGTTGGAGAAACAGGGCCTCGATCCGAAAAAACACATCGTCTTCACAACCGATCCCGAAAAGGGGATTCTTCGGCAGATTTCTCGGAAAGAAGGTTTTACGGCCTTTACCATTCCGCCTGAGGTCGGAGGTCGGTTTAGCGTTTTAACCCCGGTCGGGTTACTCTCTGCGCTCGCCGCCGGGATCGATATCGAAAAACTGTTTAAGGGAGCGCAAGAAACCAAAAAGCGTTTGCTTTCCATCCCCGTATCTCAGAATCCTGCCGCTTTGATCGCGCTTCATCATCTGCTCTATTACGAAAAAGGGCTCTCACTTTCCGTTATGATGGCATACTCGAACGCGCTCTATACCTGGGCGGATTGGTATCGTCAATTATGGGCGGAGAGTTTGGGGAAAAAGGTGAATCGTTCTGGTCAGGAGGTTTTTATTGGGCCTACTCCCATTAAAGCTTTAGGCGTTACCGACCAGCATTCGCAAGTGCAGTTGTATAATGAAGGAAAATTGGACAAAGTGCTGACCTTCCTCGAAGTCGAAACCTTTAGAAACCGGCTCGAGATTCCTTCGATGTACCCGGAGCTTGAGGGACTATCCTATTTAGGGAATCAGCGGTTCAACGATTTGATCAATCTGGAGTTAAGAGGAACGGAATACGCATTGAAGAAGCACGGGCGCCCCTCTTTGAGAGTAGTCTTCCCACGTATTGACGAAGCCCACGTGGGGGAGTTTATCCTCACCTACGAGTTGGCAACCACGCTGTTCGCAACCATGATCGATATCGATCCTTTTGATCAGCCCGGGGTCGAACTCGGAAAACGAGCAACTTACGCGTTGATGGGTCGAGAGGGATACGACGCTTTAGCCAAAGAGATACGATCGGACAAAGGAGAAGACGCATAATTTGGAACAGAATTTCGTTGACCGTGTAAAAATAACTGTTCGAGGCGGGAAAGGCGGCGACGGGATCGTGAGTTTTAGACGCGAACGTTGCATCCCGTTCGGAGGACCGAATGGAGGAAATGGCGGGAACGGTGGAAACGTCTTTTTGATGGCTACTCCCGCCCTCCACACATTATTGCCTTTTAAATTTCAGCAACACTTCTTTGCTCCCAGTGGAGAGAACGGGAGGTCTTCTGATCAAACCGGGGCTTCCGGCAAAGATACAGTGATAGAAGTGCCTTTGGGAACTGTTGTTTTCGATTGCGAAACCGAAGAACTGATCGCAGACCTCACCGTCAAAGGCCAGTATGTCTGCGTGGCAAGAGGGGGGAGAGGCGGGAGAGGGAACACGGTTTTCAAGAGTTCCACTTTTCAAGCCCCTGAGATAGCGGAAAAAGGCTTCTCCGGCGAAGAAAGAAAACTTTTGCTCGAAATCAAGTTATTAGCGGATGTCGGACTAATCGGCTTCCCGAATGTCGGAAAATCGACGTTGATCACGAAGATCAGCAATTCCAGAGCGAAAATCGGAGATTTCCCGTTTACGACGCTGATTCCGAACTTGGGGGTTTTAAAAAGCCCATCCGGTGACGGTATCATCATCGCAGATATTCCCGGTTTAATCGAAGGCGCCCACGAAGGCGCCGGACTCGGTTATTACTTTCTCAGGCATGTGGAGCGTACTTCCCTCTTCCTTCACCTATTGGATGTATCCCTGAAAGAACGGGATGATCCGATCGCTGATTATGAGACCATCTGGAAAGAGCTGATCGCCTACAATCCCCTTCTAAAAGAAAAAACGGAAATTGTCGTGCTCAATAAAATCGATCTTTCTATTCCGGAGATCATCGATGAAGTGAAAGCGCATTTTCAAAGACTCGGAAAATCGGTTTTCGCGATTTCTGCTGTGACCGGGGACGGAATCGACCTTTTGACGAAAGAGGTCATGAGGAGAGTTCAGGCTTTTAAAACGGTCAGTCGCGCAGAGAAGGATGCGGCGTCTTTCTCTGAAAGCGAACCGGAAAAGATCCCGAAAGTCGCGCCGCTCTGGCAGAATATACCGGAAAAGATACCGTTGGAAATAACAAAGCAAGCCCCGCACGTGTTTTCTGTGGGAGGAAAGTCTTTCGAAGAACTTGCTGCGCGGCTAAACTTGAAATATCCCGATAGTTTCCGCAAATTTATGGAAATTGTCGAGAATAGCCGCCTCAATGCTTTGTTGATCAAGCACGGTGTAAAAAACGGGGATACGGTTGTTCTGTTAGATCAGGAATACTCATTTTTCGACTATTCGTTATATGAGGAGGAAGAGAATGAAGAAGGCAATGATCAGGTTACGGATGAGTGAGGCCGATGCGCATTATGCCGGTAGTCTCGTAGATGGGGCCAAAATCCTACAGCTATTCGGCGACGTGGCGACCGAACTTCTAATCGTATTGGACGGAGATGAAGGGCTGTTCCGCGCTTACGATTCGATCGAATTCTTGGCTCCGGTATACGCAGGAGACTATCTCGAAGTAAGCGGCGAGATCGTGGAAGTGGGAAAATCGTCTCGTAAGATGGTCTTTGAAGCACATAAAGTGATCACGAACGCGTCCATTCCGGAACAACCGAGCGCATGTGTCGCGCTGGAGCAACCGATATTAGTTTGCCGGGCCAGCGGTACTTGTGTCGTACCTGTCAGCAAACAACGATTTCGAGATATGTAAGGAGGCTACATGCGAAAATTCGACCAGTTAATCATCACAGCAGCGATTTGCGGAGCGGAAATAACCAGAAAAGAAACTCCTTATCTTCCGATCACGCCGGAAGAGTTGTCGGAGGAAGCAAAAAGATGTTATGAAGCGGGCGCCTCTATCGTCCATTTGCACGTGCGCGACGCGGAAGGAAACCCGACCCAGGATGCCGCGATATTCAAACAAACGGTCCAACTGATTCGGCAAAAAGCGCCGAAGCTCATCGTGCAGGTCTCTACCGGAGGAGCTACTTGGATGAAAGCGCACGAACGGGTTCAAAGTATCGAATCGGAACCGGATATGGCCACGCTCTCGACCGGATCCTGCAACTTCGGCGATGATCTTTTCCTCAACTCAAAGAGTATGGTGATGGAGTTTGCAAAACAGATGCAGGAAAGATCGATCATGCCGGAGTTTGAATGTTTCGAAATCGGGCATATCCACTTCGCCAATTGGTTGGTTCAAAAAGGACATGTTATTTGGCCCCACTATCATTATGACTTCGTCATGGGTGTTCCGGGCGCTATTGCTGCTTCCGTACCTTTAATGGTTCGTATGCGGGAGGAGATCCCGGGAGAGGCTTCTTGGACCGTTGCCGGTATCGGCAGAATGGAAATTCCGATGGCCGCGGCGGCGATTGCGATGGGAGGTAACGTACGGGTTGGGATGGAAGACAACTTGTATATCTCAAAAGGCGTGTTGGCCAAATCGAACGCTGAATTGGTCGAAAAGGTAGTTCGAATCGCGAAAGAAATCGGCCGGCCGATCGCCGTTTCGGATGAGGTTCGAGAATATTTCCGACTGAAAAAAAAGGACAGTTAGCGTGGGAAAGGTCGTCATCGTCGACTACGGATCGCAGTATACCCAGCTCATTGCCAGGAAAATAAGGGATCTCCGGGTCTTCTCGGAAGTCGTCACCGCTTCTTCCGATCCAAATCTCGAAGATCTTTCCGGCCTAATCCTTTCGGGAGGGCCTTTCAGCGTTTATGATCCCCAAGCTCCTGGAATCCCTTTATGGATTAAACCTCTTCTTGAAAAGAGGATTCCGATTCTCGGCATCTGTTACGGATTTCAATTGTTGACCAAGTATTTCGGAGGTCGTGTCGATCGGGCGCATTCTTCGGAATATGGCCGAATGCGTATCGAGATCCAACGGGAGAATCCGTTATTCGACAAAATCGACCATTCGTTTTCGGTATGGATGAGCCATGGCGATTCTGTTCTAAAGCTACCCGCGGAATTCGTTCTCTCCGCGCTCAGTCAGAATGAACTGACCTCCTCCGCTTTTCACGAAAACGCGCCGATCTATGGGTTGCAATTCCATCCGGAAGTGAACCATACGGAGTTCGGAGAACGAATATTCGGGAATTTCCTTTTTAATATTTGCGGGTGCGCGCCTGATTGGACGTTAAAGGATTTTTTGGCGACGGAAAGAGAAAGCTTGCGCGCCCAAATCGGGTCACAAGGGGCGGTTTGCGGGGTATCGGGAGGCGTTGACTCCACCGTCGCGGCCGTTTTGACGCATCAGGCGATCGGTTCGCAATTGACGGGCGTCTTCGTCGATACCGGGCTTCTCCGAAAAAACGAAGAGATCGAAGTCCCGGATCTGTTTCGGCGTTCTTTCGGATTGAATTTGCGGGTCGTCGACGCGAGGAAGGAATTTTTCGGGCGTCTCGCAGGGGTGACCGATCCAGAAGATAAGCGGAAGATCATCGGTGAAACCTTTATTCGCGTGTTCGAGTCGGAAGCGCGGAAGATTGGCTCGCCGCCGTTTTTAGTACAAGGGACGATCTACTCGGATGTGATCGAAAGCGCCGGCACCCAAGGTGGAGGAACCATTAAAATCAAATCCCATCATAATGTCGGAGGTCTCCCCCAGCAGATGGATTTTTCCATCGTCGAACCCCTGCGATTTTTATTTAAAGATGAAGTGAGAAGGGCGGGGTCGCTACTAAATATCCCTGCACAGATACTAAATCGCCATCCCTTTCCAGGCCCCGGATTGGCGATCCGATGCCTCGGTGAGGTAACTCCGGAGCGCATACGCGTTTTAAAAGACGTGGACGCGCTTTTTCTCCATACCTTGCGTGAATATGGGTGGTACGAAAAAGTATGGCAGGCTTTTGCGGTCCTACTACCTTTGAAAAGCGTTGGTGTAGCGGGCGATCAAAGAGCTTACGGAAATGTCGTCGCCTTGCGCTCGGTAGACAGCGTCGAAGCGATGACCGCCGATTGGTCTCGGATTCCTTATGACATCCTGGACGAAGCGGCAAGAAGAATTATCAATCGCGTCGCGGAAGTCGGTCGAGTCGTTTACGACATCACGGGGAAACCTCCGGCAACAATAGAATGGGAATGATCTGTGATTTCTGGAAAGAATAAAGAGGCAGGAAAAGACCCCCACTATTTCGCTCTGTTGGAATGCATGGATAACGACGGGTGTATGGTTTGCCGATTGTTGGAGCGCCAGGTAGAAAGGATCATCGACTCTTTGCGCTACGAGAAGATTGATGATTTCGAGGTCCGGCGATCGATCCATCAATCGGGTGGGTTCTGCCGAGAGCACGCGCTGCAAGTTATGGAGAAAGGGGACCCTTTAGTTCATGCCATCATCTACAGCCGCCTATTTGAACAAAAAGCAGAAGCCCTCCGTTTGGAGGTAAACCTAATCCGAAGGCGTGGCCACCGAAATAGGGGAAAACGCCTTGAAAGTAGCGAAGGATTCCGAGAAGATGGCGCGCCCGGGTGCCTTATCTGCCAAGCCGAGCGGGAACTCGAAAAGCGGGTTTTGCCTTTAATTCCGATTTTTTTCGCCCAGGACGAAGCCTTCCGAGACGCCTTCAAAGTAAGCGGTCATCTTTGTGTCCCCCATCTCGAAGCGGTTTTTGCCTATTCGAAAGCCCATTCGGAGGTTAGGGACATCATCTCCGTCCAAATTGAGAAATACGCGATCTTGGCCAACCATTTGAGAGAGATCGAACGGAAGTTCGATTATCGTTATTGCGGGGAGGCCTCTTGCGAAGAAGAAAGAAAAGCGTGGAAACTGGCCGTCGCCCTTTGGACGGGCAATTGATCTCCTTCCGACCTTCTCAACGGGTAGTTGAGACTTTAGGGTTTGTTTTAAAGGTGAGGCGGCGCACCCTGCGTCGTCTTCTTAATCCTCGGATGTTTCCGCCATTTTTAGATGGTCCAAATACCTCTCGTCTAAAGCTAAGTAAAGGTTGAGCTCGGACGAGAAGCGGATAAAAAAGTAGAAGAGATAAAATCCCAGCGTCAGAAAGGTCAGCAATATGAACGACGCCAGCGTTCGTTTCGGAAAGATAAATTGGAATTGATCGCTGTAACCTTCCACCTTGTAATAACTATAAAAATGAGACTTGACAGTTATCAACTGCCGGCTGCAAAACAGAAGCCTAAAGAGAAAAAAGAGTTCCAAAGATAGACTGGCTACCGACAATAAATAAAGATCGATCTCAAAAACCAACGAAAGGGTGTTGGAGAGAGTCGAAATTGCGAGAGGCCACAACGGAACGGCGATTTTCTTCAGATTGCTTTGCAGCCAGCGAAGATCATAACCCGTCGCTTCATCTGCTAGAGGCATAAGTTCTTCGGTTCGAAGGGCCGTTCGCTTGATATTTTGATTCAACAATAGCCCCCATAAGAGAAACAAAGCGACCTGTAAAAAGAAAAACATAACCGAAAGTACCTGCGCGGCGATTTGCATCGATAGATCGGTTTCCAGGGACGTCACGACAGAAAACATCAAAACGGAAGATAATCCGGTCAAAACGACGGTGGCCGGAAGATAGACCGGGACATTTCGGGGTATCCGTATCATTCGAGAAGACCTCTCATTTGAAGATATTATCCTGTATGTTCCTCAGCTTTCCCGTTAACCACATCCACAACTCGGAAAACTCGAACATCTTTTTCGGGGTATACGTTTCGGGTTTTTCATAGGTACCGTAAAGATCCGAAACTTGTTTGGCGAAGACTTCGATACTCCAACGCTTCTGAACGTAGTTCATCCCTTGATACTTCATCTCTTGCCTCAATAATTGGTTTTTCATCAGGACGAGCAATTTATCAACGAAGAAATCCACATCTGGATTTTCGGTAAGGAAGCAGCCTTCTCCATCCGAAAGCGAGCTTTTGACTCCTTTTTGAGCGACTGCGATGACCGGTAATCCGGCGGCTTGAGCCTCCAAAACGACAAGACCCTGCGTTTCGGAAGTCGAGGCGAAGGTAAAACAATCCGCCGAACGATAATAAGAGGCCAATTCTTCACGTTTCATCTCTCCAGCGAAGATCACGTTCTCAGACAACCGTTTTTTACGTACAATCTCAGACAACTCTTCAAAATAGGGCCCATTCCCCACTAATACCAAAAAAAACGGATATCCTTTTCGGATCAATCTTTCGGCGACTTCCAGGAGAAAAACGATATTTTTCTCTTTCGCGATGCGTCCGGCGAACAAAGCAATAAAAGACTCTTTCGGCAAACGGTATTTCTCACGCAGGTCAATCGGCTCGGCTGTCTGAAACAATGCGGTATCGATACCGGTGGGTATGACTTGTATCGGCTTTTTTAATCCGTAAGACGCCAGCTCGTTCTTCATTTCCAAAGTAGGCGCGATCACACAGTCCACTTCCGAACAAAACCATTTGGAAAACTCTTGGATCAGTTTTTTCGTCGGGCGGAAGAATCGGGGCATATAATGTCGATAGTCTACCAGCAACGTGTGATAGGTATGGAAATGCACGTATCCGTAACGCTTTTGGAGCCACAGAGCCGTCCATCCCATCGATAAGGGTGAATGGCTGTGCAGGTGTGTAATCTGGTTGGCTTCCAAAAACTCCAGAATGTGTTTGGCATTCGGCAGGGCGATCTTTTGATCCTTAGCTTGCATCGTTCGAAACCCCTTCACTTTAAAAAAATAGGGGTCTCCTTTCGGACCGACCGGCGAAACGATATAAACGCGATGCCCAAGTTTTTCGAGGTGTTTGCGAAACAAAAACACACTTGTGGAAACTCCGTTGACTTGGGGAAAATAGGTATCCGTTAACATAGCGATGTTCATCTGTCAATCTCCTAACCAATTCGGGGTTCAGTCGGGCAAGCTCAGTTTTCCTAAGGTGACGGCTTTTCGAGCTCCCGTTGCCGAAGGGACGTTTGCGGGATGTCCGTTTAGGTATTCGTTTCCGATCACCGCAAAGGCAATCGCTTCCTTATACTTCGTCCAATCGCTATCGAGGGTGCGGATTTCCGTTCCGGGAAGCGTTTCTTCGAGCGCTCGGACGAGTGTCGGGTTAAAAGCCCCGCCGCCGGTAACGATCATCCGTTCTACCTCACCGAGGTAGCGACGATAACTCTCCCCGATCGACCAAGCAGTCAATGCCACTAAAGTCCTCACGAAGTCGTGCGGAAGGCAGGAGTACTCTTCTTTCAGCTTCCATAGACGATCCCGGTAGCGTTGATGATAACGAATCTCTTTTCCGGTCGATTTCGGAGGCGGCACTGCCATATAGCTTTCTTCTATCTCTCGCAAGCGCGCCAGCAGCGGCAAGTTCACGACACCTTCTGAAGAGACTTCCCCGTTCTCGTCAAATTTCTCGTCGAAGAGGACCCGACAGGCTTCGTCGATGAGGACGTTGCCCGGTCCCGTATCGAAGGCTTTCACTTCTTTCAAGCCGCCATTTTTTGGTAGAAAGGTAACGTTGCCGATCCCGCCGATATTTTGCATTGCGACGTTCTTTTCCGGAGACCGAAAGAGAACGTAATCCGCCCAGACGACGATCGGCGCCCCTTGCCCACCGAAAGCCATATCTTTAACCCGGACATCGGAAAGAACCTTTGTTCCAGCAATCGAAGCGATCAGATCGCCGTCGCCGATTTGTAGTGTACAAGGCGGTTCGTTTTCAGATCGACCCGCGAAAGGTTGGTGAAAGACGGTTTGTCCATGACTGACGATCAAGTCAACCTTCCCTTCGAGTTGACGACGCCGGATATAGCCGGAAACCCATTCGCCGAACAAAGCGCCCAACCGGAAATGAGCTTGAGCGACATCCGAAACGGTAATCTTGCCCGAAGTCAGGCCGCGTATCCATTCGCGTTGCTCCGGACGGTAATCGATGCTTTCGACGTGTTCTAAGAACAGCTGCGTGCTTTCGGCATTCCCTTCGAAACGGCAACTGGCAATATCCAACCCGTCGCACGAGGTTCCGGACATTAATCCGATAATCCGTTTCATCCCGCGCGCTCGCTATCCATAATACTGACCGCGATTTGCCCGACGCGCCTTCGGAACTCCCACATGGCATCTTTGCTCTCGGCCGTATGCCGATCGTAAAAGCACCGATTGGTCAGGATACAAACGAACCGGCGATGGTCGGGATCGATCCAAAGGCTGGTTCCGGTGAATCCGGTGTGACCATAGCTATTTGAGGAGAATAGCGGTCCATCCGAAGATCTCGAGGTATGCATCGCCCAGCCTAATCCTTTGAGATCTCCGGGAATTCGGGAAGTCCACGGGCGCGTCGCTAAAGCGACGACCGTTGGAACGAGCACGCGGGAGGGCCGAATCCATTCCTGCGCGTATCGGCAGAGATCGTTCATACAACTGAAAAGTCCGGCATTCCCGCTGACACCGCCCAAATAGTAGGCGAGTTCATCATCGACGAGGCCTCTCAACCGCTCACCGTTTCGAAAAGAAGTGGGAGCGATATCCTCTCGTTTGTCCGGCAGAAACCCGGTCTTTTCCATCCCTAAAGGCTCATAGACCGCTTCTTTTAGGTAGGCGGGATAGTCTCCGACAATCTTCTCCACGATCTTTTTCAACAAGATGAAATTAAGGCAGGAATACACCACCTCTTTCCCGGGCTCTTTCACCCAAGGGTTTTGATAGATATCTTTAAGGATCTCCTCGGGACCGGATGCCCATTTGTAGGCGTCTGAATAAGGTGGGAACCCGGAGCTGTGCGTTAAGAGGTGCCAAACGAGGATTGACCGGTAAGGGATTGGTAAGTAACGGGATACCGGGTCTTCCAAGTCCAGTTTGCCTTTCTGAAGTAAGGTTAAAACGGCGGGGAGGGTAGCGAGCACCTTCGTCAAACTGGCGACGTCATACAAAGCGCTTTCTGTCGCCAGATGGTTTTCATCCAATGTGCCAAAGGGATAGGCGGAAACCTTTTCCGCATTCCCGTAGCCGATGATGCCGCCGGGGAAGGTTCGTTTCCGGAGAAAAGATTCCGTGATTTCGGAAAAACAATTTACATTCATAGGACACCCCCATTGAATAACCGATGAATTATACCATTTACCGTGCCCAGTGAAAAGGACCCCGGATTCGTCGACTTCCCGCGCAGCCGGAAGAAGAATATGTGCATTCGGAAAACCCGAACCGATGGTATAATAAAGTTTAAGGAAAATAAAACAGACATCCACAGCGGATTCTATTATCAAATGCCCACCAACTTGTATTTTTCGTATATTTAGTATAAAATATAAATATCAATCAACTTTCTAAATTATTAATAAGATAAATTACGATAGGAGGTTCCGAACGTGCAAAAGGAAAAGACGCTCACATCATCTCTCGAAGAGTATTTGAAGGTAATCTACGAGATTACTCAAACTGAACCGGTAGCCAGAGTAAAAAACATCGCGAAACAAATGGAGGTTAGCCTCCCCAGTGTAACGAACGCCCTGAAGAGGTTGGACCAGTTGGGGTACGTTCGGTATGAAAAATACGGTCTCATTCTCTTAAGCGAGAAGGGAATTGAGAGAGCGCAAAAATTGGAAAAAACCAGTTGCATCCTCCGCACGTTGTTGGTCGATTTCATAGGTGTCCCGGAAAGCGACATCTCAAAGATATCATGCCGAATCGATCACTATTTCAATGAAGAGACCCAAGCGAGAATGGAAGCGCTGTTACGTATCCTGAAAAAAGTCAAAGACGGTGGAGATACGTACCGGAAAGAATTGGAAGACTTCTTTAAAAAGACGCCGAACGATCCTGTCGTAAAAGCGGAATGACCAGATTCGACAACATTTTTACGCGTTTCTCGAGGAGGTCAACATGATAGGCATCGTAGGCGATGTGATGATCGACCAACTGGCGATGATCCGTGATTATCCTGAAGAAGGTTCGGAGACGATCATCCGATCTTATATGCCGCGTTTGGGAGGATCGGCCTGTAATACCGCGATGGTATTAGGGGATCTTACCGGCCGGTCCCTTCTTTTTTCGCAAATAGGCGACGACGAAAACGGCCGGTTGGCGATGGACGCTCTGAAAAGAAAAGGGGTGGCTACGGACTACGTATCCGTAAATACCGGCATGGAGACTGGCTTTATTATCATTATGGTTTCCCCGGACGGATCCCGCACGATGTTCAGCCGACGGCCCCGGTATCCTTTACCTGATGATGAAGCCGCGGAAAGGCGTTTTGTTTCTTTGATCGACTTTCTGCACCTGTCCGGTTATGTCTTTTTGGAGGAAAGAGAGCGCGCAATTTGCGAACGGATCATAGATAAAGCGATCCAAAAGGGTTTGCCAATCTCCTTGGATCCAGGCATATCGCCGGTGAAGCAAGTCCCGCAAGCGGTGCTTTCGGCCATAGGGCGCGCTTCTTATTTTTTACCTAACGAAAAAGAGCTTCTCATCCTGACACAAACACAGAATGTACTTTCCGGAATAGATACGTTAAGTCCACGAAAAGCGGTTGTCGTCGTTAAATGCGGAGAAAACGGCTGCCTGATCGCTGATCATAAAACCTCCCTGCGGGTTTCTTCGGCAAAAGCAGTAGCCACGAATAATTCGACGGGCGCGGGCGACGCGTTCAACGCCGGTTTCATCTACGGGCTTTCTCGCCAATGGTCTCACGAAGCCTGCGGTCGTTTAGGTAACCATATGGGATTGCAAGTCGTTTCTTCCCCAAAAGGCATCGCCGAAACTACCTTTTGTTTACCATAGCCTACCGTCGACTAGCGGTCTTTCCGTGGTATAATCGAAAGCTGCACGAATTTGCGGTCAGACGAGGCTAAGGTGAGGAGGAAACGGAATGGAAGTGCTCTTGCCCCTTCGGTTCAAAGGGGAAAGTGTCCTTGTGTTAGACCAACGATTGCTTCCGCGAGAAGAAAAATACGTTGAACGTTATGATTTGGAAGGGATCTACGAATCGATCCGTTCCATGGAATTGAGAGGCGCCCCCCTCATCGGGATTGCGGCAGCCTATGGCATGGTTTTAGGAGTACAAAACCAAAGTTTTACCCATCCAATCGACCTGTTGGAAGCCGTGCGAAAAAACGCCGAGCGGTTGAACCGGGCGCGACCGACTGCTAAAAACCTCTTTTGGGCGACGGATCGGCTCGTTCGACTGGTTGAACGAAATATCGATCTACCCGTCGAAGAGATCATTTATCGGATGCGGGCCGAGGCGATTAAGATAAACGAAGAAGACGTCGAAATCTGCCGAAATATCGGCGAGAATTTCTTGAAGGTTTTGAGGCCCGGTATGCGCTTATTAACGCATTGCAATGCTGGCGCGCTGGCTACCTATCGGTACGGGACCGCGACCGCTCCTATGTATTTAGGGCAAGAGCGCGGATGGAACTTTCAGGTTTTCGTCGACGAAACGCGCCCGTACAATCAAGGCGCGCGATTGACCGCTTACGAGCTCCATCGGGCCGGTATTGATGCGACACTCATCTGCGACAATATGGCCGCGATGGTCATGTCGAAGGGGTGGGTGGACGCGGTTTTGGTCGGCAGTGACCGTGTCGCGGCGAACGGGGACGCCGCGAACAAAATCGGGACCCTGAACCTTTCGATCCTGGCGCGCCATTTTGGGATTCCTTTCTACGTGGCGACTCCCACGCCGACTCTTGATCTTGATCTCCCGGACGGAAGCCGCATACCGATCGAAGAACGGGATTCCGAAGAGATCACCCATTTTCAAGGAATCCGCGTCGCGCCGGAAGGTATCAAAGTTTTCAACCCCGCCTTCGATGTATCTCCTCATGAAAACATTACAGGGATTGTCACCGAGAAGGGAATCGCCTTTCCTCCGTTTCAATCGAGTTTAAAAGCGTTAGCTGAAGCGCCGTTTTTGACTGGGAAAGGTTAGGGTATGACCTCTCACCTTGTCGACACCCATACGCATTTGTGGGACAAACGGTTCGATCATGATCGAGAAGCCCGAATGCGCTCTTTCGACGAAGAAGGAATCGCATGGGTTCTTGAGGTAGGCGTCGATTTACCGACTTCACGAAAAAGCCTCATACTCGCTGAAAGCTCTCCGCAGGTGTACGCGGCCGTCGGGGTGCATCCCCATGATGTCAAGGAGTTGGACAGGGACCATCTTCTGTTGTTAGAAGAGTTGGCTCGCAACGGGAGATGTGTTGCCGTCGGAGAGATCGGATTGGATTTTTACCGCGATCTGTCGCCGCGCCCTCTCCAGATAAAATGGTTTACCGAGCAACTCGAATGGGCTTTGTCGATTCAAAAGCCGGTCATCCTCCATGTTCGGCAAGCCTATGAAGAGGTACTGACGATCCTGGAAGGGTATCCCGCTTTCCCTGCAGGAGGTGTGGTACATTGTTTTCAATCGGACCAGCGTACGGCCGAGCGATTTATTGCTTTGGGCTTCTACGTAGGGATCGGGGGGCCGATCACCTATTCTCCGAAAAATAATCCTGAGTTGAAACAAACGCTCTATGAGGTGGTTGCAAACTTACCCCTCGAACGGATATTGGGAGAGACCGACTGTCCCTATCTGACTCCGAACCCTGTAAGGGGGAAAAGAAATGAACCCGCTTTCGTCAAATATACAGTTGAAAGGATTGCGGCAGCGGTAAATCGGACGCCGGAGGAAACAGCGATACAGTTGCGGCGCAACGCTGAACGGTTATTTCTTGGGAAAAATGGGTAAGAAGGGCGTCCCCCCTTCGAAAAAAACATAACACGTCTAACGCCTCAACAACGGGCCGTCTTTTCTTTCGGCGCGCCTGATAACGGAGACCGATTTGCGGTTCGGTTTAGAACACATTCGGCGAGCCGGCCGGTTTAAAAGGCTTAATGCATGTTATCGTCAAGAAGAAACCATATTCAAGTGTTTTTTCAAAGGGAACACCCAACTTTAGTCCGATATTGTAGAAAACAGGGGAACCGACAGGTTTGACCGGTCTGGAGAACCGAACAATTGTTCGTCAAATGAAGAGTTTTTTAGTTCCGCGGCGGTATGTGGGGTTATTCTTTTCAGATGAAACACTGACTCAATCAAAACGATGTCGAAGTTAATTTCGGCGTCGGTGTGAATGGAGCGCTTCGCGAACTTTGCTTCTAATGGAGGTTGAAAGTGTTTCGCACCGAATCATTTGAATATGAAACCGAGAAACTGCATCCTTTTTTTTTACGACGAAAATTTCTAATAGCTCTTTGGACGTGATCGTAAACGCAATATATCGGGAGGTGTCTGTATGGCAGATACATACAAAATTCGAATACCGAGACGATTTTTCGTGCTGGTACTCATCGCCGGAATCCTCGGTATTCTGGCCATCTATTTTTCGACGGGCTTTTACCAGGTCGCCCCGTCTGAGGTTGGTTTGGTGAAACGGTTTGGGAAGTACGTGCGAACCGATCAACCTGGCATCAATTACCACCTGCCCACCCCGTTTGAATCCGTGACTATCGTCGATATACTCTCCATCCGCAAAATAGAGATCGGGTTTCGAACTGTCGCCGCCAACCGTTACACTTCCGTCGTCAGCGAGGCGCTGATGATGACCGCCGACAACAATTTCGCCAGTGTGGAATGCGTGGTTCAATATCGCATCAAAGACCCTTTCTTGTTCGCTTTCAATATTCAGAACCCCGAAGAGATCGTGAAAGCGCTTTCAGAATCGGTCATCCGTGAACGTGTCGCGCTTCGAACGGTCGATGAGGTACTGACTTCCGATCGCGATTTGATCGCGATGGAAGCGAAAGACCGTCTCCAATCGCTCTTGGACCGTTTTCAAGTAGGCGTTTCGTTGGAAAACGTCCGGCTTCAGGAAGTAAATCCTCCGACCGAAGTTCTGGCGGCCTTTGATGACGTGAATAGCGCGATCCAAGATAAAGAAAAAACGATCAATACGGCCCTCCGATTTTACAATGATCTTGTTCCGAAGGCGCAGGGAGAAGCCGCGAAAGTAATCCAGGAAGCGGAAGGATACCGAGATATCCGTATTCTTGCCGCCCAAGGAGAAGTCGCTCGATTTTTACAAGTTTTGGAAAAATACGAAGTATCCCCGGAGATCACGCGCCAACGCTTGTACATCGAGACCATGGAAAAAGTGCTCCCGAACTTCAAAACCCTGATTATACCTGGAGATAGCGGAAATACCTTGAAACTCCTGGATATTCAAGCCTTGCTAAACGGAGGGGATCTATAATGAAAGCTTTTTGGTGGTTCCTCGGGATTTTCATAGCTTTTTTCGTTGTTTTCGCCTTAGTGACCTACACGGTTGATGAGACACAACTCGCGATCCGTTTGCGGTTTGGAAAGATTGTGGACGTCCACGATAAGGCCGGAATCCATTTCAAAGCTCCTTTTATCGATAAGATAGAAAAGCGGGACAAACGCATCATGCTTTATGATAGCGCCCCCGAAAGCGTTCTCACAGTTGACAAAAAGCGACTGGAAGTGGACAGTTTCATCTTGTGGCGGATCTCGGATTCGAAAACCTTCCTGGAAACGCTCAACAACACGAATAGCGCGTTAAACCGAATCGATGACATCGTCTACTCGAATATCCGCGATTCCTTTGCCAAACTGACGATTTCGGACATCATCTCTGAAGACCGCCGCGCCTATCTTGAATCGATTACGAACCAGACATCCGATATTTTAAAGACATTTGGCGTACAAGTAACGGACGTCAACGTAAAACGGACCGATCTTCCGGACACCAACGCGAAGGCGGTATTCGAACGGATGAAATCTGAACGGTATCAGGCGGCGGCGAAGATTCGAGCCGAGGGAGAGAAAGAGTATAAAGAGATCGTGGCGAGAGCGGAAAAGGAATCTTCGGTCCTGATCGCAGAAGCGAATAAACAAGCGGAAGAGATTCGAGGGAAGGGAGACGCTTCGGCTTTGGAGGTTTACGCCTCAGCTTTTTCGAAAGACCCGGAATTCTACCATTTCTGGCGCTCTTTGACCGCTTACGAATCCGTCTTTCAAAAAGAAGCCGTGGTGTTACTGGACGAAAAGGTTGATTTTTTACAGTATCTCTTTTCACATAAAGCTGAATAGGGAAAGATGAGCGTCGGTTCGACCGCGGGTTCTTTTTTTTCCGTGCGGGACCCTATCCTTGGGCAGACTTCTCGGGGACAGGAAAGGATAGAAACGGAGGTCGTTATCCATCGATCGCGGTTTATCGGTTGTGCCGCCCAGGTTCATACGAAAGAAGAAGTGACAGATTTTATAAAAACCGCGAAAACGAGACATCCTCAAGCGAATCATCACGTTTGGGCTTATGTGATCGAGACGAAAAGCGGCAGCTTTCATTTTTCAGATGATGGTGAACCGGGAGGAACGGCCGGTGCGCCGGTTTTCGGAGTCTTATCCAAGTATCGACTGGAGAAGACGGCCCTTGTCGTAACCCGTTACTTCGGAGGCATCAAGTTGGGGATTAGCGGGTTGATCGAAGCCTATCGCCGGTCCGCAGAAGAGACGGTTATGACAGTCGGTATCGTGCGTTACCGTCTCTATCGACGATATGCCTGTTCTTTGGCCTATCACGATTGGAAAGGCTTCCGTCACTTTTTGTCCGCGCTTGACGTTCCAGAGATTGGGATTACAGTTCGATATGCCGAAAAGGTTGAGATTCTGGTCTCGATCGCTGAGGAAAAAGCGAGCCGACTCAGGGAAGAATTGGATCGTTACGTCGGGATGCGGAAGATCACAGGATATTCGGAAGGTGAACCGGGTTTTGCCCCGGATGAATCTGAAGCGGACACTCTTTAGCGGAGCGTATAACGTATGAGCGTATGGGAAGCGTTGGTATTCAGTCTCTCGTTATTAACCTCGGATCTGTTGATTCTCAACGGAATCTCAAAGTTTGATCTCAACAGGAAGACATCATTCTCTTTTATCCTGATGTCTTTCGTTACCTCGATCGGATACGGACTCCTCCGATATGTCACAATTATTCTATTTGACGATCTCTATCTCGTCACCAACATTTTGTTTTTTTTGAATAATCTCTGGTTGTTGGTATTCTTTCGAAATGCGGTCGTTCAGTATAATGATCACATTCCGATCGGCCGATATTTTGTTCTGTCGATTATTTGCTTCCTCGTTCCCATCTCCTTCGGTCTGTTTTTCAACCCGATGGGCAACTTCGAAACCCTAATGGTCCAAATGTCCTACATGTTGGGCGTTTTACCGATGGTCGTCTATTCTTCGATGCTGGCGGGGGTTTCCGTCGGCTCGGCGGTGTGGGGGATCATCATCGCGTGTTTCTTGTTTTCTGTGGACTTCTTTCTGCGTTTCGGGTTTTTTCGGATCCTACAAACGGAATTCCAAGAGGTGGTTTCGGAAACTTTTCGCGTCGTGTCGATCTTGCTGATTAGCATCTTCGGTCACTACGGCCAACCGATTCCGCCGGGAAAAAATCGGGAGATCATCCCTGGCACGCAACGGTTAAACAATGTGTTCTTCGCCTTGATCGCGTTTTTTCCAGTTATGATCTTTTACACCGTCTTTTGGCAGGTCAATCTCAACGACCGAAAAATGCAACAAAAAGAGATTGAGCTATCGAAAGAAGTCTTTATGATTAGCAGCAAAATGCTGGAAGACAGAATCGAAACCTACTCTCGGATCGTCAACGAAGTGAAGAATTCGGCGAATCTTGCCACGGCGCAATGGAAACTCAAGACTTTTTTGTTTACCGACCCCGAAATCGATGTCGCGCAGCTTCTAACCTCTTATCCGATCATGTACAAGAACGAGGAAGTGGTCTTCGAGAGGGGTCGCGTCACTTTCTATACCCGTACTGATCAAGGGTGGGGCATTAAACTTTCGGTGAACATGGAGACCCTGTACGCGCAATTCCCGCTAAACGACTCCCAAAGGTTCTACGCTTTCCTGAACGATACGACGTTTTTGTACCCTCCGGGGAGACTAATTGAAGCGAACGCCCTTTTCACCAGTCTCGGAGAGAGAGACTATATCTTCGTGAATTCGATCAATCTCTATGAAAAACCGTTTCTTACCTACCTCATATTCAGCACCTCTCCGATCAGCGTCAACATCTATACGCTCGCTTTCATGCTGGGGGCGATATTTATTCTGGTCTTAGTATGGTGGTTCTATGGTTTCTACATCCATAGTTGGGAGAAGACGGCCAAAGAGAAGTATTTCTCGTTGAATCAAGCCAAAGAAGAGTACGGGGAACAGATTGGCCGTTTAGAAAGCTCTTTGAAACTCATGTCTGGAGACTTGCAGATTACGGCCGATAAGCTTGATCAGTTCAGTCGAACGGTGTACCAACTTACCGATAGTTTCTCGGGCTTTGATTTCCAAAAAGGGCCGACCTTTGAGCTGAAACAGTTATACGATAAGTTGCTGTCGATTATGAACTGGGTCGAAGATATCCTCTTTTTCCAAAAAACGGAACCGAAAGGGAAACTTTTGGCTTTTTCAGGAGGCGAACCTGTTTTAACGGCGCTGCCTCCTTCTCTCTTTCAGACTCCCAAAGAACTGTGGGTTGGACAACTTTCCTTGGGCCTTCCCGAAGAAGGTCGGGGGACCTCTTCGGAAGGGTTATCGCCTCTTCAGAAAAAGGTTTTAGCCTCAAAAACCGTCTCTATCGACAAACGCGATCTGATCCTCCTTGTTTTATTGAAAAGCAGAGCTTATGATCCTTCCGATTACGAGTTTCATTTTTTGCGCACACTGTTCAATATTTCCGAACTGTATTTAAAAATCTTTTATTCGACGAAACGCAACGAAACCATCTCCCAAAAGTATATCTTACTATCTCGGTTTCAGATGAGCCTCCTTTCTCCCCAAACGATCGAGGCTACGGGCGCGGTGGCGGTTAACCCGTCCAACATCGGCGATGGCACCCAAAAAGTCATTTCGGCCTTTATCTCTTTCTTAAGGAAAATATACCCGGAAGCTTCCTTATGGGGAGTACGAATCGGTCCTGAAGAGAAGCCCGAAGATCAAATGCTCTACTATGCCAGGAAACCGTCCCATCCTGATCCAGGCGGGAACGTCTCTTTGAAGATCGAAAGAAAACGCTTGGATGAAGAGTTACAAGAACGCTTTTCCGCTTCGTTTTCTCCGGCGAAACCGTTCATGGGAGAGATCAGCGAAAAAGAAGGGATCGCACCCGATTCCCATTCCCGGATCTACCTCCCGCTTTACGCCCGTTCCGAGCCGATCGTGGCGCTATTAATGGAGTTTTCGTTTTTTAAGGTGTTTTCCAATGTGGAGAAAGAATACCTCTTTTTTCTTTGCCAGATACTCGGAGAAGCATTCGACGCCGTTCATCATAGCGGAAAGGTTTCACGATGAGAGTTAATAAAAGGAGGGCGGCATGAAACGCCGACGAATAGGAATCGTAATATTCTGGATGCTTGTACTGAGCGGAGTGTGTTTGATGGCCGCCGAGTACCGCACCTCTTTGCAGGCAGAGTTTCCAAATCGGGTGAAAGAGCTGGAAGCGATTCTGGGAATGACCATCGAGGAGTCCGTCGTCGTTGTAAAAGAGTTCTCAAGCGTCGAGGCCTTTACGCGCGAAACCGGCGCGCCCTATTGGATTCGAGGGTTCACGAACGCTTATCGGATATGCTTGCAGAGCCGGCATCTGTTAGGCGAATCCGTCTATCGGAGCCTTTTAGAACACGAATTGCTGCATTGGACGATTCGGCGGCAAGCGGCTTTTCCTCTCTGGTTCGAGGAAGGAGTCGTCTGTTTAATCACGGGAGAGTTGTCCGGTTACCGAGATATCCCCGTGATGAAAAACGTGGAATCCGTAGACCCGATTACCTTGAAAAATCCGTGGGAAATGGTATCCTATTCATTGGGTTGCTTGGAAAAAGTGAAAGAAATCGTGCAGAAGCAAACGGAGGGGCGTCCATGATTTATCCGGTACCGACACATACTTATAAAAAAAAGCCGAAACGCAAAGTTCCATGGCTGTTGATTTTGATTCTCATCGCGATTGCGTTCGCTGTTTTTTTCCTTTTCTATACTCATAATCTTCTCTTCGACAGCAGCGATATGACCGAACCCGTCGTCGACTTTCTCTTTCTGATACAGGATAAAGAGGAAGTCTTCTTTATCCGATCCAACAGACAGCAAAAAATCAGCTATGCCGTACAGATGCCCTTAAAAAGCTTTGAACCGATCCAAGCCGTATCTTTGGACCAATCGACACCGCAGGGCATCTATAATTCGATAGAAAAGCTCTTCGGACGGGCTAATCGGAGTTTCTGGGCGACGATAGAGACCTCTGACTTCACCGTTCTCGCACAGCTCTCGAAGAACGCGCCAGACGCATCCCAAACAGGCGCTTCAGCGCCTTCATATGACATTCATCACTTTATCGGATTAGTACAACAGATTGATCTATCCGTGATCGAATTTATTTTCTTTCCGAAGATGAAGGCGTTACAAAATATCTTTAAGATGGATAACTTCAATAATCGCTCCGCTTTTCGCTTGGTCGACCAGCTGAAAAATTATGCCTATAAAGCCACGCCGGTGGCCTTTCTCACTAAAAACCCTGTTACGATCCGGTACCTAACCGATTCGGGAGAAGTCGAGGTGGAACGGTTTTATTTAGACGATAAGAGTTTAAAGTCGATCAAGGAGTTTATGTCCCAATGATACGGAACAGCCAAAGGGGCGGCGGGGCTTTATTAGCGTTGCCTTCCATCCTTCTTTGCGCCTCTGTCACCGTGTTCTTCCTAATCTTGCCCGGTTTCTTGAGCGACATTTTTACAGGGTCCGACGACACAACCGCGCAAACGGGTAAGGCGTACTATCTGATATTAGGTGTAGACGACGCGGCAGCGGGAGGCGCTGATCGAACAGACATGATCGGCATTTTGGGGATCCATTTTGAAACGAAAAAATCGATCTTTTTAAGCATCCCACGTGACTTGATGGTATCGAACGTTTCAGCGGAACAACCGCCTTCGGCTACTTCCACCGTGAGCGACCTAATATCACAACCTCTCGTGAAGATTAACGGAATTTATAAAAAATACGGTGTCGAGGCGTTGCAAAGAACCATCGAATCTTTGTTCGACTTATCGATCGCGCGGTATGCCGTGGTCGACTATGAGGTTTTTGAATTTCTGGGCGATCTTCTCGGTCCGGTTAAAGTGAATATACGAACCACTTTAGACTACGAAGACACGCAACAAAACCTGAAGATCCATTTTGAACCCGGTATTCAGGAACTAAACGGGAAGCAGCTGTTGCTCTATATCCGGTACCGAAACGACCCGCTCGGTGATTTGGGCAGAATCCAACGGCAAAAAGAAGTCTTATTCAGTTTGCTCCAGTCTTTGAAACTGAAGAAAGAAACAGCAACGATCAACCGCGTCATTCAGGAAGTTTTGGGAAAGATCGAAACGAATTTCGACGCCCTCGACTTGCTTTCTTTGTGGGGATATGCGGAGGCATTAGGTGAAATCGCGTTTTTAAACTTTCCCTATACGATCAACGCCAAAGGAGATATAGAGATTTCCTCCGAAAAGATGAAGCAAGTGCGAGAAGAAATCATTCTGATGGAAGCGGTCCAAGAACCTTATGTTCCCCAGTTGATCTTAATCAATGCCTGGAACGACAATGCTTATCAATTCTCCGTCGTGGAATACAATCAATGGACGGGGCAGGGGATCCGCCCTTTCATTATCGAAAAACGGCTCGTTAATGAAGCCGTGAAAAAGGTTGCCGAAAACCGTGATTTAGTGTGTTTTTTAACACGAGACACGGAAAAACAAAAGGATATTTCGGAACGTTATCAAAGGGTGTACCCAGCACGCCCGTATTTAGCGATTTATCCTGATATCGGCGCCGCATTTTCATTTCAAGATTATCTATCCGTTGTCGATACGTTGATGAAAGCGAAGGCCGCTTTTCCTTTTCCCGCTGACGCTTTGATTATCAAAACGCACCCATAATAAGGAGGTCGGCATGCTTCAGAAACAAGAAATGGAAGAGGTTTTAAGCATACTACTTGAGGCGGGAGGGGATTTCGGAGAACTTTTTTTTGAAGACACGCGTTCCGCGGAAATGTCTATGATAGACGGCAAACTCGAGAAGGTCAACTCCGGAAGGATTTGCGGAATCGGGTTAAGAGCCTTCCTGAATACGAATGCGGTCTACGCTTATACCAATGATCTCTCCATCGAAAACCTGAAAGGGACGGCCCGGAGAATAGGTAAAGCGTTAAAAGGCCTGCCGAAACCCCAAGAACCGTTTATTCTCAACGAAAAACATTATGAAACGAAGCTGCCCGTTTTATTGCCCTTCGAAATCATTGAAAAACGAGAAAAAAAACACGTGATGCAAATGGCGAACGAAGGCGCGAGAACTTATGCGCCGTCGGGAAGTGCTTTAGCGGATTTGATCGGCCAGATAGAGGTCAGTTATTTGGAAAAGGATCAGTATGTGCGGATCGCTAATACCGATGGAATGCTTACCGAGGATCGCCGAAGAAGGACCCGGCTGACCACGAGGGTTATCGCAGCGGAAAACGGTCAAAAAGAGACCGGTTCGAGTTCTCCGGGATACGGAACAGGTTTCGAATTTTACAACCTCATCGACCCGAGGGAGGTTGGGCAAGAAGCCGCCCGTATCGCACTCCGAATGATACGCGCGGACTATGCTCCTGCGGGAATGATGCCGGTTGTGATTGGAAACGGCTTCGGCGGCGTCATCTTTCATGAAGCGTGTGGGCATTCTCTTGAAGCGACGTCTGTCGCGAAAGGAGCGTCCGTCTTTTGTGGTAAAGTCGGGCAGAAGATTGCGAATGACTGCGTGAACGCGGTAGATGATGGCACGATCCCGAATGCCTGGGGGACTAGCACCGTCGATGACGAAGGAACACCCACCCAAAGAAATCAGTTGATCGAAAACGGGATCCTAAAAGGATATCTGGTGGATCGTCTGAATGCCCGAAAGATGGGGGCGAATCCGACAGGAAGCGGTCGTCGCGAAAACTATACCTACGCGCCGACCTCACGGATGTCCAATACCTTCCTAATGCCAGGGCAATCCATACCGGAAGAGATTATAGCCAACACCGAAAGGGGCTTGTACGCGAAGACGATGGGTGGGGGTTCCGTTCAGCCGACAACCGGCGAGTTCAACTTCGCCGTGCTAGAAGGGTACCTTATAGAAAAAGGACGGGTGGTGAAGCCGGTACGCGGCGCTACCCTTATTGGGAAAGGCCACGAAGTATTGGAAAAGATCGATATGATCGGGAATGACCTCACGAGATCCCAAGGAATGTGCGGCTCCATCTCAGGGTCGATCCCGGCAGATGTCGGACAGCCGACGATCCGTGTTTCCGAATTGCTGGTTGGGGGGCGAAATGCATGAACTTCGAAACCTTTAAAAACGCTGTCTTCGATATCGCTGCAAAAAAAGGCTTAAAAAACTACGAACTCTTCGGCATGGAACAGCGAGAATTTGAAATTAACTTTTTTGAAGGCGCGATCGAAGGTTACAAAGATGCCTCTTCCTCTGGGGCCAGTTTTAAAACGATCGTCGATGGGAAAGCAGGAATGAGTTTTACCGAAGTCTGGACGCCGGAAACAGCTGAAAAGATAATCGACGATGCCTGCGAGAACAGCCAACAGGTTGACGCTTCGGATCCCGAGTTTATCTATGAAGGAAACGGTTCCTATCGCACTTTCCCGCCGTTTGAGGATCGATACGTGAAACTGCCGGTTGAGGAGAAGATCGCCTACGGCTTGGAGATGGAGAAGGCGGCGAAAGCGCATCATCCCTCGATCGTGAATATTCCCCACTGCACCTATTTCGACGCGGCAGAGAGGTTTTACGTGAGTAATTCTCACGGGGTTCATTTGGAATGTGGCCGTGAAGGCGGAGGAGGGTACCTCGTCGCGGTCGCTTCAGACGGAAAAGCCGCGAAAACCGGTTTAGAGTTCGTCGCGCAGGAATCTCCTGTCGGTTTGGATTTTGTGACAATGGCGCAAAAAGCGGCAGAAAGAGCCCTGAAGAAACTCGGCGCAAAAAGCATTAAAAGCGGGAAATATCCGATTATCCTTGATTACAATATGGTCGGCGAATTGTTATCGCTTTTTTCATTTATGATCAACGCCGAAAACGTGCAAAAAGGGTTATCGCTGTTAGCTGGAAAGCTACATCGAGCGATCGTTTCTCCCGCGATCACTATCGTCAACGAACCTTATATCGAAGGCGGAATCTCGAATATCCCTTTCGATGCTGAAGGCGTACCGACAAAGACGCTAACGATCGTACAGAACGGGATTTTGGAAACCTTTTTGCATCGCATCAAAACGGCTAAGAAGGATGGTGTTCCTCCGACGGGCAATGCGACGCGAGGGCGATACAATCAAGCGCCGGCGATCGCTCCGCAAAATCTGTTGCTGCGCGCGGGTCCGCTCTCTTTGGAAGAACTGATGCGAAAGATGGGGGATGGCCTCTATATCACGGACCTGCAAGGGATGCACTCCGGCGCGAATCCGTATTCCGGGCAATTGTCGCTCGCTGCGGAAGGCTTCAGGATAGAGAACGGAAAGATCGCTTATCCTGTAGAACAGATAACGATCGCCGGGAATGTGTTGGAACTATTCGGGAAAGTCGCCGGGATCGGGTCGGAGTCGAAGCTTTCGTTGCCATCAGGTAACTTTAGCGTTTATTGTCCTGATCTCTATTTTTCCGAAGCGGATATCGCCGGGACGGAATCTCCTTCTTGAAAAAAGTGGGGATAACCGGATCCATTGCTTCCGGAAAATCTGTAGTGAGTCGATACTACGAAAGAAAAGGATATCCGGTCGTTTACGAAGACGAGGTGGGACATCAAGCGCTTGCGGATCAACGAATCCTTAAAAAGATCATCTGTTTCTTTGGAAATGGGATTTTAGGCGCTCACGGCGAAATCGACCGGAAAGCATTGGGAAATATTGTTTTCTCTGATCCCGAGGCATTGCGTAGCCTGAACGCTATCGTCCATCCTTGGATGATCTCTCAAACGTTGTCGCGTTTTTCGGCCTTAGAAGAAACACGTTATCCGCTTGTCTTTTTGGAAGCGGCGATTCTGTACGAAATGAGTTTAGACCGGCACGTCGATTCGGTTGTTTTCGTCGACGCGACTCAAAAAACCCGAATCCGACGCCTCATGACCTCTCGCGGTTATGACTTGGCTGAAGCGCAAAAGCGCGTGAAAGCGCAACGTATCGGACAATACAAAAAGAAAAGCGATTTCGTTATTCGTAATGAAGGCACGCTTGAATCACTATACCAACGATGCGACCGCCTCTTGAACGTTTTATTGGCAAACGGGTGAAAACCCGTTTGCCTCACGGTTTCATGACTTCGGCTTCGCCGATGATCACCTTTTCTCCACTTTCGCTGATGACATCTGTTCTCAAGATCAGCCGCTTTTTTTCGTCATTCTTTTCTGTCACTTCCACCTCGACGGTCACCTTATCCCCGATAAAGACCGGCCGTCTGAAACGAACCTTTTGCGACACATAGATCGTCCCGTCACCCGGAAAATCGCGCCCAAGAACCTTCGAAATAAAGGATGCCACGAGCATCCCATGGGCGATTCGCCTACCAAACTGCGTTGTTCTGGCGAATTCCTCGTCGAGGTGGACGGGGTTCATATCCCCGGTCAGTTCCGCGAAAGCTTTTACGCGTTCTTCCGAAACGAGGAATTCTTGCCGGTTAATCATTCCGATACCGATATCCGAAAAATCCATAATCTACCCCCTAGCCGATCGAACCGTTTGTTCGATAATCCCCTTTATACTAACGGACGCGTTGATAAATGTCAAGGGGGGAGCGAATTTCGACTATACCGAGCTGTTCTTGCCCGTTGTCGGACTATCCTCCCCCAAAAGGCGCGTTCACTGATAGCAGACATGTTTGTTTTTTGTTAACTGTTTCAGGTATAATCCTTCTATTACCGTCGAATAGGGAGTGATTGAAATGAAAAAAGCGAGTTGGTTGGGGATTCTTTTTGTCGTATTCATACTCTTCTTTTCTGCTTGCGCCTACATCGATATCCGGCCGATGATTGACGCCGGGTTCACTTATCTCAACTCGGGAGATTTGGGAACTGCGGAAACATGCTTTCGGGAAGCGCTCAGAAGGAATTACTCACAACCGCAAGCCAATCTCGGACTTTCTCTGATCGCTCTTTTTCGCGGGAATGCGCAGCTATCTTCTTACTTGTCGCGCCTACTTCCAACCGGCGTCACGCCTTCGATCTCTGGTTTTTTAAGCGAGAAAGAGGCTCGAAAAGCTCAGGCGCAAAAAAAACTGCTCTCGTTAATCCTGAAAGCGCGAGCGAATCGCGCAAGCAGAGACAGTATCGATCTTTCCCTAATGAGAGAGCAGATTCAAGAGGGGCAAAGCGAAATCGCCGAGATCGTCGCTCTCCTGGAGGAAGGAAAAATGTGTCTGGAACGAGCGATGACGTCTGCCGAGCCCGTCAGCATCCTTCCCAATCATTTCGATTGGAATCAAAACGGTATTCTGGAACCGGATACTCCCCTGCAATTCTCACGGTTGGGAGACGGTACGCCGGTTTGGAGAATCGTCGGGGAGGTTTTGCGCGCTTACAGGGAAGTTACCCCTGAAGAAAGCACGGCAAGATTTTTCAACCCCGGGACGGGGGACGCCTGGTTCGATAAAGAACTGATCGATCTGATCCTTTCGGGAGAAGCCGCAGAATTGGATTTATCCACATGGGAACCCGTCTTTGACGATTTTGACATTCTAACGATCGGCCAAGAGGAAATGCGCTGGTTATACCTGTTGGTTACAGCCGAACTGAGCATTTTGGAGCCGTTCGTTATCTATCAACTTGACTTCGGGAACGCCTTGCAAGATTTTTTGAATACGGTCGTCGAGATTATCGATGAGGAAGGGATGGAAGAAGCGCTCGCCTTTGTCGTTCATTTCCTCGACACGGATCACGATGGAAAGATTTCCGCTCTCGAATGGCGGTCGCTGTTCGATGAAGGGTTTTTATCTTTCAGACCGGAAGATCAAAACGGAGGCGCGCACGCCATCGAAAGCTGGAAGAGCGCGATCGTCGGTTTTTGTGAAACAATGGTTTGGATGATAGAAAACAGGGAATTGCCCTTCATCGATGCGTTGGGGAACTCCGGACGATTTAACTTGGGCACGTCTCGCGAAGACATCCCTATCTCAGAAAGACTGGTGGCGATACTTCAGGAAGTAATCGCGTACGTCACAGATCCCACGAAAGCTTTAGAGCTTTTCGCGATCGGTGGTCAAAGCCATATGCGATTACGCTTGGGTGAAGCCCTGGAGCGTAGAGGCATCGATAGTCGTTTTATCGAAGAGCTTCGCGTTTTGATCTATCCGGGAGTGTTTTTCGCCCAACCGGAAGTCTTTTGTGACTTGAAAGAGTTTTTTCCGGAACTGTATTACCAATGGGTCGACCCGACGTTTCCGATGCCGGAGCTAATCTTGTTCGAAGACCCGACCTTCGGTGGATTTTTACAAGCCGACATAAACGGGCATCCCTGGAATGGAATTTTCTATCGGATTTATTTGCTGATGCAGCGTCGTTAGGGTGATGAAGGGGAGCGATCCCCTTTTTTTTGAGGTGAAGCCATTAAGAATAAACCCGAAAAAACCAATGCGATCCGCTTTCTTGAAAAACACCGTATCGCATTCGAAACAAGAGTCTACACGGTAGATGAATCGGATCTCAGCGCGAGATCGGTAGCCCAAAAACTGGGAATCCGCGTCGAGCAAACCGTTAAAACGATCGTTTTAAAAGGAAATCGATCGGGCGTTTTTGTATGCCTGCTGCAAGGTCATCGTGAGGTGGACTTTAAACGCTTGGTCACGTTCCTTCCGGATACGATGGTCGATACCGTCGATCCGGAACGTTTACTCTCGCTGACGGGCTATATTCGGGGAGGGGTTTCCCCTTTCGGGATGATCAAAACCTTTCCATTTTTTTTGGATCGTCTCGTCTTGAGAGAAGAATGGATCAGTTGCAGCGCCGGCAAGAGAGGCCTTCAAATCTGGATGCTCAGCGCCGACCTATCCACGCTAACCGGAGCGGCGATCCTCGATTTTTCTAAACCTTAGGAATCTTACATCAGAGGGCGATCGTTCCATCCCTTGAACGCGTTGCGCCTCTTCTCATACCACGCTTTTGGGTAGAAGAAAACGCTCACCGTCCGAATACCTAAACCATCGAAAAATTGGTGGCGCTTGTTTTCTACCGTCACGATATGGGGCGTTTTCTGTCCGAATGCCCTGACTTCTTCGATTTTCGGGAGATAGAAGATTTGTTCGGAGATTCCGTTCCGGTACTTCCATGTCGCCCCCGCGTCCAAGGCATAAGCGCCCTCTTTCCGGAGATAGGTCAATCCTGCTTTGGGATTCGCGACCGCGTAAAGAGAGGCGAAAAAACCGAAACGGGTTGTCCGGGCCATCTCAGAAAGGGCGGCCAGCGGATTTGGGACGAGTGGCAAGAGACTTTCGGAAAACCCTAAGTCGAAAGCGTGATCAGCATAAGGCAGACTTCGCACATCCCCTAAATCGAACTTTACGCGGGGCTCTGGTTCTGAGGTTTCGAATAAATCCTTCGCTTTTGCTATTAGGAAGCGACTCGCATCGATACCTTGATAATGCACGGTTCCCTTTGCCAAAATTTCTTTTAAGAAAGAATAGTTCGCACCGCATCCGCAACCCCAATCTATAACGGACATCGGACGATAGTGGGTGATCCCATCCATCACGGCGGCTAGCTGCTCCCGCCGATAAACTCGGTACTTTGGGGGAGCCGTCTGGTCATAGCGTACGTCGAATTGGATAGAAACCGGTTGGGTTTCATAACTTTTATCGCTTTTGGTGGGTTCGAGGAGGCGGTAAATCCGAAAAAGATCGCCTTTACGATACGGAATCCATTCATTCAACAACCCTTTTTTTCCGTAATACCGATGAAGCTGCTCAAAAGGGATCGGATCTGCGATGACACGAATGGGTGCCGATTCGGGTTCTTCGAGATTTTTTACGAGTCGCTGTACTTCCGAAATAGCGGCGCGATCCGTAAAAAAAAGGGTTAACGAACTGTCGTCCCCTTTTCTAAACCAGTAATGGTGATCGGCGCAAATCAGACGAGTTGTTTCTAAACCGGCAACCGTAACATTGAGAAAGAAGTTCATAAACGTGCCTAAAGAATGATTCCTTCCGGTTCCAAAGCCATACCGGATAAGATGATCCGGATGATCCGTTCCAGCGTGATGTTCTCTTCTAAAGCGCCCATACCCATCATTTGCGCCAGCAGTTTAGCGGTCGCTTTTGTCGAAATATCGGCGGGTAACGCTTTTTTTTCTTTTCCCTCTTCGATCAACTCTTCGATTTTATTTAGGAAACGATTGTACCTGACACGCAACCGCCCCCACTCACCATCGTCTTGCGGACCGTCCATGATACGCACCCGATCGATTTCTATCAATTTCATCACTTCTCGACGGCTCATCACAAAATCGATGTAAGACCGGAAAAGTTTTTTCAGTTTCCGTATATAGATGCTTTCGTTCGACAGTTCTTTGAACAGCGTATTTTCAAGTTCGTCGATCGATTCGTTCCAGGCTTCTAAAAACAGCACTTCTTTTGAAGGGTAGTAGTAAAAGATAAGCGCCTTTCTGACACCGGCTTTCTCCGCGATATCTTCCATCGTCGAGGCTTCGTACCCTTTGCCCGCAAATACCGCTTTAGCTGCCTTCAATATGTCACGTTTGGTATCTCTCTTGGTCAAAACCATCCCTCCAATGCGAACCCATGGGCCTTCCTCTTATTCTATCACGTTTTGGGAAGAAGTCGTTTGACCGTTCGGTAAATTCTCTGTAAGAACATTCCGTATTCTGAACTAATTTGTTTGGTCAAGCGCTTATGTGATTTATGCTATAATCTCCAGAGGTCCCGTGTATGTTATTCTCTACGGGGGGGTATTCGTTTGGAACTCTGGCAAAACACCGTCGAGTCGTTGATTCGTGGGGTTCGAGACAATCATTGGACTCCTTTTGATATCGTTAAAGCCTTCTATGAGCGAACGCGAATCCTTGATCAGAAGATTCGGGCGTTTATCCGCGTGCCGAATTTTTCACAGGTCTCCATTCCTGATCCCGACGCGGTTCTGCCCTTGCCCTATGCTGTAAAAGACAATATCATGGTTAAGGGGTATCAAACGACCTGCGGGTCCCGTTTGCTATGGAATTATAAAGCCGTTTACGACGCGACGGTTATCAAACGGTTGAAAGCGAACGGGGCGGTTTTCTTTGGGAAAACTAATTTGGATGAATTTGCGATGGGTTCATCGACAAAATACTCAGCGTTCTTTACGACGAAAAACCCCTGGGATCTTTCCCGTATTCCGGGCGGCAGCAGTGGTGGTTCCGCAGCGGCCGTAGCAGCGGGTTTTGTTCCTTTCGCCCTTGGGTCCGATACGGGCGGATCTAACCGGTTACCCGCCTCCCATTGCGGCATCGTCGGTTACAAACCCAGTTACGGATTAGTTTCGCGATACGGGTTAGTGGCTTTCGGCTCTTCTCTCGATCAAATTGGACCATTATGCCGTTCTGTGCGGGACGCTGCCTATATCGGAAATATACTCATCGGCAGAGATAAGAAGGACGCTACAACGGTGGACTACCCGACGGATCTCATGGCGCGTATCGAAAACCCGATTGCGGGGTTGCGCTGCGCCGTGATTAAACAATCCGTTTCAGAAGAGATTGACCCCCATATTCGATTCGCTTTCTGGGAGGCGGTAAAGGTTCTGCGGAACAATCGCTGTATCGTAGAAGAGATCGATTTTCCGGAAGAGCGGTATGCAATTGCGGTATACTACATCCTGTCTCCCGGGGAAGCTTCCTCTAATCTTGCCCGATTTGATGGCGTGCGTTACGGTATGAGGATTCCGGATGCTTCTTTAATGGAAATGATGACGGAAACCCGTAACTATGGCTTTGGAGAAGAGGTGAAGCGGCGAATTCTACTAGGCACTTTCGTTCTGAGCGACGCCCGATACGGCGCCTACTACCAAAAAGCGCTGAAAGTCAGGCGCTTAATCGCCGTCAAAGTCCAAAAGATATTCAGAGATTACGATGTGCTTTTGTCCCCAACAGCGCTTTACCCGCCTTTTCCGATAGAAGAGAACACGGATCCGTTGTCTTTTTACCTAACCGATAAGAACACTGTGTTGGCCAATCTCGTCGGGTTGCCGGCTTTATCAATGCCAATGGGCTTTGCAAAGGGAATGCCGTGCGGGTTGCACCTTCAGTGCCGGCCTTTCTCGGATTCCCTTCTCCTCAATATCGCCCGCGGCTATGAAAAGAGCGCGGGGTTATACGAAGACGAACATTATCCTTTCGCACAACCGGAGGCCCGCTGATGTCTATCAAACCTCAGATCGGTTTGGAGATCCACGCGCAACTTCTCACGAACACAAAAGCTTTCTGCGGTTGTTCGTCGGAGTCTTTTGAAACACCTCCGAACACCCATATCTGCGAAGTTTGTACGGGCCAGCCCGGAGCATTGCCCACCCTCAACGGCGTTATCGTTGCGTTTGCGGTGAAGGCGGCGCTCGCACTAAATTGTCAAATTAATGAAAGAAGCGTTTTTGATCGAAAAAATTACTTTTATCCCGATCTTTCGAAAGGCTTTCAGATCACACAATACTTTCACCCCATCGCGGAAAACGGCAGTCTGTTAATCCACACAGACGGGCGTAAAAAGAGAGTACGTATCCGAAGGGTCCATATCGAAGAGGACGCCGGAAAACTCATTCATCATTCCACCGCTCTTCCCGGCGGTACTTATGTAGATTACAATCGCTGTGGTATCGCCTTGCTTGAAGTTGTAACCGAACCCGATCTGGATACTTCTCAAGAGGCCCATGCCTTTATGGAGACTTTGAGGAATACCTTCCGAACACTCGGCATTTGTAGCGGCGATATGGAAAAAGGCGCGCTGCGGTGTGACGCCAACATCTCGGTGCGTGATACCGAGCGCGGGACATCGACCGCTCGGATCGAGATCAAGAACGTCAACTCTTTCAAATTCGTTCAAAAAGCCTTGGAATACGAGTTTGAGCGGCTGAAAACGGCGCTTATGTCCGGAGAAAAAACAGTGTCAGAAACGCGGGGGTGGGATCAGGTATCCCGTTCAACCGTTTCCCTTAGAAATAAAGAAGACGATAACGATTACCGTTACTTTCCCGAGCCGGATTTACCGGATATCGTTTTAGAGAGAACATGGATCGAACGGATCCGGTCGGAACTTCCCGAGCTGCCTGTCGATAAGCAAGACCGGTTAATGGAGCAGTATGGTCTGACCTTCTCCGAATCAAAGACCTATCTCGATGAACCCGAACTGGAAACGTTCTTCGTAGAGGCTGTGGGGCAAGGCCTTCCAGTAAAGTCAGTAAACAATTGGTTATTGGGAGAGATACAGAAAATTCTCAAGGAGCGCGGAGTCACGATCGATCAGACCGCTTTGACCGTATCGCGGTTGGCCGAAATAATCGAATGGGTTTCGACTGGAAAAACGACAAACCATATCGTAAAAACGCTGATGCCGGATCTGCTGGATAAAGGTGTTGCCCTGTCCCAGATCCTCTCAGAAAGAGGGATTTCTCAGATCAATGACCGCGCCTACGTCACCGAGATTTCCTCAAGAGTGGTGAGACGCAATCCCGAACAAGCCGAAGCCTATCTGTTTGGGAAAACCGGATTGTTAAAATACTTCATCGGTCTCGTGATGAAGGAAACGAAGGGACAGTGCGATCCGTATCTGGTTCAAGAGATTTTAAAAGAGTTGCTGGAAGGGAAGAATGATGATGGATAACGATACGAACTTTTGGAATCAACAACACGCCTCTTCTGAAGAAAAACCGACGATTGCAGAAGAGTCGGACATCTTGCGGATCGAGCAGAAGATCGACCGTCTTCAATGCTTTCTAAACGATAATTATCGAGAATTGGAAGAAACTCTGAAAAAACAAAAAAGCTATTTCAACGTTATGGAGATAATGTTTTACGTTCTGCTGGGAATCAGCTTGGCGCAGTTCATTTTCCTCCTGATCCGTTAAAAGGCTTCAACGATGATCTTTTCCGTTAACCTCCATATGGAATGTTTTTCCAAAGAGTATCCTTCGATACTGAAACAGATCCTGACACAAGGGCATTTTCCTCTTCTGTTGTCGAAATCCTTTTGGAAAGATGTTCAAGTCGCTCTATCCTGCGAAAAGAACGCCGTTTCGATCACATGCCGCTTTTTTGATCGGAAAGAAGTGGTCGCAACCGCCATCATAAAAGATCAAGCCATACGATTAACTTGCAGTTGCGGCTATGAAATGGAAGGAAGCAAACTCTGCCCCCATCTTCTCTTTATTCTGGAGGAATGTAAAAGACGGTCGCTCGCCATCGAACGACTCTATCTGGAACAAAAACGGATACAACAGTTCGAAGCTGGTTATCGCACTTACTTGGGAAAGAAAGAAACGCTGAATCAGCTCTTAAGCTTCTTCGAACCAGAAAAACCGGGTCTTGAGGCGCCGATGGACAAGATAGAGGCCGCGGATTACGCCTTGATCTTGCATCCAAGGGAAAATGGCTTGTTCGCGAAAGTCGCTCTGCGACAAAAAGGAACCCAGGGCAAACTCGTTAAAACAGGCCAAAAGCTAATTGGGTTCCAGCGGATGTATAAAAAAGACCATCCGTTTTTCTTGCGTGCGCTGTCGTGTCTGGACTATATTCCGATCAACCTCAATCCTTTTCACGACGAAACAACCTATGAAGTAACGGATTTCCAGAAATTCGTAGAAACGTTCCGAAGTGACGCGCACGTCTATTGGGATGCGAAAAATCTCCCCGTCACGTTCGGACCGCCGCTTACCCTTCATTTAAGGTTAGTTGCCTCGCTTTCAAGCGCGCATCCTAAACAACTTCTGGATCTGCGGTTGATCAACGAGGAAAACCGGATTGACCATTCATTGGAAGAAACCAGGATTCAGGTCTTCAGAGGGTCTTTCTATGCCTATTACGGAAAAAACGGGGAGACTGCGGCCATCATTGGAAACACCGTTTATCCTGTTTCAAGTCCTATAGACGCGGAAACGGCTTTGCGTTTGCGGCCGTTATTGAACAAAATAGATTGGTCGCGGGAAAAACAGGAAATCAAGGAATCTCTCCGCAACCAACTGTTTTTCCCCCTTCTTGCCTATCAGGTGTCAATCGCGCCCGAACTGCTTGGCCAAGCGGTTTCGTATTCGGCGGAAAAACCGAAAGCGTTATGGAAGATACAAAGCTACCATTGGAACTATCGATTCCAACTGTTCTTCATCTACGGAGGACATCGTCTGTCTGTCGCATCTCCCGAAAGCTTTATCCTATCGGAGAAAACGGGGGAGCTCTTCCGCAGAGACCTGGATTACGAGAGAAAACACTCCCGGATTGTCCGCTCTCTATTGGACCGGGAAGCTTGTTTTGATCAAGAGAGCCTTTTGTATGACCTTCATCTAGAAAGCGTTTTGCGTCTGATCAACGAGGTGTTTCCGCAGTATGAAACCGAGGTGATTTTAGAATGCGATGAACGCTTATTTTCCCGCGGTGAAATCCGACCTCTGGTCAAAACCCGTTTTACATACACAGCCGATTGGCTCGACCTCGAATTGAATGGAGAATGGAACGGACAGCCTATTGCGACGGAAGATCTGGACCGTCTCCTCGCCAACGGCTCCAGGTATATACAGATTAACGGGGAATACTTCTCGATAGATCGTAAAGAGCTTGAGAAACTCGAGAAACTAAGAATCCGGTTAGGCCGATTGAAAGAACGTCAACGCTTTCCGAAAGCGGATTTCGAGATGGTGCAAACGATTCGGGAGACGACCGAAGCTTCCTTTGACGAGAAAACCGAAAGGTTTTTATCCCGAGTCGATCGATTCACCCAGATACAGGACTACGAACTGCCTCCGGATTTTGGAGGCTATCTACGCCCTTATCAGATCGCGGGATACAACTGGTTAAGATTCCTGGAAGAATATCGGCTTTCCGGAGTATTGGCCGATGATATGGGATTGGGGAAAACCGTGCAGACGCTCGCGCTATTGCTCGATTTTAAACGGCGTTACGGACGGCTTTTTGCGCTTATCGTCGCCCCGAAATCATTGCTGTCGAACTGGGATATGGAAACGAAACGGTTTGCGCCAGGTCTCTCCACTTTGATCTACCACGGATACGGGCGCCAAAAAAACAATGACGTAGAAACCGCGGCCGATATTGTTTTTACGACATACGCCACCTTGCGTAACGATAGCCATCGGTTTATCCATGAAACGTTCGACTATATCATCATCGACGAGGCTCAAAACATCAAGAATAAAAGCACGCAAACTTTTAAGGAATTGTTGAAAATACGGGCGGCTAATCGTCTTGCCTTATCTGGTACGCCGATTGAGAATGGTTTGTCCGACCTGAAAGCCATTTTTGATTTTTTAATGCCCGGATTTTTAGGTTCCGACCGAGCTTTTTTTTCCACCTACGACGAACATACCGAGGAACTGGCGCGGAAGATCGCCCCGCTGGTTTTACGGCGCAAGAAAGAGGACGTCCTGTCCGAGCTTCCGGAAAAAAGTATTGAAAACGTGTATGTCGATATGACAAAAAATCAAACCGCGTTGTACGAAAAATACTTCCAAGCGGCACGAGCTGAAGCTTTAGCGGTGATGAACGATCCTTCACGTTTTCAGCGAAACCGTCTGGAAATTTTAACGATTTTGTTGCGTTTGCGTCAGATATGTTGCCATCCGCATCTCGTGGTAGATGATTTAACCGGAGAAGAACTGTCGGGAAAGCTGGAGCTGTTGAAGGAATTGATCCGGGACATCTGTTCGGAGAACCATAAGGTATTGGTTTTTTCTCAATTTTCAAAGATGCTGGAAATCATTAAGAACGAGCTCCACGATTACGGAAACAAACTCCTGATGATGACCGGAAAAACGCAGAATCGTCAGGAGATCGTCAACACCTTTAAAAATAACGCCGAAACCCAGATTTTTCTGATGACGCTAAAAGTGGGAGGGGTCGGACTAAACCTCACCGAAGCGGATTATGTCATCATCTTTGACCCTTGGTGGAATCCCGCATCGGAAGCTCAAGCCATTGATCGAACCCATCGCATTGGGCAAACGAAACCGGTATTCGTTTATCGTCTGATCGCGAAAAATTCGATTGAGGAAAAGGTGCTGGAACTGCAAAAACGAAAACAAAGCGTTGCCGACGGCGTTTTAAGGAGCAGCGAACGTAATGCCGGTAATCTCGGAAAAGAAGAATTGACGTACCTGTTCTCTTAAGACGATTGCCTTTTCAGTTTGCTGGAGAACTTATCCAAAATCAGATGATTCAAAAACCCGATAAACGAGCAGAGAAAGATAAATAGCATCCGAGAAAGAGCGGAATTTTCTGTCGAAGCGTTTTCGAACAAATACCAATAGGCGGCAACGAGGACTACGGAATACACAAACCCGAACAGAACCGTATGGACCGGCCCCCGGTGTACTGGAAGCAGCTTGAAGCTCGCGAAAGAAATGAGTCCGCCTCCCGCAAGCGACACGAATAAAAACACTTCCTCGATGACTGGATCGAAGGTTGGGGGCAAGTGATAATAGAAATTCACGAATAACGTCCGAAAGATCACCAATGTCAGGAGGATCCAGAAAAATAAAAAGAATAGGCGATTGGCGTACGCTTGTTTGTGGTCGATGTCCGGCGCTTCTGAAGATAGAATGTACAGGATAAACCCCGTCGAAACCAGTTCCCAGGTTAACGGCGTCCCTCCCATAAATGAAAGGAGGCCTTTATAGAGAAGCGTGACCAATGGAAAGGTCCATATTGCCGAAGAAATGTGCTTTCGGTAACCCGGCACCCCTAATCCCCCGGCGCAAAGAGTGCGGCGTAAAACTGGTCATATAGAACGGCGATACGTCCATCGTCTATATCGAAAGCCCTTAGGGGTTCTTCAAGACGGTAAAAAATATCTGAACCACGCTGGAATCCGGTTTTCGTAAGGACGATACGATCGGATTCGAAAGCCGTATCGTCTTCATAATGACACGATCTCGTTTCGAAAGAATAGGATAGGGTCGAATCCGGAGAGAAATAGACACGGAGCAAGTTTGGCGTCGCGGTCATATGGTCGATCTCCTTTAACACGCCGAACCGATATTGCAGGACCTCGTAATATCCGCGCTGAGGCTCCAACAGAAGAAAGTTGCCATAAATATCTAAAAGAGCCAACCACCGATTGTAGCGATACGTCCAGTAAGGGATGTATCCAACGGCTCTTTGCCACAGGGTTTTATTGGTTAGCGCATTCATAGCCGTGAGCGTGCCTGCCGCATCGAAGATCCAAATCTCATCCTCCAACAGTTCCACGTGCGCGATGGGAAAAGACGCTTGAAAAAAAGGACGATCATCCAGATAAACCGTTCGGTAAGAATGGGAAAAACGCCCCATAGCCCCTACAATCCGGTCTTCCAAGTAAAACGGTTCCCCTTGGTTCGCGGGCAATGGCATAAACACCGACTTCTCCGATTCAACGAGGATCACCCATCCCTGGTTGATATAGATGTCCTGGCAGGGTTGATCCAATTGTTGGCGTAGAAAGACCGCTCCGGGTATCGGAGTCATCATGAAGGTTTTTTCAACGCGCTTTCCGGGTAAAACCTCGACGGTTTCTTCGATCGGCTCAAATGCTTCCCGTTGAATCCGGAGGATGTAGGGACCCAAGGGCAGGGTCTGCGTTATCCGGGTCGCGCTTTGGGTCGCGAATACCGTTTCCTCTTCCCGATAAAGCGCGATGTTTGCCGGGAGATCGAGTTCAATCGATAGGATACCGCTGGGTTCATCGATTTCCAGGAACTGGTGGGTTGTCTCAGAAAGATAGAAAAACCGTTCCTCTCCGGCGACCTCCAAACGATGTACACCTTGCGGCAGGAGGATTGAGAAAGGGGTTTCGTACTCTAATCCGTCCACTCGGACCAAGACGCCGGCGGGATGTGTTTCCAACGAATAAGTGAAGGAAGCATCTTCGAGGTCGATCGCTTGCACCGGAACGCGATCGATTGTTACTTGTAACACGCTTGCTTCAGTTGCTTTTTGGGATGAGGTTGCTTTCAAACGGACGTTTCGATCGGCAAATTTCCAAATAGAAAACCCTTGCCCTTCCAAAAGCAAAACGCCCGTCGGTTCCAGAAACCGATCGGCTAACATGTAAGGGTGACGGTTTTTGAATAGGACGAGATAGGGAAAAGTTGCGCCTCCTTTGCCTTCCTCCTTCTCCGTTATACCGTAATGAAGGGTCAAGAACCCAAGAAGGGACTCCCGTAGTGTTTCATTTTTCCTGACAACGGCATCCCGGTTCGTCGTCCGCTTCCCTTGGAAAGAAAAGTCCCAGTAGAGAAAATCATCCCTGAGCGTTTGAATCTTGCCGACAAACAGATCCCCCTGAGGCGCTATCACGTATCCGGCTTCTTTGAAAACGCTTTCGACGAGGGTTTCATATCCTGTCTGCGAATCCCAAGCGAAAAAAATCCTCGGCGCTTCCTGCCATTCTTTTTCGACTGTATATCGTGTCCCGTAACACAGAATTGAGAAAGGCTCCATTTCCATCTCCGGATACAGGGCCTTCGCCTCTTCGACCGAGAGGGTGCGAACGCCGAAAACGAGCGCGGATAGCGTGAGGAAGAATAATAGTATAAGACGTTTCATTCAAGCCTCCTGTTGAAAAAACCCGGGTGGAGCAACACGCGGTTGCATCGACCCGGGTTCGTTTAGGATCTAAAGAATGGGGGTGCTGATTACTTGATGACCGCGATCATCCGGCTGTTCGCGTTTTCATCGGTTCCGATTTCGAGGAACATTCCGGAGGGATAGGCAACCCCAAGAATTTTCGTTAAAATGGTTCCGATGTCGACAAACAGCATCGCGTTACCTTTTTTAAAGGAATATTTATTGGAGAGTTCAGAGAACATGGCATTCTTCGACAACACGGGTAAGGTGTTGACCTTACTTAGTTGGTCGGCTTTCATGGAAGATATGATGAGTTCGTTCTCGCCGAGGTAAAGATTCAGGTCAAGCTCATCGCCTTTCTCAATTGCCATGATCTCGCTTTCCGAATACCCGTTCTTTTCAACGAAGGCGATCTCTCCGGTAGAAACCATCCAATTCTTCACGTCGGCCATCTTATCCATATCAACGTTAAGGAACAGATCAATCAAGGGATTAAGGCTTTCATCGAGCGAGATGTCCATTCCAAACTTGACTTTTCCTTTAAAGCCTTTGATCAATTGGAATACCTTTTCCACTTCCGCTTTTTCGGACGCGGGCATCTCTTCTTTCGCGATCAATTGGTTTACGATATCGTTGAATACTGGTTCTACGTCTTTCCAGACCTCTTCTATTTTGTTGACGACCATCATACCCATCACGGCGCCTGGAATAGAAGTGTTTTTGTATAGAGCCTCTAAATCCGCGTTTGATTCGATGATGAACGCTTTCATCTCGTTGTCGGTATAGTTATATATATTGTTGTTTCGTAATTCTAAGGCCTCTCCCACACGCAATGTTACCATGGAGTAATCCATCTCTGCGCCTTCAAGCATCTCTTCGGGTAATGTAATCCCGATACCAGACTCCACCATATCGAATACCCCTTCGGTATCCACTTGGTTTTTCGAATACATTACCATCCAGTTCCCGGCTTCGTACTCCTTGCGGAAATGCGGGTTATTGAGGATATTGTTCGCTTTCGCCGCTTTGGCGATGGAGATAGCCTGTTCATTCATCGCCAACAGGATGTGTCCGTCGGCTTTCTCTAAAACCATGCCGGAGTATTCGTCTATCCCCCATGCCATTTGCATTCCCAGCACTTTGTTCCAGGTATTGATCACGAGGTCCGGATCCGCCGTCGGCTTTATGATGAATGCGAGCGTCATATTCTGCACTTGACCCATAACCTCAGGAAGCATCTCAGTTGGATCCGAGCCCATGCCCAGCATACCCACTAACGCCGAAAAATCGACATCTCCCTGCGCAAAGAGGGCGACATCGCCTCCGAGAAGTCCCCAAAAGTTCTCGGGCTTAAAATCGGGATCGGTATATTTCATGCTCTCGAATTGCTGGGCGACCATGCTCTCCAAGCCCATATCTCTGAGCAAGAATCCAAATATTCCGACGTTTTTAAGTTGCTCATAATGCGCGGCGTTATCTCGCATTACCATTGCAAAAGAAGCGTCCGCCGGGACATAATCCACTATCGCGGAAAAAGCGCTCATGGCCAACAAGACCAACAATAGGACCGACACTAACGTTTTTTTCATACTCGCACCTCCGAAGGTTTGGTTTTTTTTGTAAGTGAAATGAATATTTCTTCCAATGTTGGATCTTTCGTATGAAAATATGAGACCTTAGAAAACTTGGACTGTATCACGCGTATCTTGTCTTCCAGATTTTCTAAAGAGTCTATTTCAAAGACGAAAAAATCCGCGCCTTTGATTTCCTTGAGACGGATCGATTCCGGGAACGCGCCAATAGTCGGCACGCTATCGCTTAAAGTACCTTTAACTTCGATCTGAAGCGTCTTCTGATTCTTTAGGAATGCCTCTTTCAACGTATGCGTATCTTCGTGAGAAAAGACTTTCCCGCGATTGAGGATGATCACTTTATTGATAAAATCGTCGACCGAATCCAAAAAATGGGTGGTCAGCAGGATCGTCTTCCCTTTCTGGACCATTCGATCAAGATAGGTCTTGACGATCGAACGCGAAACCGGATCGAGTCCATTGAAGGGCTCGTCCAGAACCAGCAGTTTCGGATCGTGAATCAGCCCGCGACAGATATTCACTTTTTGAATCATCCCGGTGGAAAACTTCCGTAATGTCTTATACCGCCATTCCCAGAGGTCAAAAGCCTCGAGAAGTTCTTCGATCGCTTGCTCGGCGTCGTGTTTTTTGATCCCGTAAAAATTCGAGAATAAAACCAGATTTTCCCAAGCTGTCAGGTGCGGGTACAAGATCGGTTGCGCTGGCACGTACCCGATGATCTCTCGTATCTTCTTCGGGTGTTCGGATAAATGATACCCATCGATACAGACCTCGCCGGAAGTCGGTTTTAACAGCGTGACAAGAATCTTCGCAAGGGTGGACTTACCGGCTCCGTTGGGGCCTAACAACCCCACCAGCTCTTGTTCCCCGATAGACAAGGAAATATCGTCTATAGCCTTGACTTCTCCGAATTGTTTCGTTAGGCCAGCGACTTCGACGAACGCCTTGCCGGTTGTGGCTTTCATTACATTTTCGTTTTTTTCAAACGATCCAGATCGTTCAATAATCCTGGCGTCGCGATTTGGATACGGCCTTTATCCTGTTTAGGAGAATCCTTCGCCATCTGTTTCAACATATGCTGGATACGTTCCAAGTCTTCTTTTATCGATAAAATATCGCATTGGAACCACTTGACGATCTCTTTGGTGAAAAGATCGATCTCTTCCTCATTGATTTTTTCTTCCGGGTTCAGGCTCTTCATTACGTGAAACTGTTTTTTCACTGCGTTTTTAATTTTCTCTTCGTTAACCATTCCGGAGTCCATCAAAACGGTACCCACAACATTTTGCTTGAGCCGCAAATCCTCTACGGCTGCCGAGATAGATTCCACTTGAGAGACGAGAATGTTCAACAATTTATCGATCGATATTTCCAATGGTCTTTCCTCCCTTTCTTACCGGTATCATTCGCCCTATTGTATCATAAAGTATCTGCCCTAATAACGCGGGTCGAGGACATCCCTCAAGCCATCTCCGACAATGTTGATGCTCAACACGATAAGGGCGATGAACAATCCCGGAAACAGCGCGATCCAGGGGGCGGACAACAGAAAGTTGCTCCCTTGACCAACCATGCCGCCAAGCGTCGGCGTTGGAGGCGGTACCCCCAATCCTAAAAAACTCAATGAGGCCTCTGACAACACGGCCGTCGAAAAGTTAGTCGTAAAACTGACGATTAAAATCGAAGTCAGGTTCGGCAGAACTTCTTTCGCCATGATGCTGAAATCGCCTTTACCTAGTGCTTTGGCCGCTTTGATATATAAAAATTCTTTGATCGAAATCGTCGAACTCCGAACGGTTCGCGTGAAGATTGGGGTATAAACGATGCCTAAGGCAATGATCAGGTTTTTTTGGCTGGCTCCGAAAAGGGCGATAATGAACAAGGCCAAGATAATGGTGGGAAAGGCGAACATCGCGTCCATTAACCGCATCACGATTTGGTCTGCCCATCGTCCGTAATAACCCGAAACAATGCCTAAGCCCGTTCCGAAGACGCAGGCAAAAACGATGGACAAGAAAGCGATAAAGAGCGTCTCGCGTACCCCATGAACGACGCGCGAATAAATATCACGGCCGAATTGGTCGGTTCCGAAAACGTGAGAGCCGGACGGGGAAATCATTCGAACGGCGCTATTCATCCGATTGGGTTCGAACTGAGTGAAGATCTGCGGAAAAACCGCCATCGTCAGAAAGACGGTGAAGACTACCAAACTTACTATGTTCAGAGGATTTCTCGCGAATTTCCTCCATAATCTTTTCCACTCCATTTTGTTCTCCTGATTTACTTGAGGTTGATACGCGGATCGATGAGCGTGTACAGAATATCGACAAGAATGTTCATCAACACGATAAAAACGCCAATGAAGAGCACGATACCCTGAATTACGGGGTAGTCCCTCTGGTTAACCGATTGCAGCAATAAACGCCCTAAACCGGGTAAAGCGAACATGTTTTCCATCAGGATCGTCCCGCCCATAAGATAACCAAACTGAATGCCTGCGGTTGTGATGACCGGTATCAAGGCATTTTTGAGAGCATGGCGATAGATCACTTTCGATTTTGCGACCCCTTTGGCTTTCGCTACTTTTACATATTCCTGCGACAGGACGTCCAGCATCGAACTGCGGGTCATCCGCATTATTTGGGCCGCTAACATCAATCCGAGCGTGACCGAAGGAATGAGGAGTATCTGCAGATTTTTCCCCATATCTGTTTGGAGCGATACAAACCCGAAAAGGGTATAGTCTTGAAATAGGCCGGAGACGGCGACGATCAATATCGCTCCGATCCAAAAAGCGGGTGCGGAAAGGCCAACCAATCCAAAAATTCGCACGACGTAATCGCCAAAACGGTTTCGCTTGACAGCGGACGTGATACCCAAAGGAATTCCGAATACCAAACTGAAAAAAAGCGCTAGAAAGGCCAACTCAAAGGTGACCGGCAACTTTTCCACTATCAGAGCGGAGACTTTCTGCCCCGTTCTTAGAGAGGTTCCGAAATCGAAGGTGATCAAGTTTTTCAACCAAATCCCGTATTGCGCGACAAAGGGTTGATCCAAACCATACTGCTGATAGAGTTCGGTCAGCTGCTCATCGGTGAGATAGTTCTGGGTTCCTAACATAATGTCGATATAGTCGCCGGGAACGAGATGGATGGCTAAGAACACAATAAAGGTCAATATGAGAATAGTGGGGATGGCAGAAAGGATTCTTCCGAAAACGTAGCTTGCGATCATTCAGTTTAAGAACCCCCCGCCTCAGCGGGGGGTGCTCCTTCCTATTTATCTAACCAAGTTTTCTTGAGCATGATCAAGCTCTGGTTGCTCATAGGGACAAAGTCTTTTACAGCCAGAGAGGACACATAAAGATTGTTCGGAGAGTAAAGGAACAGGAAGGGATTCTCTTCGACCAGAAGCTTTTGAAGAGACTGATAGATCGTGACACGTTCTTCTAAATCCAAGGCCTGTCTGCCTTTTTCAAGGAGTTCATCGACTTTTGCGTTTTTAAAATTGAATTTATTGGTTGCGCCGTCCGATTTGAAGGTCCGATAAAACTGGATATCAGGTTCCGTGGACCCACCGTTGAGTGATAAAAAGGCTTCGAAGTCTATCTCTCGCCACCGTTTGACGAAAATTCCGAACTCGGCGACGTTGACTTTCATCGTAATGCCGACAAGCGCCAACTGAGCCTGAATGGCTTCTCCGATCTTGTCGAGACTGTATTGGGCAAAGGTCACGGCTTCAAAGGAGAAGCCGTTCGGATAACCGGCCTCTTTCAACAAAGCTTTCGCCTTATCCGGGTTGTAAGTGTATTCGTCAAAAGCTTCCGGCAACAAAGCCCAGGTTTTCAGCGACGGATTCAACGGGCCGGTGACCGTCCCTTCTCCAAAGGCCACCATCTCGACGATCTCTTCTCGGTTGATCGCGTAGCTCAGCGCCCTTCGAACCAGAACATTATCGAAAGGTTTAACGGCGTTGTTGATCCCTAACAGGAGATAGGGGAGAGTCGAAACGCGGTAGATCACGAAGCGCTGCTGTGAGAAGGTGTTTAAGCTCAAAGGTTCCATTATCTGCGCCATGTCGACGTCCCCGTTTCTCAGCGCGGCGCTTCTCGAGATTTCTTCTGGTATAACGACAAAGGTCAGGGTATCCAGGCAAGGAAGCTCAGGAATATAATAATGGTCGTTTTTTTGAAGAGCGATATAGTTACCGGCAGCGTACTCCTTCAAAGTGAAGGGTCCGGTGCCATTTGTTTGCAGTTGCATATTGGCGCCCGATTCGACATATTTCTTACAGACGATTGCGCTATTGACCCCGGCGAAATTTAAAAGCAGGGAGTTGATCATCGGCACTTTCAATACGAAGACGACTGTGTAAGGGTCCGGCGCCGTTATGGACAGCACTTCCGAATAATAGGAAGCGGCAGGAGAGGCGAAGGACGGGTCTCGGATTCGTTGGAAAGTAAAAAGCACGTCTTCTGCCGTGAAAGGGGTTCCGTCGTGGAAGAAGGCATTCTTTCGGAGATGAAAAACGATCTTCGTGGGTTCCGGGACTTCGTAGCTTTCGGCTAATCCCGGTACGATGTCCATCTTTTCGTCGAAACTGAGTAACCCTTCGTATATGTGTTCGAGGATGCGATGAGAACCGAAGGCAGTCGCCAAATTCGGATCGAATCCCGCCGGTTCAACCTGGACAGCGAACTTCAAAGCTCCGCCTGCCTGAGCGCTAAAACTGGTACTGAAAACGACCAATAAGACCAAGAGAAACAAAAGGGTTTTCTTCATTGAACCTTCCTCCTTTGAATTCGTGATTACGAAAAATGCTGCAAAGGTCATTATACCACAAAAACTTGAACCCCGGCGCCACTCCTTTTACCGGATATAAATCAAGCCCGTTTGAGAAAGCGAATCCAAACGGGCTCCGTATTAGTAATCCGAGCTATCGCAAAGACAGTTGCCGAAGCTTCTCTAAAACCGTATCCTTCTAAGGCCAAATACGTGAGGTAAAGGGTTAAAGATACATCAGCGCGGTGTTCACAAGATCGGCGAAGGACTCTTTCAAGCTGGCCCCGCCGACTAATCCTCCGTCAACATCCGCTCGTGCCATAAGGCTCGCAAAGTTGTCAGGTTTGATGCTTCCACCGTACAAAATGGAGATCTGGGCGGCAACTTCCGCACCGTATAGGGCGCGCAATTTTTCACGAATCCAGAAACACGCTTCCTGGGCTTGTTGTGGCGTTGCGACTTTACCGGTGCCGATCGCCCAGACCGGTTCGTAAGCGATCACGACCTTCAACGCCTCCGAAGCGGATAGATCTATTAAACCCTCTGCCACTTGCGTGTTCAAAACCGTTAACGTCTGTCCGTTCTCTCGTTCGTACAAGGTCTCTCCGACGCAGAAGATCGGAGTGAGGTGACAAGCCAGCACGCTTTTCAACTTTTCATTAATAAAGGCGTTGGTCTCTTTAAAGATCGCACGACGTTCGGAGTGGCCAATGATCACGTATCGAACGCCTGAATCGGCGAGCATCCGCGGGGAGATTTCCCCTGTAAACGCCCCTTCATTAACGGGGTAAACGTTCTGAGCCCCTATTGCCAAGTCGGTTCCGACGAGGATATCCCGTACCGTATAAAGATCTACGTAAGGCGGACACAGAACCACTTCAACGGGTTTGGTTTTTTTCGGTAAGACTTGAAGCAACCGGCGAACGAACTGTCCGGCTTCTTCGGGCGTTTTATACATCTTCCAGTTGCCGGCGACGATTATTTTACGGTTTTTTTTTACGCTGATGCTCGCGACTCCCGGCATTTCTTTTCCTTCCAGCATTTCCAGCGAAGCGCCCCCGCCCGTCGAAACGTGCGTTACTTTGTTTTCAAGCCCGAATTTCGCCATCGCTGCCGCGCTGTCTCCGCCTCCGACGACGGTTGTGGCTTCCTTGAGCTCAGTCAGAGCGAGCGCGATCGCGTGTGTGCCTTTCTCGAATTCGGGGATTTCAAAGACACCCATCGGTCCGTTCCAGATGACCGTTTTCGCTTCTTTCAAGGCCTCTTTGAACAAAGCGATTGACTTTTCGCCGATATCGAGGCCCATCCATCCCCCGGGCACACCCGATTCCCGCGTGGCCGTACGAACCGGTTGACCGCTCTCCATCTTTTCGGCTATGAGCGCATCGATCGGCAAGAGAATTTCAACAGATCGTTCTTTCGCTTTTTCGAGGAGTTCTTTCGCCAACGCTATCTTGTCCTCTTCGACGAGGGAGTTGCCCGTTTCATATCCCAGAGCCCTCCAGAAGGTAAACATCATCGCGCCGCCGATCAACAGTTTATCCGCTTTATTCATAAGGGTTTCAATGACTCCGATTTTGTCCGAGACTTTCGCGCCGCCCAAAATGGCGACATAGGGATGATCCGGTTGTTCGACGACTTTCCCCAAGAACTGGATCTCTTTTTCCATCAAAAATCCGCTGTATGACGGCAAAAAATCCGCGACACCGACATTCGAGGCGTGCGCCCGGTGAGCGGTGCCGAAGGCGTCATTGATGAGCAAATCTCCGTAAGAAGCCAATTGTTGGGATAGGTTTTTGTCGTTCTTTTCTTCGCCCGGATCGAACCGCGTGTTTTCCAGCAACAAGACTTCCCCATTCTGCAGTTGCCGGATCTTCTTCTCGGACTCTTCTCCAACGAAAACGTTCGAAAATTGGACTGGTTTACCCAGGAGTTCGGAAAGCGCCGAAACGACTGGCAAGAGGCTGTATTTTGGGTCGGGTCCGCCTTTCGGGCGTCCCAAATGGGACATCAGTATCACTCTGCCGCCTTTTTCCATGGCGTACTGTATCGTCGGCAACGCGGCGCGTATTCGGGTATCATCCGTTACCTGATTTGTTTTTTTATCGAGGGGAACATTGAAATCCACGCGCATCAACACGTTTTTCCCGGTGAGTTCCACATCTCGTATCGTTAATGCTTCCATTCTCTCCTCCTTTTAAAAAAGGCACGCCGAAGCGTGCCGATGATCTTGCGTATCCTACATTCCCTTCATCATCAGGCCAACGAGATCGACGACCCGGGTGCTATATCCGTATTCGTTGTCGTACCAGCTGCAAATCTTCAGCAAATTCCCGTCCATCACGGCGGTTAAGGTTGCGTCAAACGCACCGGAACAGGTCGTTCCGATGATATCACCGCTAACGATTAAATCTTCGTTGTAGTCGATAATCCCTTTCAGTTTCCCGGAACACGCCTCTTTCATCACGCGATTAACCTCTTCTTTTGTCGTGGGTTTTTCCAGAACGATCGTCATATCCGTGATTGAACCGTCGCAAACCGGTACTCTCAGAGAGATACCGTCCAGCTTTCCTTTCAACTGGGGTATCACGACACCAATCGCCTTTGCGGCCCCGGTCGTCGTCGGAATCGTGTTTAAAGCTGCCGCTCTCGCTCTTCTGAGGTCTTTGTGCGGAAGATCCAAGATCCGTTGATCGTTCGTATAGGCATGTACCGTTGTCAATAATCCCTTTTGGACGCCGAAGGTTTCGTGAATGACCTTAACGATCGGGGCGATCGAGTTGGTGGTGCAAGAAGCATTCGACACAACCTGCATCTCCGGGGTTAAAATACCTTCGTTACACCCGATAACAATCGTCGCGTCCACGCCGCCTTTTTCGGGGGCTGTAATCAGAACTTTTTTCGCGCCCGCCTGCAGATGCCCCTGACACTTTTCTTTTCCGGTAAACACACCGGTCGATTCGATTACGAACTCGGCTTCAAGCGCCTTCAAAGGCAGCTCGGCTGGATTTTTCAAAGCGGTGATCTTAATTGATTTTCCGTTCACTTTGATAAAGTCTTCTCCGTGTTCGACCGTTCCGTTAAAGGTCCGGTGTACGGAATCGTACTTGAACAAGTGAGCCAAGGTCTTCGCGTCCGTCAAATCATTGATAAGGACGACTTCATAGTCTCCCCGCCTAACGATTTCCCGTAAAACGAGCCTTCCAATTCTCCCAAATCCGTTGATCGCAATAGGAACTTTATGCATACGACACCTCCGTCAGGTTTGTATTAAAATCCTAATTCGCCGATTCCCAAATCGTTCTTCAACTGATCCATCTGCGTGTCCTTTTCCTTTGACACCGTTTCAATCGCCTGGTTAAAAGCGGCGCTCAGCAAATCGATCAAATCTTCTTTTTCTGTTAACAATTCATCCTCCAATTCGATTGCCTGAATATGGAAGTCTCCCATCATGGTGATCTTGATGGCTCCTCCGCCGGCAGTTATCTCAAAGGTTTTTTGCGCGAAGGCCTCTTCGATCTCCTGCATCGAATCGCTCGCCCGATTCACTTTTTTAAGCAATTCCTCCATAGAGGGTTTCCCCGCAGAGGGCGTCCGTAAACTTTTCCCTCCGAAACTTCGCATCTTTTTCGCCATATCGACTCCTTTCTTCTATTCACTGTCCGTAATACGAATTTCTTCATCAGGAAACAATTTCCTGAGTTTTTGATAGTAGGCCTTCATCTCGGGTGTCAGGTCATCAGGAGTCTTTGAAGACGGTTCCGACCACTGGGTTTCGTATCCCCTTTCCTTCAGGAAGGCCGATAGCCATTCCTTCTTCTCCCGTAATATCCAAGATGTTACAGAAACACAACCCGTATAGTCTATCGCAATTAACATTTCCTTTATATTCACTTTGCTTAATCTTAAAGCCGTTGCGACGGCGATATCCTCTTCTCCGATTTTTCTGATCAGCTTTTCGGATTCCGGAACGGTAGAAGGCTTTGGATACGCTTCTGATTCCGCTTCCTTCTCTATCGCCGGCTGAACGGCTGGGGGATGAGGCCATTGCGCGCCGATCTCCAAAAACTTCAAGGTCAAATAAGCGTTTTTTTCTTCCATGCGATACATCTTCTTCGATAACTCCGCGATTGCCGCCCCGAGATGAAGATAAGGCTGTGTTTCCCCTGTCGCTTGGATCTTCCCTATCAATGCCGCCATCATCTGGTTTAAGAATGTATCCCAAATCACTCCTTTTTCCGAGCAATCTTCGAGGAATCGAACGATTTCGAGCGCATCATTTCGAAGCAAGGTTTCGATCCAGCGCGCCATATCCTGGCGTAGAACACCACCGATCACTTTCGTGACATCCGCTTCGGTGATCGGCTCTCCGGGTTCGATAAACCGGAGGGATTGTTCCAGCAAGACCAAGGCATCTCGTAAGCCGCCTCGCGCGTAGCCCGCGATCGTACCCGCGGCTTCCGGGGTAAGCTCCGACCCTTCCAGACGACTAATCTTCCCGAGATAGTCCGCGATCTCTTTTTCGCTCAGATTGTGGAACGGTATCAGTTGGCACCGGGAAAGCACGGTATCGGGTATTTTTTCCGGATTCGTGGTCGCCAAGATGAACAACGCATGGGCTGGCGGTTCCTCAAGTGTTTTCAAGATCGCGTTGAACGCTTCGTTTGTCAGCATATGGACTTCATCGATGATATAGACCTTTTTCTTACCTTGAACGGGTTGATAGGCGATTTTTTCCCTTATCGCCCGAAAGTCGTCGATCCCCCGGTTCGAAGCCGCATCCATCTCAATAACGTCCAAATGGTTTCCTTTGGCAATAGCGATACATTGGTCGCATTGGTTGCAAGGATTGCTACGAAGGGGGGCCAGACAGTTTACCCGTTTCGCGATGATCCTGGCGAATGTGGTCTTGCCGGTCCCTTTCGGGCCAGTGAAGATATAGGCGTGGGAAAGCTGCTGCGCTTCGATAGATCGTTGGAACAACCGTTTTATCGGTTCCTGGCCGATCACTTCCTCGAAGTCTTTCGGGCGGTACTTCCGGTACAATGTCTCCATAAAAACCCTCTTTAATGGTCGCGCCGCTATCGATTCGCTAGCGCGAACCGATAACCGTTTGGCTATTATAACACAGCCCTTTCTTTACGGGGTTTTATACAGTCGGTCTCCCGCATCCCCCAGCCCGGGTACGATGTAATCTCTTTCGTTCAACCGTTCATCCAGAGAAGCGGTGAAGATCTTGATATCCGGGTGGTTCGCGACCAGCTCGTCGATCCCTTCGGGAGCCGAAATGATCGATAAAAAGAAAATCCGTTCCCCTGTCGCGCCCGACTGTTTGATCACGTCTACCGCCTTCGAGGCGGAATGTCCTGTCGCCAGCATTGGATCCAGGATAAACACGTCTTTTTCCTGAACGGTCGGGATCTTGCAGTAATACTCGATCGGGAGGTGAGTATCGTGATCCCGGTAAAGCCCGACATACCCCACCGAGGCATTCGGCAATAAGGTTAAAACACCTTCGAACATCCCTAATCCCGCTCGAAGGATCGGCACGATCGTTACATCCTTGTCTTCTATCTTTTCGCCCGTCATACGGCATATCGGCGTTTCGATGGAAACCTCGTGCGTTTTTAATTGATAGGTGGCTTCGTAGGCTATCAGCAGCGTCATTTCATACAAAAGTTCGCGGAACTCCTTCGGACCCGTCTGGGTGTCTCGCATAATCGTTAGTTTGTGTTTCGTCAGCGGATGGTCCACAATCATCAGCTGCTCCCATTTCGCTTTCTTCATCCGTTATCACCTGCTTCCGAAAGATTGTTTTTCTTTATTCTTCTAATTGCGATCTCATCCATCTCTTTCCGTTCTTCTAAATCCGCTTCTTCGGCGAAGGCGCGGTACTTTTTTTCCTTCAACTTTTCGAAGATCTGCACATTTCGGTTGATCTCAATGTACTCCTCTTTGCAGCGCTCCAAACGGCGCTCGATCTCCACTCTCTGGCGAACTAATTTTTTAAGGGTTTCATATTGGCTGTCGATATAGAAGGTATATCCGGTAAGCTCGCTTGGCAATATCCGGTTCGAAAGCATCCTCTTATGAAAAGCTTCTTGCGTCGCGAAGATCGTTTTTTTTTGACCGGTGATCTCCTCCTCTTTCCTTCGGAGTTCCTGAGAGATCATCCCCAGTTCTATTTTTTTTTGTTCCAACCGTTTATTCAGGATATCTAAAAATCGCTGCAACCTGAATGAAAAGCGCTTCAGTTGCTATCTCCCCTGTCACGCGGGGTTTTTCGCCCCGATCTCTGTTCACTCTGACAAGCCCTTTTGAAGGTCGTCGATATAAGCGACGAGCTCTGATCTGCCGGTCCGTTTCAGCGAAGAGACGGGAAAGACCGACCGGTTTTTCGGATAAGCGTTTTTAATCGCTTCCGTCTGTTTGGCTAATTGATTTGTCGTTAACTTATCCGTTTTAGTCAGCACAAAAGAGAAAGGGACCCCGAGGTACTGAAGCCACTCGATCATTTGCTCGTCTTTTCCCAGCAATAGATGGCGCGAATCAACCAGAAGAAAGACCTCTTTTAAGGCAGGATTGTTTTCAAAATAACTTTCCAGAACCTTTCTCCATAGATCCTGTTCTGATTTGGCAGCCTTCGCGTACCCATAACCAGGAAGGTCGACGCAAAAAAACAGCTCATCAATTAGATAATAGTTGACTGAGCGTGTCTTACCGGGTGTCGCGCTCGTTTTAGCGATCTTTTGGTTGAACAGGTAATTGAGCAGGGTCGACTTTCCCACATTCGAACGTCCGGCAAAGGCGTACTGCGAATAGCCTTCCTTGATGAGCCCTTTGATATTGAAGGCCGTTCGAAAGAGTGCGATGCGGGAAAAAAATGGAGGCATATTATGTTCCCGCTTTGCGTGTCGTCTCTGCTTCTATTTCCGCGAGTTTTTTCTGTTTCTCCGAGACGGGTCCGTTCAATAGCAGGATTTTTAATACTTCTTCTATGGCGCTCGCAAAGTGGACCCGCAGGTCTTTTTTCACTTCGGAAGGTATCTTCTCCAAATCTTTCTGGTTCTGTTTCGGAAGGATGACTTCCTTTATACCCGCCCGATAAGCTGCCAATACTTTCTCCCGGATACCCCCGACAGGAAGGATTTTTCCTCTTAACGTCAGTTCGCCCGTCATGGCGATCATGTGATTCACGGGCTTCTTTAGAATCGAGGAGGTAATCGAAGCCGCCAGCGTGATCCCTGCAGAGGGACCGTCTTTCGGAACGGCGCCTTCGGGAACGTGTATGTGAAGATCGTGTTTATCGAAATATTCGCTAAAGAAGTGACCTTCTTCTTCATCCTCTTTGCAGCAGTAATTCCTGGCCACGGAAAGCGCAATCTGAGCGGACTCTTTCATTACCTCTCCCAGTTGACCAGTGAGGATCAGTTTCCCTTTGCCATGAACAAAAAGCGATTCGATATGAAGAATCGACCCCCCCACCGCCGTCCACGCCATCCCGGTGCAAATGCCGACATAGGGTTTTTCGAGCCGTTCATCCTCGAAGAACCTTTCTGCGCCCAGCATCTGCAATGCCGTTTTGCGATCGATCCGAACGGATGGCAGCTCCTCCTCGAGAAGTTTCAGCGCGCTTTTTCGAACGAGGCTGGCGAGTTCTCTATTGAGATTCCGTACCCCGGCTTCTCGTGTGAAAGATTGGATGACCGTCCGGATCGCCTGAGGCAAAAACCGTATCTTTTTCGTCATCTCGTGGTCCGCGAGGATCTTGGGGATCAGGTAATTCTGAGCGATCTCTATCTTTTCGAGTTCAGTGTAACTGGGGATTTCTATCACTTCCAACCGGTCTTTCAGCGCTGGCGGCAAGGTATACAGAACATTCGCCGTTGTGATGAAGATAACCTTCGAAAGATCGAACGGCACCTCCATAAAATGATCGACGAAGTTGGCGTTTTGTTCGGGGTCGAGCACCTCTAGCAACGCCGAAGCGGGATCGCCCTGGAAACTCTGCCCCATCTTGTCCACTTCATCCAGCAAGATAACCGGATTACGAACGCCGCTATTTTTTATCAACTGGATAATTCGTCCGGGGAGAGCCCCAACGTAGGTGCGGCGATGCCCTCTAATCTCCGCCTCATCGCGCATCCCGCCGAGCGACATGCGGACGAACTTCCGGCCCATCGAGCGCGCCAATGATTGACCTAAAGAGGTCTTGCCTACCCCCGGAGGTCCGACTAAGCAGAGGATCGGCGCTTTCAAACTCTTAGAAAAAGCCCGCGCCGCTAAAAACTCCAAAATTCTCTCTTTAACCTCTTCGAGGCCGAAGTGATCTTTATCCAGAATTTTCCGCGCTTGCTTGATATTGATCTCGTCAACCGTCTCTTCGTTCCAAGGCAGTTCGAGCAGCCAGTCGAGATAGGTCCGAATCACCGTTGATTCGGCGGAATAGGTAGGAGACTTTTCCAACCGGTCGATCTCGTGCAACGCTTTCTCCTTAACGAAGGCCGGGTAGTTACCTTTTTCGACTTTTTCCCGCAGTTCGACGATCTCCTGTTCTTCGCTTCCGTCCAGCTCTTCTTTGATGGTTCGCATCTTCTCGCGGAGGTAGTATTCCTTTTGGTTCTGTTCCAGTTTGAAACGAACCTTCCGTTCGAGATCTTCTTCCACTTTCAAAAGATCGATCTCCTTGGTCAGATACCCCAGCAACGCTTCGAGCCGTTCCTTCGGGTGTTCTGCCTCCAGAAGCTTCTGTTTGTCTTCCAGCGGCAGCGGGAGAACGGAAGAGACGAAGTCTGCGAAACGATCAACGTCGGAAGTGTCCTCAAGCGCCTGCAAGGCTTCTGGAGGCAGCTTTTTTGTCATGTTAAAATACTTCTGAGTATCTTCTTTTACCTTGCGGACTAAGACTTCGATCGTTTTGGTCACCCGATACTCCGGAACGGTGATCCTTATCTCTGCGGAATCAAACTTTTCGCCTTCCACATACCGAGTCTTCCGTGCGCGCACCAAGCCTTCCACGAGGACTTTGAAGGTCCCGTCCGGCAGTTTCATCAATTGCATGATCTGCGTCACGACGCCCATATCAAAAAGATCTGCCTGCGTCGGGTCCTCTATTTCAAGGTTTCTCTGGCTCACTAAAAAAATGAGTCGATTTTTCTTCTCGATCGACTCTTCCAAGGCATTCAACGACTTATCCCTACCGACGTAAAACGGTATCACCGATCCCGGGTAAACCAACATATTGGTCCGCATCGGGATGAGGGGCAGTTGATCGGGAATATCGATCGAATCCTTCCCTTCCTGAGCGAATTGCTCCAATTTTTGAAATTTCTTCATTCTTTCCTCCAACTAAAATAATCCCAATTGGCAACCGATCACTTTTATCTTTAAAAAATTCAATATCTTTCCGACCAATTGCTTCTGTATACCCAATCGATCGGCAATCTCCCAGGCCTTTCGACAGGTTATCTTTTTCCCGCTGACCAGATCCGCTTTCTCCAACAGCCATAAGGTCGACTCTTTCCGTGACCTTTTCGAGTCGGTAGCCCCTGCCGTTTCCTCGCCGTACGAAGCGCTCTCTTCTGAGAGGTCCATATAAATCAGACAATCGGCCGATATCTTCTTGGCGATTCGCCCGCTTTCGATGATCAAGTATTCTGTCTCCGGGGGTATTGTATCAGAAAAATCGTCAAATTCCGCATCCACGGGAAAAAGAGGAATTCGGTTTTCTTCCTGAGGGACGCCTTCCCCCAGTTTGATCACGAAAGACTTCGGCATGACGGATTCCAGGAACTCCGCCGCCGCGGTCTTCCCCGTATTGGATCCGGCGCCGGCAATTACGATCGTCTTCACGATGCCAGCTCCTCTTCTACCAATTCACATTGAGCCCCAATTCCCCGCAATTTGGAGGATATCTCTTCATACCCTCTGAAAATGTAGTCGATGTTTTGGATCACCGTCTGGTCTTTGGCGTTGATCCCGGCAAGAATGAGCGCGGCGGCCCCCCGCAAGTCGTTGGCCTTGACCGGCGCGCCTTTCAACTGATCGACCCCGTGGACAATTATCGTGTGATTGCGCACCGAACAGTTCGCGCCTAAACGCTTCAATTCATCCACGTGGACGAATCGGTCGGTGAAGACCGTGTCCGTAATAACCGAAACGCCTTCCGAGACCGCCGCTAATACGGTTAGTTGGGGTTGGAGATCGGTGGGGACTCCCGGGTATACTTCCGCGTGAATATCCGTGCCGCGGAGCGGCCGAAGATACCGAGCGCGAATCCGATTCTCTGATTCCCGGATGTCCGCACCCATCTCCTGAAGTTTTCGTACAAGGGTGACGTTATGCCCCGGATGATACCCGACCAGTTCTACATCGCCGCGGGAGACCAGGGCGGCCAATAAATAGGTGCCCGTTTCGATACGATCGGGGATAATTTCGTACTCCGTTCCGAACAAACGCTTGACTCCGGTGATACGCAGGGCGGAAGTACCGATCCCCTCAATTCGCGCGCCCATTCGGTTCAAAAACAAAGCCATCTCCTGCACTTCGGGTTCCAGCGCGACATTGTTCAGCACGACCTCTGCCCCTTCCATGAGAACCGCGATCGACAGCAGTTGTTCAGTTGTTCCGACCGATGGGATTCTCAGGTGAAACGTCTGAGCATCTGGCGTTTGAATCCGTTTGGCGCTGACGACCCCATGATTGATCGTGGTTTCTATTCCCAAAGCGCGCATCCCTTCCAAGTGCATGTCGACCGGCCGCGGACCGATCGCGCACCCTCCCGGAAGCGGGACATGGGCTTCTCCGTGACGCATCACCAAGGGGCCCAGAACATTAAACGAAGCGCGCATCTTTCGAACGGACTCATAAGGCAAATGGTTTCCTAATCCGCTTTTCGGCGTAATGGCCATCGTCCCGTCTCGGAACGAAACGGCGACCCCCACGTGTTTGAGGATATCGACCATCGTTCTCACATCTTCCAGATTCGGTACGTTCTTCAGGATTACCGGCTCCTCCGTCAACAAAGAAGCCGCAATCAACGGCAACGCCGTATTTTTAGAACCGGAGATTCTGACTTGACCTTTTAGCGGTATACCGCCTTTTAGTTGAAAACTTTTCATTAGAATTCCCCCTCAAACGAAATTAAGATAACGTGATAATGGTAACGCCTGTTCCGCCCTCTTCGGGCTTTCCTATTCGATAGGTCTGTATTCGCCTGTCTTTGGCAAATTTTTGCCACAAACCGTCCGCCAATTTTCCGGTTCCTTTTCCGTGAATCACGCAACCGGTTTTCCGATTTTTCATCAATAAGAAAGAAATAAACGCCTCTAACTCGTTGATGCCTTCTTCCACTGTTTTTCCGCGAATATCCAGACGATCCCCGATGAAGTCTTCCTGGAATGTGTTTTCTTGAATCCATTCCTTCTTGGGCTCTAAGGAGGGGGGGGCGGTTTTTTGGTCGATGAAGCTTTTGGGGATCTCCAGTTTTTTTCCGTCTTTTTCGACAAGAATCGTCGACGCTTTGTTCTCGATCACCCGCAGAACCAGCTTGCTATCTTTCAGCAGGACACAATCCCCGGGCTTCAAGCGTTCTATCTCCGCTTCTCGGCTCTCCTGCTTAAAAGACCCCTCCCAATTTCTTCTGAGTTCCGCGATTTTCTGTGTAATATCCCCTTGCACTTCGCGGTTGAAAGACTCGACTTCCCCCGGATGCTGTTGCTTCTCTTTACGGAATTCGGCCACCCTCGTTTGCGTGTAGCGCCTTATTTCGCGCAACTCCTCTTCCATCGACTCGATCTCCTTGAGGAAGGCCCCGTATTTCTTCTGCTTGATCTCTTCGAGCTGCTTCTCTAAGGATATCTGTTGTCTTTCCAAAGTTTCCCGGAGATGCCGTATCCGGCTGTTCTGCTCCTCCATCTCTATTTTTTGACGGTGAAGGAGGTTCAATACTTCGTCGATGCGCTGCACATCTTTATCCAAAAAGCTTCGCGCGCGTTCGATGATAATATTGCTCAACCCCAATCGCTCGGAGATAATCAGCGCGTTGGAGCTGCCCGCCAAACCCACCACCAACTGAAAGGTCGGTCGCAGATCATCGACATTGAAGATCACCGACGCATTTTCCAACTCTTTTTTCTGGTACGCATACAGCTTGAGTGGCGTCATATGGGAGCTGACCAACAGTTTGGCGCCCCGTTCCAAAAAGACATCGAGGATCCCTAACGCGATCGCAGATCCTTCGACCGGATCGGTTCCGGCGCCCAATTCGTCCAACAAGACCAGAGATTCGGGACCGGCTTTTTCGCTGATCGCGATAATATTCTTCATGTGGGAAGAAAAGGTGCTGAGGCTTTGTTCGATCGATTGCTCGTCTCCGATATCCACCAAAACATGCGCGAAACGGCCGAGTCGCGTTCCCGTCGCGGCGCAAACCGGTATCCCGGACAACCCCATGAGATGGCAAAGTCCGACCGTTTTTAACGAAACGGTCTTACCCCCCGTATTCGGTCCCGTAATCACGATTCCCTGCAATGTATCGGACAAGGAAAGCGAGAGCGGCACACACCGCTTTCCGATCAGGGGATGCTTCGCTTCTTTCAAGGTGAAGGAGCAGTCCGAAGAGATCTCGGGAATGACCGCGTCTTGATCGATTGCAAAACGCGCCCGCGCCCAAAGGGAGTCCCATTCCACCAACGCGGCGATCGTGCTTTCGATCTCTTGCGCGCGCTGAAGCAGCATTTGGCACAATTCCCGAAGGATCCGGTTGATCTCCTCGCGCTCCTGAGAGTACAGGTTTCGGACTGCGTCATTCAGCGGAACCAAGGTTTCGGGTTCCATATAGTATGTGGCGCCGCTCCCGGAAGAAGAATGAACGATCCCGGAGACCCGGTGCCGGTTCGCCGCTTTGATCGGGATGACAAAACGACCGTCTCGCGTTAACAGGTCATTGTCTTGAACGACCTCTTTCAAAGACCCGCTCATCAACTTGTCCAAATGGCCTTTCACATCACGCATCGCGCGCTTCAGATCCTGACGGATCTGGTTTAGCCTTGGAGAAGCGCGGCTTGAGATCGATTCGTCATCCTCTATCGCGCGAAAGGCGAATTTGACATATTCTTCAAGCGTATGGAACCGGCTTAGGAACGGGTTTAAAAAAGGAAATTCAGTAGTCTTTCCCTCGAAAAACTGTTTCAATCGGGCGACGGAATCGAAATTAGCGGCGATCCTCTTCAACTCTCCCGGTTCCAGAATCTCACCGTTGCTAACTCTCGCCCACTCCCGCCGGATATCTGCGATTCCACCCACGGGGGGTTCAGCGTATCTTCGAAACAAATCGATCAGTTGGGATACTTTCGTCAATTCCAGCTCAGGATTATCGATCGGTTGAAACGAAAGGACCGCCTCTTTCCCGTAACTGGAAAACGTGTACTGCGCAATCAAGCGCAACACTTTCTCGAATTCCAGTTTCTGCAAGGAGTACATGATCTCGCCTCCCGTTTAGAGTTTTATTTGTTCGACGGCATCTTTCAGGTCTTCTTCAACGACATGCAAATATTTCTCCGTCGTGGAGATGTTTTTATGATTCATCAGCTCTTTGATCTTGAAGAGCGACACATCTTTCTTCATTAAGGTCGTGGCGAAGGTATGCCGCAGGATGTGGGGACCTCTTTTATTTTTCTCAATGCCGCATTGACCGAGGTATTTCCGGACCAATCGGTAAACGGCTGAACGTTCGAGGGTTCCCAGGCGATAAGAGAGAAAAACACGATCGCTTTCTACCGAGATTTGCTGCCTCTTTTGGAGGTAGGAGGAAAAAAGCGCCGTCACTTGAGAATTCAAGTAAATGAAATCCATCTCCTGGCCTTTCCTAAGGACTTCGAGCGTTATCCGTCCGGAACGGTCCAGTGAGATGTTTTTAAAGGAGATATGAACCAGCTCCGATACGCGGATACCTGTCGTGAGAAGAAGAGCGATCATCACCCTGTCGCGCTCCTGAATGAAACCATCTTCTCCATCCAGATGATGAAAGAGGGAGAGGTACTCGTCCTCAGAAAGGAAAACGGGGTTTTTCCGTTTGATGCGTATCGATTTGACTGGTTTCGCCGGATCGGAGACCAGAATCCCCCGCGATACCATAAACCGGTAAAAAGACTTGACAGAAGATAGCGCGCGATTGCGCGTTCTTTCGGAAGCATTGATCGAAAAGATGTAGTCTTCGACATCCGGCATTTGCAAGGCATCATAGGGTAGGTTTTCCTGTTGCAGGTATGATAGAAACCGTTCGATCTCTCTTTTATACTCTTTTATCGTTTGCGGCGAATAGTGCTGCATCGTCATCCATTTGATAAATCGATCGAGATGAACCATCCGAATGATCCCCCTTCAGAAACCACAAATCACATAAAATCGCTTTTCCTTTTTTCGTTTCGACGACCGTAACAGGTTGCCGCTCAAAACCGACGAAAAGGAAAAAACCAAAGTTTAAACAGCCTTTTCGATACATAGAACCCGCGATTCGAAGAAGCGGATCGCTGGCTCCGCCCTTCTCATTTTGCCAACGGATCGACAAACGATCGAGGCGTTTTCGAGAAAGACTCCGTATATATTGTATCTCATCTGCGGTCGAAATTGCAAGGTTTTTTAAATACAGTCCGTAGAGCGTCGGATGGCGATATTTGACCTCGTTTTCCCAAACACGAAACCATTGGGAGCGGTCAAACTGCAGCAATCGAAAAAAAACGCCCGAGATGTCCTTGACTTTATTCACAGCTCTGCACGCGAAGGCTCAATCCGACTGGAACCGCTTTTATTCGAGAAATCATTCCTCTTCAAACGCTTCCTCCGAATCGGCCTCTTCCTTCGGCACTTCGAAGTCCAACGCGAACGAAAAGACACTGCCTTTATTCGGTTCACTTTTAACCTGTAGGGAAGTTCCCATCTTTTTCAGTAGGCGCAGCGAAATGGAAAGGCCCAGTCCAAGTCCGCCATATCGACGGGTATCGGAGCAATCGGCTTGCTGGAAGGCGTCAAAAACCCTTTGCATATCGCTCTCAGTGATACCAATGCCGGTGTCCGAGATTTCAAAACGGATTCTCGTGAAACGGCTCTCAAGATTGCGGTTTTCCAAAGAGACCTTGAGACGAACCTCCCCAATCTCGGTGAATTTCACCGCATTCGCCAGCAAATTGAGCAAAACCTGTCGCAACCGGTAACCATCCATCAGCAATCGGAAAGGGATCGCCGGATCATAGTCTAAGTTGATCGAGAGGCGTTTTTTATAGGTTTCATATTGGACCAGCCGGATGCTCTCCTGGCAAAGAGGCAGCAGTTCGCACGCGTCGAATTGGATAGGAAGCGTGTCGGCTTCGATTTTCGCATAATCCAGAACGTTATCTACGATTTTTTTCAAGATCCGCGAAGCATCGAGAATGTAGGAAAGAAAATGCGCCTGTTCCTGGTTCAAGGGCGTTTTTTGCAGCAGTTCTCCGAAGCCGACCATCCCTGTCAACGGGGTCCGCAGCTCGTGAGACATGTTCGCCAAAAAGCGGCTTTTGGTTCGGCTCGCCGCCTCCGCGTCTTTTTTTGCCTGGATCAGCTCTTTCTCCGTTTTGGAACGAAGGATCAACAACCCGACTTGTCGCGCGTAGAGTTGCAAAGGGTAAGGGTTCGTCAAGCGTTCGTTTGAAGGGAATAAGAGCGTAAAATTACCAAGAATCCGTCCGTTCTGGTAGATGGTGCACACGAGGGATTCGCCGACACCGAACATTTTTTGCAGCATCTTGACGAGCGCTTTGGGAATCTTGGTTTTCGTGAGCTCATGAAGCGGTAGATCCATTAAGATCGGGGCATCGCCGAATTTTTCCAATAACGAATGATCATAAGGCCATTTCGCGCCGATCAGCGGAAATCCGATCGCCGCGCTGACGCGTTGCCACGAATCTTTCACGCCGATCAGCGCGACGGTTTCGGATACCATTTCTTCTTCGCGAAAGATATTGAACAATCCGTATTTGCATCCTGTAAATTCTTTCGCTTTATCCGCGATCACCTGATATCCGATCTCTTCGATCGTTTTTTGAAGGAACAGCTCGGATACCTCGGAAAGCTTGATTTCAAGTGTCATGTCGGTGAGGACGGAGAAGAAAAAACGATCGTTCACTGAAAAGACCTTCATGCGCAGCCAACGATCGGTGACGGGCACATAAAAGGTCAACTCTCGTTCCGATTCGTTCAGAACAGCCAAGGCGAACTCGGACAACCGGTTGTAGTCGCTTCGCTCTGTATCCGGAAACAGTTCGCTCCAAGACTTCCCCACGACCACCGAACGTTTCAAACCCAAGAGGCGCTCGAACAACGGGTTGACTTCGATAAAGCGAAAGTCAACCGGCACGTGTTTCGCGTCGAATAGGAGCTCTTGATAAGCAATGCCGACCGGAGAGCGATCGTAAAACAAACGCGTTTCTTTACCCTGATTCTTGACCGGATCCTTCGGGATACCAATCGTTTTTGCTCTCCCCTTTGCCGTAAACAGCATCGAATAGGACGATAAGCCCTCCGAAAAAAGGCCGAAAAGGGGTCAAAGAATCGAGATCTCAGCTAAGGTTTCGACATCGCCCCTTAACAGGTTATATTAAATTATATCACATATTTTCCATAAGGATTCAAGAAAAACTAAACGCGCCCTTTCCGAAAAAATCGCGGAGAAGCTCTTATTTTGGGGAGCATCCGTTTTTCAGGCCTTTCTCTCACCGCTCTCACGATCAAGGAGGGGCCGATGGTCGCGAAGACGGACTTTCCTGTAAAAACGTAGGGAATTACCCTCCCCCGGCGTCATGTTAGGCTCGCAGATAGTGTATAATATCCTGTCTAATACGAAAAGAGGTGTTCCCTATGTCTTTTGTCATTTTCGGCCACCGCGGCTATTCAAGCGAGTACCCTGAAAACACGACGTTAGCCTTCCGAAAAGCGATGGATGCCGGCGCCGACGGCGTGGAGCTCGATATTCGCGCGTCGAAAGACGGCAAAGCCGTCGTGATCCATGACGAGGATACCTTGCGCGTGACCGGCGCCCCAGGCAAAATAGCGGATCTGGACTACGCGGAGATACGGAAACTAAAAATTCAGGAGGGGTTGTCGATTCCGTTATTGGATGAAGTCCTTGAATCTTTTCCAGAGGACGGGATTCTGAATGTGGAGATCAAGTCCGCAGATGCCATCCAACCGCTCGTCACATTGTTAAAGACCTATCAACCGGTTTTCCAGATTGTGTTTTCTTCCTTTCGTTTCGAAGCCTTGGAAGAACTGCGGGCTTCTATACCCGAGGCCAAAATCGGTCTGTTAATCGGGGAAAGCGTCGCAAAATACGTGACGATTTCCGATTCCACGGTAGACACGACCGCTTTCGAAGCGCTTATCGCGGGATATCTCCCCTATTCGCTTCATCTTCCGGCGCAACTCTTCAACCGTTTGCCGGTCGAGGGGACGGTTCGTTTTTTGCAAAAGGTTAAAGCGTCCAACATCCGGCTCTTCTGGTGGACGGTCGACGATATTCCAGTAACCGAATTTTTGAAGGACCGCGGCATAGTCGACGGCGTTATTACGAACCAGGTAGGCAGAATGGTTCACGCTTACAAATAGGCGGAAGTGCCCTGAAAATGGCTAAACATAACGAAGAGCGAATGTGTCCCGCGGGGGCGGTAATCCTAAATATCGGCGAAAAGGTAGAAAACGCATACCAGATCATTAGCGGGCGCGTTCAGATAGACTGGAAATGGAGTACGTGGGAAAGCTTTTCCTTAAAAAAGCCAGATGTATTTGGTCTGATCGAATGTGAGGAACAAGAAAAATCCTTCATACGGGCGCAATCAACGGAAGACACCTTGTTGCGTCCTTTATCCGCCGATCAGCTTCAAAATCCGGATGCCCCCGAGCTTTCTGTTAGTATCCTCCATTCCTTGGCCGTTTTATACGGTCAGGTGATCCAGGAAAATTATTTTGGTCTGGCCTTATCCGAATCGGAAAAGATGTATCAAGCCTTCGAGACTTACGTGAAAAAGGCCGACAAGCAGCGTGCCATCGATTGCTACGCCCGTTTCGTCACCGCCTTTCCGACTTCGCCATTTGTTGACCAGATGCTCAATTATATCCAGGATATCTCCCTGGGAAAAGACTTGGTTGTAGAAATCCCTGAAAACGATGAAGACGCTTTTTTATCCGTCTTAACTCAAGCCAATGATGCGGATCCGCAACAAAACCTCACGCTCCTGAAAAAATTCGAAGAAAAGTACCCGAATTCGATATATTATGAACGGATCATGGACATGATCATTGTGGAATATGAAAAACTGGGTGATGAGTATCAACTGAATCACTATTTGCGAAAGTATATTTTCACCTATCCGAATTCTCAGACGGCTCCCCATAAGCTTTTGTCGCTGATCTCTGTTCAGAGAAAAAGCGGAGAGCCCTCTTGGTATGAAAACGCGCTGCGTTTTTTACTCTATTATCCCGATAGCGAGTTAATCGGCACCGTCAGAAAGTTTGTGGGGATCGACCAATAGATGAAAGGGTTGACAAAAAACCAAAGATTCAACCATATCGTCCTGATGCCGTTGTATACGTGGAGTGTCTTTTTTCTTTTTTCGCTCGCGTTGTTTCCGTTTTTCCCCCGTTTTTCCGCCGATTTTCTTTTTGGTGTGGGGATCGTTACTGTGAATCTTTCTTGGATCCTTTTCATGCGAAAGCGAAAGGACGAGGACCAGGAGGACACGGACAAAAGAAAGCGGAAAGATATCGCCGGTTATGGTTTTTTAGTCTTTACAGGGCTATCTTTTTTTAGCTCTTACCTATTTAGTCTTTGGTATCGGGCGTGAGTTTGGTTTTTTCGGTTCGCGGTTCTTGATCCGTAGGTTTTATGGTATCCGCAACTTGAAGCTTCTTGAGCGGTTGATTTGATCCTTTAAATCAAACCCATTCGGAATCTTTTTCCGATCCATTTTTTATGAAAGTCGGGGGGTTTTCAATGCTTTACAAAAAGTTCTTGCTATGCTTTTTCTGCTTCTGCCTTTGTTTTACGATAGCCTTTTCTTATGTAGCGCTTCGTCACTTCGTTAACTCGGGCGATACCGTCGAGAGCATCTGCCGTATCTACCAACTGCCTCAGTCGGTCTTTCTAGATTGGAATCAATCCGATTCCTCTATCAGACTGACTCCCGGCATGGTGGTCACCATCCCCTTTCCGAGCGGATTCGTTTACCGGGTCTCTGAAGGAAACAGTTTAAGTTGGATCTCCTGCGCCTTTTTTAGTGATTTGAATACAATTGCTTCCGCAAATGGCCTTAAGTTCCCATACACTTTGCGAATCGGGCAGGAGATATTCGTTCCGTATGCCGAAGTCGGAAGAAAGTTCTTCAATGAACCCGATAAATTGTTATGGCCTGTTTACGGTGAGATCAGCTCTCTTTACGGGAATAGAATACATCCCATTACAGGTTTGAAATCTTTCCACGCCGGTTTGGACATCGCCGCGCCGGAAGGAACGCCGATCTTTGCGAGCGCATCCGGTACGGTGACGATGGCAGGGGAAAATGGAGGGTACGGCATTATGATCGAAATTGAGAGCGCCACCCAGAAGTATCGTTACGGGCACCTGTCCGCCTTATGTGTCATGGTCGGCCAGCGGGTGAAAAGAGGTGACGTGATCGGGCGGATCGGAAGCACTGGCGATAGTACCGGTCCACACTTGCATTTCGAAGTCCGGAATCAGAAAAACCAAACCTTGGATCCTCTCTCTCAGTTACCTAATATTAAAAATATCTACCCGAAACATTAGGGAAGGAGTGATACGATGAACGAATGCAAAAAGATCCTCGACCTTTCGAAACGTTATGAGATGGATATGGTCCGTTTTTTGCGGGATATGATTCGGATTCCCAGCACATCGACTCAGGAAAAACGCGTGATCGAACGTATCGCCGAAGAGATGAAAACAGCAGGGTTTGACGAAGTAAAAATCGACCCCTTCGGAAATGTTATCGGCAGAGTCGGAAAGGGGGAAAGGGCGATTGCCTTCGATGCGCATATCGACACCGTCGGCATAGGCAATCCGGACACCTGGGACTTCGATCCCTTTGAAGGCAAGTATGAAAACGGGATCGTCTACGGAAGAGGGGCCAGCGACCAGGAAGCCGGGATGGCCGCGATGGTCTATGCCGGGAAGATGATGAAAGAGCTCGGTATGACCAACGATTGTTCCTGTTATTTTGTCGGATCGATTATGGAAGAAGATTGTGACGGATTATGCTGGCAGTATATCCTGCGAGAACGGGTATTACAGCCGGAAGTGGTGATCATCACGGAACCGACGAATCTTAACATCTATCGGGGTCACCGGGGACGCATGGAGATCCAACTCACCGTCGACGGAAAATCCTGCCATGCAAGCGCTCCGGAACGCGGGGATAACGCGATCTACAAGATGATGCCCATCGTATCCGGGATCGAAGCGCTGAATGAACGCTTGCGAAATGATCCCTTCCTTGGAAAAGGAACAGTCGCGGTAACTGAAATTGCCTCTGTGTCACCTTCTTTCAACGCGGTCGCCGACCGTTGCACCATTAGCCTCGATCGCCGGCTAACAGCGGGCGAAACGAAAGAGAGCAGTGTGGAAGAACTCCAGCGCCTGATGGATAAACACGGCATCGCTGGAAAGATCGAGGTATTACAGTATAAAACGCCCACCTACAAGGGTGTGGAATACCCTGTCGAAAAGTATTTTCCGACTTGGGTTTTCCCGGAAGAGCACCCTGTCATACAGCAGGCCGCAGCAACCTATCGAAGCCTTTTCAACCAAAAACCCTTGATCGACAAATGGACGTTCAGCACGAACGGGATCGCGACCGCCGGGATCTTTGGCATCCCGACCTTCGGATTCGGTCCGGCAAATGAAATTTACGCCCATAGCAATCAAGACCAGTGCCCTTCCGAGCACCTGGTCAAAGCCGCGGCATTTTACTGCGCTTTTCCCTCGTTTTATCGTTAACCGGATGAAACCCCGAGGGTAAACGGAACACATCGTGTCAAAAACAATCAGATTTTCGCTCTATATGGCCATTGCCACCTTGATGAGCCGGGTGCTTGGGCTTGTTAGGGACGCCATGTTCGCCAACGAATTCGGTAGCTCTCCGGAGTATGACGCCTATCTCGTGGCTATTTTGCTCCCGTTTTTTTTGCGGCGGATTTTTGGAGAAGGCGCTCTCCAAAGCGCCTTCGTTCCAATCTACAATAAACGGGCCTTGATCGATACCCGTTCCGGAATCCGGTTCGCGAACAGCGTTTTCACGGTCTTCGTTCCGGTTCTGATCCTCTGTACCATTATCGGGTATTATTTCATGCCTTCTCTTGTCTTCTTGTTCGCGCCGGGTATGGACCCGTCGATACGGGAATTGGCGGTGATGTGTGGACGTGTTGTCTTTCCCTTTATTATCTTTATCAGCCTATGGGCCGTAAAAACGGGGATTCTCAACAGCCACGACATCTACTTTGTTCCGGCTTTTTCACCCGCGATTCACAACATTTTTACGATTGCGGGCATAGCGCTCTCCCCATACTTCACCCCCCGGATCCTGGGACCGACGGTCTTTTTCATGATTGGAGGGGTTTTTCAATTCATCAGCGTTCTCTTTATCGGAAGGAAGAAAACCGGGTACCGTTTTGAGATCGATTTTGTGAGAGAGGATATGAAAGAGTTCTCGCGTCTGTTTTTAAGTTCGCTGGCCGCGGTTTCGATCACCCAAATTAACTCCCTGATCGATACAATCGTTGTTTCCCAACTCGGGCAGGGGAATATTTCTCTGCTTCAGTACGCCAACCGTTTGTACCAGTTACCCTTAGGCGTCATCGGCGTCTCCGTTTCGACGGTCGCCTTGTCCCAGCTTTCCAAACGCTCTCTTGAATCCTTTCGGGAAATGGTTTCCGACAATCTCGAAAAGCTCTTGCTACTCATCTTGCCGGCCGCCGCGGGTATGATCCTCCTGAGAGAAGAGTTGGTCGTCTTTCTCTTCCAAAGGGGGGCTTTTGGAATCTATGAAACTGTTTTCACCGTAAAAATCCTGCTCGGGTATCTTATCGGGCTTCCTTTCTATTGCGTGTACTACCTTCTTTCCAAAGCGGAGTACGCGATGGGAAAAGGAAATATCGCGTTTTTCGCGAGCTGTATTTCTGTCGGCACGAACGTTTGCCTTGACTTCATCTTAGCGCCGGTCTATGGCGCCTTCGGCGTCGCCCTCGCGACTTCCGTCGCCGGAATGACGCCGATCGCCTTCCTGCTCATACATCTCGTCAAGTTGAAAGGGTTCACGCTAACGAGGAAACAATGCCGCGAAATCCTGAAAACGATCGTAGCGACTCTTCTGATGAGCGTGGCGTTATGGTTGATCGGAGATCGTTTCTCCTACTCGAAACCGTTTTTTGTTTTTGAACTTGTATTCGGCGTTCTGGTTTATTTCTCAGTTTTGCTGTTTCTTAGAAAACAAGAGATGGAAAAGCTGTTTCAGAGATGGAGGCGGAAGCGCTGACCCGATCCGGCGAGCGTTTGACATCGAAAGGGCTTTCGTGTATAATTGCGGGTGTTTTGGGAGATCGTCTAACGGTAGGACTACGGACTCTGGATCCGTAAGTGGAGGTTCGAATCCTCCTCTCCCAGCCATCCTTATTCTTCCTTCAAGATGACCGGCGCGTCAATGGACAGAAAACCGGGATTTCCTTCTTTTAACCCTTTCACCAAAACGAGTTCGGCGGGTTTGCCTTTTCTGCCGTGAACGACACAAAGATTTTTCGCTGTTAACCGATGCCGGGAGAGGCTTTCCATCCACTCCGGCAGGTGTTGAGGGGAGAGAACCAAATAGTAATACCGACGGGGTTTGAGGAGATGCGCCATCGCGCGGCAAAAGCTGTCGTAGATTTGACCCGCGGAGGCTCGATTCGTTTGACGGATCAATTCCCCATAGGTTTTACCGCGATTGGTTTCGAAGTGAGGCGGATTGGAAAAAACGAAATCGCATGAATTGCCGGGACAAGCCCCAGATACCTCTTCGGCGGATGTAGCGAGGAAAGAGACTTGTCCTGCGACCTCGAATTTTTGCGCGAGGCGTTCGAAGGATTCTTTTAGCTGACTTTGCTTTTCGATGCCGATACCCTGTATCCGGTAGGTCTTCGACATCCAACATATCGAGAAACCGATGCCGCATCCGATCTCCGCGAAAAACGCCCCTTTTCGGGGAATCCCGCAATACCACAGTAAAAGCGCTGTTGCGTGCGTCAATCGGTACTCTTTGGGGATCTCTGCGCCTGTTATCTCCCGATAGTAGTTTTGCGATCGTTCAAACTCGGCAAAACTACGGTTCATCTCTGCTGATATCAACGCTGTTTTCCGAAAAAACCACTTTCAACTGTTCGAAAGCGTTACGACCCTGCAACTTCACAGCTGTACCGTTATTCGTGAAGATGGAATCATTGATGGACAAATCGCTATTAATCACTTGCACACCGAGCTCGCATCCTCTTATTTCGCTTTCGGAGATCGAAACGTAACTGCTTTGGAGGGCGTAAATCCCCACTTTAGAATCGTTGATCGTCGATTTCCTGATATTCAAAGAAGAAGCGCCATTAATCGACAGCGCATTGTCCCGCGCCGTAATCGATGAATCGAACAGGTCGATGACGGTAAGTTTCTGAGCCACGATTCCGTTTCCCTGTGAAACAAGCCGCGAGTTCTCTATCTTGATGTTGGTCAAACCCGATGTTGTCACCAAAGTTTCGTCGCATTCCAAGGTCGTTTCGGATAAGAAGAGGTTCTGCACGTTATTTAAGGTGATGCCGTTTTTTGCGTGAATCACGCTGCAAGTGATCTTCATATTCTTCACGGAATCGCCAATGGCAAAGTTTCCGGTATCAACTGTAGATTCCGTCATTTGGAAGCTGTCGGGGCTGTTGCAACAGACAATGGTTTCAAAGCCTTTGATCTGAGCATCGTTGATCAAGACGTTGCCGTTCCGGCTCATTCCGAATAATAGACCGTTTTCCCCCAAATTCTCAAAATGGATCTTTTCCAGCCAAACGCTCCCTTCTCCGACTTTGATGAAAGGTTGCCCGTCCGGCTCTCTCTGTATGAGAAACCGTGTGTAACGATCCGTCCGTGAAGGAATCGAAATCAACTCCCCTTCGATTTCCAGACCACCCTCTTCTATGAACATGATTTCGACGCCCCGTTCGAAGGCTAAAGAAACATTTTCGGATATGACGAGATGGCTCTTGATTATGTAGGGAGAAAATAAAGTTGTCAGAAGCGTATTACCGCTGATATCCTCGATTGTGGAACTAATCACCGGCGAGTACATCTCATCGTAGGTCCGAACGGGATAGGAGATATGGCTTTCGTTGCCCGCTTTATCGAAAGCGGAAACGGCGAAGTGCAGGAACCGTTGGGAGGAGTATAGTTTTTGATCGTTTGTTGCGCCGATCGATTCCCAATCGTTGCCGTCATTGGAACCGTATAACTTGTAAGAATCGGCCTCCAGCGCTTTTTTCCAGTTTACCAGATACCCGTTCGACATACCTTCAATCGACAACTCTTCAGGTATTTGCGGAGGGGTTAGATCGATGAAAACTTCTTTTTTTATGGCGCGCATATGCTCTTTCGAATCCGACAGTTCCAGCAGCAAGGTATTGGTGCCTTCCGAGAGCAAACTATAGTTGACCTGAAGGCGATCGTCCGTTACTTTTAGCGGTACAGTGGAAATCGTCGCCACTTGGATGATTTCGGTCTTCGGATCCCAATCATCATAGTATTCTAACTCAATCTCAGTGGTTCTGGAACCCAAAAGCGAGGGAATAGCCGTTATGAGCACCGGCGCGTTATCTTCGGAAGCGTCGCAATCAACCGAAACTGTTCCGGAGCGATTTCCCACATCATCATAAGCTTGCGCTTCGATTGCGTAGACTTCGCCAAACTTTGCCGGAAAGGTCCAGGTGCCGAAGGGTTGTTCCTGTTTTTTTGAATCATTCTCAGAAATGACTGTGAAGGCGTATCCGGAGAGATCTTCCGGGTTCTCGTCATAATCGCAGGAGACACGAATTTGTCCCGCTTTCAGAATCGCTTCTATCTGCGGAACCGGGGGCGGCGTCAGATCGATCAGGAAGGCGTGTTCTGCCGGGCTTTCGTCGGCCAACCCGAATTCGTTCACCGCCACGACGGCTAATAGGAATTGGCCTTCTTTCAACAGTTGACTGTCCAGTGACGCGAGAGCGACGGTGGAAGTGGCTTCGAGAACCGGCTTTCTCTGGAGCGAATAAGGATCGCTTTTCGCGTTTTTTTCTTGAGGTTCAACGAGCCGATAGACCCAATAGGCATAGGTGAGTTTTTCAACGGGAGTTCGTTCATCTTTGCCGGAAAAGGCGATGGCAACACCCGAAGGACCGAATTTTTGAGTTTTCGTTTCGATTTTCGTTTCCGGTGGGTTAATCCGCCCGCTGACCTGCGAACAACTTGAAAAGAGCGCAATCAGCGCAAGCGTGATAGGCAAAAACAAAAGATAGAAGCGACCCTTTCTCCCCATGTTACTTCCCCCTCGTTGGGTTTCCCCGATCAAAAAAGATAAAAAAAGAACAGAAGCGATAACAGATTATAGAATAAACACCGGATGAAAAACAAATAATCCGTTGCAACGCATTCTTTTCTTTCAATGTAGGCAACTCTTTTTTGACCGTACTAACTTCTCCCTCGGACTTTATTTTCTCATCCAAAATCCCGATCTGGCGTTTGAACCTTCTTTAACTCGGCGTCGGCCACTTCAAGCAAGGAAAGCAACTCCTCCCGTTCCTTCTGTAAAACCGCGTTCGATTCTTCGAGGCGTTTGATCTCACGATCTCTTTCCTCTATCGAGGCCTGGTAGCGGGGGAGTTTCCCTTCGTCCTCCTTCTCATGGTTTCCCTTCAAGGGGATGACCCCCAACACGCATGGGGTTAGCAGCTTTTCGTTCTCCGGCGAGATCTCTTGCCCAAACCCGTTGGCCGCCAGAAGGGTTTCCAAACGATTTTTCAAGTCGTAAACCTGCCGATATTTTTCCCGTATCTCTTCGTTTTCTGCTTTAAGCGATTCGATGAGTCGGGTTAAGTCAACGAAAACGGATTCTTTCTCTTGGACTTGTGTTTCTTTATCTTTGATACGTTCTTCCAGAATGCTAATCTGCGCTTTGTACGAAAAAATGTCCTTCTGTACCTCTTGGAAAAGATTTTCCTCTTGAGCGAGCTGTATCTTCAGATGTTCAACACGATCGCGATTTTCGAGTTCTTTCTCATTCAGTCTCTCAAAGTCCGATCGCGACTCCTCAAGCGCTTTGTTTGCCTCTTCGAGTTCCTTCTTTAGACGCAGTTCGGCAGTTTCTTGTTGCTCTACCTTTTGCTTTAACTCGCCGAGACATTTACGCTTTCTTTCCGCCGCTTCTTCCGCTTCTCGAATTCGGGTGAATAGAGTGGTTATCTCGGATTTTCCGTTCTCCTGCTGCTGGAGGAGCTGCTCTTTCTGAGTATTCAGATCCCGGATCGTTTGAAGCGCGGCTTCCAATTCTTTCCGTGTATTTTCGCTTTGGGTCCTCGCATCCTCACAAAACAACTCTAATTCACTTTTGATTTGGCTCTCTCTTTCTATTTGTTCGGTAAGCTGCGCGATCTTTTCGATAAAGCTGGTGTGTTCCTCTTTCCTCATCCGTTTTTCGGTTTCCAGTTCTTCGGCTTTTGCGGTTAACGCTTCGACCTGTTTGGTAAAACTGTCGATCGCTTGCCGAAACTCTTCATTTTCCGTGTCCAGCCGTTTTTTTTCAGAAAGCCAAGCGCCCGCTTTTAGCTCATACTCCAGCCTGGCTTCCGTCTCTGTATGATGAAGCGCCTTGACTTGCTCAAGTTCTTTGGACAGTTCCGCGCATTCGGTTTTCGCCATCGAGGTCTCGAGCATAAGTGTTTCCATACGGTTTTCTTGTTCGGTTTTTGAAGCAAGCGCCTCTTTCAGAGCTTTCTCTTTACGAAGGCTCTCTTCGAGCCCGAACGCCAACTGGTCTTCGAACACCTTCATCTTCCGGGTCCATTCTTCTCTTTCCTTCGTATGTTGTTCGCGTAGTGCGCGGTCTTCTTGACGGCAACGGTTAAGGGTTTCTTCTTTCTCCGTCAGCAAAGCTTCCAGGCGGTGTTGTTCGATCTCCGATTCGATGGCGCGGCTTTTCTCGTTACCGATTTCGGTTTCCAACTGCTCGAAGGACCGGGTGTAAGCGGCGATCTCTTCGTCAAAACGCCCCTTTTCTCTGAGGGATTGTTGCGCCAAATCTCTGAGCCGATCTTCCAAGTCCCGCTTGACTTCATTCCATTCGATCCGTTCCTTCATTTGACTTTCTTCTAGCGCCGTGATCTCTTGCGCTTTCTCCTGGAAAAACGCGGAAAACTTCGATTCGGTTTCGGTTTTTTCCTTTTCGAGGTTATCCAGTTGGAGCTGAATGCGTTGATTTTCGTTCTCCAACAACCTCATGCGATCGGATTGCTCTTTTTCGCGCGCTTCCGCTTCCGAAAGAAGCGCGTTCACCCGCTGCGTTTCTTGGTTTTGAGTCTGTTCGTTTTCTACCAGCCGCCGTGTTCGCTCTTCCAAGAGCGAGAGGCTCTCGGCCTGCTCCGAGGACAATCGCGCTAAACGTTCGACCTCATGACGAAAATTCTCTTCGGAAACAGATTTTTCCTTTAACGACTGCTCCGAAGAAGTTAAAGAGGCTTGGGCCTCCTCGAGAGCGGCGGAAACCGTCCGCCACTGATCTTCGAAACGATCCCGCGATGCCGTGATTTCCCGGATCTTGTCGCGGTTTTCCGAGATGGTGTCTAAGTATTCGTGGTTCTGCATCAAGTAGGTGAAGAAAACGTGCGCGGGGTTCTTCTCCGGCGCGGTATAGTAGGGATTCTTGATGAATTCTTCTTGCACGGCGATGTAGGGATGCGCGGTTAAAATCTGCATCAGGGATACCGCCTCTATGATCGAAGACTGATAGAGGAACAGAATCCGATTATTGCCCGAGAGGAACATGTTCAAAGCGTTCATAAATGTTTTGAAAGAGGAGAGGGAATAAAGCTTTAGGAGGATATGGGTTACTTCCAAACAAAAGGATAACCCGTTAAATCCCTCGGATTCCGCTCGTTTATCTTCTCGCTGCAATATTCGAAGAATCGATTCGAAATTAAGGTTCCCCTCTCTCAAATAAACGGATTCGGCAGTCCATGCTTTTATCTGCTGGTCTTTGTATTGTATTTCCGAAGAAGTTGTAAGTGCCGAGAAAAAATCATCTATCCAGCGCGTGGTTTCGTCGCTGGTGATATAGAGCACCTTGAGGTCTTGTTCCAGACACTCGGAAAAAAATGGTATCATCGCGCGCTTCTGGTGTTCCCGGTCTTGATAGAAAAGCGCGAGGTGTTTTTCGGTAGCCATCCCAGTCCCCCCCATCCATATTTCTCACAAAACACCTAAAAAAGACGAAAGCTTATTGCCCCGCGCTTTCGTCCAGAAATTGTTATGCCTTATCTCCTTTTGAAACGGCGATGATCAATGGATCAAGCTCGAGAAATATTCGTTTTCCGGATCCAGCGCCAATCCCTTTTCAGCCCATATTCTGACGTTTTCGGGCTGATTCAACTTTTCATAGACCATCGTGATGCCCATCAGCGCTTCTATATTTTCGGAATCTACGGATAAGGCTTTTTCGAAGGCGGATAAAGCGAGATCGATCTTGCCCATGGGATTATGCAGATTCATCCACCCCTGGCTGATCAACCCCAAAAGATCGTTGGGATCCAGCGATAGCGCCGTATCGATTTCCTTCTGCGCTTCCATTGCCATCCGGATCTGTTGAAGCGGAGCGGCTTTTTCGATCAGCATCATCGTCACATAAGCGTTCATCGCGTGCAGTTTCGCGTTTCCGGGGTCTTGAGGCAATAACGCTTTCACTTCCGTTGCGATTTCCTGATAGTTTTCGGGAGAAAGTCCCGGTTGAATTTGTCTGTAAAGCTCCGACACGCGGTCAACGAAAATTTCCTCGTCCGGTTCCTGCGACGCGCCCAAGGCTTCTCCTTCCGTCCCGAGTAAGGGAGATTCGAGTTCAGGCTGTTCGAGTACTGTCGTTTCCGGGCTCACCGAAAAATAGCCGATCATCTGTTGAACCATCGGCATCAGCTTGGGAAGAGCCTCCATCACTTGCTCGAAAAAGGATTTCTTATTCGATACGGGGATGATTCGAACGCCCTTTTGATCAACGACGACGATGGCGTAAGGCAAAAAATTCAAGTTACCGCTCGTGCCGCTTCCCCAAGTTTCTCCATCCGGGCCTCCGGAAAATGCGCCGAACGAAAAGTCTGCGGAAAAGACGGGAATAATGACGATGTCTCCTACCACTTTGGGCTCCCCAACTACGTGATCGCCGGTAAATCCGCTTAACGCTTCACCTAATGCATCCACCGAAACCGTTGCGAAAAGGACGCTCGCGGACAAAAGAAACAACAGTGTGAAAACCAGACCCGTGATTGGTTTTTTCATGATTTTCTCCCCTTTCTGAGGTACTTGTAAAGCATATAACACCCGATTGCCAGCAACAATATAGGAAGCATAAAAGAAAACGGTGGAATTTTGTATAACGAGACCATGAGAAAGACCAGACACACGACGGAGAGAATGGATACGGGAATGAGCAAGGCCTTATCGCGATTCCCGAACCAATAGAATTGGAAGAGCCCCACCGCCGGTGATAGTATGTAAATCGGCCAGATATACTCGCTCAACCCGTCTCCAAAAAAATGCTCCAGCAAGACCAATATGCCGATGACAGTCAAAATGCCACCCGGAACAAGAATCCCGGGTTCTTTCTTCTCGGCGAAGTATTGCACTTCGAAGAATAGACCGATAAGCAACGGTATCGCAGCGCCCAAGAAACTCCAGTCGATCGAAAAAGACGTAAGGGATGATAACAACCCAAGAACGCCCACTAAGATAAAGAAAACGGCCACGATGATCGTAAACACTTTTTTCATTCGCTTCTCACCCTCGCCAATACGCTGTGCTTTTAAGTTTTTTAATTATATCACAAATAATATTGTTTCAACTCCCGCTTCCGCCGCTCGGAAAACTTCTTCGATGGTTGAGGAAACCCCTTCATCAGAGAACAAGGAAAGCACTAAAACCCGCTGTCGGGATCTTTAGCTTGAAAGATAGGACCCTGGGTTTTGGCAAAGTTTTGCTTCGTGGTATAATTTTGCATTCTAAGCTCTCTCCGGAGAGGGTGGCGTGTATGAGGCGAACCGGCAAAAAAGGGCCCGGTCGGTTTTTCCAGATCATGGAACTCATCTCAAAGTACGAGTTTTCCTATCTTTTCAGCCGATTAAGGGTGAAGAAGCATCCGCAAGATCGGGGAATCAGAGTGAGAAAACTCTTGGAAGAATTGGGCCCGACCTTCATCAAACTTGGACAGATGCTGTCTACACGGTATGACCTGTTGCCGATCGATATCATTCAAGAGTTGATGAAACTGCAGGATGATGTGCCGCCGATCTCGTTTGAACAGTTCTGCGCCGTTTTGGACACTCGCTACGAAGACAGGCAGAAAGTTTTTTTGTATATACAGGAGAAACCTTTGGCCGCCGCTTCGATTGCCCAAGTACATCGCGCTTTGTTACTGGACGGGAGAGAAGTGGTGGTGAAGGTGCGACGGCCGCAAGCGACCGAAACGGTTGCTGATGACATGGCCCTTTTAATGGCCGTCGCCCAATTTTCTCAGCATTTCCCGTTTTTTAAGGATTTCGACCTAACCGGTCTTATCGAGGATTTCGGAAGATCGATCCGCCGGGAATTGAATTTTCTCAATGAAGCGACCGCATTGGAGCAGTTCGCCCAGTTTTTCAGGATGAATGACAAGATCGGTTCCCCGGAACCCTATCGCGATCTTTGCCACGAAGATATTCTGGTGATGGAGTATGTTCCGGGACTGAGATTTTCGGAGTTGTTGCAGTTGCCCGGAGATAAACTGCCCTTTCCTGTGGACAAGAAGGCGTTGATTAATGCGGGCGCGGACAGTCTGTTCCAGCAATGCTTCATCTTGGGGTTTCTTCACGCGGATCCCCATCCGGGCAATCTGATCGTAACGAGAGAGGGAAAACTCTATTTTTTGGATTTCGGGCAAGCTAATGTAATCGACCGGCACACGCGCCGCTTCTTGCTCGAAATGGTGATTGCGCTGACGAAACGGGACGCTTTGCTCCTCTCGCAAATTCTGTTGGAGAATTTTCCGTTAAAAAATGAGGACCGGTTTTTGACGGAAATCCGATCGATGTTTGCGCGATACTACGGAAAGTCTCTCTCGGATTTTAAATTGAGCGATTTGATATTGGACGAGTTTCGCATCATACGGAAGTATAAAATCAAAATCCCGGGGCAGTTGCTGCTCTTGGGGAAGGTCATCTTGGAGATCGAGGGGATCGCTCGGAGAATGGATCCTTCTTTTAACGCGATCCAGTTTATGGAAACCTATCTCAATCAACGTTGGATCAGTTTGTTGGCGGATCGGTTAAATGCTGCCCAGGAAGAGATTTTATGGAGCGTTTTGATGATACCGCGAAAGATCCAGCAATTGTCGAAACTATTCGATTCGGGAAAACTGAACCTCGAACTGGACTCTCCCAAAATCGAGAGAAAAATCGACGGGATGCGGAAATCTGTCAATGTCTTGGCCGTTTCAATTGTTATCGCGGCGCTATTGATCGGATTGAACAATTTCGAAAACCAGACGGTCGCTTACGTGGCGCTGGCCATATTGGGAACAGCGATCATTTACGGGATTCTATTTGGAGAAAGGAGGAGTTAGTATGGCGTTTTTTGAGGACATCTTCTATCTCGGTGTGGGCGCGGTTTCTTCGCTGAAAAAGAATGTTGAAAAGCTTGTCGAGCAGGGAAAGGTTAGCCAGGAAGAGGCGCAGCGGTTGTTTGAAGACCTCAATCAAAAGAATGAGGCAGATGAACGGTTGAACCCTCTTTCACTATCCATGGGCTTTATTATGTACACCCGGAAAAAAATCCAGGAACTTTTGGAAGAACTCCAGGAAAGAGGAAAGATCACGAAAGAAGAAGCCAAGAAATACTATGAGAAGTTTATGCCCGACGAACTTAAAGAAAAAGCGAGTAAACAGTCGGAGTATGTCACAAAGGAAGAATTCTCGAAAATTTTTGAAAAACTCGAGGCGATAGAGAAGAAGCTTAAGGATACCGACTGATCCGTATCATGGAAATGATCATCGTTGTCAGCGTCGTCCTCATCACTGTGGCGGTCGTTTTAGTCACGTTTTTTGCATACCTACGCAATATGAAACGGCAGCAGGCATTTCCTCAGTTGGATATTTCGGACCTGGAAGAGCGCGTGCTGGAATTGGTGAATCGATTCCAGCACATTTCGGCTACGCGTATCAACACATTCGAACTGAAGATTAAGGAAATGAACCAATTGATCCAGCAGGCGAACGAATACTACATGAGACTGACCTCCGTTATCTCGGAAGCCTATAAGGTGGAATCAGAACTCTTAGAACGATCCCGGAAAAAAGATATGGAAAACCTCTTCGAAAAACCCCAGAAGCAGAAAGAAGAAACTGAAAACGTGGTAGAATACGCCGGTCCTCCAGTCTTGGAAAAGAAAGAGCCTTTTAGCCCCGTACCGCGGGAAACGGTTGACTTACAGACGAGCTCGATAGAACACCAGATACTCAACCTTTCCTCCGAAGGGCAGAGCGCGGAGGATATTGCAGAAACCCTTCAGATAGGTAGAGGTGAAGTGCAGTTGGTTCTTGAATTATTCCGAAGAAAGAATAAATAAAACGGGGGGCCGCAGCCGTGAGGAGCGTATTAAGAGAGAAATCAAGGGATTTTTTTGAAATATTGCGTTATGACCGCCGGGATTGGATGATGTTCTGGGACCGGTATATCTCAGAAAATCACGAGTTCATGTCCGGTTATTGCCGCGCCTTGGATTTGGATCGCGAGGCGGTTAGGGCACATCTTTATGCCTATGAAAGACGATATCTCGACGGTTTAATGGCCGAGAACGAAACGATTAAAAGCATCAAGGCCAGGACGGCAAAGGATTTGTCCGCTCTCCAGGAACAGTTGAAATTGAAACAAGCGGACTTCACGGTCTATATGGTGGGGGCGTTGGGTTTACGCGAATTTATCGCTTACCCCGGAGCGCGCGGCTTTGTTGTCCTAATGGACATCATCGCGTTGAAAAAGCATGACCGTTTGATGCAAATGCCGGAACGGACCGTCGCATGCATCCAACAGATACGAAAGATCATAGACAGTTCAGAAGGAGGCGTCGTATGGGTATCAAAAGAATAGGAATATTAACGAGCGGAGGAGACTCTCCGGGCATGAACGCCGCTTTGCGCGCGGCTACACGCTATGCGATAAAAATGGATTTGGAAGTATATGGCGTTTCACGGGGATTCGCCGGGATTTTGGACGAAGAGATCGCCCCGTTAACCTACAAAGATGTCGCGGGAACCATGGAACGAGGGGGCACGATCTTGCGGACGGCGCGCTGTCCGGAGTTCAAAGTCGCCCAAGTGCGGGAGGAAGCCGCGGACAAACTCAGAAAACACGGGATCGAAGCCCTGATCATTATCGGGGGAGACGGCAGTTTGACGGGAGCCGCTTTACTGAACGATGATCACGGTATTCCGTGCGTTGGTATACCCGGGAGCATCGACAACGACATCTACGGCACGGATATGAGCATTGGCGTGGACACCTGCCTGAATACGGTGATGGAAGCCATTCAAAAGCTCAAAGACACTGCCTCTTCTCACGAGCGGGCCTTCATCGTAGAAGTAATGGGTCGGGAATGCGGGTATATCGCGATGATGGCCGGCATCATCACAGGCGCGGAAGCGGCCGTCATTCCCGAGATACCGATAGATTACGATAAGCTTGCCGAAAGACTCCTGGAGGAGCGAAAACGGGGAAAGATCAACACGATCATCGTCGTCGCGGAAGGCGCCGCCAGCGCTTATACGGTTGCCAGGCACCTCGAGCATCGCATCGGGTATGAAACGCGGATAACCATCTTGGGGCACGTGCAAAGAGGAGGAAGTCCTTCCGCTTTCGATCGTATTATCGCTACTCGAATGGGGTTGCACGCGGTAAAATCTATTATGGAAGGCCATTACGGGGTCATGATCGGGTTGCAAGCCCAAGGAATGGCGCTCGTTCCGTTCTCCGACGTACTGACGAAGAAGAAAAAACTAAATATGGATCTTTACGATATCTCTTACCTTCTTTCCTAAAGGTAGGAGGAACCGATACATGAGGAAAACAAAAATAGTCAGCACGCTCGGACCCGTTTCGAGTTCTGAGGTGATGATCGAGCGCTTGATCGATGCGGGAGTGAACGTTTTTCGTTTGAATACTTCCCACGGGAAGATCGAGGACCACACCCAAACCGTTCGTCTAATCAAACAGATACGAGAGCGACGCCGCGCGCCGATTGGCATCTTGATCGATTTGGAAGGACCGAAGATACGGATCGGCCAATTTCAATCCGGGTCGATCCATCTTTCCAAAGGGCAAGTCTTCACATTAACCGCCCAAGAGATCACGGGCGACGAGCGAATTGCCTCCGTATCTTACAAAAACCTGCCGAAAGAAGTTAAAACCGGAGATTCCCTTATGATCGCAGATGGGTTAATCGAGCTAAAAGTGCAAAGCACTGACGGAACGCAGATCACAACCATCGTCGAAAATGGAGGCCCCCTCTCCGGAAGAAAAGGGGTCAACGTACCGGGAGTCGACATCGGTTTGGAGGCGATCACGGAGAAAGACAAAACGTACATCCGTATGGCCGTTGAAGAACAGGTGGATTTCCTCGCGCAGTCCTTTGTGAGAAAACCCGAAGATATCGATGTTTGCCGAAACGAAGTCAAACACTGGGGTGGATCGGTCCCGATTATCGCGAAAATCGAGACCAAACAGGCTTTAGGGTATCTTAACAGCATCCTTTACAAATCAGACGGGGTCATGGTCGCTCGAGGAGACTTAGGGGTCGAAATCCCCGCCCAGGAAGTCCCGCTCGTACAGAAAAAGCTCATCGCGATGGCGAATGCCCAGAGCAAAACCGTGATCACGGCCACTCAGATGCTCGAGTCGATGATCGAGAATCCCCGTCCAACCCGGGCGGAAGCTTCGGATATCGCTAACGCCATTCTGGACGGCACGGACGCGATTATGCTTTCGGCGGAAACCACCGTAGGCAAATACCCGGTGGAGGCTGTCCAAATGATGGCCAATATCGCCAAGGTGATCGAAAAGAACTGGGAAAGTTTCCAGCTTCGCCCTTTCGAGAATCCGCTGATTCAAGAGATCTTTCTGGACAACCCGGAAGAAGCGATTGCCCACGCTACCTGCGATATCGCCCGCCAGTTGGCGATCGAAGTCATCGTAACCTCGACGGTCAGCGGGAGAACGGCTCGTATGATATCCAAGTATAAACCCCCGTCCATACTCTTGGGAATCACGCCCGAAATTGCCACCTATTACCGTCTCGCTTTGGTTTGGGGAGTATGGCCGGTCATCGTGGAAAGAACGCAAAACACGGACGAAATGGTGGCCATTGCCGAGAAAAAAGCAGTGGAATGCGGTTTCGCCAAGAAAGGGGATCGCCTGTTGCTGACGGCGGGGATACCATGGGGACATTCCGGATCCACCAACATGCTAAAAATCCATACCTGTTCCTAACGCTGCTTTTTTTTCTCCTTTATCCGGCCCTTTTCGGGCAGAAACTCCAGATTATGGTCTCTACGGCGGGTGTGATGACGGAGCCGGAATCGCTATTTATCAAAGAATTCCGAAACGAGTTCGCTTCTGCGTTCGAAAGAAACGCGTCCGGCATTTTCTATTCGGCTAAAGCGATGCCGGTATCAATGCAATTCTTTAAAGAAAACGAATCTCTCTTCCTTCTCGCCACGATCGAAGGCGATCCTTTTTACAGGGAGGGCGGATTCCGTTCTTTGGATCCATTGAGTCTTTCCCAAAGCGTGACCCAATGCCTGGAAAACCTCCTGGTTTGGTTTTTTTTACGCCATGCCTTTCAAACTGAAAAGAGAATCGGACTCTCCGATCTCTTGTACGAATATCCATACTTTTCCTCTGACGGCCGCTACTTCACGTATATCACAGAAAAACGGACGGGCAATGCCAACCCTTTGATTGTGTCGTTGACGGAAGGAACGGTTGATTTATTGGAGCTGCCGTTGAAAACCGAATTCTTCCCCCAATGCCACGGAGAGTTTTTATACTACCTTCAAAGCCTGGAAGGAACGCGGGAAATTCGGCGAGTACCACTGAGCCGGCTAAATGAAACCGGAGAGGGACTCTATGAAGGAGACGTTACCGGATATCGCATCACCGGAAGCGAGTTGTTATGGAGCGAAAAAGGCCGATTGAGGACAAAACCGATCGACGGAGAGACTGCTTACAGCGAAGAAACCTTGCCCCAGAACGTTTCACACATTCAATCTTTCGATATCGCCGACGACTACTGGGTAATTTCCTTAAGCAAAGACGGCGTTCAATACGATCTTTACCTATATGATCCGATGAGCAAAGCCGGATTCTTCCTAACCAATACCCCCTATCAAGAGGTAGACGTCCGTTTTTCCAAAGACGGGATGATGCTCGTCTTTTCTTCCAACCCGGACGGAAATTTCAATCTATTCTATATAGACCTCCTCAACAACCGCCTGGGCCGATTGACACAGAACATTTTCGACGAGTTTTACCCCGCCTTCACGCCGGATGGAAGCGGACTTGTTTTCTGCCGCTATGAAACCAAATCCGAGCCTTATATCGTAGCGCTTCCGCTCCGTTGACGAGTCTCTAAAGATATGCGATTCAGCCGCTCTTGATAAAACGCGGGGACCGAAATAAAAAAAGAGCCGTTCGCCAAGCGAGCGGCCCTTTTTCTTTAGAACGTCCGATGGACGCTCCGACTTATTTTTTTACCATTCTCTGGTTCGAGTCGTATTCCTGAACAGTGCCCAGATATTCGAAGTAAAGCATCAGCGCGTCGGCTAAAACGAATCCGGTATCGTACCCGTTGGCTTTATTGTCTTTCAGTACGTTATACCCGTCTCCGCCGCCCGCCATATAGTCATTCGTCGCGACTTTGTATACTTTGTCCATTTCCAAGGCTTTGCCTTGAATCAGCACGTTTTTGACTTGACCGTTTTCAACCGTGAAGGTGATGCCTCCGAACTGCGGGAAGGCGCCTTGACCGGCGGCGACATTGGCGGCGAAGTTGAGAAGTCTCATCACTTCGGATCCCGTCAAGTTGACGATATAGATCATGTTGCCAAAGGGAAGGACGGTTAAAACGTCACGGTAGGTGATGTCTCCTGCTTTGATCGAAGCGCGAATGCCCCCACCATTGGTAATCGCGAAATCGGCAAGACTTTTCCAAACCATCGCGTCGCTCAACAGGTTCGCAAGGTTCGTCGCTTTCGACCGGACGTTGCTGCGTTCTCCGTCCAACTGAATCGTTGTTTTTCCGATGACTTCGTTCAACTTTTCTCCGCCCAGATTGTAGAAGTATTCCATTGCGGCCAACACTCTCGGGTTTTGCTCGACGGGTTCGCCAACGAAATCATAGACCGTTTTGTTTTCCGCATCTTTACCGGCGATATACTTCAGATTTACCGGAATCGCTTCCCATTCCCAATCGATAATTTCGCCGTCGACGATCCAGAGATCCAATCTCCCGAGGTATTTACCCCATTCCCCGGCTTGTACGAGGATGGTATCTCCGTAAACCGGTGCTTGCGTGAACAGGGTATGGCTATGGCCGTCTACGATGACATCGATACCGTCTACGGCTTTCGCCAGCATATCGGAAGAGGTGGAACCGGTCAGCGGTTCTCCGTAACCAAGGTGAGTTAAGGCAATAACGATATCCGCCTGTTGATTGAGTTCCGGAACAAGCGTTTTAGAAACTTCGATCGCGCTCTTGAAAACGTACTCTTCGACGTAGATCGGCTCGAGTACAGTGATAGACTCGGTGCTTAATCCATAGATCGCGACTTTCATTCCATTCAGTTCCTTTATCACATAAGGAGTAAAAGCGTTTTCACCGGTTTTTGTCATAATGTTGGCGCTCAAGGCCGGGAATTTCATGGCTTTGATTTGCTTGGCTAAAACGTCGCCATCTTTGTCAAATTCGTGGTTTCCCAGAGCCATCGCATCGAAAGGCACCATGTTCATGGCGACGATATCGGGTATGGCGTCCAGTTGGTCCGATTCAGGCACGCCGGTATTGATATCCCCGGCATGGAGAACTAACACAGAACCGCCTTTGCTTTCCACCTCTGCTTTGATCTGATCGACAAGCGTGGCGATTGCCGCGAAACCGCCTATGTTACTGTTATCCGTGATGCTGTACTGCCAGGCGTGCCCGTGCGTGTCGTTGACATGAAGAATGGTCAGATGTTGAGGAGCTGCCCAGAGAGCGGTTACCAGTACCAAAAGACCCACGAGTAAAATTAGTGCGCGTTTTTTCATCTTTTTCCCTCCTATATGTTGAGTTGTTTAAGGATTATAGCATAGATTCCTTCTTCGTCGTTGATATCAACATCATAAAAAAGAACCCCCCCTGAGGGGGGTTCTTTTTAATAGTCGTAATCCGGTGCCGGTGGCGCCGGAGGCGTCTTGGGTTCTGGTTTATCGACGATCAATACTTCGGTCGTGAGCAATAAGGACACAATCGAAGTGGCATTTTGAAGCGCGCTTCGTGTCACTTTCGTCGGATCGATGATACCGGCGGCCATCAGATCCGTATACTCGTTTTTCAAGGCATCGTAACCGAAATCGGGATTGTTCTGGTTCAAAATCTTATCGATGATGATCGAACCGTCTACACCCGCATTGTCCACAATTTGGCGGATAGGGGCTTCGAGCGCTTTCGCGACGAGCATCGCGCCGATTTTTTCTTCCGGAATCGTCAAACTGCCAATCAGATCCATAACGGCTTTCTTCGCATGCAGCAACGTCACGCCGCCTCCGGTTACAACGCCTTCCTCTACGGCCGCCCGGGTCGCGCTGAGGGCGTCTTCTATCCGGTGCTTTTTCTCCTTCAACTCTGTCTCGGTAGCCGCGCCGACTTTGATGACGCCTACGCCGCCGCTGAGTTTGGACATTCTCTCCTGCAGGTTTTCTTTATCGTATTCGGAGGTCGTCTCGGCGATTTGTTTCTTAATTTGGATAATCCGAGCCTGGATATCGGATTTCTGGCCTTTCCCGTCGATGATGATGGTATCGTCCTTCTTGATGCGAACCATTCCGGCTTCTCCAAGATCTCCGGTCGTGACGTTTTCGAGCGTCAAACCAATCTCTTCACTGATCAGCGTACCGCCGGTTAAAATAGCGATATCCTGAAGCATCGCTTTGCGGCGGTCTCCGAATCCAGGCGCCTTGACCGCTGCGGAAACCAAAGTCCCTTTCAACTTGTTCAAAACCAGGGTGGTCAACGCTTCGCCTTCGATGTCTTCGGCGATGATTAAGAGAGGTTTCCCGCTCTGGGCAATCTTTTCCAGCACAGGGATAATCGGTTGCACGGCAGAGATTTTTTTGTCGGTAATCAGGATGTAGGGTTCTTTGAGCTCGACTTCCATTTTTTCCATATTCGTGCAGAAATAAGGGGAAATGTAGCCACGGTCGAACTTCATCCCTTCGGCGAAGTCCACGAAGGTTTCCATTGTTTTTGAATCCTCAACCGTGATAACGCCGTCTTCTCCCACTTTATCCATCGCATTCGCGATGAGTTTCCCGGTTTCAGGGTCATTATTCGCGCTGATTGAAGCCACGTGCTCGATATCTTCTTTGGTTTTCAGTTTCTTGCTGGCTTTCTTAATGTGTTCTACAGCCGCGTCGCTCGCTCTTTGTATCCCTTTCTTCATCACCATGGGGTTCGTCCCGGCGGCGATGTTCTTCAGTCCCTCTTTGGCCAACGCTTGGGCTAAAACGGTCGCTGTCGTCGTGCCGTCTCCGGCGATGTCATTGGTTTTGGAAGCGACTTCCTTCAACAACTGCGCGCCAAGGTTTTCAAATTTGTCTTCGAGTTCGATCTCTTTCGCGATGGAAACGCCGTCATTGGTGATCGTGGGGCTTCCCCAGCTTTTTTCCAAGACAACATTGCGGCCTCTCGGCCCCAAGGTAATCTTCACGGCATCCGCCAGAACATTCATTCCTTTTTCGAGCGCTCTTCTGGCTTCTTCGTCAAATTTCATCATTTTCGCCATATCGATCTCTCCCCGACTACCGTTCGATAATGGCTAAAATATCTTTGGCATCGATGAGTATGTACTCCTCGTTATCCATCTTGAGTTCTGTCCCGGAATACTTGGAGAAGATCACCTGATCGCCAATGCTCAGTGTTTCTTCCTCGAGTTTTCCCAACGCGATGACTTCGGCTTTAATCGGTTTTTCTTTGCTGGTATCCGGCAACACGATTCCGCCGACGGTTCTGGTTTCTTCTTTCAAGGGTTTAATAAGGACTCTGTCCCCTAAAGGTTTAATCATCATGAAAAACACCTCCTAAAATTAGCACTCTTATAGTTTGATTGCTAACGTATTCTACAAAAAACACTCCGGATTATCAACCATCGAATATCCTTATAATAACTGATAATAAATGTTATAGGACTATTATAATAAATATTCTATTTACTGCTCCATTATTTGAAGTTTTACGTCTCCTGTTTGCATTTTTATCTTCCGAAATACGATTCTCGGTTCTGCCGATTGAGCGAAGTGGCGAAATTTGACATCTACTGTACTATTTGTTATAATACAGATAAGAGAGGTGAGACGATTGTGGATGCCAATCGATATTCGTTCCCCGGTGCCGGCTTATCAGCAAATCAAGATTAGCGTCAAAGAGGCCATCGTTACCGGCCGTCTGAAAGAAAACGACACCTTGCCTTCTATCCGTGAGATGGCGCAGGAAATGAAGATCAATCCGAACACGGTAGCTCGGGCTTATCGTGATTTGGAGCAGGAGGGCATCATTTTGCCGAAGCAAGGGATCGGAAACATCGTCATTGTTTCCCCCGTTATCGTGAGACAATCTTTGATCGAGGAATTGGTCGGCGAGTTGTCCTTGACGATGACGAAACTAAAAAAAACGGGCATCCAATTTCAGGAATTTGCAAAGGTGGTGGCGAAAGTATGGGAATCAATTTAGAAGAAGGGCTTCAGTTCGATCACGTGAAAAAAACGTATAGAAACGGCGTTCAAGCCGTGAACGGGATAACCTTGAACATCCCAAAGGGATGTGTGCACGCCTTTCTGGGACCCAATGGCGCCGGGAAGACCACGTCTTTGAAAGCGGCTTTAGGGTTTATTTCTTATGAAGGGACAGTCCGTTGGGATGGAAAACCGATTGAGGAGAATCGTAAACAAGTCGTATTCGTACCGGAGGAAAAGCGGTTTTACGAGCACTGGACACTTTCCGAAACTCTCAAAATCTGTACGCAAATGGATACGCGCCTCAACTCGGAAAAAATGCAGGCATACTTTCATTTCTTTGAACTGCCAACGAAGAAAAAAATCCATAGTTTCTCTTTGGGCATGAAAACCGCGCTTTATCTGAGTTTGGCCTTTAGCACAGAAGCCGAGTACATCGTCTTGGACGAGCCGACCTCTGGGTTGGATCCGATCAAAAGAGACGATGTTCTGGAGATTATCCGACAACGGGTCATCGAAGGTAAGACCGTTCTCTATACTTCCCACATCATTCCTGAAGTGGAGAAAATTGCCGATACTTTCTCTATCCTCCGCCACGGATTAGTCGTTTATACCGGCAATTTGGACGGTTTGAAAGAAAAATTCCGCGTTTTCACGTTTTCGAAGGAAGCGTGGCAAAAGCAGAAAGCGCCGAAGGATGTTATCGTGACGGTGAATCAAAATCAGGTCTCGGTACTGACAGACTCCGATGACGCCATCTCGCTCTGGAATAAGGAGAAGGATTGTTTCTGCGAGGTTCCAACACTCGAGTCATTCTTCCAATTGACCATAAGGGGGGAGCGGCATGTTTAGGAAGGAGATGATGGATATCCGGTGGCGGGTATTGGTTTTCTTCGTGGTCTTTAGTTTTCTGCTAGTCGGGACGATCGCCCTGCGCCCTTTTATCGGAGAACTGCTCGGCGCCTCCAGCAAGGAACTCGCGCAATTACCGGATTTCCTAAAGAACATCGTCGGAGATTTAACGGTCCTGAATCGCATGGAAGCGGACGACGAATTCTACCTGCTCTCCCAGTGGCAAGGGAAGAATATGGGACAATTCCTCCCGCTCTGCGTGCTCCTTCTCGTATTCCCACTTTTCAGCCGCGAAGAAGAAAAGAAGACCTTGTACTTCCTGCTGGCGCGTTTCTCACGACAGGAGATCTATTGGAAAAAAATCTTGGCTTCCTTCTCGGCCGTGTTCGCCCTATTGTTCGTTTTCACGATTGCGGCTCCCGCGTCTATGAATCTGGCCGGTTATAACGTCGGTTTTCAATATAGTTTTCTGATTCTCTTGCAGCAAGTTTTGGCCTCTTGGTTTTTCTTTGGTTTTTTTGTTTTCTTATCCGTTGTTTTCCGAGACCAAATAAAACCGGTCTTATGGGGGATCCTGTTCGCCTTGGCGCTCCCAATGGCCAGCCTGTATCCCCCGTTATCGTGGATGAACCCGTATCCGTACCTCCTCGGGACTTCGGTCTTACAGACGGGAAGGATCGACGGGGTATATTCAATGGGAATGATCGTCTTCGGAACGGCTCTGATTGTGGCCGCTTCGATCATATTCGAAAAGAAAGAGTTTTAGGAAGGAGAAGCGTATGCTGGACATCAAGCGTTTAACAAAAGTCTACGGGAAAAATTTTAAAGCTGTCGACGATCTGTCTTTATCGGTTAAAAAGGGAGAGATCTTCGGATTTCTTGGGCCTAATGGCGCAGGAAAGACCACCACGATTAAGATGATTGTCGGTTTGCTCAAACCAACGGAAGGGTCGCTCTCGATTGGAGGAAAAGACATCCTGAAAGAGACGATCGCCGCGAAATTAATGATCGGCTATGTACCGGATGAACCGATTTTGATGGAAAAGATCAAAGGCATCGAGTATCTGGACTTCATCGCCGATATCTACGGGGTATCGCTTCAAAAACGGCGAGAGAGGGTCGAGAAACTATCCGCTGTCTTTAAGTTGCAGAATGCGCTGCAGGATATCGTCTCCGGTTATTCTCACGGGATGAAGCAAAAACTGTCGCTCATCGCGGCGCTGTTGCACCAGCCAGAGCTCTGGATCCTCGACGAACCCCTTACAGGGCTGGATCCGGAGTCAGCCTTCTTATTGAAAAAGATGATGCGGAATCACGTAAAAAACGGGAACACCGTATTTTTTTCCACCCATTTGATGGAAATCGCCGAGAGGGTGTGCGATCGGATCGGTATCATCCATAAAGGAAAACTTCTGTTTACCGGAACAATCGAAGAACTGAAAAAGACAAAAGGCGAAGCGACTTTAGAACAGGTCTTTCTGGAGGTGACGGGCAGTGAGGCGGAACAGATGGATTTCTCTTACCTGGACGCTTCTGAATGAGCATTACGGATTCAGCCGGAAACGTCAAAGATACCTGGTTGAACGCAGAGACCTGTGGGAACCGATCTTATTGATCGGAATCGCCGTCGCCATGATCGCGACCCTGTCCCCGTTGTTCAAAGCTCTGCTTGATCAAATGATCGCGGTATACACCCAGATGAACATCCCGCAGATGGTCTACGCCTATTTCTTCATGATCTGCAGCGTCTTTGGTTTCGTCATTGGCTTGCTCATGATCATCAGCGTCTTCTTTTTCTCTAAAGATCTTCCTTTGTTGATTTCGTTGCCCTTGAAACCAGGGGAGGTCTTGGCGACGAAGATTTCTTTGATCGTGATCGATCAGATGTGGATCTCTTTCATTGGCTTGCTGTTTCCATACATCTATTTGGGTATTCGGATCGGCGGGGGCTGGGAGTATTGGATATCCGGTTTTCTCATCTTTTTAACGTCACAAATGATCCCGATCCTGCTGGAAACGATCGTTATCCTGCCCTTATCGCGAATCATCCGTTTCGGAAAACACCGCGATTTTCTCTTGTTTGGCGTTAGCGTGCTGTTCGTCGTGGGGATTTTGGCATTTAACGTCTTGATAACCAATCGGGGTATGTCGGGAGAACTGTCGGAAGAAGCTTTCAAACAGTTCTTGGAAAATCCGCAGAACCTCATTTCCAAAAGCCTTTCGGTTTATCCTCCCGCGATTTGGGCCTATCGGGCCGTTAGCGGGAAAGGAATCGTCAGTTTGGGTTGGTTGGGCCTCTTTCTTCTGGTAACGGTTGGCGGTTTTCTATTGACTCTTTTTTTGTCCAATCGATTTTATCTTGCCTCGTATCTGGAGTTGCAAGACAAGTTTTCCCGAAAAAGCGGGTTAACCCGCGCAGATTTGGATCGTTCGATTCGGCGGGAACGATCGCCTGTCCTCGCACTGTTCATCCGTGAATGGCGGTATTTCCTGAGAATCCCCGCCTTCGCGTTCAACGGTTTCGGAAATGTGTTGGTCTTCCCGATCCTGTTGATCCTCTACGGCAGCACGCGCGGCGCGGTTGAGAGTCAAGACTCGTTAGGGACGATAATCGGTTTTTTAAGCAATCTAAAACCCTATATTCTCCCTCTGGGAACGTTGATAGGGGTTCTGGCCGGAGGGATGAATCTGCTTTCTTCCACCTTCCTCAGCCGGGAAGGGGGGATGCTGACCGAATTGAAAGCGATACCGGTCTCCGCGAAGGACATCTTTACCGCGAAGTATCTCCACATTCTCGTGATGAGTGAAGTGGGTCCCGTCACGGCCGCCATCGCGCTGCGCATAATCGTGAACGCGCCTTTGTGGGACTTGGTGTTGGCTTTCATCGGGTCGTCGTTATGCATCTCATTTTTAAACCTGATTCAAATGATTATCGATATTAAACGACCGATGCTGGACTGGGACAATCCTCAAAAAGCGATGAAGCAAAACCTTAACGGATTGTTTTCCGTTGGGCTCCTCTTCGGCTTTGTGGGCGCCTGTATTGGGATCGGATGGATGACCCGCGGATTCATGAACCCCGTCGTGATGTTCTTGCTGCTACTGGCGGTGAGCGTCGCAGGCAATCTTGTTTTGTTCCCGATCACTGTCTCTTCGCTTGATCGCTTTTTACAAAAAGACCTTTGAATGGATTCAGCCCTTCAAAAGAGCGCTCTTTGAGCGCTCTTTTTGTTTCTGTTCAGATCCCAATCGCGTGGTTTCGAGCGACCGGATAAATAGGCTCGTATACTTTTTTTTGGTATCTGTAGTATAATTCAATCAAGAAATGAGTCATCAAACAACAGAAGATACCCTTTTAAGGAGGCTGCCCGATGGGAGAAATGTTTTCGGAAAGTCTAGAAGATTATTTGTTAGTGATCTATGAAATGGAGATCAATGGTCAAGTGCCGCGTGTAAAAAATATCAGCGATACTCTAAAGAAGAAGAGCACCTCAGTCATCGACGCCCTGAAGAAATTGGGCGCTTCGGATCTCATCGAATACGAACGGCACAGCTACATAAAAATAACGCCAAAAGGCATTTCGAAAGCGCAACGGATTTTTCGACGCCGGATGCTCTTCGGATCTTTCCTGAACGCGATATTGAAGATATCGCCGGATGCTTCTTCGGATTTGGCGATGAAGCTGGAGCACATTGATTCCGAAGACTTCTACCGAGGATTGGAGACTCTTCAGCTTTTTTTCGAAAGAGAACCGGAAACTTATAAAAGATTCGAGGCCTTCTCCAAAGAGCATAAGAAGAATCCGCATACCGCCTACTTAGCGCTCAACAAAATCGGGCTGCATGAAAAAGTCAAAGTCTTGGAGATCAAAGGATCGGATTTTGTCAAGAAACGCTTGGTAGCGATGGGCTTTGTCCCGGGAGTGGAATTGGAAATCATTGGAATGGCTCCGATGGGTGATCCAATCGAAGTGAAGATCAGGGGGTACAATTTAGCCTTACGGAAAGACGAGGCGTCAAATATCTTCGTCGAAAAATAAAACGGCTTTCGCCGTTTTATTTTTTTTCTTCTGAGCCTTCTTCGAACTCGAGTACTTGTTTTCCTTTATAAAACCCGCAACGCAGACAAACGCGATGAGGTAATCGGGGCTCCCCGCAATTGGGGCATTTCGAAAGAGGCGTTTCGACAGCTTTGTATAAGTTTTCCGCTCTCCTTCTGTGCGTCCGCGTCCGCGATAGCTTTTGTTTTGGAACAGCCATTGTCTTTCCTCCTATTTGTCGTTTTGATTATTATTTGAATCCGTATCGTCGATTGCGATTCGTTTTAGCGCGCTAAGAAATTGCCCGGGTGAGAGTTCCGACTCTATCTTGCAGCGATGCTCAGCCACATTGTTTAAATTCTCCCCGCAGTACGGGCAAATGCCTTTGCAATCTTCCTTGCACAAAACTTTAGAGGGGATTTCGACCAAAATTGCCTCGATCAACCGCTCGGAAAGATCAAAAGTCATAGCTTCATAGTATATCACATTTTCGAGGTCTTCAAGCTCGATTTCCTCTTCACTGATCTTTTTCGGAGGTTTTTTGTATGTCGCCTCAATTTGGCCGGAAAGCGCCAGGTCCACGCTCTCCAAGCAGCGCGCGCAAGGATATTCCAGCACGGCAGAAACCATCCCGCTTAGCAGAAAATCCTCTTTATTCCGTAAAATTTGGATTTCATAATGCAACGGGGACCTTAACGGCAACGTCGCCGTCGGAGTCTCTATCTCCGAAAGGAACGCTTCGCCTTCGATATAGGCCCTCTCGCCATCCGGTATCGATGAGAAATCCACCGTCAACGAAAATTCGCTCATAACCACTCCTCCGTCTACGAGTGTGTATTATATCACAACCCGTTCTCTATTTCGTCCCGAATATTTCAGAAAAAAATGAACCCCTTTTCACAAAGTGACGGAAGAACTCCGAAAAAAGCATAAAGCTTTTTTAACGGACCTTCGAAGCTTTTCGTGGATCCTCACTTTATGTATATCCTCGGCTTTTGCTTTGAAGGTTTCTATCCACCGGATTCTTTTTCTGACGGACTTGTGATAGACTAAACCCGTACGCCAGAACCGACGCTCGATGCATGCGGCGTGGCGTATCATCCGAAAATTTTGCAAATAGAGGAGATGGATTGCGTGGAACCTTTGAAAATGGACGACTTGACGAAGTATACCTTTCTTTCCGGACTGACGCTCTCTCCGGATGCCGAAACTTGCGCATTCGCCGCGCATCAGATGGATCTCGAAGAAAACGAGTATCGTTCGGATATCTGGTGCTACCAACTCTCGAACAAAAAGCTAACCCAATTGACGACCTCGCGTAAAGAGGCCCGGTTCATCTGGCTATCCGATGGCAGGCGCCTATTGTTTTCCTCTCTCCGCGATAAAGAAGATATTAAAGCGAAAGAAAACGGAGAGGTTTTCACGCAGTTTTACACCATCAGTCTGGATGGTGGAGAAGCGCAAAAAGCCTTCCGCGTTCCCTTCCCGGTATCGTCGATCGTTGAGATCCGTCCGGACTTGTACGTTATGAAGATCGGATGGTGCGAGCCCCTCGAGAAACTCTCTGGAATCGCAGAAGCGGAAAAACCGAAGCTACTGAAATCGATAAAGGAAGAGTTGGATTATGAAGTGCTTGACGAAATCCCCTTCTGGAGCAACGGAGAAGGCTTCACGAATAAAAAAAGAACACGTTTATACCTTTTCGAAACGAACACGAAGACCTTGACACCGATCACAGGCGAAACCTTCCTCGCCGGTACGCCTTTACTGGATGAGGCTCATGAGCGTCTTGTCTTTACCGGTATCGATTTTGTCGATAAGATGGAGATTAGGAACGATACCTACCTCTACTCTTTGAAGGATAAAACCCTGGAGAAACTCTCCCTGGGAGAAACCTTTTTTACCGAGCACGTCGACTTCTGGGATAAAGACACGCTTTTCGTTGTCGGGAGCGATATGCAACATTACGGAATCAATGAAAATTCGAAATTTTACGCGTTTGATCTAAAAGAGAAGTCCCTTCGCTGCCTGACACCCGATCTCGACCTCGCGATGGGTAATGCACTGAATTCTGACTGCCGCTACGGGGGTGGTTCTCAAGCGATTCAGAAAGACGCCGACGCCTTTTATTTCTTGTCGACGGAAGGAGCCGGCGCTTGCCTGAAAAAAACCGATCGTGCCGGAAGGGTCGAAACTGTTGCGGAGATGAAGGGTTCGTTAGATAGCTTTTCCGTCAAGAAGGGAAGGTTGGCCATCATCGGGTTCCACGAATTGAAGCTCGCGGAGCTATATACCTTCACGAATAATCGGTTCGAAGCGGTGACGGACTTCAACGGGTGGGTTCTGAGGGAACGAAGCTTGTCCAATCCTGAAAAAGTGCTCGTACGAGCGGATGAAAAGCGCCCCGCACTCAAGATCGATATTGAAGGGTGGGTGATCAAACCGGTTCCTTTTGATCCCGATAAGACCTACCCGGGTATCTTAATGATCCATGGCGGTCCGAAAACCACCTACGGGGAAAACTTCATCCACGAGATGCAATGGCTCGCGAACGAAGGATATGCCGTATTCTACTGCAATCCCAGGGGCAGTGAAGGACTCGGAAACGACTTTGCCGACATCCGGGGCAAATACGGCACAATCGACTTTGACGATCTCATGGCCTTCACGGACGCGATTCTTGAGCGGTATCCCTTCGTTGACCCTTCTCGTTTGGGTGTGACAGGAGGATCTTACGGCGGATATATGACCAACTGGATCATCGGCCATACCGACCGATTTCGCGCGGCTGTCTCCCAACGGAGCATTGCGAACTGGGTGTCGAAGTTTTGCACGACCGATATCGGTTACTTTTTTGTCCCCGACCAAAATGGCGCCACGCCCTGGTCCGATGTCAACAAACTTTGGGAGCACTCCCCCTTGAAATACGCGGACAAAGTGAAAACGCCCACCCTTTTCATCCATTCGGAACAGGACTACCGGTGCTGGCTTCCCGAGGGGATTCAGATGTTTACGGCGCTGAAGTACCACGGAGTCGACTCCCGTCTGTGCATGTTCCGAGGAGAGAGCCATGAACTCAGCCGCAGCGGGAAACCGAAGCATCGTCTGAGACGGCTTAGAGAAATGAAGGAATGGTTCGACCGGTATTTGAAATAAGTTAAAAGGGGCTTCGGTCTAACGACCGAGCCCCTTCGCGTTTCATGTTTATTGCATTTACGGATGATTGCGTTGGCGGTAATTCCTGATGAGAACCGCCGCGGTTTCCACAACCATCCAGGTGGATAAAGCCAAAGTCACGCCAGTAATGATCAGCAAAGGCATCTCTTTTTTATCGATATAGTTGCGTAAGTTATACAGGGCACCCCAAAAGGTAACGAACAGCATAAAGGCCATGGGTATCGCGGTAACCAAAAAATGGGTCTTTTGCTTGATCAGGTATACGGTTGCGACGACAAGGGTCAAGGCGGCCAACAATTGATTGATCGCCCCAAAAGCAGGCCATAATAAAAGCGCGCCTTTTCCGTCACGCGTGATCATACATAGGCCAATCGCTGCCACGATAACGATCAAAGAAAGGATGAAACGGTTGTTTACCCAGCGCTTTTCTCGCAAAGCCGGCACCTTTTGCAGAATCTCTTTCAATCCGAATCGCTGCAAGCGAATCGCGGAGTCGAAAGAAGTGCTGGCAAAGGAAACGATAAAGACAGTGATGATATTGCGGCCGAGCTCTTTGGGCATGCCATAAGCGGCCATCAAATTAGCGCCGCCTTCTACGAGAGCGCCCAACTGCGCTTTCAACCCTGCCCCGGAAGTGAGATCCCAACTACGGTAGAATCGTAAGAACCCCTCCCGGTCTCCTTCCATCGTCAAGCCCGCGGTAATCGCCAAAACGACCACCAAAGCCAGAATCCCCTCCATCAGCATACCCCCGTAACCAATAAACAGCGCGTCTTCCTCATTCTCCAGTTGCCGGACCGTGGTACCGGAGGAAGTGATGGCGTGAAACCCGCTGATCGCGCCGCAAGCGATGATGATGAAAAGAGATGGCGCCAGATGAGGCGCGCCGGGAGCTTGCTGGAAGAAAGGGGCCGAGACCTCGGGATTTCCCACGATGATTCCGGCGACGAGAAGAATCATCGCGATCCACAGTTCATGCGCGTTGATGTAGTCTCTTGGTTGCAACAATTTTTGAACCGGCATGATCGAAGCAAAATAACCGTAGACCATGAGGATCGCCATCCAGGACACTGCTGCAGAAAGCGGGCCGAACGCCGGAAGCGTTATCGGAAAACTGATCCCCAAAAAGACTGCGAAATACATAAGACCAACTGCGACTAAAGAAGTAAACAAAACGCTTCGCTTTTTTTCGTAAAGACTATGTCCAGCCCATAAGGCAATCGGGATTTCCGCCCAAATCGGCAGAACGCTTCGCGGATACATTTCAAAGAGCAGAGCGATCACAATCGCGAGTACTGCCACAAAAATCCAAAGAAGCATCTGGACTAATATTTGGAAGAAAAAGCCCACTCGCGGGCTGATTAACCCGCTCGACAGCTCACCGACGGTTTGCCCGTTATGGCGCGAGGAAATAACCAGACTCATCATATCGTGAACGGCCCCTGCGAAGATCGGTCCAATCAAAATCCATAGAAAAGCGGGTCCCCAACCCCAGATCACCGCAATCGCGGGTCCGACAATCGGACCCGTTCCCGCAATCGTGGTGAAATGATGGCCAAAAAGGATCCCCTTCGACGTCGGCACGAAATCGATCGCGTCGTGGAGACTCCTTGCAGGCGTTTTATTGAACGAAGTCAACTGCAATATTTTCCTTCCGATCCATTTCCCGTAGGTGTGATAGGCGACAATATAAGCGATGACCGTAATCAGGAGCAAAAGAATCGATGACATCAGCGTAGGCTTTCCTTTCCGCTTCGACCCGAAAACCGGAAACGTCTTCGGGTGAACGATAAGCGTATGAACTCAGAAATAAGAATCGGCAAGTATTATAGCACTTATCATGAGGCTTTCCAACAGGTTGCGTTCGCGAAAAATGAGTCTTGAAAGAGTCTATCCTTTGCATAAACCGTCGTCAATCTTCGGCGATACCTAAACCGACTTTAAGGACTGGCGCGTATGGAGCGTCCATCTTTTGTTCGGGGAGGCGCAGCCAGATGCTCTTTTTTCGTCCGTCGGGCTTTCTTTAAAACCCCTGCTACGATTTCTTCAATCTTAAGTCCCGATTTATAGCTCTATCTCTGAAACAGTATTATGGCGCGAGATGTGATCGAGCGCTCTTCGGCAAAGGTCCTCGCTCCGTATAAATTGCAGCGTTTTCAGATACCGGGTGATCGGCCTCGAATGCCGGTAGGTAAAATGGCTCGAGAGGAAAGTCACGGTTTGACCCGTTTCTTCAATAAGAGATATGCAGGGGAAGGGGGTAAGGTACATCGAATTATAGATTCCTTCTTTGGGGTGCGCCAACCCGGGGTGAAGAAGGGAAAACGTTATGGACTCGAACAAGGTGCCTACTGCTTTTTGGAAGACCTCGCCCGTATCGACGCTGTAGAGTTCGACCCACAGAGGTTTTTCCAATGGGAGATTCAATATTTCTTCGGAGATACCGGATTCACGGATCGCGTCCGCCGTCCGCGACGGCAAATCATCGATGATAGATATTCGCTTCATCAGGTGATAGCAATGCCACACCCGGAAGGGAAATGGCGCGTCTTTTGCCAAAGTCCGAAGTTCCTTAGCAAAAGACGCTAAAAATAAATCCGGAAAGTCATGCGCTTCTAGAATCCGCGCGGCGATCAGCATCGGAAAGAAACCACTGGCGATAATCCGAGAAGCGCTATCCAACAAAGGGTCCAAAACATCCCAAACGGTTTGTTCATTCCGATACCCATAATAAGCCCCGACCGATAGGATCACAACAACCACTCCAAAATTTCTTGCCTCCGGAGACGGACCGTTTCCTTGCCGATCTCCAGCAAAGCCGAAGTATGACGAAAGTCCATAACGCCATAGTTCGTCGTATCGAACGCGATGACCTTCGCGTTTGCCCTATCCGTCAACCGGTCTTGCCACTGTTCGCGAATGGCGTCTGTTCTAAGAAGCAATCCCGTGGAACCGGAAGTAAAGGGCGGCTTTTCCGAGCCGGATTTCGAAACGATGTGGAATGCGAGGATCCGACCCGCCCCCGCCGTTACGGCGGTTCGTATCGGAAGGTTTTCCAAAACGCCTCCGTCGCAGTACGCATTCGCCCCAATACGAACCGGAGGAAACACACCCGGAATCGCCATGCTGGCCAACAAGGACGTGATTAGGGGACCTTCCCGAAAGACTTCAATACAACGTTTATCGATATTGCAGGCGGTAACAAGCAAAGGGATCTTCGTATCCTCGAAAGTCCGATCCCCAAACACGCGTTCGACGACTTTAAAAAACAGCGGACGCGGAAAAAGGCTTTGGAAGGTATTGGTGAACCAACATGCCAAAAGAGGCGGAATCCGTTTCGGGTTCTTGATGTTCACGGGTACGGTTTGGTTCATCCCTTCCGCATAGCGCCGCATCGTCTCCGTTCGAAGGGTCAGAGCATACCCGGCAGCCACCATCGCCCCGATGCTGGTGCCTACGATCAAATCCCATCGAAGATTCATTTGCTCCAACTCGATGAGCGCCCCGAGATGGACCGCTCCCTTCGCGCCGCCCCCCGACAGGACGAGCGCTTTCACCGGTTGCTTCGTTTCCATTTATCCCTCCACGAATCCTCTGGATGTGATCATTCATTTTACCACGGAGAATATCGGGAAGTAACGAATTGGTAAGGATTTAGGCTGTAATAGGGTTATATAGGTGCTTAAAACAGACAATGAACGAAATAAAGTGCGTTATGATGAGCCTTTGGCTGAGCGCCCGACT